>PPYE01758489.1_pt1 | contig 129522 bp, 142 predicted proteins | sample 1559881 | NCBI WGS metagenome assembly PPYE01 (sample SAMN08240022, study PRJNA423297) | Human gut metagenome, whole genome shotgun sequencing project.
GTACTTGGCCGGAAGCGGCCCGGGAGGATAGGAAGCTGCTGATAAAGGAAAAGACACTTACAAATGTAGGTGTCTTTTTCATATGCCGGGGCTTCCTATCCGGACGGGTTGCCCGGGATAGGCGGAGAACATCTTTTGAAGGAGCGAAGGAGGCTTTCTGATTACCTTTTGCTTCATAAGGTATTTAATACAAAAAGGAATTTGAAGTCAAAGATAAAAAAGAAATCCATTTTCGTAAGTCAAAGAAATTCTGAAATTAAGAAAATAATTTGAATAATTTGAAAAAAAATTAGAACGTATGATAAAATAATGCGGAGCATAAGCGCGGTCCTTTCGGTTGTGCTTGCAGGAATAGGAGAAGAAACAGAGGAAACACGGTAACTCGAGTTGTATTCTCTCTTCCTGAAAATATAGAGGACATATTATTTTTTCGGAAGGAGCAAGAATATGAAAAAAATTCTCGCAATCGCTGCCGTTGCAGCACTCACCGCAGGCGTATCCGCATACGCTGCCAATCCGTTCTCTGATGTATCCCCTGATGACTGGGCTTATCAGGCAGTATCCGATCTCTCCGATCAGGGCGTTGTAGAAGGCTATCCGGACGGTACATTCAAAGGCGAAAGAAACATGACCCGTTATGCAAAGGCGAAAGAAACATGACCCGTTATGAATTGGCTCAGGTTATTGCCCGTCTGATGGCCCGCGAAGACCAGCTGAATGCAGAACAGAAAGCAACCTTGGACAAACTGGCAGGGGAATACGCAGATGAACTGGCAAACCTTGGTGTCCGCGTAAGCAACCTGGAAAAGAAAGTCGGCAACATTTCCTGGTCCGGCGATGCCCGCATGCAGTACCAGCATAACCTTGATGGAGCTAAAGATCATACGGATGCTTGGACAGGCCGTTTGCGCATCAATGCGGACGCCCAGGTCAATGACCAGGTCGTTGTTTCCGGTCGTTTCGTATCTGAAATGAATTTCAAGGATAATAAAGATGCCAATACTATCATGGACCGCATCCATGCCCGCTGGACACCGAATGACGCTTTCTACATGGATCTCGGCCGCCAGGGTGTGGCACTGGACCAGACCGGCGTGTTCTGGGATGAAGATGGAAGATTTGACGGCGTTGTAGCAGGTTATGATAATGGTAAATTCGGCGCTGAATTCGGTTATGGCCGTTTCCAGGACGCTGAGCGCAGCATGGATACCTATCACTGGGAAAACAGTGCGTCCATTGAAGCCTGGTATGGCAAGCTGACCGGGCACTTTGGCGAGTCTTCCATGCTTTCTGCTTTCTATTTAGACAATGTACAGGGACTCAATGGAAGTAGTGTAGCTCCTGCTTACAAGGGAGCACATATTTATGCTTGGGGTGCCGGCGCAACCATCGGACTGGGCGATTCCGGTCTGAGTATTGACGGTGATTTTATCCAGACCAAGGGTAATCACGAGTTCGGACATGGCAATCTGTGGACAGCCGGACTGAATTATGGCGAAGTGGATTTGAATAAACCGGGCAGCTTTACCCTCGGTGTTCACTATGTAAGAGCTGATGCAGGTTCTTATCTCCTCGGCAACTCCGCTTTGGACATGACGGATCAGCTGGAATATGGCTGGGACAATGGTGCAGGCGTGAAGTTCTGGACAGCAAAAGCAGGTGTTGCTGTACAGAAGAATGTAGAACTGGACGCTTACTACAACTTCGGCGCGAAAACATATGACAGCCAGGCGGAAAATCCCGCGAATACATGGGGCGTTGAACTGAACTACGCTTTCTAATTCGTGATTGTAAGCTAACAATAGAAGACCTCTTCGGGGGTCTTTTATTTTGCGAAAAATGGCTGTCGGACAGGAACGCCTGTTTTCATCCGCTTGTAGGACGTTTTCCATACTCGGAACAGCCTGTTTCCTTTTATTTCATTCGAGTAACAGGTCCTTCGCTGTTGCTTTGGGTGATGTCTTTCGGTTCCCGTCATCATGACGTTTTCCATTTCCCATTGTTAGTGACGTGCTTTCCCAAAATCGTCATTCAGCACTTTTAGCTGCCAGCTGCCAGTTGTCGGCTTACAGCTTTACCCCCAAACAGCCGATTTCTGTCGCTCCATATACGCTCTCCCTTCCCGGTCATTCTGAACGGGGGGTAAGAATGCTTGTGTGGGAAAAACGGGAAGCGGAATAGTGACACAGAGTGAAGAATCTATGACTCTAATGACGTCTTACGGTTTTCCTCACCACGGTAATAGATTCTTCACATTTGCTTCGGATGACGATTAACGCTCCCCTTACTACAACAGCAAATCCTTTGCTGATATTTCGTATGACACCTAATGGAAATCATCTGCTTCGGCTTTTAACTCACAGCTAATAGCTCACAGCTAACGGATGACAGCTCACAGCTGACAGCTGACAGCTGATAGCTTTTATCTTCTTACCGCTTTCCTCACCACGGGTACAGATTTTTTCGCTGCGTTCCGGGTGACATCTGACCGTTCCCTGTCAATAAGGCACTATACAGGGTGTGTTATAATAGATATATATAAATATATGAATAAGCTTTAGCTTTGAAAGAAGGTGTTCTTATGTGGAAGAAAACAATACTTGCCGCGGCACTGATTGCATGCGGGGTAGTTGGCGGTTTTGCCGCGTATGATGGCGGAGATAATCCGCCGCAGGATGAAAACGTACAGCTCTGTCCCATTGGAGAAAACGGTGAGCGGGGAGTCTGCGGTGTTCCGGAGAGAAGCGGTGACGACCGGGAAGCTTGCAGGGGTCCGCACTGTAATAGGTGATGCGGAAAGAAAAATAAGGGAGACGGGAGACCGTTTCCTTTTTCTTTATCAGGAATCAAGAGGGGAAAGGGCGGTACTGATTTCTTCGTGAAAAGCGGAGTGTGTGAAGTGTTTTCGTTTGACATCTGATGGCCGTTTAGCTATAATTAGCATGTTATGGTGTGTGAATACACAGGACGCAGTAAGGAGGTGTTCACTGATGGCAAAAATGACATTCCAGCCTAATAACCACTGGAGAAAACATACCCACGGATTCCGCGCCCGTATGAAGACGAAAGCCGGCCGTATTGTTCTGAAAAGAAGAAGAGCCAAGGGCAGAAAGGTATTAAGTGCCTGAGTCAGAATCGAAGCAGGAGAAGAAGTATCCGCTTCACCGTGATTTCCGTATCCGGCAAAACAGGGATTACCGTCGTATATACTCGGCCGGCCGGCGTTTCAGCAACCGCGCGGGACTTATGTACGTGGTCAGGACGAAACGGGAACCTGTCCGGATCGGGTTTGTGACGACGAAGCGCATCGGCAATGCCGTGGCGCGCAACCGGGCAAGGCGCCTGATGAAAGAGGTTTATCGCCTCCATCGTCATGAACTTTCTTCCCATTATGAAGCCATATTGCTTGCCGCCGCTTTTCTGACGACAGCGACGTATAGCGAGGCGGAAAAGGCTTTGCTTGCGCTGTGGCGTAAAGCGGGCATGCTGGAGGGGGCATGATGAAGACGGTGCTGATCGTTCTTATTCGATTTTACAGGAAATATGTTTCTCCCCTGAAACCGCCATGCTGCCGTTTCACTCCCACCTGCAGCACTTACGCGCTGGAAGCGGTGGAGAAATACGGCGCGCTGAAAGGCGGATGGCTCGCGTTAAAGCGGATCTTGAAGTGCCATCCTTTCCATAAGGGCGGTTATGACCCTGTTCCATAAGGCTTTTCCGACAGGCAATGTACGGCGCTTTTGATGAGGCGCCGCTTTTTTATCTTTCGTTTATCTTTCGCGTTTTGTTATCTTGTCACGCCATGAATTTTGCAGAGTTTCTGCATTCCTGTCTCATCCTGCTTTTGAAATTCAGAAAGCGGGAACATTTAGGCGGCTGAAATAGAGGCCGTATAAGGAGAAATTATGAATCTTGGCTTTGGCGGAGGCGGATCTGATTTCCAGATTCCCGTACTCTCGGCTATTGTAGGCATGATTGCCGATCTGATGCGCATCGGCCTGCAGATTTGTTATGAATTTACTTCCGGTCTCGGATTTCCCAATTACGTCATCGCTATCGTCGTTTTGACGATACTCATTAAGACGCTGCTGCTTCCCCTCGCGGTGAAACAGATCCGTTCCATGAAAGCGATGCAGGCAATACAGCCGGAGATCCAGAAGATCCAGAAGAAGTACAGAAATGACCCTGCCATGATGCGGCAGGAAATGGGGCGTCTGTACAAAGAGCATAATGCGTCCCCCATGGCGGGATGCCTGCCGTTGCTCATACAGATGCCTTTCCTTATCGCGATGTACTATGCGATACAGGGATTCAACTATGACCCTCTCCATGCGGGTTTCCTCTGGATTGAAAGTTTAGCGTCGGAAGACGGTACGTACATCCTGCCTGTTCTTTCCGCCGCGTCCACGTTCCTTGTTTCCTGGCAGACGACGCCGAAAGACGCACCGGGCAACCAAAAGACGATGCTTTTCATGATGCCTCTTATGATCGGCTGGATGTCTCTTCATTTTCCGAGCGGTTTGGTGATTTACTGGGTGGTGAGCAATGTTTACCAGTTTTTCCAGCAGCTTATCATGTTCCGCGGGGAAAAGGGAAAGGAAATGATAAACGGGCCTTCGAAAAAAGGCGTAGTCACTGTTCATACCGATGAAGAGGCTGTGGCTAAGACAAAGAGGAAAAAGATTATCCGCAGAAAAATTATTAAAAAGGTAGCAAAGAAACCGGCAGCCGATGAAGCACCGAAGGCCGGTGATGAAAAAGAAAAAACGGCTTCTGCTGAAAAGACGGCAGAGGCCGGGGATAGTTCCGGGAAAGCGGAGGAATAACTATGAAAACTGTCAGAATTACCGCAAAAACCGTTGACGAAGCAGTGGAAGAAGGATTGAAGAAGCTGGGGCTTTCCCGCGCAGAAGCAGTGATCCGTGTCATTGAACAGCCCTCAAGCGGACTTTTCGGTTTGTTCAACAAGAAAGATGCCGTTGTCGAGGTCGGCGCGGCAGGATCGGAAACGGAAGATGCTGCGGAGACTGCCGGGGACATGACTTCGGCTGTTGCCGGGGCTGCAGACGGAGAGGAAGAAACCGTTTCCGCTGCGGAGGAGCCGGGGGAAAACGTCATGGCCGGCGGCGATACGGAAGAAGTTCTTACGGCGAAGAAGGAAAAACGCGGCCGTGAGGAAACTCCGTTTTCCGCGGAAGAGCAGGAAGAGGCCGCTGAAGAAGCGAAACGTTTCCTGACGGGCGTTTTCAAAGGAATGAAGATGGATGTGCAGCTTGAGAAGATGGTGAATGAAGAACGCATTCTTTTCAACCTTCACGGCGAGGGTCTGGGCATCCTTATCGGAAAGCACGGCCAGACGCTGGACGCGCTCCAGTACCTGACAAATCTGGCGGCAAATAAAAATTTCCGCCACCATTACTTCGTGCTCCTTGATGTGGAGGACTATCGGCAGCGCCGCAGACAGACGCTGGAATCGCTGGCGCACCGCCTGGCGGATAAGGTGAAGCGTACAGGGGAAGAAATCCGCCTCGAACCGATGTCGGCGGGCGACCGCCGCATGATCCACCTGGCGCTCCAGAATGACGGCGCGGTGTCTACAGAAAGCGACGGAGAAGCGCCGTACCGCTGCGTCGTGATTCGCACGAAACAGTAAAAATGAAAAGCCTCATGGCGGAATGATTTCGATCAAACAGCCGTGAGGTTTTTTGCTGCGCGGGATCCGAAAATGCTGTGCTCCGTTTCGCGTGCCTTCCTTTTGCGGTTCCCGCTTCTTTTGGGCTCCGCTTTATTTCGAGGCCGCAGGCGGGCAACAATATTTCATCAGTTGTGCTAAAATAACCATATACATAGAAAGGGGAGGTGGTTCGTTGTTCGCTTACGCGTTCACGTTCCTTGCCGCGCTTGCCGTGACGTTTATTCTCACGCCGGCCGTAAAAAATTTCGCGGTGCAGATCGGCGCCGTGGATAAGCCGGACGCACGGAAGGTGCATCACGGACTGGTACCCCGTTTGGGCGGTCTTGCCATATACGCGGGGTTTATGGTATCCGTCATCCTTACGGTGGGCTTTACTTATGAAATGACAGGGATTATGATCGGCGCGACCTGTCTTGTTTTTGTGGGGATTGCAGATGATATCGTGTCTCTTCCCGCCAAGGTGAAACTTCTCGGGCAGATCTTATCCGCCGCCGTGCTTGTGATATTCTTTGATGTGAATATTGATTGGATCGATCTTCCCTATGTGGGGATTATTGAATTTCCTCTCTTTATTTCCATACCGCTTACTATTTTCTGGATCATCGGATTTATCAATACGGTCAATCTTATTGACGGCCTTGACGGGCTTGCTGCGGGGATCGCCACGATAGCGTCTATTGCCATTGCCCTTCTCGCATTCCAGATGGGGCAGTGGGTATCGGCTGCCGCTATGGTGGCCATGACAGGGGCGTGTCTCGGCTTTCTGCAGTATAATTTCAATCCGGCTAAAATTTTCATGGGCGATACAGGATCCATGTTTCTCGGGTATGTGATTGCCGCGGTGTCGGTCATGGGATCTATGAAGACGGCGGCTGCCGCAGTCCTTATCGTGCCTTTGGTGGCGCTGGCCGTGCCCATTACCGATACGGTACTTGCTATCGTGCGGCGCAGGCAGTCAGGGGTGCCGATTTTTTCACCGGACAAGAATCATCTCCACCACCGTCTTCTGGCGGCAGGCCTGTCGCAGAAACAGGTGGTGCTGGTCATGTACGCGCTGACCGCTTTTTTCTCGGCAGCGGCGCTCCTTGTGGTGAGGCTGAATCCATTTCTCGGTGTGGCGGTGATCCTTCTCGCACTCGGGGTGTTTATTTTCTGGGCGAAGAAACTCGGCGTCATGAGAGAGGTCGTTCTTCCGCCGTCGGAAAAAGATGAGAAATAAAAAAGGAATTGACAGAAATATTTCATTGTATCAGTTTGTTTTATGAAAAGGAGTAGTCCTGTGAAAGTCATGACGGTTTTCGGCACGCGGCCTGAAGCGATAAAGATGGCTCCTGTCGTGCAGTCGCTTCTGGCGCATCCCGAAATAGAAACAAAGGTCTGCCTCACGGCGCAGCATCGGGAAATGCTCGATCAGGTGGTGGATCTTTTCAAGCTGCCCGTCGATTACGATCTGGATATCATGAGGAGCGGACAGTCCCTGTATGACATCACTTCCCGCGTCCTTCGCGGACTGGAAGAAGTACTGGAAAAGGAAAAACCGGATTATGTCCTTGTCCATGGGGATACGACGACGACGTTTACCGCGTCGCTTGCCGCTTTTTACAAGCAGATCAAAGTCGGACATGTGGAAGCGGGGCTGCGCACGGGAGATCTGGCATCCCCTTTTCCTGAAGAGGCGAACCGCCAGCTTACGGGCATCCTGGCCAGTCTTCATTTTGCCCCGACGGAAATAGCGCGGGAAAATCTGCTCCGTGAAAATAAAAAGGATGAAAATATTTTTGTCGTGGGGAATACCGTCATTGATGCGCTCCTTTCGACGGTAAAGAAAGATTATACTTTTGAAGATGAAGAAATACAGGCGATTGAAGAACACAAGCGCGTCATCCTTGTGACCACCCACCGCCGTGAAAATTTAGGCGCGCCCATGCATCATGTGTACCGTGCGCTCCGCCGGCTGGTGGAAACCGTACCAGATACGGAAGTGGTATTTCCTGTCCATCGGAATCCTCTTGTCCGTGAAGCGGTGGAAGAAGAGCTGGACGGCGCAGCGGGCATCCATCTTGTGGAACCGATGGAGTATGAGCCTTTCACGAATCTGATGGCGCGGTCCGCCCTTGTGCTGACCGATTCAGGCGGCATACAGGAGGAAGCGCCGAGTCTGGGGAAACCCGTCCTTGTCCTTCGCGATACGACAGAGCGCCCCGAAGCGGTAGCGGCGGGGACGGTAAAACTGGTGGGCACCGGGGAAGAGAAGATTTATCAGACGGCATACCGGCTGCTGACCGATGAGGCGGCATATCATGCGATGGCGGAAGCAGTGAATCCTTACGGTGACGGCAGATCCGCCGGGCGCATCGTGGAGACGCTTTTGTATGCGGAGGGGATTTCTCATAAAAAACCGTCTAAATTTATAGCTAAGTAAATCCGCATATGTTACAATAACTTTGTATGGGTAGAGCTGTACGTATTTTGCGTGCAGTTTTTCATGATATGCACATGCCGGAGATGGCCATGAAGAATGCCGGGGAACAGGGAGATAAAGGAAAAGAGTTCAATCCGATGCGCAGTATCGCTGTAGCGGGCGGAGCGGGCATGACCCTTCTTTCCTGTATCGGCCTCGGTATCTGGGGCGGACTTAAGTGTGATGAATACTTGGGGACGTATCCTTTCGGCCTTATCGGGTTATCCCTTTTGGGCGCCATATCCGGATTGTGGGCCATAATTAGAAAAATGATAGGAAAGTAAGAAATGAAGTATGATACGGTATTCCCTGCTTTTGCGGATAGAATGGTCAGCCGTCTGGCAGCCATAGGCGCTGTCGGCGCGGCCGCCGCGTTTTTGAAGTGGGAATGGACTGTAGCGGCAGGATTTGCCGCCGGCGTCGTATTTCATATTCTTTTTTTCTTGTACATGAAACAGCGTTACATCCACTGGGAGAAAGAAAAGCGGGACGCGGCCTACATAGGCCAGATGGGCGCCGCGCTTGCAGGCTCCCGGCTTTTTGTGGAAGCGGGGCTGGCGGCGGCGGTGGTTTTATGGACACCGCTTTCCATTCTTGGCTTCCTGGCGGGCTTATTGTCACTGTTCCCTGCTACTATCTGGGCAAGGCAATAGTGTGGAATAAGAATAATATTTTCCTGACGTCCAAAAAAGAGAGGGGGTGAGACTATGCATTTTCATACAGGTACACATGTGGTTGCACAGCTTTTCGGAATGTCGGTCAATCTGGATACGATTTTTACACAATGGCTTACTGCCCTTATAGTATTTATTATCGTCTTTGCTGCGAGCCGGGGGCGTTCGCTCGTTCCAAACGGTATCCAGAACGCGGTGGAAATGGTCATTGAGCCGCTATGCTCCCAGTTTGAAAGGAATATGGGATCGCATTATAAAAAGGTTGTTTATTTCCTGTTGACACTTTTTCTGTTCATCTTTGTGGCCAATGAAATAGGACTTCTGCCGACAGCCCATCTGACAGCGTCTCCGACAAATGATGTGAATACAACCTTGGGGCTGGCGCTGACCGGTACATTATGTATTCATTTCGTTTATATCAGGAACAGGGGATTCGGCAAATGGCTGAAACATTTCTTTGAACCGATGCCGCCGTTCGTCATCATCAATATCGTGGAAGAACTTTCCCGTCCGGTAACTCTGGCGATGCGTCTGTTCGGTAATATTTTAGCAGGGGAAATTCTGCTGGAAATCCTCTACGCGCTGGCACCTGTGCTTGTACCTTTGCTCTGGGTCGTATTCAGCCTTGTGGTCGGATTGATCCAGGCATACATTTTCACTACGCTGACGTCCATTTATCTCAAGGAAAGTGTGGAATAAGTGAAGGTGTGCAGGTGAGTGGGAGCGGCACTCCGTAAAATGCCGGGCGCCGCCCGTAAAAACGGTACCATTATATCCGGAAAAACCGGGACATTATATTCTTAGGAGGAATTATTACCATGGATCAGACTATTGTTGTTCAGTATTCCCTTATCGCATCTGCGCTGATTGCGGCAGTTGCCGCATTTGCAGCAGCATTTGGTGATTCTAAATTGGCATCCCACGTTATCGACGGCATGACCCGCCAGCCGGAAATCCAGGGGCAGCTCTTCACTTCCATGCTCGTCGGCATCGGCTTGATAGAATCTATTCCGATTATCGCTATCGTTATTTCTCTCGTCCTCGTATTCGCCAATCCTTTCCTCGGCTAATTCCAATTCATTGTTAGCCTAAGGAGGGGATTTCATTGGTAGAATTAAATGGTACGCTGCTGATTTCAATCCTCAACTTTATCATTCTCGTTGCCGTTTTGGCGCATTTCTGCTATAAGCCGGTGCTGAAGGTCATGGATGACCGCAGGAACAAGATCCGGAATGACCTGGACAGCGCGGCCCGGTCCAGCGCGGAGGCGGCCAAGCTCAAATCCGATCTGGAAGCGGAACTTGCCAATGCCCAGGTCGCCGCACAGGGGATCGTGGACAAGGCCGTAAAAGAGGCCAAGGTACAGGCCCAGGCGCAGATCGATGAGGCCCATGCGGCTATTGAGAGGGAAAAAGTCCAGGCTGCTAAACAGATCGAAAGGGAACGCAAGGATGCCCTAGAGGATCTGAAGACGCAGGTGGCCGCTCTTTCCTGTGATATTGCATCGAAGATCATCAGCAAAAATATGACGCCGGATACGAATGACCGGCTCATAGCGGAAAGCATCGCAAGACTGGATGCCGGGCAGGCAGGTAAGTAATCATGGATAAGAACGTAATCCTTGCAAAGAAGTACGGACGAGCCATCTATGAAATTGCCGCAGAGCAGCACTGCCTGGAACAAACGGAAGAAGATCTCCGCCTCATTGCCGATACCATAGGGAAAAGCAAAGAGCTCGGGGAGATTCTGAACCATCCTCTGCTTGCTAAGGATGTCAAGAAAGATACTATAAATAAGTTATTTGCAGATAAGGTGCAGCCGATAGTTTTACAGTTCTGCTATGTTGTTATCGACAAAGGCCGCATCGCTGATTTTGCTGCCATGGCGGATGTCTATGCCAATCTTGCGCATCATGGGATGGGCATGGAGGAAGCCGTGGTAACCTCTGCGTTTCCATTGACCAAATCCCAGGTGGACGCTTTGAAAGCCAAACTTGCGGAAATCACGGGAAGCAAAATTATCATGAAACAGAAAGTAGACGCATCTTTGATAGGCGGATTCACGGTCCGGATGGGAGACCGTCTGATTGACGGATCCATAGCCCGCCAGCTTGCGGCGCTCCGCTCGCAAATGATGCAAAGAGATTGAGGTGACTTACAGGATATGAAAATCAGTTCAGATGAAATCACATCTGTCATTAAAAAACAGATTGAAAATTACAAAGTAGACCTCAATGTCGATGAAGTAGGTACGGTTCTTGAAGTCGGCGATGGTATCGCCCATGTATATGGCCTTGAAAACTGCATGGCCGGTGAATTGCTGGAACTGCCGAACGGCGTTTACGGCATGGCCATGAACCTGGAAGAAAGCAATGTAGGTGCCGTTCTTCTGGGGAATGCGGAAACCATCAAGGAAGGCGACGTAGTAAAGAGAACGGGCCGTCTGATGCAGGTTCCCGTAGGCAATGCGGTCATCGGCCGCGTGGTCAATGCGCTGGGACAGCCGATTGACGGCAGAGGCGAAATCAAGACTGACGCTTATCGCGACATTGAAATCAAAGCTCCGGGCATTGCCGACAGACAGCCGGTAAACGTCCCGCTGCAGACCGGTCTGAAATGTATCGACTCCATGGTCCCGATCGGCCGCGGACAGCGTGAGCTGATCATCGGTGACCGAGGTACAGGCAAGACCGCCATCGCTATTGATACCATTCTGAACCAGAAGGGGCAGGATGTCATTTGTATTTATGTTTCCATCGGGCAGAAGAACTCCAATGTCGTCCGTGTATACGAACGGCTGAGAGCTGCCGGCGCTATGGATTACTCTATCATCGTACATGCCGGTGCTTCCGAAGGGTCTCCGATGCAGTACCTTGCACCATACTCCGGTGTATCCATTGCGGAACATTTCATGCACCAGGGCAAGGATGTCCTCATTATCTATGACGACCTCTCCAAACATGCTGTCGCTTACCGCGCCATGTCGCTTCTGCTGCGCCGTCCGCCGGGACGCGAAGCTTACCCCGGTGACGTATTCTATCTGCATTCCCGTCTGCTGGAACGTGCGGCACGTCTGTCCGATGCACTGGGCGGCGGCTCCATCACCGCGCTGCCGATCATTGAAACACTGGCAGGCGATGTCGGTGCGTACATTCCGACAAACGTTATTTCCATCACGGACGGACAGATTTATCTGGAAACGGCACTCTTTTATTCCGGGATCCGTCCGGCCATCAATGTCGGCCTGTCCGTATCCCGTGTAGGCGGTTCCGCGCAGATTAAGGCCATGAAACAGGTCGCAGGCACGCTGCGTCTGGATCTGGCACAGTTCCGTGAATTGGCGGCATTTGCCCAGTTCGGTTCCGATCTTGACGCTGCCACCAAAGCGCAGATCGACCGCGGCCAGAGGACGACGGAAATTCTGAAGCAGCCGCAGTATTCCCCCTATCCGGTCGAAGACCAGGTTATGGCGATCTACACTGCCGTCAAAGGGTATCTTGATGACGTGGACGTAGACCAGGTTGTCGGGTTTGAACAGCAGGTTCTGAATTTCCTCCACAGCAGCCATCCGGAAATCGGCGCTGATATCGTGGATAAAAAGAAGCTGACAGATGAAAATGAAGCGAAACTCAGAGAAGCTCTTGATGAATTCAAGAAACGTTACAAGGCACAAAGCGAAACAGAAGAAAAGTCTGAAACGGTAGAGGGGTGATCTGATTGGAAAGTACGCGTGATATAAAAGGGCGCATAAAATCCGTCACCAACATCCAGCAGATCACGAAAGCCATGAAGATGGTAGCCGCCGCCCGTCTGCGCAAAGCGGAGGAAAAGGCAAACGGCTCCCGTCCTTATGCGGAAAAGATCGGAGAGCTCCTGCGCCGCGCTTCTTCGGTGACACCCGGATTTACGAGCCCGCTCTTCAGGACAGGCGAAGTAAAGAAGGTCGGATATCTCGTCATTTGCGGCGACAAAGGCCTTGCCGGCGCTTATAACTCCAACGTGATGAAGCGTACCCTGCAGGAAATCTCCGGAAAGGATCGTTCTGCATACGCTTTATATGTCTGCGGGAAACAGGCGAAGAATTATCTGAAATTCCGCGGGTATGATCCCGATACCTATCATTTCGGCTTTTCTGATAAGCCGTCGGCTCAGGATTCCATCGATCTCTCCAAAGAGATGGTGGAATACTTCACAAAAGAAGAAGTCGATGAAGTTTATATTATTTATACCAAATTCATCACCGCCCTCCGCCAGCAGGTCCGGGTAGACCGGCTGCTCCCCATTGAAGCGCCGGCTGAGGGAAAAACGGAAGAAGCAGCAAAAGCGGCTGCCAGCGAATGGGAAAAAGAAAGACAGGATTTCCTCCGTATCGGGGAAGATCCCTATATTTTCCTTCCCGATGCGGCGGCAGTGCTTTCCAAACTGCTTCCTGAATATATACAAGTACAGGTTTATAATGCGATGCTGCAATCCGCGGCGTCCGAGCTGGGCAGCCGTATGGCGGCCATGTCCGCTGCCACTGACAACGCGACGGAAAGAATTGCCGACCTCAACCTTACGTACAACAAAGCGCGTCAGGCACAGGTCACCAATGAAATTTCCGAAATTGTCGGCGGTGCGGCAGCTCTCGAATAAACCGGCTTAATTTGATTAAGGAGGAATGCTTCTTCATGGCAAATGAACAGCAGGGACAGGTAGGCAAGGTCGTACAGGTCATGGGCGCTGTCGTCGATATCGCTTTTTCCGACGATCAGGAACTTCCTGCCATCTATAACGCAATTCATGTCAAAGATGAAGAAGGCACTGTTCCGGTAGATGTTATCTGTGAAACCATGCAGCACTTAGGTGACGGCGTAGTCCGCACCGTTGCGATGAGTTCCACCGATGGCATGGTACGCGGAATGAAAGCAGTAGATACCGGCCGTGCTATTGCGGCACCGGTCGGCGACGGATGCCTGGGACGTATTTTCAACGTACTCGGACAGACCGTCGACAATGACGATACAAAAGTACCGGCATCCGACTACTGGCCTATTCATCGTCCGGCACCGGCCTTTAAAGACCAGTCTCCGGCAACCGAAATTTTTGAAACCGGCATCAAGGTCGTCGACCTCATCGCTCCGTATGCAAAAGGCGGTAAGATCGGGCTCTTCGGCGGTGCGGGTGTAGGTAAGACCGTTCTTATCCAGGAATTGATCCATAACGTGGCGACAGAACACTCCGGCTGCTCCGTATTCTGCGGCGTCGGCGAACGTACCCGTGAAGGGAACGATCTCTGGGGAGAAATGAAAGACTCCGGCGTTCTTTCCAAAGTTGCGCTGGTATACGGCCAGATGAACGAACCTCCGGGAGCGCGTATGCGTGTAGCTCTCACCGGTTTGACCATGGCTGAATATTTCCGCGACAAACAGGGACAGGACGTCCTGCTCTTCGTAGATAATATTTTCCGTTTCGTACAGGCAGGTTCCGAAGTATCCGCGCTGCTCGGGCGTATGCCGTCCGCCGTAGGTTACCAGCCGACCCTGGCCACCGATATCGGCGAACTGCAGGAACGCATCACTTCCACCAAAGACGGTTCCATCACATCCATCCAGGCCGTATACGTACCGGCCGATGACTTGACAGATCCGGCTCCGGCAGGCGTATTTACACACTTGGATGCTACCACCGTACTGAGCCGTTCCATCGCGGAACTGGGCATCTATCCGGCGGTAGACCCGCTGGACTCCACCAGCCGTATCCTTGACCCGAACGTTTTGGGTGAAGAGCATTACGAAGTGGCCCGCGGCGTACAGGCTATTCTGCAGCGCTACAAAGAACTACAGGATATCATCGCCATCCTGGGCATGGAAGAACTTTCCGATGATGACAAAGTCATCGTAGCCCGCGCAAGAAAGGTACAGAGATTCCTGTCTCAGCCCTTCTTCGTAGCCGAACAGTTTACAGGCTCCCCCGGCAGATACGTATCCCTGAAGGAAACCATCCGCGGCTTCAAGGAAATCCTTGCAGGCCAGCACGATGATATGCCTGAAGGCGCGTTCTACATGGTCGGCACAATTGATGAAGCGATCGAAAAGGCTGAAAAGATGAAGAAAGGGGAATAAGCCATGGCTGATACCCTTACGAATCCCATGCACGTGGAAGTCATCAGCCCCGACGGACCAATTTATCGAGAAACCGGCGTGGAAATGGTGGTGGCCCGTGCAGCAGACGGCGAATTTGCCGTCATGAAAAACCATCTGCCTCTGGCAGCCGCTCTTGAAATGTGCCCCGTGCGCATCATTAAAGGCGGAAAGGAACAAAAGGTGGCCGTATTTGGCGGTTTCCTGGAAATAAAGGACAATCAGGTAAATATCGTAGCCCCCCTGGCGGAGCTGGCGGATACCATCGATATTGCCCGTGCCCAAGCCGCGAAGAAACGTGCAGAAGACAGGCTTGCGTCCAAGAGCAAAGAAATCGATGTCGACCGTGCCAAACTCGCTCTCCAGCGTGCACTGACACGGCTCAAAACGACAGGAACCCTTTGATCCAAACAAAAGAACCGATCCATACAAATAATGGGTCGGTTTTTATGTTGGGGGAAGACGGTAAGAAGATAAAAGCTATCAGCTGTGAGCTGTCAGCTGCAAACTGACTATTCTTTTACGATTTGAGTCATCATGGCGATTAAGTATCCTCAGCCGCGCTGCGTGCGCCAGCAGCTCCTTCCAACGGCTGGCTCCATGATCCTTGTATAAGACGTTAAGGCGTCATCCTGAACGAATGCGAAGGATCTGTACCCGTGGTGAGGAAGCCGGTAAGACGCCATCCGGGTAATAGATTCTTCACTCTGTGTCACTGTCCCGTTTCCCGTCTTTCCCACAAAGCATTCTTGCCACCGTTCAGAATGACGATTTGGGGAAAGCACGTCACTAGTAATGGGGAACGGAAAGCGTCATAATGACGGAGAACGAAAGGCGTCATTCTGAGCGCCAGCGAAGAATCTATGACCGTGGTGGGGAAAGCGGTAAGAAGATAAAAGCTATCAGCTGTGAGCTGTAAACTATTAGCTGTCAGCTGGCAGCTGTCAGCTAAAAGTGATGAATGACGGCGGATGGTAAGGCGTCATAATGAGGAGAGCGTTAAGCGTCATCCTGAACGAATGCGAAGGATCTGTACCCGTGGTGAGGAAGCCGGTAAGATGTTATTCAATATTAAAAAACCGCTGCCTTTACAGGAAACGGTCTTTTGCTTTCAGTCGGGACAGGTAATAGCGGCGATTTTATCAATTGCGTGGTGGAGCTCATTCACGATTTCCGTATCGGCGGCTTTGTAATACATTTCTTTTCCGTTGCGGCGGGATGTAATCAGTCCGCAGGCTTTCAGCAGACGTAAGTGGTGGGAAATGGCAGGACTGCTCATGTCCATGATGGCGGCAATATTGATGACGCATTCTTCCATGTGGCAGAGGATCCAGAAAATTTTCAGCCGTGTGGGATCGCTGAGCTGTTTCAGCAGGATGGATACATCATCGATTGTCTCTTGGGACGGCAGGCGGCTGATGATACGTTCTTCATCATTTCCATGGTGGTGCGGAAGTCCGCATTTATTTTTTGTCATATGGTATACCTCTTTAGAAATTATTTTTCTTAATTGTAACATACATGGGAAAATGGCAAGATAAATTTATCGGAAAAGAGTCTTGACAAAATGTAAAAGAAAAAATATAATATGATTAACGATTAAATAGTTATTTAAATGTAAAATAAAGGAGAAGAAAAATGAAAAAAAGTTACAAGATCGGCGTGGACTGCGCTGCATGCGCGCTGAAAATGGAAGCTGCTGCCAAAGCAACGGCCGGCGTTAAAGACTGCGTGGTCAATTACATGCTGCTTAAAATGAATGTGGAATTTGAAGATGGGCAGGATCCGAAAGCTGTTATGCAGGAAGTGTACAAGAACTGCAAAAAGGTGGAGGATGACTGCGAGATTTTCCTAAAATAAAAAGGGTTTGACAGGCTGTTAGAATATTGGCCGGCAAGGGAAAAGAGGCTGACATGAACAAGAAACAGAAGAGAAATTTAATACGCATTATCGTGGCGGCAATCCTAATGATTGTCCTCCATTTTGCGCCGGTAAGCGGTATGGTACGGTTCGGGCTTTACTTGGTTCCTTACTTGATTATCGGGTATGATATTTTGTGGAAAGCCTTTAAAGGCGTGAAGAACCGGCAGCCTTTTGATGAAAGCCTTCTTATGGCGATTGCCACACTGGGGGCGATTATCCTGGCTGTTTATGAAGACGGTGATTACACGGAAGCCATCGGCGTTATGCTTTTCTACCAGATCGGCGAATGGTTCCAGAGCTATGCCGTCGGCAAGAGCCGCAGAAATATCAGCGAGCTGATGGATATCCGTCCTGATTACGCAAATGTGGAAAGGGAAAACGGGCAGCTGGAAGCGGTCGATCCTGACGAAGTGGAAGTGGGGACGATCATCGTCGTGAAGCCCGGTGAAAAGATTCCAATCGACGGCGAAGTGGTGGAAGGCAGTTCTACACTGAATACCAGCGCCCTGACAGGGGAAAGCCTGCCCCGTGAAGTGGAATCGGGCGATGAAGTCATCAGCGGCTGCATCAATATCAATGGTCTTCTGAAAATCCGGACGACGAAAGAGTTTGGGGAATCGACGGTTTCTAAAATTCTTGATCTTGTGGAAAACGCCAGTTCCCGTAAATCAAAAGCGGAAGATTTTATTTCTAAATTTGCCCGTGTATATACTCCGGCCGTGGTAGCGGCGGCGATCGCTCTTGCCCTCGTTCCTCCGTTTGTCCGTATGGGATTCATGGGGGTGCCGGCTGACTGGGATGTGTGGATTTACAGGGCGCTTACGTTCCTCGTTATTTCCTGTCCCTGCGCGCTGGTTATCAGTATTCCCCTGAGTTTCTTCGCCGGCATCGGCGGCGCGAGCAAGGCGGGCGTCCTTGTAAAGGGATCGAACTATCTGGAAACGCTCTCCAAGGTTAAGACGGTGGTTTTTGATAAGACCGGTACCCTGACCAAAGGGGTGTTCCAGGTGACTGCCGCCCATCCGCAGGAAATGAGCGAAAAAGAACTGCTCCATCTGGCGGCCCATGTAGAACGGTACTCCACGCATCCTATCGCGGCTTCTCTCCGCGCAGCGTATCCTAACGAATCGGACAGCTGCCGTGTGGAAGCAGTAGAGGAAATAGCCGGACAGGGGATCCGTGCCCATGTAAATGGCAATGTCGTATGTGTGGGAAATTCCAAAATGATGGAAGCCGTAGGCGCCGAATGGTATGACTGCCATCGTCATGCTGCGGGTACGGTCATCCATGTGTCCATCAATGGAAGATATGCAGGTCATGTGATTATTTCCGATGTGGTGAAAGAAACATCAAAAGCGGCCATTACCGCTCTGAAATCGGTGGGTGTCGCCAGGACGGTCATGCTCACAGGTGATGCGAAAGAAGTCGCTGACGCTGTAGCAAAGGAACTTGGCATCGACCAGGTACGCAGCGAGCTCCTGCCGGCTGATAAGGTGCAGAACGTGGAAGAGCTCCTTATGGAGAATAAAGGAAATGGAAATCTTGCCTTTGTCGGTGACGGTATCAATGATGCTCCCGTGCTCACCCGCGCAGATATCGGAATTGCCATGGGCGCGATGGGATCTGACGCGGCAATCGAAGCGGCGGATGTGGTTCTTATGGATGATGATCCCATGAAGATTTCCCGGGCGATCCGGATTTCCCGTAAATGTTTGGCCATCGTCAACCAGAATACATGGTTCTCTATCGGTATTAAGCTGGTTGTGCTCCTCCTGGGAGCGGTCGGCATCGCCAATATGTGGTTTGCCATCTTTGCCGATGTAGGCGTCATGATTCTTGCCGTACTGAATGCTATGCGTGCTCTCTTCGCAGGACGGACCGCATAAAAAGAAAGTGGATCTTGTGAAATAATAAACAATAATAATGAGAACAAATAATAACATCGACCGCGGAGGTTTCCCTGCCCCGCGGTTTTTGCATGGAAAGCAGAATGGAATCGTAAAAGAATAGTTAGCTTGCAGCTGACAGCTGCAGGCTAACGGCTAATAGTTTACAGCTTACAGCTGATAGCTTTTATCTTTTTACCGTTTCCCTCACCACAGTAACAGATTCTTCGCTGGCGCTCAGAATGACGTCTAATATTCTCTGTCATTATGATGCTTAACGTCCCTCCGTCATTATGATGCCTTACCGTATCCCGTCATTATGACGCTTTCCGTTTCCCATCGTTAGTAACGCTTTCCCCCAATCGTCATTCTGAACGAGGATAAGAATGCTTTGTGAGAACGATGGGAAACGGAACGGTGACACGGAGTGAAGAATCTATTATTCGGATGATGTTTTACCGTTTTCCTCACCACGGTAGCAGATTCTTCGCTGGCGCTCAGAATGACGTTTAATGTTCTCTGTCATTATGATGCTTAGCGTCCCTCCGTCATTATGACGCCTTACCGTCTGCCGTCATTCTGAACGAGGACAAGAATGCTTTGTGAGAACGATGGGAAACGGGATAATGACACAGAGTGAAGAATCTATTACACTGATGACATTTTATCGTCTTCCTCACTACAGCAGCAGATCCTTCGCTGGTGTACTGGATGACGTCTTACTGTATCCCGTTTGTACCCTGCGGAAATGCAATAAAAAAGAACCGAAGTGAATCGGTTCCTGATGGACATAAGTCAGACGGTATCCAGATTTTTCAAAATTTTTCCAAGAACACCCTGGAAAATTTTCATGTCCGTATCCGATACGCCCTGGTAGAAACGTCTGTCCAGGGCGATGGCTTCTTTGCGGCTGACTTCTTCCACTTCTTTTGCCCGGTCGGTAAGGAAGAGGCGGTATTTCCTTGCATCTTCTTCTACCCGTTCTTTGCGTATGAGACCCTTTTTAATCATGGTCCGTACCATGACGGTGATCGTGGGGTTGGTCAGGTGGAGGTGGTCTTCCAGTACCTTCTGGGTGACCACTTCTTTTTTATGTGTGGACAGGTAGGCGATGATAAGCGCCTGGCGGGCGGTGAGCCCGTATTTCTTCATGATGGAAGACTGTTTCAGGAGCATGCGTTTATGTGCCTGCCCCAGATTATACGTCAGCCCCATCTGGTCGCTTTTTTTCAGGTCGTCAGGGTGTAAATGGATTTGCTTTTTCATGGATACCACCTGTCTCTGTTTATACAAAACTCACATACGGTTATAAAGGAAATAAAAGGGTACACGAGCGGAATTTACGGTAAAAAAACGTAAGTAACTTGCGCAGGAATGTTACGGCTGCTCTGCAGTTCCTGCTGAAGCAAGGGGAATCATGGTCTCATCACGGGGGGCTTTTCGGGGTTCCGTCATAATCCATCTGTCCCTGCTGTCAATTTCCCCAACCAGGATCCGTTCTCCCACATGGATGCGGAACAGGATATGGCCGTCTGTATCAATGCGCTCTACGGAAAAATGATTACTTGAGACGGTATATGTGTTTTTCCAGACGATATTCATGTTTTGACGGATTATAATCGTCATCCTGCCGTCTTTATACTCTTTTTCAAACGCGGTAAGCCGGCCGAACCCGTCATTGAAAAATACGGTAGACGCTTCATCGGCGCCGTCATCGGCGGAATAAAAAGAAGAATATAAGATTTGATTATCCATGCCGGAAACGCTGTTATGGATAATAACGGCTGTCCCTTTTGCGGTATTGGCAAATACGGCGCAAGGCAACAGAACCGCCACTGTAAAAATGATCGGTAAATATGACCGGACAGACATGAAAAGTCCTTTCTGTAATCGGCTTTCTGATTTTATACTGCTGCATACTAAGCTGCATGGAGTCATAAAGTTAATATGCCATCATTATTTTACCATATTTTTCATGAAAAATGGATAGCCTGCATTGTATTTTTATATAGAGGCTAAAGAATTTTTCTTATCCCCGTTATAAAAAAGAAACCGACCGGCGTTTGACTTTTATGGTACCGCCGTAAAATTGTAATATTTCAAGTCAGTTGGTATACTAAAAGAAATATAGAGAAATTCAGCGGGGAGCAATATGAAAATTTTGGTCAGTGCCTGTCTGCTGGGAGAAAAGTGCAAGTACGACGGCGGAAGCAATTTCAATGAAACGGTGGCGGCGTTTTGCAGAGGGAAGGAAGTTATTGCCGTCTGCCCTGAAATTTCTTCCGGTATGGGAAGTCCGCGGGTGCCTGCGGAAATCGTTAACGGAAAAGTAACCGATAGAAATGGGAAAGACGTGGATGAAATCTACCGCGGCGGTGTGGAAAAGGTCATGGAGGAGATTAAAGGTGAAGAAATTGAATTGGCGGTTTTAAAAGCACGGAGCCCTACATGCGGTGTCCGTGAAATTTATGACGGCACATTTACGGGAACGAAAATCAAGGGCGCCGGTATTTTTGCCGAAGCGCTTATAGAAAAAGGAATTTCCGTGATGGATGAAGAGGAGTTGGAGACAAATTTCTTTTTGAAACATAAGGAGGAACTATGAAAAAATTATTGGCAATCACTGCATTATCAGCGGCGCTTTTTTTCGGGCAGACTGCTGCGGCGGAAGAAAAAGCGGCGGAGGAAGTAAAACCGTCCCATGTGGAAATGGTCCTTGTCCTTGATGAAAGCGGCTCCATGAGTAATTTGACCAATGATACGATTGGCGGTTTCAATTCCATGATTGAAAAAGAAAAGAAACTGGACGTGGACGCCCATGTGACGACCGTTCTTTTTAATGATCAGTATAAGATGCTTTATAACCGGCGGGAACTCAAGGATGTCAGAAAAATGACGGATAAGGATTACACGCCTGGCGGCATGACGGCGCTTTTGGATGCTGTGGGGCGTACGATCCACAAGATGGATATGGTGTCGGGAATTCACCGCAAAGATAAAGGAAATAAAGTTCTTTTCGTTATCATTACTGATGGAGAGGAAAATGACAGCAGAGAATATACTTATGCCGATGTGAAGAAGCTCATTAAGGACCGGCAGGAAAATGCGGGCTGGGAATTTATTTTCCTCGGCGCGAATATCGATGCCGCGGCGGCAGCGGAAAACCTGGGGATCGACAGAGACCGCGCGGTCAAATATAAAAATACGGGCAGCGGCGTCCGCGCCAACTTCAAGGCAGTGGCAGAACTGTCGGACTCTCTTGCGAAGTCGGGGAGGGTGTCGGATGAATGGAAAGAAACGGTAGAAAAAGATGAAGACGATGCAGCCGATAAACGGTCTGCAGCCGTCACACTGCATCGCCGGTAAAAGAATCTTATAAAGGAATTACATAATGAAAAAGACTTCCCCGTCAAAAGGAAAGTCTTTTTCATTTTTGCTGTCATTTGGACAGAAATGGAAATTCACTGCGCCGGGGTGTCCTCACACAATGGTCATTTTTGTCTATGCAGACAAAAAAAGAGCCTTTACAGGCTCTTAATCCTTTTCAGTTACCAAAAGGATCTTTTCCTTCGCCGCATTCTTCCGGTGTCTTGCAGTATTTAATCTGCCGGCAGATGCATTTATCTTTCAGCTTGTACAGCTCCGGCATGAAGTCCATGATCCTGTTGAACGTATCATCGTTGATGGAATATTTCGTCCAAAGTCCTTCCCTTCTGGCATCAACAACGCCTGCTTCAATGAGAATCTTCATGTGGTAGCTCAGTGTAGACTGGGACAGGGTGAAATTGGAGAGAATATCACAGGCGGACATTTCCTTGCAGGAAAGCATATCAATGACGCGGAGACGCGTTTCGTCGGACAGCGCTTTGAAAATGGTGGCAAATTCTTTGTAACTCGGTTCGTAATCCATAAAATCCTCTTTTCCGCGGAAATTCCATAAGCAGATTTCCAAGCAGTTCTATCGATACATTTAAATATGTAGCCATTGTAAATGATATAAAAAGTATTGTCAATAAATAAAAGCGTATGTATTCGAAAGTTTCATAATAAATGGGAATGAAATGCGTTTAAGGAATGGATGACATGGTAAATGTGTATGAAATTATTTCATTATAAAAGAAAGAAAAACAGCTTATTAAAATGAAAACGTATATACCCGTTTGAAAAAGGTTATCCGGTTTTGCAGATTTTATGGTTTCGCTTTTTCCAGCATTTTTAAGGCCCATGCAGCGGCATTTTTAAAATCTGTTTCGTTCGGGTGCTTTTCCGCTTCCTGTAAACGCGCCAGACGTTCCGGTGTCATGGGGTGGACTTTTTCCGCATGCTCATTCCGTTTTCCGATGTGGAAGGAGTGGACGCGGCCCTGTGACATAAAACCGCCTAAAAATATATTATCTTTTGCCAGCAGCTCTGATGAACTTTTCAGGTAGCTCATTGCCGCAGGAGAGTCGGGATAGGTGCCTGCCGTGCCGTAGATAGCGACTTTCTTTCCATGGAGGGAAGAGAGGACATTTCTTGATGGCATGTCGGCGCCCTGGCGATAACCCCAGAAGCCTACGTAAATCAAATCATAACCGGAAAGATCTTTCGGCTGACGGCCGGATTCAAAAATTTCCTTTTCACAGGGAAGAGCTTCATAAATCGCTTCTCCCACGGCTTTCGTATTTCCTGTGCGAGATGACCAAAGTACGAGTGCTTTCATGATACCTCCTTGACAATCGATTAACTTATATATTTAAATCTTCCTATTTATACTAACCGATACAGACATTTCCGTAAAGACAGCAGTTTGACAGCAGGCGTATTTCTTCATAAGATGAAATACGGAAATATTTGCAAACCGGAGGAGGCGAGGGAATGAGGCGGTGGATTTTGCATGTGGATATGGATGCTTTTTATGCGTCTGTAGAACAGCGGGATCATCCGGAATGGCGGGGAAAACCGGTCATCGTGGGCGGCAGTTCCCGCCGCGGCGTGGTAGCGACCGCATCCTACGAAGCTCGCGCGTTCGGCGTCCATTCTGCCATGCCCGCGGTGAAAGCGAAAGAGCTTTGCCCTGATGCCATTTTTGCAGCGCCCCGCTTCGAGGTGTACAAAGCCGTTTCAGCTGAAATCCATGAAATCATGCTGAATTATGCGGTGGAAATAGAGCCGCTTTCTTTAGATGAAGCTTTCATGGATATTTCAGGTCTTTGCAGAAAATATGAAACCCTGGGGGCGGTAGGCCGGGACATCAAAGCAGAAATAAAAGAAAAGACGGGGCTTGTGGCATCGGCAGGCATCGCGCCCAATAAATTCCTGGCAAAGCTGGCAAGCGATCTGGATAAGCCTGACGGTCTCCGTATTATCCCTTATGGGAAAGAAAGGGAAATCCTTGCGCCCCTTCCCGTACGCCGCCTTTGGGGTGTAGGAAACGTGACGGAAAGGAAATTGCGGAATGCGGGGTTTTTGACAATCGGAGATATACAAAAAGCGCCCTTCGCAAAACTGGCTTCCGTTTTGGGGAACCAGGCGTCTCTCATACAAAGGCTGTCTTTCGGCGTGGATGACCGTGCCGTAGAGGCGTCACGGCGGATTAAGTCCATCGGAGACGAGTCGACTTACGAAAAGGATTTGACGGAACCTGCAGACATTGACCGGCAGATCGCCATACACAGCGATGTGGTGGCAAAGCGGCTCCGCAGGCACAAGCTGGCGGGACGGACGATTTCCCTTAAGGTACGGTTTGCTTCATTCCGTACAGTGACGCGTTCCCTCTCTCTGGAAGAGGGGACAGATTTGCAGGAGGAAATATATGCCGCCGCGCTGGAACTCAAAAAACGGATTTACATGAATGAGGGGGTGCGCCTGATCGGGGTGACGGCATCCAACCTGGCGCCGCCGCTGGAAACGGTGGATCTTTTTTCGACTGTGAGGGAAAAGCAGGCCAAAGCGGCAGCAGTGATGGACGCCATACAGGAAAAATTCGGGGAGCATGCTTTGCGGAAAGGCTTCTGGCTGGAGGAAGAAAAAAGGAAAGAGATGGAAGAAGAGGAAAAAGAAAACAAGGAAGCGCCCGAAGAAGAGTAAGAGCTCCTTCATAACGGATGAGTTTTACAACAGACACAGATACATGTCACAGGAGGTTAGCATGGTCAACGAAAAAAGAATGAGAGAAACGTTTGAAGAATTGGTACGCATTTATGCGCCCAGTAAAGGGGAACGGGACGTGTGCGACCTTTTGAAAAAGAAATTGAAAGCGCTGGGGGCCTCGGAAATCATTGAGGACAATAACGGTTCCGTAGAAGGGGGGGACAGCGGCAACCTGATTGCCGTTTTTCCTGCAAATGCAGAAGGACTTCCGTCAGTGGCGCTCACGGCACACATGGACTGCGTGGAATGCTGCCGGGGGATTGATCCTGTTCTTGAGGACGGCGTGTACCATTCCCGCGGCGAAACCATTCTCGGGAGTGATGACAAAGCGGGCGTGGCGGCTATTTTGGAAGGACTTGCGCTGATGAAGGAAAATTTCATTCCCCACGGGAAGGTTACCGCCATCTTTACAGTACAGGAGGAAATCGGACTTGTCGGTTCAAAGAATATTGAAGAAAAATATCTGCAGGATATTGATTTTGGCTATACGTTTGACGCGGACGGAGAAGCAGGGCATGTTTTCACCGCAGGGCCGTCGCATTACGCGATGAAATTCACATTTCACGGAAAAGCGGCCCATGCCGGCATGGAACCGGAAAAGGGATTGAATGCCATCGCCATGGCGGCAAAAGCCATTGCTTCGTGCCCATCGGGACGGATTGATGAAGAGACAACCTGCAATATCGGAACGATTACCGGCGGGCGCGCGACGAATATAATTCCCGAACTTTGTGTAGTAGAAGCGGAAGCACGGAGCCGTGACGAAGGAAAATTGGAAAAGCTGGTTGGTGAAATTGTGGCCGCTTTTGAAAATGCCGCCGGGACATTTCCTTCCGGCACACTGGAAATAGAAAAAGTAAAAGAATACGACGCGTTCCGTATCGAAGAAACCGCGCCGCTTATGAATTTATTCCGCATGGCCTGCAAAGAAGCGGGATTTGCTGTAAAAACAGCGCCCTGCGGAGGAGGAAGCGATGCGAACTTTTTCTGTGTGAAAGGATTTCCTTCCGTCCTGGTCGGTGTGGGAATGACAGATTTCCATACCAATCGTGAAAGCCTGAAAGAAAAGGATTTATATGATGCAGGGGAACTGGTATATCGTCTTTTAGAAGCGGAAAGTCATTTTGCGGGAGAATCGGCAGAAGATATGATAGATCCGGCTCGTGAAGGGAGAATGGGGAATGAATACAGAAAATAAAATGAAAAAGATTGTCATCATAGCAGGGGTAGTTATTATATTTCTTTTGGCGGCGCCCTATCTTTACAAGGTGCTTCTGTACGGAGTGGGGTGGGTGATATGGGGATTCATGGCGTATTTCATCGGTGGCGTTCCATTGAGTGACATATTGAGTTGGTGGCATATTTTCCTGGAGTGATATGTTAGACCGGCGGTGTATCTGAAACGGAGGAGCAGATGAATCTCATAGAAAAAATAAAGGCAATAGAGATATATGTATGCGAAAATTTTGAAGAACTGGGGCTGGATGATCCTGTAGAGGAAGAATATTTTTCTGCTTATGAAGAAATAAAAGGCGCTTCGGACAAGGAGCTTCAAACCTTTGAGGAAGACTATGGAGTTTCTCTGCCTGAAGACTGGAAAAAGCTTTACCGCTATAAGAACGGCAGCGGTTTTTTCAGCATGCTGCCCTGCGTATTGGGAAAAGGAGAGTATGCATTTTCCCTCTTGTCTTTAGAACAGATAAGGCGTGTAAAGGGATACTTTCAGAACAGGGATGCACTGCTGACAGATTTTCCTGATTATTTTTCCAAAGAAGATATAGAGCGGATGGCGGACGCCAGACTGCGGCCGTATTTATTTCACACGAAATGGTTTCCCTTTGCGGAGTATTGTGACAGCTGCTATTTGATGCTGGACTTTGCGCCCGGAAAGGCGGGGAAAGAGGGGCAGCTTCTCTGTTACGTGCATGATCCGGACAGTGTAACTTATGCGGCGGAAAATATAACAGACGTGGTGGGCAGCATTATCAAAGATAATCATATAGTAAAGAGAGACAGGCAATGAGAGGAGCTTCGTCAGAATGGACAGTATGGAATGGTTTCTGGGAAGCGTCGCTGTATTGACTGCTGTCCTGCTTGTTGGTCTGGATACGGTACGCTCCCTGCAAAGATATCGGGTGAGACTCGGACGGCTTCTGAAAAATCTGACATTGACAGAACGGATAGAGATTGATTTGGGAGCATGGCTTGCCGTTACGGTTATTCTCGGCATGAATACGTGGTATTTTAATGAGTCTGATGTGGGCATGATGGTAGCTCTCCTTCTGGCGTATATTGTCTGTGGTGTAATTAACGGTGTGCCTCTTGGATGGTGGATTCTGTGGAAAGCCCGGCAGTCCGAGCGCCTTGATTCCGGAATTGTGCCCGAATTGCGGAGGGACTTTTACTATTTTTCCATTATTTTGTCCATGGGGGCTACGATCGCTGTTGCTACGGGAATGGCTGCGGCCAGTCTGATTTTTGTAAGATGGATGGCCGGGCGGTAAAGGAAAAGCCTTTACATGTCCCTTGTCGCGGCAGTGTTGCCGGTGTGCTTGTTTTGTGGACAGAGGATCCGTTTGTGGAAGAGGGGATGCGGAAGGATCCGGCGAATTAAAAGAAGGGGAGAGAGATGTTTTCAAGCGTACCGGCGGAAATTTTGGGATTGGTGGCGGGATGGGGATTTCTTCTCATCGTGGCAGCTTTTTGCTTTCCTATACGTTCGTCTTATCAGAAACCGATAGGGAAGGGGAAAATCGTAACGACGGCTGCAGTTTCTTCTATTGTTCTCGTGTTGGGGATAGGAGCACTTTCTAATCTGTTTCTGTCATGGGAGAAAGCGGGGCCGTCATTTCTTTTGTGGCTCACAGGAATTGCAGTACTTGAGATAGGTTTATTGCTTGCTTTTACTTACAGAAAAACACGGAGATGGCGTAAACAAAATCCTTTATATGCTGTCGTCAGGATGGAATACCGCTATGGGTTGTGGAAAGAGCGGGGCGTCATGCTCCTTTCCATAAACCGGGTTCCCGTTCAATATTCCAATGATGCGGTTGTTACGGGAAGGACAGCATATATCCGCGCGGGGGAACACACTCTGGAGCTGGCAGGATACACAGCAAGGCATGGCTATAAACGGCCTTCATTTCCTGTGGAGGAGGGGCGGTGTGAAAAGACCGTTGCACTGAAAGCCGGCCGACGCTATCAAATTATATTTGACAGGAAACGTAAGATATTCAATATTAATGAGGGAAAATGACAATCATACGGATAGGTGCATTCTGTCTGTCAGCGTTATCTTCAGGAGGATTAAATGGAAAAACGGCCTGATTTTGAGACATTGGTCTCTTATGAAGAGTTCAAAAAATATTACTGGTACCGTAAAGAACTATCCGGTATATGCAGAAAACTCGGGATCGAATACAGGGGAACCAAACAGGAACTGAATCATCATATAGAAGAGTACTTTTGCGGGAAATTGGCGGAAAGGAAAGATGTACCGCGCCTTTCTAAAAAAGTATCTGATATAGAATTACATACGCCGCTTTTGGACTGCGGTTTTTCCTTTAACGCTTTTTTTAGGGAGTATTTTGCGAAACAGACAGGAACCAGGCCTTTTAAATTCACGGCGGATATGGCGGCGGCATGGCGGAAAGTAAAGAAGGAAGAAGACAGATTGTTTACCATGCAGGATATGCTGGATGTATACCGGGGGAAATCGGACTATGCAAAGTATGACGCATCGGTTTGTGAGTGGAACCGATTTGTAAAAGATTTCTTCCGGGATAAAAGGAACACGGGATTTCGTTATCCGCTGCGGATGGCGGCTGCCCTATGGCAGGCAGTGAAAGAATCTGACCTACCGAAAGTATATTCTTCTGATTTAACAGAAAAGTATAAAATGCTTTTGGCAAAGAAGGAGAAAAGCTTCTCCAATTTTAAAACATCCAAGGAGAATAAAGGTCATGAGTAATTCCATATCTCTGCCGTTCCTGATCATAGCAACGGGGACCATACTCTTTGTGTATATGAGTGTGGTGATCATGGAGCTCCGCTCTGCTTATGAAGAGAGTTTCTGGAAGCAGGCGCTGAAAATAGGAGGCATCATTTTCACCTTGATAACCCTGCTCTTTTTGGGATTGGATTTTGTGCTGACCCGGTTTCGGGAAAAAGCATTTTTACTGGCGCCCGGCATGCCTATATTGGGTATCATCCTTGTGTACATGAGAAGTATTGTGCTGGCATGGCGGTGGCGGAAAAGGAATCCGTCTCATGCCCTTATCCGGATGAAAAGACGCGGCGGTTTCCTGAAAGCCGTCGGCGCCGTAATCCTTTCTGTAGACGGCGTGCCGATTCAAAAATCGAAAGCGGCTGTTGTGGTCGGAAAGAGCGTATATATTCTTCCCGGGGAGCACAGGCTGGAAATGGCGGGATATACCTTGCGGCACCAGCTGTCGAATATACCGTCTTTTCCAAGTAAGGGAAAGCAGCAGGAGCGGACGGTCCGATTTACCGGCGGCAGGCGCTATATACTCCGCTATGAACCGGCGGGCAGAAAGCTTGAAATAAGTGATAACGGGCCGATCTGATTTATACCGCTGCCGTTATGTTTATGCTATAATCAAAAACCAGAGGGGAGTTATCCCGCTGAATAAAATCATGGGCTTGTCATAGAAATCATTTTGAAAACGTTATAGGTGCACAGGAGGAAAAACATGATATCTGTATTTGATACGCAGCCCGTCATTCTGGAAGAAAAAGACGGACATGTACTGACGGTCAGCAGAAACGGTCTGCTGTATAAAGACAGCAATGGGGAAGTTTTAAAAGATGTGGACTTTGAAGACGTAAATGGGATTCTGCCTTTACGTTACCTGAATTCGAACATCAGTTATAACCTTATTTTCCGCGGCCGGAACTGGAAAAATATGGCTTCTGAGCTGGATACGGATCGGTACAATACCTCTGGCGGCCATAATATACGGGAGACCAAAGCCATTATTACCGCTTTTGCCCGTCATAAGCTGACTGATGATTTTCCGGACAATCTGGACACACTGGACTTGCCGCTGGATTATTCTTACTTTAAAAAGAGGGAAACCCGCCTGTCCGGAGGGGTGATTACAAATGGGAAAAAGGAAATCCCCATCCATGATATCCGCCGGGTCAAATGCATTACAAACGGTACGATCAGCAATCTGTGCATCTATACTACGGATAAAGGAAGATTTTTCTTTGACATGCCAAAGATGACCGTTACCCTGAACGCTTTGACCGTTCCTTTGCTGGAAGCCGTCATGACCAGAAATACAGGGCATGGAATTGATTTCTCACGGGGTGACGGTTTCGGGCAGAGCACTTCGGAATTTGTCATCATCCGTTACCTGGATTCCGGGTACTTCCTCCATAAGGACGGCACGGCTCATGAGGATTGGCAGAAGACTGCCTGTGACCGCACTGCCGGTTATGGGTACGATTTGAAAATGCTGCTCCAAGAATGAATAAGATGATGACATATAAAGAGAGTCTGCAAGGCGCGGCTCTCTTTTTTGCCTGGAGCCGTTTTGCGGGATCGGCCTAAGAAATGAAGATTCGTTTCTTTTTTTGTGTCCGGACGACGGCGGCCGAAGGAGGAAAAAGCATGGCGGATGCGTATGATGAAATGGAAAGATTAATGAAAAAGTATGAAGCGCTGGCGCAAAGCGATCTCCCTGCCGCTCTGGAAAAAATGATTGATTTGTATTTTGATGAAACATATGAAAATACGTTCAATTATGATGTATATGACGGTATCGAATTATGGCTGCAGGAAAATGCGGACGGCAGGCTGCTGGCATCTGTCCGGAAATACAAAGGCGCGCCGGGGTATGCCAGGCTGGCGGAGACAATCCGCACAGGTATGAAAGGTTAGCCTTCTGCGTAAAGGATTTCCTTGGCATCTGTTTTTGATTCAGGGAACGGCCGGATATTTCCGAGGCCTTGTTTACAGAAGTAAATTATCTTGTGATTTGAGGCATTATATGGATGAATTGTTTGAACGCTTAGTTTTCATTTTTGGTTTTCTGTATATTTTTAAATGGATGCTGGATTTCTTAGTGAAGAAATTTCATTTGCACACCGGAATCTTTACCATAGAAGGAAATCAGCTGGTTGTCCGTGCGTTATTTTCTGTCAGGTATGAAAAGGATAAGATAGCAACGATCATTTTTTCCTGCATGCACAGCTGGCGCATTCCATGGGCTCATGCAGGAAAGATGTTGATTATCATGAAAGACGGGACAAGAAGCGGACCGTTCCAGTTTGACAGCGGATCCCTCACCGGAGAATTCTGTCCGATCCTCGATTCCGGAGAAGATATCGAGCGGACCATAGCGTATTTACGGGAGGAGTTAAAAAGACATGGTATTTCTTCTGTCTATAGGAAATAACGGAAGGCAGAAAAAAGTGGTAAAACGGGCTGAAGAGACAGCAGAAGATGTTTATCAGCGGGGTATGAAATGATGGAAACGGTATTATTGGCTTTTATGCTGATAGCGGCTGTCTGTATAGGAGCCGCGACGTATAATTTAATGAAAATCTCCTCTCTTCCTGCGCGGGAACGGTATAAAGTTCTCCGCTTCAAAGGAGACAGCCTGACCATAGGATACGGACTGTTTGCTCATACATATAAGCTAAATGAAATTTTAGAAGTACAATTTGTAAAATTTCCTATAAGAGGCCGTTGGAGTCTGGGCGGTTATGTGGGTGAATTACGGGTGATTAAAATGAATGGTCATCGGTGCCGGTGGATTTCTTTTGACGGCAGCGTGTACTATGGACATATAGTTTGGATTACCAATGAACACATCATTGATTTATCCACGGATTTACTGATGAAAGAGCTTCGGCAGCATGGGGTCCAATGCTTTAAGGAACGGAATTGGTGTTCCTGAGCTGCACTTGTGCGGATGCATGGAAGTACAGGATTTGATAAAAGAACCGTGAGATATGCTTCTGAAAACTTGTGATGACATAAGGGCGGTGTGTAGATGATGGACATTAAACGACTCTTTCAAATTCCCTTGATTTTTTTGCTGATTCCCCTGTTCTTTCTGGTTATGTTAATTAAGATATATATACTTCAATATATAATCATGAACCGCATTGCCGTTTGGGGAGGCTCTTTCTGGATGGTACTGTTTCTCTTTTGCCTGCCTGCGTTGGAAGTACTCTCCGTGTGGAAGATTATTGTGTACCATTACGGTTGGAAAGTCCGGGAAAAACTCATCTCTTCGTCTTACAGCAGGGGAGATATCCTGGTGCTCTATCAAGCCATAAAAAGTTGGGATACAGCCTATCTGGGCGGAGCGCTTCTGGATGCAGCCATAACGGCAGTTGAAGCCGTGTGTTTCCTGGCGACACCTTTGTTTCTTTTCCTGCCCTGGGTTCTGTATGGTGTGATTGCGAAATGGTTTGGACTGCCTGCCGTTATTTCTTTCTGAAGGATTATAAGAGGACGAATGTAATATTCATAGTCCCTTGAAGTTTTATACTGTTTCTGATGCGCGTTCCAATCCTGACGGTCAGCTCACTGTCCATAACAGAACCGGAAAAATCTTTGAGCGTGTGAAGAAACGCCATGGTAAGATTTTTGACGCAAATGATGAAATCAAACTCAGTCCGTGCAGCTTGGCGTTGGGACAGCATACTATACGTTATAATGACCATCTGTGTGTTCGGGGCATTAGGCTCGTTCTTTATGCTGCACGATACGAAAGCAGCAATAGAAAAAATTTTCTTTGATGGGAAATGACTTCAAAGAGTAAGAAAAAAGAGCCTTACAAATCCCGTTTTTAGTGATGGATAAATCAGGATTTAAATAATAAATAAAATGAAATGATAAGTGAGAAAGGGTAAATTATGGGAGTAGATCATTTACAGGATGAACCAAAACTTATCTTGACATATCCTCATAAGTCTACATTTAATAGGATAGGCTTTTCATCCATGGTATCTTTATCTTTTATTGTTCTGTGGATACTGAATCATCTTATGAGTTATAATACTGATTTTTTAGATAAAATTATTATGGCAATAGTGCTGGTTGGCGCTCCACTCCTTGTATGGTTTATGGGATATTATCTTTTCATAAATGGAGTGAAATTAGAAGTTTATGAAAATAATATTGTTAAATATTATACTTATGGAAGCAGAGGGCGGAGTATATTGCATTTTAAATTTAAACTCGAAGATATAGAACAAATAAAATTTAAAAAGCGTCCGTTTAATTGTCTAAAGCTGGCCATCAAAGTTCGGAATCCTGTTTTTTATGGGTTTCATGAGAAGAAACTAAATAAGTTAATGAGTGTAAATCTCATTGCGGATAGAAAAGAATCGGAATTTTTTATGCAACAGATGGAACAATTCCAAAGACAACAAAGAAGAATGATTGAACGATAAAAGTCCGCTGGAGAATAATTGATATGGATTAAGAAAAGCACTTCCAATAATTGATAAATGGTCAAGAAATAATACTCCTGATACAAGGAGAACCTATTCAAAAACGGGGAGCCCAAGTGGAAATTGTTGATGGCCTTTTCAAAACCTTCGCACATCTGCACTTCGTCAATAAATATAGTTCGTTTTTTCCGCTTGATATGCCTTTTCAACATACTCATTCAGCTTGTGATACTCCAGCAGCGGTTCGTATTCACTCAGGCTGTAATTGACGTGTATAATGTTAGCAGTCGTATCCGCCTGCCGGACATACTCCATAAATGCTTCCAGCAGCTTTGACTTTCCGCTGCGCCGCACTCCGGTAATGACCTTGATATCCGCTGTTTCCATTACGTCGTTCAGTTTATCAAGATAAAAAATTCGCTCAATCAGTTTCATAGCATTCTCCTCCGTCGCCAGAAGCATATCTATTTCGCAAAATCAATTTAATATAAAAATCGCGAAATAGATATGTTGATTAGAAAATTGATTATAATACCCGGTTGTTATATGAGTGAAATCATCTGAATAGGGATTTGAGAGAGGAACATGAAATACTTATTTTGTTTATTGATACCGGCAGGACTGTTCCTGTTGATTATAAGCATCAAATATGTTATTCGTTTTGCTAAGTCTGAAATGATTTACGAAATGCCTTATAGCAACGAAACGGGTACATTTACTCTTGCTGCAAGGGGGAAATATGGCTTATGGCTCAGCGGAAAAAAGTTTAAAAAAGCGCCACTCGGAGAATTTGGACTGACTCTTGTCAACAGGGATACGGGACAATCTGTTCCCCTGTGTGCTCCTCTTTTGCGTACCGCTGTGACCGGGCTCAGCAAGTCTAGGCTGAAATTGTATTCCTTTCAGGCGGAAGCCGGCACATATACGGTTTCCTTGAATGATGAAGTGCGTATCAGAGACAGAGCATGCGCGTTTCTTGTGAATGCCGTAACTAAGCGGCCCGTAGATTACAGTTTGTTTTCTGTTCAGGTGTACCGTCATACATCTGGTATGGTTTTATCCCTGTGTGTATTGGGGATTATATTCGGCGCCGTCATAATGATTTCGGGAGCTATTCTCCCGGCTGTTTTATAGAAGGATCAGGGGATTCTGTGCGTAGAGAATATCTGCGTATGTAACACAAAAGGTGGGGCAGATGAAATTTTTAAAACCGATAGTCATTTTATTCCTGCTGTTCAGTACCGTTTTATCCGGCGGCTGTGGTCATACAAAAGAAGATAAAGAAAGGATCATCCGGTATTTGGATAACAGATTTGGAAAGGATACATATATAATTAAGCAGGATGAGAGTTATTATCGCTGGTTTGTGACATTGGACCAATATCCGGATCTTACTGTTTACTATACGGTATCTCGGGATCCTCTTTCCATGACATCACCTTCTATAACGACAAATTTTGATGAAGTTTTCAGTGAGCATGCAGTTGAAGAATACAAAAAAACGCATGCACTTGGTGATGATGTTCTTGTTTTTGATGATTCCATTGATTTTGTATATCACACAAAAGTTAAATCCCTTGAAGAATTGAAGGTGCCTTATGACAGGGCGATGGGATTTATTGCCTTTGTTTCCGAAAAATATCCGGTTCTTATTGATGAAGGGTTACTGAATATACGAATGGATATTACCGGTATCCGTTTGAAAGGCGCAGATGATGACGATACCCTGATATTTCAATACATATCCAAAGCAAAAAAAGACGGTCTCAGCATTGTGTCATACGAAGAAATTTGTCAGGAATTAGCGCCGAAGCTAAAAACGCATGCGGATAATCCGGACGGTTTTACATTTCACGCAGATATAGGGAAATCATTTATTTTAGGCAGCGATACTTTTGGTGACTGCTTTCACAAAAACCTTATTTTAGAGAACGGCACGCCTGAAGAATTGGACAATATCATCTTGCAGCCCGGAGAAATAAGCAGACCCTATATTTTCAAAAGTGAGAGCCGGTATGAATTTACAACGATAACATTACAGGCTGAAAACGTATCGGACTCGCCCTGTTCTTTGCCTGAGGCAGCGATTGTAAAAGCAGTCATAGATGATGCGAAAGAAATATATGTCGATCCGGTAAGGATTGATCTTGCTTTTGATGAACGGAGGGAATGGAAAGATCCCTATGAAATGCTGGGGATTTCTCCGCCGGAAACAGAGGAGGAAAATACAGAAGGCGTGCCATATAAAAACATTAAAATTTTATTTACAATGAACAAATACTACAAAGGCGTAAGAAGGGTTACTTTGACTTTTAATAAGCATACCGGGTAATGGTTGTTTGCTTATTATTTCAAACCATCTGCTGTTTCATTTATTGCGGCAGATGGCTTGCTGTAAACTTATGTGCGGAGTAAAACGGATTGATTCCATGCCGGATAAGGGGGAGAGAGTATGAGGTTTGATGAAAACCTGCGTCAGTTTGTTTATGAGTATGAAGGGATTATCTTTGCCTGGGATGAGGAACCGGGGGAAGATTTTCCTGATACGGTGAAGAAACTGGCGGCAAATTATTACGAAAGGCTTGATGACATCGTCCGGCATATTGCCCCCGATTTGAAAGAAATGTATGGAATTACGGATCCCGGGGAGGTAAAGAGCAAACTGGGGAAACCTGTCATCGATCTTACGATGGGAGAAATTAATTATCTGGAGCATACGTTTGATTACGAGCATATCTTTACGCTGGAATACCTGGATGACGAGTTTAAGCAGTTAAGTCATTTCAGCGTGGACGGGTGATGTGAAGAGAGGCAATTCATGAGTAAGATGAAAGAAAGAACATTGGTCACGCTTAAAGAAGAAGCAGCAGTTGATTATCCGTTTTCCGATGATCTGCCCTTAGTTTACCTGGGGGAACTGGCCAACATGCCGGAACATGGAATTTTTATAGGCCAATCGGGCAAATGTTATTTTGGATATCATCTTTGGGAGTTCAGAGAGCTAAGGGAAGATGAAGTATAGCCGGTAAGGTTTGTTATAACATGGCATTTCATGCTTTACTGTACCGATTCATCATGGTATAAAAGGATTCAAAGCATAAAGGAAAATGGATATGGGGTATGACATCACTTTCCATCCGATCAGCGAAGAGCAGATGGATGCATGGTATTTTTCTCTGCTGGACAGCCTGGCAAAAGGGGATACGTCCCGGCTGGAGGCGGTGGCGGAAGACGCGGGGATGGATCCGTTTTACATAAATAAATACAGGGATTTGATGAAGTATGCTGCCGGGACGCCGCCTTCAGAACGATTTGAAACCACCCACGGGTTTTATATGGCGGTGGTGCAGGGGTTTTTCCGCAAGCATTATTATGTGCGGGGGACTGCCGTTTCTTTCATGGTGGAAGAGTACCCGCTGATGGAAAGGTATATCACGCCATGGAAGGATATTCTTCCTAAAGGCATCGTACCCCCTGCACAGCAAGGGATTGTAGAAAATTATTCTGCCGGGGTGTATCTGTCCGCAGAACAGGTGAAAGAACTTCTTTCCGATTATGAAGGAAATAAGGAAGTACGGGAAGCGGTCGATGATTATTTCATGGAGAACGGGACCGTACTTCTGAAAGCGCTCCGAGATGCAGCGGAGAATGGGGCGGGACTGTTGGAAGCGACGGATGTGGTGGAAGTGGAGCCGCTGGATCTGAAAAAAACGACATCCTATTCAGACCTGAATCAATGTGATCAGGAAGGGGCTTTTATTTACCAAAAGATAGCGAGGGCGCAGATCAGCGAGTTTATGAAATCGAAAAAATCTTAAGCAGGATATATCGCGGAAAGAAGGATATGATGGGAGAATACAGACAGGAACGACTGCTGCTTAAGGGACGGGTGAAGCTGATCATAGACCCTATGGAGTTCCGTATGGCGCTTTGGATCGATGGGTTCGGTTTGTCCGATGTGGTGACGGGAGAAGAAATCACGCCCCTTTGCCATTCCTATAACCTGGAGCATGTGGAAGAAGCGGGGAATCAGCTGGAAATAGATTTCCGCATATATCCGGAAGGACATGTATATTACCATGTGGCGGTGGATCCTTTTGCAAGAACATTTACTTATAAAGGGAAAGTATACAGTACGGATGATTTTAGAAAAGTTATAGAAGCTGACCGCGTGGGGATGGGAATCAAAGCGTGAAACAGGACATTCTATCCTGTGAGCAGGCCCGTCTCCATTTCTTATCCATTATAAAAACAGTCTGTATCTGTGTCCGGGAAACCGGGACTGACAGAGACGGACTGTTTTCTTTTGTCTTATTGACGGCGCCTGTGCGGTGGAACGGAAAAAAGCGGTGTTGTTATCCGATGAGCTTTCCATTTGTAATGCGGAGAACCCTGTCGTGCCATTTATCCAAGGTGGAACGGTGGCCGATGCTGATGACCGTTGTGCCGGGGAGCGCCGTCAGAAGACGGTACATCTTTTCTTCTGTTTCTTCGTCCATGGCACTGGTGGCTTCATCAAGGAAGACCCATTTCGGTTTTCTGAGGAACACGCGGACAAAAGCCAATTTCTGCTGTTCCCCTAAAGAGAGGATGTGGCTCCAGTCCGCTTCGGTATCCGTCTTTTCCATTAAATGGGAGAGGCCGCATTCCACAAGGAGCGGGGAAAGTATTTCCTCATCCGCCGTTTCCAGCGGGTACGATGCAGCTTCGGCAGAGGTGCCCATGGGAATGTAAGGTTTTTGGGGAATGAACATCATTTCAGAGGGGGCAGGCATGGAGATATGTCCTTTGACATAGGGCCAGAAGCCTGCCAGCGTACGGAGAAGGGTGGATTTCCCGCTTCCCGAAGGGCCTTTCAGGATGACATGTTCTCCCGACTTGATTGTACAGCTCGCAGATGAAATGATTTCCCGTGTCCTTTTGTTTTCATCCATGGCGGGTACGGAAATGGTGACATCCGCGAGGCGGAGCCTGTCATGAGTTTCTTCGCGGACAAGGCTTCCTGATTTTTCTTCTGTCTCTTTTTCGATGGCCGCTATGTGCTTGTCAAAGGACAGCAGACGTTCCGCGCAGGATTGCCATTCCGCCAGAGACGCATATACATCGACGAAGTAGGACATGGCGTCCTGGACTTTGCCGAAGCAGTTGGCAATCTGCATCAGGCCGCCCAAGGAAATATTTTGAGATAGATATCTCGGCACAGCGACGACAAAGGGAAATATAATGGCAATCTGGGCGTAGCTGTTTGTCAGCCAGGAAAGCTGTTTTTGCTTTTTGATGATGAAAAGGGTATTTTTGAGGAGGGTCATGAAACGGTTTGACAGGAAGGATTCTTCTTTTGCCGCGCCGTTATAAAATGCCACGCTTTCCGCTGTTTCACGGAGACGGACCATGGAGAAACGGAAGTCGGCTTCCAGTTTTTGCTGGAGGTAATTGAGGGAAACGAGGCGGTGGCCGACTTTATGGGTGATCCATGTGCCGAGAACGGAGTAGGCGAGCGCCGTCCAGACAAGGTAGCCGTAAATATGAATTTCCTGTCCTGCGGCAGAAAACGATAGGACTTCCGATAAATTCCAGAGAACAAAGATAAAGCATACGATGGTCGTTGCCGAGCGGAGAAGTCCGCTCATGAAGGAAAGCGTGCGTGCCGTAAAAAGATTGATGTCTTCGGAAATACGCTGGTCGGGATTGTCTGCCGTGCCTTGGGAAAACATTTCAAGACGGTAGTACATTTGCTGTCCGGTCCATTTGGCAAGATAGTTTTTCGTCATCCATTTCCGCCAGCGGAGCGCCAGGCGCTGCTGCAGGTAGTAGCTGTATACCGCAAAGGCGATATGGGCGAAGGCCAGTCCCGTGAAACGGAGCAGCCCGCGGTAGACCGCGTCGCTGTCATAATTCTGCAAAGCGCTGTAAAAAGAATTGAACCATTCGTTTAAAAGCAGTGTCATATATACGGCGGCAATTGTGAGGGTAATGATAGCTGCAAGATAGAGCCGTGCCGATTTCTTTTCTTCGCTGTTCCAGTAGGGGGTAATCAGGTGGAAAAGCCCCACAATAAATTCCCGTGTCCAATATCCTGATTTCATAGATTCTCCTTAATCTGTCTTGTAATGTTTTCATTATACTATATGGCAAAAAACAGCCGATAAAAATAAAGATTTCAAAGAAATGTTTATTGGAGCCTTTACATCGAAAGGTGTCTATATTATAATGAGTGTATAGAAAGATATAGATGTAATAGAATTTAAAAAGGAGAGATGATGATGAGCAAAGAAATTCATTCCGCAGCAGACTTTGAAAAGGAAATAATCAATCACAAAGGATACGCCCTTGTGGACTTCTGGGCGACCTGGTGCCCGCCGTGCCGTATGATGGCGCCTGTGCTGGAAAGCGCCGAACAGCAGCTTGGTGACAAAATCAATTTCGTAAAAGTCGATGTTGATGAGCAGCAGCAGCTGGCCACTGAATTTGATATCATGTCCATTCCGACTCTGGTGGTTTTTAAAGACGGCAAGCCTGTAAAGCGCATGTCCGGCTATCGCCCGCTTGATACTTTCGTAGAGGAACTGAAAAGCGCAGTGGAATCATAAGGCTGAAAAACTGGAATTTATAAAACCGCTTCCTTTATAATACAAAGTAAAGGGGCGGTTTTTTATGTGCATGCCCCCGCGTACGGCTGTGATCGGTTTTGGAAAAAACTGCTGTAACCCGGCGGCCGTTTGAAAAGGAGAATTATGATGGGCGGAATGTTTGTGGGGATGCTTCTGTTGCATCTTGTCATCTTTATATTGATAGTTCTGCTTTGGATATACAGGAAACCGCTGGCAGAGGCTGCCGCGCGTGATAAGGCGATGGCGGACAGGGAGCGGAAGAGGAATCCTTCGCGCAAAAACCGGCCTTATGCGTGGGTGGTGATGCTCAGTTCCACGGCGGTGCTGGCTTTAGATATGTATTTTGATATGCCGTCAGTCGGTGTGCCGGGGCTGATCTGGAAAGGGCTGCTGGCGGGACCGTCACTGACTGTGGCTGTCACATCTTTCATGTGGGTCGTATTGGCCGGTCCGCAGAGGATCCGGCAGTATGTGAAATATGCGCTTTCGGCAGGGATGTTTGTCCTGTTCGGTATAATGTCGTTTACCGATTGCTTTGGCGGCGTGGAGGATGTCTTTTCGGGAACGGTGACCAAAGATATGGCGCTGAGCCACGTGATGTATGAGAAGACCTGGGCAAGAGGCGCCGGTTTGTACAGCCGGTTTCTGCCGGCCCAGGCGGCAGGTCGGTTTGATCTGATGATGGACGGCGGGGATGAATATGTCCATTTCCATATTGCGCGAAGAGACAGGGAGGTTCTCGCGTCCATGATGGAGGGGCTGACGGTCAGAGGGAAAACGATACGGATAGAAGATCTGATACCTGCCGTGGAAGAGGGACGGAAGAGTTTTGCGATGTACGACGGCGGACAGATCGGTGGAGGGAAAGATGTCATGTACCGGATAACGTACTATCCCCATACAAAAATACTGGTATCGGCGGAAAGGATACCGTAACGATATCTGCCGGGATATTATCAAAGGAAAGGGATACATTCGGCAAAAGATATGTGACAGGTAAAAAATACCGATTCATGTGATACATTTTCTTTCATGCAGGTAAGGTTCATTGTTTGTGACATGAAGTGTGCCGTCGGGCGGAAAGGAGTATTTTATGAAGTTTTCCAAATGGCTGCGGATATTGGCCGTGTCAGGATGTATAGCGGCCACCGCCGTATCGGCAGGAGCGTTCAGCTGTTCCGATTTTGAAAAGAGTGGGGGCGGGCCTTATAAAGAAACGCTGGATGCACTCTATGAGAATATGACTGCCGGAGAAGGTTCAAATGATCAGCTGGCGGGTTCGGTAGGGATTATGGAGACGGTGAATGCCCTGGGACGGGAAGCGGCGCTTCAGGGGACAGGTTTTTCCATAGAGGATATCACCGGCGACGGGGTTCCCGAGCTGCTGGTAGGGAGTATGCCCGGTTCCGGAGAGTCTGTATATGCCGTGTATACGATACGGAACGGCACGCCGGCAGCCGTTCTTGACGGGTGGGCAAGAAACGGGTATTATGCGCTCGGCGGCGGACGGTTTTATTACCACGGCTCCGGCGGCGCGGCGTACAGTGCATTCGGGACTTGTCATCTTTCTTATGACGGCAGCCGGATAGAGTGGGAAGATTTTTACTTCTCCGATATCAAAGACAGCAGTGCGGGAACGATCGGGTATTTCCATAATACAACGGGCATATGGAAGAAAGCGGAAGCGGAAGAATTATTTATTTCACGCGACCGTTTTTTTGAAATGGACGAAACATTACGGACAGGAATAAGGGCAGCAGGAAAGGTTCCCTTTTCCGCATATGCCAGCTGTCATGAAGCAACGGCAGATGGAACGGTGCAGGCCCGCTGGGCGGAGGACGCACTTTCCGATTATGGGCAATATGATGAATTTATGGCGGAGACGTCGGAATACCAGGCGCGGGTCCTGTTTTCTACGCAAGATGAGGTCAGGGATTTCAGAGTACTGCGTTTGGTTCCTGATCTGGATGAAGAAGGAAATATGATGTTCTTTGAAACAGAACTCTACTATGCCGGCCGGCTCACGGCGGAAAGACCGCTTGTGCTCGGCATGGCATTTCACGGAGACACGCCGGGGTACGGGATTTCCTATACGGACGGAAACGGAAGAACCAGACGGTTCTATATCGGCATGAGCGGGGACGACGGCTCTCTCTTTTTGGGAGAATTCTGAGATGGCCGGTCATCTTCACTAATCTGGAGTTGTGGAAAGGGATGCACCGAAAATGAAATTTTTAAAATGGATTATGGGTCTGCTTTTATTTTTCACTTGTATGGGACCTCGGGCAGAGGCGAAAGTGATTCATCAGGATATGTGCCAGATGAGTACCGCCTATGAGGACCAGATGTATAAGATTGCTGATTTTGAAAAAGGGGCATTTAAAGGCCGTTTTGCTTTGATGGACGGACAGTGCAGCGGGCATACTTCTTATATGGCGATCGTCACTTATTATCATGGAGGGGTCAAAACGACTTTTCTTCATGATGAAAGAATACAGAAAATGAAGCATGTGCAAGTGGGAGAGGTGCTGGCGAATCAGAAGGGCGGCGTGTATCTGAAAATCATTCTTTCCCAATGGTATGGACTGGACGGGCAGGGGAAAGTTGTCGCTTCGGCAGAAGATAAAAAGTCGGTCGGGAATACGGATATTTCTTTGTATGTGGAAAGTGTACGAACCATATACGGCAGTCTTGTGAAAAATAAGCCCGACGGAATGCACGGCAGCATGGATGAGATGAAGCTTGAGGCGAAGGAGTGGAGCCTTCCCGGATTTAAAATCGTAGTGGATGAGGAATGGGCGGATTATGTAAGGCCTGATGTAAACTTTGTCATGTCTGAAAGGGGAGATGCGTGATGCGTATGAAATGGCTGCCGGCAGGCATCGGGCTGTTCCTCGTCGGAATGTCGGTGGTATCCTTTGCTGATGAAAGGGTTTATGAACAGGCTGAATTTCCCCATGAAATCTGCGGGACGTGGACGGATATTCATGGAGAAAGGACTTTGGAGATTACCCCCCGTGCCGTGGACGGAGATCTTTTGGACGGCATGTATGATGTGGCCGGCGGAGGAGTGCAGGGGGCAGTGAAAGCGGTGCTTCTGCATGAAGGGCAGCCGGTCACGGAAAAAATCGGCTGGAATGTGATGAGTCCGAATTATCAAATACTGGTGTATGGAAATCAGCCGTACTACCGTCTTACCGGCAGGCATTTTGAATCGGTGGACGGCATATACCTGGGGATGGAGATGGAAGAGGTGCGGCAGCTCTACGGAGAACCGGACCGCAAGGACGGGACATTTCCTTATCTGAACTGGAGCTATGAAAAAGAAGGAATCCGTGTATATTTCTATGGAGGGATCGTAGACGGCATACGGATTAACAAGGGAAGCAGGAAAACTTTCGATCGCTCCGGTCTGAATGCGGACAGTCCCCGGGACAGTTATACCGCGTACTATAAGGCGGGAGGCCCGATGAATGAATTTTTTATGGCAGGCGAAGATGAGTCGGAATATATCAGCCTCTATGAAGACCGCGTCTGTTTGGGTTCAGGTCCTTATTAAAAAGAAAGAACTGATGGAGATATTTCTCCAAGCAGGGAAATTTAAAAAGCGTACCGCGGATAAAAGTGCGATACGCTTTTTTTGTGAAATTTTACCAAAAGCAGGAGAAAAGGCTCGCGCCTGCTACGGTCATGATACCGGCGACGCAGATGGAGAGAGAACTCATGGCGCCTTCTACCGGCTCCATTTCCATCGCCCGCGCCGTACCCATGCCGTGGGCGGCCGTACCTATGGCAAGCCAGCGAATTTCCTTTATCTTTGGAATACAACCATATATTTCTAAACAAATAGACCGAAAAAATTATAATAAAATGTGAAATAGATTGATTATACATATGGATATAAGTATAATAGTTCATGTGGAATAGTAGCAGACGGGGATGAATGATACTTTTCCGCACGGATCAGTTTGTTTATGAACCTGAGGGAATATGGCAGAGAAGGAAATTTGGAGACTTCGGTGCCGTCTCTTACAGGTATTTTTTATATGCAAGGAGAGGAGTATAGTATGAAAAAATCAGGGGTTTTAGGGCTGGCGGTATTGCTTGCCCTGGCAGGCGGCACGGCTCATGCGGCCGGTGTTTATGAGTTGGAAGGAGTTGTCGTTACAGCGACTAAAATTGAAGAGTCCACGGAAAAAGTGCCGGCCAGTATATCTGTGGTAACGGCAAAGGAAATTAAAGACCGCGGTTACCAGAGTGTAGCCCAGGCATTGGGGCAGGAACCGGGGGTTTACCTGTCGCCTGTAGCAAATGGCGGGATTTCCCTTCGCGGTTTCGCATCCAGCGATATCCTTGTCCTGGTAGATGGACAGCCTGTCAATTCCGGTTGGAACGGTTCTGTAGACTGGACGATGATCCCCGTGGAAAATATAAAGAAGATTGAAGTGCTCCGCGGCGCGGCCTCTTCTCTTTACGGCGGCCGTGCGACAGGCGGCGTCATTTCGATTACGACAAATACCCATGAGGAAGGGGTTCATGGGAATATGACGCTTTCTTACGGAAGCAACAGTACGACAAAACAGGTTTATGATGTATCTGTCCGTAAAGATAAATGGGATATCGGCGCAGGGTATGAAAAACGCAAAACTGACGGTTGGCGGGGCTACTATGTGGACTCCCGCGTATCAGGCAGTACGGAAAATATACCGCAATTTGATGCGGGTAATTTACCTATTGACGGCCGCGGCAGGGTCATTTTGGGAGGCCGCGGAGAGAAAGCATGGACTTCGGAAAGTTACCATGCCAAGCTGACCTATCATTTCAATGATGACAAGTCTTTGACTTATTCCTACCTTCATACGGATCATAAATACAGTTATGAGCATCCCTTCACTTTGATTAAGGATGCTTCCGGAAAGAGCATTTTCTATGGCAGCGTTGTTTACCCCAACGGGAAAGGTATAGATTTTGCACCGGGTGATTTTCTCGGATATGTGGGTGCAAAAGAATGGGGTATGCACAATATTTTTTATGATGATAATAAAAACCGGTTTCATGTCCATGCAGGATATACAGATATCAAAAAAGATGGCTACAGCAGTGCCAGCGGAGATGATGCGTGGCTGCCCATGACGGAAGAGGAGACTTATGCGTGGAATGGCGAAGGGGTACAGTCTTTTTATCCGAGCAAGACAAAAGACTTTGATTTGAATAAAACCTGGGAATTGGGGACCCATACCCTGATCGGCGGCTTGGCATACAGGGCAAATTCTTTTGACCAAACGAGATACAATCTGGCCCATTACAAAGATCACGGCAGTAAAATAAATGCTTATGAAAAACATCGCGGTAAAGACGAATCCCTGTCTGTTTATTTCCAGGATAAATGGCAGGCTTCTGAAAAATTTGCCGTTTACGCAGGACTCCGTTTTGACCGCTACAAGAAATATGGCGGCCATCATGAATTCCTTACGACCGGTTATGTGAAGGACGATGAAGAAGGTATTTATAATGCATGGAGCCCGAAATTATCCTTAGAATACCTTGTGGGGAATGATACCACTGTATATGCAAGTTATGGACATTCCTTCACACCGCCTATACTCTACCAGGTGTATCGTTCTGAAAGATCACCCATCAAGATTGTCAATGGCGTGCCTACGGCTTCTACAAGGGGATCTTTGCCCAATCCCGATCTTGACCCGGAACAGACAGATACGTATGAACTGGGATTGAAGAAAAAATGGAAAGACACCACTGCGAATATTGCTGTCTACAAAGCGGATACGAAAGATGCTATCCGTTATTTCTCTACGGGCAAAGCATCTGTTTACAACGGGGTACTCTATAAAAAAGGCTATTCCCAGTACAGGAATTTCGGCAAGGCAAAGAAGAAAGGCTTCGAACTCAGTGCCAACCATCAATTCTCCGATAAGGTAAGCGGCTATTTGAATTATGCATGGGAAACGGAATCCATTGATGGCGAACATAACTGGGATATTCCGAAACACCTTATCCACTTCGGCGCGGAGTTTACCGATAAGAGATGGGATATTCTTGCTGATGCCCAGTATGTCAGCGCACGCCAGGAACCTGATGCGGCGACAGGCGTGTACTACTCTGCGGGAAAATTCTTCATCGCCAGCTTATCGGCCAATTACAGTTTCACGAAGAACACCACCGCCCAATTCTATATTTACAATCTTTTCGACAAAGTGATTTATGACAGCGAAGCGGCAAGCGGAAGAACGTACACTCTTACATTGCGTCATTCTTTTTAAGGAGAACATATGAAGAAAATACTTAGACTTGCTTTGGCTGCCATCCTTTTTGCTGTCGGCACCGTATCGGCGCGGCTTCCTGAACCGGCATCCATGCCGCAGGATATCAAAGGAACGAGCCCTCATAAGCCGGAAGCGGCGGTGTACTATCTGGCGGAGCTTGTGAAAGAAGGAAGGATGACGGCAGAAGAAGCAGAGCGGACGGAAGTGTACATGATTTTCAGGAATGCCCGCCGTATGCAGGATTTGCAGGATGTGGAAGGGCTTTCCGAGGAAGACCGCCGGGCATATATGAAAAAGAAACGTGAACTGCGGGGAAATCCCCTTGTGGAATACGCCAACCGATGCGGATTCACTTTGGAACGGGCCAAAGAACTCATGGATCTTATGCATGACTCTGACAAAGGCACTTCATACTACGGTAAAACCCGTCATCATGGATAAAACATAAAAAGGAACCTGCCGGCATTACCGGCGGGTTCCTTTTTGCATCGCAGCCTTTAAATTTTTGTCATTTTTGACATACTTGTGTCGCCCGGATTCCAAAAGCACAGTTCTCCTGCATGGAGAGATTTCTGCACGTCGATGGTCCGCTGGTTGGAAGAGCCTTTGAAGAGAAGGGTGATATCTTTTTTCGCGAGAACAAATTCACCGTCCACAAGGATGTCTATATATTTTAGAAGTTCCATTGTTTCAGGCATAATCTTTGCGAAATGACCGAGTATTTCCTTATCGAAAAGATAGCCGGAGAAGCACCAGAGATCTTTTTCCGGATAGGTTTCCTTGAATCGTTTCACCAAGGGCAGAAGTCCCTTTTGGTTGACCGGCTCCATGGGCTCGCCGCCGAGGAGAGTCATGCCCTGGTAGCAGTCCTGCCCCAATTGTCTGATGATGTAGTCTTCCGTTTCTTTCGTGAAGGGCTTGCCGTAGTGAAAAGACCATGTATCCGGATTGAAGCAGCCTCTGCAGTGGTGGGTGCAGCCGGAAACGAAAAGGGAAAAGCGGATGCCCGGCCCGTTGGCGATATCATATTCTTTGATTCCGGCGTAGTTCATAAATACCTCGCGATAGGGAATAAAAACGGCGCTCATACAGGATGGCGCCGCCTTATCTTAATAATGATGATTAAAGGTGGAGGACTCTGTCTTTGATTTCCTGTGTGCGGCCCTGGTTCCAGAACTGGGTGCCGATGTATCCGCATGTCCTTCTTGCCACGGACATGGTGTGCTGGTCGTGGTTGCCGCAGTTCGGGCATTCCCAGATGAGTTTGCCGTTTTCATCATCAATAATCTTGATTTCTCCATCGTAGCCGCACTGCATGCAGTAGTCGCTCTTGGTATTCAGCTCCGCATACATGATGTTTTCATAGATGTACTTCATGACGGCAATGACAGCGGGGATGTTGTTCTGCATATTCGGCACTTCGATGTAGGAAATCGCGCCGCCCGGGGAGAGCCGCTGGAAATCGGATTCAAATTTCAGCTTATGGAAAGCGTCGATATGTTCGGCCACATGGACATGGTAACTATTGGTGATGTAGTTTTTATCCGTGACGCCGGGGATCATGCCGAAACGTTTCTGGAGGCATTTGGCAAACTTATAAGTGGTGGATTCCATAGGAGTGCCGTAGACGGAATAACTGATATGTTCGGCGGCTTTCCATTCGGCGCACTTATCGTTCAGCTTCTGCATGACTTTCATGCCGAATGCTTTGCCTTCTTCCGTGGTGTGGGAAACGCCCAGCATTCTTACGCACATTTCATAAAGGCCTGCGTAGCCGAGGGAAATGGTGCTGTAATTATTGAAGAGCAGTTTATCGATGGCTTCGCCTTTTTTCAGACGGGCAAGAGCGCCGTGCTGCCAGAGGATGGGGGCTACGTCGGAAATGGTGCCCAGAAGTCTTTCGTGACGGCAGCGGAGAGCCCGGTGGCAAAGTTCGAGACGGTCTTCAAGGATTTTCCAGAATTCATCCATATTTCCTTCTGCCGAGCAGGCTACGTCTACCAGATTCAGTGTGACAACGCCCTGGTTGAAACGGCCGTAATATTTATGCTCGCCATTTTTACCAAGACCTTCCGTATCGGGGGTGAGGAAGCTGCGGCAGCCCATGCAGGGGTATACATCGCCGTTTTTGTATTCCTTCATGATTTTCGCGGAAATATAGTCGGGAACGAGACGTTTTGCTGTGCATTCCGCAGCAAGTTTCGTCAGCTCATAGTAGGGGGAGTCATCATGGATATTATCTTCATCAAGGACGTAGATCAGTTTCGGGAATGCCGGTGTGATCCATACGCCTTTTTCATTTTTTACTCCCTTCATTCTTTGGAGAAGGACTTCTTTGATGATCATGGCGAGATCGTCACGGGTGCGGCCTTCCGGTACTTCATCAAGATACATGAACATGGTGACGAAAGGAGCCTGGCCGTTACAGGTCATCAGAGTAATGAGCTGGTACTGGATTGTCTGAATACCGCTCTTGATCTCTTCATGGAGACGGGCTTCAACAATTTTAGAAATGATTTCATCATTCATGGATTCGCCGGTCAGCTTCCGTTCTTCAATGACTTCCTTTTTGATTTTCTGACGGCTGATATCGACAAAGGGCGCAAGGTGAGAAAGCGTAAAGGACTGGCCGCCGTACTGGTTGGACGCCACCTGGGCAACAATCTGGGTCGTTACATTGCAGGCGGTGAAGAAAGAATGGGGTTTTTCAATCATCGTCTGGCTGATGACAGTACCGTTCTGGAGCATGTCTTCCAGGTTAATGAGATCGCAGTTATGTTCTTTCTGCGCGAAATAGTCGGCATCATGGAAGTGAATGATGCCTTCATCGTGGGCCTTGACGATTTCTTCAGGAAGAAGAAGGCGGCGCGTGAGGTCTTTGGATACCTCGCCGGCCATATAGTCGCGCTGGGTAGAATTGATGACAGGATTTTTATTGGAGTTTTCCTGTTTTACTTCTTCATTATTAAGTTCGATCAGAGAAAGAATACCGTCATCGGTGGTATTGCTCTTGCGGGAAATTTCGCGTTTATAACGATAACGGACGTATTTCTGTGCTACTTCATAGCCGCGCATTTCCATAATGCCTGTTTCCACCATATCCTGAATATCTTCCACATTTGCCGCGTGGGGATAATTGGAAATTTTCTTCGCGATATTATCCGCAATCGCACGTATCTGGAAATTATTCATCTGATGGATGCCGGCGACTTCATGATTGGCTTTGCCGATAGCGTTGATGATTTTCGTGATATCGAAAGTGACTTCCTGTCCGTTTCTTTTGATGACATTTGTGCGGACGATGACGTTCTCTTCATTTCCCTGTTGCATGACTACACTCCCTATTAATGATTGGATATAATAAAATTAAAATAACACGTACAAAATATAGTTTTTACTTCTGTTGTAATACAACATATTGTATCGTGATTTATAGTACAACATATTCACAGGAAATGGAATAGGAAAAACGAATTAAAAAAATACCATTATTTTTCAAAGCTGCGGAAAATCAAAAATATGGAAAATGCAGGCATGTCGATATGGGGCGGAAAGGAGACAGGAGGCTTTGGCGTTTCACGAAACGTTTCACAATGGAGATACTCATTCAAGATTTTTTCTATAGGCACCTATAGAGAAGAAAATACTATATATAGTAGGAAAGGAAATGAAATTTCCATAAACGGTATGAGGGGATAAAGTCTTATACCGGGGATAAAAGAAACAGCGGCAGAAAAGAAAAGGGGAACGATGATTTTAAAAACGATGATTCTAAAAAGGAAGAGAAAGCCTTCTTTCTTTTTTGACGGCGGGATTGTGCTATAATGGAACAAATATTATTATCTTTTGGTTTAACCGTTCATATTCTTGAGTAAAAATTTTTATATGAGATATACATTGATTAATCAGAGGAGCGCCGGCTTTCATGAGAAATTCTGAAATTCGCAGACAGCATAAAGAAAAATCTTCCACGGTAAAAAAGATTTTTCTTTTTCTTTTCATTATTGTTTTTATTGCAGGCGCCGGGGCGGCGGCAGGTTTCTTTCTGTCGGTGAGCAGCGGGCTTCCGGATATTTCCGCAAATATTGCACCGGATGCGTCATCCCGCATTTATGATGCCAAGGGGCGGCTTATTACTACGGTTCACGCCGAGGAAAACCGTCTCCCCGTGTCCATTGATGAAGTGCCGGCTAATTTACAAAACGCATTTATTGCGGTAGAGGATAACCGCTTTTATGAACATCACGGCGTGGATCCTCTCGGTATCATCCGTGCCGTTTTCAGAAATATCATCAGCGGCAATGCCACGGCGCAGGGGGGGAGCACCATTACGCAGCAGCTGGCGCGAAACGCTTTCCTTTCGCAGGAACAGACGCTGAAACGCAAGTTGCTGGAGGCTTTTCTTGCCTTAAAGATAGAGCGGCAGTATACCAAAAAAGAAATTCTGGAAATGTATATGAACCAGATTTATTTCGGACAGGGCTGTTATGGTATCCAGACGGCATCTAAAGTGTATTTTGGAAAAGACGTGAAGGATTTGTCTCTTGCCCAGTGCGCGCTTATAGCGGGTCTTCCGAACAGTCCGAATTATTACTCTCCGTTCCACAGTGTGGAAGCGGCAAAACAGCGGCAGTCCATCGTTCTTGATCAGATGGTGAAGTATGGGTACATTACCGAGAGTGAGGCCGCTGCGGCAAAAGAAGCGGATATCCATCTGGCCCGGCCCCAGGAACAGCGGGGAACGGATAGTGTGGCGTCTTATTTTGTAAATTATGTCATTCACTTGATCAGCGAAAAGTATGATTCCGATGCGATCTACAAAGAGGGCCTGCAGATTTACACTACACTGGATCTTGATTTGCAGAAGGAAGCGGAAGCGGCCCTGAAGAAAAATCTTCCTAATGCCTATACGGATGATAATAATCTGACTCAGCCCCAGGGTGCCCTTGTTTCCATAGAAGTGGGAACGGGATATGTCCGTGCCATGGTAGGCGGCCGCGGACAGGATCATTTTAACCGTGCTGTGCAGATGACCCGCCAGCCGGGTTCGGCTTTCAAACCTTTTGTCTATCTGACGGCATTTGCAAACAAAGTAACGCCTTTCGACATTCTTAGTAATGAAACGAAAGATTTCGGCGGCGGCTGGACACCGAAGAATTACGGTGGCACTTCCGGCGGCAGTGTAACCGTCATGGAAGCGCTTGTGAAGTCCATGAATATACCTACGGTCCATCTGGCGGATCAGGTAGGCATGGGAAAAGTTATTCAGACGGCAAAAAATGTGGGAATTTCCACCTTAGTTACCGAGGGTGAATACAGTGATACGAACTTGGCAACAGCTCTCGGCGGCCTTACCTACGGCGTGTCCGTCTGGGATATGGCAAAAGCATACAGCGTGTTTGCAAACGGCGGCAAACTGGTGGAACCGACAGTCATTATGAAAGTTGTTGACCGCAATGGAAAAGTAATTGAAGATCATTCTGGCGCGCGGGAAAGTACACAGGCCGTTGATGAAGCCTCGGCATGGACATTGACGAGCGTGCTGGAAGAAGTCATCTCCCGCGGAACCGGCGGAAATGCATATATCGGACGGCCGTCGGCAGGAAAGACAGGGACTACTGATGATGAACATGACGCATGGTTTGTCGGATATACGCCGGATCTCTCCACGGCTGTCTGGGTCGGCGATGACACATCCACCAATGCGGGGTATACCGGCGGCACCATTCCTGCAGCGATCTGGCGCGATTATATGTACGAAGCGGAGAGCGGTTACACCGTGAAGAATTTCGAAATTCCTGCTTCCGTAAGAAGCAGTATGGAAAAAGCAAGAGCCGCGCGGGCGAAGCAGGAAGCGGAAGCGGCGGAAAAGAAGAAAAAGGAAGAAGCGGAGAAAACGAAAAAAGCATTGAAGGATAAAGTGAAATCCGCGGGGAATAAACTTCTTGACAGGATTTCGGGCCGGTCGGCAGAAAAGTCCGGGGAAAAACAGTAATGGGAAGAATATAAATTGACAAAGGACAGGACGTTTCGTAAAAGGCGTCCTTTTCTTTTGCAGAAAATATGAAAACGGGAAAAGGAATATGTGTTATGTAATGATAAAAAGTAATGAAAACAGCATACATTTATGCTAAAATTACAACGGACTTTCTTTTTATAGTTAGTGTCTGGGATATATGCTAAAATTGCTTTGGTAAGTAAACATATTTAAGATTTGAGAGGAGATGTTTTTCATGAAATGGAAGGCTCTTGCTGCATGCACCCTGGCCGGACTGGCGTTGATTGCTGCCGGCTGCGGCGGCGGTGACAAGGCGGCTGCAGGCGGTGCGAAAGCGGGCGGTCAGGATCTGAAAGGCAAGAAGTTGGTGATGTATGTGTCTTTCCATGAAGACACGGCGAAAGAACTGGCGGATCTGTTTAAGAAGCAGACCGGTGCAGATGTAAGCTTCATCCGTCTGCCGACCGGGGAAGCTCTTGCCCGTATCACGGCGGAAAAAGATGCGCCGAAAGCGGATATCTGGCTCGGCGGCACGGCGGACGCCCATGCGAAAGCGGCGGCTGACGGACTTCTGGAAGCTTATAAATCCAAGAATGCCAAAATGATCATGCCTGAATACCAGGACAAAGACGGTTTCTGGTATGGCACGTATCTGGAAGTTTTGGCAATCGGCTACAATGAAAAACGTTTCAATGAAGAATTTAAACCGAAAGGCGTCGCCGCTCCAACGACACTGCAGGATCTTCTGAAACCGGAGTTCAAAGGGGAAATTATTATGCCTGATCCCCGTAAATCCGGTACAGGCAACACCTTTATCAGTTCCGTTCTTCAGAATATGGGTGAAGAAAAAGGCTGGGAATATCTGAAAGCGCTGAAACCGCAGATAGCGCAGTTCACTCCTTCCGGATTCACACCGGGACAGAAAGCCGGTGCCGGCGAATATCTTATCACTGTCAACTTTATTTCCGATCAGAATCTGGTCAGCGCCAAGGGACAGAAACTGGTGAGCACCATTTACGATCAGGCAGGCTGGACAGTATGTCCCGTAGGCAAGATTAAGAACAAAGCCAATGAAGATGTGGCGAAAGCGTTTATTGATTTTGTCCTTACCAAAGAAGCGGGAGATATCCTTGTAAAGACGACGAACGGCATTGCCTGCAATCCTGAAGTGGCTCCGCCCCAGGGCATGAAGCCGCTGAAAGAGCTGCCGCTGTTCAAGACTTATGATTTGGTCAAGGCGGGCGCCGATAAACAGAAAAACTGCGATACATTCTTTGCTGAATAATATATCTGTCAAAAAGCTGCCTCCACCAATGACGGTGGGGGTAACTTTTTATCTATTACTTTTACTTATTTAAGAAATAGTCTGCTTTATACCTGCCCTTCCCTCGCCGATGGAAAAGCCGGAAGGCACCTGCTGTTTTAAAGAAATAAATCCTTTTTATATCTAAGGAGTTTTGTATGAATGAAAAAGAGTCCGGCCGCGAACACACCGGAATCGCAGCGGAGATGAAAGTGCTTCTTCGGGAGCCGCCGCTTCTCATCGGTATTCTTGCCGTATTCCTTCTGTTTGCCGTATTTATTATTTATCCTTTTGTGAAAATTCTTCTCGTCCCGACATCGGCAGACTGGATGCGTGCCGTCACGGATAAGGAGTTCATCGAGGTATTCAGCCACACGATCTTCTCGTCCTTTGTTGCTACGGCGACGGCTATCGTTTTCGGATTCATTTTCGCTTACGGCGTGAATTACACGAATATGCCGTGCAAGCGTTTCTTTCAGGTGGTGGCTTTGCTTCCTACCATGGCGCCGTCCGTTGTCAGCGGTCTGGCATTCATCATGCTTTTCGGCCGCCGCGGCTTTATTACATGGGAAATGCTTCATTTGAAGGTGGATCTTTACGGACCTGTCGGACTTTGGGTAGCGCAGACTATCGCTTTTTTCCCGCTGGCGTACATCACTATTTCGGGTGTTTTGAAAAATATCAGTCCGAATTTGGAACTGGCGGCACAGAACCTGGGAGCAAAAGGGTGGTACCTTTTCCGTACGGTGACCCTCAGACTGGCGACGCCGGGGCTGGCAAGCGCGTTCCTCCTGGTCGGTATCAATTCATTGGCGGACTTTGGCAACCCCATGCTGGTCGGCGGTAATTACCATGTTCTGGCCACGGAAGCATACACACAGGTCACTGGTGCCTGGGATCTTCCCATGGGCGCCACGCTTTCCGTATTCCTTGTCATTCCGACACTCATTGTTTTCTTTGTACAGCGGTATTATCTGGAAAAGAACTCTTACGTTACCGTTACGGGAAAGCCCGTGGCAGGCCTCATCCGTGTGACGGCGGGACCGGCGGCAACATGGTGTTTCTTTACTTTCTGCATGCTTCTCAGCCTGGGCATCCTTATGATTATCGGCGTGGTCGTGCTTTTTGCCTTTACCGTTTCTTTCGGTGCGGATTACACCTTTACTCTTGAGTATTTCAAAGAGGGCGTCATCAACTCCAATGTCATGGTGAACTCCTGGGTGGCATCCATGTCCACGGCGGCAATCAGCACGGTCTTCGGCATTGCTCTGGCGTTTCTGGTGCTCCGTAAAAAATTCCCGGGAAGAACAGTTATGGATTTCCTTGCCATGCTTCCCGTCTCTCTGCCGGGGACGTTTATCGGTCTTGCCATGATTCTCGCCTTTAATGACGGACCGCTTGAAATGACGGGTACGCTTGCTATTATCATTCTCGGTATGGCCCTCCGCCAGCTGCCGGTAGGATATCGGCAGGCCGTGGCGGGGCTGAAACAGATCGAAGGCTCTTTAGAGCAGGCGTCTACCAACTTAGGGGCAGGCAGCTTCACGACTTTCCGGAAAATTGTGCTGCCTATGCTGAAAAATTCACTTTCTGTCAGCTTTGTATACGCGTTCATGCGTTCCATGAACACCTTAAGCACCGTTATTTTCCTCGTGTCACCGGAATGGAACCTGGCGTCCATCAATATCATGAGCCTGGCAAATCAGGGATTCCTCCCGACTGCCAGCGCCACTGCCGTAGGCATCATGCTTGTTATTTACCTGACTTTCGGTGTGGTGAAACTGATACTCCGTGACAAGATCAATATCTTTGATTTATAATCGCTCAAAGTTTACAACAGAGGTGGAAATATGTCAGACTTAGTATTGCAGCTGAAACAGATCAATAAATATTTCGGTCAGAGCCATGTCATCAAAGACGTGAACATTGATTTTGAAAAGGGGCATTTTGTTACATTCCTCGGGCCGTCAGGCTGCGGGAAGACCACGCTTCTCCGCATGGTGGCAGGTTTCTATGAACCGGATGATGGGGAAATACTTCTCAACGGCAAACGAATTGAAAGGATTCCTCCTTACAGCAGAAATACGGCCATGGTATTTCAGGAATATGCTCTCTTTCCGCATATGAACGTTTTTGATAATGTTTCCTATGGACTTCGTGTGAAGAACCGTCCGAAAGAGGAAATAGAAAGACGTGTCAAAGAAGCGCTTGACCTCATGCAGCTCAAAGGCATGGAGGACCGTTTCCCGAACCAGATGTCCGGCGGACAGCAGCAGCGTGTCGCTGTGGCCCGTGCCCTTGTCATGAATCCTGAAGTTCTTCTTCTTGATGAACCGCTGTCCAATTTGGATGCGAAGCTGCGCGAAAGCGTCCGCGTGGAACTCCGTGATATTCAGAAGAAGATGGGGCTTTCCACGATTTATGTCACCCATGACCAGTCGGAAGCTCTTTCCATGTCGGACATGATTGTCGTCCTTAAAGGCGGCGTCGTCCATCAGACAGGATCGCCCCAGGAGATCTACTTTGAACCGAAGACGCCGTTCGTGGCGGACTTCATCGGCACGACAAACCTCCTCAGCGTAAAAGGGCTGGGAGAAAATACTGTTTCTTACGGGAACGACAGAATTCCCACTACGAAGAGCGTAAATGCAGGGCAGGAATACTGCCTGAGCATCCGTCCCGAATGTCTGAAGTTGGTGAAAGAGGCCGTTGACGGGCAGGTGAATGTAAAAGTCACCATTCAAAATAAAATGTTCCTTGGAGAAAAAATCCGCTACTTTGTCAATGACAGTCTTGGCAAGGAATGGATTATCGATATTTACGACCCCGGCAGGACGATCCTGGAAGGCGAAGCATATGCCGCTTTCCCCTTTGAAAAGGCATGGCTCATTGAAGATCTGACGGATTGAAATGAAAAAAGAGCGGAGTTTCCGTAAAAAGAAACGACGCTCTTTTTTGTCTGCCGAAAAGGCATGAGTGGAGGGGTTGTGACGAGGTACAAAAATATTTTGTCACAGCCTCTTTATAATTGGCTATTGCAGGTCTCTCAGCAGATCGTTTACATGAGAAGCGGCTTTCACATTTCTGTATTCTTTTACCAATACGCCTTTTTCATCAATGATGAACGTGGAACGCTCGATGCCCATGTATTTCTTTCCATACATGCTCTTTTCTTTCATGACGCCGTACAAGTTGCATACCGTTTCCTTTTCATCAGAAAGGAGCGGGAAATTAAGTTCATACTTGTCGCGGAAATTGCAGTGCTTTTTCACGCTGTCGCGGCTTACGCCAAGTACGGAATAACCCCGCTTCTTAAATTCTTCCAGATTAGCGCGGAATGCCTGCGCTTCCAGCGTGCACCCGGAAGTATTATCTTTCGGATAGAAATAAAGAATCACCTTCCCGCCCTTGTAATCGGAAAGGGAAATATCCTGTCCGCCGTCAGACGGAAGTGTGAATAGGGGCGCTTTTTTGCCCACCGTAAGAGCTGCCATGATGACCTCCTTAAAGAAATATATTTTCTTTCATTATAGTATGGGGGAGACAGGATGTAAAACGGAGAAAAAGCCGTAAAAGTATTTCTTCTCCGGCAGATGGACAGCAAAGCATAAGGCGGACAGGTTTTTCGGATTTATTCTGTATATTTAATTTTTTTATTGACAGATAGACCCCAGGGGGGTATAGTCTAATCAGAAAGAAGATTTTCGATTAAAAAGTAAGAATGAGAGAGAGTACGAAAAAGCAGAGAGGGAAATGAAATGGAAGCGAAGGAGACAAAACAGATAACCGGTATGGAAACAGAGGAAGCCTGCTGCCGTACGGAACGGACACCGGCAGAACAAAAGAAACTGCTTACCCGCCTTAAGACGGTGGAAGGGCAGATCAGGGGCATACAGAAAATGGTGGAAGCCGATGCATACTGCCCCGATATCCTCATGCAGGTATCGGCTGTATCCAATGCGTTGAATTCTTTTAACAAACTGCTCCTGGCATCCCACATCCGAGGCTGCGTTTCCGATGATATCCGCGAAGGCCGGGACGGAAAAGTGGATGAGCTCTGCACCATGCTCCAAAAACTGATGAAATAATTTTTTGACAGGAAATGAAAGAGGTAAAAAATGAGACAATATACGGTTACAGGCATGACCTGCGCAGCGTGCCAGTCCCATGTGGAAAAGGCAGTCGCTGAAGTGCCGGGGGTCTCTTCGGTGGCCGTGGCGCTCCTGACAAATTCCATGGCGGTCGACGGCACCGCATCAAACGAAGAAATCATCCGCGCCGTTGAAAACGCGGGGTACGGAGCGCGGCTCAAAGGTGAAGAAAAGAAAAAGAGCTCCGCTTCAGAAAAACTGGCACAGGAAGCGGAAGCCCTGGCCGACCATGAAACACCGAAGCTCAAAAGGCGCCTCATATGGTCTGCCGTATTTCTTGCGCTCCTCATGTATATCACCATGGGGCACAATATGCTCGGCTGGCCTGTTCCCGCATTTTTTGACCATAATCATCTGGGACTTGCGCTGACAGAAATGTTCCTTGCCCTTATCGTGATGTATGTCAATAAGGATTTCTTTCTTTCCGGCGGGAAATCCCTCGCCCATGGCGCGCCGAATATGGATACCCTCGTGGCGCTCGGCTCGGGAGTTTCCTTTCTCTGGTCGCTCTATGTCCTTTATGAGATGACCTACCTCCTTACGCAAGGCACATCGAATGCGGATCTCATGGGATTTTACCATGACCGGCTCTACTTCGAGTCTGCCGCCATGATTCCTGCTCTCATCACCGTCGGGAAAACACTGGAATCTCTATCCAAAGGCCGGACCACTGATGCCTTGAAAAGTCTGATGAGGATGGCGCCGAAGACGGCGTTCATCGAAAAAAACGGGCAGGAAGTATCCGTTGCCATCGACGAGGTGCAGCCGGGAGATATCTTTGTCGTAAGACCGGGAGAAACCATTCCCGTAGACGGCGTGATTATAGAAGGCACGACAGCGGCAGATGAATCCGCTCTTACGGGAGAATCCGTTCCGGTGGACAAAGCGGAAGGCGACACCGTGAAAGCCGCGACTATGAACTGTGCAGGATTCATTCGTGCTCGTGCTACCCGTGTGGGAGAAGATACGACCTTCTCGCAGATCATTCGCATGGTCAGCGATGCGGCCGCTACAAAAGCGCCTATTGCAAGAATTGCTGATGCCGTGTCCGCCGTCTTCGTGCCTGCTGTCATCGGTACAGCCGCTCTCGTCATGATCGTGTGGATACTCCTCGGCGCGCCCGTGGCGAAAGCATTGGAATACGCCATCTGCGTCCTCGTCATTTCCTGTCCCTGCGCGCTGGGGTTGGCAACGCCCGTTGCCATTATGGTCGGCAGCGGCGTGGGCGCGAAAAACGGCATTCTTTTCAAAACAAGCGAATCTCTTGAAAATGCGGGAAAAATACAGATCGTCGCGCTTGACAAGACCGGTACCGTTACGGAAGGAAAACCGGAGGTCACCGGCATTTATCCTGCGGGACATATGACGGACGATGAACTTCTCCTTTTGGCGTATTCGCTGGAATGGAAATCCGAGCATCCCCTTGCCCGGGCCGTTGTGGAAAAGGCGGAAGAAAGAGGCATGAGTCCGAAAGAAACCTCCGGATTCCGGGTTCTTGCGGGAAACGGCCTTGCTGCCATTATGGACGGGGACACGATTCACGGCGGGTCGGAAACCTATATTTCCACGCTGGCGGATATACCGCAGGATATGACAGAACTCTCCCGGGCATTGGGAGGAGAAGGAAAAACGCCGATTTTCTTTGAACGGAACGGGATCTTCTTGGGGATTATAGCCGCCGCCGATGTGATTAAGAAAGACTCCGCCCAAGCTGTTAAAGAACTGCAGCATATGGGGATTGAAGTCATCATGCTGACAGGAGATAATCAGCGGACGGCAGACGCCATCGGGAAAGAAGCAGGCGTTGACCGTGTCATTGCAGGCGTCCTTCCTAACGGGAAAGCGGCTGTTATCAAAAACCTGCAGAAACGGGGAAGGACGGCTATGGTAGGGGACGGGATCAATGATGCGCCCGCGCTTACCGGATCGGATATCGGAATCGCCATCGGCGCAGGGACAGATGTGGCTGTCGACTCCGCCGATATCGTTCTTATGAATTCCAGGCTCACCGACGTTTCCGCTGCCATCCGATTAAGCAGGAAGACGCTGAAAAATATCCATGAAAATTTATTCTGGGCCTTTGCTTATAATATTCTGCTTATCCCCGTGGCGGCCGGTGTATATCCCATGATTTCCATAAATCCCATGTGGAGCGCGGCGGCGATGGCTCTTTCCAGTGTCACCGTCTGTCTGAATGCCCTTCGGCTGAATCTGTTTAAAGTCCATGACAGCGGGAAGGACAAGCCTCTGAAGAAGAAAGCGCTTCTGCCGGCGGAAGTGCCTGGTGCAGAAACCGGCACTGCTATAGAGAAGAAAGAGGCGGCAGGAAAGGAAAGGGCGGCTATTATTTCCGTAGAAGGCATGACCTGTGAAATATGCGAGCACCACGTGGAAAATGCGTTGAAGAAAATAAAAGGTGTTGTGGAAGCAAAAGCGGATCATACCACAGGAAAAGTAAAGATGACTTGCTCGGCCGCTCCTGATGAAGAAACCGTGAAGAAAGCAATTTCCGAAGCGGATTACATTTACAAAGGAATGGTATTTCCAAAGGAGGAAATGAAAATGAAAGAAACAGTAAAAATTGAAGGCATGATGTGCGGCCACTGCGAGGCGGCAGTAAAGAAATCGCTGGAGGCCATTGACGGCGTGGATCGCGCGGAAGTGTCCCATGAAACGGGTACCGCCGTGCTCACTCTTTCCAAAGAAGTCGCTGATGCGGATGTACGGAAGGCTGTCGAAGACAAAGATTACAAATTCGTAAGCATCGAAAAATAAAATCAAAAATGAAAAGCCCGCGGGAGAAAATAAGATCATCGCGGGCTTTTCACGTGTCCGTCTTGGGACAGGTTTGCATTAAATGTTTATTTCCGTGGTTAGGATTGCGGGAACGGAAAGCTGCTGCAAAACAGTATAGAGGGCGGAATCCGTTATCGCAATGTATTGACATGAAATGTCCTGTAAGCTTTGTTTTTCTTTTCAGAAAAAACGGGAGAGCGGTATTTCTGCAAGCCGATTCCCTTATACAGTAAAAAAGGACGGCTCGCACCGTCCCTTTTCAGGAGTATAAAAAATAAAGGAAGTTGGAAAGGAGTGATTTTCGCTTGGGAGTGCGAAAATTTCCCAACGGCAGAATCGTTTCATGAATCCGCTTCTGCCTGTAAGTAGTATATCACAAATAAATGATTTTGAAAACTACTTTCAATTATTTTTTTAAAATTTTTTATGGAAGCAGCATTTACAGGAAAAGAAATAACAAAGAACTATTTTTTCTTATGATTGATGCAGATAATTTCCAAATCACTGCCGGAGGAGATTATTCTGTACCGGCGGTAGGACACCACGGGGAATTTAAAATATCCTGTCCGGCAGCCGCAGGAAGAAGCGGTTTCCGTCGTTTCATATGAACTTGTCATTCAAATCATTTAACCATAAAAATCCTCGGTGATTGCGGAGGTCTTTTGATTTTTAAACGTGATCACCGTGTCAATATCTCCCAGAGGTTTTTATTAATAAAATAATACTCTCTGCCTTGTTTTGTTTTATCTAATAGTCCGGCTGTAACTAATAGGTTTAGATACTTAGAAGCGGTTTGCTTTTTTGCGATATGCCGATTTACAAGAAAGGAAATTTTACAGTATGGCTGTTCAAAAAGAAGTTCGATTAATTCTCTGCTATAGATATCAGCCATTTCATTCTTTACAAATGTTTCTGTTTCTAATTGTACCTTTCGGATTTCTTGAATCATGGATAGAGTCTTTTTAGCGGTCACTTCCACCGCGTCTAAAATATAAAGAATCCAGTTAGTCCAGTCTGCGTATTCAGTTACATCTTGCAGGGCTTTATAATAATCGGATTTGTGTTCAATGATGTAGCTGGATAGGTATAGGATAGGAACGTCAAGGAGCCTTTCCTGTATTAAGTAAAGAACATTAATTATACGCCCAACTCGTCCATTCCCGTCAGGGAAGGGATGGATGCATTCAAATTGATAATGGATGACTGCCAATCGGATTAAAGGATCAATATTTCCCTCATTTACATTAATATAGTTTTCCAAGTTGGAAAGTAGACGAAGTATATCATCCTTGTTATCTGGCGGAGTGTAAACGGTCTCACCATATGAATTCTTCAGTACTGTTCCGGGGAATGAACGGATTCCGTCTGAACGTTGCTTTATTTTATGGAATAGTTCGATAAATATATTAATTCCTAATGGACGTTGCTTGATTTCATTGAATCCATACCAAAGGGCGTCTTTATAATGAAGGACTTCTTTTGTAGATGGGGAAATGATTTTACTGTCCGGTGCCGAAAATGCTTTATATAAATCATCGTTTGTGGTAACAACATTTTCTATTTCACTGGAAGATTTTGCTTCTTGTAATGATACCGTCTGCAACAGCAAAAGCGGATTTGCCTGCATGTAACTCCATCCGTGCAGTTCTGCCAAGGCCTTATTAGCAGAAACCGTTTTCTTCAGTATTTGGACTGTTTCCAGTTCTGCATGCGGAGGTAATATCGGAAGGTTATTATATGCTGTTTCTTTTTTGTATGGCATAAAAGCTCTCCTAACAGATATACATTATCACCCTGTTTGGATAATAGGGTGATTTTTGGAGTAGAAATAAACCTATTTGAATAATAGTATGATTGAATAAACCTGTCAATAAAATAGGGTGATTTTTAAGGTGAAAATAAACTTGATAAAAATTGACACAAACGATTTCGGTATATAAATGGATTTTTGTTACTAAATGGCAATATCAAATCAGACAGTCACTCAGAAAAATTATGCAGCAAATGAAAGTCGGGCAATCTGCTTTCTTCTAACGTGAACTTGTAATTCAAATAATTTAATCGCAAAAATTCCCAGTAATTACGGAGTTTTTTTAATTAACGGCAGACAAACGGCAAAAATTTATTTTAAAGCGGCTTCGATATACTGATCTGCTTTCTTGCGAATATCATCCGTGTAATGTATATATGTTTTTATTACAGTTGTCACGGTATCGCCTAAGAGAGCCGCTACCAAGTTAACATCTTCGGTTTCGGATAACATAAGTGTTGCGAATGTATGTCTTAGGCTATGGATATTCATTCCATGCTTAAATGAGCGAATTTTGTAAATTATTTTGTAGTGTACGGGTTCAGATACAGGAAATACTCGTCTGTCAAGGTTTATCGGCTGTGTCAATTTCCATGTGTTTAATGCTTTCGTTAAAAATGTTGTGAGATGGATTGTTCGATTGCTGTTTATAGATTTTACAGGTTTAAAGCCTATTGTGCCGTCTTTTCGTATACCCCACTGCTTATTAATGGTAATCGTCTGATTAAAAAGATCCACACAGTCCCATGTCAGTCCAGCTATCTCACTATAACGCATACCTGTATTTCCTGCAGTGACAACCATCGTATAGATTAGAGGATCATCGGACAGAAAATCAAAAAGCTGCAGCATTTCTGCTTTTGTAAAAGCTTTGATACGTTTTACACTTTTGTCTCGTTCCGGAGTAATATTATTTACCGGGTTATCTAAAATAATTTGATACGGCCTGACAGCGTATTTAAAGATGGTGGAAAGTCTCCCCAGATGCAGATTGCGGGTACTTACTTTCAAGCGAGAAAGGCGATTGTAACCATCCATTACGTCTGTCATTGTGATATCTTTGAGAGGCTTGTCTTTTAGCGTCGAAAAGGTTTTAACTGCGCTGGTATAGCTGAGACGTGTTCGATACTCTATACTTTGACGACGATCTCTAAGGAAGATTTTTTCTGTAAAATCATGCAAAGTGATATTAGATAATTCAGGATCGCAATTTGTGACGGCATTTTCTTTTGCGGCGGCCAATAATTTATCTTGATATTGTTTTGCTTCTCGCAAAGTTTTAAATCCTTGCTTGGTTTTCTGCTTCCATTTATTATTTACCTTGTAGGACAGGATGAGACAGATACTACCGTTCTTCTCTCGTGTGGAAAATGAATATTCCATAATAAAATCAGCCTCCTTTGGCAGATAGGCTGATTATGCTATAATATAGGCGTAATCAGCCTGTGGTAGGGTTGTTACAACTGCCGGAAGGATACCCTTTATCGTTCCGGTTCCCGTCGTCATATTGCGAGTATGGCGGCGGGATTTTTATTTAAATATTTCATATAAACGACGTAGAAATTTCTCATGCAGACCGGTAACTTCTCTGACAAACGAGGCCGCGTCATTTGGGATATTATTTCCTAATGTCCTCATGGATGTTTCTATCATTTCATAGTTAATGGAAAATACTTTGTTTTGTTTAAATAACAGAGAAACACATAGTAGAGCGGCCAAAGCATCATCTTGACCATACTTATACAAATTTGTTTTTTCGTCAATTGGAATAAATAATTTTTCATGAATTGAAAGTTTTGGTATTCTTGTCGTGCGGGACGCCTTTTGATCAATCTTATGAATATAAAGTCGATTATTATGCGCGCATTTATTGCGAATATTCGTAAGGTAATAAAGGATAGAAGACAAAATTGTTGGTGTCAATTTAGAATTGATTGACTTAGCAATTGTCTTTTTTAAATCATCTTGCAAATTATCATAAAAATTGCTCATAGTGCCAAAATCCATAATAGTATTTAATCCCCATAGTGGTACTTGATTATATACGTCCATAAAATGGCATATAGCTGGATGTTTTTTTCTTTCGTTAAATTTATTAATATCTCTTTGAAGTTTGTTGATTAATTTAATAACAAATTTTTTCTTTGAAGGGTCTTTTGTAAATGAGTCAGGAGAAAGATATTTCCAATGAGAAGATCCATATCGCAGAGAGAAATGAAGCGATATTAAAGATTTCATTTGGGTTTCAACTGTAACAATCGAATAAAGCAAGTTGTTCCTTAAAATAGAATCAAAATGATACAATTGAAGAAAATGTTTTAGCGTCGTACCATTTTTATAATAATCTTCACCTAATTCTAAACTTTTAGCTTTGTCAATAAATGGTTCTTTATATCCGTTTATAAGATTATAGTACCCATATTGTAACAGGATTGAATCGGATCCGGATTGAAGTGAAATGTTCCTTTTATTTAGAATTTCTAATTGCTCTGAAATGCTTGTCGGTTTAAGCTCCATAAATGTTCTCCGATAAAAGAAAATAACCCTGACACAATATGTATCAGGGCTATTTTCGGTCCGCTTTGTGCAATACGCCACGGTTCAATCTATAGTCATGATACAGAAATTTCGATTTTTTGTCAAACAAAAGGTAATAAAAATTTCCTAAAAGGTAATAAAAACATCCTGAATGGTGAAATAATTAGCGAGTATATCTGAAAATTATTCCAATGGATTTTTACCATTTTCCTTTTCTGATTTTTCTATCAGTTGTTTTTGGACTATCTTGGCAAGTTCCCGGAGATCCTCTTCTGCTGGTGGAGGGGCATCAGGGTCTAAAGGATTACAGATAAATCCTTTGGTATGTTTCATAATGTAGTCCAGATCATCAAGTCTGGGGTCATGTTTTGGCATTGGGATACCTTCTTTCTGTAATTTTGTTACCAACCTATAAATCTAATAAAACGAACAAAAAGAGAAATGTATATGGGGGCGAATAATAAAAATATAATTATTCGAATGTTTCTTGCAATAAAGAAATGATCTTCGAAATAAATTTGTGGATGGAGAGGAGAGAGATGAAAAATATTATATTTAATATTTTTCTCTTGGAGAACTGCGGCGGCGTCAACTTTTTTTTGTGTATTAGTGACTCCATAGCGAGATGTAAGGTAGGCTTGCTGTTTAGTCAAAATCGAAAAAATTTGTCTTTGTCGTTTTTCCGGCAATGAATGAACATATTCATATCCTGTTATATAGTCTTGATATTCATAATTATTTGCCCACATACTGGGGGCAGAATAAATTAAAATGACAGAAATAAAAGTTGTCCATAAAAAACGAGGAACAAAATATTCTGTAGGAAGAATACTTTTAAAAGATAGATATCGTTCAATCGTATTATCCCATCCCTTTTCACCTAATAAAAAAACCAGTGGATACATCGAAAAGATTATGAAAAGTGTAAATTCGAATGTCATTGAAGTATCCCTCATTCCAGTCGTCCAATTAAAATATCATATGCATATTTTCTGGCTTCTTCCTTACCGTATTTCTCTTCTGCCACTTTAACTAATACGAGTAAAGCACATATATTAATCTTTGAAGCAATAGATTTTATTGAATGCTCCAATTCCGATGAAATGAATTTTCCGTAAATTGTAGATTCTTCTAAAACGAGGTCGGATAAATATTTACCCTCTTTTGTGTAAATATCTGAAAGTGCATACCCCGGATATTGTTCTCTTATTTCTGCATAGAGGATCCTTAATGGATACCAGTCATCTGGTAGACGATTTTCTTTTTTTGCGTTCTCCATTTCTCTTTTTATTATTTTTGAATAAAGTTTTCTTCCGATACGATTTAATGACCTTCGCGGATTTCCCTTTTCCGATAAACGCGCATAAATCCAAGACAGAATGAATAGGAAAACAATCCCTCCGCAAAAATATAAAACATATTGCACGGTGATATCAGCCCTCTTTCATCAATACTTTATTTTTCCTAATACAGCATACAGCGATTATTCACCAGGTGTGTCGGGATTCAATAACTTTTCCGATAATTTGGATCGGGAGTTCCTCTATTTCTTTATTTGTGTAAAAATGCGGTTGATATACTTCTAAATTCAAACCGACAAGCATAATCCCCGTATCGGTCTTTTTTATTTGTTTTACGGTAGCTTCATCACCATTTACAAGTACAATTGCCGTATCGCCATTATCTACATCATTCTGCTTGCGGACAATGACAATATCACCTTCCAGTAGTTTTGGCTCCATAGAGGAGCCTTTGATTCGCAAGGCGAAGTATTCTCCACCGGCAGCCATCTTAGTGGGAAGTTCTTCCCATCCTTCAATATCGGTAATAGCTTCTACTGGGATACCAGCAACAACTTTCCCCAGTATGGGAATGCGTACGCCTTTTGTTAGTGAAGATGCGGACTCCGCTAAATAATTAAGATCATCAGACAAGATATTTAGGCCATGGCAAATTTTATTAATGTTATCCATAGAGGCTCCGCCTACATTTTTTAAAATTGAAAGTAGGGTGCTATATGGCATATCAATCTTATCAGAAAACCATTTTAATGTGCCTTGTTCTTCAATTTTTGCTCTTAAGTATTGCTCTCGCGTCATAATTATTCCTCCTACTTGAAAGTAGGATATCATATAAAAAACGAAATTTCAACAAATTTTATAAAATTAGTGTTGACAAAAACGAAATAATAGCATATCATAAAATTCAGAAAACGAAATATCGTTACAAGAAAGGGGGTGATCTAATGTATAAAAATTTAAATGTAGAGCTCGCACGGCTGGGATGGAATATAATCAGGTTGTCAGAGGAAACGGGGATCAAATATCAAACGTTGGTTACCAAAATGAAAGGAAATTCAGAATTTAAATTTGATGAATGTTTAGCGATAAAAAAAGCTATGGGTTGTAAGATCCCCTTAGAAGTCCTTTTTTTACACCAATAAAAACGATATTTCGTTAAATGGTGTAAAATAAAAGCCCCCGAAGGGGCTCATGTGTCAGCATGTTTTTCTTTTCAGCGCTGTGTTCCGCGTTTTCCTGTATATGGATTTACATTTCCTTATTGTAACACAACCTACCACAGAGAAATAGAAAGGAGAGGTGAAAACATGGAAGAGGTAAATATTAATGGTTATGTCTTAAATAAGAATTCGCATGAAAACTACAAGCGTGCAATGCTATTCCACGTTTTTGATGTACTGGATGTGGACCTTTTTGAAGAAGTAAAACGATATGAACGATACAGGGGAAGATATTCAAAAGAAAAACAGCACGACGGAAACGCACTGTCTTCTTGGTTCCTTATTCCTGGGGTAGTGATAAAAGATTGTCTAAAATTGTGTCATTTGCTTCAGAGGCAACGTATTTTTCGCCGTTTTTACTGATTCGAGGTTCAAGGAACGGCATATTCCCGCGATTAACTCTTATGCTGTGCGGATGAGTTAATAAATAGTCATGAATTTCTTCTTTAGGGAAATATCCTAATATTCCATCACCGCTAAGGAATATTTCTGAAATTTCCCAAAGGTCAAGATTTAACAGACCGACACCGGGACGTTTCTTGATTTTTAAAGCGAATATCATAGTGTTCACCTCCTTTCTGCCAACATTATAACAGAGCGAGCAGAAAGTGATTCACAACAACCTACCACGGAATTTAAAAACATAGAAAGGAGCGAAAACATGGAGAGAAGGACGTACACTGTGGCTGAAACCGCTGAAATTCTCGGCGTATCAACGGATGTCGTCTACCGCATGAAAAATGACGGCATCCTCCCGGCGGTGAAAAATTTATCGGCCATCCGGTTTTTGAAACGGGATGTACTGGCAATGGTCGGTGAGAAGCCTGACGATTTCCGCCCGTCTGCATTACGAAGACTTAAGAATGAATTGTCTCTTGAGAAACAGGAAAACGCACGACTGCGGGGCGTCATCAGGCAGATTTGTATAGCCGCCAATACGGCGGCAGTGCAGGAGGGATTATGAACAAACCCTTAATTTTCACAGCGGCGCTCATGTCAGCCGCACTGGTGGCAGGTGCCGCGGTAGATGCCGAAAGGATCCATGACTATTTCTTTCCACCGGTCACCTTGGTCGAGTACCGGCGGGAAGTCAAGCAGGGCGATACACTCTGGACAATTTGTGGCGAGATCGCCACGGATAAAGAAGACCTGCGTAAGTTAGTCTGGCAGGCAAAGAAAGACAACCGGATAAAAGACGTCGGGAACCTGCAGCCGGGAATGTTGATTGTAGTAAAAGTGAAGGAGGCAAGAAATGACTGACGCAGAAAAGTTTAAACATATCAGCGAATATGTACGTCGCAGGTACATGCAAGAGTCGATTGCTTGGACAGATGCGGACGAAAAAGGCGAAGTGATGAGCGCAGCGAAAGCAAGCATACGTGAAGAAATTCTATTTGAAATTATTAACGAACTCAACAAAATTGAAAAAGCCGACTGATGTTTGCAGCGTCAGTCGGCAGGCGGAAAAATATGGGTAAATTTCCGCCTCTATTGTAACAAAAACAGGAGGAATAGACAAATGGCATATACAAATTGCGACTTGATTTTATCTGTAAAAGACGCGGACAACCGCGACGAATGGCTAAAAGTAAGGAACATGGGGATTGGTGGCAGTGACGCATCAGTGATCATGGGGCTGAATTCGTACAAGTCACCATATCAGCTCTGGCTTGAGAAAATCGGCGAGGCTGCGCCCGAAGATTTAACGGGAAATCCCTTTGTGTACTGGGGGCAGAAGAATGAAGCGAATATTGCCGACTGGTTCAACGAAGAAACCGGTAAAAAGGTACAGCGTCTCGGTACTCTTCGCAACAAAGAGTATCCATTCATGATTGCTAATGTAGATAGAACGGTTATCGGTGAAAATGCAGGGCTTGAAATCAAGACGGCCGGCGTTTCGCAGTATAAAAAATGGAAAGGCGATGAAATTCCGGATGCATATTACTGCCAGTGCTTACACTACATGGCCGTGACAGGCGCGGACTATTGGTATATCGCCGTACTCTTAGGCGGAAACGAAGCACGCTGGAAAAAAATCGAACGAAACGAAGAGGATATCAAAGTTCTCATTGAAAAAGAAAGAGAATTCTGGAATCTGGTAGAAACAAAAACACCGCCACCGGTAGACGGATCTAAATCCTGCGCTGCGGCTTTAGGGATTTATTTCAAAGAAGACAAAGGATCCGAGATGGTACTTCCGGATGAAGCGCTGCCGCTAATCGAAAGTGTGAAATTGGATAAAGAGACCATTAACAAACTGAAAGAAAATATCCAGCTGAAAGAAAATCAGCTGGCGGAAATCATGGGGAATTATGAAACAGGACGCATCGGAGATTACAAGGTGACATTCAAGACAGGAACGCCCAGGGAATCCATTTCAATATCAAAAGTGAAAAAGGCGGATCCCGGAAGTTATGAAGCATTGAAAGCGATGGGGCTTGTCACACTAAGCAAAGCAAGCCGCACATTGAGGGTCTGGTAATGAATAAAGACGAGTTTGACTCCCTGCAAATAGGTACGAGGGTAAAGGTCATGAGAGGCCTTTCCACCCCGCCTATCCGCGGGATTTTAGCAGACAAGGTCAACGAATCGGCATTGATTAGAACCGGTCACACCCCATCGGGAAAGCCTATTCTCAGATGGGAGCATTATATGAGTTTGAAAGTGGAGGATAAAAAATGAGAATTAAAGAGATACTTTCGCAGCATAGAAGAGATTTCAGGGCATTATTTGTCTGCCCATTTTGTGGGTATGAAGAAGAAAAACCGGGGTACGATGACGCTAATTTTCATCTGAATGTGATTCCAAAAATGAAATGTAAAAAATGCGGAAAAACAGAGCAGGACGGAGCAAATTATCGTCCGTTGAGTACAAAATATCCGGAAGGTTTTCAAGTTTAAGGTAGGAGGCAAAAAAATGAACACAAAAGGCGGTTTAGCAAAAAGAAACACAGCAGTTGCAGAACAGAAGGACGGCTCCCTGCAGGGGCTCATCCGGGTGATGGAGCCAGAGATTAAGAAAGCGCTTCCGAGCGTGATTACGCCCGAAAGGTTTACACGTATGGTATTTACAGCACTTTCAAGCAATCCGCAGTTAAAAGAATGCACGCCGCAGTCTTTTCTCGGGGCTATGATGCAGGCGGCACAGCTTGGGCTTGAACCGAACACGCCAATCGGGCAGGCATATTTAATCCCGTACAGAAATAAAGGAAAATTAGAATGTCAGTTCCAGCTTGGCTATAAAGGCGGTATTGATCTGGCATACCGAAGCGGCGAGATTAAAGACATTCAGGCTCACGAGGTCTACGAGAATGATACCTTTGAGTACGAATTTGGTCTGGAACCCAAGCTGAAACATATACCGGCGACGCACGACCGGGGAAACGTGATTATGTATTATGCCGTATTCCACATGGTAAATGGCGGTTATGGGTTTGAGGTCATGAGTCGTGAGGATGTTATCAATCATGCTAAAAAGACAAGCCAGTCATACAGCAGTCCGTATTCTCCGTGGTCTAAATATTTCGATGAAATGGCAAAGAAAACGGTCATTAAAAAGATGTTGAAGTATGCGCCGATTAAAACAGACTTTGTCCGGGCGCTGGCGACAGACGAAACAATTAAATCTAATATTTCAGAAAACATGGCGGACTTGCCGGATGAAACGGTAACGATTGATGCAGAACCGTCACAGGAAGAAGAAATTCCGTTCGATCCGATACCACCGACGGTAGATAAAGAAACGGGTGAGGTAATGAGCGATGGAAGAAATTAAAAGAAATTCATTCCCGGATGTGGAATGTGGGATGGCCTATCTGGCTCATCCCTACGCTCCGCTTAACAGGAGAGCTGAAATATTCGTGGAGGCTATTAAAGCGGAGAATGTAGAAGAAGCGGGGGATATTGCGCTTAAAATCATGAAGAAGTATTTAAATTTGACGATAATTTCTCCTCTCCATAACTATTCATTTTTGGAAGGGAATTATGAAAAAGAGACGGAAATACTCAAGTACGATTTTAGGCTTCTCTCCCTGTGCGATATTTTGATTTTGTCTGGAAACTGGCGGAACAGCAAAGGCTGTATGTCCGAATACGGTTATGCAAAAGCAAAAGGAATCAGGATTTACAAATACAGAGATGGGCTGTTGTATCCGCTGGAATGAGTGACAGTTATGAGTGATAACAAGAAATATTATTATCTGCGGTTAAAAGAAAATTTCTTTGATAGCGAAGAAATGAAAATCATAGAGGGGATGCCGGATGGGTATTTGTACAGCAATATACTCTTGAAGTTGTATTTGCGCAGCCTGAAAACTGACGGGAGACTTATGCTCGGCGGTAAAATCCCTTACAGCCCAGAAATGATATCAAGTGTCACAGGTCATCCTGTCGGGATAGTTAAACAAGCAATATCGATATTCAAGGAGCTGGGATTAATTGAGATTCTCGATAATGGTGCAATCTATATAACTGATATTCAAAATTTTATCGGAAAAGGGAGCACCGAAGCCGACAGAATCAGGGAATACAGAAAAAAGATAGCCGACGAAGGAAAGACTCTGATTGATAGCCCACAGGTTATCGATTGTACAAATGTACAACAAAAGTACACCAGAGATAGAGATAGAGATATAAATACATTGTCGGGCAAGCCCGACGGTGGACAGCAAAAAGCAGCTGATGAAATCATTTCTTGTTTGAACGAAAAAGCGAAAACACACTACAAGTCAAATACACCAAAGACGGTACGACTGATTAGAGCCAGACTCAAAGAAGGATTCACGATTGAGGATTTCAAGGTAGTTATCGAAAAGAAATGTACAGACTGGCTGGGAAACGAAAAAATGGAGCGGTATATACGACCAGAAACCTTATTCGGCACAAAATTTGAAGGGTATTTGAATGAAGTATCAAATGACGGGAATGATTACGATCTCCCGGAGTTCGAAGACCTGATAGACAATTATGAAAGGCGGCGATCGGAATATGGAAACAGTGAATGAAGCTATAAACAGAATCATCGCTAATTTAAAAAAAGATGAAACGGAAGAACCGCAATACACTTGCAATCATTGTAAAGACCGCGGGTTCATAGCAATAAAAGAAAATGGATCCACATTTGCTATGTTGTGCCCGGACTGCACAGCAAGGGCTGATCAGAAAAGATGGATGAAGCGAAGCGGTATCACTGAAAACGATTACAGAAGATACACGTTCGAGACATTTACAACGGATACAGAAGAATCCCGCAGAATGAAAGATATAGCCCTACGGTTTCTTGCAAATAAAGATGCAAAGGGGATGGGAGTATTCGGCAGACCGGGAACAGGGAAAACACACTTGTGTATAGCGACATGCCAAGCGCTGGGGAAAGAACATTATTACTGGCAGTACCGGAATGAAATTCAGAAGATAAAATCTGCAATGTACAAAGATTTGAATAGTTACCTTGACATGATTGAAGTTCCCAAAACCAAGCCATACCTCTACATCGATGATTTATTCAAAGGGGCGCTTGTTAGGAATGACATAGCACAACAAGATAAGCAAATCATGTTTGACATCATCAACGAGCGGTACGTAAGAAACCTCCCGACGATTATATCAAGCGAATATAGTCTGAATCAGATTGCAAAATCTGATGAGGCTATCGGTTCACGGATATTCGAGATGTTGAATCCGTACATCATTAAAGTAACAGGTGTGAATAGGAGGCTTACAAATGGGAAGTAGTCGATTCATAGTCGTATCAATGGAAAAGAGGATTGTCGCAATGAATCCGTCTTACGTTGAACAGAAAGAAAAAAGTCTCATCATCTACATACCCGGGACCTATAAACAGCTTGAGCTGGAATACGAAACGGAAGAAAACGCAAGAAATGCTTTTTTTAAAATAGAGAGCGCTTATGAATCAGGGAGAATAGACGTTTATATCTGAAAAGGAGAATGAAAAATGCCAAACATGAACAATTGTCAGATTTGCGGAAACCTCGTCCGCGATCCTGAAATCAAGAGCACAACATCCGGGAAAGCGGTAGCAACGATGACGGTAGCGGTTAATCGGTATTTTGTCAATCAGAACGGAGAAAAACAGGAATTTACGGATTATGTACGAGTAAAAGCGTGGCCGCCGTGGGCAGAAGCTATCGGGAACCAGCTGCAGAAAGGTATGCCGGTATTTGTTGAAGGACGGTACAGCAGCTATTCTTACGGCAAGGAAGGCGACAAGAAGTACATGACAGAGATTGTCGCCGAGTTTGTCGCAATGCCACTCGATATCAAGAAACCGCAAGCGGTAGTAAAGGAAACAGGATCGGGCAATTTTGAGCAGTTCGGGACGGCGCAGAGTGAACTCCCGCCGCAGAATGATGATTTACCGTTTTAAGGGGGAAGAGAAATGAATACAGCGATGGATGTAGCAAGCGTTGTACTGTTTATTGTTCTGATCATGTATGCGGCTATCAAGCTTGACGAAGCGGCAAGAAAGTTGCGCAACGAGGAAGAGCGGATTTACAGGCGGAACAAATGGAAATAACAGTGGGAAGCCTATTTGACGGAATCGGCGGGTGGTGTATAGCGGCAGAACGAAACGGGGCTGTTCCCGTGTGGTCATCAGAAATAGAACCGTTCTGCATGGAAGTCACAAAAAAACACTTTCCGAACGTCATGCAATTAGGTGACATCAGAAAAATAAAAGGTGACAAAATACCACCGGTAGACATTATATGCGCGGGAAGCCCATGCCAAGATCTATCGGTGGCAGGGAAAAGAGAGGGATTAAAAGGTGAACGAAGCGGACTATTTAGAACGGCAAATGACGTTGTTTCCGATATGCTTAGAGCCACAAAAGGAGAATACCCCAAATATTTCGTATGGGAAAACGTACTTGGAGCATTTTCAAGCAACAAAGGGCGTGACTTTCAAGCCGTGCTTAGCGAAATCACACAAGTCGATATTCCAATGCCTAAGTCTGGAAGATGGGCAAGAAGCGGAATGGTACGAAGCAAAAGATGTCACATCGCATGGCGCGTCCTTGACGCTCAATATTGGGGCGTTCCCCAGCATCGAGAGAGAATCTTCCTTATTGCGTGTTTTAGAAATAAGGGGGGTAGACCGGAAGTATTATTTGAGTCCGAAAGCATGCCAAGGGATCCTGAGGAGAGCCAAAGCAAGAAAGAAACGCTTACCAGAACTGCTGTATCGAGTACTGAAACATCAGTCTATGACATCGGAAATGGACAAATAAACTCTATAAGAATGAGAGAAAAAGCGGGAGCGCTGAACTGCATGCATGACCAGCGATGTGTGCTTGTCAAAACATATAGAATCGGATCATACGAAAGCGAAGGAATGAAAAGCAACAATCCGACAGCGGGAATAAAAGAAGTAGACAAAAGTAACACATTAGATCTAAGCGGAAGTAATCCAGCAAGAAACCAAGGCGGCATCTGTATAAGCGTCCTTGATATGACACACGCGCAAGACGTCATAAGAGAAAGAAATGACGGAACAGTGCAGACACTCAATAACAGGATGGGGACCGGCGGGAATCAAGTACCGATCATATACACATTTAACAGAGACGCAAGTATAAAAAACAACATGCCGATCTATGAGGATAAAACATCTACATTAAAATCATCCACAAGATTAGCGGTTGTCTATGCAATTGACAGGGCGGCATTTAATCAGGGCGCAAATGCAAAATATGATTTTAAGATCAGCGATAACGGAATCAACTCAACACTGGTAGCAAGAGGACTAAGCGCCGTGGGATGTATATACAAAAACATTGATTGCTCATACGTCCGCCGCCTTACGCCGCTTGAATGTGAAAGACTGCAGGGACTTCCGGACAACTGGACAGAAGGCGGGAGCGATACAGCAAGATACAGAGCAATCGGAAATGGAATGGCACAGCCATGCGCTGACTATGTGATGAGTAAAGTAGTTAAAGACATAAAAGGGGGAAGCATATGCGATTTATAATACCCGGACGGCTGCCATGCATGAATGACCTGATCGCTGCTAACCGGCTGAACAAGTACGCAGGAGCTGGCGTCAAGAAGAAAACACAGAGGCAAATTGTTCTGATTCTGCAGCCGCAAGTGCAAGGACAAAGGTTTACCGAAAAAGTAAATATCCGCATTGAGTATTACGAAAAGGATATGCGCCGGGATGAAGATAATGTGATGAGCGCCGCAAAGTTTATCTTGGACGCGCTGCAGGATATGGATATTATCCTGAATGACAGCCGGAAGTATGTACATTTGACGCAGGAAGTATTTACCGATCGGGATAATCCGAGGATTGAGATTGAGGTAAATGAAGAATGAAATTATATAATTTCTTACATTCAGTCATTAATCCATATTACATGCCAATCGAAATTTGGCAACAGAAGAGACTTATTTTCAAAGGGAGATGTACCGAAGTATCAAGATATTTGATGAAATGCAAAGTAGATAAATTCGGATTTGAAGATAATACCCGACCATGGCTTTCTGATGGATATTTAATAATGCATGTATATCTTAAGGGGGAAATTTCAAAAGAGTATTTGAATTCTGCAGGAGCAAGGAAATGATGTTTATTTTGGGATGTATGTTCGGGGCGTGTGTAGGATTATTGATTTGTTCTTTATGTGTGGCGGCGAAAAGAGGTAAATAGAATGGCGGAAGGTATGAGACCAGGAATCTATCATAATCCGGATCCGACTTATGAAAAAACGAAAACGAATTTAAATCGTGAATCTAAACGAGTACGCTGTGAAGTTGAAGCGTTTTTTGAAGAGATTCGGCGCTGTAGAAAGCACATTGACTCTCTGAATCAATACCGCTTGCAGTGCGAGATGGATATGATCTCACTCAGAGGATGTAGATACGATAAAGAGCCTGTAAATGGAGGCTCTCCATCCGATTTGTCGGACATAGTGATTGCTTTCAAAGAGAAGATGGCAAAATCAGAAGAACTGCGGATTAAAGAGCTCAACAGATACGGTGACATGATTACAAGAGGGTTCAGGCTGCTTGCTTTGCTTTCCGATCCGGAGCAGAAATCAATCATGATTGACAGATATTTCTTAAACAAAATTTGGGAAAAAATCGCGCAAGAACATCATTATGCAAGAACATATTGTTATGATTTGAAAAATAAAGCTTTTCGGGAAATCTCAAAGAAAGCAAAACCTGACAAAATCTGACATTTAAATGTGGTATTATGATAGTGTAAAAGTTCAGGAATTCCTCCCTGAAATAAGAAAGCACGTACTTCGGCCATGGGTGCGTGCTTTTTGTTTGTTTATCTAAAAGGCGGTGATTGCTGTGGGCGCAAAAGGCAAGTATGCAAAATGGCTGCAGCCAGATAATCTTCTGCGCCTGCAGGCATGGGCGCGAGACGGATTAAGTAATGAGCAGATTGCTCATAATATTGGCATTAATCAAGATACATTGTATACATGGATTAAGAAGTACCCCGAATTTTCCGAGGCTTTATCGCGCGGGAAAGAAGTTGTGGATATTGAAGTAGAGAATGCGCTTTTAAAAAGAGCCAAAGGATATGACTATATAGAGACGACATCGGAACTGATTGCAGATAAAAACGCAAAGAATAAAGCGGTAATGAAAGTTACAAAACGTGTAACACGGCATGTACCGCCGGACGTGAAAGCTATTGTATTCTGGCTGACAAACAGGAAACCGGAATGGCGAGATAAACAAGAAAAGGAATTATCAGGCAATATCGGTATCAACTTGGTGGTAGATGATGACATTGCAGACGATTAATCTTGTCAATGACATTATTCATCCGACGCCGAAACAGCGTGAATTTATGCGGGCGGTCAATGATAACACATACATTCTTTATGGCGGTGCAGCAGGCGGCGGAAAATCGTATATATTGCGTTGGGAACTGGTTTATCTCATGATCAGCTGGTACAAGCATCTGAAATTAAAAGGTATTCGCGTCGGGCTGTTTTGTGAAGACTACCCGGCACTGCGTGATAGGCAGCTGTCAAAAATCAAAATGGAGTTCCCGGACTGGCTCGGCAGCTACAAAGAAGCGACGCATGAATTTACATTAAATCCGGCGTTCGGCAGCGGTGTGATATGTTTCCGCAACTTAGATAATCCGTCAAAGTATTTATCGTCCGAATTTGCGGCCATCGCGATTGACGAATTGACGCTGAATGAACAGACTGTTTTTGATTTTCTCCGTATGCGTCTGCGTTGGGTTGGCGTCGAGGACCCTAAGCTGATTGCCGGAACGAATCCCGGCGGTAAAGGTCATATGTGGGTTAGAAACTTATTCATTGATAGAAATATACCGCCAGAAATGCAGGATTTTGCGAATAAAATCGCTTTCATTCAGGCACGGATAGATGATAATCCGTACTTGCCTACAGGATACAGTGACGCGCTTGATACGCTGCCGGACAAGCTAAGAAAAGCGTATCGCGAAGGCGACTGGAATATATTCGAGGGACAGGTCTTTGAGGAGTTCAGGACGGATTTACATGTGGTTGAACCGTTCGAGATCCCGAAAAGCTGGCAGCGCGGCAGGTCAATGGACTGGGGGTACAGCAAACCGTACGCCATCTATGAATATGCGGTGGATTACGACGGCGTTGTCTATGTAATTAATGAATGGTACGGCTGCAAACCGGGGACTGTCAATACAGGTACGCAGGAAACGGCGCGAGAAGTGGCGCAAAAAATTAAGCATTTGGGCAGTGAATTTGGCATTGCGGACCCGGCGATTTGGCAAAAGACAGGACATGACGGTCCGTCGATTGCAGAAGTTTTCGCTGCGGAAGGCGTGCCGTGGTATCCGGCGGATAATGACAGGTTGGCTGGAAAAATGCAGGTACATTTACGGCTGAAAGAACGGAAGCTCAAGATATTCAAGACGTGTTATCACTTAATACGGACGCTTCCGGCGTTGACATACGATAAACACAAAGTCGAGGACGTGGATACACAGCAAGAAGACCATAGTTATGACAGCGTCAGATATTTCTTGATGAGTCGTCCGATTCAGCCGGTAAAAGCAGAAAAGCCATTCAATGATGGGTATAGATATGAAGATGAGAAAGGAGATGAACCGACGGCGTGGGGCGTGTAATGAGTGACAGAGCATTAAGAGATTATGCATACAGAGTGCTTAAATCAGAGTACGGTGAACATATGGAGAACGGGATTTTAATTCCGGCAAAGAAAAGCGATGAAGAGCTGGCGGCGTTCGCAGCGCAGATGCCGCAGTGGCAGCTTGAACAGATGTATGGAATGATGTTTAAAGGAGAGCTTGTCGAATGAGTTTTGATTTATCCGAAGCGCGAAATAATGTAAAAAGGGCATTGCAGCTAACCAGCGAATGGCGTAAAAGTGCAAAAGAAGATTATGATTTCATGCGCGGTAAACAGTGGACGGATGCGGATTTAAAGGTGATGAAACAGAAATCCCGTCCGGCTATTACGATTAACCGTATCCGTCCAGTCGTCAATCTTCTTTCCGGCTATGCAGCGCAGAATGAAACGGAGCCGGATTTCCTGCCACGGTCAGAAGAAGATGACCGGGTAGCGCGGGTAGCGAAAGGGATTACGAAATATACTTTCGACAAAACAAATTACCAAAATGTCAAGAAAAAAGCATTCAAAGACGCGGTGATCTGTGGTGTCGGGAACTACTGGGTCAGTTATGAATTTGATTATGCCCGTATGGACGGTCGGATACAGATAAAAAATGTCAGTCCTTTTGATGTGTTTGTGGATCCGGAATGCAAGGAAGATGATTTGTCAGACGCTTTCTACTGCGGCCGGTATAGTTGGGAAAATCCGGAGAAGCTGAAACAGATTTATGCAGATAAAGCGGATGAAATTACTATGCTTGCGCATAAATACGATGGCAGCGAATTGGAAACCGTTAATACAGAGCCGCTCTGGTATTCGCGGGATTTGAAAAAGCTTCGTGTGGTGCAGTACTGGTATAAAGAATACACACGGAAGAAAGTGTTTTCTGCAGACGGAATGATTGTAGATAAGTCGCAGCCGGATTTGTATTCGGCTTTTTTAATGTCTGGAGCAGAACCGGAAGAAATCCCAGTTACGAAAATCAGATACGCAACGTTCTGCGGAGATGTGTTACTCGAAGAGGGAGAAAGTCCCTACAAACACAATCAATTCCCACTTGTGCGGCAGTATTGCTACTTGTCGGGCTACGGAGAAGATTTAGATGACGGATTGGAACCGGCGGGGATTGTCAGAGATCTAAAAGACGCGCAGCGGGAACTCAACAAGAACCGCAGTCAGCGCATGCACATTGTTAATCAACAGTCGCTCGGTGTCCGGTTCTGGACTGGACCGCAGTTTGACGAAAAAGAAAAACGGGAAATTCGAAATTTGTCTACAACGCCGGGCGCGAACATTTTCTTGAAACCGGGTGTGACTTTTACCGATGGGCTTCCGTCCGCTCAATCTGTCAATAATATAGATCTTGAAAACCGCTCAAGCAGTGACTTCTACACGATTTCCGGGATTACTCCGGAGAGCCTGTCAGGCAGTATCGGAGCGATGAGCGGGAAGGCGATTGACCTTAGGCAATCAGTTACTACAGTGCAGACGGCGGAAATATTCGACAAAGCGAAAGAAGCGGAACTGCAGATTGTAAAACTCTTATGGGGGGACACAAATGCACCGGGACTGATTCCGCAGTTTTACAACAAAAACAAGGTCATGCGGATTCTTGGCGAAGACGGCAAAAAAGAGTTTGTGCAGATACAGCCAGGACTGGGGCAGGCTATGCAAGAACAGCAGACGGTAGATCAGAACGGTATGCCGGTGACAGATGAAAACGGTGACCCGGTAACTAAAGTACTGTATGATTTATCTGCTTTCGATTTCGACATTGTAATCACAACGTCGCAAGCAAGCGCTACCGCACGGCGGGCGAATTTGTATCAGTTGCTGGAGGCGAAGAAAGCGGGTGTTGATATCCCGATGGATATCATTCTTGACTTCATGGATTTCCCGGAAAAAGAAACGGTCAAGAAGCGTATGCAGCAGGCTTCTGAACAGCCGAAGATGCCGGATTTCAAAGTCAGTGCAAGTATTGAGGATTTACCGGCAGAAGCACTGTCAACGGCGCTTGCGTCTATCGGGGTAAATATCTCGCCTGATCAAATTATGCAGGAAAGATTAGCACTAAAAGGGCGGGCAACCGCTCCGTCGGTACAACCGCAGCCGATACCGCAAGTATTACCGCAACGTTATTAAAGCATTACCGCTTTAATATATCGTCCTAAGCAACGACGTTAAAAGGCTTTTTTCTTTCGTCCGGAAAGAGACGGTAAACTACAAACAAAATTATTCGACCGCCGACGTCGTTAAACCGGCAGAAGGAGATAATTATGGAAAATGAAACAATGCTGAACGCGGAAGATTTAGGATTTGATGCAGAAGATTTGAAAGAAGCAGGTCTTGATAAACAGGAACCGGCAACTCCAGCGGGTAATGATCCAAAGAAACCTGAAGATAATTCTGCAGGTAAACAGCCGAAAACTGAACCTAATCCGGAATCGGAACCTAAAAAGGAAATCGAACCAAAAGAACCGGAAGACAATCCGGCAGGTGGCGATTTAAAGAAAGCGCTGGCAGAAGAACGGGCTCGCAGGAAAGCGGCCGAAGAAGCGGCTAACACTTTGCGTTCACAGATGAGTATGTCACAAAAACCGGTATTATCTCCGGAAGATTTGAATCAAATTCGCAGTTATGCGCAGCAGGAAGCCGCAAGGCGGCTTAAGATTGACGACGCGTCTGATTTGATGTTCACAGATGCACAAAAGTATCAAGAACTGCTTCATGAACAGGCACGGATTGAATATCAGATGACACGCCAGCAGGAAGAGCGGCAGGAAACCTATCAGAAAAATGTAGCGTTTATTGGCGAGCTTAAGGCTATTCCGAATATCGGCGAGCTGTGGCAGAAAGGCACTGAAATGCTGGACGGCATGACGCGAAAAGACGCTGCCCCGATTGATGCGGCATTTTCACGTATTGATCAGGGGATAGGCACGGATGCAGACTTCAAAGTTATTCGTGATTTTGCTGAAAAAGTAAAATCGGCGATGGCCGCACCTGTGCAAAATCCGCTTGAAACGGCTAAAACATTGCCAAAGGCAAGCGCGTTAAACGGCGGTGCTCCGACCGGCGCGAAACTGTCTGAGGAAGAAATCCTCAAATATGTGGAAGAGGGTCGTGAAAGTGAGCTGCCGGCGGAAATCAGAAAGCAGATTGATGACCTCTGCGGTGATTAATTATTTTACAAAAAGGAGAATGAAATATGGCAAACGAATTTAAAATTCCTGAAAAGTTGGTCCCGAAACTTTGGACGAAAAAGGTATGGAGAGAAGGTTTAAAAGCTTCTTATTTTGATAAGTTTACGTCTACTAACGGGAGTAATGTTGTTCATACGAATAAAGATCTAAAACAGGCTAAAGGCGATGAAGTAAACTTTGGACTGGCAATGAATCTTAAAGGGAACGGTGTTTCTGGTAACAACACGCTTAAAGGCAATGAAGAAGAAATGCAGATGTATGATTTCAGCGTAAAGACTACTTTGGTCAGAAACGCAGTTACGCGCTTTGAAGCGGATGACCAGAAATCTCCGTATGAAAATTTGCCTCTTATCAAGGGGGTGTTGGTGCAGTGGCTGTCTGACTGGAAAGATAACAAGCTGATTTCCGCACTGACCGCCAATCCGACAACCGGTGAACGTCTTATTGCGTCTACTGCAGGGACAGAAGTTTCTTTGACGGCTAATGACAAGCTGACCTGTGCGGTAATCGGCCGCGCAAAACGCAAGGCTAAAATGCATGAACCGAAGGTGAAACCGCTTAAGATTGACGGACAGGAGAAATACATCATGCTTGTTGGTACTTGGGCAGCAAGAGATTTGAAAGCAGATCCTGTATGGCAGGCGGCACAGCAGAATGCGGCTATCCGCGGCAGCAAAAATCCGATATTCACCGGGGCGCTCGGCGAATATGACGGCGTAGTTCTCTATGAATACGAACGTGTTCAGAATACGAAAACTGGCGCGTCTTCTGCAAATGTTGTTCACAATTTGCTTTTGGGACAGCAGGCGGCATGCTTCGCTGTGGCTCGTGAAGCTCGTTTTATCAAAGATGAAGACGATTACGGCAATGTACAGGGGAATGGTATCGCGTTCTTCGGCGGCATTGAAAAATCTGTTTACAACAGTAAAGACTACGGCGTGATTCAGGTCATGACCGGCGGTGCTGTAGAGTGATTTCAATGGAGATAAGGTGAGGGCTTTTTACAGCCCTCTTTCCTTTTCTTAAGGAGTAACTATGACAGTAAAAGACTTGATTAACCGTGCGTATATGCAGGTGGGCGATACGTCGCAGGTGAACTATACGCCGTATCAGTTTCTGGAGTTTTACAACGAAGGGAATCATATTCTGCATAAGATTGTACTGCGGTATATTCCGGATATTTTACGTGTAACGGAGACGGGAGTTCCGAACAGACCGACAATTGCGCTTTCTTCTTTCGCACTGCAGATTGTATCAGTAAAGGATATGTATGGTCATTCTGTTGATTACACGATGGAAGGCCACAAAATCATTACTGCGAAAAATGCGCTGCAACGAGGATTGACCGTCGTATATATCCCGTCTGCAGATTATAAAGAGATGGATGATGAAAGTGGTTATCCAGCAGAAATAGAAAGTCTTCTTGTGAATTACATGGTAGCGCGGATCCTGAAAGCGGATTTATCGTTTGTTTCCGGATGGGAAGATATGATTTCCGAAATGGCGCGTCAAATGGACGATGAAAGTGGTTTTGTTGCAAGGGGGTATTGGCCGTATGACTGCAGGCGAACTGATTACGATGATTAATATGGACACAAATGAAATATTAGATGACAGTGCGGAATACATCCCCTATATTAATGCAGCTATTGACTATCTCGTGATGATTTTGGTCCCGATGAAAGATAGGGAAGTTGTAAAAAGTATGGACATTAGCAACAATAATCCGGTACCCGGTGATTTTACAGCGTTTGTTCCGGCGGCGGGTTACCCTGTCCGCATTGTGAACGGGTCTTTTCAGACGTACGGTGGAAAGACTGTTAATGATGTATTTTACGCCGTGAAAAAGCCGCATGTATCAGATGAGACGGATTCGATTCCATTCAGCGAAATCTTCCATTTCATTTTGGTGCAGTTGGTTTCGTTTCTTGTCAAGAAGAAATCATTAATGCTGGATTATGCCAATGCGGATAAAGCGTTCATTGCTGATCTGACATCAGCAATCCAAGCGGCAAGAGGACGCTAATATGGGAGAGCGTTTTTTTGCCTCAACAAACGGATTTCGTCTGGGATTAGATTGGAGCAAGCCGGCAGATAGTATTGACCTACAAAGTCTGACGCAGGCAATCAATTGCGAGTACAGCAGTACGGACGGCGCATTGCAGACGGTGCCGGGGGTAGAAGTCATTTATACACACGAAAAGGATATCGAAAGTTTGTATTACGACAATTACCGCCATCAGTATTACTTTTCTTGCGGGCGCGACCTGTACAAAACAGTCGATTTTGTAACGGTCTCAAAACTTGGGGCTCTGACGGGTAACAGCATTCCGAAGTATCATGCTTTTGACCATGATATATTGATTGCTTCCGGCGGTAAGCTGCAGGCTATTTCTGGTGCAGGCGTATTGTCTACTGTGGATGAAAGCCCTACTTGCGAGTTTGTGAGCAGCCATTCCGGCTCCGTCATGGTGGCGTCAATTTATGGACACCGTATCACGTGGTCGGCTGTTGGCGATTACACATCGTGGACAACGAACACGAACGACGCTTCTTCTGCGCAATATGTGGAAGTCGGATATAAAGATCCCGGCTGTATTGTATCTGTTGATTTCTTATCAAAGACAATCATTGTGTATAAAGAATACGGCAGAGCTTATCAGGTGGTGGGCAATCCACACGAGAAGACACTTGCTGTTTATCCTCTTTCTGAAACGGCTTTGTGCTGCGGCAGTTCTATTAGCATTGATGACCGGAGTTATTATCTGGGTAACGCAGGATTAATGAGCTTTGTGCCAACGAACACGTATGCGAATATTCAGCCTTCTGAGGTAGGTCTTAATATCAATGCACAGTTGACAACTATCACGACAGAAAAAGCCAGAATGTGGCACATCCCCGGCAAAAAACAACTATGGATTAAACCGGGAAAAAATCAAGATGTGCTTATTTATCATTATTTACCGAGATATGAAGATGGAAGAGGTGTTTTTACTTCAAGAGGTTTCGTTCATGATCTGCATGATGTCCTGACTGTCGGCAAAGAGATTTACATTGCATATGGCAACAAGATAGGAAAGTTGGATTCGGGAATCGATACTGACGACGGAGAACAGATTACGACATCTATTGTTTCAGGGAACAGATTGGCGCAAAGACTGTTTTTGCTGCTGTTTTCATATAATTTTGTATCAAGCAACCGCATTGAAGGTTATGGCAGCATTACAATCAGCGATAAACGGGCAAAACCTATTACATTCAAAGCGGCCGGTACAAAGTTATACTATGCGAATGAAAAGTTGATTAATGCAACCGGCAGGCTGAATAGCAATGAGTATACGAAAGTAAATAAGATCGGCGGCGGAGCGAACCGCCATCTGCAGATAAAAATATTTGTTGCCAAGGGCGCTATCGCTTTGCGGCAGTTTGATTATACTTACGAGGAGGTTTAAATGCCTTATACGGAAAAATATCCTTTGAACCCGACGCCGCAGGGAGACAGCACGAAAGAAGCTGTACTAAAGAATAGGGAAGAAATCAAGACAATCGGGAATGCGCTTTCCGCGAAATCAAAAGGCGGCGGGAGCGGTCTCCGGCAGCGTGTTTTGTATGGAAAAAATAGCGGTGGGAAGTATAGTTTTCTTTTTGGCGATGGATTGTCGGTCATTATTGACGGAAGTGTGATACCTGTTGTTTTAACGCTGGCAGACGGCTTTAATGAAAACGGTGCGAAAGATTATGTAGAAACAATTGATAATAAAATCAGTGCATGGACGTTGCCGATTAATACAACAAACTATCTGTTTGTAGAACGGAATAACGCAGGTGCTTTATCTTACGGGAGCGCAATAACAAAACCGGTGTTTTCTGCTTCCTTGCCTTCCGGCATTGCCACAAACACTCATGTTTTCAACACACTTGAGCAGAAGATGTATTACTACAATGGTACAGAATGGAAAGCTGTCGTAAGAGTTTTTGTTGCAGCGGTAACGACGAATGCAACCAGCGTGACAAAGATTGAATATATGAATAATGCGGCAACGGTAGAAATAACAGAGGCTGAAAAAGAAAAGCTGTCCGGTATTGAAGACAAAGCAGAAGTTAATCAAAACGCATTTTCTAAAGTAAAAATCGGTGACAAAGAACTTGTTGCGGCAGTGAAACAGGCTGTCCTTGAATTAATCGCCGGGGATAACATTAAAATTACTCCGGATGCAGATGGTTCGAAAATAACGATAGATGTTGTAAACAAAAAAGAAATATTTGATCCCGATAATTACTACACTAAGGATAAGGCTGATTCCCGCTATTATCATGAAGGGATTCCTTTGCCAGTAACGTATGATAACGAAGTTAATTTTGCGGGAAATAGAGAAACCATACAGTTCGGCTTTCGTGGCCACAAAATTTACACATATCGTTTTGGCAACGGCACGCAAGGCGGATTAGCCGATATCACCGCGAAGGCGCTTGATGGTAATTTGTGTTCCGGTTCTTTTAATGGTACGCAACAAATGAATGACTGGTTGCGTCAGCACTATAAAGATGATAACGTTTATGCTTGTCTTGCACACCGCGCCAATGAAATTGTAATTAACGGCAATAAGCAATGGGGAACTGTTTTAATGAGTGCTTATCCAGCACATGACGGACGAGCATTAATAACACAGCTGTTTTTTGCTAATTCTAACGGCTTGTTTTATCGCTATCTGAATACACCAGATGAGATAGATAACACAAACAATTGGTATCAGATTGTGGGCACAAACAATGAGAATAAGCTGAAGATTGGCAACAATTACATATGGTTTGCGTGAGGTGGTGTTCATGAGTGTTTTTAAACATTTATGTTATCAGAAAGAGAACGGGGAAACAGGACAGTGTGATGTATATGATGGACAGAACGAATGTCCAGACCCGCGAATGTATGTCAATGCAGACGGAAGAGAGGGCTATGTAAAACTGGGTGAGTTTAATGACCCACAGGCAAGTCCTTTGCGGTGTTATGTAGCGAGTGCAGGACGGGAATTTGCGATTTTAAAAGTAGCAATCCCAACTGGCAGCTTTACAGTACAAAATTATAATGGTGCGTCTTATGACTGGACATGTCCTCGATTGATTACGAAAATAAAATGTACATTGGCGGGAGAATGGGATAAATATGTAAATGTCACCCCGGGAACAGTTTACACGTTTATGTGTGTTAAAAATTTCAGTAAATATAAATGGGTGATATACGTTGGGGGGGATGCTTTTGTTTCTTTGTTTGGCGGAAATGACTCGCTTATCGTTTGGTGGTCACAAGAGATCAATAATTCATGAACAAGATAGGGTGATGAGATGAATTGAAATTATCAAGTTTACAGGAAATGATAAAAGATTATGAACGTATTACTGGCGAATCTGTCAGCTTTGAAGGGTTCTTTTTTGATGAGGACTGCCACGATAAACGCAACCGTCACTTGAAATATTTCCCCGATACAGGATTCCTCATATGGGGCATTCTGGAGTATGAAGGAAAACGATACTTTGCAATGTTGGAGACTTACGGAAAAGTGGCGGGCATGGTGGATTATATTAAGAAAGTCATGAAAATGAACGGATTATCAAAGATTGTTACATTCACGACAAGAAATCCCCGTGCGCATATTCGTAAATGGAAAATGCAACGCCATCCGGATTTGGATTACGATGAGGGGAATAATCATTATTTTGTACTAACAGGCACAATAGAGCATTTGCGTTAAGAAAGGAGATTGCATGCTACAATTTGATTTACAGCTTTTCGGTGGGGGGAAAGGGACTAAAGTAACCTATCAGCCCGCACAGATTCCCCAACAGTCTGCGGAAGAAAAGGCACTACAAAGAGAACAGCTGAAATGGGCACAGACTACACAGCCGGTGGCACAAAACCTACTGAATATGGCTAATCAAGCACTAAGCAGCCAGCAGGTCACGCCAAATCCAAACTGGCAGACGCTGTATGACCGGGCGCAGAACCAGACAGCTGCTAACAATCAGTTGGTGCAGGGACTGATTCCTCAAGTAAACGCAAATACAGACGCCAACGCGGCAGCTAATAATCGTTTCTCGGGCTTACTTGGGAATGCGATTCAGTCGATGTCGCAGGGAAACAAAGAGTTGGCGTCTGAGTATAACGCGGTCATGCAGAACAATAATACTGCTATGCAAGGATTGTTAAATGGTGTGCTGCCGTCTTCTTATTCAGAAAACCGGCAGAAAGCCTTGCAAAGTGATTTGACTAATACGGTTGGAAATACATTGTCTGGGCTGGCCAGCAGGGGAATTATCAATTCTTCACAGGCGGACAGTGCATTCAATGATATTTCACGCAACGCGTCCAACACTTTGGCCGCACAGTACGGAAACGATATGCAGACGGCCGCGGGGTTGGCAGGACAGGCATATCACAATCAGCTTGCAGGAATTAACGGGAAGGCGGGTCTTTTAGGTGATATGTTCAAAAACCAGCTTTCCGGCTACGGACAGCAATCTGATTTGAGCAACACAAATTTCAATAACCGAATGCAGGGGCTGTCTACTTTATCACAGCTGGCGAATCAGTCACAACAGATGGCTATGGATCCGATTCAGACGGCGGCAACGGCACAGGAAGCGGCTATCAATACGCCGATGAAGTACTTAGCTATGGCCACGGGGCAAAATGCACCGACGCAAGGGTTGTTATCTCAATTATCGCAACAGCGATACAGTGTAGCCACACCGGGACAGACAATTGTCCGGCAGGGGAGTGGCGGATTCTTTGGAGGTCTTATGAGCGGATTAGGAAGTTATTTTGCATGCTTTACAGCAGGAACAGAAATTTCAACGCCGGAAGGTGCAGTTGCCATTGAACAGATGGCGTTTGGTGATCAGGTTGTTTCTCTTGGCACAGTGAATGAAGTTACGGAACTTCATGACATGGGTGAGGCAGATATTTATGAGCTTCATACGCCATCCTGCACAGTAGAAACTACGCAGACAGAAGTATTTATGACGCCTGACGGAAAGAAACCTTTAACCGAACTTTCCGAAGGTGAGAGTGTCATGACAGTAAATGGGTTTGAACCGATTACATCAATCGTAGAAACTGGACGAAAGGAAAAGGTTTACGAACTGGAATTAACCGGAGATAACATGTTCTATGCAAACGGTATCTTGGCGGAAGGCTTGACAGAAGCTGACAAAGCGGGTAATGACCCGGATGGAGACATTATTCCTGCAGAAGCGGTTGACGTTGTTCCTGCAGAACAGAGAACAGAAGATTCTGCAGAAGAACTTATGCAGGAAACGTCTGCAGAAGAAACAACGGATGAAACAGAGAAAAAGCCGGCAGCTAAGAAGCCGGCAACAAGAAGAAAGACGGTTGCTAAGAAAGCGGGTAAATAATCATGAGTGTTATCTATGTACAGGATAAATCACCATGGGATCAGATTGGGAATCTGGCGGGACTGTGGGCAGCAAACCGTCTGCAGAAGATACAGGATACCCGCAATGCTAAAGATTATGCAACAAGAGTATTCGGGGGCTATCAAGAGGAACAGTCCCCGGGGCTTTTGTCTCAATTGACACAGCCGCAGATCCCTCAGATGGGCAGTGGCCTTTTTGCACAGGACGGTCTTGAAAAAGCAATGCCTCATTTCAAGATTAACACTACCGGCACACAGCCTTTGCAGTCTTCGGTTCCGGCGGGGCAGGACGCATTAGAACAGGCAGCTCCCCATTATCAGTTGAATATGCAACAGACACAGCCGCAAACACAAACGCGCCCGAGTGCACCTGACAAAAACCAAATTAAGCAGTCGCTTCGGAATAAAGCCGGAGCGGCGTATGTCAGCTTTATTAAAAGCGGCTATGGACAGCAGGAAGCGGCACGCATGGCAAAGGAAATGCTTGAGAATGATACAGCAGAAGAATATGGTAAACAGCTTAGCGCTTATCAGGACAGTGTGCTTGAACCGGCACGACAGGATATCTTGAATCAACTTGTCTATACGACAGACGGAGACGGGAATGAAACGGTCAGCGGTTATGATCCTAAAAAGCTTAAAGCAATGGCTCCGCGGATTGTTGCTTACAATTACCGTGCCCAGCAGCTGGGACTGCCGCAGATTGACATGAATATGCTGAATAACATCAACGCGTTGGATAAACCGAATATTTCTTATAAGACAATGCCAAATGGCCAGCTTGTAGGAATCAATGGCGATACAGGAGCTGTCCAGCAGATGGGGAATTATGCACCGCCGCAAGATCCGCGGCGTTTTTATATGAATACCGGCGGCGGATTATTTGATGTCAGAAGCGGGCAGGTTGTTCCGGGCACAGCAAGAGAAGTGCAGGACCCAGGAACAAGCGGGTACAACTCTCAGATTGTTTCACAGCTAAGCCATCTGCAGCAAATGTATGAGAAACAACATATGTATGATGATGATTTTGATCCCGCAAAATCTCCTTATTATGCACAGCTGCAACAGGTTTTAGGCTTGCAGCAGCCCGGACAGCCGGGAGATGTAACAGGCGGGCAGAAACAGCTTGTGAATGATGAGCAAGGTCTCAGTAATAAAATCATGGAAATGCGGCAGCATATGTCCAAAGAAGAAGTACAGCAGGCATTACGAAACGAAGGACTTGGTTTCTATGCAGCATGGGTACCGTAAAGAGGTAAAATATGGGTTATTTTGATGAATTTCAGCGCGCTGGCGGTAATACTGGCAGTGAAAGATATTTTGATGAATTCAAGAATCAGCCGCCGCAGGATTCGTCTTTGCTTGATAAGGCCAAAGGCTTTTTAAATAGCATAGATGAATCCTATGAAGAAGGGCGTGCGGCACGCAAAGCACAATGGGAGAAGACGAAAGCCAATGTGCTGAACACTCTTTCCGATTATGCGTCCAACGCCGGACAGGCCATAGAAAATTATGGCAATGAAATTGCGGCGGCCGGAGAACGTGCCTTAGAAGCATATAACAACGGGGAATCCATCAATATGGAAGACCCGACGCAAGGCTTTGAAGGTGAAAATTATAACCGGGCGAAAATGAATGTCTACAATGAGCTGGTAGGCAAACCTGCCGGGTATGCTGCCATTACGCCCGGTATGCCCGGCATTGTCCGTATGGCAGGCGGTGCTTTAGCTGTCCCGACTCTTGTCGATTCTACGATGCAGACTTATGACCAGAACATTGAAAATGATGACGGTACGCCTGTTATTAGCACGGCAAAAGAGGCACTTTTAGATCCTGTTATTAATCCGGTTAAAGAAGCGGTTACCCATCCGGGAGAATATGCACAGAGCCTTGTGGATAATCCGCTTGAAGTGTGGGATAAAGTATTCTTGCCGGGCGCGGTCATTCACGGAGCGGCCAAAGGCATAAAAAAAGCAACGCCTAAAAGTATCAGTGAGCCTATCCGCGAACATATAACGGAACCGTTTAATGAACATGTTGTCGATCCGGTAAAGAGCGGCCTTGCCAATGCGAAAGGTCGCTTTTTCGATTCTTTCAAACGTGGCGGAGAAACAGGTTTTGACGATTTAGCCCGTGATACAGAGATGGGTACGCAAGCTTTCAGAGAAACGAACTTGCCGCCTGAATATGGTGAAACGGGAGATATAAAAACAGATGTTTATAACCGTCTCCGTCAGAATGGATTTACCGATTCCGAAGCGGCAGGGATTACCGGAAATATTGCGCAGGAATCCATGTTTGATACAGAAGCGCTTTCAAAAGATGGATATAATTCCCACGGGCTGGTGCAGTGGACAGGCGATAGGAAGGCACATTTAGAGCAATTTGCCCGGAAAAATGGACTGAATCCTAAAGACTGGCGTACACAGGTAGATTTTATCTCCGAAGAGATGAATACTACAGAACGGGCGGCTTTTGAAGCACTCCGCAAAAATCCGAATATCACTCCGGAAGAAGCGGCGCATATTGTCCGCGAACAGTATGAACGTCCGGATCCGGCAGTGGCCAATGACGCATACCGCCAGCAGGTGGCCAGAGAAGTCTATGATGGCCGCAGTGTCCGTCCGATGCAGCGTCCCATGCAGAACGGGCTCAATGATTTTGCGGAAGATGTGAAACAAGCCGCGCCGGAAGAAGCAAATTTAAATTTCATGAAGGATCCGGTGAAAGATATTACTCCGGAAGAATTATCCGGTCATATCAAAAATGGAACTATTCCTAAGGAAGTATTCCGTACATATGACGAAACGGAATATAGCGCATTCAAAGATTTACCGGAAAAACAGAAGTTTGAATATGCACGTCAGGAAACGCTTAAACTTGCTGACGGAATAGACGATCCGATGGGAGAAAAAGTAAGAGTTATTTTTGACAAAGAAAACAAAAATGCAGTAGATGACGCAGTTAAAGCTTTTACTTCCGGACATGGCGAGAATATGTCTATTTCTGACAGCCGGGCATTTGCAACCGGGTTGATAAAAGATACTGTTCAAAATCCGGATTTTATTCTTAAGCAAAAGAACGGAAGAAAACTCTATGTGAATCTATGGCGCGGGAAAGATAATTTGTTACATCAAATAGCGGTCAGCATGGATAAAACCGATAAAGGGAAAATTATCTCTTCAAGTACGGCTATGGATAAGCCAAGACATCGCAACAATGCTATTAATCAGCTTTCAAGGGATATAAAAAACGCCGACGAATTAATTTACGTCGGCGAAAATATTCGAGGTCGTCAGTCAGGGTATCCTCTGCAACCCTCCAGTGATAGGGGTTCAACGCCGGATACCCAGCTCCACCCATCTGGCAACTCTATTGTAGCAGAAGAAGTAGGAAAAGTAAAATTGCTGGGTGATGAACGGTCATTTATGACAAGACCTGTTGAGGAAGCAGCCGACAATGACTTGACCACATGGCAGGGAGAGACGATTTCACGCAAGCAGATTCTTGATGATGTAAATAGCATTTTCGGGGCTACAATCAAGAAGGGGCGTGTCGGTAAGAAAGGCACCAACGGCTGGTATAATCCTAAAACGGATATTATACGAACAAGAACATTCGGGGATCCCCGAACTGTTATGCATGAACTTGGACACTATGTGGATGCAAGGTTTAAATTCAGCAATCGTCCCGGTTTTGATACGGAATTTTCTAATGTTATCCATAAACGTTTCGGAAATGCCTATAACAAAGGTGGCATAAAAACCATCCGAAAGGAAGGGATTGCTGAATTTTTCCATGACTATGTTACGCGCCGTAAAACAGCAGCCTCTGATTTCCCACTGTTTTATAAGGAATTTAAACAAATATTGGAAGGTGATAAAGACCTGCATGCTGCAGTAGACAAACTGTCTTATGTCGGTCATCAGTGGTATGCGCAGCCGGTCTGGGAACGGATGAAAGGGTCTGTTTCTTTTGGCGGTAAAGAAAATCTGCTGCAGAAAACGATAAAATTCTTCAAGGATTCTAAGGAAGTCACGCGGAAAGTTTATCATGAACCGTATACTACACTGGTGGATGAGCTTCATCCGTTAGAAGAACTTATCAGTGAAGTGGAAAAACGCGCAGGAAGAAAGTTAAGAGTAGAAGAAAACACATTTAAGCAGGCGTGGCTTGCGCGCGGTTGGGCAGGTAAAGCAGAAGCCCTTCTGCAGAATGGTTCGCCCAAGCATAGAATCCCCGCTTTTAAAGAGATTATCCGAAAAATCCCGGATAATCAGCTGAAAGATTTTTCTACATATCTGACCGCATTACGCGAATTGGATATGAACCACTGGAATACATTCTTACCACGAGATGAAACCCCACTGATTACAAGATTTACAAAATCAGAATGTTTTGACGTTATCAAGCATTATGAGAAGAATCCTGTTTTTGCGAAAGCTGCTGCAGAGATCCACAGATATAATGATTTCCTGCTTGCAAATGCTGTAGATGCCGGTATGTTATCGGTAAAGGCCGCAATGGCCATGAAGAATAAATATCCTCATTATGTACCGTTCTTCCGTGAATTTTATGAAGCCGCAGAAGCACAACGGAATGGAACAGGAAAGGGATTTGCCAATGTGGGAGCTGTCACAAAGAAAATGCGCGGCAGCACTTTGGACGTGGTAGACCCATTGGAAGGAATAATCCGGAATACTTTCTCAATAATGAGCGCCATCGAACGGAATAAAGTCGGGCAGTCTATTGTAAAACTGGCAAACGTTGATGGTATGGGAGCATTGATTGAAAAAGTGTCCGGTGCGGCGAAGGTAACGGATCATAGTTTCAGCGTTTGGGAAAACGGAAAGAAAGTCGTTTACAACACAACGCCGGAGTTGTATCAGGCATTTAAAATGCTGAATCCGGAAGGTGCAAACATGTTTACAAAGCTTCTTTCCTACCCTGCAAAATGGCTCCGTGCCGGGGCGACGTTGGGGCCGGAATTTATTCTGCGTAACCCCGTACGCGACATGATTTCCGCTACGATCTACTCTAAGCATGGATTTATCCCCGTTGTAGACACTCTTAAAGGGTTAGGGCTGTATCTGCAGAAAGGCGATACTTATTGGGAATACATGCGGTCAGGTGCGGCACAGGCTAATCTTGTTTCTCTGGATAGGAATTACCTTTCCGGACAAATGAGAGAGCTCTTGCAGCGGCCAAGCGTCAAAAAGATGATTACTACCAATCCGATTGAAATTTTGCGCGGCTTATCCGAAGCAACGGAAATGGCTACTCGTCTTGCAGAGTTCCATAATGTACGGAAAGGGTATACGGGAATCGGGAATCGGCTTCTCAGCAGAAAGCGAAATCCGGGCAGTATTCAGGAAGCGGCGCTTGAAAGTCGTGATGTGACGCTGGACTTTTCACGAATAGGGTCTCATACAAAATCACTGAATAAGACAATTGCCTTTTTCAATGCGGCCATTCAGGGGACGGATAAGATGTTCCGTGAATGGAAAGCTAACCCACGGGATATGACGGTAAAAACGGCTATGTGGATTACCTTGCCGTCAGTCCTGCTCTGGGAACTCAACAAGGACGATCCACGGTATCAGGAACTGCCGCAGTGGCAGAAAGATATTTTCTGGATTATCCCGACGAAAGACACGCTGATTAAAATCCCCAAACCCTTTGAACTGGGGATTCTTTTCGGTACCGTTCCGGAACGTATGCTGCAGTGGGATTATGACAAAAAAAGGAAACAAAAGGGAGCGGGATTCAAAGGCCTTGCCGGCTCTGTACTTGATTCTATGGCTCCATCATTCCTGCCGACTGCATTAGTGCCGGCTATTGAAGCAATGACCAATCATTCCATCTTTATGGGGCGCGATATCGTACCGCAAAGCCAGCAGAATACAATCCCTGAACTGCAGTATGGCCCTTACACGTCGGCAGTCGGCAGAAAGATTGGCGAAACGTTCGGTATTTCTCCCCGCAAGGTAGATAATACCATCCGCGGATATGGCGGCAGTCTTGCTGGACTGGGATTGACACTTACAGACGGAGTGGCAGGGCTGGATGAGACACGGCCGGCAAAAAAATGGACGGAACAACCGGGGATTCGTGGATTTACCGCAACACCATACGCAAGCAGTGAAAGCGTGCAGGAAGTTTATGATGCCTATGATAGACAGCTGAAACTGTTCAATGCAGGGCGGGAACTGCATAAGCGGATGGACGGATTCGATTCGCGAGAGTTTGAACAGATGAAGAATGCCGTGAAAGCTTTTCAGAATATTAATCAAGCAAAAAAGGCAGTCATGAAAAGTAATTTATCCAGTGAAGCTAAGCGAAAGAGGCTGGATGAAATACAAATGTCGCAAGTCCGAATTGCAAGACGAGCATTAGGAAAGGAGAGTATTAAATAATTGGAACAGGAACTTTTTCATGCACTGCTTCCGATCGCAAGCAACATTGTATATGTGGCACTTTCAATGGCTGTAGGCTTTCTTTGGAATAAAGCTAAAGGCCTGCAAGAAAATAGGGAAAAGACAGAGGACGGCGTCAGAGCGCTTCTCAAGGATAGGCTTATCAGTATTCATGCATGTGCCGTAAAGCGAAATGCCATCACATATACAGAATTGGAACGAGCGTCTACTATGTATGAGGCTTATCACGGTTTAGGCGGCAACGGTACAGGGACAGCGATTATGGAAGAACTTAGACGCCTTCATATTCAAAAGGACAATTAATCATGATAGATAAAATTAAAAGACTATGGACGCGATATGTTCCGCGTATTTCAAGACGTGCGAACACATCTTTAAAAGTGGTTTATCTTTACGGAGCCGGACTTCTGATTCTGTTTTTTATGGTAATCGCAGCATGGCTTCACGATTTTTACCGAACAGGCACAGCTAATACGGCACAATTAATTACATTTTTCAAAGAGTATGCAGCTCCGGCAGTGGTCGGGGCTGTTACTTTTATATCAGTTTTTTCGGTTAATAAAAATCGGAACGGTGATTCTGACGCGGCAGAGAAAGGAGCGGCAAACAATGAAGGGAATAGACGTATCTGAAAACAATGGAGTAGTAGACTGGGGAGCTGTAAAAGCGGCAGGTTTTGACTTTGCTATTATCCGTATCGGCTATGGCAAAGGGCACTTAGACAGCCAGTTTTATGATAATGTGAATGGCGCAACAAAAGCCGGCTTAAAAATAGGCATTTATCATTATTCTTATGCATTGTCTGACGAAACGGCAGGCATTGAGGCGGACTTTGTTATTCGCACGCTGGAAGACTGCGGATTAACTACGGACAAGCTGCCTATGGGCATATGGTTTGACATGGAAGATGGCGATGGTTACAAAGAACGTCATGGCATGCCGGATAATCAGGAACTGACAAACATCTGCAATGTTTTTATTAATCGCTTGCGGGATGCAGGCTATAAATATGTAGGTCTATATTCTTGTTATGACTGGCTTGTGAATGTTTTAGATGTTGATCAGTTAGGCGGTTGTGCAATTTGGTGTGCGCAGTTTGATTCGAAATGTGATTATCCGGGTGCCCATATCTGGCAGTATACGAAATCCGAAAACATTGAAGGGAAATTGTTTGATGCGGATGTCGTGATGGAGGGATAAATGTGGACAATAAAAAAAAGGCTTATTTTATCAGCGGTCTTGCTTTCGCTCTGGCTGTCGCCGTTATTGTCTGGTTCGCATGTGCGGGCAGAACGAGTATACACGATCTCCGAAACGGAGCTGACACAGTTAGAAATGAACTTGACAACGCTCGAACAGCACAGCAAGGACAAGTCGATACTCTTAGACAAGCAAGCGAAGCAACTGAACGAAGCGCAGGAGCAGTTGAAAATAGCAAACAAGCAAATCAAGAAATCTCAAGCATTGAACGAACAGATGCAGAACTCATTAGAGAGAGCCAATCAATACTTAAAAGCGTACGAGAAAGAGGCAGAAAGGAAAGTCAGAATTAAAATAAGACAGAGAAATATGTGGATTGTTATCAGCACAGTAGCCGTGGGAGCGGCAATCTCCCGGAGGTGATCCGGTATCTAATTGAGGGTGGAAAATCTCCCTCAATTTTTTATTGCATCGAACGGCAAAAATACGGCAAAAATTTAAACAAAAACATCGTATTTTGGCGGTTATTATTTTCGTGGCATTTTCTTGGCCACTCGATAAAATCAAGAAATATCACATATATAGGTTTTGTAAATATCATACATCGACTTGTAATTCAAATTTGAATTTGATACCATGGAGAAAAGAATGGAATTTATGAAAGGGCAGCGTTCAGGAAGAAAGGATACTTGAAAATGGAATGGCTGGAGCGGAACAGGAAATCGGTTATCATTGCCATGGTTTTGGTGATCGCCTTTGCTGCGGGATATTTCTTTTATAAGAGCAGGAATGCGGAACAGGGAAGACTGATCCTTTACGGAAATGTAGATATCCGTCAGATTTCTCTTGCTTTCAACAGCAATGGGCGGATCGAGGAAATGCTGAAAGAGGAAGGCGATGCGGTGAAGGCGGGAAATGTGCTGGCACGGCTGGATAACCGTCCGCTGGAGCTGGCGATTGCCCAAAAGAAGGCAGCGATTGCCCAGCAGGAAGCGGTGGTGGCAAAGCTGCACAATGGTTCCCGTCCGGAAGAAATTACCCAGGCGGCGGCGCAGGTGGAATCTCTGGCGGCCGCGGAAAATAATGCCCGCGTTTACTACCGGCGTATGGCATCGCTTCTTGCCGACGGTGCGGTAAGCAGGCAAAGCGCCGATGATGCGGAAGCACAATGGAAAGCGGCGGCGGCCAATTTGGAAAATGCGAAGGCCGCATTGTCTTTGGTAAACATGGGACCCCGCAGTGAAGATATCGCGGCGGCAGAAGCGCAGCTTTCCGCTTTGAAGGCAGGTCTTGAAAATGATCTGTACAATTTGAGCCAGGCAACGCTTGTTGCGCCGCAGGACGGCGTGATCCGTTCCCGCTTGATGGAAACGGGGGATATGGCATCTGCTGCGAGGCCGGTGTATCTTATCGGTCTGTCCGATCCGAAATGGATCCGTGCGTATGTGCCTGAAAGCCGTCTTGGCGAGTTACGGGAAGGTATGGAAGCGAACGTTTATGTGGACAGTTTCCCGAATGAAGCGATTCAGGGAAAAGTGGGATATATTTCCGATACGGCGGAGTTCACGCCGAAATCTGTACAGACGGAGGAACTCAGGACATCGCTCCTTTATGAAGTGCGCATTTTTGTGGATGATGAAGAGAATCGCCTCCGCATGGGAATGCCGGCAACGGTGAAGTTTTGAAATCACGGAAAGTTTTTAAATACCGGGAAAGGATGTATCGTGGCTGACGGATATGTGGTGGAAGCGGCCGGTGTGACGAAACGGTTCAGGGATTCCCGCAGGGGAGCACTGCTGACTGCCGTGGACTGTCTGGATATACGGGCGGCGCGGGGGAAGATGACAGCACTTATCGGGCCAGACGGCGCGGGGAAGACGACATTCCTTCGCATGGTCTGCGGGCTGATGTTTCCAACTGAGGGAATCCTTTCCGTACTTGGCATTCCTGTAGCGGATAAACCTGCAGATGTACAGAGGCGTCTTGGATACATGCCCCAGAGGTTTGGGCTCTATGAGGATCTGACGTGTATGGAAAATATGAATCTTTACGCTGATCTTCATGGGATTTCAACAGAGGAACGGAAAGAACGGTTTGAAAAATTATTTCATATGACCGGTCTTGCACCATTTGCACAGCGTCTTGCGGGAAAGCTGTCAGGCGGCATGAAGCAAAAACTGGGACTGGCGTGTACTCTCGTGCGGACGCCGGAGCTGCTTATTCTTGACGAACCGACAGCAGGCGTCGATCCTCTTTCCCGACGGGAGCTTTGGGAAATATTGAAAGACCTTGTGAAGGGCGGGCATATTTCCGTCCTTGTATCCACAGCCTACATGGAAGAGGCGGAGCTTTGTGACGAGGTATACATCCTGAATAAAGGGAAAGTTCTTGACAGGGGCACGCCGGAGGAGCTGAGGAAGGAAACGGAAGGCCGCTGCCGGATGGCGAAAACGCCGGAAGGGATACCGCCCCGCGTGCTTCAGGCTGCATTTCTGGATGATCGGGAGTCTGTGGAGGATGCCGTTCCCGAAAAGGGGAATGTACGGTTCGTTTTAAAGGAAGGGGTGCCGCTTGAACGGATAAAAGCGTTTTCCTGTTATCCCTGTTTGGAAACGGAAGGAGTGCCGTCCCGTCTGGAAGACAGTTTTATGTGCTGTCTTGGGAAATTGGAAAGAAAAGAAAGTCCTCTTGAAGGATTTGAACTGGATTATAAAGAACCGGCACATATTTCCGGCAAAGTGGATATTGAAGTAAAAAATCTGGTGCGCCGGTTTGGTGATTTCACCGCTGTGGACAATACATCATTTCAGGTTCATGAGGGAGAAATCTTCGGGCTTTTGGGGCCGAACGGCGCAGGCAAGTCGACAACGTTTAAAATGCTCTGCGGACTTCTTCCCGCCAGCAGCGGCGAATTGTCGGTGGCAGGGGTAAACCTGCGGACAGCACGGGCGGCGGCTCGGGCCAATGTGGGATATGTGGCGCAGAAATTTTCTCTCTACGGTATGCTTACTGTCCGGGAAAATCTGGAGTTTTTTGGCGGCGCTTACGGACTGCCCCGGCTAAAAATAAAAGAAAGGATAAAAGAGGTTCTTTCCCGATTCGGTCTCGTCGGCGCGGAAGACAGGATGGCCGGCGATCTGCCCGGCGGGTACAAACAGCGTTTGTCCATGGCGGCGGCTCTTCTTCATGAACCGAAAATATTATTTCTCGATGAACCGACAAGCGGCATTGATCCCCCTGCCCGTCGGATTTTCTGGCGGCAGATAACAGCGCTGGCCGCAAAGGGAACGACAGTGATCATCACGACGCATTTTATGGACGAGGCGGAATACTGCGACCGCATCATGATACAGGATCAGGGAAAGATGCTTATTCTTGGAACGCCCGAGGAAGTACGGAACAGGGGCGGGAAAAATCTCACCATGAATGAAGCGTTTATTGCCATTGTGGAAAACAGCCGGAGAGAGGAGGAGTTATGATGGAGACCTTCCGCCGTATTTCTTCATTGGTGAGAAAGGAATATAACCAGCTTATCCGTGACCGGAGCAGTCTGGTGATCGGAATCGTTATTCCCATCATGCTCATTCTTCTTATCGGGTACGGCCTGTCGCTGGATGTGAAAAATGTGCCTGTGGCGGTGGTCATGGAAGATGCATCACCCACGGTGCAGGATATGCTTTCTTTTATGGACGTCTCCGACTATTTTGATCCCCGCTATACCACGTCCATGAAAGAAGGTACGGAAATGATGAACCGGCGGGAAGTGGACGCCATAATCCGTGTGCCGCCGAATTTCACGGAAAATCTTTTCAGGGGCGGCAGCCATGTGCAGATTATTCTCTGGGGCGTGGACGCGGCTTCCGCGCGGACGGCAGAATCTTATCTTGAGGCAGGCCTTGCTTCATGGCAGGCGGCCAATGCGTCAAAGTACATGACCGTATCCGACGGCCTCGGTTTCGTATCCGTCACGCCGCGGCAGTGGTTCAATGACGCCAATACAAGTACGTGGTTCTTTATTCCCGGGCTGGTGGTGCTCATCATGACGCTTGTCGGCCTGTTCCTGACTACAATGGTCATGGCGCGGGAATGGGAAAGGGGCACGCTGGAAGCCCTTTTCATCACGCCGGTGAGACCGATAGAAATACTTCTTTCGAAAATGATCCCTTACTTCGGCATTGCCGCAATCGGCTTCTGGCTCTGCATGGCGGCGGCGCGTTACTTATACGGCGTGCCTGTGCACGGGTCATTCTTAATGATCCTTCTGGGATCGGTTATTTACCTCATCGTGACGCTGGGCATGGGACTTACGATTTCGTCGGTAATCAAAAACCAGTTCTTTGCGTGCCAGGTGTCTATGCTGGTGAGTACGCTTCCTACGGTCATGCTGTCAGGGTTCATTTTCGATCTGCGAAGCGCGCCTGCCGTGGTATATGCCGTGGGGCATGTCCTTCCCGCTACATACTATATGGAACTTTTGAAATCGCTCTTCCTTGCGGGAAATGACTGGGCGCTGATCAGGGAAAACTGTCTGATCTTAGGGGGATATGCTGTGTTCTTTACGGGACTCTCCTGCGTGGTAACGAAAAAGAGGCTGGAATGATGGAACATATTATGCTTTGCATCCGTCGCATCCTTTTCATGGTGCGGAAAGAAATGCTGACCACCCTGAAAGATCCGAAAAGCCGCATTATCCTTATTATGCCTGTCATTATCCAGTCCCTGCTTTTCGGTTATGTGGCGTCGTATAATCTGGACAGCGTGGATTATGCCGTCCTTGATTTAAGCAGGAGCCGCTATTCCAAAGAATTGATTGCCGAATTGGACGGAAGCGGGATATTTAAACGGGTGGCGACACTTGGGAGCACATCGCAGATTGCCCGATTCATCGATGGGCGGGAAGCAGGCGTCGTCCTTGTCATCGGGCATGATTTTGCAGATAAGATAACTGCGGGGAAAACCGCGCCCGTCCAGGTGATTACTGACGGAAGAAATACGATGACTTCAGGTATTGCGGCCGGATATATTTCCGCAGTGGCAGCGGCGTATAACAGCCGGCTTCACGGCGGTCACCGGCTTCTCCATATAGACACTGTGGCATGGTATAATCCGAACCTGATTTCCCGGTGGGGGTTCCTCGCGTCGCTCCTTCCCATGGTCAGCCTGACGCAGGTAATGATCCTTGCGGGGCTGTCCGTAGCGAGGGAAAGGGAAAACGGTACTTTTGACCAGCTCATGGTGACACCGCTCCTTCCCATGGAAATACTCATCGGAAAAGCGGTGCCGCCGCTCCTTATCGGTATGGTCCAGTCCTTCATTGTACTGTCGATTGCTGTCATATGGTTTAAAGTGGCCCTCGTTGGATCCCTCTTTACCCTTGCCCTCATCATGGCGGTATTTCTTCTTTCCTGCGTGGGAATCGGACTTTCCATTTCCGCCGTCGCCAGGAATATGCAGCAGGTCATCGTGTACAATTTTGTGGTGCTTCTTCCCATCATGCTCCTGTCAGGCATGGCGACGCCTGTAAGAAATATGCCCACAGTGCTTCAGTATTTCACCTATATCAATCCCATGCGTTTTGCTATCGACGGCGTGCGGCGCGTGTATATCGAGGGGGCTTCTCTTTCCATGATCGCCTCCGACTTCATTCCCATGCTTATCGTGGCGGCGGTGACGATGCCCCTTGCCGCGTGGATGTTCAGACATAAATTAGGATAAAGGAATTGCAATGAAAGAAAATCAGAAAAACGGACGCCGTATGGACGGGCGGGAAACCGAAGAGAAAATCATCGAATGCGCGGGACAGCTCATTGCAGAGAAAGGATTCGCTTCCGTGACAAGCAAGGAAATATGCCGGGCGGCAGGTGTGAATCTGGCGGCGGTCAATTACCATTTTGGAAGCCGTGACGGACTCTATCTTGCCGTATTAGAAAACGTCCAGCAGTACCTTGTCGGGCTGCAGCAGCTGATCGACCTGTATGAGTCGGATCTGGCACCGCGGCAAAAAATGGAAAAGTTTATTGACTTTCTGGCAGGAAATGCTTTCCGAAAAAATGAATGGCAGATCAGCGTGTGGGTACGGGAAGTGATGAACCCTTCTCCTGTGCTGGAAAAAATATTTCAAAAAGAAGCGCTCCCGAAAATCTCCGTCATCGTGAAAATATTTTCAGAATATACAGGCTATACTGTCGATGATCCCCGGCTGTACAGCGGGATTATTACCCTTGCCTCGCCTTTTGCCGTATGTCTCCTCGGACGGCACCATTCCCTGCGCAGGGAAATGCCCGTCCATATACCGATAGAAATCATGGCGGAAAATATAAAACAGCTGGCTCTTGCCAACTTGGAAAATTTAAAAAGGAATAAAAGATGAACATGGAAAAGACGACAGAGCGCTACCCCATACGCTATTACAGCATAATTACCGTAGCCAAAGATTTTATTTCACAGGCGAACGGGCCTCTTGCCGAAGGCGCGGCAGACTGGAAAGCGGCGGATAAAGAATTGGAAAAATTGAAAAAACTTTCGGAAAAGCACGACTGTTACGCCACCGTGGTGAATAGTCTCACGCCGTATATATTTCTTCTGCTGGAAACGGAAGAAGGAAAGCCCTACTGGCAGTACATGGAAATGGCGGGCGCCCTCCACATGTTCCATTTCACTGATGAAGAAAGCTGGGTGGAAGCGGAAAAGATCATTTATGAAAACGGCGGGTACATGTACCGGATAAAAGAAATTTACCTGCAAAGAAAATAGAGAAGAAAAGAATTCCTGCCATCTGAACGCGGGGATTTTTTCTTTATCGGAAGAGTGGAGGAAAAGTTTTATGCCATCTAAATTTACGGCTTATCATGGAACGCTGGCAGATGACATTTGACACTTTTCCCTAAAGCGTCATTCTTCGATTTGTGTTGTCGCCCCTTTTTCTGTTTTTCCCACAAAGCATTTTCGCATCCGACCTAAATGACGGGGGACGGTAAGGTGTCATCCAGAGGAATAAATTCTTTGCTCTGCATTATTGTCTTTGAAAAACTTACAGATAAAAGTATAATTGCCATATTGAATACCATGAAAAGAGAATTTGCTCATAATGGATACCGTTTTTACGATTTTATTCAAGGCGGAATTTTGCATACGCTGGAAATTAACTGCAAGGTGAACTTCGGTTGGCTGTTTGAGGTGAAAACGGGCGGCAGAAAAGAGTATATCTATGCGGGAGAAAAGTTTAAAGAAATCGCACTGGAAAGATATAAAAACTTCTGATTGTTATACTGAGGGAAATCATGAGGCGGATCATCAGGGGGAGTACCGTTTTATCTGACGGAAGGCAATAAAAATAGGTCTTACGTTTCAACAGCGGGCAGAATTGTTTTGAGGGCATGTAAACCATTCTGTGCAGTCCTCGGAATCGGATAGTAAATAAGGGCAGAACCGTTTTTGATGGCGCTGCCTTTTTATCATTGTACAGGAATTATAACAAAACCTGCTTCTGCTAAAGAGAAGACTGTTCATTTTGCGAAAGGATTTTACTGCTTCCGATATATTTTTTCTATGTTATGGCAAAAGACAATACGGCAGGAGTTGCCGCGGCGGGGGAAGTTTGATACGATGGGAAAATGAAAGCGAGGAGTTATGAGGACATATTATGATATCGGACTGAATTTATTTACCCGTTCTTTTCCTGATCCGGAGTGGATTATTGCGGACGCGGAAGCGGCGGGGATCTGCTGCATTCTTACGGGCTCGGAAGCGCGGGAGAATGAGCTTGTGAATGAGTTCGTAAAAACCCATGATGTTTACGGCACGGCGGGTATCCATCCCCATGCTGCTGATGGTGCTGCGGACAAGGATCTGGAACGGATTGAGGAAATTATTCTTTCCAATCCGAAGATCGTGGCGGTGGGGGAATGCGGACTGGATTATGACCGAATGTATTCGACGAAGGAAAACCAGCTTTATTATTTCAAAAAGCTGATTGCTCTCGGCGAGAAACTGAAGAAGCCGCTGTTCCTCCATGAGCGGGACGCGGAGGAAGATTTCATTTCCTGCTTTGCCGGGCATGAAGACATATGCAGGCGTTCGGTGGTGCATTGCTACACGGGAGATAAAAAGACGGCGGAGACGCTTTTGGACATGGGATTTTCCATCGGGATCACCGGATGGATCTGTGATGAGCGCCGGGCGGAGGCGTTGCGGGAAGCGGTGAAAATCATTCCCCCGGACCGCATTCTTTTGGAAACGGACGCGCCCTACCTCACCCCGCGGGGGATTCCCGGCCTTAAGCGGACGAATGTGCCTCAGAATATCGTATATGTCGCCCGGGCCCTTGCCCACTACATGGGGGTCAGCGAAGAGGACGTGATCCGTCACGCGAAAGTAAATACGGAGCGGATTTTTGGGTTATAGAGCTGTTTCTGTGAGAAGGGGCGCAGGAAAGATTGCAGAAAAGGTTTAAGAAAAATACAGAGAGAGAGCAGCACAGGCCGAAGGGAAATTATGGACAAAATAGCGGTTTATATACATGGAAAAGATGGCAATGTAAATGAAGCGGAGCATTATAAACCTCTGTTTCCCCAATATGACGTAAAAGGCTTCGATTACAAAGCGCAGACACCTTGGGAGGCAAAGAAAGAATTTCCGTCCGCTATCCGTTCTCTGTGTAAGGAATATGAGTCGGTGACTCTGATTGCAAACAGCATAGGGGCGTACTTCGCGCTGCATTCGTTAGCCGGACAGCGGATCGAAAAAGCATTTCTGATTTCCCCGATTGTTGACATGGAAGAACTGATCATACAGATGATGGCACAGGCGGGCATAACAGAGGGTGAATTGGAAAAGAGAAAAGAGATCTATACATCCTGTGGGGGAAAAATATCGTGGGAGTACCTGTGCTATGTCAGAAAGAATCCTCTTGCCTGGAATATTCCTACCGAAGTGTTGTATGGGGAGAGCGACCATATGACGTCCTGCGAAACGATATCCGCATTTGTGAGGTTGACCGGCGCGGGGTTGACGGTGATGAAAGGCGGCGAGCACTGGTTTCATACAAAGGAGCAGATGGCATTTCTTGATGCATGGATTAAACGGTCGCAGTGATGGAATTTATAGGAGGTACACTGATGGAAATTTTACTTATGTCGTATTTAGCCGGAACCAAGGCGATTGTTGAGAAATATCTTTCAAAAATGACTGATAAGAAGATAACGTTCATACCTACTGCCGGAAATGTTGAGGAATATACTGGGTTTATCGATGAAGGTGTCGGTATGCTGAAAGAATTAGGCTATGAAATAGAGATTGTCGATATCGCAAAATATGAAGAAGAGGTCCTGAAGGATAAATTTTTAAAAGCGGAATGTATATGTATATCGGGAGGCAATACCTTTTATTTACTGCAGGAATTAAAAAGAAAGAATCTTACAGAGCTTTTATCGGGCAGGATTAAAGAAGGCATGTTCTATATGGGTGAATCGGCGGGAGCGATGATTATGTCGAAGGATATCGCATATAGCCAGATCATGGATGATAAAAATGTCGCGACAGAATTAAAAGATTACTTCGGATTAAATGTATTTAAATACTATATTCTGCCGCATATTGGAGAATATCCTTTTGAGGAAACTGCGCAGGAAACCTTGGATTTTTATAAGGATAAGATAGATTTGATACCGATAAACAATAGGGAGGCGGTATTAGTGAAGGATAATGGATATAAAATATTAAAAGAAATGGAAAATGAATAGGACGGTTTTGTCTGTTCAATTGAAACAATGAAAAAATCTGTTCAGCTATTCACAAAACGGTAAATCGAAAAGGTTTACTGTTTTTTGTTGCCTGCCATACCGCATATTTCACTGAAAATAAAAATTTTTCGCAAAAGGATATCGAATGACTTGAATATTTCGATTTACCTTGCTATAATAAGGACACAAAATCGGATGAACCGAAGGATACTGTGTGAATCTATGTCAGGTGATGTCTTTGGTTAGGATGACTTTGAATGAACTCTCGGACCTCCGGCCAATCGTAAAAACTCCGGGAAGACAATCTTTTGTTTCACAGTTTTTTTGAAAGGTGGTTTATTTATGGCAAACATTCAGAAACAGTATGATCTTTTCATTGACGGCAAATTTGTACCCGCCTCTGACGGCAAAACTTTTGAAGCCCACAATCCCGCCAATGGTGAAGTTTTAGCTTCTTTTGCGGAAGCGACCAGGGAAGATGTGGATCTGGCGGTGAAAGCTGCCCGGCGCGCCTTGAAATCCTGGCGCAAGACTTCTCCTATTGAAAGACAGAATTATCTCTTGAAGATTGCGGATATTATTGATCAGAATGCTGAGCATCTGGCTCTTGTCGAAACGCTGGACAACGGCAAGCCGATTCGTGAAACCAGTGCGGTGGATATTCCTATGGGGGCTGACCATTTCCGTTATTTCGCAGGCTGTATCCGTGCGCAGGAAGGCACGGCGACGATGCTTGACGACAATACGATGTCTCTTGTGATTCATGAACCGATCGGTGTGGTCGGACAGATTATTCCCTGGAATTTCCCATTCCTTATGGCTTGCTGGAAGCTCGCTCCGGCGCTGGCTGCAGGCGATACGATCGTTATCAAGCCGTCTTCCCATACGTCCCTGTCTCTCATGGAACTGGTCAGGCTGATTGCCGATGTACTGCCGGCAGGCGTGCTGAACGTGATTACCGGTGCCGGATCGAAATCCGGGCAGTGGATTCTTGATCATCCGGATTTCGATAAGCTGGCATTCACAGGCTCTACTGAAATCGGCCGCAGCGTATACCAGGCAGCTGTAGATAAACTGATTCCTGTCACTTTGGAACTCGGCGGCAAATCGGCCAACATGATTTTTGATGACTGTGATCTGGAACAGGCGGTGGAAGGTGTGGCGACAGGCATCCTCTTCAATCAGGGACAGGTCTGCTGCGCCGGTTCCCGCGTATTTGTGCAGGAAGGCATCTTTGATAAGTTTGTCGCTAAGCTGAAGGCAACTTTTGAAGGCGTCAAAGTGGGCGACCCGACAGATCCGTCCACCCAGCTGGGGGCGCAGATTTATAAGAGCCAGCAGGAAAAGGTGCTGAAATATATTAAGATCGGTCTGGAAGAGGGCGGCGAGCTGGTGACCGGCGGCGAACGCTACACGGAAAACGGATGCGACAAGGGCTTCTTCATGAAACCGACCATTCTCATTTCGAAGACAAATGCGGCACGCGTATGCCAGGAAGAAATCTTCGGGCCGGTCGTTGTGGTGCAGAAGTTCAAGACGGTTGATGAAGTTATCGAACTGGCGAACGACAGCGTCTACGGTTTGGGCGGCGGCGTTTTCACAGGCAGCCTGAATACGGCCATGAAGGTCAGCCGCGGTGTACAGACGGGTCGTGTCTGGGTCAATACGTACAATGCGATTCCCGCGGGCGCTCCCTTCGGCGGTTACAAGGAGTCCGGCATCGGCCGCGAAACTCACAAGGTCATGCTGGAACATTACAGCCAGACGAAAAATATCATGATCAATCTGAAAGAGGGAACCACGGGCCTCTATGATGTGAAATAAGGCAGGAAAATAAAAAAGACGCGGCGGCGTCTTTTTTATTTCTTCGGTGGAAGCCGGAAATGATGTTTTGGCTGTAGTTTTTATTTCTTCTGAAGAATCTTGATGATTTCCCCGATGTAGGCGCTGTGGTTATTGCCGGCGCGGCGCCCTGTGTTCCACTCGTCATACGCGCTCTTGTCGGTGTAATGATCCGGCGTCATCTCGGCGGTATAAATTTTTTTGCATACGAAGATGAGATCCGCTTCTTCAATGCCTGCCGCGTCGCCGATGGCAAGAGGGTGGAGTCCGGAGCCTTCATACTTGTTTTCATCCCGGCCGGAGTGGCTTCCCATGTAACTCATCTGCGGTTTATGTTTCTCCGGGAGGAATGACAGGGTGAAATAGTCCTGGCTGTCGAGAATCGTTTTGGTGAAACGGCTCTGTCGGATGTAGATGGTGGCGGTTTTCTTTCTCCACATGACGCCGAAGCCGCCCCAGGTAACGAGAAGTGTATTGCATTTCTCTATATTTCCTGCGGTCACAAGAACGTACCTGCTCCATGAGGTAAAAGGATTGATGTTTATTTCTTCCGGGGTGATTTCTGTAAAAGCCATCACAAGCCTCCTTTTATAAATGATTTGTAATTGACATAAACAGTATAACAAATCGGTGAGAATCAGGCGAGGAGGAGGAGCGGGGAAAGCGGTGCGGCAGCCATTTGACATTCGGGAATGCATTGGATATAATTGTATATTGTAAGAGAATATTAAAATGATAAAAGGGAAGGAGGAGCTATGGAAAAAAATACAGGCTGGAAGCGTATCGTGTACCTGATGTGTGCCATCCAGGTGGGTGCGGGAATCGCGATGATCGGCGTCATGGCGTTTCTTCCTCTTTTTCTGGGAGAGATCGGTGTCACTGATGCGGGCGAGGCGGCTTTCTGGGCGGGGCTCATTTCAGGGGTCACGCCGTTTATGATTGCTCTTTCCGCGCCTTTCTGGTCTATCCAGGCAGACCGCCGCGGCCCGAAGCTTGTCATGTCCATCGTTCTTGCGGCGGTGACACTGACAGCGTTTCTCTGCGCCGTATCCACTTCGCCGTGGCAGGTGTTTATCTTCCGCCTGCTGCAGGGGCTGGTGGGCGGTTTCGTTCCCATCGGGCTGTCGGTCATTGCTTCCGTATCTCCGGAAGAAGAAACGTCCCGCACGCTCGGTTACTTTCAGGCGGCCATGGTGTCAGGCATTATGTTCGGCCCTCTTGTGGGAGGTCTTGTGGCGGACACGCTGGGGTACCGCATGCCCTTTGTCTTCTTTGGCGTCCTGTCCCTGATCTGTCTGATCTGCCTCCGCCTGTTCATGCCGGAAATCCATCGCAAGGGGGCGTCGGGAGAAAAATCTTCCACCTGGCAGGAATTGAAATATTTTGCTGCCATTCCCCGCGTGCGTCTTATGGTGGGGATCCAGTTCCTCTGTAATTTCGGCATCACCGGTATCGGTCCCATACTCCCTCTTTACATCAAGGACATGCTGGTCGGCGGGTCGGAGATTATCGCCACGATCGTAGGCATCATTATATTTCTTGCCGGCGGCGCGAGCGCGCTCTGCTCTCTTTCTACAGGAGCGGTGACGGCCCGCGTTTCTCTGCCGCGGTTTTTGACAGCGGCGACCGTTTTTGTGGGACTGACTTTTATCATGCAGTATATGATGACAAACGTGTGGGGGCTTGGTTTCTTCCGTGCCGTTACAGGAATCGGCATGGGGTTCATTATGCCTGTGGCCAATACGCTCATCGCGCAGGCGGTGCCCAATGAAAAGAGATCCATCGTCTTCGGCGTCGTGTCAAGCGTCGTTCTCATGGGCAACGTGGCGGGCCCTGTATGCAGCGGAGCGCTTGCCATGGTATGCGGCTATGCGGCCGTTTTCTGGTCTACCGCGGTTGCGTTCCTTGCGGCAGGTATTGTCGTATATATCAATTTCAAAGATGAAATAAACGGAAATAAGGAGATTTGATTGCGTCTTTTCTTTAAAACAGTAAAAATACTGATTCTTTTTCTTTTGCTTGCCTTTGTCGGAGCAGGATTCTATGCGGGAAATACCGCTTATGAAACGATGCTCACCGCGCCGTGGGAAAAAATCCTCGGCGTGACGAAACAGACGGCAGATCTTTCGCGCATTCACCGCAGGGAGCAGAAGGACGGGTGGCAGCCCGTGGAAATCCGTTCTGCTGACGGGACGAAACTTCGCGGAACCTACATCGAAAACAGCCGCTCTTCTGACCGTACGGTTATTCTTCTTCACGGGCTTTATCAGAATCGCTCCATGTGCATCCCTTATGTGGATATGTATCGGGATATGGGGTATAATGTCCTCCTCATCGACCAGCGGGGCCACGGAGAAAGCGGCGGCAGCCATACCACCTGGGGTCTTCGTGAAACGGACGATCTTGATGCCTGGACAGAGTGGCTGAGAGGAAAGGACGGCGGCGTGAAAATCGGTATGCATGGGATTTCGCTCGGCGCGGCGATGGCTCTTATTTACAGCGGAACGGAAAGAGGGAAAAATATTTCTTTCTATGTGGCTGACAGTGCTTATGGGGGCATGATGGAACTGGGGAAGGACAAGATCTCCGCCTATACCGGCGATCCCCGGTTTTTGTGGGGGATGGATCTCGTGGAGCCTTTTTTTCAAAGCGTCCTGTGGCTGAGGAGCGGAAAGACACTGTCCGACATAGATCCGCTGGAGGCGGTCAGACGTATGACAGCGCCTGTCCTTTTTCTCCACGGCGGCGCGGACACACTCATTCCGCCGAAGACGGCAGAGGAACTGCTGCAGGCATCAGGAAGCAGCAAAAAGGAACTCTTCATTTTTGACGGCGCGGGCCATACTATGGAAATGGCGGTAAACGGCGATGCTTACCGGAAGGCGGTCCGCGTATTTCTTGAAAGTCTTTCTCAAAACATGTGATACAATAAAAACAGAGAAATGCTGAATTGAGAAAGGAGCGACCATGCTGATCCGTGAACGTACAGAAGAGCTGGAAAAGAAACTTCTGAGTCCTAAAGCGGCTTTTTCCGCGGACGCAAAAAGAAGCAGGGAGGAAACGGAAGATCCCATGCGCACGAAATTTCAGCGCGACAGGGACCGTATTCTCCACAGCAATTCTTTCCGCCGGCTGAAACATAAGACACAGGTATATATCGCGCCTGAAGGCGACCACTACCGGACACGCATGACGCATACCCTTGAAGTGGCGCAGATCGGCCGTACGATGGCCCGCGCCCTGCGGCTGAATGAAGACCTTGTGGAAGCCATCGCCATGGGCCACGACCTGGGACACACCCCTTTCGGACATGTGGGAGAGCAGGCGCTCCGCGACGTATGCGGCCATTTCGAGCATAACGAACAAAGCGTGCGCATTGTGGAATGCCTTGAAAATGACGGCAGAGGACTCAATCTGACCGAGGAAGTGAAAGACGGCATGCTCAATCATTCAGGGAATCTCAAGGCGCACACGCTGGAGGGCGGACTCATCAAGTACGCCGACCGTATTGCCTATCTCTGCCATGACTATGATGACGCGGAAAATATGGGACTCATCTCGGCAAAGGAACTGCCCGACCGTGTCCGCCGCGTGCTGGGAACGACCCACTCCTCCATGATTACAGCCATGGTACAGAATCTGGTGGAAAATTCCATGGATGAAGATACCATACACATGGACAAAGAAGGGGATGAAGTCCTTCTTGAATTCCGGTCCTTCATGTTTGACCGCGTCTACATGTCACAGCCGCTCATCCCCGATCGGAAACGGGGACATGGCGTAGTCGTCATGCTTTATGAATGGTACATGAGCCATCCTGATGAGCTGCCGGAGAAGCAGAAAAAACTGGCGCAGGGAAATATTTCCTTGGCTGCCAGAGATTACATCAGCGGGCTTACCGATAATTTTGCCATCAACCTGTTCAAAGAGAAATATATGCCCAAGTATTGGAACCTGTAAATCAAAAAGCCGTGAGGAAAGAAAACGAAAAATCCTCATGGCTTTTCCTGTAATTGATACCGCGGCAGTATACTTCATTTCGTGCTTTCAGAAATAAAACAAAAAACCTGTATGGGAAAATCCTGCACGGGCTTTTCGCATGGGAAGGGCCGGTCATGGCCTGAACTTGTATCCCACGCCCCAGATGGTCAGAATATGCTGGGGGTCTGCGGGGTCTTTTTCGATGGCGTCCCGGATGCGGTTGATGTGGACGGGGACGGTGGATGTGTTGCCGAAGGATTCCATGCCCCAGATGCGGTTGTAGATGGTTTCCCGGCTGAAAACGATATCCGCGTTAATCATAAGGAATTCAAGCAGCTGGAATTCTTTGTTGGGAAGCAGTTTGTTTTCTCCCCGGACGGTGACGATGCGGGTGGACGAGTTTAAAGTAATATCACCGATCGTGATGATGCCGGTATTTTCCTTTGCCGTCCCTTTCAGTCGTTCGTAACGGGCAAGCTGTGATTTTACGCGGGCGGCCAGTACCGCGGGGGAAAATGGTTTTTCGATGTAATCGTCGGCGCCGAATCTGAGACTTCTGATTTTGTCAATGTCATCTCTTCTGGCACTGACGATGAGGATGGGAATATCCAGCCGTTCCCGCAGCCTGCGGCAGATAGTTTTTGTTTCCGTAGATGTAAATGGGATTTTTTCCTTTGGTGAAGAGAATAAGATTCTGCTTTGGGGACAGGAGGGAAATCAGCCGCCGGCCGGCGGAATTTTCCGGATGTTCCAGATTGCCGTGAAAAAAGTTATGGCAGGAAATTTCGGCGGCACGCGTACACTTGGATATATTTTCCAGATACAGATAATTATTGCCGCGGCTCAAGGTTGGGGCGCCGGCCGGCATAACAGCGGCAACGATGACAGTCATGAAAATAGGCACGATAAACATGATGAGGTGCGAAATAAGCAGCCGGCTTTCTACAGTCATAGTTTCCCCTTGTATAGTTTCTCTTTTACCCTACCTCAAATGATAGACGCCTTCAAGAGAAAAGAGAGTTTAAATTTTGTCTAAAAACGAATAAAGGTGCGTTCATGGTTTTCAGGTATCGTATCCATAGAGAATAAGAAGGGATGAAATCTATGGATTACTTGCTGTGTGATATAATCTATTATGATCAAATATATCCATAGAGAATGGGAAGGGAAATGAAACCCATGAAGGAAAAAATAAAAAACCATCCGTATCTGTTTTTAGCGGTGGTTTTTACTCTGCTGTTTCTTGCGGGAAATGAACTGGCTGCCGTGACGGACACGGCGGAATCCAATTACGCGCTGACTGCCAAGGAAATGGTGCTGTCCGGGGATTGGATGTCGCCGCGGATTTATGGACATTACTGGTATGACAAGCCGATCTTTTTTTATTGGGAACTGGCATTGTCTTTTGCCGATTTCGGTTTTAATGAATTTGCGGCGTGCCTTCCGTCGGCTGTTTTCGGTGTGGCGTCCGTGCTGTATACTTTCTGGTTCTCCTCCAAGGTTTATGACAGGAAAACAGGCTGGACGGCGGCTTTGATCCTCGGAACATCTTTGGAGTTCTGGCTCCTGTCCAAGGCAGTGGTCACCGATGCGGCGCTTTTCTTTTTTATGAGTGTTTCCATTGCTTCCTTCTATCTGGGCTATCGGGAAGACAGGAAGTACTATTTCCTCTGCTATGCAGCGGCGGCACTGGCGGTTCTGACAAAGGGTCCGATCGGGCTGGCGCTGCCGGGGCTTTCAGCAATCCTGTTCCTTTTATGGAGGCGGGATCTGAGGGAAATGCTCCACGTCCGTCTGATTTCCGGCATGGTGTTATTTCTTCTTCTCTGCGCGCCGTGGTACATATACATGACCGTCTATCACGGCACCGATTTCCTTTTGAATTTCTTCGGTGTCCATAACTATCTTCGTGCCACGGTGGCGGAGCATCAGAGTACCGCCCACTGGTGGTTCTACATTGCCATGTACTTCGCCGGTTTTTTCCCTTGGAGCTTTTTCATGCTTCCCGCTCTTTTCCGAAAATGGAAAGAACACGGACTTTCTTTTGCTCGGGCGGATACGGCAACACAGTTCCTTCTGGTTTGGGGAGTGACGGTTCTCCTTGTTTTCCAGCTGATTGCCACCAAGTATACGACCTATACGTTTCCTTCTCTTTTTGCCTTTGCCATCCTTACGGCAAAGCTTCTTGCTGGATATGATATGGCAGTGGAGCGCAAAGCGTTGATGACAGGCGCTGTATATACACTTCTGGTGCTGACCGTTGTACCCGTTCTGACATACATGCGGTCGGGAAAAGGGCCGGGAACCGCGCTGGCATCTATGGATACGGGAAATAAAATCATCGTTTATGAAAATAAGTACCGGACATCAACTGTTTTTTACAGCGGAAAAATAATTTACCGTCTGGCATCAGCAGATGAGATAGACAGGTTAAAACCGGGAACGCTTTCCTGGAACGCCAAAAATGTGATGCCGTTCTATTCTGAGGAAAAACTTAAAGACAATAAAGACGGATATTTTATTGTTGTATCGCCCCGTACGGAAATGGGAGACACCGAGATTATTGAAGTGAAAGGAAGTGCAAGTGATGAGAATTCTCATTACAGGAGGGGCCGGATTTATCGGTTCCCATTTGACTGGGCTGCTATCCTCCGAGACAGTTACCATATTGGATGACTTGTCCGCCGGCAGGCTGGAAAATATACCGGATGATGCAAATTTCGTCTGCTGTGATGTCAAAAGCCCGCTGGCCCGGGACGTGGTGAAAAATGGACACTTCGATGCCATTGTCCACCTGGCGGCGCAGACCATGGTACTTGCCTCTATGGAGGATCCGAAGAAAGATATGGAAGATAATATAGAAGGCACAGTGAATATCCTGGAAGCGGCGAGGAAATACGGTGTGAAGCGGATCATTTTTTCTTCTTCGGCCGCCGTTTACGGAGATATTGCTCCGGAGTGCCTTCCTGTGAAGGAAACGGAGCCGCTCCGCCCGGTATCTTTTTACGGACTGTCTAAAATGACCTGTGAGAATTATATCCGCCTCTATCAGAAAGCTTACGGCCTTTCCTATGTCATCTTCCGCTTTGCCAATGTGTACGGCGAACGGCAGGGAAACGGCGGGGAAGGCGGCGTAGTGAGTATTTTTGCCAGACAGCTGGCGGAAGGGAAATCGCCGACCGTTTATGGAAACGGACAGCAGACGCGGGATTTCATTTACGCTGGAGATATTGCCAACGGCATACGGAAAGCGCTGTTTTCGGAAACGGCGAATATCACCTGCAATCTGTCCACCGGATGCGAAGTGACAGTCAAGGATGCAGCGGACCGGCTGCTCCGGCTGTCCGGCTTGTCAAAGCCGATCTGCCATGCCGCGGCAAGAGAAGGAGATATCTTCCGATCGGCATTGTGCAGCCAGATGGCGGGAAAATATCTTGGCTGGGCACCGGAAACGGATTGGCAGAAAGGATTGGAACGAACCTATTTTTATTTTGAAAAAGAATATCGAAGAGAACGGAACGCTATGCCGCCTGCAAACGGAATCCCTGTTGCCGGCTTGTAAACAGATAAGGCGGTGACAGACAATAATAATATTACGGATAATCGGAGGAAAAAGAATACTAATATATAAAGAAAGAAGTTGTATTTCTTTTCCCAAGATAGGGAGGAAGGTGTTTTGCTTTATGTAAAACCCTGTATTGCCATGAGAAGTGGGAAATCTTTTCAGATTGGCATCGTAAGAGATTTAAACAGGACAAAAAGGAAGTGCGTAAGTCGGATGCCGATAACTTACGCACTTCCTTTTTATACTTCTTGTTTACGATTAAAAGGTGGGCATGATGTCCCGTAATCCTTGTATTTCTTTACAGCATCGTGCTGAGCTTTCCCACTCTTTGGGAATGGCGCGCTTCAGAATAGAACTTGAGGAACTTCCGCGCGATGACGGAGAGCGGGCGGCCTTTGACCTTGACAACCGTTTTATACAGCTCCGTATCGGCTTCTTCGATACGGCGGCAGGTGAAATGGCAGCCGATATCTTCCCCCGGTTCGATGGGGACGAGGCTTACGCCGTAATCATCTTTCGCCCATTGGAGTGCCGCGGTCCTTGTCGTGCAGATGCTGAGAATGTTCGGCTTTAAATTGTGTGCCTTAAAAACTTTATTCATGATCAGGTTGCAGCCGGCAGATGCACAGAGCGGCAAGACGACCAGATCTTTAAGAGAAATCGTTTCCTTGTCCCCGATGGCGGTGAGGAATTTGGAGTTTTTTGAGAAAATGGCGCAGATATCTTCTTCTCTCTGGAATAAGACTTCAAAATCGTTTTGGTGTATCAAAGGAACACTTAAAATGCCCAGTTCCGTGATACCGGAAAGAAGCTGCTGTGACTGCTCATTTACGCTGCCTTCGTAAATTTCATAAACCACATTCGGAAATAAGTCATGGAATGGTTCCAGACAGGTCTTAATGAAAATGGATGAACGGGAGTTGGCGGCGCTGATACGCAGCGTGCCCCGGTTTCCATCGCTGATGTCATCAATTTCAATCCGTGCCATATCTTCCAGTGAACAAATATACTTCGCCTTGTGGTAGAGGATTTTTCCTGCATCCGTTAAGATCAGGTGCTTGCTTCCCCTTGTGGTGATAATCAATTTCGTACCGAAATATCCTTCCAGCGATTTCAGCTGTTTGGAAAGCGCCGGCTGGGCGATATGGACAAATTCAGAAGCGGACGTCATGCTGCCTGCTTCCACGATAGCCAGAAAATTTCTGTAATTATCTATTTCCATGAGTAGACTCCTTTTCAATGCAATGGAAAAAGTTTCCTCTTTTTCGTTTCGATGCCGGTCGAATTTGCATTTGTCAGAGTTTGCTGTATCTCTATATAGATTAGTATATTATTAATTGCAAGTCAATAAAAAGTATGCAAAAATGGAAAAATTTCTAATAAGAAATATTTCAAATTCCAATCGGGTATTTTTATTTTCTTTCTGCCTGGTGTACTGTATAGACATAAGAAAGGCTGCCGGCCAAATAGATTTGCATAATGTACTGAGTTTGCTGTTTCCGAAACAGAGAGGAGAATTATCATGACAGTTCAGAAAAAACAGGCTTTTGGCAGAATTTTGCGCCATCGTCTTGACGCTGCGAAATTATTCCCGAATTTAGGTGAGAAGGGAAAAGATTTCACTGATTATATCCAGGGGGCGCCCGTGACCAAATCGGAGCTTGCCCGTCATGCAGAAAGAATCAGATTATCTCTTGTGACAAAATAATATCGGATCGGCTCTCACCTTCCCAGATTCGATTTTATTATCTGTCCCTTTAGCGAAATGGCTTGCCTGTGCAGGTCATTTTTTGTTTGCTTATTTAGGAAATAGGCGGGCACCGGCACAAATCATTCTAACGGTCTTGCCCGGATTGCCGGGGCGGCGAAAGAAGTCGTCATAATGACAGGAAACGCTGATCGTCATTCAGGGTGTCGGCGAAGAATCTATTACTCTGGTGACGTCTTACCGGCTTCCTTCCTCGCAGAAACAGATCCTTCGCTGCCGCTCTTAGCTCCTAGCTGCTAGCCCTTAGCTTCTAGCTCCTAGCTGCTAGCCCTTAGCTTCTAGCTCCTAGCTGCTAGCCCTTAGCTTCTAACTGCTAATTGCTAACCGCTAACTGCTAGTTGCTAACAGCTAACAGCTAATGACTAACGGTAAAGAGAAAATAATTTTTATTCTGATGTGGAAATAAAAAATATTAAAGAATAATTAGTAGAGCGGAAGGGCGGTTTATTCCCTGCAGGAAAGGGAAGCGGGCTTTTCAGGGTCTATATTTTATTGCCTATATTTCATATTAAAAAGAAAAAATAGGAATAACTTATTTATGAGGCATATCTAAATATTCTTATAAGATATTTTTAATATTTTAGAATAAATGTTAATCTTTTATCAGCCAAAGGAACGACGGCAGGAAACCGCTCCGCAGCGATCCGAAATTAATCGGCCTGCTCTGAAAAAAGAAGCGGTTAAAGTGCATGGCAGCCCCTGCCGGCATGTTTCTTATGACGAACTGATGGAACCTTGCGAAAATGGCGGTTCCGTATTTCCTAAAGTCCCGGACAGAAAGGAGGTTGCTGCATGGAAATGGAAGAAGAGGAAAAACGTAAGATTCGTGAATTCCTGAAGAAGGTGGATAAAAAATATTATCGTCCCGATATCAAAGAAAGGAAATCCTTGTCCGAAGAAATGGTAGATGCGGCAGAAGAGACGGGCGGAACTATTCCTCCTTTGGAGGAGGAGTAACCCTGCAGGTAGGAAATAGTTCAGAAAACGTCTTGGTGATTACTGCACTTTTATGACTTATTTCATGCTTACAATTTACCATTGCTTTTACAGGATTGGGGGAGTATTCAATTTATGGAAATGATTATGATGATGGATCCGGCGGTGAAGTGTCTTTGCCTTCTTGCTGTCGTGGCGATCCTCTTTGTTACGGAAAAACTTCCGCTGGCGGTGACGTCAGTTTTCGCAGCCATTTTTTGCTGGCTTCTGGGCCTTGTGCCGATTGAACAGGTATTTCTGGGACTTGCCGATTCGACGGTCGTCCTCTTCGGCGGTATGTTTATCGTAGGCGCCGCCATGTTTTACACCGGTCTTGCCCAGGATATCGGCGGGCAGATCGTCAAGCTTTTTGGTACGGGGGAAATTAAACTGATGGTCGGCATTATGGTTATTGCTGCTGGCATGTCTGCCTTTCTGTCCAATACAGGCACCACGGCGTGTCTTATTCCGGTGGTTATCGGTATCTGTAAAGAAGCGCACATTCCCGTTTCCCGTGAAATGATGCCCCTTGCCTTTGCGGCAGGTCTCGGCGGTACCTGCACCCTCATCGGTACCCCTCCAAACATCATTGCGAACGTCGCCCTGAAAGCGGCGGGCATGGGGGACCTCCAGTTCGGCTTCTTTGAATATGCCTGGGTCGGTGTGCCGATTACCGTGGCAGGTATTCTTTACATGGTATTCATCGGCCGCCACCTGCTGCCTAAGACAGACGCCGATGATTTTAATGTGGATGAAGTGGAACAGGAAATTGAAGCCAATGAAACATCCAAAACAAAGAAAATTATCTGCGGTATAATCATGCTCGGTGTAATTATCACCATGGCGACAGGCTTCGTACCGCTGGAAATTGCGGCGGTTATCGGTGCTCTTCTCTGTGTCATCACCGGCTGCCTTTCCGAACGCCAGGCGTATGATTCCATTGATTGGGTCACCATTTTCCTCTTCGCCGGCATGATTCCGCTGGCGAGCGCTATGAATACCTCCGGTGCGGGGAAACTCATCGCGGAATATACAGTGGCGGCTCTCGGCGGAAATCCGTCTCCCTATGTCATCACCGCGGTGCTCTTCATCCTGGCCGTTGTCCTGACGCAGTTCATGAGCAATACCGCTTCCAAAGCGCTCCTCTGCCCTGTGGGCATCGCTTTGGCAGCCCAGGTCGGCGCGTCCCCGCGGGCTGTTCTCATGGCGATTCTTATCGCATCCTCCTGTGCTTTCGCAAGTCCTGTAGGTACTCCGCCGAATACTCTCGTTCTCGGCCCGGGCAAGTACTCCTTTATGGACTTCGTCAAGTGCGGCACCGGTCTTGTTGTCATCTGCCTCGTGGTATCTATTGCGGTAATCCCCGTGGTATGGCCTTTCTTCCCGAATTAAGGGGAGTATGGCAGTATGACTGAAAACAGGAAATAGTAAGCCTGTTTTGCTGTCGAAATCAGAAAGTCTGTCGGATATATCAAACCGATGGACTTTCTTTTTTATGGATGGGGATATCAAGCCGTCAGTTGTTAGCCATTAGCGGTTAGCGACTAGCAGCTAGAAGCTAGAAGCTAGGAGCTAGAAGCTAAGAACTAGCAGCTAAGAGCTATCGGCTAGAGGCTATTATACATGAAAGATTAGAATGAAGATTCTTTTTTCGTGTGCCGAATTTCCAACAGCCTTTTGTCTGATAAAAGCGGTACTCACGGTAAAACGTCATCCTGAACGAATGTGAAGGATCTATTACCGTGGTGAGGAAGACGGTAAGGTGTCATCCGGGTAATAGATTCTTCACTCCGTGCTACTATTCCGCTTCCCTGCCTTCTCATATGGCATTCTTGCGTCCATTCAGAATGACCGGGGACAGCAAGGCGCTATAATGAGGAAAGCGTCAGTCGTCATCCTGAACGAATGTGAAGGATCTGCTGTCGAAATTTGTTAGAAAATAATTAATATTTTTAATTTAACTTGCGTATTTTCACTTGACACCGTATAATTCATATCAACAAATTTATACAGGTGGATGATGTATGCGGGAGAAAGCCGTTTGGCTTACCGAAGGAGTAACACTCTCAGGTGCCCTCAGGGGCGGTACCGTATGCGGACATACTCTGGAGAGTGCCATTTTGGCCGCCGAAGGTGTAAGGATGCAGATCCAAATCTCTCAGGCAAAAGGACAGAGCAAAAGACGCATGATTTTTAGCGTTATTTGGCAATATGCCGGCTTCCGGAGTACAAGTTTTACCTGGAGCCGGCTTTTTTATTTTCCCAAGGAGGGCGTTTTTTAAATGGATTTTTTAGCGGTATTGAATGAAATTGATAATTTTATCTGGGGGCCGCCGCTGTTGGTGCTTCTTGTAGGGACAGGGATCCTGCTTACAATCCGGCTGAATCTTTTGCAGATATTCAAATTGCCGAAGGCGCTGAGCCTGATTTTCAGGGCGCAAAATGCGGGCAGCGGTGATATCGATAGTTTCAAAGCTCTTTGTACGGCGCTCTCCGCGACGGTCGGTACGGGAAATATTGTAGGTGTCGCGACAGCGATCCATGCGGGCGGACCGGGGGCGCTTTTCTGGATGTGGATGGCGGCATTCTTCGGTATGGCGACAAAGTATGCGGAAGGCCTTCTTGCCGTCAAATATCGTGAGACTGATGAAAAAGGTGAAATTGCCGGCGGCCCGATGTACTATATTAAAAACGGTATGGGTGAGAAATACAAATGGCTGGGGGGGCTCTTTGCGTTTTTCGGTGTCCTCGTCGCGTACTTCGGTATCGGTACGTTTGCCCAGGTCAATTCCATTGTGGATATTACGAAGATGACCATCGGTCTTGATCCTGTCTGGACAGGGGCGATTCTCACCATTTTTGTGGCGGCGATTACTATCGGAGGTCTCCAGTCAATTGCGGCAGCGGCCAGCAGGATTGTTCCTGCCATGGCGTTTATTTATTTCCTGTCAACCATCGGCGTTCTGCTCGTTTTTGCCGATAAAGTTCCTGCAGCGGTTTCCATGATTTTTGAAAGTGCTTTTACCACCACGGCGGCAACAGGCGGTTTTCTTGGCGCGACTGTCATGATGGCGATGAAAAACGGCGTGGCCCGCGGAGTATTCTCCAATGAATCAGGTCTCGGTTCCGCTCCAATCGTGGCGGCTGCCGCTAAAACGAAATGGCCGGCTGAGCAGGGCCTTATTTCCATGACCGGTACTTTTATCGACACCATCATTATCTGTACACTGACCGGCCTAACGCTTGTAGTCACCGGTGTATGGTGCGGTATGGAAAACGGTGCGGCGCTTACAAATGCGGCGTTTACTTCCGCATTTCCTGTTTTCGGCGGATATATGCTGTTGATCGGTCTTGTTCTCTTTGCTTTCACGACGATTCTAGGCTGGAACTACTACGGCGAACGCTGCATGATTTATCTCGTGGGGACGAAGGGCGTTCTCCCGTACCGTTTGGTTTTTATCCTTCTCATTGCCAGCGGCGCATTCCTCAAACTGGAAGCCATCTGGATTCTTGCGGATATCGTGAACGGCCTCATGGCCATTCCGAACCTGATTGCTCTTCTTTTCCTGTCGGGCATCTGTGTCCGTGAGACGAAGAAATATATGGATCATCTGAAGACAGGCAAACCGTATGAAGAGTATGAGGATTGATCCGAATGAGATGAAAAACGCATAAAGAAAATCCGTTTTGATAAAAAATCGGTATAGAAATACCTGTTGCCATCTTGAAAAAACAGGTGTATAATTCGACACACATCAGAAAGTTAAAAATTTCTGATGGAGATTCCGCAGGCTGGGATACTGTTTCGGACAAATGAGTATATCCTGCCGGGGCATAACTGAATAAGTGGATGATGTACACTGAAAAATGACACGGAAGTGTCTGCCGAAGGAGTAACACTATCAGGCGTTCTTTGGAACACGAAACTATGTACGGACACGACTCTGGAGAGTCCCATTCAATTGGGCGCCGAAGGGGCAAAAATGGCTGACCGGGCCATTCCAATCTCTCAGGCAAAAGGACAGGGCTGGCATTGGGTAACACCCATTGTATACGTGGATGCGTACATGCATACAACCGCCGGCCCAAGTCATATAAGGCTTGAGTGCGGCGGTTTTGTTGTTGAAAGAATATTAGAAAAAGTAAAGGGGGAAACGAAATGGATATGACGGCAATGAATCAGATTGTGGGGGACATTGACAGCTTTGTCTGGGGGCCTGTGATGCTGTGTCTGCTCGTGGGTACAGGAATTTACCTTACGGCATACTTGAATTTCCGTACATGGCGCAATCTGCCTTATGCAATGAAAAGCGTGTTCTCCCGGGAGGCCCGTAAAACAAATCGGGGATCGGGAGATGTTTCTCCTTTTTCCGCACTGATGACGGCGCTTGCCGCAACCATCGGTACGGGAAATATTGTGGGTGTGGCGACCGCCATGTTTGCCGGCGGGCCGGGCGCTCTGGTATGGATGTGGGTTTCCGCCTGCTTCGGACTGACGACCAAGTTTTCTGAATGCATGCTTGGTTTCAAGTTCCGCGAAGTGAATGCGAAAGGGGAAATGAAGGGCGGCCCCATGTTCACTATGAAGAACGGGTTTAAAAATAAAAGAGCAGGACTCTTTATGGGCTTTATTTTTGCCATGTTTACTGTCATCGCTTCTTTTGGGATTGGGAATATGACCCAGGCAAACTCTATCACCACAGCGGTGAGTGCCACGTTCGGATTTTCCAATGAAATCATCGGTGCTGCCCTTACGGTTCTCACGCTGGCGGTCATTGTCGGAGGGATCACTTCCATTTCCAGAGTATCATCCCTCATCGTTCCCGGAATGGCGGTATTCTACATTGCTGCGGGGCTTTTCTGTATCGCTTTGAATTTTGAAAATGTACCGCACGGTTTGTACCTCATTTTTATGATGGCTTTTGATCCTGTTGCTGTGGAAGGCGGGGTGGTCGGTACGATAACTGTTTCCGTGATGAATGCGGTCCGTTTCGGTGTGGCCCGCGGCTGTTTTTCCAATGAGGCCGGCCTCGGCTCCGCCGCTATTTCCGCCGCTGCGTCCACTACCGATGATCCGGCACGGCAGGGATATGTTTCCATGACAGGGACTTTCATCGACACCATCATCGTCTGCACCATCACCGGACTTACCATTGCGTCTTCCGGCGTTTTGGGAACCGTCGGGCCTGACGGAAAACCGCTGGCAGGTGTAGAATTGACTATGGCTGCTTTTTCCACACATATCGGCACAGCGGGAAGCTGGATCGTTTCTATCGGCATTATGCTCTTCGCCTACTCCACCATTCTCGGCTGGGAATATAATGGCGAAAAAGCGTGGGAATATCTTTGGGGTACCCATAAATACAATATCATTTACCGCCTTGTGTTTTCTCTTGTCGTCTATGTGGGGGCGACACAGACCCTTGATCTCGTATGGAACCTGTCAGATATTGCCAATGCGCTCATGGCGATTCCGAACCTTATTTCCATGCTGATTCTTGCTCCTGTTATTAAAGAAGAAGTTCTTCGATTTGAAGCGGTTATTGCAAAAGAAAAGGTGGAGAGAAAAGCGGCTCTGCCGGAGAAGAATGAGGAAATACTCCATATCTGATAAGAGTGAAAATATCTCGAGCATTGAGAAAATGCCCGGGATTTTTATTGGGAAAAAAGAAATCAATGTTTTGGCTGCATGAAATAAGCAAAATTAAATATGCGACTGAAAGGCATTTACAACAGGGGAGAAATCTTATATAATGGATTCGTGCCTTACAGATGGGAAACGGAATACCCTGCCGACATCAGGGAAAAGTGCCGGTTTCCCTGGTTTTTGAAAAGCAGAAAGAGGGATTTTTATGAAAATGAAACATATAGCAGCAGGTCTGGCACTGCTGGCCATGCCGTTTACAGCGCAGGCAGAAGTACGGGAAGCGGGGCTGGTGGATGGATTTGGCATGAGCCTTATTTATCCGGCAGTACATACGAAAAATGTCGCGGCGGAGAATGCGATTAATAAGGATATTACAGGGTATGTCCGTCGTATGAAGGAATTGTATGAAAGCGGCGAAAAGCAGGAAGTGTACATGACCTATACGACAAAGTATGAAGATGAAGATCTGGTGTCTATCGTTCTGGAAACATCGTCTATAAATGAAGGAATGGCGGATAGAAATGCGCAAGCCTATGGCCTTGTGTATAATAAAAAGACAGGTGATCTGCTGGACAAATCTAAATTCGGCGTGAAGGTAGACAGCGCGGAAATCGTGAACCTGCTGAAAGAGGGAAAGCTTGACCTGTATAACATCAATGGGAAAAAGTTATCTTATGACTCTTTCTTCAAGCCGACCGCATACATGGAGGCGGAGTGCTTCCTCTTGGGGAAGAAAGAACTGGGGCTGCTCTATGCGGCAGGAGAACTGGCTCCTTATTCGGAAGGCGCGACATACGTGGTGATTCATTTGAAATAAGGAAATAGAAGTATGAAAAAACAACGGTACCCCTCAAATGCGGCGGGTACCGTTTTTGTATCAGCCGGTTGGGCACTAGCTGTTAGCTATTAGCTATTAGCAGCTAGAAGCTAGCAGTTAGCAACTAGCAACTAGAAGCTAGAAGCTAAGAACTGGAAGCTAACAGCGGCAGCGAAGGATCTATTGCCGTGGTGGGTTGCATAATATTAACTGAACAGGAGTGATATATAGACACAAAAAAGGAGGATAACGCCATGATGGAATATGCAACCAAAATCACTGCGCTATACTCCCGCCTTTCAGTTGGTGATGAGGATAGGGACGGTGGTGAAAGCAACAGTATCGTAAATTAAAAAGCATTTTTAGAGAGATATGCAAGACAGCACAAGCTGATGAATATTCGCCACTATATCGATGATGATGAAAGCGGTAGGTTCTTTGACCGAAGTGCCTATACACAGATGATAAGCGATGTAGAGCAAGGAAAAATCGGCATTGTCATTATGAAAGATATGACAAGATGGGGACGAGATTATCTTCAAGTGGGAAACGCTATGGAGATATTTAGAAGAAATAATGTACTCTTTATTGCCATCAACAACGGTATCGACGGCCAAGACCAAAACACATTGGAATTTGCACCCTTTATCAATATCATGTCCGAGTGGTACGCAAGGGACATCAGCAAGAAAGTTAAAACGGGAATTAAGACTAAAGGAGCAAGCGGAAAGCCCGTAGCAACAGAAGCCCCCTACGGCTATATCAAAGACCCTAACAACAAAGATTTTTGGATAGTCGATAAAGAAGCTGCCGAAGTCGTAAAACTCATTTTTATGCTCTTTATGGAGGGGAAAAACAGAAATCAGATAGCCGTTTACTTGAAAGACAAAAAATACTAACCCCAACCTTTTATATGAAACAACAAGACAGAGGAACGGCAAAAAGCAGAACACTCAATGAAGAAAACCGATATAACTGGAATAAAGCAACCCTAACACGCATTCTGAAAAGGCAGGAGTATTGTGGCGATGTAGTCAACTTCAAAACCGAAAAGCATTACAAAGATAAAAGAAACCACTATGTCGATAAAGATAAGTGGCAGATTATAGAAAATGTGCATGAGCCAATCATCGACCGAAGCACCTATGAAAATGTACAGCGGATATTGAAAAACGCACCTGTGAAAAGACCAAATGGAGACGGAGAAATCCACGCATTATCGGGACTGATGTATTGCAAAGATTGCGGTACAAAAATGCACATACGCACCATACACAAAAACAGAAAAGTACAGCATGTAACCTATTGCGGTGAATACGCCAAAGGAAAAGCCAAACACCCGAAATGTAATTCTCCCCACCGTATTGATGTTGATGATGTTATGGAAAATATCACAGAGGTTTTGCGAAAGATAGCTAAATTTTCATTAGAAAATAAAGAAGAATTTGAAGCCTTGATAAAAAACAGTCTTTCTAAAGAACAGACCGAAGAAATCAAAAAACAGAAAAAACGTATTCCACAAATTACAGACAGAATAGAACAGATAGAAAGAGTGATGAATAAACTCTATGAAGATAATGCACTGGGAAATATTGAAACAAATCGCTATGAATTATTATCAAGAAAATATGCAGAAGAATATTACAGCTTAAAAACAGAACAGGAGCAAATAGAGGAACGCTTATACGAATTTGAAAATGCTAACCAAAGAACAAAGAACTTTATCAAGCTTGCAGAAAGTTACTCAGACTTTGAAGAACTTACCCCCACCGCCATCAATGAATTTATCAGTAAAATTGTAGTACATGAACGAGATGTCAAAAGAGCAAAATATGCCGTTCAACGTATCGAAGTGTATTTCAACTATATCGGAAAATTTGAAAATAAACTGACAAAACAGATAGAGCCGACAGAACAAGAAATGATACAGATGAGAGAAGAAATTGAAGAAGCAAAAAAAGAAAAATCAAGAGCATATCACAGGGCATATTCCAAAGAATACCGAGCTAAAAATCCTGAAAAGTTTAGAGAGGACGAACGGATAAAAGCACGAGAATACAGAGCAAGAAAAAAGCTACAAGCAACAACCTAAAATCAAGACCTAAAACAAAATATCAACCAATATGAAAAGAGGTTTCCTAAATCACAGGAAATCTTTTTTTGTGCAAGTCTTTATCATCGCCACTATACTCACATTAAAAAATGAAAGGAGATTTTCCATTATGGCGATATATCATCTTTGCATAAAGATTATTTCAAGAGGAAAAGGCAAAAGTGCAGTAGCAGCTTCCGCTTATCGAAGTGGCGAAAAGATAAAAACGAGTATGACGGTATAGTCCACGACTTTACAAGAAAAGGCGGAATAGCCCACACCGAAATTCTACTACCACAAAATGCACCACAGGAATTTTCAGACAGGGGAACATTATGGAATAGCGTGGAGAAAATAGAAAATAGTAAAAACTCACAGCTTGCAAGAGAAATAGAAATTGCCTTGCCTAAGGAATTAGACCGAGAAAAACAGATTGAACTTGTGCGAGAATATGTAAAAGAATATTTTGTGAAAGTTGGTATGTGTGCCGATATTGCCCTACACGATAAAGGAGATGGAAACCCACACGCACATATACTATTAACAATGCGACCGTTAAACGAAGATACAACATGGGGAGCAAAATCAAAAAAAGAATATATCCTTGATGAAAATGGAGAGAAAGTAAAACTCAAAAATGGCAATTACAAAGCAAGAAAGATAAATACAACAGATTGGAACGAACAAGACAAAGCAGAGCAGTGGAGAAAAGCATGGGCAGATATTACAAATAAATATCTTGAAGAAAATAGTATACAGGAAAAAGTAGATCACCGTTCTTTTCAAAGGCGAGGCATAGAGCAAATACCAACTATTCATTTAGGAGTATCAGTAACCCAAATGGAGAAGAAAGGCATAGCCACAGACAGAGGAAACATCAACAGAGAAATCAAACACCAAAATAAGATATTAAGAGAAATTGCAAGAAGAATAAAAGTTTTGTTAAATTGGATAAGGGGAATTGGAAAAGAAGAAAAAACAGAAAATGATACAAAGTCCACCCTCCCACCCAAAGAAAATATGCTATCAATTTTTGGAAATCTTATCCGTAAAAATGCAGATAGCCATCATGCAGACTTAGAGAAATATATTGAGAGTTATAAATTACTCAAAGAGAAAAACATAACTTCACTATCTGAGCTTAAAGAAAATATAGTTGCCTTACGAGATAAGAATTATAAGACCACAAGAGCTATTAAAGATACCGAAAAGCAGATTGATGATAGAGTACAATTTATCGACCACGCCGAAAAATATTTGAAACATAAAGACACCTATAAAGCCTATACCAAACTAAAGAAAAACAAACAAGATACTTTCTACAATGAACATACCGCAGAGCTTATTTTATTTGAAAGTGCCAAGAAATATCTGAAAGAGCATTTAGGAGAAAGCAAGACATTAAATATATCCAAATGGAAATCGGAAGTTGCCAATATGAAGAAAGAGAAAAATAGCCTTTACAATCAAATATTAAAGATACGAGAAGAAGTAGAACAGGATGAAAGTGTTAGAAACTATATAGATAAATTGCTGCAAGAAAACAGTGAACTAACACAGGTAAAGAAGCAAGAGTTAGAGCTGTAAAACTTAGTAAAAATATGATTTAATATTATAAATATTGAGCAAGACAAATTGGAATTTACCTCTATTTAGACATACAAACTGTTGACAATAAAGCTCCTTATATAGTATGATTTAATAAACTACTATATAGGAGCTTTATTTATGAAAATGAATGGCGGATTTCTTGTCACCAAAATAAAACAACTTGGAAACCGGATCTTTGAGAAGATTCTCAGTGAAAAGAATATAGATGCGTTCAATGGAGCCCAGGGGCGTATTCTTTATGTGTTGTGGCAGGAGGATGGAATCCCGATTCGGTCACTCTCAATCAAATGTGGATTAGCGATAACTTCTCTTACGACGATGCTGGAGAGAATGGAAAATCAAGGACTGATAAGCCGCGTTCAGTCTGAAACGGACAAAAGGAAAACACTCCTGTTTCTGACTGAGAAAGCACATACCTTAAAGGACGAGTACAATTCTGTATCTGATGAGATGGGCAGTATTTACTACAAAGGTTTTTCAGAGGAAGAAATTACCCAGTTTGAGGAATGCCTCGACCGTATCAGAAAGAATCTTGAGGAGTGGCAGAAGTCATGAGTATTTGTATCAAAGATCAGATTCAAAACATGAATATTGTTATCGGCTGTACAGTGGGGTGTGCATATTGCTATGCCCGCAACAATGTGAAACGCTGGCGTATGATTGATGACTTCGCTGACCCTGAATTCTTTCCGGGTAAGCTCAAGATGATGGAAAAGAAACGTCCGCAGAACTTTCTTCTTACCGGCA
>PPYE01384123.1_pt1 | contig 129134 bp, 112 predicted proteins | sample 1559881 | NCBI WGS metagenome assembly PPYE01 (sample SAMN08240022, study PRJNA423297) | Human gut metagenome, whole genome shotgun sequencing project.
TACATGACACCGTTTGAAAAGAGATATTCCAATCAATGATTTTTTTCAGTGTGAATGTTACAAAAATGCTTGACCATCTTACTCTGAAACCTTTTTACCAGATGTCGTATTTCTTTTCTTGTGTCTGATATATTTAAATACCCATCTTTATCACCTCCTGATTTTCTTTTATATAAATAGAAAATGGGAACAAATCCTAATTACTTCAAAAGGACTTAATCCCAAATTTTGCTTTCTCTTATCGCAAAACAAGGGAAAGCATATAACTATACTTTCCCTTGCTGATATTTATGCATACTAGATAAATACTTTCACAGTAATATCCTTAAATCTGTTGGCTTTCTTGTACTCCTCGCGCCTCGCCATAAAGGCTCTAACATCCTCGCGAGTAACCGTTATATCGCAACAATGGACATACTGTTTATTATTTACTCTTCTGCGCAATTGCTGCCTGTGCTGCTGCCAAACGTGCAATAGGTACACGGAATGGAGAACAGGATACATAGTCAAGACCGATCTTGTTGCAGAATTCTACAGAAGATGGATCTCCACCATGCTCACCACAGATACCGCAGTGAAGTTTGCTGTTTGCAGGTTTTCCAAGTTTCAGAGCTGTTTCCATCAACTTACCAACACCATCCTGGTCAAGTTTAGCAAATGGATCGTTCTCGAAGATCTTAGCATCATAGTAAGCATCGAGGAACTTACCAGCATCGTCACGTGAGAAACCAAATGTCAACTGTGTCAAGTCGTTTGTACCGAAGCAGAAGAAGTCAGCTTCTTTTGCAATCTCATCAGCTGTCAATGCAGCACGTGGAATCTCGATCATAGTACCAACTTCGTACTCAAGGTTTACACCAGCTGCTGCGATTTCAGCGTCAGCGGTCTCTACTACAAACTTCTTAACATATTTCAATTCTTTTACATCACCGATCAATGGGATCATGATCTCAGGTTTGATGTTCCAGTCAGCATGAGCTTTCTGAACTTCGATAGCTGCGCGGATAACTGCTTTTGTCTGCATCTTAGCGATTTCCGGATAAGTTACAGCAAGACGGCATCCACGATGTCCCATCATAGGGTTGAACTCGTGAAGAGAAGCAATGATTGCTTTGATGTCTTCTACGGATTTGCCCTGAGCATCAGCCAATTTCTTGATATCAGCTTCCTCTGTAGGAACAAATTCATGCAAAGGTGGATCCAAGAAACGGATTGTAACCGGGTTTCCTTCCAAAGCTTCGTAAAGTGCTTTGAAGTCTCCCTGCTGATATGGAAGGATTTTTTCCAATGCAGCTTCTCTTTCCTCTACTGTATCTGCACAGATCATCTCACGGAAAGCAGCGATTCTGTCTTCCTCGAAGAACATATGCTCTGTACGGCAGAGTCCGATACCCTCAGCACCAAGCTCACGAGCTTTTTTAGCGTCTGCAGGTGTATCTGCATTTGTACGAACCTTCATAGTACGGAACTTGTCAGCCCATCCCATGATGCGTCCGAACTCACCAGCGATTGTAGCGTCTACGGTAGGAATGATTCCGTCGTAGATGTTACCTGTAGAACCATCGATAGAGATTGGATCTCCTTCGTGGAACTCTTTACCATTTAATGTAAATTTCTTATTTGCTTCGTCCATGTTGATGTCACCACAACCGGATACACAGCATGTTCCCATACCACGTGCAACTACGGCTGCATGGCTTGTCATACCACCACGAACTGTCAAGATACCCTGGGAAGCTTTCATACCAGTGATATCTTCCGGAGATGTCTCAAGACGAACAAGTACGACTTTCTCGCCGCGGGCATTCCACTCTTCTGCATCTTCTGCAGTAAATACGATTTTACCACAAGCAGCTCCCGGAGAAGCACCAAGTGCTTTTGCCATTGGAGTAGCAGCTTTCAATGCAGCTGCATCAAACTGTGGATGAAGAAGGGTATCGAGGTTACGAGGATCGATCATAGCAACTGCTTCTTCCTCTGTTCTCATTCCTTCGTCTACCAGATCACAAGCGATCTTCAAAGCAGCCTGAGCTGTTCTCTTACCGTTACGTGTCTGAAGCATGTACAATTTTCTGTTTTCTACAGTAAACTCCATGTCCTGCATGTCTCTGTAGTGATTTTCAAGTGTAGCGCAAACCTCTTTAAACTGAGCGAATGCTTCTGGGAATTCCTGCTCCATCTGAGCGATAGGCATCGGTGTACGAACGCCGGCAACAACGTCTTCACCCTGTGCATTCTTAAGGAATTCTCCCATCAATTTCTTCTCTCCTGTAGCAGGGTCACGAGTAAATGCAACACCTGTACCACAGTCATCACCCATGTTACCAAATGCCATGGACTGTACGTTTACAGCAGTTCCCCAAGAATAAGGGATGTCGTTGTCACGACGGTATACATTTGCACGTGGGTTGTCCCATGAACGGAATACGGCTTTGATAGCGCCCATCAACTGCTCTTTTGGATCGTCTGGGAAATCTTCGCCGATTTTTGCTTTATATTCAGCTTTGAACTGAGAAGCAAGTTCTTTCAAATCATCTGCTGTCAGATCAACGTCCTGCTGAACACCTCTGTCAGCTTTCATCTTATCGATGAGCTCTTCGAAGTATTTCTTACCAACTTCCATAACAACGTCAGAATACATCTGAATGAAACGACGGTAGCAGTCCCATGCCCAACGAGCATTTCCGGATTTCTCTGCGATTACGTTTACTACTGTCTCATTCAAACCAAGGTTAAGGATGGTATCCATCATACCCGGCATAGATGCACGTGCTCCGGAACGAACGGATACAAGAAGAGGATTCTCCTGATCACCGAATTTCTTTCCTGTGATCTCTTCCATCTTCACGATGTACTCATTGATCTGTCCCTGGATTTCATCATTGATCTCTCTGCCGTCCTCATAATACTGAGTACAAGCTTCTGTTGTAATAGTAAATCCCTGAGGTACCGGAAGACCAAGACTTGTCATCTCGGCAAGGTTCGCACCTTTACCACCAAGGAGTTCGCGCATGTTAGCGTTTCCTTCACTGAACAAATAAACCCATTTTGCCATGTTTATTAATTCCTCCTAAATATTGTATTAGTTTGACCTTCAAAAACTCTTTGAAATGTCGCTGTGAATATTATAACACACTTTACCCCGAAAGATAAAGTGTTTTTTTGCAAATTTCTCTTTTTTTTCGGGCAATTCTATGAATAATAACAAAGAATACAGATCCGTCATTTGGAATCGTTATAAAAAAAGAGAAGAAACCAGGTCGGAATTTCCTGCTCCTGCGGAAAAATCAAAAGAATTTTTTAGTAAAAATTTTACTTTTATCACTTTCTGTCAATTCCCGATATTCACCTTGACACAATGTGTCATCCAAACACAAATTTCCAATGGCGATCCGTTTCAGATAGACCACATAACATCCTACCGCTTTCAGCATTCGGCGGACCTGATGTTTTTTTCCTTCCGTAATTACGATTGTTCCGGAAAAAACAGCCTGCTCTTTCCGATTTCCGATCCGGATTCCGCTTGCCAGATCCAGAATGTCTCCCAATGTCTTTGTTTCACACCGCTTGATCTTGGCCGGCTTAGCCGTCATTCCACGAAGTTCGACTCCGTTCTCGATCCGATGGATTTTTTCCTCATCCAATTCTCCCAATGCCCAAAAGAAATAGGTTTTTGGCACATGATTTTCCGGATGCATGATCTCCTGATTCCATTTTCCATCATTGGTAATGAGTAAAAGTCCTTCGGTATCTTTGTCCAATCTCCCGACCGGATGAAGTCCTTCTACTTTTTCATCGGCAAAATATTCCATCACCGTTTTATGTGTCGGATCCGTTACTGCCGTAATGCAGCCACGCGGTTTGTGAAACATATAATACTTCAACTCTTCCATGAAACCTCCAACGATAAAACGGCAGCACGGAATGAACAATTCATTCCTGTGCCGCCGCTATTGCAAATAATTTTACATTATTTGTAATTTACAATCTTGCCAAAATCCGGTTTCAAAGAGGCACCGCCTACGAGGCCTCCGTCGATATCCGGTTTTGCAAACAATTCTGCTGCATTTCCGGCATTTACAGAACCGCCGTACTGAATACGGATCTCTGCTGCTGTCGCATCGTCATAAACTTCTGCGATACAGTCACGGATTGCCTTGCAGACTTCTTCTGCCTGATCGGATGTCGCTGTTTCACCGGTTCCGATTGCCCAAATTGGCTCATAAGCGATAACCGCTGTCTTTGCCTGGTCTGCTGTCACGTTCTGGAATGCAATCTTAATCTGCATACGAATCCAGTCGATGTAAATCCCCTGTTTTCTCTGTGTCAAACTTTCGCCACAGCAAATAATCGGTGTAATACCATGTTCAAATGCTTTGAGCACCTTCTTATTTACTGTCTCGTCTGTCTCGGCAAAATACCCACGTCTCTCAGAATGTCCAAGAACTACATAATTTACTCCGGCATCGGTCAGCATATTTGGTGCGATCTCACCGGTATATGCTCCGCTTTCCTCAAAGTACATATTTTCAGCGCCAATCTGGATATTACTTCCTTTGGCTGCTTCCATACATGGAATAATGTCAATGGCCGGTACACAGAATACTACATCTACTTCGTCATTTGCTACGAGTGGCTTTAATTCATTTACCAAAGCAACAGCTTCCGAAGGTGTCTTATTCATCTTCCAGTTGCCGGCGATAATTTTCTTTCTTGCCATGTTCCCACTTCCTTTCTCACTAAAATACCTGCTATTTTTCTTATTTGTCGTCTGCTGCTGCAACACCAGGAAGTTCTTTTCCTTCCAGGAATTCAAGAGAAGCTCCGCCACCGGTGGAAATGTGGGACATCTTGTCGCCATATCCAAGCTGGTTTACAGCTGCTGCACTGTCACCACCACCGATGATCGTGATAGCATCTGTCTCAGCAAGAGCTGCTGCAACGGCTTTTGTACCTGCTGCCAATGTAGGGTTTTCGAATACGCCCATAGGTCCGTTCCATACTACCGTCTTTGCTGTCTTTACAGCATCGGAGTACAATTCAACAGTCTTAGGTCCGATATCGCATCCCTCTTTGGAAGCATCCATCTGATCTGCTGCACATACTGTGGTATCTACAGGAGCATCGATTGGATTAGGGAAATCTTCGATCATTACAGTATCTACAGGAAGAAGCAGTTTTTTACCAAGTTTTTCTGCCTTTTCCATCATTTCTTTACAATAATCAATCTTGCTGTCATCAACAAGAGATTTACCGATTTCATATCCTTTTGCTTTCAAGAATGTATAAGCCATTCCACCACCGATGATCAATGTATCACATTTCTCAAGAAGGTTAGAGATAACATTCAATTTGTCTGCTACTTTTGCTCCACCAAGGATAGCTACAAATGGTCTCTCCGGGCTGTTTACTGCATTTCCAAGGAAATCGATCTCTTTCTGCATCAAGTAACCAACTACAGCAGTGTCAACATATTTTGTTACACCAACATTAGAGCAGTGTGCACGGTGTGCTGTACCAAATGCATCATTTACAAATACGTCAGCAAGAGAAGCAAGTTCTTTGGAGAAAGCCTCTCCGTTCTTTGTCTCTTCTGCACGATAACGTGTATTCTCAAGAAGAACAACATCTCCATCGTTCATAGCGGCTACTGCTGCTTTTGCATTGTCGCCTACTACGTTAGCATCTGCTGCAAATTTTACTTCCTGTCCAAGAAGTTCGGAAAGACGAACTGCAACCGGTGCCAGAGAAAGTTCTGGTTTTGGCTCTCCTTTTGGCTTACCAAGATGAGAACAAAGAATGACTTTTCCACCATCTTTGATCAATTTCTGGATGGTAGGAAGAGCTGCTACAAGACGGTTTTCATCTGTGATCTTGCCATCTTTCAAAGGTACATTGAAATCGCAGCGTACAAGAACTTTTTTGCCCTTTACATTGATATCATCTACTGATTTTTTGTTTAACATAATTTACCTCATTTCCGCGTAACACGCATAACATTTTGAGCGGAATCCCCGCCTCATTTTAAAAATGGGTCCGGTCCATACAGACCGGACCCATTTGGGTTTCAAATATGAATTGTGTTTGTCTTAAACTTAAGCCAACTCGCTGAAGTATTTGATTGTTCTTACCATCTGGCTTGTATAAGAGTTTTCATTGTCATACCAAGATACAACCTGTACCTGTGTATTTCCATCATCCATAGGAGATACCATTGTCTGAGTTGCATCGAAGATAGAACCAGCTGTAGCACCGATGATATCGGAAGATACGATTTCATCTTCGTTGTAAGCATAAGACTCTGTCTGAGCTGCTTTCATAGCTGCGTTGATCTCATCAACAGTTACTTTTCCTTCAACAACTGCTACAAGGATTGTAGTAGAACCTGTAGGACATGGTACACGCTGAGCGGATCCGATCAATTTACCATTCAACTCAGGAATTACAAGACCGATAGCTTTAGCAGCACCTGTGCTGTTTGGAACGATGTTTACTGCAGCTGCACGAGATCTTCTAAGATCACCTTTTCTCTGAGGACCATCCAAGGTCATCTGATCTCCTGTATATGAGTGAATTGTGCTCATGATACCGGATTTGATCGGACGAAGGTCATTCAATGCTTTAGCCATAGGAGCCAAGCAGTTTGTTGTACAAGAAGCTGCAGAAATTACTGTATCTTCTGGTTTCAATGTGTCATGGTTTACGTTGTATACGATAGTAGGAAGGTCGTTTCCTGCTGGTGCGGAGATAACTACTTTACGAGCACCTGCTTTGATATGAGCAGAAGCTTTTTCTTTGGATGTATAGAATCCTGTACACTCAAGAACTACGTCTACTTTAAGTTCTCCCCAAGGACAGTTTGTTGCATCTGCCTCTGCATAAATTTTGATTTCTTTTCCATCAACAATGATAGAATCATCTGTAGCAGAAACTTTATCAGCCAGAGCATATTTACCCTGAGATGAATCATATTTCAATAAGTGAGCAAGCATTTTAGGGCTTGTCAAGTCATTGATTGCTACTACTTCATATCCTTCTGCTCCAAACATCTGTCTGAAAGCAAGACGTCCGATACGTCCAAATCCATTAATCGCTACTTTTACTGCCATTTGTCGATTCCTCCTAAAATTTACTTTTAAGTATGTTTGTTAAATTTTTTACAAACTCTTAAGTCTATTCTAACCAATTTGGTTAAAAATTTCAAGTGGTAATTGCGTTTTTTCTCATTTTTTTGTATTTTAAAATCAAAATCTCTTACATGCAAGCACGACGATTCATTGATTCCCATACATTTGATCCTAACTAATTACTTTTATTTAAACTGGTGTCCGCTGATACGAAGTTTCGGACTGGAAAGTCTCTGGCTGAAGAAATGGTACTTTTTCATACTCATTTTTCGGCCTTTGTACGTTACCATGCGCTGTCCTTCCAGCACTTCCTGAGCGGCTTTCATGCACTCTCTTCTGGCTCCGGAAGAATATTTCCCACGTTCAACATTTTTAGTTTCTCTTGCAAATTTTCCCTGGCGGACCGGACTAAACTGCCCTCTCTGCTTAATTACTTTCAATACCGTATTTGGGAAGCTTGAAGATTTTACACGGTTCATAACCACACAGCCAACAGCTATTTTTCCTGCGTAGCACTGATTGCCGGCTTCACAGTAGATGATCGCTGCCATGTATTTTAAATCATTATCTGTATATGATTTTTCTGCCGCCTGAGATGTCTGTGCCGGACTAACTGCCGCACATGCGATCACAAGAAGAAAGGTAAGGATTGTCTTTAACACTTTTTTTGAAAACATAATAAAAATTAACCTCCATGTCAAAATGATGTCTGTATCATTTTAGCAATATTTGTAATATATTTTGTTACGTTTTGTAACATTTATGTAATAATTATAACATGAAAAAGAAATATTTCAACCCTTTTTTTCAAAAAAAATGAACGCCGCATCTGCAAACGTCCATTTTTCGGTATTTTCAAGATTGTTTTGAAATTCACGAATAGTGTTTCAGCACCTCATCAAATTTCATTTTTCCACCAAATAGATCTAAGGCACTTCCGATCGTGAAATCCATTTTTCCACCGGATAAAGAATCCAGTTTTTCAAGATCAGAAAAAGATCCGATTCCTCCGGCATACGTTACCGGAAGTTTATTGCACTGGGACAGGATCTGAACCAGTTCGCAATCGATTCCGGTTCCGGTTCCCTCCACAGCTACACCATGTACAAGATATTCATCACAATACCGGCTCAGTTCGTCCATCAACTCTTCATCAAGTGGTTGATCTGTAAATTTCTGCCAGCGGTTTGTAACGATATAATATATTCCTTCTTTCGGGCGACAGCTCAAGTCAAGCACAAGGTGCTCTTTTCCAACTTCTTTCCGCAGTGCCTCCAGACGGTCAAAATGAATCTTACCTTCCGCAAATACATAGGAAGTAACTATTACGTGGCTGGCACCCGCTTTGATAAAATGCGCCGCATTTTCTACGGTAATACCGCCTCCGACCTGCAATCCATTCGGATAAGCAGCCAAGGCTTCTTCGGCCTGTCTTCTGTCTTCCTCATAATACTCGCTTCCTGCCGGATTTAAGAGGATCACATGCCCTCCGCGAAGATGTTTCTTCTTATATAGATCGGCATAATCGGCAGCGCTCATCTCCGAAACAAAATTCTCTTTTGCCCGGTTCCCGGCGTCCTGCAGACTGCCACCGACAATCTGCTTTACTTTTCCATTATGAATGTCGATACATGGTCGAAATTTCATCTGCCTGTCTCCTATAAACCAAGGATTTCTTTTACTGTTTTTTCCATTTCCGATTTGTCGCATACCTTGTCATGCAGAATTGGAGCGGTTCGAATCTCCTCAATTGCCTGTGGTACTTTCACACCGGAAAGCTTATTTAATTCATCTACGAGTTCAAAATCCGTCATGCTGTCATATTTTTCATCGATGGAATCCATGACACTTCTTGTAAATTTGTACGGGCTTGCTGTCGATGCGATCACTGTTTTCACACCGGTTTGCGCAGCTTTTTGATAATATACATTGCTTGCTACTGCGGTGTGTGTATCCATAATATAGCCTGTCTTATCATAAACATCTTTGATCGTCGCATGGGTTTCCTCTTCGGAAGCAAATCCGCCGACAAAATCTGCCAGTTTTTCTTTCATTTCCGACGTAATGCTATACTCGCCTTTTGTCGTCAAAGCATCCATAAACGCTTTGGTCTGTGCAGCATCTTCTCCGGTAATACGGTAGATCAGACGCTCCAAATTGCTTGAGATCAAAATATCCATCGATGGTGATGTCGTAAGAATAAATTCTCTCTTACGGTCATATGTACCTGTCTGGAAGAAATCAAACAATACTTTATTTTCATTGGAAGCACAATACAAAGTTTCAATTGGAATTCCCATATTTTTTGCATAATATGCCGCAAGAATGTTACCAAAATTTCCAGTTGGAACAACAACATTCATCTTCTCTCCGGCTTTCAGTTCGCCCTGACGGAGAAGCTGGCCATACGCATAAACATAATATACGATCTGTGGAACCAGTCGTCCGATATTGATGGAGTTTGCGGAAGAGAACTGGTATCCTGCCGCATCCATTTCTTTGGCAAGTTCTTTCGAATTAAACATCTGTTTTACACCCGTCTGAGCATCATCGAAGTTTCCGATAATTCCGACAACATTGGTGTTTTTGCCCTTTTGTGTCAGCATCTGTTTTTCCTGAATCGGACTTACTCCGTTTTTCGGATAAAATACGATAATGCTAGTACCTTCCACATCTGCAAAACCGGCAAGTGCAGCTTTTCCTGTATCTCCGGAAGTCGCCGTCAAAATAACGATTTCATTTTTTACTCCGTTTTTCTTTGCGGATGTCGTCATCAGATATGGCAGGATTGACAATGCCATGTCCTTAAAGGCAATTGTTTTGCCATGGAACAATTCCAGATAGAACGCACCGTCTTTTTTAACCAATGGTGCGATTTCTTTGGTATCAAATTTATCGTCATAAGCACCATGAATACAATGAAGCAGTTCTTCTTTGGTAAAATCTGACAAAAACAGTTTCATTACTTCATATGCAGTTTCCTGATAAGAAAGCCCTGCCAGTTTCTCCAATTCTACATCCAGTGCAGGAATGGAATCCGGCACAAACAATCCGCCATCGTCTGCCAGTCCTTTTAAAATCGCCTGGGAAGCGGTCACTTTTTCACTGTTGCTTCTTGTACTTTTGTACATGATACTCATAATATTCCTCCATTTCTGCGTACATTTCGGCACGCATTGCATTTTACACAAACTAATTGCTTTCTCATTGTAACATTTTTTTCATTCTTTTACAATAACTTTCTATTTGAAAAATTCATGACAGCCATGCTGTGCTACTTTTGTGAGATCCCGGTCAAACCAGGCGACATTTTTCGGGTCGGATGCGCTTCGGCACATAAAATACAATGCCCCTTTCGAGATATCCTTTCCCGCCAGCGCCTGTTTTACTGCCCTTTTTGTCTTGTCCGAAACCGTCACGCGGTAATATCTTCCATTGGAAACCGGCGAAAATTGGTATCTACCGGCACGGTTGGCAAACACCACTCCTTTTATGGTATCGGGAAAATGTTTGGAATGGACGCGGTTCAAAATTACATTTGCCACCAGAATCCGGCCTTCCAGATCCTGATCTCCTGCCTCGGCTTCGACAATCCGTTCCAAGATCTGCCGCTCTTCCTGCCGCCTCTTCTCCTCACGGCGTTTGCGTTCCCGGCGTCTGCGCTCTTTTTCTTCGCGTTCCCGCTGTTTTTCCTCAAACTGCTTTTCTTCCGCAGCATACGAAGCTTCCTGTTCCGAATACCGGCGTACCTGTGTATCGCACCAGCACTTCACCGCCTCTTCCCTTGCCTGCGTTTCCTTGACAGCCGACTGGTTCTCCTGCGTCACCTCGTCCTGCAGCACAATGGCTTCGGTCGCTTCCGGTTCTTTTTCCGGTAAATTTTTCCATGCTCCTGACAGGAAAATGACAGCCGCAGCTCCCATACTTATTCCATATAATTTTATTTTTTGAATCATACATATACTCCTTTCATAGTTTAGAGTATATGCATTTTTTTCAAAGTTATTACAAAAGTATTACAAATTTCTCACTTTGAATTCCCGCTCGGCCGCACGGCGCTGATCTTTCTTTGCGATATCTTCACGCTTGTCATACAGTTTTTTACCTTTGGCAAGTGCAATCTCCACTTTGATCAGGCTTCCTTTAAAATATACCTGGAGCGGAACCAGCGTATATCCTTTTTGTGACATTTTACCGATCATTTTACGGATCTCGCTGCGATGCAGCAGAAGTTTCCGCACTCGAAGCGGATCTTTATTGAAAATATTTCCTTTTTCGTAAGGGCTCACATGCATTCCGTAGATAAATACTTCTCCTTTTTCCACTCGGATAAAAGATTCTTTAATGCTGCAATGTCCCATTCGCATGGATTTCACTTCCGTTCCATGCAGTTCGATCCCGGCTTCGTATTTTTCTTCAATAAAATAATCATGCCACGCTTTTTTATTATTGGCAATCAATCGAATACTTTCTTTACTCATCTTCTTCCCTCTTTTCCATATTTTCCGGCAAAAAATCAATGGTTCGCAGATTTTTGTCTGCGCGCACGACCTGCACACGCATTTTCTGTCCCAGGCGGTACTCTTTCGCGCTGTATGTGCCGACAACACGGTAATTGGCGGCATCGTATTCGTATACATCGTCCGTAAGATCTGCAAGACGGATCATTCCTTCGATCGTATTTGGCAGTTCCACATAAATGCCCCACGATGTCACACCACTGATCACACCTTCATAACATTCTCCAATCTTGGACTGCATAAATTCCGTCTTCTTCATCTTGTCCACTTCACGCTCGGCATCGTCTGCGCGCCGTTCCAGGCTGCTGCAGGATTTTGCCACTCCCGAAAGGATCTCCTGATAATGCTCCTGCCGTTTTGGAGAAAGTCCTTTTTTGAAACTTTCTTTTAAAATACGGTGAATCTGAAGATCCGGATATCTTCGGATCGGCGAAGTGAAATGGCAGTAATATTTGGTTGCGAGGCCAAAATGTCCCTCATTTTCCGGCTCGTATTTGGCACGTTTCATCGCACGCAGGGTAAGACGGCTTAAAAACGTCTCTTCTTCCGTTCCCTCGATACTTTCCATCAATTTCTGGATTTCACGCGGATGCACTTCCTGTTGTCCCACTTTCAAGATATGGGAAAAACTGTGTGCCAGGGCTGCCAGTTCCCGGATTTTTTCCAGATCCGGATATTCGTGGGTACGATACAAAAACGGAAGTTCTTTCCAAAAACTGTCTTCGGCAACCACTTTATTTGCCGCAAGCATAAATTCCTCGATAATCTTGGTCGCAAAATTGCGGTCATATGGCACGATATCGATCGGATGCCCTTCGTCATCAAGAATCAGTTTACATTCTGGAAAATCAAAATCGATCGAGCCCTGTTTTTTTCGCTCTGTCCGTAGGATTACAGCCAGTTCTTTCATCTGCTCAAACATTGGTACAAAAGCTTCGTATTCTGCCATCGTTTTTTCATCATGATCGGTCACAATAGCATTGACATCCGTATAACTCATGCGGCGGTCTACGCAGATCACCGATTCTCCGATGCGGTAATCTTTGATATGCCCTTTCGCATCATAATGAATGATACAGCTGAGTGTAAGCCGGTCCACTCCCTGATTTAATGAGCAGATTCCATTGGACAGTTTCCGCGGAAGCATCGGGATAACACGGTCCGCAAGATACACACTGGTTCCGCGGTTCAATGCCTCTTTATCAAGCGGCGAACCCTCTTTGACATAATGACTGACGTCCGCAATATGCACACCCAGTTCATAGCCTCCGTTTTCCTCTTTATGCAACGTGATCGCATCGTCGAGATCTTTCGCATCTTCGCCATCGATCGTCACGGTCATTCGGTCACGCAGATCCATTCGTCCTGCAATATCCGTCGAATCCACTTTCTCCGGAATATGCGGAAGTTCCCGCAGCACTTCTTCCGGAAATTCCTCCGGTATGCCGTAGCCGCGTACAATGGATAAAATATCAATTCCCGGATCATCTGCATGTCCGAGAATCTCCGTCACGACACCCTCCGGGCTCTTTTCTTCGCTGCCAAAATCCGTTATTTCTACAACGACTTTTTCCCCGGTTTCTGCCTCTTTCGTCTTTCCCTTCGGAATATAGACATCGCTCGTAAACTTCTCACGGTCCACCACGACAAAACCATAGTGTTTATTTCGCATAAATGTGCCGACAACTGTCGTATTGGCACGTTTTAAGATGCGGATGATCTGGCCTTCTTTTCGCTTTCCATTCTTCGAATCCTTGTAGATCTGTACCATAACTTCATCGCCATCGTAGGCATTGGAGCAGCCGGATTCCGGGATGAAAATATCATCCGGCTGGCCTTCTACCCGCACAAATCCAAATCCTTTTGATGTCGCCATAAACGTTCCCGCATTGACATTTTCCTTCGGAAGCTGATATCGTCCGCTTCCGTCTATCACTATTTTTCCCTCTTTTACCAGTTCGTCCAGCAGGGCATGAAATTTGGCACGTTCCTTCTTTGGCACACAAAACAGCGCCGCGATCTCTTTGCCTTTCATCGGACGATACTCTTCTTCTTTGATAAATGCATAAAGCATTTCTTTTCGATCCATACTAAGTCCTTTCCTTACAAGCACGACAATCCGCTGCTTGTTTCACATTAGACCTGAATAGTTACCTAATCAGTAAAAAACCTCTGAAGGCTTTCTCTTTACAAAGGCTCTTCAGAGGTTAAAATCCATTTTATAGTATCTCTTGATTATTTCATATTCATGCAGAGTACAATGGATAAGATAATGAACAATGCACCAAGTACACTTGTAATCTTAACCAGTTTTCCTTCAGCAGAACGTCCTTTGTTCTTACTCCAATACGTATCTGCCGCGCCGGAAACTGCACCAAGACCGGAAGTTTTTCCCTCCTGCATCAATACAACAACAACGATGGCGATACATATTACAATATATAAAACCTGAATGATTGTTTTTACTAAAGTAGACATCTCTTAGTCCTCCTTCTTTCTATAATTTTGTATAAATTCCGGAATTTTAATGCTGTCATCCTCTTTTTTCATCGTCGAGCTGACTTGCTGAGGTGTCCGGTTAATTTTATGATTTACCACAGGCATGTCCTGATTTACCGTAGCAGCTGATGGCTGCGATTTTCTGGCTGCGCTGTTAAATCCACTCAAAAAGCTTGGCTGCGACATCGGTGTAGGTTTGGCTACATGTGGTGCCGCGGTATGTCCTAAATTCATTTTTCCGCCAAGAGAACCATTGGAAAATGTACTGCCAAAACCTCCAAAAGAAGAAGCCTGTGCGGTCTCATCTTTTAAGCCTGTCGCAATGATCGTGATGGTAACTCCGTCGCTGTCATCGTTATCATCCAGCATAATACCAAAGATGATATTCGCATCTTCTCCTGCGAGCTCGCGTACATACTCGGCAGCTTCGTTTGTCTCCTGAATGCCGATGTCTCCACCACTGAAGTTCAGGATAAAGTTTGTCGCACCATCCACACTTGTCTCAAGCAATGGACTTGTGATAGCCTGCTGTACGGCTTCCATACATTTGTTTTCGCCGGTTCCGTAACCAACTCCGATATGAGCGATACCTTTGTCTTTCATGATCGTCGTGACATCAGCGAAATCGAGATTGATCAATGCAGGCAGGTTGATCAGGTCTGTGATACCATGTACACCCTGCTGGAGTACCTGGTCTGCCATGCTGAACGCTTCTTTCATCGAAGTTTTCTTATCGGATATGGAAAGAAGTTTTTCATTTGGAACAACGATCAGTGTATCAACGTTTTCTTTTAATTTGTCAATTCCTGCCAGTGCGTTATCCATACGGCGTTTTCCTTCGAACTGGAAAGGTTTTGTCACAACACCGACAGTCAGAATATCCTGTTCTTTGGCAATCTGTGCGATAACCGGAGCCGCTCCTGTTCCGGTTCCACCACCCATACCGCAGGTAATGAACACCATATCATGTCCCTGAATCAGGTTCAGAAGTTCTTCCCGGCTCTCTTCTGCCGCCTGCTCTCCTACTTCCGGACGAGCTCCCGCACCCAGACCTTTTGTCAGTTTTTCACCGATCTGAATGATATGCGGTGCTTTACATCTGCGTAAATGCTGCTTGTCCGTATTGGCACAGACAAAATCTACCCCTTGAATTCCTTCGTCAATCATACGGTTTACGGCATTGTTTCCTGCGCCGCCGACTCCGACCACAAGGATTTTACAAACATATTCCGTATCGTTGTTATTCATTATCTCTAACACTGCAGTTCCTCCTTCTATCTATCCATAACTATTTCATATATTCAATTATAGCAATTCATTCCTATCAAGTCAGGGGCAGTGAACATTTGTCCCCAACGTCGCATATACTTATATAATAAAGTTTTTCGGAAAAAATATCAAGTATAAATTGTATTTTTTTTGTTAATTTTTCTTTAAAATCACATCACCACCGGCACGATACGATGACATATCAATCTCTCCCGACAGTTTTTGCTCTTTTGCCGTCTTCAAAATATCCGATAATGCGGCGATTGCTTCATCGTAATTGTCTTTTTTCCCGAGGTTCACTTTAATGTCCCCCGAATACAAAAACGCAGCATTGTCACTGTCAAACACGACGCGGTCCCATGTAACCCCATAATGCTGGAACAATCCCGACAAATTCATAATCCTTGACAAAAGTGCCTCATCTTCCATCTGTACTTTCTCATATAAGGAAAATGTTGTCATTGTTTTTGTCTCAAAAAGCGGAATTCCTTTAATTTCATCCTGTGTACTTTTCAGTACAACGCCATCTTTATCAAAATAGATGAACTGATTCATATAGGAAATCCCGGCGATCATTTTCTTTTCGTACAACTTAATGTGAATCTTATGAATTCCCGGATAGGTCACCTGATACTCGCGCACATAAGGAAGAGACGGACAAAATCCAAGTTTCCGCTTGATCCAGGAAGATACCACATTGTGATCCAAAAAGGTGTTACATACTTCCCCGGCTACCACTTCCTGTGAAAAAAAGGTATTTCCCTCGACAGTGATCTCATTGACATGAAATACTGCTGCGATAAGAAGCACCAGGGCTAGAATGATCCCCGGAATAATTAATTTCCAATGTTTTCCTTTTTTCTCGTTCATACTCTTCCTCCTTGTATCTTCTTTTCCCTCTGTCTAATGCACACAAAGTCCAATATTTCGCATGTTTTGTATCGGATTTTCATATCCCCGCAATATATTTTCTGCCTGTTGTACAATGGTCTCTCCTTCTGCCATCGCTCCCGCCAGTAAAATGGCGGCCCCACTTCGCAGATCCGTCGCCTGCACCGTCTCGCCATGCAGTTTCGTCACTCCGTTAATATAAGCACATTTGGCAACTGTATCGATATCCGCTCCCATTTTCTTCAGATACGGAATCATTTGAAAACGGTTTTCAAATACCGTCTCGCACAAAATACTCTCTCCATGCGCCCGCGAAAGCAGTGTCAGGAAAAGTGACTGCGCATCGGTCGGAAATCCCGGATACGGTGCTGTTTTCAGATAAGGAATCGGATGAATGCCCTGATTTCCTTCTGCAAGAACTCCCTCCGCGTCCTGCGCAAAAAAACATCCGGCTTTTTCCAGTTCTTTTCGTTCCGGAAGAAACGACTCTTTTTCTGTCCGGATACGAATTTTCCCCTGTGTCCCAAGAGCCATCGCCGCATAAGTCATAAAGACAATGCGGTCGCCAGGAATCGTCACCTCCGTTCCATGCAGTTTTCCTGCACCACAGATATGAATCGTCCCTGTCGTCTCTCCGTTGATCTTTGCCCCCATGTCGCGAAGCATCTCACACAGGGAACAAATTTCCGGTTCTCTGGCAGTATTTTCCAATACCACATCTGAATTTCCGGATGCATGAAATAAGAGAAGATTTTCTGTCGCACCGACACTCGGATAGGAAAAACGGATCTTTACCGTCTTCGGCACCCGTTCGCGCCGGCATACCAGCCATTCTCCTTCATCCTCCACTTTCACGCCGGATTGTTCCAGTGCTTTGATATGGATGTCAATCGGCCGTCTGCCGATGGAACACCCTCCCGGCATGTGTACTTTGGCTTCTCCGGTTCTTGCCAGCAGGCTTCCCAGAAAAAGAATCGAAGCCCGAACGCGTCCGGCTTCTTTCTGTAATATTGCACTATGTTTTAACACATCTGCCTGCACGCGGAAAACCGAATCTTCCCATGCCGTCTGCAAACCAAGATTTTCCAAAAGTTCTGCCATCACTCTGACATCGGAAATGTCCGGGCAATGTCGGAAAATCATCTCGTCGCTCGTAAGAATACTGGCCGCGAGCATTGGCAGGGCGGCATTTTTACTTCCCTGAAGCACAACCTCGCCCTCCGCACGCCTGCCTCCGTGAACTGCAATCTGCACTGTCAAACCTCCGCACTTATGTTTCTACTTTATAGTATGCGGATGTTATGTATTGGTATCATGTCTTTACCCGTTTTTTCGAAATCTGCAAAACCAATCCAATTTCTGCCAGCAAAAAGATAACGCTGCTTCCTCCATAACTGATAAAAGGAAGTGCAATACCGGTAGATGGGATGGAATTTGTGACGACGGCGATATTCGCAAGTACCTGAACCGCAATCTGAGCCATAACTCCGGTACAGATCATACCGCTGAACAAATCCGGTGACGTCGTTGCAACATCGTAAATACGCCAAAGCAGAATCAGAAACATTAGAATCACGATGCCGGCTCCGACGATTCCAAGTTCTTCACAAATAATGGCAAAGATCATATCGTTGTGAGGTTCCGGAATAAAGCCAAGTTTCTGCATACTCTCTCCGAGTCCGGTTCCAAACAGACCACCCGAGGCGATCGCATACAACCCCTGTAAGATCTGGAACCCCCCCTCATTATTTTCTACATCAAGCCAAATCTGGATTCGCTGCATACGAAATGCATCTCCAAAAAAGATGAACAAGCCCACCAGTCCGACACCAACGACAAGTGTCAAAAAGTATAATCTTTTATACCGCGCCGCCACAAAGCACATGATAAACACAATGCCCATCATAACAATCGCGGAACTTAGGTTTTCTTTTCCGACAAGAACGATCAGTACCGCAGCCGCAAGAAGGATTCGAAGTGCTCCTTTAATATGGCTTACCATCGCCGGCGCATTGTTAATAAACGATGCCGTGATGAGAAGTACCGCAATCTTACTGATCTCCGCAGGCTGAATAGAAACCGGCCCGAGGTACAGCCAGCGCTTTGCTCCGTTGAATTCTCTTCCGACAAAATATACAGACAGCTGCAAAAGCACGGCACAAAAATAGAGTACCGTCACAAGATGCACCCGGAGTCCCGGCAGCCGTTTTAACAAGATGCGGTAATCAAACTTCGACACTATGATCATTACAACGATTCCGACGATAACATTTATCAGCTGTTTTTTCAAAAAGTAGGCAGAATCCTGAAATTTTACCTGTGCCGTATAAGAACTGGAACTATAGATCATCAATAGTCCAAATCCAAGAAGACATAGCACGATCAAAAGGAGACTGTAATCAAACGAATACACCGCTCCTGCATTCCCGGCTGCTTCCTGCTTTCTGTTTTTCATGAACCGATCACTCCAAACCTCTTACAAAATCTTTAAACATGGTGCCCCTTTGCTCGTAGGAATCAAACATATCCCAGCTTGCACACGCCGGTGAGAGCAAAACGGCATCTCCGCTTTCAGCCAGGTCATGTGCCGTTTTGACTGCCTCTTCGAGAGAATCTACAAAACGATACTCAAAAAATCCACACTCCTCTGCTTCCTGCGCGATGCGGTCTTTCGTATCTCCGAGAAGGAGCAGGCATTTTACTTTTCCATCAAAACTGCGGATCCAGTCACTAAAACTTCCGCCTTTATCATATCCGCCACCGATCAGGATCGTCGGGCGGTCCATCGACTGAATACCTTTGATCGCAGCATCCGGATTGGTTCCCTTAGAATCATTGTAGTATTCCACACCATTTATCGTAGTAACATACTCTACACGATGTTCTACCGGATGAAAATGTCTTGTCACTTCCACTGCCACATCATCCGGTACGCCCATTTTTTCCACCATAAGAAGTGCTGCCATAATATTTTCGGCATTGTGGTCGCCCGGTAGTTTGGTCTCTTTTTGATTTAAAAGCACCTTACCATCCCGGCTGCGAACCAGATTACCGGAAGCATCTTTATACATACCGTTGGCAATTTTTTGCTGACTGCTGAAAAATTCCACCTGACATGGAAGGCTGTCTGCCGCATTCCGCAGTCTCTCATCTTCATAATTCAGGATGCAGAACTGCTCTTTCGTCTGATTTTTCGTAATCGAAAGTTTCGTCTCGGCATATTTTTCCATCGTTCCATGGCGATTCAAGTGATCCGGCGTAATATTTAAGATTGCACTCACTTTCGGGCAGAAACTAACCGTACTTTCCAATTGGAAACTACTGATCTCAGCCACCGTAACAGAATCTTCTGACGTTTTTGCCGCTTCACTCGTGTAGGGGTTTCCAATATTTCCCACCACAAATGTTTTCTCATTAAAAGCTTTCATGATCTCACCAACCAATGTCGTCGTAGTCGTCTTTCCATTGGTTCCCGTGATTGCCATGACACTTCCTTTTTCTACGAGATATCCCAGTTCAATCTCGCCAATGATCGGAATGTTTTTTGACCGGAAGAAATCTCCGATCTTTTCAAAGACAGGTACCCCGGGACTAAACACGGCACAATCCACATCGTCCCATCCTTCTTCTTTAAAATCTCCGGATACCAGCACTTCGGCATCTATTCCCGGAGCATTACAATCTAATTTCTGATCGTACAAAATGCGTTTTGCACCAAGTTTTCCAAGCAGTTCAAGTGCTGCTTTTCCACTTTTTCCATAACCGATGACGGCTACCTGTTTTCCTGAAAAATCCATTTTTCTCTCTCCATTCCTGTATTGTTTATAATGCCATCAAACCAATCAGGCACAAAATTGCTGTAATAATGCTGAACGCTGCCACTACCTGTGTCTCGGAAAAACCGGACAATTCAAAATGATGATGGATCGGCGCCATCTTGAAAATACGTTTTCCATGGGTCAATTTAAAATAACCGACCTGAATAATAACGGAAAGCACTTCTACCAGATAGATCAATCCTACGATCACAATGTACAACGGCATATGAAGCATCAATGCTATGGATGCCACAAATCCACCAAGTGCCAGCGATCCGGTATCACCCATAAACACACGGGCCGGATACGTATTAAATAAGAGAAATCCCAAAAGGCTTCCTACCACAGCTCCGGTGATCGGTGTCATCGCCGGTTCGATCGCAACGGCCGCGATTGTGAAAAAGGTTCCTACAATGACTGTCACGCCGGAGGCAAGACCATCTAAGCCATCCGTAAAATTGACTCCGTTTACTGTTCCTAACACGACAATAAATACAAAAATGATGAACAGCCAATCCGGCATCGTAAAGAAACTATTCATAAACGGAATGCGGATCGTCGCTGTCATATGTGCTACATTATAATAATAGCAGACAAATACAACTGTCACGATAAACTGTCCAAACATCTTTTGCAATGGTTTCAATCCCAGAGAACGTTTCATGACAACTTTAATATAATCATCCAAAAATCCAATGATTCCAAATCCCAATGTCATAAATAAAACCGGAATCAGTTCCGAATATCTTCTTATGTAAAGCAGAGACGTAAGAAGGATCGACACCAGAATGATCAGGCCTCCCATCGTCGGAGTTCCCGCTTTTTTCAAATGAGACTGCGGTCCGTCATCTCGGACAAACTGTCCAAACTTTAATTTACGTAAAAACGGAATAACAATCGGGCACAAAACCACGCTTATTCCAAATGCAATTACAACCGGCATCAATATACTCAAATCCAAATTCACTTTTTACACCTCATTTTATCGTTTTTATTTAATGTAACTATTGTACCCCATTATATCCATAACCGCAAGGTTTTCTTGTCACTCTTTTAAGAGATATGGCAAAATATTGGTATACAATGTCGAAATTGCGGGAGCCGCGATCACACCGCCATAATACAGTCCCTGGGGCTCATCGATCCGCACCATAGCGATCACACTTGGATTATCCACCGGCGAAAATCCGATACAGGAAGCAATGTATTTGCCATTTCCGCGGGGAAGTTTCTGGCTGGTTCCCGTTTTGCCTCCGATAAAATATCCATCGACACCGGCTTTCTTCCCGCCGCCTTCGCTGACAACTTTTTCCAGTGCTTTGCGGATTTCTTCGGAAATAGATGCATCCAATACCTTTTTCCCCGAAGAATACGACATCTTTTTCATTCTCGTTTTATCGCTGTTTACCGCATACATACCAAAATGCGGCGTAATCTTTTTTCCTCCATTGATGATCATGCAGACCGAAGTGAGCATTCGTATCGGAGAGAGCTGGAACGACTGGCCGAAAGACATCGTCGCAAGTTCTACCGCTCCGACATTTTCCTGTTTGTGCATGATCGTGGCGGCCTCACCCGGCACATCAATTCCTGTTTTTTCCAAAATGCCAAACTTTTTCATACCTTCAAAAAGCCCTGCCACACCGACTCTTGCTCCCACTTCCATAAAGACCGGGTTGCAGGAGTTCATAATTCCCTGCTCAAACGTCTCCGCTCCATGACCGGTTGTTTTATGGCATCGGATCCGACGGTCTTCTACTACTTTATACCCGGGACAGGAAAAGGTGTCTGTCATTTTTACCACACCTTTGTCAAGTGCCGCAGCCGCGGTCACTACTTTAAACGTCGAACCAGGCTCATACGTATCGCTGACTGCCAGATTTCTCCACATGGCATTGAGCGCTGTCATCTTCTCCTTTTCACTCATCCCCTCTTTTCCATTTACAAGTGTATAGGGATGATTCAAGTCAAATTCCGGTGCATTTACCATCGCATAAATCTCACCATTCTGTGGATTCATAATAATAATTTCCACCGTCTTTGCCTGTTTTTGTTCTAGCAGTTTATTGGCAACCTGCGTCGCATACTCCATGACATTGAGATCAAGCGTCGTCGTAAGATTCCAGCCGGCGATCGGTTCTTTGCGGTCCTCTGCGCCATTGCGGATCTCTACGCCGCCTGCCGTCGCCATCGTAAGGATGGAGCCGTCAAGACCTTTCAAAAGAGATTCATAAGATACTTCCAATCCCACAATTCCCTGATTATCTCCTCCGGTAAATCCCAGCACTTTGGAGGCAAGGGTCCCGTATTCATAATACCGTTTATAGTCCTCATCTACCGTTACACCTGCCAGCTTATAAGCACGGATGCGGTCTGAAATTTCTTTTTCTACATTCGATTTTATTTTCTCACGGGAGGAAATTTTTTCCACTTTTTTCCGTATCTCTGCTTCCTCGATGCCAAGTTCCTTACTCAAAACCGAGATTACTTTTTCCGGTTCTTTTACCTGACTGTGAATGACAGAGATGGTAGACACAGACACATTGCCAGCCAGAACGTTGCCATTGCGGTCAAGGATCTTCCCCCGCTCCGCCTTTATGGTTCGTTCTCTCTCATGAAGTTCTTTTGCCTTCACGCCATAATAATCTGCCTTTGTAAGCATAAGGTACCCCAGCCGTACGATCAGGATCGACGCCACGAGGGTACATACAAAAAATACCAAAAACAAACTCTGTCTTTGGTACGTTTTGTGCCCGACAAGCATCCTGCCTCCATTCCAAAGCCTCTGCTTTTGAAATAAGTATCTTTACTAATGTATTCTCCGGCGATAAAAATATTCCGCTTACTGTTCACCGCCCTCCGGCGCTGCCGTTGGTTCTTCTGTCGCTGTCGGTTCCGGATCATCGTCCGGTTTCTGCGTCGCCGCCGGCTCCGCTGTCGGTTCCGCCGTCGAATCTGCTTTTGTCACATCGTCAGTATTTTCCGCATAAATTCCTAAAAACGGAAGAATTTTCTTCATGATTTTAGAAGCAAATTCAGTAGCATACGTACTGTGTGCCTGATCTTCCACATGCGGTTCATCAATGATAACATAAATAACGGCTTCCGGATTTTCTGCCGGCACACATCCCAGGAAAGATACAAGGTATTTGCGTGCGGTCACCGGGCGCTTCTGCGCCGTTCCTGTCTTTCCACCGATGGAATATCCTTTTACACCCGCCGGTGCAGCAGTTCCTTCTTCTACCGTTGCCTTCATATACTGACGGATCAGACTGCTTGTCTTATCCGAAACGGTCTTTTTCACTACGATTGGCTCATTTTTCTTTACAATGGCACCATTTTCATTTTGAATCTCTTTGACAATGTGCGGCTCGTAATAATCTCCCCCATTGACAAGAGAACTAAAGCCGGCTGCCATCTGAACCATCGTTACAGTCTGGGTCTGTCCAAAACTGCTTGTCGCAAGTTCTACCGGATTCAGCTCTTCTTCGCTGTGAATCAGTCCCGCTGTCTCACCCGGCAGATCGATTCCGGTTTTTTGTCCAAATCCAAAGATTTTATTGTACTTACTAAAATTGGTACGCCCTAACTTTTGTCCAATTACCATCAAGGCACTGTTACAGGATTCCATCAAACTTTTTTCAAGGGAAATACTTCCATGTCCCGATCGGTTTGAGCATCGGATTCTCACGCCGGATACGGTAAGTCCACCGTCACAGTTAAAGTAATCTGAATCCTTCACAACACCTTCATCCAAAGCTGCCGCCACCGTAAACGGCTTGTATGTCGATCCCGGTTCGTAAGCTGATGAAACACAGAAATTTGACCACATTGACATCAATGCATCGCTTGTCGCCTTCTCATCCATCGCGTCAATTTGCTCCTGTGTATACATCGACGTCAGATTTCTCGGATCATTGAGATCATATGTATTTTTTGACGCCATCGCAAGAATCTCTCCGTTGTTCGGATTCATTACAAGTACAGAGATATTTTCCGCTCCGGTTTCTTCGTTGTATTTTTGGATCTGTTTTTCGACAAGCCGCTGCACATTGGCATCAATTGTCAGAATCACATTATTTCCGTTGGTCGCTTTTTTTACCGTCCGCTGAAATTCCATATTGGCATCAAAATATCCATATTCACGGCCGGTTTTTCCATTCAGATCATCGTTGTAACTGCCTTCTACGCCATACGTTCCCTGATTTTCGGAAGACGTAAATCCGACGATATTACAGGCAATCTGGTTGAGCGGATAATTTCTCGTATACGTCTCTTCAAACCAAACGCCCTGAATCTTTTCATTGTCTTTCATCAATTTTTTAAATCCATCCACCTGCTCTACGGATAACTGTTCCAGTCCTTCTACATGCTGGTACATGGAATTTGGGTTTTCACTGATGATATTCTCGATCACACTGGTATCAAACGCAAAATAAGCGGCAATCTGAGTCAACGTTTCTTTTTTGATGTCCTCTTTTGTCGCTAACGATCTTGGTTCTATGATCAGATTAAATTTACGTATACTCTGCGCAAGCACAGTATCATTTCGGTCTTTGATCGCACCACGGCGGTAATCCAATACCGCATTGGTGTATGACTGCTGTGCCAGCACTTTTTTCTTATAATCGTCTCCCTTATCCCAGTTATATCGGCAAATGTTATACAATAATCCGCAAAACAGAAGAAAACATACTCCCAATACCCACAGAAGGCCAAATTTCATTCCACGGGTAAAACGTTTTGGTTTCTTTCTTCGCATTCTGCGGTGTCTCATACGGGTATTCATCTGTCTTCCCTTCTTCCAAGCCTATCTTTTATTTTTGATGCAGGCGCACCTGTGTACTTTTCTTGCTCTCATATGTATAAATCTGGCTCTGTGATGCCGTTTTCATACCGAGTTCTTTCGTTGCCTTTTTATATACAGCAGATAAATCAAGACTCTCCTGCAACGCCTGAGAAGCATTGGAATTGGTTTTCTCCATCTCCATCACTTCACTTTCCAGACTAACAACGCTCTTGCTAAGCATTGTCTTCTTGGACTGCATCTGAATATACGAAAAGCAAATGCCAAATGCGACCGCAAACGTAAGTGCGATCAATAAAACAGATACTTTGTCCACACGCTGTTTCGGCTGTGGTCTCGCTGCCGGTTTTCGTTCCGGACGACGCTGTTCTTCCTGCTCCGGTCTGCGTTTCGGAGCCGCATACAATTTTTCTGCTTCGGTGCCATAAATATATCTTGTCTTCACTGACATCATAATCCTCCTGTTATTTTTTATTCTCCCCGCTCAAATATACGTAATTTAGCACTTTTTGAACGTGAATTTATTTCTAATTCTTCCTCACCCGGAAGAATCGGTTTTCTGGTTATCACTTTTCCTTTTGGTTTCTTTCCACATACGCAAACCGGAAAATCCGGTGGGCAGGTACATGGGTTTTCCATTTTTCGGAAAAAGTTTTTCACAATCCGATCTTCCAAAGAATGGAAGGTGATAATACACAATCGTCCTCCCGGATTCAACAGATCCACCATGTCTTCCAATGCGTCCTGCAAAACATCCAGTTCATGATTCAGTTCAATGCGGATCGCCTGAAATGTCCGCTTTGCCGGATGACCTTTTCCGTTTTTTGCCTTTGCCGGCATCGAACTTTTTATAATGTCGACGAGTTCTCCCGTCGTTTCAATCTCTTTTTCCTGCCGTTTTCTGCAGATGTTTCTTGCGATGCTTTTCGCATACCGCTCTTCCCCATAGTGTTTTATAATTTCATATAATTTTTCTTCCGGATAACTGTTTACCAAATCTTTCGCAGTAAAATCGCGGCTCTGATCCATGCGCATATCCAGCGGCGCATCTGCCATATACGAAAATCCGCGTTCTTTCGTGTCCAATTGATACGAAGACACGCCAAGATCCAAAAGAATTCCATCTACCTTATCAATCTGCAGTTCTTTTACAACCTGCTTTACATTGACATAATTGCTTCGAACAAGGTGGACACGATCTCCAAATGGCTGCAAACGCTCTGTCGAAGTCCGAATCGCCGCTTCGTCCTGGTCAATCCCGATAAACTGTCCTTTTTCCGACAATTTTTCACATACATGAAAGGCATGTCCGGCTCCCCCAAGGGTTCCATCCACATAAATGCCGTCCGGCTTTACTGCCAGTCCTTCAATGCATTCGTTAAGTAATACGGAAACATGTTTAAATTCCATCGTTTTCTGCGCCCCCTTCTATGTACTGCCTGATTAGAAGGAAAGTCCCAAATCCGACATATGTTCTGCAATATCGTCCACGTTATCAAAGTCATCGTTTTCTGCCCAGCGTTCTTTGCTCCAGATCTCGACTTTGCCCATCACACCGACAAAGACGATATCTTTCTCCAGTCCGGCTTTTTCACGCAGATTAGCCGGGATCAATGTTCTTCCCTGCTTGTCCAATTCACACGAAGCCGCTCCTGCCATGAAATAACGCTGTAACTTACGTGCTTCTTTGCTGCCCGGAAGTTCCCGCAACTGTTTTACGAAGTCTTCCCAGTCTTCCTGTGGATACACGAACAGACATCCGTCCAGACCAAGTGTCACTACAAAAGAATCCCCCAGTTCTTCTCGGAACTTTGCGGGAACAATTACCCTTCCTTTTGCATCGATACTATGATCGTATGTACCCATAAACATAAGACTTCACCAACTTCCCTCTGTGGTCTGTGGCACTCGTTTTTTACTGAGGCGGGTTGTGAGACTTGGGAGAATGAAAGTTGAAGCAACTCCACAAGTCTCTGCCCTGTCCTCCACTTTATACCACTTTTCTCCACTTTGCTCCACTTTTACTCAAATTTTACTCCATTTTAGGGATAAAAGCAAGCATTTTTTTGACACATTTTCAATGCAACACCTTATTTTTCGGCTTTTGCGTGCGTTCCCAGCACCATATGTAGTAATAAACGAAAAAAAACACCACATCTTGTACTAGATATGGTGTTTTAAATTTTTTACAATATTTTATGGAAATTTATTCCTTTTTTCACACTTAAGCCACTTTTGCCATTTTCTCACACATTGCCAGGAATTTTTTATGTATTGCCCGGTTTTCATCCAGCTCCGGATGGAAAGAAATCGCAATCTGGTTCTGATACTGCACGCCCACGATATTTCCGTCTACTTTCGCAAGGATCTGCACTCCCGGCTCAACGGACTCAATGTATGGGGCACGGATGAATGTCATCGGAATTTTGCCGATTCCTTCAAATTCATGCTCGGTATAGAAACTTCCCAATTGTCTTCCGTAGGCATTTCGCTTTACGGTAACCGGCAGTGTCGTCAAATGCACGGTCGTATCGTCGGCAATCTTTTCTGCCAAAAGAATCAATCCGGCGCATGTCGCAAGTACCGGCAAACCCTCTTCGATTCGTTTTTTTACCGTATCAAACATACCAAGCTCACGCAGAAGTTTTCCCTGTACGGTACTTTCGCCACCCGGCAGGATCAGCCCATCCAGCCTTTGATCCAGATCTTTTGCCTGTCGGATCTCGACGCAGGACACGCCGAGTTTTTCCATCGCCTTACAATGCTCGGCAAACGCTCCCTGAACAGCAAGGACACCTATTTTCATGAGGCTCACTTCCTTTCCATTATTTCCCGCGTTCTGCCATCAAAAGTTCGATTTCCTGCTCATTGATACCTACCATCGCCTCTCCGAGATCCTCAGAAAGTTTTGCGATCATATCCGCATCGGTATAATTGGTAACTGCTTTTACGATTGCCTGCGCACGTTTTTCCGGATTTCCGGACTTAAAGATACCGGATCCGACAAAGACACCTTCCGCACCAAGCTGCATCATAAGTGCTGCATCTGCCGGTGTAGCCACGCCGCCTGCCGCAAAGTTTACAACCGGAATACGTCCATTGTCATGTACATACTGAACCAGATCGTAAGGAACCTGCAAGTTCTTTGCTTCATCGTACAATTCATCTTCACGCATCGATGTGATCTTTGCAATTTCCTGATTCATCATACGCATATGACGTACGGCCTGTACGACATCACCGGTTCCCGGCTCACCTTTTGTACGGATCATGGATGCTCCTTCATTGATACGGCGCAATGCCTCACCAAGATCTTTTGCTCCGCATACAAATGGTACTTTGAATTTCGTCTTATCAATATGATATTTATCGTCTGCCGGTGAAAGCACTTCACTTTCATCGATATAGTCAATCTCAATGGCTTCCAGAATCTGCGCTTCTACAAAATGTCCGATACGGCACTTTGCCATAACCGGGATGGAAACGGCTTCCTGGATCCCCTTGATCATCTTTGGATCGCTCATACGAGCCACACCGCCTGCTGCGCGGATATCTGCCGGAATACGCTCCAGCGCCATAACTGCACAAGCTCCTGCATTTTCTGCGATCTTTGCCTGCTCCGGTGTCGTAACATCCATGATTACGCCGCCTTTTAACATCTGTGCCAATTCTTTATTTAATTTGTATCTTTCATTCATTTTATGTCATCCTCCTAACACTTTTCGTGTTTATTAAGAACATGTTCATTTTGAATGATACACTATGTCTGGCACTTTGAAAATATCCAGTTTGGTTTATTTTTGAATGCCAGTTGGAGGGTGGAAAATCATTTTTTCTAAATCTGCTTAAAGTCCACACTCCTTTTTTGCATTTCCTCCGCCTGATACTGAATCAAAAATGCCTGCGCTTCCTTACTGCTTCGAATAAAATAACGTTCGCCATCCGATTCGACAAATGCAGTATTGTTTTCCATCGCCAGTCCCACTATATCTTTTTCGAGCAGCATGGCATCAAACGACCCCCGCCCTTCTTCGTTATAATGAGGACAAAAAGCCATCGGAACGATGCCCAATCCATCCGCCCAGCAATACTCCCATTCGCTTTCCTTTGAAAAAGATTGGGAATCACTATGTCCACAGCAAAACCAACAAATTGCTCCGGCACTAATTCCCGTTAATACGGCGGTATCTTTCTCATATATTTCCTTCAATTTTTTATCTACACCATACTTTTTCCACATTTGCATCATAAAAACGGTGTCACCGCCCCCGACATAAATAATATCTGCCCACTGCAGCAAATGATCGATCGTATCTTCACCAGGCGCAGACATGAGACAAAGGCACTTTACTTCACATCCCAGTTTATTATATTCTTTGGTAAATATATCCCGATATTCTTGTGCGTCCTGACTTGCCGTTCCGATAAACAGTACATTTGGATTTTGTTTCTTTGCTAATTTAACTGCATATTTATTTAGTGGTCTTGTAGATAATAAATCGCCACTTGCTATTGCTACAATTCTTCCCATCTGTGTCCTCCATTTTGCCAAAATTTGTATTTTCCCTTAATACTCTTTTGGTATCTCGCCTTCTATCCCATACATTTCTTTAAATTTTGCAAGATCCGCCTGCGTTTTGATCAACATAACTTCTTCCCACTTTCCCGTACGAATATCCTTAAAACCGGCAACCTGCTCCCCATTACAAATACTTGCTTTTATCATCGGCTTTTTATTTTCTTTATCATATGGCTTAGGTATTATTTTCTTTCTGAAAAAACTCATCGTCGGACCCCCAAATTCTCAGTTGCTATTATTTATAAATGCCTTAGCTTTATATAAAAATTCTACTGCCATTTTCACTTGTTCTTGACATTCTTTTTTATCAGCTATATAAAAATCATCATAATCAGAATTATTTCTTATTCTCTGAGCATTTGCAATCCTTTTATAATCTCCCGCTTTAAATCCTCCAATTTGATCTTTAATATAATGTACATTAAATTGCCTTAGACATCCGTTATGTGAATCAGCATCAATTTCTTTCATCGCAAGCAAGGCTTTCATCGTCTTTTCCATTGCGTAAAAAGCTCTATTATTTGCTGACTTATACCGTTCATTTTTTAATAATTCCTGTGCTTCTTCAACCAGTTCCTCAGCTCTTTCTATGCGAACCTTTGCCAAAACTCCATAAGTTTCTTTATCCATATATTACCCTTCCCTCTTTTTCAATATTTTTAAAATAAGCATACCATGCCTTTTTTTCCATAAACTCATTTTCTGGAATACAGGTATACTCAACTATAATATTTGTCTCCATCGCAATGTCAGTAACTATATCCATCAAAAGATCATCATACTTTTTCACTTGGAGCCTGTCACAATCTGTTAATATTGCAACATCAATATCTGAATTCTCTGTATAATCTCCCCTTGCACATGAGCCATATATAACTATTTTTTTTACATGATTTTTCATGTTTAAAGGTATTTTTTCTTTTAAAATCTCAACCGCTTGTTCAATATCATTACCATTCATATTGAGTACCTCCATCACAAAATATATTCCATCTGCCTCTTTATGCAATTCCCTATTTATCTTCCTCTGTCCGTATCAAAGACTTTTGCGTCTCAAATCCCTCGGGATATCTGCTTTTCAATTTATCGATGTTCCCCTTAAAAACATCTTCAAGTGAAATATCTAATGCGGTAGCTGCTTCTGCCAAATACCATGCAATATCGCCAAGTTCCTTTACCAAATGCTCTTTATCCAGTTCATGTCCCTGTGCCATCCATTTTTTTACAATATCAATCGCCTCTCCGTACTCTCCACACAACCCCATAACACTATTGATCAAAACATCCTTTTTATCCAGCGCTGGATTAAGTGTTGTCATTGCCAGTTTTTGGTACTCATTTACTTTCATTTTCTGTTCCTCCATTCACAGTTCAAATTCCCAGATACTAAGTTTACCTTTTGCCGGTATCAGCTCGGTCTTTACTATATTTTCCAGTTTAAATCCATACCCTTCCCATTCGGTATGCTTGATAATGCTGGAATATATCTCAGCATTTCTTTCACTTAATTTCTTTCTTAATTCATCGTCCACTTTTATACAATCCGCCAGGGTAACTTTTGCAATAATACAACCGCTTGGATATTCCAAATTCAGATGTTCAAATTTTTTCATTGCTTTTTTGTCTACCCCTTTGCCGGCGTGGATAAGGATTTCTCCTCTGTATTTTGTTTTCCAAGTTCTAAACTCATATTCTTTCAGCCCTGCTGCAATCAATGAGGCAAAAGGCTGTTTTATTGTAATTGCTTTCATTTATACCTCCGTTTACGCAAATCCCCGTTTATGTAAGCGCAATTTCTACGCAAATCCCCGTTCGTTGCGCCTCATATTCCCGCGAAATCCCCATAAAGTTTTCTAATCCGGAATGATTTCTATGTACACCTGATCGTATTTATGCCGCAGTTCCTGCTTTATTTCGTCCCTTACACGATGCAGAATACTGATATGAATGACGTCGGTCTGATTTCCTATGTACACTTCCACCCAGAGTTTTCGCCCGGTCTGGATCACATCTAAAAAAGTCACTTCATACGGATACTCCTGCATATGTTTATTGACAATGGCATAAATCTGATCAAACACTTCCTGTTCAGGGGCAAAAAGCACCAGATTTCGGATGCTTCGGAAAATGACTTTGACCGGCTCTTTGATCAAAAACAATGCCATGATAACGGCAACCGTCGGATCGATATAAGGAACCAGAAACTTCCCTCTTGTCTGAACCAATATCGTCTGAACGGCAAAGGCAGCCGCTACTCCCATACTGCTTACAATGTCGAGTTTCCACATATACAACTCTGCTTTGATCGTATCGGACTCGTATTTTTTACTATAATGGCTTAAAAGCAGATACATTGCCGCACATCCCAGACACACGATAAATTCAAATACCGCGATACTTCCCGCATCGACATCGTGTCCGCCCTGAAATAGCAGTTTTACATTTTCTACCAGTAAATTACAGGTCAGTGCCAATAATACGCTGTATTTCACAAGCAAAAACAACGACTCTACCTGCGAATATCCATAGGGATGTTTTTCCGTTACCGGCGTATAAAGCAGCGGAACGAGTACCAAAAAAGGACCGATCATAACCAGATCTGCCGCATCAAACAGACAGTCCGTTAAGAGCGAGTGCGAATGTGTGATCCACGCCATGATTCCTTCGGAAAGTACAAACAAAATACTTCCCATGAACGATAGCCGCAATATCAATTTTTCAATTTTCAGCTTACTTTTTTTCATTTTATGAATCCTCTTCCGTGATATCATTCATAACTACATAATACACCTCTCCATACATTTCTGTATGCACAGACCGTCCGTAATCCAGAACCTTTTTCACCGTTCCATCTTTGCATATTATTCTGTATTTCACACGGTCAATATCCTTTTCCCAATCTTCCTTCTCACGCAGATCCAAACTACAACACCCACGATTACAATAGCACCGGAAAGCACCTGGGAAACCGCGATTCCGGTACTTCCGATCTGCAACTGATCGGTTCGGAGTCCTTCGATCCACACACGTCCCAGTGCATAACCCACGAGATAGAGTAAAAATATCTCTCCATTGAATTTCTTCTTCGTCGTAAATACAAGGATTAATACAAGAACGAGAATATTCCAAAGGGATTCGTACAAAAATGTCGGGTGTACCTGAATATACTGCACACCATCCACCGTTGTCATATGGCTTTTCATCAATTCCGTGATATTTGCCGGATTTACCTGATCCACTCTCAAACGCATGGCAAATAAACTATTGGTATATTCTCCAAAAGCCTCCCGGTTAAAGAAGTTTCCATAACGTCCAATGATCTGTCCCAATACAAGACCTCCTACCGCAGTATCCGCAAGCAGAAAGAAATTGTATTTTTTTACCTTGCAATAAATAATTGCCGTTAATATTGCTGCGATCACGGCTCCGTAAATTGCCATTCCACCGCCACGTGTATTAAAGATCTGAAGCAGATCATCTTTATAATTTTCCCAGCTGAACGCCACATAATACAGTCTCGCACCAATGAGGGAAAAAATGATTGCATAAATAGCGAAGTCTGTATACACTTCTTTTTTCTGACCGGTTCTCTGCGCCTGATGACAGGCAAGCCAAAGTCCGGACAACATTCCTGCCGCAATGATCATTCCGTAAAATGCGATCGTAAATCCCCCGATGGTAATTCCTTTCGGAAGATGTGGAATGTAGAATCCTATATTAGGGAATGCAATTTCTGCTGAATTCATACTCTATCCTTTCTGCGGATATTGTTCCGCACTATACTTACAAATCCCAGAAAACTCCAAGGAATCTTCTGGGATTACCTGCTTCATTATACGTTAAAACGGAACAGCACGACATCGCCGTCCTGCACGACATACTCTTTTCCTTCGGAACGGACAAGCCCTTTTTCTTTTGCTCCATTATAACCATTATTTTCCACCAGATGATCATAACTGACAACCTCTGCACGAATAAATCCGCGCTCGAAATCCGTATGTATCTTTCCGGCTGCCTGTGGAGCTTTGGTTCCTTTTGTAATCGTCCAAGCTTTGGTTTCCATCTCGCCGCTTGTAATATAACTGATAAGTCCAAGCAGTTTATAACTTGCTTTGATCAGTTTTTCCAATCCGGATTCTGCAATTCCAAGATCTTCCAAAAACATCTTCTTTTCTTCGTCATCCAGTTCTGCAATCTCCTGCTCGATCTGCGCGCAGATCACAAATACTTCTGAATTTTCATCTGCTGCAAACTGACGGACTTTTGCAACATGTTCGTTTGTCGCACCATCATCTGCAAGATCATCTTCTGCAACATTCGCCGCATAGATAACCGGTTTTGCCGTAAGAAGATTGTACTCTTTAAACCATTCTTCTTCCTCTTCGCTCTGCAATTCAAAGTTCTTTGCAAGATGTCCTTCTTCCAAAAATGCTTTTAACCGCTCCAGCATATCCACTTCTGCTGCCAGCTTTTTATCGGCTCTTGCCGCCTTGATGCTTTTTGCCAGACGGCGCTCCAGAATTTCAATATCCGAAAAGATCAATTCCAGATTGATCGTCTCGATATCACGAAGCGGATCAATGCTTCCATCTACATGCACGATATTGGTATCTTCAAAACAGCGTACCACATGCACGATAGCATCTACCTCACGGATATTTGACAAAAACTGGTTGCCAAGTCCTTCGCCTTTGGAAGCTCCTTTTACCAAACCTGCAATATCTACAAATTCAATGACAGCCGGCACCACTTTCGCAGAATGATTCATCTCTGCCAGCACATCCAGTCTCTCATCCGGCACCGGTACGACACCTACATTCGGATCAATCGTACAAAACGGATAGTTTGCCGATTCCGCTCCTGCCTTTGTCAATGAATTAAATAACGTACTTTTTCCCACGTTGGGAAGTCCAACGATTCCGAGTTTCATTTTCTATCTTTCCTTTCTTACCTAAGCCTTTATTTTCAAGTCTCTATATTATTTCATGTCACCCAGCGAAGCTTGATGACCTGCGCATGCATCAGCATGCTTCATTATATCATATTTACTCATCTTTGTCCATAAAGAACAAAGGTGCCACGCCTTACTTTTCTGCCACTTGACGCATTAAGGTTTTCAGCTGCGGATCGGTAAGGCTCTGCGTATTGTTCTGTAATACATTCCGGTTAAGCCATCCTCTTTCATGTAGACAGACTGCACGCCAAATACAATGCCGGAAACGATCACTTTCTTTTTGCCGGTCCGCGTTCCGATAAAATAAATCAGCCCCAATACGAGCAAAATTCCGGCAAGTACAGAATTCACCTCTTTTACTGCCGCCTGTTTTGGCTGTGTGTCCTCATACTGCGCAATGCGGGTCGGGATTCTTTCATAAATTACCTCCTAAAACAGTTTTATCCTCTCGTTTATAAGTACACAAAGTCTCTCCTGCATATACTCCGGCAGAAAAGACGCTCTGCACATAGATATAAATGTCTCTTTTTTCTTAACAAGTAATCCTATCATTTTCTCCGCAGATGTACGGCTGATGCCACATTCATCGGCAAAAACCATAAAATCTTTCCACCGTAAATTCATCTTTTTTCCATTCATGGCAAGCGCAAACTGCTCTTTATCTTCCGGCATAATAACATTAACCGGGAGCAGATCATATGCCGGCGAAAGCACATATTTCCCACTTCCTTCCTCCGTCTCTATAAGAGAAAAGTTTTTAAGATGCATATCCGAATTTCCGACTACAAAAGAAAAAAGTAACCGCAAATACAATTCTGTCATATCCAGTCCTTTTCGGCTTGAATATTTACGAATTATCTTTGCACATCTTTCATAAGACCCCCGGTATTTATCCTGTGTAAGCCTAAGATCCAGCTGGCAGAAATCCTCCATCGCTAACATTTTCACATCATTTTTCTCAAATATTCGGTCCACTCTTTTGGTGATATACGCAAATTCTTTCCTGCCTTTCATCAGGGCATGCGGAACGGTTGAAATTCCAATCGAATCTGCCATTGTCATTACGAGCTGCTCTGCCTCCGGCAAGGAATCAAATTCCTCTACCTGCGGTTTCAAAATATAGCCACTTGGATAATTGATCAATGTTAATCTAGGCTTTTTCGTCTGAGAAAACAAGTGCAACGACAACTTTTTCTGCACTCCGGGAACGGTATAACCCTTTTGAATCGTCTCCGTTGCAAGTTGTGTTAATGCCTGCTCATCTATCTCAATTTCCGGAAGTGTCTCTGTCATAAAAAAATGTTTGATGCACGCCTTATGCCATCCGGTTTCCTCCTTCGTTCTCAACGGTTTTCCACAGCACAAACAATTCATATTTTATCCCCCCGTACACTAACATTTCCAATCGCATCCTTGCAGGCAACCAGCAATAATCCAAATCGGTCTGCTGTATCAATCTTCCAATTACGGCTGACTACATTTAATAACCATCCTTCCGGAATCAAACCATCAAAAAAAGGAAATAATGTCTTCGATTTATATTCTTTCTCCGACAATGGCAATGTAAGCGAAACCCCTTTTGCCTCTGGCTTTTTTCGATATTCCTCGTCATAGGAAAACAAATATCCCTCATCCGTCTCACGAACAACTCCGGCAAAAACATTACAAACATAAACATATGCGGTTCGAAACGAATTTTCCATCATTCATCATCCTTTCTTCCCGGAACAGTCTCCATATCGAACATGGCTAATGCCACATTTACCTTGTCCATTCGAAGTGTTTCCTTTCCCTGTTCTAATTCCCGTACAAACCGAAGTCCCAGTCCGGACCGTATTGCAAATTCTTCCTGCGTAAGTCCTGCTTTCTTTCGATTTTCTTTTACAAAACGAGCAATTTTATTCATATCGGTCCCTCTTCTCATCTTTATACCGCAATATTACACCCAAACGGGTATAATTTCAAGGTATTTTTTCATATTTATACCCTTTTGGGTATAAATATAACCTTTATGCGCAGTTCTATACCTTATCGGGTATAATTTTTACAGAATTCGCACCCACTCTTCTGCCCGATACAGTGTTCACAGTCCCGGCAGACCGGAAGCACATCTTCTTTGCTCACAAGATAGATGCCCGCCACACTCATCGCCGGCTGCATCGATCCATTTTCATATGAAACGCCTGCTTTTTCGGCATTCATCAACGCCAAAAGCGTTTCCGTCATTTCCATCTCCATGCCATAAAATCCCGGTCCAAATGCCGGACTGCAATACCTCTCTTCCATCACACTATGTTTTCTGCCAAGATACCCCTGCAGCCAGTCACGTATCACGTCAAGACAGGCGATCTGAAAAATCTCAAAATAATACTGTTTCAGGAGAGCATCATCTTCTGCCACTTTCCGGTCCGGCGCATGAAAAGTATAAAGATAGCCGCCCTCTACCTGACTTCGGTCAATCTTTGTAAGCACCCGGCAGGGAATCTTCTGTCCACCAAATTCAAAATATCCATCCTGAACACATTCTGCAGAAAATGGCTGCAATAACACCGGCACGCGGTACAGATACTTATATTGTTCCAAAACCGTTGCAATATTATGAATTGCCTTTGCTCTGTGTTCGCGGTACATTTCCTTATCCATCTTATCCCACGACGCAATCTGAGCCATCCGCTCCCAGATATCCTCGCGGAGATTCCCGATATTTACCGATAATATTTCTTCTTTTTGGCCTAACCGCTCTAACACCTTTTCGTACATCTCCGGCTGGTGTACCACAGTACACTGACTGCAATCTTTTATCTTCTGTCCTTTCGGGTCCAGAAAATAAGACGGTGTCCCGATACAGTTCTTCTGTAGATAAAGCGGACAGTAACAAAACAAGCAGTTAAAATTATCGACACATTCCACCTTATGACAGGGAAAATATTCACATTCTTTGTTTTGAAAAAATTTGTAACTGTTCTTTCTCATTTTACAATTTTACCCTCCGACAGATATTTTTGTATCTTCTCACACAAAATATCGGCATCAAATTAAAAGCAACATAATGATATAATAAAAAACGCTTGTTCGCAGGATCAGTGCCGGTTCAAAATACATGCAGCTGAAACAGAAACAAGCGCGTAGTAATATAGCTCCCGATATGATTATTAACCCAAGCACTCCCCTATCGGTTAAACTATCTTATTTTTTCTTCGTACTCCATTGCTTTCCGGAATGCCTGTACATTTTTCACCACATCGCCGTGGAACACTTTGGTTCCCGCTACGATTACATTGGCTCCGGCATCCATAACTTCGTAAATATTATTGAGATCCACGCCACCATCTACTTCGATATCCACATCCAGTTTATTTTCATCAATGTAGGTGCGGAGACGGCGGATCTTATCAAAGGTATCCTTACGTATTTTCTGTCCTCCGTATCCAGGCTCTACCGTCATGATAAGAACCATATATATTTTTGGAAGAATATGTAAGATTCCATCAATATCTGTCATCGGCTTAATTGCTACTGCCGGCTTTTTCCCTGCTTTAATAATTTCATCAATCGTCGCTTCCAGATTGTCGCAGGCTTCAGCATGTACCGTAATTCCATCGGATCCCGCATAGGCAAACTCGCGCACATAACGAATCGGTTCCTGCACCATAAGATGCACATCAAAAAAAGTATCCGTACATCCACGGATGCCTTCGATCACGGGGATTCCAAACGAAATATTATTTACAAACATTCCATCCATGATATCAATATGGATATAATCTGCTCCCGCTTTGATCACGGTGTCGAGTTCTTCTCCAAGTCTCGCGACATCAGCTGCCAAAATCGAAGTTGATAACTTATAATTCATAGTCTTCCCCCATTTTCATTAGTTGTATTTTCTCTTTTCCCATTCTTTTAATTCCTCATACATCTGAAGATAATTTTCATAACGAACCGAATTGATCTGCCCGTTCTCCAATGCTTCTTTTACTTTGCAATCCGGTTCATGCGTATGGGTACACCCCAAAAACCTGCATTGTCCCTCATACGGATGAAATTCCGAAAAGTAATCTTTTAATTCTTCTTTCGTAATATCCGGAATCTTCAATGAACTAAATCCCGGTGTATCAAACAGGTACGTGGAGGCATTGATACAGAACAATTCAGAATGTCTCGTTGTATGCCGTCCTCGTCCGATTTTTTCACTTACCGAACCGGTTTCCATCTTTGCTTTCGGATACAGTTCATTGAGCGTGCTTGACTTTCCCACACCGGAAGGTCCGGCTAATACCGTTGTCTTTCCCTCCAGAAGTTTTTGCAGATCAGACAATCCGATCTTTTCCTTTGTGCTGATGGAAAGCACCTGATTGACACATTTTTCATAGATCCCCATCAGCCGAACTGCCTCTTCTTCCGACACAATATCCGATTTATTAAAACAGATCACCGTCTCGACTCCCTGTCGTTCCATCATAACCAAAAAACGGTCCAGCAGATTGAGATTTGGCATCGGGTCAGCCATGGCAAATAACACAACTGCCTGATCTACATTTGCCACTTCCGGCCGTATCAAATGATTCTTCCGAGGTAAAACTTCTTTGACATTCCCAATTTTTTCCTCTTTTGAAACAACCTGAATCCGCACATTATCCCCGACAAGCGGCTTAATCTTATCTTTACGGAAACCGCCTTTGGCTTTACATTCGTAAGTATGCAAAGTACCATCATCCTCACAGTTTACATAGTAAAACCCGGCGATTCCCTTAATGATCTTTCCTGTCAATTCCATTAATCTGAAACCCTCTTAAAGGTTACATTGTATGTCGCAACCTGCTGTCCATCGCGGCAAACTGTGATTTCTCCCTGATTTGCACTGCTTCCTTTGATTCCATCCAATGTCCAAGGGAAATCATAATACGTTTTCTGTTCTTCACGAACCGTCGTTGTATTTCCATCCTGCTTCAGAATAACTTTGATTATTCCGCTGTCTGTCTCATATTCAAACGGATTGGCGATCGTAACGCTTCCTTCATATGTGTACGTTTTTTCCGGTCCAAGGCTCAGTGTAACATCAACGGTACTTCCTTCTTCTACCTCATTTCCGCTTGATACGCTCTGGACACAAACACGGTTTTTCTGCGTGCTGGAATAGCTCTTTGTCTCAGAACCGTATTTCAAGCCTGCTTTTTCAAGGGCACTCTTTGCCTGACTTCTTGTCATACCGAGAAGGTTTGGCACTTTTACATATTTTGTTTCTTCTCCCTTACTTGGATAAATGGTAATTGTAGCACCTTTATCTACTTTTTTGCCGGCTGCCGGCTTCGTATAAGCTACTTTGCCGATTGCCTGGGAGCTGTAAACATCTTCACCCTGTTTTACTTTAAAGCCTTTGTCATTCAACGTCTGGTACGCATCTGTAATCGTATCGCCTGTCGTATCCGGGATGGAAACCTGCTCTACCCCGCTGCTGACGATCAATTCTACTTTACCGCCTTTTGCCACGGTAGAACCGGCTGCCGGACTGGTCCGGATGACATAGCCTTTTTCAATTTCATCCGAAGCTTCTTCGGTTACAGTACAAGTAATGTCATAATTTGACAAATCCGTCTCAACATAATCTTTAATCTTGTTTGCATAATCTTCCAGTGTAATCTCATCACCGGATGTATCAGAACCCGGTTTTGCCGTTTCACTGGCGGTAGTGGATGAGCTGCCGGAATTACTTTCTGGTTTTGCACTTCCCCAGAAACCGAGGACGCGTCCAACCATATACAATATAACAAGTCCGATGATGATCGCTACTCCGATACTTCCAAATACCAGTGCTTTTTCCAGTTTCGGATCGACATCCGAATTGCTCTCCGGTTCTTCCGGCTCTTCCGGTTCCTGCGGCTCCGGTTTCTGCTCAACCGGTCCCATTCCTTTGCGGGAAGCATCGCGGAGCGTATTGACATCATCTTTTGACATAAATATCGTTCCGTCATTTTTATAAAGATTTCCGATCACTCCGTAATCTCCTGACGGATCCTGCAGAAACATTTTTAAATCTGCGATCAGATCTGCCACACAGCTGTAACGGAGTTCCGTCTTCTTCTGCATACATTTATTTACAATGTTGCTGATTCCCTTTGGAATCGTCGCATCCAATGCAGCCAGAGGCACAGCTTCTTCCTGAATGTGTGCCAGTGCGATCGCTACGGCGCTTTCTCCATTGAATGGGAGAGTTCCGCTGAGCATCTCATACATCGTCACACCAAGAGAATAAATATCACTCTTTTCATCGCTGTAACCACCTCTTGCCTGTTCCGGTGAAATATAATGCACCGATCCCATCGCATTGGCTGTGATCGTATTGGAACTTGCTGCCTTGGCAATTCCAAAATCTGTCACTTTCGCCGTTCCGTCTCGCGCGATCAGAATATTCTGCGGTTTGATGTCACGGTGAATGATATGATTGCTGTGGGCTGCTTCCAGACCGTTGGCGATCTGAAGTGCGATCCCTACTGCCTCTTTTACGGACAATTTGCCCTTTTCTTCAATATATTTTTTCAATGTGATTCCATCGACAAGTTCCATAACGATATAATACATACCGTTTTCTTCTCCGACATCATAAATCCCTACAATGTTTGGATGAGAGATGCCGGCGATGGCCTGTGCCTCTCCACGGAATTTTGTCACAAATTTTGTATCTTCACTATAATCCTGTTTTAATATCTTAATGGCAACATAGCGGTTTAACCGGTGGCATTTTGCACGGAATACATCAGCCATACCACCACTGCCAACTTTTTCAAGTATTTCATAACGATCACCAATAATGGTTCCTATACTTACCAAAATAACGCCTCCATTCTCTCTTCTAAATTCTCACAAGCACGACACTGATGTTATCTTTTCCGCCGGCCTTATTTGCCTCGTCAACCAGCTGTCTCGCCGCCTGTTCCATATCTTCCGGATTCTTCTTTATGATTGCTTCTATCGTCTTATCTTCCATCATATTCGATAATCCGTCGGAGCACAACAAAAGCACGTCCCCTTCTTCCACTTCGATTTCAAAGCAGTCTGCCTTGACCTCCGGATTGGTTCCAAGAGCCCGTGTGATAATATTCTTATTTGGATGCGTACGCATCTCTTCTTTTTGTAGTTTTCCGGACTGCACCATCTCTTCTACCAGAGAGTGGTCTACAGTCACCTGTGTCAAAGATTCTTTACATACATACAATCTTGAATCTCCAACATTGACAACATAAACTGTTTTTCCCAATACCATCGCTGCAACTACCGTCGTTCCCATACCATATAAAGACGGATCTTCTTTTGACGCCTGATATACTTTCTCATTCGCCGCCGCTACAGCTTGCTCAAAGATCCCGATCGGGGTGATCTTTGTACTCTTTTGTATCTGCGATACAATTTCCTCCACACACATTCGTGAAGCGGTATCACCTGCATTATGACCTCCCATACCATCGGCCACAATAAACAGATTTGGGAAACTTCCAATCTCCGTATCCTGACAGAAAACGTAGTCCTGGTTGGCAGTTCTCATGCGTCCCGTATCTGTTAACGAAAATGTTTGCACAGTCTAACCTCCTTATTCAGAAGTGGGCCGGTTCATAAATTGATTACGTAACTGACCGCAGGCAGCATCTATATCGCTCCCCATCTCTCTTCTTATTGTAACATTTATTCGATTTTCTTCAAGTACTAATTTAAAATCTCTAATGTTTTCTTCTTTCGAACGATGGCATTTTCTCTCTTTTACTTCGTTGAGCGGAATGAGATTGATGTGGCAGTTCAAGCCTTTACATCTTCTTGCAAGCTCCAAAGCATGGGCTTTTCCGTCATTCACACCATCGATCATACTATATTCAAAGGTCACTCTGCGACCTGTATAGTCAACATATTCACGACAGACAGAAAAAATTTCTTCGATGGAATATTTTTTTGCGATTGGCATCGTTTTTTGTCGAATTTCGTCATTCGGTGCATGGAGACTGATTGCCAATGTGATCTGTAATTTTTCTTTCATCAGATCACGGATGCGGTCGACCAGACCACAAGTAGACACCGTGATACTTCTCTGACTGATCTGAATTCCCTGTGGATGCGACAGCAGTTTCACAAATCGGATCAGATTGTCATAATTATCAAGCGGTTCGCCCATTCCCATAACGATAACATTGGATACGCGCTCACCGGTCTCCTTCTGAATCTCATAAATCTGCGAAAGCATCTCACCGGCAGTCAGGCTTCTCGTAAGCCCGGTCAACGTGGAAGCACAAAAAGTACATCCCATCCGGCATCCAACCTGAGAAGAAATACACACGCTGTTGCCATGATGATATTTCATCCACACACTCTCGATCAGATTGCCATCGGCTAGGGAAAACAGGTATTTTGCCGTATCTCCGGCTTTTGACATCTGTTTTTTCACAAGTGTCACACCGGAAACCATGTAGTTTTCCTGCAATGGCTCCAAAAATGCTTTCGGAAGATTGGATATTTCTTCCAAGTTTTCAACCTGTTTTTTATGGATCCATTCAAATAACTGTTTTCCGCGGAACGTCTTTTGCCCCATACTTTCGGCAAGTTCTGTCATTTCTTCGATTGTAAGACTTCGCAAATCCTTCTTTTCCATCTATTTCTCCTTTACGAGTCGTGCCACAAAAAAACCGTCGCTGCCATTGACACCCGGCAGGATCTGAAGCATTCCCTCTTTTGTCATCTTGTTCCGAAGCGATTCCGGAAGAAATTCATCCAGACTCTCTCGTTTCAGCGGAAAATGTTCTTCGAGATAGGCAACATTTTCCTCATTTTCCTGCGGACTGACGGTACATGTGCTGTAGATCAATGTACCTCCCGGCTTCAATGCCGGCAGAATCCCGTTCAGAATCTCTCTCTGAATCGGCACAAGCTCTTCGATATGGGAAACGGCATCATAGCGTATCTCCGGCTTTTTCCCGATCACTCCGATCCCGGAACACGGAACATCCGCCAGTATAACATCTGCCATTTCTTTCCATTCCGGATCTTCTTTTCTGGCATCCCAGACTTTTATCTCCACTTCCGGTTCGTGCAGTCTGACTGCATTTTCCCGGATCCGTATCAGTTTCTTTTCGGACACATCTCTCGCACATATATGTCCTTTCCCTTTCAAAAGATCAGCGGCATGAAATGTCTTTCCCCCGGGGCTGGCGCACACATCAAGTACCCGGTCTCCCGGCTTTATACCGGAGATCACTCCCGGAAGCATCGAACTTTCATCCTGTACGGTAAAATGTCCTTCGGAAAATCCCGGAAGAGTTTCCACATTTTCGACATGTGTAAGGCAGAACCCCTCATTTAAATGCGGCAGCTCATTTACTTCGATGCCTGCCTCTTCCAATTCTTTCCTTACTTCTTCCGGCGACGCATTTTTCGTATGTACCCGGATACAGACCGGTTTTGGCCCCTGAAATGCTGCCAGCATCTTCTTCGTACTCTTTTTTCCATACTGGGTTAATAAGAGAGTACAAAGTTCTTTTGGCACCGCGTACAAAAACGAATATTTGTCTGCAATATCCCGCTTTTTCGCCGCAATCTCTTCGCGCAGTTTTTCTTTGTCTTTTCGCGCCAGATTGCGTAACACGCCATTGACAAACCCGGAATATTTTTCCAGTTTCTTCCTTTTTGTTAATAAAACCATCTCATTGCAGGCGGCGGCATCCGGCACCTTATCCATATAAAACAACTCATAAGTTCCCATCCGCAGAATCGTGCGGATGACCGGATCCATCTTGGCTACCGGCGTATGGGAAACCGCTCCCAGATATTCATCCAGCTCGATTGCCCGTTCAATGGTTCCCAATGCTTCTCTCTGTACGAAATGCCGGTCCCTCGCCATATGCATGGTTTCTTTCCGGCAGATCTCATGAAACAATTCATCGCTATGCTTTTTTTCTTCCAATGTTCCATAGACGATATCAAATATATAATCTCTCACAAATTTTCTCCATTACTCTTCACAGCCAAGCAGGTCGCCCGCTTTCATCTGCATGCCACGCAGAAAATCTCCGGCAGCCATCCGTTTCTTTCCTTCCAGCTGAACCTGCCGTACTTTCAGGCAGCCTTTTCCCGTCTGGATCAAAAATCCGTCTTTTTGCAGTTCCACGATCTCGCCAGGTCTGCCTTTGCTGTCATTGTCCACGACGTCAGCTTCCCAGATCTTGAGCAGTTTTCCATGATAATGCGTATACGCACTCGGCCACGAATTCAAACCACGCACATAACGCTCGAGACGAACCGCCTCTTCCTGAAAATCCAGTTCTCCCATCTCCCGCGTGAGCATTTTGGCATACGTGCTCTCTTCGTCTTTCTGCTTCACTGGCTTTACTTCACCATTTTCAATCTCTTCCAGCGTTTTCAGAAGCAATGGTCCACCGAGGGTAGAAAGCTGATCAAACAGGCTCTCGCCGGTTTCTGTACCAAGCAGCGGCACTTCTTCCGTGGCAAGCATATCTCCGGTATCCAGTCCGACATCCATCTGCATGATCGTGACTCCGGTCTTTTCATCGCCTTCCAGAATCGACCATTGAATCGGCGCTGCCCCACGCCATCTCGGCAAAAGGGAAGCATGCACATTGACGCATCCATATTTGGGAAAATCCAGAATTTCTTTTGACAAAATCTGTCCAAAAGCAACGACTACGATAATGTCGCAGGAAATCTGTTTTAACGTCTCTACAAACTCCGGATCTTTGACTTTTTGCGGCGTATATACCGGAATCCCATGTTTTACCGCCACTTCTTTGACTGGTGTAAAAATGAGTTTTCCGCTGCGTCCTCTCGCCTTATCCGGCTGCGTAACAACGGCTTTTACCGTGTGTTTTTCCGATGCGGTCAGCGTCTCCAGCACCGGCACGGCAAAATCCGGGGTTCCCATAAAAATAATATCCATTTAGTCCTCCATTTCCTCGTCCACATCGACAAGCTGGCCTTCTACTTTATCGACATACAACTGTCCGTCAAGATGCTCGATCTCATGGATCAAAGCACGGGCAAGAAGTTCTTCGCCCTCGATCTCAAATTCATTCATATCAAGATCATAAGCTTTTGCGCGCACAATATTGGGTCTTGTCACGATACCGGCTTTTCCCGGTACACTTAAGCATCCCTCGCTGCCGCGCTGCTCTCCTTCGGTATGAGTGATAACCGGATTGATCAATATGATCGGAGAGTCCTGCTCCGGACTGATATCGATTACGGCGATCCGTTTCAGAATTCCTACCTGAGGTGCTGCCAGCCCGACACCGTCTGCCTCATACATCGTATCCAGCATATCCTGCACAAGCTCTCTTGTCTTATCTGTCATTTCTTTTACTTCTTTGGCTTTTTTTGTAAGTATTTCGTCGCCAATAACTCGTATGTTTCTGATTGCCATAGTTTTCGTCCTTTCTTATCCATCTAACTCATACTGCACATAACATGAATGTTGTCTGTTTTCCATCCATGCGGTAATTTCTTCCTTGATTCCAAGAAGCATCTCCGTCTCCGCTCCTTTGATCATCAGCTGCCAGTGGAAACGGTCTTTCCGCTTTCGAAGTCCACCTGCGGATGGCCCTAACACGCTGACTTTTCCGGCATACCTCTGCGAGATCCATTCTGCCATTTTTTGTAAGATTCCCTCGCACTCCTCTTTTTTTTCTGCGGATATCATCACGCGAAGCATCGCTTTACACGGTGGATATCCGAGCATTCTGCGGTACGCCAGCTCATTGTCATAGAAAATGGTATCGTCATGCTTTCGGATGCTCTCGATAACATAATGTTCCGGCTTGTACGTCTGAATGATCACTTCGCCCGGCTTTTCACCGCGGCCGGCTCTTCCGCTTGCCTGCTGCAAAAGCTGAAACGTCCGCTCACTGCTTTGATAATCCTGCTCAAACATACTCATATCAGCAGCAAGAGCAGCCACCAAGGTAACATTCGGAAAATCATGCCCTTTTACAATCATCTGGGTTCCGATGAGAATATCTGCTTTTCCCTCGCGGAAGGCGGACAAAATTCCCTCATGTCCGTTTTTTCCGGTCGTGGTGTCAGCATCCATTCGCAAAATTCGTGCTTTCGGCATCAAATGGCGAAGCATCTCTTCGACTTTCTGTGTCCCCAGTCCAAACGTCGCGATATAGGGAGAACCGCATTCCGGACACCTCTCCGGCATCGCGACAGAATGTCCGCAATAATGACATACCAGCGTGTCCACATCGCCCACATGATTTTTATGTGCTGTCATCGATACATCACAATGAGAACATTGTATCACATTTCCGCAATTTCTACAAGAAACAAAACCGGCATACCCTCTGCGGTTAATAAATAACATCGCCTGTTCGCCCTTTGCAAGGCACTCTTGCAGTTTCTGCTGCAAAAGGCGGCTGAACACAGAACGGTTTTTCGCTTTCAATTCTTCCCGCAGATCCACGATATCTATGTTTGGAAGTGCCGCATTACCGGCACGTTTCATCAAACGGTATTCTTTGTAACGCCCTTCTTTTGCTGCCTGATAGCTCTTCACCGAAGGCGTCGCCGAGCCGAGAACCACACTTGCCCCTGCCAGTTTTGCCCGGTATAGCGCCACTTCATCCGTATGATACCGGGGCGAACTTTCACTGATATAACTTGTCTCATGTTCTTCATCCATAATGACGATGCCAAGCCGCTCAAATGGCGTAAATAAAGCAGATCTCGGTCCTATCATTATATCAATATCCCCATTTTTTGCCATTTCAATCTGGTCTGCCCGTTCGCCCTCAGAAAGCCGCGAATGCAACACAGACACTCTTCCCGGAAATCGTTTTTGAAACCGTGAAACGGTCTGAAATGTCAAGGCAATCTCCGGGATCAAAACGATCGCCTGTTTTCCCTCTGCCAGCACTTCACTGAGAAGCTGCATGTAAACTTCGGTTTTTCCACTTCCGGTAATCCCATATAATAAATAGGTTCTTCGTATCCCTTCGCGATATTCTTTTACAAAATCTTCCACTATTTTCTGCTGTTCTTCGTTTAGTTTTGGTGGAAGCTGTCTTCCCTGTGCCTGTTCCTGTACCGCTTTCCGGTAAATGCGCTCTTTGCTCACGCGCACAATCCCGTCTTTTACAAGTCCATCGATCACGGCTTTATTTGCCTTGTATTTTTGGATCGCCGTATGCCGGTTGATGACATCTCCCTCGGCGAGCATTCCCTCGATCAGACGTACCTTGGCAGCATAACGTCTTCGTTTATATTCCCCCAGAATGTCTTTTACTTTATTTTTTTCCATAGCAAAAGTAAGCCAGTGTTCTTCCACTGACTTCACTTTTTTTCGTATCGGAATTACAGTTTTGATCGCCTCATTCATCGTCGAGCCATAACGCTCTCTAATAAATCCTGCCACCTGCAGGAGTTCGCTTTCTACCGGCATCTGCTTTGTGGCGATGCTCACGATCTCTTTCATGCGTGAGACATCAAATGCGGCTTTTTCTGTCAAATGAATGACAAATCCTTTCAAGAGGCGGTTTCCCCGCCCAAAAGGCACCTGAACCGGAGTTCCGATCCGAATCTCCGATTCCAGGCGCTTTGGTACTATATATTGGTACGTTTTGTCTAACGCTTCGACGCTGATATCTACGATGATATCCGCAAACATTACATCACAACCTTTTGCACTACTTCATCCATGTGCATTCCGCGGGAACCTTTTACCAAGATCCAGTCGCCCTCTTTGGCACATTCCTTTACAAACGCAGCGGCCTCTTCATTGTTTTTACAAATTTTTACAGCAATATTCGAAGTTTCTTCCACTTGTTTTGCGATGAACGAAGCTCCTTCGCCCACTGTAACCACAAGATCCAATGTTTTTCCCTTCTGCGCTTCTTTTACAATAAATTTGCCGATCCCGCGATGCAGCTTTTCGGACTGTTCTCCGAGTTCCAGAACATCTCCCAGCACCACGATCTTCTGTCCCGTCTTTGCATAATCAAACAGGGCATCGATATTGCTGTTAATGGAGTCCGGGCTGGCATTGTACGTATCGTCGATCACATGATATCCATGGGCATCTTTTCGTTCTCCACGCATGGAAAACGGGCGGTACTCTTTCAACGCCTGTACGGCATCGTCAAACGCCACACCAAACTGCTCCCCGAGAGCCATCGCAACCAAGGCATTATTCACATTGTGGCCGCCCATCACAGACAATTCGACTTTGCCTGTCTGTCTGCCGTGATAAACAAATTTCTGTCCGGTTTCGGTCACCGCAAGATCCGTCGCCCGCACCTCGCAGTCCGCTTCGGTTCCATAATAACAGATCGGACATTTGGCCTCGCACAATGAATATGGCACATTTTCACGGGTAATCTGCTTCATGTCGCCATTTCCGCAAATATACAATTTGCCATCGTGGGAAGTTCCGACATATTTGACAATATGTCCTTTCTCCTTGGCAATATTTTCACGGCTGCCAAGATTTCCGATATGGGACACCCCGATATTGGTCATTACTGCCGTCTGTGGTTTGGCAATTTCTACCAATCGTGCCATCTCGCCCGGAAGACTCATTCCCATCTCAAAGATCGCAAGTTCGGTCTCCGGCTCCAATTCAAACATCATCATGGCAACCCCGATCTGGCTGTTCCAATTTCCCTGCGTCTTTACAACACGGTATTTTTTCTCCAATACCGCGCTGATCATCTCTTTGGTCGTCGTTTTTCCGACACTTCCCGTCACGCCGATAACCGGAATATCAAACCGGCTGCGATAATACGCCGCTGCCTTTTGAAGTGCCGCAAGGGTGTCTTCCACATAAATACAGCATCCCGAAGCCGCCGGTGCAACATCTTTTCGCGATGAAAATGTCACGCCGGCTCCTGCCTGCATCACCTGTGGGATAAACCGATGGGCATCTACCCGTTCTCCCACGATCGGCACAAACAATGAACCTTTTCCGGCTTTTCGTGAATCGGTCACCACATTTGTAACAACACCATTTTCGTCTCCCCAAAGCAGCGTTCCGTCCACTGCTTTGAGGATTTCACTGATACCAATTGGAATCATCGTTCTCGTCTTTCCTCTCTATCCGATCAGCCGATGACATCTGCCATATCAAACCGGCCACTCTCTTTTCCATTCAAAAATTTTGCTGCGGCAACCGCACCTTTTCCAAATACTGCCTTACTGTATGCCGTATGGGAAAATGTTACCACTTCATCCGTTCCGGCAAAGATCACATCGTGGTCGCCGACAATCGTTCCGCCGCGCACCGCGCTGATTCCGAGTTCTTTTTTGCCTCGTTTTTCTCTTCTTTGGGAACGGTCAAAAATATATTCATACCGGTTATCCATCGCCTCATTGACAGCATCTGCAAGCGCAAGTGCCGTTCCCGATGGAGCATCCAGTTTCTGGTTATGATGTTTCTCTACAATCTCCACATCAAATCCTTCTGCTGCCAGCACCTTAGCAGCTTCCTGCACAAGGCGCATCAAGGTATTGATTCCCAGTGACATATTGGCAGATTTTAACACTGCTGTCTTTTTCGATGCCTCTTCAATCTTTGCCAGCTGTGCCTCGTCATACCCTGTCGTACACAATACAACCGGCACTTTCTTTTCTTCACAGTATGCCAAAAGATCATCCAAAATCTTTGGTGTCGAAAAATCGATCACGGCATCGGCTTCCACATCACAGTCTTTGATGGAAGAAAATACCGGGTAATCCTTGGAACCGTCATCCACAATGTCAATTCCTGCTACGATTTCTGCTTCCGCATCTTCACTTACAATTTTTGTAATTGTCGTTCCCATAGCGCCATTACAGCCGCTCATAATGATTCTTGTCATGTCGTACATTTCCTTCCGTTGTCTTTATTTTACTTCAATCCCTGCTTTTTTCATCTCGTCAGCAAGCACTTTGGCATGCGCTTCTTCCATCTCGGTCAATGGCATACGAAGTGGTCCTACTTCCATTCCCATCAGGTTCATTGCCTTTTTAACCGGAATTGGGTTCACCTCGCTAAACAATGCATGGATCAGATCCAGATATCCCAACTGCATATCCATTGCTTTTTTCGTATCACCGGCAAAGAATGCAGCTGTCATATCATGTGTCTCCTGTGGCAAAATATTAGAAAGCACGGAGATCACACCTTTTCCACCGAGGGAAAGTACCGGGATGATCTGGTCGTCGTTTCCGGAATACAGATCCACGGAACCGCCTGCCATGCTCAGTACGTCTGCCACTTCGGAAAGATCGCCTGTCGCATCTTTTACACCTACAATATTATCTACTGTCTTGCACAATTCTACTACGGTTTCCGGTGCGATCTTCACGCCGGTACGTCCCGGAATATTGTAAAGAATAATCGGAATGTTTACGCTTTCCGCAACGGCTTTGAAATGTGCTTTCAATCCGTTCTGCGTACATTTATTATAATATGGTGTTACTAACAAAAGGCCGTCCGCACCGGCTGCCTCTGCTTTTTTCGAGAGATCAACCGCAGTGCGTGTACAATTAGAACCTGTTCCGGCGACTACCGGGATTCTTTTATTTACTACTTCGCAGCAATAACGGATACACTCGATATGCTCTTCCACCGTAAGAGTAGAAGCTTCGCCTGTTGTACCGCAGATAATGATCGCATCCGTATGTCCTGCGATCTGCTGCTCGATCACTTCTTTTAATTTGTCATAGTTCACACTTCCGTCCTGATTCATAGGAGTAACAAGTGCTACTCCGGCTCCTGTAAAAATAGCCATAATTTCCTCCATTCTGCCGCGCCGCGGCGGCCATACATATATTTTTCCTGTAATGTAACCATTCAGGATCCAATGTATGGGTTCCTGAATAGTTACGTTGTAACAAACAGTTGAGTTTCTTTGCACTAAAACTAAAAAGGATATGCAACGTTCCGTGGAATGCTGCATATCCGCAATTTCAATACTTTGTAGCACTCCATCATAAAGATGACAGTCATATACCTGTTTGATATATGCCCAGGGTTAGCAGCATCAGGTCACTGCCCCCTTCGGCAGACTTTCCTTTCTTTGAGCCATCACTTGTGTACCTGACACATCAGGAAAAATACTGATAAAGTCCGCGCCTCTACTGTTTTATTAACTTACTTTTTATCATAACACTTCTGTATGTGTTCGTCAAGAACTTTTCATGCAGTCATGAATCGGTTTTACTCTTGAAATTCTAACATTAAATCAATTCATGAATCTCCTGCAGTGATTTGACACCGATCTCGCCTTCATGGATCACGGTATAGATTCCATCTGCCGTAGCTTTTGCTGCTGCCATCGTCGTCATATATGGAATCTTTGCCTTAATCGCATTTTTACGGATGTAACTGTCATCAAATGCCTTCTCATCGCCCGTCGCCGGTGTATTGATGATCAGCTGGATCTTTCCATTGATGATCGCATCTACGATATTTGGCTTGCCTTCCTGCATCTTATTGATACGTTCTGCCTTGATTCCATTTTCTTTCAGCAATTCGTACGTTGTTCCGGTTGCGAGAATTCCAAAACCGCATGCCTCGAATTTTTTCGCGATTTCAACGAGTTCCGGTTTGTCTTTCTTGCTGACACTCATCAGCACATTTCCTTCTTTCGGAAGTCTTGTCTGTGTTGCTTCCTGTGCCTTAAAGAAGGCCTCTCCGACATTTTCCGAAAGTCCGAGAACTTCTCCGGTTGAACGCATTTCCGGTCCGAGTACCGGGTCTACTTCCTGGAACATGTTGAATGGGAATACAGCTTCCTTCACTCCATAGTATTTTGGATTTACCGGTTTCATATTCTCGATCGGAGAAGGATTTCCGGTCAATTCTCTTGTCATGATCTGGGTTGCCAGTTTTACCATCTGTACATTACATACTTTTGATACCAATGGAACCGTACGGGAAGCTCGCGGATTTGCCTCCAATACATATACTTTTCCATCTTCAATCGCATACTGCATATTCATCAATCCGCAGACACCCATTTCTTCGGCAATTCTGCGTGTGTAATCTTTGATCGTCTCGACAAGTTCTGCCGGAATATTTTTGGATGGAAGGATACATGCGGAATCTCCCGAATGCACTCCTGCCAGCTCAATATGCTCCATAACAGCCGGTACAAAAGCGTGTTTTCCGTCTGCGATCGCATCTGCCTCGCATTCCATCGCATGACGAAGGAAACGGTCGATCAGGATCGGGCGGTCCGGTGTCACACCTACGGCTGCTGCCATATATTGTTTCAGGCTTTCCGGATCATTGACTACTTCCATGCCACGTCCGCCGAGAACATAGGATGGACGAACCATAACCGGATAACCGATCTCATCTGCAATTTTAAGCGCTTCTTCTACATCTACCGCCATCCCTGCTTCCGGCATTGGAATGTTCAATTTTTCCATCATGCCGCGGAACAGATCACGATCTTCTGCCATATCAATGATCTCCGGCGAAGTTCCGAGGATTTTGACTCCGTTTTTCTTCAGATCTGCTGCCAGATTCAGCGGTGTCTGTCCACCAAACTGAGCGATAACACCGAGTGGCTTCTCTTTTTCATATATACTCAAAACATCTTCAAGTGTTAATGGCTCGAAATACAATTTATCGGAAGTATCGTAATCTGTCGATACGGTTTCCGGATTACAGTTTACAATAATTGTCTCAAATCCCATTTCTTTCAGAGCAAAGGCTGCATGTACACAGCAATAGTCAAATTCGATACCCTGTCCGATACGGTTTGGTCCGCCGCCGAGGATCATGATCTTTTTCTTGTCCGTTACGGTAGATTCATCTTTTGCATTGTACGTAGAATAGTAATATGCACTATCTTTTGTACCACTTACACGAACCGGCTCCCAGCTCTCTGTGATACCAAATCCGGTTCTTGCCTTGCGGATCTCTTCTTCTGTCACATCGAGGATCTGTGCCAGATAACGGTCGGAAAAACCATCTTTTTTTGCTTTCTCAAGGACATCTTTTTCCGGCACTTTTCCTTTATTTGCCAAAAGTGTCTCTTCTTCCTCTACCAGTTCTTTCATCTGCTCGATAAAATAATGTTTGATCTGTGTGCGCTCAAACAATTCTTCCACGGTAGCCCCTTTACGAAGTGCCTCATACATGATAAACTGACGCTCACTTGTCGGATAGATCAGCATCTGCATCAATTCATCCTTTGTTTTCTCATGGAAATCTTTGGCAAATCCCAGACCATAACGTCCGATTTCCAGACTGCGGATAGCCTTCTGGAATGCTTCTTTATAATTTTTACCGATACTCATAACTTCGCCGACAGCACGCATCTGTGTTCCCAGCTTGTCCTCGGAATCTTTGAATTTTTCAAATGCCCATCTGGCAAATTTAATAACAATATAATCTCCGCCTGGCACATATTTGTCCAATGTACCATTGACGCCACATGGGATCTCATCCAAGGTAAGTCCGGACGCAAGCATCGCAGATACGAGTGCGATCGGGAATCCTGTCGCTTTGGATGCCAATGCGGAAGAACGGGACGTTCTCGGATTGATCTCGATAACAACGATTCGGTCAGATACCGGATCATGGGCAAACTGCACATTGGTTCCACCGATTACCTGTACTTCATCTACAATTTTATATGCCTGCTCCTGAAGGCGTTTCTGAACGTCTTCGGAGATGGTAAGCATCGGCGCGGAACAGAAGGAATCTCCTGTGTGTACTCCGAGAGGGTCAATATTTTCGATAAAGCAGACCGTGATCATATTTCCTTTTGCATCACGCACTACTTCCAATTCCAATTCTTCCCATCCGAGAATGGATTCTTCGATCAATACCTGACCGACAAGACTTGCCTGAAGTCCACGTGCGCAGACGGTTTTCAATTCTTCTACATTATATACAAGTCCGCCGCCGGCTCCTCCCATCGTATAAGCAGGACGAAGAACGACCGGATAACCGAGTTTATCCGCGATCTCAAGGGCTTCTTCTACAGAATACGCCACTTCGCTTCGTGCCATCTCGATGCCAAGTTTATTCATCGTCTTTTTGAATTCGATACGGTCTTCTCCACGCTCGATCGCATCCACCTGAACACCGATTACTTTTACATCGTATTTATCTAAAATGCCGGCGCTTGCCAATTCGGAACATAAGTTCAGCCCTGACTGTCCACCAAGGTTTGGCAGGATCGCATCCGGACGCTCTTTTTCTATGATCTGCTCCAAACGTTTTACATTCAATGGTTCGATATAGGTAACATCTGCAATGTCCGGATCTGTCATGATCGTCGCCGGGTTTGAGTTTACCAGTACAATCCGGTATCCAAGCTGGCGAAGTGCTTTACATGCCTGTGTTCCTGAATAATCAAATTCGCAGGCCTGTCCGATGATGATCGGTCCTGATCCAATGATCAATACTTTCTTAATGTCCTCTCTTTTACTCACTTTTGTCCTCCATTCCGAAGCCGCATACGGCACTCTCTAAATTTCTCTATTCCTTTCTATTTTACAGAAAATTCAGAAAAAGTAAATAGGAAATCAGAAAATAAATAAATTTAGGTGTAATATTTTATTGCAGAATGTCCCCCTTACCTTTCTCTTTCGGGACCGCTCGCGCTTAGAAGAACCCCGTAGCGGCAAAAAAAGACTTCCCTCTGCCTTTGCGGCAGCTGAAAGTCTTTTTTGTTTTCTGCTATGTACGATTACATAGATGTTATCTCACAGGATTTCTGAAACTTCATCTACGTAGGCGCGGATCTGTTCCGGCAGTTTGGTGCCGGTGATAATGAGTTTTCGGTAATCCCCCTGAATACGAAGCAAGTCTTCTACGTCATCCTCTGTCAAAATCCCAAGGTCAATTAATCCCAGTAATTCATCCAAAATAATAACATCGCTTTCTCCGGTTTCAAGAACTTTTTTTGAAAAATTAAACCCATTTAATATATTTGCTTTTTCTTCTTCTTTTTCACTCTCTGATAAATCGCAGTAATTGACTTCGCTTTTATCAAAGCGGAAAATCTGTACATCTGGTTCAAGCCGGTCTAAAACCTGAAACTCGTCGGCAACCTTTCCCTTCAGAAACTGGATCATCGTGATCCTCTGTCCATGCTGGAGTTCTCTGAGCGCCTGCCCTACAGCGGCAGATGTCTTTCCCTTACCCGTTCCATAAAAGGCTTGTATAATCCCTGATTCCATCGTCATAAACACCTCTCTTTAGTTTGTGCTGACACAGTTTTGACAACACTCGCTCATTTATGAGAAATAATTTACCACAAATTTTAAGAAATGGCAAGCAAATTTTTACGATCCCCTACTCGTCGTCCATACCATAAGTGTCAAATCCATCGGATCTTGGTTCTTCGGATGCAGCTACAACCGCTGACATGGAATCCACTCGTTCCAGTTTGCTTACCGAAATCTCGTAAGCAATCCTTGTTTCGAATTCTTCGTCTCCAATGCGTTTTTGATACTCACGGCTCTGGATTCTTCCCCATAGCTGAATGTGATCTCCTACTTGAAAACCATCGGCAAAACGTGCATTACGTCCCCAGCAGATACAAGGGATGTAATCGGATTTTCCATATGGACGGTTTACCGCAAGCAATACGTCGGCAATCTCGCGTCCCAATGGTGTCTTACGATATACCGGCACCTTGCAGATATATCCGTCTAAGAAAATATGATTTGGTTTTTCACATTCTCCCGGCTCGTCGTCCACGCGGATGTCACGAACAAACATCGAAAGAACCAAACGATTGTGATTTTCCTCGTGACGATTGTAAGAGCGGAACTGTCCGGATGCTTCGATGAATTTTCCGCGGTAATCCTGTTTGACATCGATCAAACGTTCAGACACCATAAGCGGAATCGTATCGAATACATTACTTAGACGTCGTACTGACAATTGAAGAGTATAGAATCCCTCTCCATACACCTCATGGCTGAAGGTGAAATCGCTGATCACCTCTCCATACACATTTACCTGATTGTTTCCTAGCACCTTATCTGTCATCATATATGACCCCCTTTGTTTATTTACCTGTGTTTTGGCATCGAACAGCACTTGATGGCCTGTGTGCAAAACAACACACTTTAATATTATAACACAGACTTTTTTTCTTTACCATATACTATATGCACAAAATTTTTTTTTTAGAACAAAAACTTTCGATTTGCCATATCTTTTTTTCTGTGCTATGATAGAGAACAGAGTTTTTAAAGTAATCATTCGAAAGGACGGATTTATAAAATGGTAAAATCAAGAGATGATATAAGAAATATTGCAATCATTGCCCACGTCGATCACGGAAAAACAACCATCGTGGATGAATTGCTCAAACAAAGCGGAGTCTTCCGAAAAAATCAGGAAGTTGCGGAACGTGTTATGGACTCCAATGATATTGAAAGAGAACGTGGTATTACCATCCTTTCTAAAAATACAGCCATTCATTATAATGATATTAAAATAAATATTATTGATACCCCGGGACATGCTGATTTCGGTGGCGAAGTAGAACGTGTCCTCAAAATGGTAAACGGTGTCGTTCTTGTAGTCGATGCCTTTGAAGGGGCGATGCCTCAGACAAAATTTGTATTGAAAAAAGCGCTGGAGCTCAGCCTTCCTGTCGTTGTCTGTGTCAATAAGATCGACCGTCCGGAAGCTCGTCCGGCTGAAGTTGTCGATGAGATCCTGGAACTTTTCATTGACCTCGATGCCAATGAGGAGCAGCTTGACTGCCCATTTATCTTTGCTTCTGCCAAAGAGGGAATTGCTTCCACTTCTTATGAAGAACCGGGAACCGACATGAAACCTCTGTTTGATGCGATCGTGAATTATATTCCTGCTCCGACCGGAGATCCGGATGCTGACACTCAGGTTCTTATCAGTACGATCGATTACAATGAATATGTCGGCCGTATCGGTGTCGGAAAAGTGGACAACGGTTCTGTGCGCGTCAATCAGGATGTTGTGATCGTAAATGCTCACGATCCGGAAAAAAATAATAAAGTAAAAATCAGTAAATTGTATGAATTTGAGGGATTGAACCGTGTTGAAGTAGAAGAAGCCGGCATCGGTTCCATCGTAGCAATCTCCGGTATTTCGGATATTCACATCGGGGATACGCTGTGTTCTCCGGAAAATCCAAAACCGATTCCATTCCAGCGAATTTCCGAACCTACCATCTCTATGGACTTTATCGTAAATGACAGTCCGCTTGCCGGTCAGGAAGGAAAATACGTTACTTCCCGTCATTTGCGTGACCGCTTATATAAAATGCTCAATACCGATGTCAGTCTTCGTGTCGAAGATACTGAGACGACCGAGGCTTACAAAGTTTCCGGCCGTGGAGAACTGCATCTTTCCGTATTGATCGAGAATATGCGCCGCGAAGGATATGAATTTGCAGTCAGCAAACCGGAAGTTTTGTATAAAACCGATGAATCCGGGAAAAAATTAGAACCAATGGAACGTGCTTATGTGGATGTACCGGATGAATTTACCGGAACGGTGATCGACAAGCTGAGCCAGCGTAAAGGAGAACTGCAGGGCATGAGCCCTCTCAATGCCGGTACGACACGTCTGGAATTTTTGATTCCTGCCCGCGGACTGATCGGTTATCGTGGAGAGTTTATGACCGATACCAAAGGAAACGGTGTCCTCAATACCGAATTTTACGGCTATGGCGATTACAAAGGCGATATCGCATACCGTAAGCAGGGTTCCCTGATTGCCTACGAATCCGGTGAAACAGTTACGTACGGACTTTTCAATGCCCAGGAACGTGGTACTCTTTTCGTCGGTCCCGGCGAAAAAGTATACGGTGGAATGGTCGTTGGCCAAAATGGAAAGACCGATGACATCGAAGTAAATGTCTGCAAGAAAAAACAGCTTACCAACACTCGTGCTTCCGGTTCGGACGATGCGCTCCGCCTGTCTCCGAAAAAGGAACTCAGCCTCGAAGAAGCCATCGAATTTATCGATACCGATGAACTTCTGGAAGTCACACCGGAAAATCTTCGTATTCGTAAGAAAATATTGGATGGTACCGCCCGTTATCGTGCCAGCCGTAACAATAAAAACAGCTAATATATTATCTATAGGAATGGAGACTTTCGAATGATATTACAACCGATTAGTCCTTTCGTCCAAAAAACATTTGAATCGTATGAGAAATTGCGCCCTTGCTTTATGAGTGAGGGGCATTTTCTCAATCAGTTTTTATGGGAAAGTTATTATCATACCATGTTTGCCACTGATGATATCGCGCTGTATCTCTTTTTTGAATACCGGGGCGAAAAAAAGGCGTTCTGCCCTCTTTGTGCCGTCGATGATCTGCCGGAAGCTTTCCGCCGCATGGAAAAACAGTTTCACGACGAATGGAACGCTCCATTAGATATTTATCTGGTGGACAATCTGACAAAAAATGTATGGGAACAGGCAGGGCTGCTTAAAAATTATACTCGGACTGCCGAGCGTGACAGTTTTGATTATATCTATGAAGCTGAAAAATTGAAGACGTTGAGCGGACGTGCCATGCACAAGAAAAAGAATTTAGTCAATTCCTTCCTCCGCGAATACGAAGGCCGTTTTGTCTATGAGACACTGGACTGCGGAGATATTGAAGAAATCAAGGAATTTCATGAAAAATGGCTCGATGAACGCCGCCACTACGACCGTTTCAACTGCATTGACGATGAAGAAGAAGGTGTCTACCGGCTGCTCGGCAACTGCAAAAGCATTGACTGTGCGATGGGTGGCATCCGCATGGACGGAAAAATCGTCGCCTATACCATCGGAAGCTACTGCCCTTCGATCCAGTGTGCGTTTATTCATATCGAAAAAGCGGAACCGGAGATCAAGGGATTGTACAATTACATCAACCAGCAGTTTTTGATTCATGAGTTTCCGGATGCGGTATATGTAAACCGCGAAGACGATCTCGGACAGGACAACCTGCGTCAGGCAAAATTGTCCTACAAACCGATCCGTCTGGAAGAAAAATATTATATTCAAGAAAAACGGTAAAAAGATGCTTGTACTCATTGATATAGGTTTCTATATTTATGAATACAAGCATTGTTTTATAATCTTATCTTCTTTTGTCCGCTGTATGCGCGGTATTTCTTTTTCCCATTGATCTTGTCATAGGTCCGCACCTTAAACCACAGCGTGTAACCCTTTTGAGAATAGGCAAGTTTTACTACCCGCCTTCCTTTCTTCAGGGAATTCTTTGCCAAACGGATGCGTACGAACTTTTTACCTTTTTTCTTCATATACAGATCAAAATAACTGCCTACCGATGACTTCACTGTGATCTGTACATAGCGAGACTTTTTATTTCGCTTTTTATGAATTGAAATTGCCGGACGTTTGCTCTTCTTTTTCGACGTAGCAGCAGACGACTCTACTCTTGCGCTTTCCGCCGACTCCTGCGTCGATACTGGCGTGACAGTTGATACCGGGCTTGCTGACGACGTTTCCGTCGGCTGCGGTGTGGCAGATGGTGTCTGGCTTACTGCCGGGGTCTCCTCCTCCGGCATTTTGCTTTCAAACACCAGTTTTTTGGTATCCGATGCCAACGGATTAAACGTAATTGAATAAATATAAAAAATTCTTTCACGTCCATAACTTTCTGCCTCCTCTGGTTTTTGGCATATTCCAATTGACATATAACTTGCCTTTTTTCCAGTATCACTTATATTATTATTATAAATTCCAACGTCCTCTGTTCCGAATTTTATCGGGTCATCATCATTTGGATACCAAAAAGGATAGGTACAATCTACTATGGATGTACCGACTGCGTATCCATTTTCCATTGTCAATTCCTCGTCCCACAGATCAAACATCAATTGTACTCCGACCTTGGCTTTGATCGACACCGTTGCGTAATCTTGTGCGCGTATCTGTTCTGGCAGTTTGAACGCCACCCGCTGATATCGTTTGCTAAAACTAATTTTTATACATGGCACTCCGTCATCATCCACACCTGCTTCCACCGGAACACCATTCTCGCTCTCTTGAAAAGCCCATTGTTCCATAAGATCATACGTTTCTGTCTCCGGCTGCATGATTACCGGTTTCCACTCCTCCCAGGCAACTTCGGGATAAGTTTCTTTCTGTTTTTGCCAAAATTCACTTCCGGACGGAATATACATCGTTCCTGTTACTTGTTCAAAAAATGACAATCCTCCCTCTTCCGGATCCTGCGTTGTCACTTCATTTCCTTTCCAATAAATATCACATGCCGTGAAATTTCCCAGTCCTACATAGGAAAGTTTTTCCGGCAGAACAATGGTTTGAAGCAATGGACAATTTCCAAAGGCATCTTGTTTGATCTTACTTGTATATACAGGCAGTTCAACCGATTTTAAATTTTCACATCCGAAAAATGCTCTTTTTCCAATCTCTACCGCTTTAATGTTCACCTGCGTAAGGCTTGTACACCCTTCAAAGGCTCTGTCCCCAATCGAACGTACAACTCCGGAAATTTCCAACTTTTTCAAAGAACTGCATCCGTAAAAGCACCCCTCTTCAAACGTTGTCTGACCAGTTATTCGAACAGTCTGAAGTTTCTTTAAATTTTTAAAACATTTTTCCAAAATGAAACTATTTTCAACCTCCATTTCTACCGAATACAGATTCATGTATTCATTACAAATTTCACCAAGAATTATATTATTATTTTTTAGAATCAGTTTCTTAACCGAAGCCTTACGAATTTCATTCGGAATGCATACTTCCCCGTCTTCTCCATTTCCTACAAACGTTATCGTTCCCTCTGTATCAAACCGGCACACCGTATCATATTCCAAATCTGCCCAATACTCTTCCGAAATGCTGCCGTCCTCTGCTGCCACCTGACAGTATACTATATTGTCGGCGGAAACGGCAATTCTTTTCGTCCAGGTAATCTTTTTCTCATCCAGCTGCTGAATGATACAATTCCATTTATCCGTATCGGGAACATACATGGTTCCGGTTCGCCCCGTCCAAAATGCGTCGTCAATCGCTTCATCTTCTACTTCATATTCGTTTTTACTGTATCGCCAGACAAAACTTGTAGCAAGTGGGAACGCATCTTTTTCCAGTTTCTTTAAATCATTAGGCATTATCACAAGTTTGATATTGCTGCATCCCCAAAAAGCCCCCTCCTGTATTGTATCCACTTTTTGTGTCAGAGACATCATATCCAAATTTTCACAATCAGCAAAAGCATAACTTCCAATCTTAGTCACACCACCCCACGTTATCTCTGTAAGATTATGGCATCCTTCGAAAGTGTGATCTTTTATAAAATATACATTCTCATCAAACTCAATTTTCAATATCTCCTGTTTCTCGATTCCATCCAGCATTTCCGCCGAAACCGAATATACTCCCTCTACCTTTAATACGCCGTCCTCACTTAATGTAACCTTCTTTTCTGTCTGAGAATCCGCTGCTTTGACGCTTACCGGTGTATTATGTACAGGGTACTGTACCATTCCGAGCGTCATCGCCAAAACAAGCACCCATGCCAGATTTCTCCTATATCTTCGCATTTTTTCCATCTATCACTTTCTCCTCGATCTTATCGATAATACGGCACAAAATCATGCCCTTTGCGCTTTTCCGCCGGCGGAAGTTCGTGGTAATTCCCATACATATCCCGCAGTTTCCGGTCATACGCACGCGGTACCTTGCAGGTTATCCCCTCAAATTCCATGTCAATCCGGTCTTCATAATATTCTTTTCTGTTTTTCTCTTTCGTTCCGTAAATAGTCGCCAGACAAAAAATGTTTTCGCACGCATCATAATCATACTTTTTCATACATTCTTCCGCTTGTTTTACATATTTTTCCAGGCACAACGAACGAATGTGATGATCGTAAAACTGGCGAATCTGCTTCATCGGATTCGGATAGGGTTTGTATCTGCCAAAGATCTTTCTGGTTTCTTCAATATTTTTCCAATATTCCGCATAATTTTCTGCCAGATCTTCTTTGGTATATCCGGCACCGTCGACAGGAAATACATCCACCCAGACAGACTGCGCATACTTTTCACGTCTGCCTTTTTTCTCGGTAACCGTACCGGTATGTACGACTTGAATATACGGAATTGCGATATTTCCTTTCATCCCGGTTCGAAGTTCGTATTGGGGAGCTGATGTCATTTCATCCGAAAATACCCGCTTAAATGTCTCATAATCCGAACGCGGCATCGAAATATCGATATCATCGTCCCACGGAATGAAACCGCCATGACGTACCGCACCGAGCAGTGTTCCATAATCAATGATATAGCGGAGTTTGTATTTTTCACAAATTGTTACAACATGGGAAAAGATGTCAAGTTCCATCTTTCTCACTTCTTCGTCCGGAATCTCTTTTCTTGTCTTCATGCTTTTTTCTTTCCTTTCCGAAATGACTGAGTAAAGCTTTTTAGTACCTGTAAAATATAGGTAAATTGACTAAACCTGAACAGAATCGAAAGCAGGATGTAAACTGCTGCTCCGACAAGTACCTGAAGAATGACGGTCGCTATCGTTGGAAGTGAGATCATTCCGGTGAAATAAACGCATACTCCCATCGCGGAAGCAAGCAGGATCGATGGAACCAGGTCGGCAAGCTGCTCCTTATAATTATAATTCAAAAACTTACGGTTTGGCGTCGAGTTTACAACTGCTGCAAATAAGGTTACGATAAATGCGGTCCATGCGATTGCCATGACACCACGGTACATGACAAGAAGGATCATGGCGATACCAAATACCTTTTTCACGATTTCCATGATCAAGTACGTCCGTCCTTTTCCAAGTGCCTTTACCGCCTGCACATTGGCCGTCTGAACCGGCTCCAGTGCATATTGCAGACACGCGATCTGCATAAATGGCACACAAGGCAGCCATTTGTCTGAATAAATCAGGCTGACAACCGGTGCGGACATTACCATAAGCCCGATCATCAACGGCCACATCACATAAGAACTGATGCGGATGGAAAGACGAACGACCTCTTTCATTTTCTTTAGATCATCCTGCTTCATTGACATGGCAGGAAAAAGTACCGAAGTAACCGACGAATTGATATTGGTTACGACAAGCCGCGGCATATTTCCGCCCTGATTGTAAAAACCAAGATCTTTTTCCGTGTACACTTTTCCGATGATAAGGCTTCGAATCTGCCCATAAGACGTATGGATCAGTTCCGAGCAAAGCATCTTCCATCCAAAAGAAAACAGTTCTTTCATTCTTTTTCCGGAAAATGCCCATATCGGGCGCCATTTTACCGTAAACCAAAGGATCAGTGTATCCAGCGTCGAATTAAACAAATATTGTGCCACAAGGGCCCATGGGCCAAATCCCATATAAGCCATGACAATTCCTACGACAGCTGAACCGGCGGTACCGATCAGTGTCGAGAAAAAGAATCGCTTAAAAAGCATTTTTTTCTGTACGTAGGCCTGCTGCACGGAATTGACACCGGCAAGCGGGATCTTAAGTGCCAGTACACGCAGAACCGGACACAAAATGTCTTTTCTGTAAAAGGACGCAACCAGAGGCGCTCCCAAAAATACAATGGCATAGAAAATCCATGACATCACAATGCTAAAATAAAATACGGACGAAAAATCCAATTGATCCGCTTCTTTTTTCTGAATCAACGCAGAACCAAATCCACTTGACACAAAAACATTGGCGATATCTATAAAAACAGTAATGAGTACGATGACACCAAAGTCACTCGGGCTCAGAAGTCTTGCCAGCACGATCCGCACGATAAAAGATACAAGCTGCGCTCCAATCCGTTCTCCAAATTTCCAAAATAATCCGGAAAATACTTTCCGCTGCAAACTTTCTTCACTCATAATCATCTGCTCCTATTTTTTCTGCATTTCCAATTGCGCCTTCACAAGGCGGTAATACATCCCTTTTCGGGCAATCAATTCTTCATGGGATCCCACTTCTGCGATGCGGTGTCCGTCGATCACGATCAGGCGGTCCGCATTTTGCAGAGTTGACAAACGATGGGCGATTGCAAAGGTTGTACGCCCCTTTGTCAGACGGTCGAGGGCTTTCTGAATGCGGTATTCACTTTCCGTATCCAGACTTGCTGTCGCTTCGTCTAAGATCAAAATACGAGGTTCATTGAGAATTGCTCTTGCAATGGCAATCCGCTGTCTCTCTCCTCCGGACAAACTATGTCCGCGTTCTCCTACGTAGGTATTGTATCCATCCGGCGTTTTTGAGATAAAGTCATGGGCATTGGCAAGCTTGGCAGCCCGGATCACTTCCTCATACGAGGCATCCGGTCTGGCAAACCGTATGTTTTCAAGAATCGTACCGGAAAACAAAAATGTTTCCTGCAATACAACACCAAGCTGTGCATGATATGTTTTTGAACGTATGTTCTTGATATCTGTTCCATCAACCAGTATTGTGCCGTCGTCCACTTCATATAACCGCATGATCAGATTGATCAGTGTGGATTTTCCTGTGCCGGAAGCTCCGACGATACCGATCATTTCACCGGGTTTTACCGTCAGATTCACATCCTCCAGTACCGGCTGGTACGATTTGTAGCCAAAGGTTGCATGGGAAAATGTGATCTCTCCCTCCACTTCCAATTCTTTCGGCTGCTCATCATCCTCGATAAACGGATCCTGCGCCAAAATATCATTGATTCGTTCGATACTGCTGATCAGATTCATGAGATCACGCGGCATCGAAGTCATCCAGTTCAGGTATTGGTACAGAAGCTGCGTATAGGTGATAAACTGCAGCAGTTCTCCGGTTGTCATCGTACCGCGAAGCACATCGCAGCCGCCAAAATAAACGACCAGAAAGATTCCTGCACCAAGGATAAAATCAATCATTGGCATAAACAGCGCCCAAAACACTTCATTCTTCTTCTGTACCCGGCAGAATTCGTCTGCCAGTTCGTTAAATTTTTCCCGCTCTTCTGCTTCCTTTCCGTAAGATTTTACGACGCGCATCCCGGAGATCACGTCCTGAAGATTGCTATTGACATCGTCGCTCTTTTTCCATTGCAGGTGAAAACGGCGGTGAATATTTTTTCTCCATGCATACGTAATAAAAACCACGACTGGAATGAAGATAAAGGTTAATAATGCCAGCTTCCAATTCAAAGCAAGCATAAATATTATATCACAAAGAAAGATAAAACACACGGTAAACATATTGCAAAATGTGCGTTCCATAAATTCCCTTATTTTTCCGGTGTCAAATACAATACGATTCATCAGCTCTCCCGGTTTTCTGTCATTGATAAAACCAATGGAGAGAATCTGGATCTTTTCAAATAATTTCTTGCGAAGATCCTTTGCAATTGTCGCCCCAAGTGCTGTACAATAATAACTTTTCAGCACATTGATAACGACGATACCGACACTGAGCAAAAACATAATGAAAAGACACACGAGTGCCATACGGATTCCCCCATGATGCTTTGTCAACACCTCATCGACAAGCCGTTTCTGCACTTCCGGATTGAGAAGTGTGACGACCGCCGCTAAGATCATCAGTACAATAATTCCCAAAAATCTTCTGCGGTAAGGGGCTGCCATCGTCAGAAAAGAATGCCAGAAACCACCTTCCTTCGAACAATGCGGGCAGTATCTGGTGCCCGGTATCGCACGTCCGCAATTCGGACAGATTTTCTCATATTCGGTACTTTCTACCTTTTCTGTCCTTCCCGAACACAGGATACGGATTCCTCTGGCGATGTAAGCATATCTTGCCAGATGTTTTCCGGAATATTGTACCAGAAGACGCTTTTCCCCGCGATACCGAACCGTCAGAAGCCCACAGCCGACTTTCGCTTCTGCCGCCGCTTCTTCACAGTCTGCCAGAGCAAACCATTCTGCCGGACTTCCCTTAGATAACAGATAGATTTTTTTGTTTGTCACAACAAGATAGGAATCCGATAACCAGTCTCCGTCTGCGCCAATATCATACGGAACACTGTAATACCGCTTTTCTTCTGCTGTCGGCGGTAATATTTTCTCCGCCCATGCAGGCAGTTCATAATTCAAATTCATCGCATTCTCCTATTACAAAAATAAATCCAGTTTTCTCTGTTCCTTCTGCGTCAGAGCAAAGACATCCGGAATCTCAAACCGGTTTTCGTCGAGATCTGTGATCAGAAGCCTTTTTTCCGACAATCTTGTCACCGCACTCGCTCCCATATTGATTGTAAAACGGCATTCCCCACGGTCTGTCAGAACATGGAAATACGCATATCCGTATTCATCTTTGATAGAGAGAATTTTTTGAATGATTGGTGTAAAATAATGTAAATTCAATTGCTCCAATAACAATTTTTTTGTTTCTTTCGAAACGTCTTTCAAATCTTTTATCACACCGATTTCCCGGGATCTCTCTTCCACCGTTCGAATAGAAATAAAACCATTCGGCTTGGTAAACGGAAACAGCCGGATCACCTGAACCCGGTCCCACGTTTTTCCTTCAAATGTAAGACTCACAAACCCACCTTGGGTTCGTTCAAAAACCGCATTGTCTTTTGTCAGATAGCGCACCGCAGTCATTTCCTCGGCTTCTCGTTCCATCTGCTCTTTTTCAAATTGTTCCATTTCTCTGTCTCCCCTCTCAGTCAAGCCCTTTGAGTGCCAGTGACTCTGTCTGTAATTTCATCAATTTATAATAAATACCCTGTTTTTGTTCCAGCTGCTCTGCCGTTCCTTCCTCGGCAATCTTTCCTTCATCGATCACGACCAGACGGTCTGCATCGCGCAATGTCGAGAGCCGGTGTGCGATGGACAATGTCGTACGCCCTTTGACAAGGTAATTGAGTGACTTTTGAATCGCTTTTTCCGTCGCCGTATCGACACTTGCTGTCGCTTCGTCAAGGATCAGTATCTTCGGATTGGCAAGGATGGCACGCGCGATGGAAATTCGCTGCTTTTCGCCTCCGGACAAGTCCTTTCCTGCTGCCCCGATCACGGTATCGTAACCATCCGGCATATTGCTGATAAATTCATGGGCACTCGCTAACACCGCTGCGCGGATGATATCTTCCCGCGATGCATCCGGGTTGGCATAGGCAATATTCTCTGCGACCGTTCCCATAAAAATATAGGTATCCTGCGAAACCATCGCCACATTGCGCCGCAGATCACGAAAGCCCAGTTCTTTTACCGGGATCCCGTCGATACGGATTTCGCCCTCATTGACATCATACAGCCTTGAGATCAGATTGACAAGTGTCGTTTTTCCCGCTCCGGAACGCCCTACGATGCCAAGCATTTCCCCTTCGTTTACGTGCAGCGTAATATCTTTTAATACCGGTTTATTGGTCTCATAACCAAATGTCACATGCGAAAGTTCGATCTCGCCCTTTGGCTCCTTCAAAGCCACCGGATCTTCTGCTTCCTCAATATCCGGGATCGCATCCATGATCTCAAACATACGCTGTGCCGAATTGATACTGTCCGACCACATCTGAAATACACGGGAGAAGAAATTCATCGGTCCATTGAGCTGTCCCACATAACCGACAAATGTGATCAACACGCCGAGTTCAATATCTCCGGTTCCAAGAAGCAGGATCACGCCTACGATCCATACCCAGATACTGGAAATTTCCTGAACCAGATTATATAGTATCGTAAACCGGTTGTTGTATTTTACAATCCGGATCTCTGCGTCTTTCAAACGTTCATTGACCGGCTCAAATCTTGCATTTTCGGCCTCCTGCTGTCCAAATGCCTTCACGACTCTGGCACCGGTCAGATTGTCGTTGACTCTGCTGTTAAGTGCCCGCTCCGCACGATGCCGTCTTCCAAACAAGCTCCATAATTTCGGCTTTAAACGCACACTCATAAAAACTAAGAGCGGAAGAAGCACACAAGCCACAAGAGCCATCGGTGCACTGAGGCGGAACATCACACAAAACGATGCAATAATCGTAAAACCGTGAATAAATATGTACGGGAAGCCGTCCAAGAAAAAGTTTGTCACACGCTCTGCATCGCTGAGAACACGTGTCATCAAGCTTCCGGTCTGTTTGCTCGTAAAAAAGCCGATGGACAGTCTTCCGAGTGCCGCAAACACATCCTGCTTCATATCACGTACCGTATCTGCCACGACCTGCGCCATCAATACTCCCTGCACAAGTGTCACACCGCGTTGTAAAATTCTTGCCACGATCATTGCCGCAACCAGGATAAGAAGGGCCAGCGTATATTCCCCGGCGATTCCAATTTTTCCCAAAATCGCATCGTTTTTGTTAAGCACCCAGTCAAATAACACCGTACCACTCAAATACGGCCATAAAAGGTTTATAAACGCGGAAAAAATATAGCATAAAAACAAAGCTGTCATTTTCGCACGGTACTTCCAGAAATAGCCGAGTGCCCGTGTAAAAATGGATCGCTTGTTCATACATTTCGGACATATTTTCCGCACCGGATCCGGATACATCGTTCCACACCGCGGACAATACAATTCTTCGGAATCCTCTTCTTTTTCTTCTTTCTCTTCCGGCTGCACGCCCTGAAAGAAGACTTTGACAAAGTCATTCATCTGTGCCAGATACAAGTTTGTCAATGCACAAAGCCGGTATTCAATCCCTTTATATTCCAAAATAACAAGGCTCGTCGCAAGTTGTCTGTGGATGGAAATATTGCTGATTTCCGTTCGCTCATAAAACCGGCAGGCATAGTCGTTTTGTTCCTCTCCATAGACCATATCCTTCGTCTTTGTCCCACGAAAATAACGGACACTCTGCGGATCCGGTTCACTCACGGCGACCCCCAGCGTATCTTTTGTCAAAAACACATATCCACTCACATATTCACTTGCAAATGACAGGTCAAATGGCGACACCGCCAGGATATCCTGTTTTTCGACCCCCTGCTTTCGAATCAGCTTCTCCACACAGGATGGCAATTTATTCTCCTTCATGTTCTTCTTCCTTTCGATATTTGTCATAATCATCCAGGAAATTATATTCCCAGTCATCTTTATGATAGCCGATCACGGTACGCAGATTGATATTCCGCACACTGTTGAAAATATTCGACTCGATGACATCACTCGTCTTACGAAACTGCGCGATCAGTTCTTTCATCTCATCACGCTTTGATGGCTTGTCTCCGCCACACGTCGCACAATGCTCGGTAAAGCGGCAGGCACACTGGATAAAATGCAGGTCATTGTAGTCACGCCATGCCTTGATATCCGCTTCTTTCACGAGATACAGCGGGCGGATCAGTTCCATGCCGGCAAAGTTTGAACTGTTTAACTTTGGCATCATTGTCTCAACTTTTCCGCTGTAAAGCATTCCCATGAGAATCGTCTCGATCACGTCATCAAAATGGTGGCCGAGCGCGATCTTATTGCAGCCGAGTTCTTTTGCCTTCGAATACAGATAGCCGCGTCGCATTCTCGCACAGAGATAACATGGATTTTTTTCAATCCCTGCAACCACGTCAAAAATCTCCGTATTAAACACCGTCAGCGGAATTCCTAAAATCTTCGCATTGTTTTGTATGATATTCCAGTTGTCCTCATTGTAGCCCGGGTTCATTACGAGAAAAATGGCATCAAAGGAAATCTGTCCATGCTTTTTGATCTCCTGAATGAGTTTTGCCAACAGCATGGAATCCTTGCCTCCGGAGATACAGACCGCAATCTTATCTCCTTCCTGAATCAGCTCGTATTCTTTAATGGCTTTCGTAAACCGGCGCCAGATCGGCTTGCGGAATTTTTTGATCAGGCTCCGCTCAATCTGTGCCGTGCGTTCTCCGAGGTTTTCTTCCTGTTTCGTAAACTGACTCAAAGAATACCTCAGATACGAGCGGTATCCCCCTTCCACATCGACGACATTTTTTCCTTCTTTTTCCAGATCCTGCACGCATTCCGCACTTTTTCGTCCCGTGTGGCAGAACAAGTACACCGTCTTATCCTGCTTCCACAATTCCGCATGGTCTTCCAGTTCTTCCGCCGGAATATTTATCGCTCCCGGGATGCTTCCTCTGGAAAATTCTTCCTCTTGTCGTACATCTACCAGTACTGCTTCCTCTTTGGATAAAGCAAGTGCTTCCTGTACACTGATCTGTCTCATCTTCTTCGCCTTCCTTTATTGTAAATCTCTGTCAAAATAACTTCGTCCCCGGTTCAATCGATCCATTGCGGTATTCCTGCATCAATTCTTCCAGATCGGATATATATGCCATAATTTTCTTTCCGACATCGGTATCTTTTACAAGTACACGCGTTTTCTCGGTCTCAACGATCTGACTCTCCGATGCGATGTCCTTATTTTCCTGCAATGCCTTTTTTACACTTTCAAACGGATGGTGTGCTTTGATACGCATGCCATGGGAATTGTAAATTAATGTATATCCGGCGATTCCTGTCGTCTTGTGGTAATCTTTGCAAAATCCGCCATCGATAACGAGCAGTTTTCCACCTGCCCGGATCGGCTGTTCCCCTTCCATCGTTTTTACCGGCGTATGTCCATTGATAATGTGCGAATGTTCGGAATACAGACCAAACTCACGCAGGATCATATTGCAGGTCCGCTCTTCTTCATGATAGCGGTAATACGGATTGCTCTCCTCAACCCACGCACTCTCGTCAGTCACAAACATTCTCTCAAAGGTCTTAATATTGCGCCCGCAAAGCGGTGATTTGCGTCCGCACCACAAAAACCACATAAAATCCAAGGCATCACGGTCATTGCGATGAAAATACGCCCGTCGTGCCATTTTGTCGGCATAATCAAGATAACGTTTTCCCTGATAAATCTCATCGCCAAACCGTACCCCGTCAAAATTTCCACTTTCATCCAATGGCACACAGCCGTGATACAATAGGTTTCCATTGAAAATGCGGTACATGCTTCCCTTTTCATACAGGTAGGAAATATGCCGCTGCAAACGGTCGCTGTTGATAAATGCGGTCGTAAGCTCGTCCATCACATGGGCTTCTTCCTCCGTAAGCGCATATACATATTCACCCTGAAGTGTAGGGAAATCCCCGTCCTTCAACGGATATTCTTTTCCGTCAATCCCAACTGTCTTTTTCTCTTTATCAATCTTCGAAAGAAGCAGACGGTCTTTCATCTCATATTCCGGATGGCGCAGTATCGTCTGGCCTTCCAGTTTCAAAAGCATGACAGAAACAGCCTTATCGGCCGCCTCCATCGGCTCCACATTGGCATACGTTTTTTCCGCAAACAAAGCGAGTTCCCGGAGACTGATGCCATAGCCGCTCTCTAATATCTCCGTATTGTGGTGGCGCAGATTGTTTTTCACAACATTGGCGATACACGCCTGATTGCCCGCTGCGGCCCCCATCCACAATATATCGTGGTTTCCCCATTCGAAATCAAGAGAATGGTAGTTCATCAAAAGATCCATGATCTTGTCCGCATACGGTCCGCGGTCAAAAATATCCCCGACGATATGCAGATGGTCCACGGCCAGCCGTTTGATCAGTTCTGCCAGCGCAACGATAAATTCGTCCGCATTGTCAATTTCCAAAATGGTATCCAAAATTTTCTGATGATACCGCACCTGGTTATCATCTTCGTCTTTCTGCACATGCAGAAGTTCGTCAATAATATACGCAAAATCTTCCGGCATCGCCTTACGCACTTTCGATCTTGTATATTTGGAAGAAAGGAGTTTGGCGATTTCGATCAGCTGATTCAAGATCATGCGGTATCTCTCCATTGACAACGCATTTTCTTTTTTCAACTGCTCCAGTTTTTCTTTTGGGTAGTAGATCAACGTACAGATTGCCTGTCGTTCGGAATCGTTTAACTGTTCTTCAAACAAAAGATCCACCTTTTCGCGGATCACTCCCGAGCAGTTGTTCAATATATGGCAAAATGCTTCATACTCTCCATGAAGGTCACTCATAAAATGTTCGGTTCCCTTCGGAAGGTTGAGTATCGCATTCAAATTTATAATTTCTCTGCAAACGGCCTGTACCGATTGATATTTTTCTGCTAAAATCTTCAAGTATAATGTTCTGTCAACGGACATAAAAAAAGCCTCCTGTTTGTTCGTAGAATCAGTACTTATTCTACCACAAACATGGAAGCTTTTAAAGGTTTTTATTTGGCAATGTATAATTTAATGCCGTTTTCACTATAATTTGCATGTTCCGGAAGAGTTACTTTGAGTCCCGGTGCCACAGTCTGAATGAGCTTTTTATCGGATTCTGTCAATTGGAACTTATTTTCATTTGTCGTCACATAATAGCCGCTCACCTGATTATTTTCAAAGACGAAGCTGATGGTCGTATCGCCAAAGGTCGGCATGTTCTGCCCACCCTGGAAAAGCACTTCCCCGGTTCCTTTTGTTATAACGGCATTGGCTGCTCCAAATGTCAAAACTTCTTTTTTGGTATCTACGCTGGAAGCCCGAAGCATATACTCCCCACTCTGTGTCACATTCCGAATGAGGGTTTCATATTTTTGCGGAAGGTAGATGCTGTTAATATTAAGTTTCAAGTTCACATCGATCTCGTTCTGATTATACTTGATAAACCGAAATCCAACTCCCTGATTATAAATCTCATACGTCAGATCCCAATCGTCTTCCTCTCCTGTTTTCTTTTCCTGCTGGCTCCGGTACTCTTTTTCCAGTCGTTTTACCTGATCGGTAAATCCGGTAAACCCGCACTGCTCTACTTTGGCGATCGTCGCATACGAATCCTCCGTAAAGCCTTTTTTCTTACTGTCATACTTAATACTGAAAGCATAATCGGTTTCCGATTCTATTATGCTCACAACCAACCCGGTCCGCTGCAACATAAAATTTTTGCTGTCTGACAGACACTCGTAACTGGAACGATACCCGCTGGTTTCTTCCTCGTACCCATCCTCATCCGTCGTTTCTTCTGCGGTTAGGATTCCTGACGCAACGAGATTTTGAAGTGCCTGTGGAAAATCATTGGCTTTAACATAGCCACGGTCTTCATAACTTTTATTCGCACCCATTACATTTTTCGAATTTTCCTCGTAATAGAAATCCTCTGCTTTTTTCGGTTCTTTGGTAAATGCGGATGCCACCAGGATCAATATTCCAAATACAAGCGGAACTAAAATAATTCCAAGCATCTTTGAATTTTTATTGTTCATCTTAATGCCCCCTTTCTCACATTCCCTGCTGCCGTTTTTCAATCAGCCGTCGGATCACGCTTAATATAATATAAATCACTACACCAATCAATGCGGTCATGATCCAATATGATACCATCGAATAGTTTCCTTCTTGAAAGGATATCATTTCCAATACAAAAGCAGATCCGAATAACGCCGTGCATAATGAAATTCCGGTGATAACAAACTGTACTGCCACTTCTTCATTCATAAGAACATTGTGTGCTTCTCGAATATGCCATTTTCTGCGGACCGCAAGTACAATCAATAATGCTGCCACCACAATGGTTCCGACATAAAAGAGAGCATGGGCTCCATAGTCACCCCACTGAACGATCGTGTAACTGTCACCTGCGGACGTATCCACGTAAGTCGTATCCGGAAAGAAGTAACATGGTACAAAATATCTCACGATCAAATTTCTCTCCTGTCCATACCGAAGAATATCATCATACCACAGACAAAAAGCAGCCGGACTGATCATCAATCCGATACCAACGGCATAAGACAAAAAGCGGTTATGAATGCATGTAATCGTCAGGAAAAATACCAGATAAAGGGAACTCATTCCCAAAAATTGTAAAAGTACACTCTGCCAGATTACCGCATAGGGATTTATCTGGGTAAAACTTGTATAATAATAGTCCGCCACTTTCTGCAGATTATCGTTCACACTCAAACAGGACAACGATAAAATAACGCCAAAGGAAACGGTATAAATCGCAATTGCCACATGGGCGTTGATCAGTTTCATAATCACTTTATCCCGTTCACGAAGTGGCAGAACTTGTAAAAAGTCAGCAATTCCGCTTCGGTTTTCATGCAAAAATGTCTGCTGTAGAAGCACTACCAAAAACACAAGAATTGCCAATGTATAATAGGTCGAAATACTTCCTCCAAAGGCTGCATTTATGAAAAGATTTACCACATCTCCCATTCCCCAGACACCATGACTGGTAAAATGATCCGACAGTTCAAGCAATGCGCCCTCATAGACACCCTTTGTCATGCTTGTCGTAATCACTGCCATAAATACTAAAAACAAAAGTCCAACAATCAGAAGTGGATATGTTTTCTTGATCTCCCGTTTCATATACGTACGATATTGACTGTTCATCCTTCTCTCCTCCTTCGATTCGAATAGATAAAGACTTCTTCCAACGATATCTCGGTCTGCTCAGCAAGGTCAGCACCTTTCTCCGTAAAATACGAGATCGCATCTTCTGACCCCTGCCACAAAAAGGTATAGACACTTCCGATATTGGAATAATTGACAATATTTTCATTGCCAAGCACCCCTTCCGGAATACCGCCCTTAAATACCACCTGATATTTTCGGATATTGTCTTTTACTTCATCAAGTTCTCCCTGATACTGGATTCCGCCAATGTTCATCATTGTCACCGTATCACATATTTTTTCCAATTCATACAGATGATGCGTGGAAATGATCACGGCGGTCTCATCGTAATCTACTTTGGCGATCACCTGCTCCAAAAGATCGGCCTTCGCCATCGCATCGAGTCCCGACGTCGGCTCATCCATCACAAGCAGTTCCGGCTTCATCGCCATATTCAGCATAAAGGAAAGCCGCATTTTCTGGCCTTTCGAAAGATGCCCCACTCGTCGTGTCAATGGAATCTTGAACATTTCATTTAACTTGTGAAACTCCTCTTCTTCAAATTTTCCGTACATGCCCTGATAAAATTTAATCATGTCCTTTCCTTTGTAATTGAGGAAAAAATTACAATTATCTGCCACGTACCCTATTTTTTCCTTTGCCTTCGGATTGTCGTAAATTTTCTCTCCGTCCAGCAAAATTTCTCCTTCATCGATCGACAAGATTCCTGTGATACACTTGATCAATGTCGTCTTTCCGGAACCATTTGGTCCGATCAAACCATGTATTTTCCCCGGCTCCACCTGAAATGAAATATCTTCGATCGCAGGTGTTCCCCCTTTGATATATGATTTGGTCACATGTTTTACCTCTAACATTTTCTGCCCTTCCTTTCTTTACGAAGTCGCTGCATCATACAGTTCTTCCACCATTTTCAGAATCTCTTTTTTGGAAAAACCAAGATAGATCATTTCCACACAGGCTTCTTTTAGTTTCTGCCTTCCCTGTTCTTTCTGCCTCTCCGAAGGCTGTATCTTTCCCGTCTCTGCGATATAAGCACCTTTTCCGCGAATTGTCACGATCACTTGCTGCCGCTCCAGCTCGCCATATGCTTTTGCCACCGTCCCCGGCGTCACAGACAGCGAAAGTGCCATCTTCCGAACCGACGGAATGCTGTCCCCCGGTTTTAAAAGTCCCTTCAGCACCGCCATCTTTATCTGTGCAATGATCTGCTCAAAGATTGGCTGGCTGCTCGTCGGATTTATCTCAATCATATCGTCACCTCCCTTTCCAAGGAACTGTATCGTCTGTACCAACTGTACTATTTGTGATGATACAGTTAGTATACACTTAGAAAATAGAAATGTCAAGGGGTTTTTCTTTACTTCTTTAAAAAAAACGTTTACAGTTTTGCTTATTTTTTCTATATAGCAAGACTGTAAAAACAGACTATATTCAAAAAATTTGTAGAACATAGCATAAGCTTAAGGTATCTAATAAACGACGTTGCCTACAATTTATTCCTTAATGCCTTGATTTCTTCATCATTAAGTCCGATCATTCTAAAATATTTATCGGTATTGCCATATTCCGCTCGAAACAATCTTAAAAACTGTTCCATAAACATTTTGCAAGGCGTTACTATATTCATATCCAGTTCCGGAAAATTCTTATGTATTAATTCCAAGCGTCCTTTCCCATACTCCTTAGTCAATACATAATTCTCTACAATATCTTCATCACACACACCAACATGTAGTAATAAAATCGCAGAAACCACACCTGTTCTGTCCTTGCCCGCTGTACAATTAAACATTACGCCTGTCTTTGCATTTGCTATACATTTAAATACATTCGGTATTTCCTTTGCCCTTGCAATACTCATATAACTTATAGGCACAGTCTCCGCCGATTCCGGCACACCACTGCCTTCGCTAATTTGAAAATTATAATACACAAAGTCATTTCTATCTGCGAAGCCGCTCGGCTTTCTATCTACATCCTTTTGCCCACGCATATCAATAATCGTTGTTACATTCTTTGTTTTTAAAAATTCAATATCTTCCTCACTCGGATAATTCTGAACATCACTACGCAGGATACTCTCGTATCTTGTCTGTTTTCCTGTTCTTGTTATATATCCGCCCAAGTCTCTCGTATTCTCCGTTGTACTAAGTAAACTGCGAACCATATCTCTTCTCCTCAAATGTTTTAATATTGCCTATTATACCAAAAACACTCCCAGATTTCTACCTGAAAGTGCCATTAATTATACCTGTTCACTTATCCTCTTTTAAAGGCAACCTTGTTAGATGACTTCTCGCGTATTGGTTGCCTTTTTTCCCAAAGTCATGCCAATTCCCTGTTTTTCCTCTTCCGGCATGACCGCCTTCCTCCCAAATGTCATGCCATATCCTCTTTTTCCTCTCCCGGCATGACCGCCTCCCTTCCCAATGTCATGCCATTTCCCTGTTTTTCCTCTTCCGGCATGACCGCAAACGCCTCACAGGTCATGCCAAAGCTCCTTTTTCCACCTCGTGGCATGACCCAAAACACCTCACAGGTCATGCCAAAGCTCCTTTTCCTCCTCGTGGCATGACCCCAAACGCCTCACAGGTTATGCCACGCTTTCTAAACCATATTCCAAGGCAACTTGTTTACAAAAAACAGCCTGTCGGACAATTTTCATTGTCCTGACAGGCTGCCCTCACTTTTCACTTTATTTTACTACATCCGGTAATGTCTTAAACGCTTCAATCACCGCATCTACCGACAATTTATCGACAAGGAAATAATCCATTCCGTTTTTGTCAACACGGTAGAAGTTTGTACCGTCATATGGGCGGTAAGTTACGGTTACATCGCGGTTTGCCTCATGATATACGATCTTTAATACCGGTTTGTTACTTGCCGGTTTCACGTCTTTTTTCGCAAATGAGGAAAACTCAAGAAGGTAAGCTTTGGAGTACGGAGAAAGGAAATCTTCTTCCTTGTCCTCCGGTACTTCTTTGCCATTGACCGTCCATTTATTGGTTTCCTTTCCGGCCGAATTCTTCTCGCCGGTTGCGGTGCGGGTCACGGAAATCGTCTGATCGCCGATTGTAACATCGTATCCGTTGATGTCCGTTGCCAGTGTGGAATAAATACTGTGGTCCATATACGTGTACGCATCGACCGTCAGCATCGACTCCAATGTATCTTTCGCCATCAAGTATACATTGTGGTTGTCTTTCAGGCGTACATAGAAATTTTTTCCATCTTCTGTCTTATTGCCGACAAGCAAGGTATATCCTTTGTTGATACGGTCTTTCTCCGGCACCAGATTGGCCTTGTTTTTGATGTTGTTTTCCCCGGTGGTACGGGAAGAACTGTCAGACGGTGCTTCCGTCGCAGTCGGCATCGTGTAACCATCCGGTACGGCAAAATATTTGACCTCGATCTCTCCTTCCGGATCCGCATCTGTCAGACCGTACTTTTTGAGATTCTTGCTTCCATATTCTACCAGGTCGCCGAGAGTAACCTCCGTAAAGGAATCCTGCAGCGTCGTCCAGTCATTGGTGGAAGATCCCGCCAATGCCTTCTTATATGGCTTCGAAATAATCCAGTTTGTGTACGCATCGATTTTTTCGTCGTCCGGTACCACTTCCGCTTTAAACGTCGAAACGCCCTTATTCTTTACTTCAATCGAAGTCAGATATTCGGAATCGATCGTATCAATCGTATCTTTCTGAATCAGGCTGTTTTTCGTGATATCAAACTTATCGCAGAATGTCTCCGTAAAGACATACACCTGTGCGTCATCTCCATAAACACCATATTTTCCGCCGTTATCCGGCACACTGGAACCAAACTTAAACGTATATGTCTGTCCATCCGTTGTAGTAAACGTTACCGCCTGCTCCGGGATTTCCAGACCGTAATCTGAAAGAGAAGTATCTGCTGTCTGAATCTTCTGTGATGCCTTTACCGGGCTGATACTTCCGATCAAACTGTCTACCTGATCCGAATCAACAGGAATCAATGCATCATCTGCAAACTTCCAGGAATCTCCCTCTTTTTTCAGATGAATCTTCGTTTGTTTCTTTCCGTCTGTAATTGCCCCCAACGTGATAGAAATCTCCGACACATTGTCTTTTTCAATATTGATCACTTCTACCGTGTTCGCTGCCGTATCCTTCGTCCCGTCTTCATCCGACGTATCACTTTCGCCCTTCGGGACAAAAACATACGCACAGACCATCGCTGCCAGCAAAAGAAGCAAACCAATCACCGTAAGTAACTGCTTTTTTCCTTTGCTCATCAGTTCTTCCTCCTTTTGATCCAGATAAACAATCCGCTTCCAAGAAGAATCAACGGAATGATCACTACAAGCAGAACCGTAAAGAAGATTCGGTCACTTTCCTGAATCTGTACACTTTCCTGCTGCAGACTTCTTGTCGGAATAGCCAGCGTCGTTGTCTCCTGTCCTGCCAGATACGACAGAGAATTCAACAGAACCGTACGGTTACCAAACTGATTTGTCTCCAAAAACGAAGATGTTTCAAAACTAACCGAACCAAATACTACGATTTCCGTAGCATGCCCTGTTCCTTTCGTCTTTTCTGCATAAGAATCTTTTACAGAAAGAGCGACACTAAATGGTCCGTTGACATCGCCATCTTCTTTGTCCACCGTCTGTGACTTGATATTTGTCTTTGCATATGCACCATCTGTCGTAGACATCATATTTTCTACCGTCAATGTACTTCTTACATCACTCTGCACCGTCATACCCTTACAGATTGGGATAACAACTTTCTGTGTATCCGCAAGACCGCTTGTCAGATCACTGTCTTCCAGGGTCGGAGTCAGATACATCGGATACTGGGAAGAATACGAACCTTTGGAATCAATAATATAACCGTCTGCTACATTGACACCATAATCCGAAAGAAGTTTGTAAAAATATGTCATTTTTTCCGTTGTCGTCGGATAGAGGAAAAACATGGCCTTTCCGCCTTCCTTCAAATAACTTGACAACACATTATACTCGGCTTCCGTAAAATCATACTGTGGTCCGTTGATCAAAAGGATGTTACAGTCATCCGGCACACTTTCTGCGGATTCTGTCGCAAGTTCTTTCGTATCAATATTGGATTTATTCAAAACATCTTTAAATGTCGAGTCCAGTTCCTGTTCGCTGTGACCGGACGTATAATAAAGCGTCGTTGCATTCGCAGATGTCACACTCTGGATTGCCGCTGTCAGCTGACCTTCTGCATCCAAAGTGTAAGAACTTGACATCGTCTGATAATCGGTATCCTGAATAAGCATATCCGACTGACTGACCAGCTTACTCTTACCATTTGTCTCATTGACTACGATAACATCATTGCTTTGAATGTCTTCGTCTGTATAAGTTTTGGAAAAATTTGGATAAACTACCGGGTCCTTTTTTACCACTTTAATGGTGCCAAGTCCATCGTAATTGTCCACTACTTTTTCAATCTGTGTCATTTCACTTCCATCCTGACACATATAATACAACGTAACTTTATCCTTAATCTTATCTGCAAGATTTGTCGTGTCGCTGGTCAGTGTAAACATTTTCTGGCTGCTCAGGTCCACGGTAATATTCATTTTATTTACAACCAGATTCAAGCCTATAACAAGGATGATCACAATTACCATGATCAAAGTCTGGTAGCCGCCCATCTTAAACTTACGGCTTTTAAAACTATTTTTTATGCCTTTCATGTTTCCTCCAATCCGAAGCGTCCTTAATTAAAACGTTTCTTTTTAATTCTTTGAATGGTAATAAATACAAACAAAAATGCGACGCTGATATAGTAAACCAAAGCGCTTACATCAAAAATACCATACGTAAAATTCTGATAACGGTCTGTGATAGAAATCTGACTAAGTACATTACCAATCAAACCATCAAAACTCTCTGTCTTTAAAAGAAACAGAATAACCAAAGCAGCTTCTGCCAGCACACCAATAATTCCGGCCAGCCAGCCATTGTGAATCCAATAATACAGTCCTACGGAAAGAACCAGAATGAGGACAGCAAGGAACCAAAATACAAACGTATGTCCAGAAGGAAGTAAACCGGCAAGGCTTGTCATAAGATACGTAAAAATCATGATAACACCCGATGCTACTGCCGCGATCACCTGACTCTCTGTCAGTGAAGAGATAAACATACCAATCGCGATATACGCAGCTCCCAAAAGGAAAAAACCTAATATGCTTCCGTAGGCGATGGCAAAATCAACAGCCTCCGTACCCGTCGCCACCTGTTTTACAAGTCCGGATAAGATCAACGGATACAGGCATACAACAAGCATTGCGATGCCAAACAACGTGATCAGTGCCAGATATTTTCCGAGAATGATCTTTGTGATCGATACCGGAGACGTATACAGCAGCTGATCCGTCTTCTGGCGGTTTTCCTCAGCGATAATACGCATCGTAAGAACCGGCACCAAAAGCAGGATAAAGAACAATTCTACGCCACTGAATACCGGTGAAAAATCCGTATAACCATTCATCAGATTGTATACCATAAAATACAAACCAACCAAAATCAGAAAGAAAGCAATAAATACCCATCCGATCACAGAGGTAAAATAGGATTTTAACTCCTTTTTATAAACTGCAAGCATGTTATTGTTCCTCCTTTTCTTCCATCTGCTCTGCACGATCTTCTGTGTTTTTAACTTCTTTTTCTGCCACTTCATTTTCCACAGTTTCTTCGCGCTTTGCAAGTTTTTGTTTCATTTTTTTCTTTTCTTCTTTACTCATTTTTCCGCCATACTGCTTCGTACCCTCTCCGGTCAGACGAAGGAATACTTCTTCCAGAGTCGGCACTTTATGATTCAGTTCAAGGATCGGACATTTTGCGTCTGCCAATTTATAGAACAAGGCCTCGCGGATATCCTCCTCGATCGAAGTGGACAATTCCACCTGATAAACTTCTTTCGTATCCGTGCCAAGAATCCTCGACTCGATCACTCCTTCAAAGGAATCAATAATGCTCTTGACAAGATCTTTATTTCCTTTTATTGTCAATGTCAAGTCATTGGTCTGTGTGATATGATTGGAAATATTTTCCGGTTTATCATATAAGATCAGCTGTCCCTGATTGATAATGATAATCTGGTTACATACCGCACTTACTTCCTGCATAATATGGGAACTCAGGAGAATCGTATGATTTTTACTCAGTTCCGTGATCAGGTTACGGATTTCTATGATCTGTTTCGGATCCAGTCCCACGGTAGGCTCATCCAGGATCAGGATCTCCGGATCTCCAAGCATTGCGCCGGCAAGTCCCACACGTTGTTTGTATCCTTTGGACAGATGCTTGATCAATCGTTCCGATACATCCATGATCTTCGTGGATTTCATAACGTAACGAAGTTTTTTATCTTTTTCGGAAGCCTTCACCTTTTTCAGATCTGCCACAAAATTAAGATATTCTCTTACTTTCATATCCGGATATACAGGAGGCTGCTCCGGAAGATATCCGATGCACGCTTTTGCCTTTTCCGGGTCATCATAGATATCATACCCATTTACTTTTACTGTTCCACTTGTTGCAGATATATACCCGGTAATAATATTCATGGTCGTCGATTTACCTGCACCATTTGGTCCCAGGAAACCTACAATCTGCCCTTTGTCTACCGTAAAGCTCAAATTATCAACGACATTTCGGTCGCCGTACCGCTTTACCAAATTTGTTACTTCAATCAAAACCTTAACCTCCTTAAATCGGATTTATCATCACGCAGACTGTCCCCAGCCTGACTTTCTTATTGTACTATCTTTATGTTACCAAAATGTGAACGATTGCAAAACGTGCATCACTTTTTGCCCCACCGCCGCCTGCACGGCACAGCCAAGCAGAATCAAGACAAAAAAGCCCGCCGTGATCACCGTTTTGTACTTTCTTTTCTTCTCCAGACATCCATAAAAAAAGATCACATACGCCGGCACCAAAAGAAACATATGCGGGATTCCCATTGCCACACAGCTGAAAAAGCCACGGACTCCCATGCTGTGGCAGAAAATAGTCATAAAAAATCCGGCCTTTGCCCCCTCCCAGACAACAAACGCCCGGAATACATTTTTGTTCCAGCGTGTATTGCCGGCTAAAAAAATGATAAACGCCACTTTTCCGCGCTTCCACAACGAATACAGAAAATTGGAAAGAAATGGGGATTCCTCCCGCATCCAGTTCTTGATATTCTGCCACAATTCCTCATACAGATCTGCTGCCGCATCGTTACACAAAAAATAAAGAATACCTCCACTAAAAAAACCGGTCAGAAAAAACAAAACTGCCTTTCTTTTCCGGTCTTTTATAAATTCAAACAACGCCATACGCCGCCTCCCTTTGCCTGTCCTTTATAATATCCTATGACAGGCAAAGGAAAATTAGTACCGTAATTACTTTCTCTGTTTTGTCTGATATGCCATTACTGCGGCAATTGTCTTCGAATCCGTGATCTTTCCTGAAAAAATCATATCATTAAGTTCTTCAAACGTATATCTGCGAATGTCCACAAATTCATCTTCATCCAGATGCTGTCGGCTCGGGATCAGATCTTTTGCCACATAAACCGCAATCTTTTCACTCGTATACGCAGCGGCTGTATGAACATCCACCAAATGTTCCAGGCTTCCTGCGCGGAATCCGGTCTCTTCCTCCAGCTCTCTTGCCGCACACACCGCAAAATCTTCCTCCACGCTGTCGCGTCCACCCGCCGGAATCTCGATCATAATATCATCAATCGCACCACGGTACTGCGTCACCGTAAGCACTTTTCCCTCGTCATCGATCGGAAGCACCGCCGAAGCCCCTTTGTGTTCGATGTGATCCCAGGAAACTTCATGTCCCGCCGGAGTCCGCAGCTTCAATTTATAAAAATCTATGATCGTACCATGATACACAAGATCTTTTCCTAAAATCTCAAATTTCTCCATAGTCTCTCCAATCCGGAGATATCGCTCTCCTATACTAATTCTGCCAATGCTGCCAGTACATCCAGCAGATAATCATAGTTTCGTTTTGCCGATGAGATGGAAAGTTTTTCCTTCACCGTATGAATGTCCTGAATCTCCGGCCCCATCGAAACAATGTCAAGATTCGGCAGTTTCTGCAGCAATATTCCGCATTCCAAACCTGCATGAATGCCCTCGACGCACGGACTTTCCGCAAAACGCTTTTCGTAGCAGGACGTCATCACTTCACGAAGCACGGAATCCTCTTTGTAATCCCAAGCCGGATATTCTCCACGCACAACGACTTCTGCCTTTGTCTCTCCGACAAAAATATGCGAAGCAAGCGCTTTGATCTGCGAGATCATGTGATCTTTGTAGGTTTCCTTCTGGCTTCGCACAGAGTAAGCCAGATGAATCTTTCCAAGTTCTGTCTTTACGATACCAAGATTCAGCGAACTTTCGACCATTCCCGGTACCTGCGCACTCATTACCTGTACTCCTGTGATTGTGAGGTTCAGATAATCCAAAAGCTGTTTTGTGAAAGTATTGGAAAATACTTCCCTTTCTTTTTTCTCTCCCGAAACGATCTCGATTGAAAGATTCGGCTCTGCTGCCACAAATTCCTGACATAACTGCTCTTTTCTCTGCTGCAGACGATCGCACAGAGCAGACACATCTCCTGTACAGAGAATCGTCGCAGAAGTTTTTCCGGTAATGACATTATCCTTGTCTCCACCGGTTATTGTCTGCAGATAAATTTCTTCCTGCACTCCCTGCAGCAAGCGTCCCATAAGAATTGATGCATTGGCAGGGTGTTTGGCGATCTCGGTACCCGAATGCCCGCCGCAAAGTCCGGAAAGACATACTTCTACCGGCGTACCCTTTTGTTTTTCAAGCGTTCCTTCCAGAAAAACATCGACGCTGGCTCCTCCGGCACAGCTGACAAGAAGAACTCCTTCTTCTTCATTATCAATATTGATCAGATAATCGGCTTTCAGATCCGACGCATCCAATACCGACGCGCCTTCCATTCCGACTTCCTCATCCACCGTGATCACGGCTTCCAATGCCGGATGTGTCAGCGTATCATCTGCAAAAACAGCAAGAATGTAGGCCAGTGCAATTCCATCATCGCCGCCAAGTGTCGTTTTTTCCGCTTCCAGCCAGTCTCCGTGAATCTGAAGATTCAATCCTTCCGTTTCAAAATCATGGGAATCGTCTTCGCAGACACAAACCATATCCATATGTCCCTGCATCATAACGGTCTTTCCGGAACGACAGTCCGCAGAAGCCGGTTTCCGGAAAATGACATTTCCGCATTCTTCCTGGCGATAGGCTATTCCGCGTTCTTTCGCAAACTGTACCAGATAATCGCTGATTTTCTCATTGTGGTAGGAACCTCTTGGTACCTTTGAAATTTCTTCAAAATAGTGAAAAATAGTTTTATAGTCAATCTGCTCTAACATATAGCCTCCTGATATTTTCTGAATCGTTTAAGAAACGATTCAGAGTTTTCAAACACTACATTCGCATTTCGGACACTTCGTGTCCTTTTCTCGCCTTTTACAAGGCTAAAAATGCTCATTTGTGTTTGAAAACCCTATTCGGATTCAATGAAGAAAAATCAATGTCTCCTTCGTGCAAGCACGATGATTCATTGTTTTTCTTCATTAAATCCTGAATCGTTTCCTAGTTTTTAAAACTATGAATTGGTGCCGGTATTCTTCCCGGCCGGTTGACAAAGTCATCACAGCCAAATGTATTGACCGGCATAATCGGTGCATAACCAAGAAGGCCGCCAAATTCTGCCGTATCTCCGACTTTCTTGCCCTGTACCGGAATGACACGGACCGCTGTCGTTTTCTGGTTTACCATACCGATTGCCATCTCGTCGGCGATAATTCCGGCGATGGTCGTCTCTTTCGTATCTCCCGGAATTGCGATCATGTCAAGTCCTACGGAACATACACAGGTCATCGCTTCCAGTTTTTCCAATGTCAAGGCACCGTCATTGACGGCATCGATCATTCCCTGGTCTTCGCTGACCGGGATAAATGCACCGCTTAAGCCACCGACATACGAAGATGCCATAACACCGCCCTTTTTCACCTGGTCATTTAACATGGCAAGAGCGGCCGTCGTTCCCGGTGCGCCCGCACGCTCGAGTCCGAGTGCCTCAAAAATCTCCGCGATACTGTCACCGACTGCCGGAGTCGGAGCCAGAGACAGGTCAATGATACCAAATGGCACATTCAGACGTTTCGAAGCTTCATAAGCCACCAGCTGTCCGACACGGGTAATCTTAAATGCTGTCTTTTTGATCGTCTCACATACTTTTCCAAAATCTTTCTCTTTTACACTCTCAAGCGCTTTTTTTACTACACCGGGACCACTGACACCGACATTGATGATTGCGTCACCTTCGGTAACACCGTGGAAAGCACCCGCCATAAATGGGTTATCATCCGGTGCATTACAAAATACAACCAGTTTGGCACAGCCAAGAGAATCCTGATCGGCGGTCAATTTTGCGGTGTCTTTTACAATTTTTCCCATCAAGCGAATGGCATCCATATCCAGTCCTGTCTTGGTAGAACCGACATTGACGGAACTGCACACGCGCTCGGTGCAGGCAAGTGCCTCCGGGATAGAGCGGATGAGATACTCATCGGCCTTCGTCATTTTCTTTGACACGAGTGCGGTATAACCGCCGATAAAGTTTACCCCTACCTTCTTTGCTGCGCGGTCAAGAGTTTTGGCGATCTGTACAAAGTCCTCCGGACTCTTGCAGGCCGATCCGCCGATCAACGCGGCCGGTGTAATGGAAATTCGTTTATTTACAATCGGAATACCATATTCCATGCTGATCTCTTCACCGACTTTGACAAGATCTTTTGCCATTGACGTGATCTTATTGTAGATGTTATCGCATACTTTATTCAGGTCACTGTCAATGCAGTCCAACAGGCTGATACCCATGGTAATAGTACGCACGTCCAGATTTTCCTTTTCGATCATATCATTCGTTTCAATTACTTCATGTATATTAATCACAGTTTTTGTCCTCCTTAGATGCGGTGCATTTTGTCAAAAATTTCCTCTCGCTGTACGCGGATGATACAATGGATCTCTTCGCCCATTTTCTCAAGTTCTTCCGAAATTTCAGCAAAACTTTTTGTCGCATCTTCCATATTTACGATCATCATCATGTTAAAATACCCATCCACGATTGTCTGGGAAATGTCCAGGATGTTAATTGTCTTTTCTGAAAGATAAGTACATACTTTTGCAATAATTCCTACACTGTCTTTTCCTACTACCGTAATAATTGTCTTCTTCATAATAATCTCCATTTCTTATTGTAATCTATTAACCTTGCACCAAAATCGGTGGAGTGGGTTCATTTCTACACGCAACTTCCAATACAAAATCTTTTCCCGGCACCATACCTTCTTCCTGGGTTAGTTCGTATTTTACCGTCTCATAGGCAAGTTCCGGATAATTGTTGTCCCGGCTCAGATGCCCCAGTAAAACATGATGCAGTTTATGCGCCATCAGCTGTTTCAAAAGCCTTCCGCAGGCATCGTTGGAAAGATGTCCTTTTTTGCCCAATATGCGCATTTTCAGCGAATATGGATAACTGCCGACTTGCAGCATATTGATATCGTGATTTGCCTCCAAAAGCATGCCGTCGCAATCCTGCAGATGGGAGATCGTATAATCCGTATATTCTCCCATATCGGTAGCCACGGCCAGTTTCTTTCCTTCCGCCCGCATCGTATATCCTACCGGATCGACGGCATCGTGGGAAATCGAAAACGGCGTCACTTCCATACCTGCGACATGTACGGACTCATCCGGCCGCACACAGTGAAACAGATCCGTGTCCACTTTTCCACATTTCCCGGTTTCCCGTATGTATTGTATCGTGCCCTCTGTTGCATAAATGGGTATCGCATATTTTCGTGCAATAGGGCCAAGCCCGCTGATATGATCGGCATGTTCGTGTGTGATGAAGATGGCTTCTACCTGATCAAGCGACAACTGCCTCTGTGCCAGCCCCTCTTCAATTCTTTTCTTACTGATTCCGGCATCCAGTAAAATACCGGTATTCTCTGCCGACGTTCCTGCGAAAATACTGTTTCCGCTGCTCCCGCTGGCGATGCTATACAATTCCATCCTGGTCTCTCCTATCGCGTTACTTTTCCCAATACAGATCTACTCGGTCTCCTTCATGAAGCGGCATCGTAAAATCAATGACATCGATTCCATTGAGACGGGAAACCATCCGTTTTCCTCCCGGTTTTGTCAGATCGATCGGATACACATCAAACAGATCTACAAATACCGGCTTTGCCTTCTCCGGCAAAAGTGTCGGTGTGCCATTGATCTCGACTTTGATCCTCGTCGGCGTTGTCTGCACAACGGGTACTTCTGCCACAGCCGGCTCTGGCTTTTCTTCCTGCAAAACCGTATTTTGCAAAGTTACCGGTTCTTCCTGTGTTACATGATTTTTGGTCATAAATGGCAGATCTGCAGCCCAGGAAGGCAATGGTTTCGGCGGAGCCAATAATGGATCCTCGGCCGGTTCCTCTGCTTCTTTCTGCGCCTCTTTTACAAGATCTTCCACTACGGCAGATACCGGTGCCTTTTTCGGTGGTTTTGGCGGCCGCTTGATCTGCGGTACCGGTTTCACCTCATCGCCATCGGTCACTCGGTGGGTACACGTCGTATCTTCACCATTCAGCAAAATATCATCCCGTTCGGGTATGTTTTTATATTCAAACAATTCAGCGATCCGGCATGTCTCATCCACCGAAATCTGGTCGCCTTCACGAACCACATACCGGCCATCCTGCGGCTTTCCATTGACATACACTTTGACCGGATATTCCAGTTTCTCACCAAAAAAGAGAACGCTTATCTTCTTTTGGCACTCCTTGATGCGGCCAAGTGTCAAATGCGCCCCCTCGCCTTTTGTCGCAGGCTTGATACGCACCTGGTCTTCTTCCTGCAGCAGCTGGTTCAGATTCGTCTCTTTTCCATTTACTGCCACTTCTGCCGCTTCCCCAAGATATCCCTTGGCTTCGCGCTCTTCTCCATTGAGTTTATAATGCACGCTGTCCCCTCGGGAAGGAAACAGGCTGTCCTGCGCAAATCCGGCATGAATACAGGCATCCAACACCGTCGCTTTTCCATTATCGTATATTTTCACGCGTTCTTCATTTACTTTTACATAAATAAAACTGCTCTTCTGCTCATAATATTCCAGACAGATTCCAATCGGTGTCACAAGAGTGGAATCTTTTTTCACATCCGTTGCGCTAAAATCAATCTGCTGCAATACCTCGGCACCACGGATCGCCACTCGGTTTTCCGGCAGATTCAGCTTAACCGCCAGTTTTTCCGTAAAGCCCGGCATTTTTCCGCCTCCGCCGACGACAAACACCGCGCTGACCGGACTATTGCCATTTAATTCGATGATCTTCTGTGCGACGTTACTCACGATCGAATCTATCGCCTGCGCAGCCACTTCATGAATCTCTTCCTGAGAAACCTTGACTGTTTCACCCATGATATCTTTAAAAGTTACCATTTTTTTCCCGTCGGCGGCTTTTTTGGCTTTCTCAGCCGTCTCAAAATCAGTCAGATACCGCTTTGCGATTGCTTCCGTGATCTCGTCTCCTGCCAGCGGCATCATGCCAAAGGCAATGACGCTGCCTTCCTTAACGACAGAAATATCAGACGTACCGGCTCCTACATCGACCAATGCAATATTCAAAAGGCGGAACCGCTCCGGAATCGCCACATTGATTGCCGCAATCGGCTCCAATGTCAAACTTGCCACATGCAGTCCGGCATCCTCGACCGCCTGATACAATCCGTCTACGACTTCATCCGGCAAAAATGTTGCAATCATCTCCACACCGATGGACAATGCCATATGTTTTTCAATCATCTCCATCGGATATCCATTCAGATAATATTTTACCGGCGAATATCCGACGCAGTAAAAATGTTTGCCTTTATGGTCATTCTGCTGGCGAATGCGGTCATATGCCTTTTCTACCGCTATGCTGTCAAGTGAATGAATATGTTCTTGGGTCACCCGGGTCTCCGACTGCATTTCGTGTTCCACATACACCGTCTCTGTCTTCAGCACACGGCCGGCAGCCGCAATACTGACATTCGTCAGTTTCTGCCCGATTTCCACCTCCAGCTGCTTTTTCACACAGGCGATCTCATCTGCCACCGTGGCGATATCGTGAATCTGTCCATCGATCACGGCACGCGTCGTATGCTCCAGAGATTTTTGTGCCACAACAACAAAACGGTCCGTCCCGATACGATAACCAACGGTCCCAACAATACTTCTTGTACCAATATCCAAGCCAAATACATAATCTTCTCTGCTATTGTTCATAGTCATCCCTCATTCATTTCATACTGCCCGTGGATTTCTCCACTTCTTTCTAGTATATCACATCTATTCTCTATTTTCCACCATTACCTCGGCGGGTTCCATAAGCACTCATAATGCGTGCAATCTCTGCTTCCAGTTCTTCTTCACTGCCATCATTGTGGATCAGCCGGTCGCAGTGCCGCTTCAAAAATGACGCAGAAACCTGCTTCTGCATAATGCTTTCCGCCCGTTTACGCGAATATCCGCGGGATTCCTGCAATCGTTTAAAACGCAGGGTATCCTCCGTCAATATTCCCCAGACCTCATTGCAGAGTTTATCCAGTCCGCTCTCATAAAGAATGGCACTCTCTACAAAAAACAGATTGTCCTCTCCGTATTTTGCTGCCTGCGTGGCAATCTCTTCCCACACGACAGGATGAATGATCTCATTGAGCATTCCCAGCTGTCTGTCATTAGCATATACAATTTTTCCCAGTCTCGTTCGGTTGATCGCACCGCTTTCATCGCAGATCTCCTTTCCAAAATGGGTCACAATTTTTTCATAGGCTTTCGTCCCCTGTTCCATCGCCTGATGCCCCAGTTCATCTGCCATACAGATACGCACTTTTTCATATTGTTTCAATATCGAAAGAACGGTTGATTTTCCACTGCCTACTCCTCCCGCCATTCCTATGATCATGGTCTTCCTCCTTCGTTACAGTCCGGTGCTGTTTCTATTTTGCCTCATACCAGGTCGTTCCCTGCTTCACATCGGCGATCAACGGCACTTTCAATGCTGCCGCATGAATCATTTCCTCATTCAGAATATGAGACACTTCCTCTATTTCCTCTATTTTTGTCTCTACCAAAAGTTCATCGTGAATCTGCAGGATCAGGCGCGACTGCATGTTTTCCTTCCGCAGTCTCGCATCCACGCGGTTCATCGCAATCTTTATAATATCTGCTGCCGTTCCCTGAATCGGTGAATTCATCGCAATACGCTCCCCAAACTGCCGCTGCATGAAATTCTTCGCAGACAATTCCGGGATCGGGCGGCGGCGGCCGTAAAGAGAAGTCACATACCCTTTACTTTTTCCCATTTCCACCAGCGAATCCATATACTCTTTCACTTTCGGATACGTTTCAAAATAATCCTTTATATACTGTTCTGCCTGTTTTTTCGTGATCCCAAGATCCCGCGACAAGCCGAAGCCACTGATTCCATACACAATTCCAAAGTTTACCGCTTTGGCATCTCTTCTCTGCATCGGAGTAACTTCGTCATATGGCACGTGAAATACGAGAGATGCCGTCGTCTGGTGTACATCCGCATTTTCCTTGTACGCCTCGATCAGTTTTTCATCCCCCGACATATGTGCCAGCACACGAAGTTCGATCTGAGAATAATCGGCATCCAAAAACACACAGCCTTCCTTCGGAACAAATACTTTACGAATCTGTCTGCCAAGTTCCATTCGGATTGGAATATTTTGCAAATTCGGTTCCGTGCTGCTCAATCGCCCTGTCGCCGTGATCGTCTGATTAAAGGTCGTGCGGATCCGTCCATCCATATCTATGTAAACGGACAATCCGTCTGCATAGGTCGATTTTAATTTTGTCAGCTGGCGGTATTCCAGTATTTTTTCTACAATCGGGCTTTCAAATCGCAGTTTCTCCAGCACTTCTGCTGAAGTCGAATACCCGGTCTTCGTTTTCTTTCCATATGGCATCCGGAGTTTTTCAAACAAAATCACGCCAAGTTGTTTTGGCGAATTGATATTAAATTCTTCCCCGGCAAGATTATAGATCTCCTGCTCCAGCACGTCAATCCGCTCTCCCAGTTTTTCACTGTACTGACGCAAAGCTTCTCGTTTTACATAAATTCCCTCCTGCTCCATACGGTACAGCGTAAATACAAGGGGCATCTCAATCTCTTCAAATAACTCATACGACTTCATTGTCTTTAGTTTGCGGTGTAATGGTTTATACGAAAGAAACGAAACAAGGGCACAGTAACAGGCATAATTCGTCACGTGTTCCGGCTGCGCCTGCCACATCTGATACAATGTTTTCTTCCCAAACATCTGGGAATATGGTGGCATGACAAATTCCGCATATTCCGTACTGATATCTTCTTCCTCAAATCCCTTCTGTACCGGATAAATGAGATAGGCTGCCACACTCGTATCAAAACATTTCTTTTCATCAAGTTCCGGCAATTCCGGCAATTGCTTTTTTAAGTCATTGGTAATAAATGTCACACCCGCCTCTTTGGCACGCTCCAGCTCGTCTTTTACCACCTGTTCTGACAGTTCGCCGCCTATAGCAAAGAACGATACCTTTTCTCCATCCGCAGTAATGGCACCGCCAAACAGACTTCCCTCTTCTTCCATAAATAACGTCATCTGGCCATTGGTCTGTCCGTCTTTGTCTGCCTTTTCCTTGCAAAGCAGCTTAAATGACAGCATCCCCCTTGCAATACAGTCATCCACGCAGCTGTGAAGCTGTGCAGCACGTTGGATCGTTTCAAATTTATCTTCCACTGCTGCATTGTTTTTTGTATCTTTTTCAAAGCGGTTCATCAAGGACTTAAACTCCAAGACACTGATCTTTTCATATGCTTCCGGTGTAAACATCTCCTGCACTCTGCACTCTTCTAATTTTACCCCCAGCTTGCAGTCTGTTTTGATCGTTGCCAGTTTTTTACTGAGAAGAGCCAGTTTTGTATTGTTTTTTACGGCTTCTTTCGCACGGTTTGGTGTGATTTCTTCGACATGCGCGATGGCATTTTCAACTGTTCCAAATAATGTCAATATTTTTACCGCCGTTTTTTCGCCAACTCCCGGAACTCCCGGAATATTGTCAGAAGAATCCCCCATCAGTCCTTTGAGATCAATGATCTGCTCCGGTGTGACACCATACTCTTCAATGACCTGTGGACGATTGTAATCCAAAACGGTTGTTTTTCCACCTTTTGTCTTCGGAATACGCACTTTGATCTTATCCGTCGCCAGCTGCAAAAGGTCGCGGTCTCCGGAAACTACCGAAACTTCCAGCCCCTGCGCTTCTCCGGTCTTTGCCATCGTTCCGAGGATATCATCAGCTTCAATCCCCGCCTGCTCTTTCATCTGAATGTTCATGGAAGAAAGGATTTCTTTTAATACCGGAATCTGTTCTCTGAGTTCTCCCGGCATCGGTTTTCTTGTTCCTTTGTACTCATCAAACATTTCATGACGGAATGTCGGTGCTTTGACATCAAACGCCACCAAAAGATGAGTCGGATTTTCCTCGTCCAAAATTTTCAGTAAAATATTCAAAAATCCATAGATGGCATTCGTATGCAGTCCTTCGCGGTTTGTCAGATCCGGCACCCCGTAAAAGGCACGGTTTACAATACTGTTTCCATCGATCAATACAAGCTTGTCCACAAAAATACGTCCTTTCTTCTTTCACTAACATAGGAAAGACGCGGGTACCCGAAAAAGCACCTCGCGCCTCTCCTCGTTCTTTCTTACTCTACCGAAATAAAGTAATAATAAACCGGCTGTCCACCGTTTTCAATCTCCACTTCAAGATCTTCCTCTTCTGCGCAGATCTTTTCTGCAATCTCTCTCGCCTGCTCTTCCGAACCATCCGCGCCATAATAAATAGTGATCAAGGCGCTGTCCGGTGTCTGCAGTTTATGAATCAGTTCCACGGTCGTCTCAACGATATCTTTTCCTACCGCTTCAATCGTCTTATCGCTGAGTCCCATGAAATCTCCCTCCGCGATCTCTTTCCCGTCGATCGTCGTATCACGGACTGCGTATGTCACCTGACCGGAACGAACCTCATCAAGTGCTTCCGTCATCGCACGCTCATTTTCCTCCGGCGAATTTCCGTCAATATACTGAATCATCGCCGTGATTCCCTGTGGAATGTTTTTCGTCGGAATTACAACGATATTTTTATCTTCCGTCAAACTCTTCGCCTGATTTGCCGCGAGAATAATATTGGAATTGTTTGGCAAGATGTAAATGGTGTCTGCATTTATCTGCTCAATTGCCTCTAATATGTCTTCCGTGCTCGGATTCATCGTCTGACCGCCCTCAATGATAACATCCACACCAAGTTCGGTAAAGATCTCGCTCAAACCGGTTCCTGCCGAAACACAGATAAAGCCTTCCGGTTTTCTCGGTTTATCCTGCGCACTCTCCATTTTCTTTAATTCCTCTTCCGCTGTTTTCGCAACGGCTTTTTCATTGGACATAATGACACGTTCATTATGCTCTTCACGCATATTATCAATCTTCATGCGCGTCAATTCTCCGTAGCTGAGTCCCTTCTGGATCGCAAGTCCCGGATCATTGGTATGCACATGAACTTTTACGAGATCTTCATCTGCCACGCAGACGATGGAATCTCCAATGTTTTCCAAGTACTGTTTGAACTCAATCTCATCTTCACTCGTAAACTCTGCTCCGTTGAGCATAACGATAAATTCCGTACAGTAACCAAATTTAATGTTCTCCGTCTCGATCCCTGTCGCACCGGCTCCTGTCGTCACCTGACCGCCGGCTGCTTTCTTAACCGGCTCGTAAGCAATCTCTTTTCCCAAAAGAGCATCCAGGATTCCTTCCATGATCGTTACCAGACCTTTTCCTCCGGAATCGACCACGCCGGCCTCTTTCAGCACCGGAAGCATCTCCGGCGTCCGGTCTAGGGTCTCATTCATTTCATGGATGACTTTTTCTAAAAACTCTGCGGGATCTTCGCTCTTTGGTGCCAGCTGCACTGCTTTTTCCGCGCCTGCCTTGGCAACCGTAAGGATCGTACCTTCTTTTGGTTTCATTACTGCTTTGTACGCAGAGTCTACTGCTTTTTCAAAGGCTTTCCCAAGCACATACACATCGGCCTCTTCCACCTCACGCAGTACACGGGTAAAACCACGGAACAACTGGGAAAGAATAACACCCGAATTTCCGCGTGCGCCACGAAGAGATCCACTTGAAATCGCCTTACAGATAGTCTCCATCGAAGGCTCTTCCAAGGCTGCCACTTCATCTGCGGCAGACATAATCGTCATCGTCATATTGGTTCCGGTATCGCCATCGGGCACCGGAAAGACATTTAATTCATTAATGTATTCTTTTTTTGCCTGAAGTGCCGCAGCTCCGGCGAGAAAACATTTCCTCACCAGGGCAGCGTCAATCTTTTTTACGCTCACTCTCTTTGACCTCCAAATATCAACACTAGTATCCTCTCATCCATCAGTCAACCACTTTGACATCTTCTACGCGCACAATGATCTTGCCTACTTCCATTCCGGTAAATTCTTCGACTTTATATTTGACACTTTCTACCAGATTTTCTGCAACGGTCATGATGCTCACACCATAAGCTACGATGATGCGAAGTTCGATATAGAGTTTATTGTCCTTTACATTCACATATACACCATGACGAATGCTGTCTTTCTTCAATAATTTGACAATACCATCTTTCATATTTACAGAGGCCATGCCGACTACTCCGGCACATTCCACTGCGGCAGAACCGGCGTATTTTGCCAGTACATCTTCATCTACGAGAATTTTTCCCATCTCGTTATCAAGTTCACCCTTCATATTGACCCTCCATTCACTCAAAATATAGTTATTTTTATTGTACACCAAAACGTGAAAAAAATCAATTCTTTCCCGATTCTTTTCACGTTTTTTGAGAAAAAGAATAGAATAGTAGTAACTTCTCCTTTGTGCAGGACAGGCGATCATGAAAAAATTACTCGGTTTTATCCTATTCTGGATCGGCATCGGCATGGCAGTCATGCTCTTTATCACAAATGGCTTTCTCGCCATCTGTATTATACTGCTCTGCCTGATCCTTGGTTACAATCTCTTTACTTCCTGCTGAAATTGTTTCCGGACGTCAAAAAAGCCAACCACTGTCTCCAGTCATTGGCTCTCTTATTCTAAGTATAGAGTGGACTATGCTCTTTCCACTTTTCCTGAACGAAGGCAGGAAGTACAAACGTACATCTTCTTCGTTCCACCATTCACCTTAACTCTAACCGATTTCAAATTAGATTTCCACATTTTGTTGCTTCTTCTATGAGAATGGCTGACAGCGTTACCGAAATGTACACTCTTATCACAAACTGCACACTTTGCCATGAAAAGCACCTCCTTCTATAAAATCTTATGTCAAAACCTTATTTTTTGTTTCACACACAACACGACTATTTTATCAAATCTTTTGATAGAATGCAAGAAAAAAATTCAAATTTTTTGATTTTTTTTCGTTATTCGCATTTTATTCTCCGTCTTTTTCGTTTTTCTCGTTCTTTTTGGAGAATTTTTCCACAAATTCCGGAACCATATCCAGCAATTTTGTAATACCATCCTGATTCTTTACATTGACAAGACGGGAAGTTCCATCTTTGATCACAAGTACGGCACTTGGCTGGATCTTTCCACCCATTCCACCGCCGCCGTTATTCTTTTTCGCACTATCGTCAGAAAATGCGCCGGCTGCGACACCAAAACTCACATCGACAAGTGGAAGTACGATCGTACCATCCTCAAAACGCACCGCATCTCCGATGACAGTCTTTGTCGTAATAAAATTGTCCATCCCTTTAAACAGAGATTCTACCGTATTGTTAAAACTGTTGTCACTCATTTTCATTTCCTCACTTTCCGAATACTTGATCGATCCATCGTTTGATATCCGGATCCAGATATCCGCGGATCACGAGACGCACCATATAGATCAGCCGCGCCTTTCCCTTTACATAACCATCTGCTTGAAACCGCTTTTCCTCAAATTCAGGGCAGATCCGGAGTCCCTCCGTATAAGCCGGAGGTACCATGCTCACAATTCCTAAGATCCAGCCTGTCGTACAGGGATCGCCTGTCCCAAATACAACTTTGCCGTCGATTTTCTCCGGTGCCATATACCGAAGCAGCGCAAACAGTTCTTTTTTTACTGTTCGGATCCCGCGTTTGTTTGCCGGATCCTTTATAAACGTAATTATACTTGATATTTTGTCAAATGAAAAGTCTTTTTTCTTTCTTTTTTTCTTCTTTTTCTTTGGCGGATCCGTTCTGTCCCCGGATACCGGTTTCTCTGCCAATGGATTTGGCTTGACACGTTCATCCGAAAAATCGGTCGTCACAATAACACCTTCCTCCGGCTCTTCCTGCGGAGTTTCCTTCGTTTCTTCCTTCTTTTCCGCTGTTTTTTTCGTTTGCCGGAAAAATGCAGGAATTTTTTTGAGCCGGCCTAGCGGGATTCCGAAAATACGGATACGGATGCCGCTTTCCAGTGTCTCCTGAACGATATAAACGACACGCAGAAGCCAGCTGATCTGACACCGCACCTGAATCTCGTCTTTCGTTTCCACCGTAACCCGGTACCTCACCGGCACAAACAGCGCCGCACACAGAAGAAGCACGCAGAGTGCCAGCAGAACCAGTAAGATCATACCAATTGTTTTGAGTATGGCAACTACAACTGCCACTCTACATCACCTTCCTCCTATCTCAAAAAATCCTTCTTTTCAAATATCTGTTTCGGAGAAAACTCTTCCGATGCCGCATAGCCTTCGCATAAAATCTGCTCAACGACCGATACCGCCGCATCGTATTCCGAAGTCACGCCAATGACATAAAGTTCCTTCTGTCCATAATATTTGAAAAACAATTGATCGGTATTCATGATTTCAAAAAGATTTTTTTCATTTTCGGCAAGCGTAATGATATAAAAGCTCTTTTTCCATGGAAGTTTTTGGAAAATGCTTCGTTCTTCAATGATTTTTTTGCACTTTTTTTCCTGCTTTCGAACCTTTTCATCCATGTAAAGGTCTTTGTACCAAAAAATCATTTACTCCTCCATTCTGCCGCCTCATCCATCCACTCACGCAGTTCGATCATGGCTGCTTTCTTTTCTGCCTCATTCTGGCATCCAAACAGATTTGTCCGGATATAAGTCTCAATCTCACCGGCATTGGTAAATTCTACCGGAAGTTTTTCAAGCACTTCTGCCATAACCGCCTTTTTCAACGGCTTGGAAAGTGTCGATAAAAAGTCGGACAATTCTCCGGTGAGTTCTTTGATCTTCTCTGCTTCCACCGCAGCTTCGACCGTATCGCTCTCGCCAAAACGTTCCATATCAATAAACAAACTGTCGGATAATAAATTGGCAATTTTCGCAAATGCATCAAATTCCTCGCCTTTTCCGAGTTCATCAATGATCTTCTTATGAGAGGCTTTGATTTCAAAGAGAACGGCTTCCAGATAACTGGATTTTTCCACATAGGTTTCAATCTTTCCTTCCAGTTTTACAAGCCCTTCCTCGTTCAGACTTCCGTTTGCCACTTCCATCAAAATGCCGCGGCAGTGCTCATACAAAGCACTTTCTTCCCGCTTATGGCAATTGGCAAGACTAAGCGCATACATCGCATTTACTACCTTTTGCAGCTGATAATAAAAATCGGTCACATGAAGAATGTACTCTCCCGCTTTTTCCAATTCTTTACTCATCACCTCAAACGATTCTTTTGTCAAACCTGCAAAATCCGTATTCTGCAATTCCTTCAAAAGGTCTGCAATGGCATCTTCTTCCGTCTCCGTACCGGCTTTCTGAATCATAGCAGCCGAACGTATCATATAGATAAAGTTATCCAGCGATGCCATATCGCCTCCGATATACAAACTTCCGGTGTCCTGAATTTTTCCCATCAGGCGCTGTTTTGTCATGTGTACCGGAATCATTCCCATCAGCTGCTGAAGCCGTTCTTTGACAATACTCTGGTCTTTATTTCCCACGAGAAATGCCATCAATTCTTTGACAAAAACATCTTCTTCTGTCGCAAAGACATCTTTCTGATAAGGTTCTTCCTCTTCAAAGTCAAATTTACGGTGTTTCAGCACATAATCATAACAGATCAGCTGATCGGTATAGGATGTATATTTTTCCATCACCTGTGTAATCTCGCCACGGATGCGGTCAAGCCGCTCGATACATGCTTTCTGCGCCTCCGCATCTTCCTCATACACATGCGGGATTTCCTTTCGCACCTCATCGTATCTGCGTTCTTCCTCTTCGGACAGATCGATGCCTTCCTGGCAGGTCTCCACCAGCATATAAGCCGAAAACACCAGTTCTATGGAGGCATAATTCAAATACGTATCCGCCAGATAATTGGCATAAATCGGGAGATTCTTGCGTGGTGCCACTCCCTTGTCCAGGTCTTTTATAATTTTTCGAATCTGATTCATCGTTTCCTCCTGTCATGCAGGCTTTCTGCCTACAGTACTAATACCCATCCCGTCAGCCAGCGCAGTCCGTTTTCCACAAATTCGAGGCTTACCGGCTGTCCGGACAATACCGGATAGAACAGTAGGAACAGCCCCACAGCCGCTGCCGCATATACATAAGCAAAAATGCGTTTCTTTTTATTGTCGCCGATAAAGCGGTACAATGTGTATCCGATCATCAAGGTAATAAACGGCACACTTGGAAAATAATGGTAAGCAAATGTACATCTCGGCACGAGCATCCACGGTACGTACTGTACCAAATAAGCAAATACAAGGAACAATGCCGTCTTATCTGCTTTCTTCACTACAAGATAGATCATGTAAAGGAACGCAAAGATGCCTGCCCACCATACGAGCGGGTTACCGAATGCGCTGATTCCTTCGCGCATATCATTTGCCACCGTGTTGCAATAGTAAAATACCGGACGGATCATCGTCGGCCATTCATACCAGGTGGAAGAATACGGATGTGTCGCTTCCAGCTGGGAATGGTAACTGTACATCGATTTCTGATTATTGATCATCCGCGTAAACAGACCGTCTGTCGTTCCATCGTTAAACGGAATGTAAGAACACAGATAGATCAGTCCCGGAATCACGATAAAGAATATGACACAGGCACCGATTGTCTTAAGAAAATTACTCTTAAAGACATCTATAACATGCCGGTGCGCGATCGTTCCGGTACTTCCGCCCGGATTGTTGCACGCCCTGCGGTATTCCATATATCGGTAAAGCATGATCGCCGCAAAGAATACAGCCAGTCCTGCTGCCGCATAAACCGCCGTCCATTTGCTGGCACAACCGAGTCCCATCATCAAACCGCTTAAGAAAAGCGGAATCAGGGTCTTTTTAAATTCTGTATCGTAAAAACTTGTCTGTGCATAGCGGAGCATAAAGTAAAACATTGCCATGATAAAGAACGTACCATATACGTCGATCGTGGCAATTCTTGTCTGCGTAAAGTGCATAAAATCAAAAGCAAACAACGTCGTAACCACGCCTGCCACCCATGTCTGATGGAAGAGTCTCTTTCCAAACAGATACAAAAACGGGAGCATTCCGATACCAAACAATGTACCGATGATACGCCATCCAAACGGATTCATTCCAAAAATACGGATTCCGAGGGAAATAAAGATTTTACCCAATGGTGGATGCGTATTTTCGTAATTGTACAAATCATGAATCATCTCATACGCCGTACGGGCATGATAAATCTCATCAAAATATGTTCCGCTGCGGAAGGTATGCGCATCGTCGTACTCATCCTGCTCATCAAAAAGTTCCGGATATTGGTCTTTATTGACCGGAACCACCAGATTTCCGTCCGCATCTTTAAATACCATTTCTTTTAAGGTCACCAGATCTTCTACTGTCGTAAAGCGGATATAACGTGTCGTGACATTAAATGCTGTCGTCGCCTCCGAACCGCCGTCAGCGACAAGCTGCACATTGTTCCATTTGAATACATCGGAGACTTTCGCCGTTCCACCGCTCACATAATTGGTTCCATCGTTCGAAAGTTCCATATAAAGACTTCGGTTTTCATAACTTCCGGAAAATACCTCAAATTCTTTCAGGTTCTTCACTTCACCAAAATCAAGGACGATCTGCTGTCCTGCCTGCGTTCCTTCCCATCCGGTCTCCGGAGCGCTTGTCTTTCCGAGATCATGGAAAGCGAAAATACCATAAACAAGCATGATAGCAAATAAAATAATGTAATCCGTCTTTGTCATCTTTTCCATCACAACAGTTGGAATAATTTTCCATTCAAATCGTTTTTCCTGCTGTTTTTGTACGGTCTGTCGTTTCTTCTTCGATTTTCCACCCTCGTCTACATTCGCTTCCTGCACGATCTCACTCTTCTTAAAGATTGTGTAAAGGAGGTAACCAAAGAGGAACAATGTCAATACCGCAACTGCACCGATAATATAGCCGGTTGGGCCTGTCGTTCCAAGTTCTACCGCCGTATAATACACATGCGCGGTATTCATATAAACCACCAAGGTATAACCGATAAATCCGTAAAACAATTCCTTGCATGGACGATAGATAAATGCGGCAAGCATCAAAGCAACTGCCGGGAACAGATATCTCTCATGCATACGTACGGAAAAGCAGAACATCACACTGATGACAACTGCCATACTGAGAAAATATTTGGACTTGTCATTTTTCATTTTGAAAAATACGACTGCACTGAGTACGACCGCTGCGATGATAGCAATGGTTCCCCATGTCTGTGCCGGTATAAACAAAAATTTCTCCGTCTGTTCATGCCAGTTTTTCCCCACGATCGCCCAGAAATTGTATGCGTTGACAGAACAGTATTCAAACATTCCCAGCGTACCGGTATATTTTTCCAACGACTTCTCCAGCCCAAACGGAAGTGCTACAAGCACCATAGCCGCCAAAGATGCCAGACCGCCGATCAGGTCACGGAGCATCTTTTTCGTATTGAAATCATGCAAAAATACCTGCTCAATGATCGAATAAATAATGATCGGAGCAAACATAACCATCTGTGGCTTTAGCAGCACACCGGCACAAAAGGCAAAGTATGCTAAAATTCTCTTTTCTTCCATAAACAGGTAACAGGTCAGAAGAACCATACAGCACAATACGCCGTCTACCTGTCCCCAGACAGAACTGTCGATAACAACTGCCGGATTCAGCGCATAAAGTGTGGAAAGCATCAGAGACATTCCCTCGGAAAATCTCTTCTTTGCCATCATGTAAATAAGATACGCTGCTGCCAGATCAAAAAGCATCGGGAACAATTTGATCATAAAAAGTCCCGTGGTCGAATAATTGTCAATGTTAAACAAGTGGCGGATCGCCGCAACCAGCCAAAGCACCAGCATATATCCCGGTGGATAGTCCGTTACATCACCCTCGTAAAAATGGGAAAGTCCTCCGGTAAATACCGTCTCCGACCAAGAGCGGAAACAGGTAATATCCACACTGTATCCTTCGTTCTTTACGGCAAGGATCGCTTTTACGATAAATGCCGCAACCAGAACAAGAATAATATTAAATTTCTGCTGCTTCATGGAATTCTTTGCGATCAGACGGCTTCCATCCACTTCTCCCTGAAACCACATCCAGTAAATCGCAAAAAATGCAAATACGGTTACTACCGCAATGGTTAAAATATCTTGATACATCTCTTACATCCTTTCCCCTTTGTTCGTTGTATCTCACTCAGGAACGCTTCACGTGCTCATGAGTAAATAAATGGTCGGAACAATATTCATAACTTCCTTCGCATTTTGAGCAATACCGGAACTCAAGCTGCGGAGAATCGATCTCTGTCCTTCCACAAATGGCACATTTATGTCTTGGCTGCCCTGCCTGCTGCGCCGTATTTTTGTAAATGACGCGGCGTTTTTTCGCCTGCTTCATACGCATTCCCAGATGTGGTTCTCTTGCAATCGCATAAAAAATCACAAAATCCAGAAGTGCTGCCACGATCAAAAACATCTGCATATATTCAATATAGTCGCCTGACTGTGCATATTTCCAAATCTCGACAATATTCAATAAAATGTAAATATATCCCAGCCATTTTGCCTTGATCGGAATCAGGAAATACAAGCGGAATATTGTATCCGGAAACAAAAACGCAAAAGCTAAAAACATGGACAAGTTCAGATCATTCAGATTGATCACTCTTGCAAGATTAAATCCAATCCATGGTGCCTGTGCCTGTACATTCGCATGACAAACGACAAAATAATAGCCAAATGCCATAATGAGGATTAATAAAATTCCGGTAAAATAAAAGGCATTAAATCGAAATCTTCCCCAGATCTGTTCTAACATATTGCCAATCCAGTAATACACATACAGCATGATACCAAAGAATATCATATTGATCAGTGCTCCACCGGAACCAATGCTCACATACGGATAAAAAAGAAATGTTACGATTCTCCACACTTGTCCATGCAGGATGGCATAAACATTGAGGCTCAGATACATCTCATAAAATCCCGGAACCACCAGTCCGATCACACTTCCAATAATGCTTACGATAACCATGTAACGCATCAAATTCGGGATTGCATATCGCCCTAATTTGCGCTCTACCTTATCAAACCATTTCATAAATATTTAAAACCTCGCTTTTAAAATAAGTTTTTCTTCTTAAAGAAGAACACTAAAACTACGGTTACGATCAACGTAATCGCAGTCACAATATAAAATCCATAAGGGTTGTCCCCCAATGGAATATGCTGAAAGTTCATTCCGTAAAAGCTGGCGATCATCGTAGGGATGGAAAGTACGATCGTCACGGTTGACAAAAATTTCATAACCACATTGAGGTTATTGGAAATAACCGACGCAAAGGCATCCATTGTTCCGCTCAAAATATCGCTATAAATTTTTGCCATCTCAATCGCCTGTTTGTTCTCGACGATAACATCTTCCAGCAGATCTTCATCTTCCGGATATTTTTTGATTTTCTCCGTCCGGAGCAGTTTTTCCAGCACCGTTTCATTGGATCGCAGAGACGTGGTAAAATAAACCAAACTTTTTTCTAATTCTAAAAGTTCGATCAACTCTTTATTTCTCTGTGAAATATGCAGTTTTTCTTCGATCTGCTCGCTCTTGCGGTCGATGATACGCAGGTAGCGCAGATAAGAAGTCGCATTGCGGTACAGGATCTGAAATACAAATCGTGTCTTCTTAAACGTATAAAATTCCCGTTCACGGTTGTTCATAAATGCTTTTAATACCGGTGTCTCTTCCAGGCATACGGTCACAATCATCTTTTCTGTCGTATAAATACCAAGAGGAATCGTCACATACCTGTCTTTTTCGTCTAAGGAAGGGATGTCCACCAAAATCACAACATAATCGTTTTCTATCTCCACACGGGAGCGCTCTTCATCATCCAGGGGCGCACGCAGATCGTCAATATCAATTCCGGTCGTAGCCGACACGGTTTCGAGTTCTTCCATCGTCGGTTTCGTCAGTGCAACCCAGCATCCTTCCGTCACTTGATCCAATTCCTGCAGTCCGTCTTCGACTGTATTAAAAATTTGAAGCATGCTTCTTTCCTCCTATTCTCTGTAAATTGTAAACATAGATATTTTTATTATACTTTTTTGGGGAATCTTTGTCAAACTGTATTTGTTTTCTGTTTTATAGTAATCATTCATTGATACTTTTTCATTCTTTTACAATTTGCCAGAAAATTTTGCCTTTCGTGAGCGCTCGCGCTCCAATAAACGCACAGGGGTATCGATATGCAAAATACGCATATCTGATACCCGTGTGTTTATACTCACTTCATGCAAATCTTTTCCGGCAAATTGCAAAATTTCCGAAAAATCAGCAATTGACTTAACACAAGCCGAAAAAAATACTTTAATATTAAAGCTTCTTTTTTCGGTTTTTTTCTAAATCGAACAGCAACAAAACAAATTACAAATTATATTGTCCTATCGACTATATGAATTGCTCATTCTGCCCATTCTATTTGGTAAAGTACAAAATCTGGTCTTCCTGCAAAGCCACTTGATCCAGGTTGTTTAACCGGACAAATTCTTCCCAGGTCGTCTCATGCGCCATCAATACTTCGCCCAGGCTTTGCTTGCCATCGGTGATGTACACTTTTTTCTCTTCTTCCTCGCTCGGAGCGTTTTCAGAAGAAACGACTTCTTTTTCTTCCGATGTTTCTGCCGGTTCTTCTGCCACTTTTTCCGGCTCATTTTCTGCGTTTTCGCTTTCGAAGACTTTCGCGCTGCTCTCTTCCTGTGACTGCACCTGCGTTTCGGTCTCTGTCTCATCGGCAACTGCGGTGACCGGCAATGGTTCGTCTTTTGGCACCGGCATACAGATCATTCCCCGGTGGGCGCGCACCATCGGAATACAGATTTCCTGCCCCACCTGAAGATTGTACACATCTACATACGGGTTGGCACGCAGCAGCATTGCCATCGGGATCCGGTAATACCGGCTGAGCTGATACAGCGTGTCTCCCGGTTTTATCACATGTACCATTCCATTACAATATCTGCGATTCATGAAGTTTCCTCAATTCTATTTGCTTCTCTAACAGTATATTCATTTACCATTTTTAAGTTACTCGCGAATTTTGTTTACAAAACGCAAATTTTGTCGTATACTATAACTCAAAGCGCATTTTTTATAAAACACATTTAATAAGTAATAAATCACTTTCATAAAGATAGAGATATACGTTTCACATAATGGAGGTTAGTATGAACAGAGTAGGTATTGATATTGGCTCAACGACAGTCAAGATCGCGATTATCGACGAACAAAATAAAATTTTATTTTCTGCATATGAACGTCACTACGCAAATATTCAGGAAACGCTTCGCGGCATCATCGAGCGCGCGTATGAGCAGCTCGGCGATCAGGCGATTGCACCGATGATCACCGGTTCCGGCGGATTAACGATCTCCGAACACCTTAACATTCCTTTTGTTCAGGAAGTTGTCAGCGTAGCAACCGCATTAAAAGATTTCGCTCCACAGACCGATGTAGCGATCGAGCTCGGCGGAGAAGATGCTAAGATCATTTATTTTACCGGAGGAATCGAACAGCGAATGAATGGAATCTGTGCCGGTGGTACCGGTTCTTTCATCGACCAGATGGCAACGTTGTTAAAAACCGATGCTGCCGGGCTCAATGAATATGCCAAAAATTACCAGGCAATCTATCCGATTGCTTCCCGTTGTGGTGTATTTGCCAAAACGGACATTCAGCCGCTGATCAACGAAGGTGCCTCCAAACCGGACCTTGCCGCTTCCATTTTTCAGGCGGTAGTCAACCAGACGATCAGTGGACTTGCCTGCGGTAAACCAATCCGCGGAAATGTTGCTTTCTTAGGGGGACCGCTTCATTTTCTTACGGAATTAAAAGCCGCATTCATCCGCACTCTCGAGCTGACCGATGATGCAATCATTGCACCGGAACATTCTCATCTTTTTGCCGCAAGTGGTGCTGCGATGAATTCAAAAGGCGAAGGCGAGACAACATTAAAACAATTATTGGACAAATTAAGCAGCAAGATTCATATGGAATTTGAAGTGACCCGTATGGAACCATTGTTTGCTTCGGAAAAAGAATACGAAGACTTTACGGCACGCCACAACAATCATGCCGTGAAAAAGGGAAATCTTGCCGATTACGAAGGAAATGTCTTCCTCGGAATCGATGCCGGTTCCACGACGACCAAAGTCGCTCTCGTCGGAGAAGACGGATCGCTTTTGTATTCCTTCTATGACAACAACAACGGAAGTCCGTTGAAAACGACGATCAAGGCCGTGAAGGAAATTTACGAACTTCTTCCGGACAGCGCGACGATCGTCCGCTCCTGCTCGACCGGTTACGGTGAAGCATTGATCAAGTCTGCCCTGATGTTGGACGAGGGAGAAGTCGAGACGGTATCCCATTATTATGCCGCTTCTTTCTTCGAGCCAAATGTAGACTGTATCCTCGACATTGGTGGACAGGATATGAAATGTATTAAGATCAAAAATCACTCGGTTGACAGTGTGCAGTTAAATGAAGCCTGCTCTTCCGGTTGTGGTTCCTTTATCGAAACCTTTGCCCGCTCCTTGAATTACGGGGTCAAAGATTTTGCAAAACTGGCCTTATTTGCCGAAAACCCGATTGACCTTGGTTCGCGTTGTACGGTATTTATGAACTCCAAAGTAAAACAGGCGCAGAAAGAAGGCGCTACGGTAGCCGACATTTCCGCCGGTCTTGCTATTTCCGTTATTAAAAATGCATTGCTGAAAGTAATCAAATTGACGGATCCGAAAGACCTCGGAACCAATGTCGTCGTGCAGGGAGGAACCTTCTACAACGATGCAGTTCTTCGCAGTTTTGAACGTGTCTCCGGCTGTCAGGCAGTGCGCCCGGATATCGCCGGTATCATGGGAGCTTTTGGTGCTGCCCTGATCGCACGGGAACATTACGAAGAAGGAATGCCTACGACCATGCTTCCTTTAGAGGATATCATTGCTTTAAAATTTGAAAGTTCGATGTCCCGTTGTAAAGGATGTACAAACCAGTGCCGCCTTACGATCAACAAATTTACCGGCGGCCGCCAGTTTATCTCCGGAAACCGCTGTGAACGTGGTCTTGGAATTACCAAAAAGAAAAAAGATGTTCCAAACTTATTTGAATATAAAAATAAACGATTGTTCGACCATTACAAACCATTAACTGCGGACAAAGCGTACCGTGGCAAGGTCGGCATTCCACGTGTTTTGAATATGTACGAGGATTACCCATTCTGGTTTACGTTCTTCACGGAACTTGGTTACGAAGTCGTTCTTTCGCCAAAATCCAGCCGGAAGATTTACTCTCTGGGTATCGAATCCATCCCAAGTGAGTCCGAATGTTACCCGGCAAAACTGGCACACGGTCATGTCATGTGGCTGATCCATCAGGGACTGGATTACATCTTCTACCCTTGTGTGCCTTACGAGCGCTGTGAATTTGAAGGTGCCGGCAATCATTACAATTGTCCGATCGTTACCTCTTACGGCGAAAACATTAAAAACAACGTCGAAGAGCTTACTGGTTCTGACATTATTTTCCAGAACCCATTTCTTTCTTTTGAAAACGAAAAGATTCTTACCGACGAATTAGTAAAAGTGATTTCAAAGGAAAACGGCATCGCGGAGTCTGAAATCCGTCAGGCTGCCCACACCGCCTTTGAAGAATTAACAGAAACAAGAGAAGATATCAAACATAAAGGGGAAGAGGTCCTGAAATGGATGAAAGACAATGGCAAACATGGTATTGTCCTTGCCGGCCGGCCGTATCACATCGATCCGGAGATCAACCACGGAATTCCGGAATTGATCACTTCTTACGATATCGCCGTTCTTTCCGAAGACAGCGTGTCACATCTGGAGCCGATCAACCGCCCTACGATCGCGATGGATCAATGGATGTATCATTCCCGTTTGTATGCGGCTGCAACCTTTGTCCGCACACAGGATAATCTGGATATGATTCAGTTAAATTCCTTCGGTTGTGGTCTGGATGCGGTAACGACCGATCAGGTCAATGATATCTTAACTGGTTCCAATAAAATCTGTACCGTCCTTAAGATTGACGAAGTAAATAACTTGGGGGCTGCCAGAATCCGTATCCGTTCGCTGATCTCTGCTGTAAAAGACCGGAAACGAAAAGGCGTAAAGGCAGAGGTAAAAGACGCAGCTTACCACCGCGTCATCTTTACGGAGGAAATGCGTAAAAACTATACCATCCTCGCACCGCAGATGTCTCCGATTCATTTTGACATGGTCATTCCGGCACTTGCTGCTGCCGGCTATAACATCGTTCCTCTTCCTACCGGAGAAGACGAACTGGATTACGGTCTCAAATATGTCAATAACGATGCCTGTTACCCTTCTCTTCTTGTCGTCGGACAGTTTATGAAAGCTCTGCTTTCCGGCAAATATGACCTTGACCGCACCGCGATCATCATCACTCAGACCGGTGGCGGATGCCGTGCGACAAACTATATCGGATTTATCCGCCGTGCACTGCGAAAAGCCGGCATGGAACAGGTACCTGTTATCTCATTGAGCGCCGGTATAGAGAAGAATCCGGGATTCAAGATTAACTACCGCCTCCTCAATGGTGCCATTCAAGCTTTGGTATATGGCGATTTGTTTATGCGTGTTGTTTACAAAACCCGCCCTTACGAAAAAGTACCGGGTTCGGTCAATGCCCTCCATGAAAAATGGAAACAGATCTGTATCGAAGCGGTAAAACATCCGAAACGTTCGGAATTCCACAAAAACATCCGTGGAATCATTAAAGATTTCGATACCATCGAACTTCGTGATGATGTAAAAAAACCAAAAGTCGGTATCGTCGGCGAGATTTTGGTTAAATATCTGCCGGCCGCCAACAACTATATCGTTAATCTGCTGGAGGAAGAAGGCGCTGAAGCTGTATGTCCGGACATGCTGGACTTTTTCATGTACAGTGCTTACAATAACATTTTTAAAGCAGAACACCTTGGCAAACCATCTTCTACGAAACTGCTTTCCAAAGCCGCCATCTGGTTTATGGAACGTTATCGTAAGGTAATGCGTCAGGCGCTCGAAGAAAGTAACCGTTTTGAACCACCGGCAAATATCTATCAATTGGCAGATTATGCCGCACCATTCGTATCTGCCGGCAACCAGACCGGCGAAGGCTGGTTCCTTACCGGCGAAATGATTGAGTTGATTCACAGCGGTGTACCAAACATCGTTTGTACACAGCCATTTGGCTGTCTGCCAAACCATGTCGTTGGAAAAGGTGTGATCAAACAACTCCGCTCCGCCTTCCCGGATGCCAACATCGTAGCCGTTGACTACGACCCGGGTGCCAGCGAAGTAAACCAGTTGAATCGAATCAAACTGATGTTAGCGACAGCGAACGAGAATATGAAGTAAAAGTTCACCCCACTACCATCTCTCCGCGAGACGAATATGCGCAAGCACATATAGTCTCGCAAGAAATGGCAGTGGGGTGTTATAGATTAACGGTTAGGATAACTTCAAATTAACATTTTGCCCACTTTAAATTAAAAAAGCCCCCATATATTTCTATGGAACCTATATGCATCTGTGCATATTCGGTGAACCTGGAAATATATGGGGACTTTGAGTTCTTAACCTTACTCTTTCACTGCTTCCTTTGCAATAAAACGGTTTACAGCACTAAACAGTGCACGGATGGAAGCACGTGTGATATTGGAACTGATTCCGACACCATGGGTCACGATTCCGCGGCTCTCGTCCATCAAATGGATGTACGCTGCTGCCTGGGCATTGGATCCCATCTGCAATGCGTGCTCGGTGTAATCCAGTACCTTGATCGGCATATCCAGCTCTGCCTGCAGTCCGCGCTGTACTGCATCAATCGGACCATTTCCGTATGCTTCAATCGTTTTTTCGTTTCCTTCAAAAGTATAAGTCAGATAAATCTTCGTGTCAAATCCACTCTCCGGCATTTCTTCACTGAGGTCTTCTACTTTCAATCGGCGGAAGTGATATGGTTCTTTGCGGTCGATATAATGTGCCTTAAATTCTGACATAATCTGATCCGGTGCCACTTCACCCTGCTTTTCCGAAATTTTCTGGATTACATCCGCAAATTCTTTGTGCATGCTCTTTGGAAGCTTGAACCCAAAGTAGGTATCCATAACAAAGGCCACGCCGCCCTTTCCGGACTGGCTGTTGATACGGACGATTGGTTCGTACTCTCTTCCCAGATCACTTGGATCAATTGGAAGATAGGGAACTTCCCAATGCTCACTATTACGCTCATGCATTGCCTGAACCCCTTTGTTGATCGCATCCTGATGAGAACCGGAAAATGCAGTAAATACCAGTTTACCGGCATATGGATGACGCATATCAATGTCCATTTTATTGCATCTCTCGTATACATCGATGATCTCATTTACATTTTCAATCTCCAGTTCCGGATTGATTCCCTGGGAGAACATATTATAAGCAATATTTAAAACGTCCACGTTTCCGGTACGTTCACCATTTCCAAACAACGTTCCCTCCACACGGTCAGCTCCGGCAAGCATTGCCAGTTCAGCAGATGCCACCGCTGTACCACGGTCGTTGTGTGGGTGAATACTTAAGATAACACGCTCACGGTCTGTGAAGTGTGTTGACATCCATTCAATCTGATCAGCATAGACATTTGGTGTATTCATCTCCACCGTAGATGGCAGGTTGATGATCACCTTTTTGTCTTTGGAAGCACCCCATTCATCCAGGACTGCCTCACACACTTCCAATGCATACGGAAGTTCCGTTCCGGTAAAACTCTCCGGAGAATACTCTAAGATTACTTCTCCATCGTAATCTTTCATATATTTTTTAACCATCTTGGTTCCATCAATCGCAATCTGTTTTACTTCATCCTGTGACATATGGAATACTACATCACGCTGCAATGTCGAAGTCGAATTGTAAATGTGCACGATCGCACGTTTGATTCCCTTCAGGGATTCAAATGTCTTTTGAATCAGATGCTCACGGCACTGTGTCAGAACCTGAACCGTCACATCATCCGGAATCAGATTTCTCTCAACCAATTGCCGCAAAAAATCATATTCAATCTGGGAAGCACTCGGAAATCCAATCTCAATTTCCTTAAATCCCAATTTTACAAGCAGGTTAAAGAATTCAATTTTCTCTTCTACCACCATTGGCTCGATCAAAGCCTGGTTACCGTCTCTCAAATCCACACTACACCAGATCGGTGCCTTTTCAATCTCTTTATTTGGCCAGGTACGCTCTTTAAAGTCTACAACCGGCACTCTTTTATATCGTTTATAGTTTAACATCTCTTACATCCTCTCTTTTCAAATCAAATTCTTTCCAATACTTTATTTTACACCAAAATACAGGAAAGTCAAGTCATAGTACATGCACGTACTATTCTGCCGGGGTAGCAGTCGGCTCTTCCGTCGGTTTCTCCGCGTTATCCTCCGACTGCGTAAGTAGGACTTCTACCCTCACTTTTGATTTAAGTTTAAGATTCTCAGGCAGATCAAACTGCACTTCTACCGTGTGCTGACCGGCAGCCAGCCCCTTGACATCAATATACGCACCAAGTGTCGTCAATGTCAATTTGCTCAGATCGTCTTCGCCTCCCTGCACAGTCACGCTGTTTCGTTTATTTTCATTTACATACGTAAAATTCAAATTGTTTGGAAGGTTCTTCACATTAATATCCGAATTTACAAAAGAAAACGTACGCTTACCATTTTTCTCGATCACACAGCGGATCGAAACGGTCGTATTTTCTTCTGTCAGCTTACATCCGGTATTGTAAAGATATTGGGTCAGATCAATCTCCTGCTCAACATCCGCCTTCGCTCCCTCTACAGAAACCGGAACCTTAATCGATTTAACATTTTCAAGATCCGATTTCTTTCCGGAAATCACTATACTGTCCGGTTTATAATCCGTCTGTACATGACGGTATCCCGAAGCCGGTGTGCCCGTCGCCTCTACGTAAAGCGGAATGGTCTTCGTCGGAACGACCTCTACTTCCACATGAATCGTATCATTGCTGAATGTTACATTTGAAGAATCAATAACTTCTCCTTCGCTGTCATATAAAATCGGTGTTACATCTGCCGAAAAATTGCTGTTTTGTCCTTTTAATTGAACGACAGCACCGATCGAGTCTACTTTCTTAATCTTGGATTTTCCACCGGAAATCTCTATGATATTAGGCTGTGCCGTAATATCTCCGAGAACATAAGATTCTGCCAGTTCGCCTTCCGTATCGATCTGGACACGAACCTGCTGGCTCTCCTTTTCTTCCAGTGAAATACGCAGCACCTCATTATTCCAGTCAAGTTCTACATTTTCCTTCGTTGCTTTATTTAATTTTACCTGAATTCCGGCAGTATTTACCGTGGACAACTTACTCAGATCCGCCGTCGCCGAAAAATCATCATTTGTCAATTCTTCTACAAAGCTGCGTTTTCCCTTCACGACCACATCCACCATATCGCCATCAACCACTTCATATACCTGGTTTAACGACGTAATGACATTTTCATTGATCACTTTGACCGGGATGTCTGTAAACGTCTTTGTAATTGTAGGATTGGTGGTATTAATGATCACAAGCCAGACAATAAAAGCCACAACAAGAGAGATCACTTTCAATCCGAAATTATTCATCACTTTGCTTTTCATCCACTTGTTTTTCATGTTTGTCTGCCCCCTTCCACCATTTCTTTCTGGCATTTTCCGAAGAACGTTTTGACACACGTGTCAACATTTTTGTCAATGTATCCGCATCCATATTTCGTATCAATTTTCCATTCATTGCTGTCGATACAGCTCCCGTTTCCTCCGACACAATGATTGTAAGAGAGTCTGAAACTTCGCTTACACCAAGTCCCGCACGATGTCTGGTCCCCAATTCCTTACTAAGTTCCAGATTATCTGACAATGGAAGGTAACATGTAGCTGAAACCACTCGGTTATCACGCAAAATTACAGCTCCATCATGCAATGGAGTATTGTGTTCAAATATATTGATCAGAAGCTGGCTGCTGATCTCTGCGTCAATAGGAATACCCGTTCGTTCAAACTCACGGCATTGAATCTCCTTCTCTACTACGATCAAAGCTCCTGTCTTCACCTTTGCCATCTCATAAACTGCTTTTACAATTCCCTGTACACTTCTTTCCGAATAACGCTCTGTCTTTGATTTGCTCTCATCAAATGGACTAATAGATGAAAATGATTTTCGCCCAAGCTGTTCCAATGCATTGCGAAACTCCGGCTGGAAAATAATTACAATTGCAGTAATTCCGATCACCATCGCATTCTGGAAAATCCATAACAATACATTCATTCCAAAAATTACGGCGATCAGCCATACAATGAACAAAACAACGATACCTTTCATCAGTGCCCAGGCACGAGTATCCTTGATCCAAATTATGATATGATAAACAGCAAATGCAATGATAAGTATCTCAATAATATCTATTATATTAATTGCGGGCATCGTAAGCCATGCCACATAATCCTTAAAAAAACTTCGTATCATTTCCATACGTACTCATCTCCTGCCTGCCTATTTTCGGCTTTATTTATGGTCAGAATTCAAATCTTCTTCCAACACTTTTTCAATCTCTTCTTTCAGATCGATCATTCCCTCGTCCCGATCCTCTTCAATTCTCGTCACCGTCTTATCTCCCGGTGCGACTTTCATTTTGGGAACGGCTTTTACATAATATAAATACTCTTCATCTTCAAATTGTAATTTATGCACCCCTGTATAATCGAGTGTCATACGGAAAAACTGCACCAGATAAGCAATCACTGCTGTCAATGCCATCCCAAAAAGCAGTTTCATAAAATCGATGTCAATCTTCCAAAACGCATCCCCTGCGACCACGCCAGCCATCCCGGCAACCAGACCCACAAAAATTCCAATCTGTGACGCATGATTAAAACGTCCGCGGCGAATCAAAAATACAACTACATAAACGAGCACAAATGTGATCATATACAAAAGTATTTCCTTATTTTGGAGAAGAGACTGAATACAATACTGCAGTCCTTCCAGCGTATTTCCGGTATCTACCGAATTTTGCGAAATGATATAATAATTTTCAACCGCAAGCAGAATATATCTTATAAATACCCCTGCCAGGCATGCCGGAATCATCGCCAGATTCAAAAACAATGCGGCTACGATCGGCACAGCAAATACAACATTCAGCGGCCAAAGTGCCGGAATCAAAAGGACCAGATAACTCTGACTCTTTGCATAGCGGCCAAACAACAGAAAATATATTAAAAGAACAAATAAAAAACATGCTGCCACCAAATAAGAAACCGACGAAATTTCAAGCACTGCAAGCATAGCGGCAAAAAAAATGATGACCGAATCCGGTACAAAACCGCTGACCAATGCCAAAATAACAGACAATGGAATACCATATTCCCGAAGTTCTTTTGAAAATGGAAGCTGGTACAAAATGATACTATAAAGGATCATACTAATCACAATCTTCAAAACAGAACGGACGATTCGATAGTTCTTTTCATAAAATTCTTTACATCTGGTTTTCAGAACCAGCAATGCCATTATCATAAATTCCGCTCCTCCTTATTTCCATTTTCCTCTTCTTCCTTCTCATAATAGCGGATAAGTTCCTGTAATACAAGATAATACTCCTTAACACGTTTCTTTGACGCTTCGTATTGAAGTGAAGAAACGCTCACGGTAACAAAGGAAAACAATCCCAAAAGCAGAATATAAATTACGAGGTATGTTCGTCCAATGCTGATATAATCGAGTTCCAATGCATTCGTGATCAGATATTCCATATTGTATAATCCGGCGATCACCGCGATCAGCACAACAGCACACGTCACACAGACAAGTGTTTTCAAAATCTGCAGGCGGATATAATCCATTTTATAATATTTTGTTCGTGCAAAATCCTGTTTTCCCTCATGCGACTCATACTCTGCCAGACGAATCATCATCCTTACTTTTTGTTCACTAACCATATATACTCCACTTCTTTGTCATAAAATCGTCAACTGTTAGTATTATCTATATTTAATTATAACAAAATATCCATTCTACGCAACAAAAAATTTATTAAATATTGGTTACCAACTATTTTGAACGATTAATAACAACCATATCCCCCGCCTGCAAAACATCATTGCCATTCGGAATAATAATACTCCCTTCTCGCTGTATCATAATGATCAATTCATTTTTTCCGGTCTTAATCTCACTCAGTTTCTTTCCGACATATTTGTGTCCTTCCTCCAAATGCTTTTCAAGAAGCCGGATTCCGGTCACTTCCTCCGGTGCAAGCGCACTAAGGATCAAGCGGTCGCCCTCCAGCAATATCGTCTGACCGTTTGGTACAATATTTTTGCTTTCCCTCTCCAGCAGGACAACAAGTGTCTCCGGTGGCAGATTGATCTCGCAGAGTGCCCTTCCACACCAGGCATGCTCCCTTGTTACCATAAATTGGATAAATTGAACCGGTACCTCATTGGAATAATCATTGAACGTTTTCAATACCGTGTCACTCTCATCGATCATATCGAGTTTTCTTGCAACTGCCGGAAGCAATGTTCCCTGGAAAAGAATGGAAAACAAGACAACAGTAAATACAATATGATAAATATCATTTTCCAATTTCAAACTCTGCGTCACCATCATAGCAAACACGATGGATGCGGCTCCACGCAGCCCGGACCAGCAAACAAGGATCTGCTGTGCTGCTTTGGCTCGAAATGGCGTCAAAACCAGAAACACCGACAACGGCCGCGCAATAAACGTCACGATCAATGCAATCACAAGGGCCGGCAAAACCACTTGTGGCAGTCTTGATGGAAACGCCAAAAGTCCCAGCAAAAAAAATATCAGGATCTGCGTAAGTCCCGTCATACCATCAAAGAAGTGAACCAGATTGGTCTTGTTTTTAATGTCGGAATTTCCCAGCACAATACCTACAATATATACACTGAGATAACCATTTGCGCCCATTGCGGTCGGCATGGCATAGGACAGCAAAGCAATTCCGACAGAGAAAATAATATCAAATCCATCCGTAGAAAACCGGTAATGTTTCATCAGATAAACGGATACTGCAGCAAATAAAATACCACATACAATGCCACCGCCGATTTGCAGAACGAGCATCTGAATGAGTTGATAGGAATTCAAACTCCCTTTTGCGACCGTGATCAAAATAGCCGTCATCATATACGCTACCGGGTCATTGCTTCCACTCTCCAATTCCAGCAAAGAAGCCGTATTATATTTGAGGTTTAACTGTTTGGACCGTAATATGGAAAAGACGGAAGCCGCATCAGTAGAACTGAGCAGTGCACCGATCAGAAAACTTTCAATCCAGGAAATCGAAAGAATATAGTGACAGAGAACTCCCGTCACCCCCGCTGTCATCAATACGCCGAACGTCGATAATAAGACGGCTTTTCCTGCCGCGGGTCTGGCATGTTCCCAGTTTGTTCCAAATCCGCCATAAAACATAATAAAGATTAAGGCGATGGAACATACCTGCTCTGCAAAGGAATAATTGTCAAATGGAATCTTAACCACTCCATCGGAGCCAAAAAAGATACCGAGTAATATAAAACCAAGTAAAACCGGGATTCCAAAACGGTCAGAAACCCGGTCCAAAAAAACACAGATCAAAATAATCATCGCGATTAAAATAGGGCTAATCATCAAATCCCCCTTCATCTAAATTCCAAGTCCAATTTTCTGCTCCTAACGAGGCAATCGTCTGTAATTCATCTGCAATATTCAACGCATGATCTCCTATTCGTTCAAAATCCGTAAGCATCTCTGAGTACAAGATACTTGCCTGATAAGAACATTCTTCATTCTGAATGCGCTCCATCATACGTTCCCGGCATTTTTTCGTAAGATCATCAATCTCCTGCTCTTTCTCTGCAATCTCATCATGCCATTTTTTTATATCGTCATCTACATTTGTTAGTGTAGAAAATAACGCATCGCAGATTTTTTGAAGATATGCTGCTTCTTTCTTTGCCTTCTTTGAAAATTTAACGCCCATCTTTTTGCGCGTTTTCGAATATTCCGCAATATTCATTGCATGATCACTGATCCGCTCTATATTTCCGGTAATAGCATGATAACTACTGAAAACACCACTTCCAACCGTCGTATTTTCATGAGAAAGCGCAGTTGTAATAAGGCAGGAAATCTGCGTGTTCATCTGATCCACCCGCTCTTCCGTCGCAGCGATGGACCGAAATATTTCCTTGTCATTTTTGATAAATACCTCAAATGCATTGTGTACATTCTTCTCTGCCATACAGAGCATATCCCACAATTCTTTTTTTGCCTCTTCTGTACTGACAGCAGACTGTCCCAAGGTATCCCTGACATTAAGCTGCATCCGTGGCAATACCCCTTGTGTTATATCATCCGTTTCATTCACTGGCAATATTTTCTGCGATATCTTAGCAAGAACTTCTCCAAACGGAAGCAAAAGTATTGTTGTCACAATGTTAAACAACGTATGTAAATTGGCAATTTGACCCGGAACATTGGTCGGAGTAACTGTCTGCAGCCACCCGATCAATGGTGTGACGACACATAAGATTGTAAACAGAAACGTGCCAATAACATTAAATGTAAAGTGCACGATTGTCGTCCTTTTCGCATTGCGGTTTGCGCCGACAGATGCAAGAAGTGCTGTGATACACGTTCCTATATTTTGCCCAAACAATATAAATGCTGCACTGTTCAATGTAACAATTCCGCTGGCAGCAAGAGCCTGCAGAATTCCTACGGAAGCAGACGACGACTGGATGATTGCCGTAAAGATCATTCCGGCAAGGATTCCCAAAATCGGATTTTCAAAACGTGTCAAAAGCCCAACAAATTCCTGAGATTCACTGAGAGGTGCCATAGAGGAACTCATCATATCCATACCAATAAAAAGGATTCCAAGACCTGCAACAATATTTCCGATGTAGTGGATTCTTTCATTTTTCAAAAATACCAATATTGCTACACCTACAAAGGCGATAAATGGAGCCAGCACCCCTACATCTAAAGCAATCAACTGTCCGGTGATCGTCGTTCCAATATTAGCACCCATGATGATCCAGATTGCCTGTGTTAATGTCATCATTCCTGAATTTACAAATCCTACCACCATTACAGTTGTCGCCGAAGAGGACTGGATCACTGCGGTAATAACAGCACCGACCAATACTCCAAGCAAACGATTGGAAGTCAGTTTTTCAAGAATCTGCTTCATTTTATCTCCTGCTGCATTTTCGAGACCCTGGCTCATCATCTGCATACCATATAAAAACAACGCAAGACCTCCCAGAAGTCCCATAATATCTGTCAATTTCATTGTTGTGTTCCTTTCGTTTTATGTTATACTTCCTGTTCGTCATTCATGCGGTAGCCGACACCGAGTTCGTTGCGGATATAGCGGTATTCTCCCGGTGTCTCACCAAATTTCTTACGAATATTTGCCATGTTTACCTGAAGTTTTTTGACACTGCCGGAGTCCGAATACCCCCACACTTTTTTAATGATTTCCGCATAGGTAAGGACTTTTCCGGCATGTACGGCGAGCAGTTCTACGATATTGTATTCCGTCTGCGTCAACCGTATCTCTTCTTCTCCGATCGTAACTCTTCTGGCATCGTAGGAGATTTTCATATCTCCCAGCTTAAATTCTTGTCTAATCCCTGTCCCGGCACCCTGAAATCGTGCCGTCCTTAGTGTAGCTCGTACCCTTGCCAAAAGTTCATCGGTTCCAAACGGTTTGGTAATATAGTCATTGGCACCGAGATCCAATGCCTCCACTTTATCTGCTTCATTGCTTCTCGCCGACAATACAATGATCGGTGTATCCGAAGCCTTTCGAATCTGTTTTATCACCTCTGTGCCATCCATATCCGGCAATCCTAGATCCAAAATAACGACATCCGGATGATGCGACCAAAACATCGTCAGACCACTTTCTCCCCTTTGAGAAAAGATTGCCTGATACTCATGCGTCTCAAAGATCATTTTCATAAAATTACAAATGTTGATCTCATCTTCTATCACTTGCACTTTATATTTATTCATTTTCTGTTTCCTCCAATCCTAAAGCAAAGCGGATGCAGCATCCCCCTTCCTTTCGATTCTCTGCCGTAATTACACCACCATGTGCCTTAATGATCGAAGCACACACAGCAAGACCAATTCCCATACTTCGTTTCTGGTTATCCACCGGAGCATCTTTCACAGAGAAATAATCTTGAAAAAGTCCTTTCATTCGCTCTTTCTCGATTCCGCATCCATCATCCAGGACTTCAAACACCGCTTTATCTCCCAGCACAAACACATGAAGTTCCAGTGTTTTCATCCCCTTTGCATGCTGCACGGCATTTTCCAAAAGATTCATAAGAACCTGTTCGATCAGCACCGCATCCATCGGAATACTGGTAAATTCTTCCGGTATTGATACATTCACTTTTTGATCCGGATAACGTTTTTTAAACTGCGTCAACACCGAATCAATCAATTCTTCCAAAACCGTCGAGGTCTTAACCAGTTTCACACCATCGTTGTCGATCCGTGTAATGGACAAAATATTTTCCACCATTCCCATGAGCCATCTGGCGTCTTCCCGAATTCCGTCTGCCAGCTGCACAACCTGATCCTCCGACAACTGTTCATAATTTTGGACAATTGCTGAACTTGATCCGTAAATCGTTGTAAGCGGAGTTCGAAGATCATGAGAAACCGCCCGCAAAAGATTTCCTCGCATTTTTTCGTTGATACTCTCTGCCCGCACACGTTCCTGCCACTTAAGCTGCGATGTGATCGTACTCGTCATTGCCGTGATCACAAGCATGATCACCGCGGAAATAATATTTTCCGGAATGCTGAAATTGAAAGCGAAATATGGAAAAGCAAATGCAAAATTAAGCACCAGCACACTTAATAGCGAGGCGATGATACCATACACAAAACCATCCGTAAACCTCGATACAAAAAATACTGCCATCGCCATAACTGCCGGCGGTACTGTCTCTGCGGAAAATTTTGTTTCCAATAAAAGACATAGTAAAAACGCCCCCGCCAAAATACTGATCATCTTCAATCCGTCTATTATGTACTTTGTTGCATTTTTCATTTTTTCTATTTCCTCCGTTTTTTATTATACAGATATGGTAGTAAAGAATCAGCAAAGAAACCTCACTTATCCCTTTTATTTAGAAAAGAAAATCAGAGTTTCCCTGCAGGACCGCTTGCGCTTAGAAGAACACACGTAACGGTGCATGAGGGCATACTACGCCCTCTACGCACCGACGGTGTTCTAAATCCCGCTTGGAAAACTCTGATCTCCTTTTCTAATTGAAACGATAGGTAACAATAAGGTACTTAATTTCCTTTGGTTAAAAAGTTCTGAATTGTTAAAACCGTTTATTTCACATTAAAGGCATTCATTCCCGGATATACTGCACTTTCGCCAAGTTCTTCTTCGATACGGAGAAGCTGATTGTATTTGGCTACTCGCTCGGAACGGCTTGGTGCCCCGGTCTTGATCTGGCAGGTGTTGAGTGCCACGGCAAGATCGGCGATCGTCGTATCCTCTGTCTCCCCGGAACGATGGGATGAAATTGCTGTGTATCCGGCTTTATGTGCCATTTTGATGGCTTCCAGCGTCTCGGACACAGAACCGATCTGATTGAGTTTGATCAAGATGCTGTTTCCACAGCCAAGCTCAATTCCCTTTGCCAGACGCTCGGTATTTGTTACAAACAAGTCATCGCCGACCAGCTGTACTTTATCGCCAATTTCTGCGGTAAGTTTTTTCCAGCCTTCCCAGTCTTCTTCGTCCAATGCATCCTCGATGGAGATGATTGGATATTTCTCAACCAGTTTTTTCCAATGGTCGATCAACTGCTCTGACGTATAAACCGTTCCGGCTTTTGGAAGTTTATATTCTCCCACAGTGCCTGTTTTCCATTCGGAAGAAGCGGCATCCATCGCAATCTTGAAATCTTTTCCCGGCTCATATCCTGCTTTTTTCACTGCCTCGAGAATGGTTTCGATGGCTTCCTCATCGGATTTCAATGCAGGGGCAAAACCACCTTCATCGCCGACAGAAGTAGCCAGTCCTCTTTCTTTCAAAATCGAGGCCAGCGCATGGAATACTTCCGCACACCAGCGAAGACATTCTTTAAAGGAAGGTGCTCCGACCGGCATGATCATAAATTCCTGCACATCAAGTCCGGAAGACAATGCATGGCATCCTCCGTTTACAATATTCATCATTGGAACCGGAAGACGGTTTCCGCTGATTCCACCAAGGAAACGGTACAATGGAATCTCCAATGCATTGGCTGCTGCCTTCGCACAAGCGATGGAAACAGCCAGGATCGCATTGGCTCCCAAATTCGATTTGTCCTTTGTTCCGTCCGCTTTTCTCATCGCCGCATCCACTGCGTAAATATCCGACGCATCCATCCCTTTCAATGTCTCCTGAATCGTCGTATTGATATTTTCAACCGCCTTGGAAACGCCTTTTCCAACATATCTTTCCTTGTCGCCATCGCGAAGTTCAAGCGCCTCAAATTCACCGGTAGACGCACCGGACGGGGCAGTTCCTCTTCCCATCACGCCGCCACACAGATAAACTTCTGCCTCTACGGTCGGATTTCCACGGGAATCCATAATTTCTCTTCCTATTATCTTTTCAATCTGCAAATGATTCACTTTGTTATTCTCCTTTCAAAAAACAGTCTTGTAGTTAGTATTTGCTAACAATTATTAGTATATTCTAATATTTTGCAAAAAACAAGAGATTTTCCCCACAAAAACGGCCTTTAAAATGAGAATCTTTTTCATCATTGTAAATGCTTTTCGTATTTTCCCACAACCGACATCCCGTCTTTTACGACGACAAATGCATGCTCGTCCACTTCTTTCAACTCACGCTTCAGATGAGCGCATTCGTATTTGGACAAGACGACAATGACCATATACGTATTTTCCTCGGTATAACCGCCCTTCGCTTCCCACCAGGTCGCATCCCGGTGATATTCATTGACAATATAATCAATGATCTCCAGCGGTTTCTTTTTGGTAAATATTACCACTTCCGTGTTGATATTCTGCGCATGCGTCCGGTCGACCATCAGCATATTTACTGCTGAATAGATAATGCTGTACACCGCCGTAGGAAGCCCAAACAACACCGCACAAATAATGTAAATAATGGCATTTACCGACAAGGACACTTTTCCGACACTAAATCCCTTAAACCGTTTGGTAAAGATCATTCCAACGATATCCAGGCCTCCACTGGAGCCCCCGGACTGTAATGCTATGCCGATTCCGGTTCCTCCAAAAATCCCACCGATGATGCTCGCAGTAAGGGAGTCCTGCACGATTGGCACCGCCGGTATCGGAATCAGACTGAGAAACAATGTCTGACTGATCACGCAGACCAGTGTGCGAAAGAAAAATTTCTTACCGACAAATACATACGCCAGCGCAAAGAGCGGAATGTTCAGGAACATGTTGATGATACCGGCTATATCCGTCGTTCCGGCCGCCACATGAAGATAGCGCACCAATACCGTACGAAGCACCTGACTGATTCCCAGAACTCCGCCATTGTAAAGGTTTGCCGGTACGATAAAAAGATTGATGCCGGCTGAAAATATCAGCATCCCGATCACTGCCATCGCATTTCGCTGCCAAAATTCCCGCTTTGTATTCATATCATCGCCTCTTTTCTCGAAAAGTGTGTTTCTGAGTTTATTTTAACAGATTGTTTTCCTTCTTGCCAGTACAATTTTACCCATCTGGATTACTATAGTCGGTGCCACCGCCAGCCCCAGAACAGAAGCATATTGCGCCACATTTAACGGCATGACTTCAAACAGATTGTGAAGCCCCGGGATAAAGAGAACTGCCGCCAGCAATAAGGTACCTGCCGCAAATGCACCGATACTCCACAAATTCGTAGAAAATTTTACATCAACAAGGGGACGTTCACTCCGGCAGGTAAATCCGTGAAACAACCTCGCCAACGTCAGGGTCGCAAATGCCATCGTCGCCGCTGTTGCCGCATCCTTCTGTAATCCCATAGAAAAAGCAGTCATCGTCGCGGCTGCAATGAGCGCACCATATCCCAAAAGCCGGCGTACAAATTTTCCCGTAAGGATCCCTTCTTTCGGATCTCTCGGCTTTTGCGTCAATAACTGCGGATCCGATGGCTCCATACCGATGGCAAGTGCCGGCAGCGAATCGGTCAATAAATTTATGAAGAGAAGATGCACCGGTTCAAACGGCGACGGCAGTGCCAGCACAGAACAGGCAAGTACCGCAATGATTGCTGACATGTTGCCGGAAAGCAAAAACTGAATTGCATTTTTAATATTTCGGTAGACGTTTCTTCCGTTCAAAACGGCCTTGATGATTGTTGCAAAATTGTCATCCGCAAGAATCATCGCCGACGCATCTTTCGACACCTCTGTACCGGTAATTCCCATTGCCACGCCAATATCAGCTTTTTTCAATGCCGGTGCATCGTTGACACCATCTCCCGTCATCGCCGTGATGCGCCCTTTTTTCTGCCAGCTTTTTACAATACGAATTTTATTTTCCGGCGAAACTCTTGCGTAAACCGAGATTTCTTCCAAAAGCTCATCCAATTTTTCATCGCTCATGGCATCCAATTCCTGCCCGGTCACTGCAAGATCCCCTTCTTCAAAAATGCCAATTTGGGCCGCAATCGCAGCCGCTGTCACTTTGTGGTCACCCGTGATCATTACCGGACGGATTCCGGCAAGTTTGGCTGTACGGACTGCCTCCGCTGCTTCTTCCCGCGGTGGATCGATCATTGCCACCAGCCCGATAAATGTAAATCCATTTTCCTCGTCCAGCGTCAGTTCTTCACCCTCATCCACTTCTTTATACGCAAACGCAAGCACACGGAGGCCATTTTCCGAAAATTCCTGATTCTGCCGCAGGATTTCTTCTTTTATCTTGTCATTGATTTCACGACTCCCCCCACTCTCTGCCAATTTCACACTCCGATCCAGCAGAACATCGACAGCACCTTTGGTAAGTATCGTCGATACACCATGCAGACGGTATTTGGTACTCATCAGTTTACGCTCCGAGTCAAAGGCAATTTCTTCCAGCCTTGGCATCATTTCTCGGATGTCGTCTTCCGAAACGCCCGCCTTTGTCAGCCCTGCTTTTTGTGCCATCGTCAAAAGACAACTCTCCGTCGGATCCCCGATTTCCTTGCCTTTCTGAAAGGAGGCATCGTTATTCAGGATTGCATTGTATAAAAGTTTTCGGTGAAGCGGTTCGATCAGATCCAGTTCTTCCGGCTTCAGAACCGTATGATCGATATAAATGTCCGTTACCGTCATTTTATTTTGTGTCAGTGTCCCCGTCTTATCGGAGCAGATTACCGACACGCAGCCAAGACTTTCCACAGCTTTTAATTCTTTGATGATGGCATTGTCTGCTGCCATTTTCCGTGTCCCCATCGCCTGCACGATCGTAACAATGGAACTAAGTGCCTCCGGAATCGCCGCTACGGCAAGCGCCACGGCAAACATGAGCGAATCCAGCACCGGCTGCTTCTGCCAAATTCTGAGTGCAAATACAAGGGCCGAAATGATCATAATAACAATGGCAAGTTTCTTTCCAAAATCATCCAAACTCACCTGCAATGGCGTCTTTCTCTCCTGCGTAGCATTCATGAGATCCGCGATCTTTCCCATTTCCGTCTGCATTCCCGTCGCCGTCACCAGCACCGTTGCGCGCCCATATGTTACCAGTGTACCGGAATACACCATATTAACCCGGTCTGCGAGCGCTGCTTCTTCCACGATGGCCTCATCGGTCTTGTCGACATTTGCCGATTCCCCGGTCAGCGAACTTTCATTGACCTGTAACGAATAATTGTCCAAAATACGTCCATCCGCTGCAATCATGTCACCTGCTTCCAAAAGAAGAATATCTCCCGGTACGACATCTTTGGAAACAATTTCCATCTTCTTTCCCTCACGAAGCACCTTTGCATGAGGCGACGACAGTGCTTTCAGCGAATCCAACGATTTTTCCGCCTTGAGATACTGTACCGTTCCAAGCACCGCATTCATCACAATAACAACAAAGATCACGACGGTGCTCTCCACATTTCCGGACAGCATCGACACCACCGCCGCAATAATCAAAATGATGACGAGCAGATCCAGAAACTGCTCCGCAAAGATCCGCACCGGACTTTTTTTCTTTGCTTCCTTCAGGCAGTTTTCTCCCATCTCCTGTCGTATTTTCAGCACCTCGCTCTCCGCCAAACCATCTTCGGAGGCGTGCTGGGTTTGAAGAACTTCTTCCTTGGTCATTTGGTAAATTTCTTTCATAATCATGATCCTTTCTTTTTTAGGGTTTCCCTTTTTCGTTGCCTTTCGCCGCTCTTCTGGCCGGGAAAGGCAACAAATTTTGGCACTTTCCTCGATTTTCGTTGCCTTTTTGGCTTCTTGCCAGTGGTAAAAGCAACGGATTTTGCTGGGTTTCCCGGTTTTCGTTGCCTTTCGACCTGCTCCTGACGGGAAAAGGCAACTTTTTTCGGCCTCCTCCTTCATTTGCGTTGCCTTTTCAGCTTCTTACCAGCGCTAAAGGCAACGGATTTTGCTGGGTTTCCCGGTTTGCGTTGCCTTTAGCCGCTCTGCCTTGTCTGAGACGGACTTATTAATAAGTCCTCAACTTGCTTTGTGCTCCGCACTCCCGCAAGTTGCCCCATTCGCACTCCGCGCTATTGCGCTCCCTGCTCATGTGGTTTGTGTCTCTAGACAAGAAATTTCTTTTTCTGCAAGCAGAAAGCAATTTCTTGTCTGAGACGGACTTATTTCGTCAAAAAAAGACTTTCCGTGCACGCGAAACACATGCACAAAAAGTCTTGTTCAACAATTTCTGTTCCGTAGACCCCGGATTCTTTCGAATCGTACTGACGAAATCTACACCGGACTTTTCAAATCCGGAACTACTCCCTCTTTGCAGGTTGTTCTTATCCTACCATGTATTTTTCCCCATGTAAAGGGGATTTATACAAAAACCGGTTAAGAACTAGCAAAGATTCTTAATTCTCTTCGTTATCTGAGGAACCGTTAAGCCATTTTTCTCCATTACTTCTGCCACGTCATAGCGGTCTAAAAATTCTTTTTTGAGACCAAAGTTCAGGACTTTCATGTCGGAATCGCCGTAGAAACGTGCGATTTTTTCACCGAAACCACCATCGAGGATGCCATCTTCCATCGTCACAACGACATCATGATCTTTCTTCAAATTCTCCAAAAGTTCTTCGTCCACGCCGGTGATATAATACGGATTGATAACAGTCGCATCAATTCCTTCGTTCTGCAAATCCTCTGCTGCCTGCTCAGCAAGCGAATAAAATGTTCCAAGGCCGATCAAAGCCACTTTACTTCCTTTTTTGGTCACCTCGTAGCGGTTCAATTTTGAAAAGTCCTTCGTAACTTTCTTGCCATCGGAAATCATCGCGCCACCCGGGAGGCGAATTGCAACCGGATGCTCGTTTTGCTCCATACTCCAATCCAGCATTGCCAGATATTCTTCCTTTGTCGTCGGAGCAAGATAGACAAGATTTGGAATATTTGCCATCATCGGAATGTCATACAGTCCGAGATGTGTCACGTCATTCATGCCATAGACCGTTCCCCAGAATGTAATGATTGTCGCCGGATTATTATTGATGCAGAGATCCTGCGAAAGCTGGTCATACGTTCTCTGAACAAAGGAACTATAGACTCCATACACCGGTTTTCCGCCATTTGCTGCAATACCGGAAGCAAGGGCAACCGCCGTCTCTTCTGCAATTCCCACATCGACGAACTGCTTGCCGGCCTCTTTTCTCTTGTCTTCAGTAAATCCCATCACCGTCGGCGTTCCGGATGTGATAGCTACGACACTCGGATCCTTTTTCATTTTATCAAGCAGATAAGAAACCGTCACATCTTCGTAGCCTTCACCTTCCATTTCCATCAAAGGTTCTCCGGTATCAATATGAAATGGTCCGCTGTAATGCCACTCTTCTTTGTGAGCCTCCGCCGGCGCATATCCTTTTCCTTTCAGCGTCTTGATATGAACGACAACCGGCTTTTTGCTGTCTTTTACTGCCGCAAATGCATCGATCAGCGCACGCACATCATTTCCCTCATCCACATAACGGTAGTCAAGTCCCATCGCACGAAACAGATTGCACTCTGCCGTTCCTTTCGTCTCACGAAGCAGTCTGAGATTCTGGTACAGACCACCATGATTTTCAGCAATCGACATGTCATTGTCATTGACCACAATAATGAAATTGCCACCAAGCTCTGCCGCCCAGTCAAGTCCTTCCAATGCTTCCCCGCCACTGAGCGATCCATCTCCAATCACCGCGATCACATTGCCGTCTTCCCCTTTCAGGTCGCGTGCCTTGGCAAGACCAAGTGCCAGGCTCACAGACGTTGACGTATGTCCAACGGTAAAATGATCGTGCTCACTTTCATGCGGATTACTATATCCGGAAACATCATCGTAATGCTCCTCATACAAATACGCATCCTTTCTTCCCGTCAGCATTTTGTGCGGATACGTCTGATGTGACACATCATAAACAATCTTGTCCTTTGGCGATTCAAACACATAATGCAATGCGATCGTCGCCTCTACCATACCAAAGTTTGGTCCAAAATGACCACCGTGAATACTTGCTCGTTTCAATAATGCAGCTCGCATTTCTTCGGCAAGTACGGTCATCTGCTCATCATTTAATTTTTTTACATCTTCGGGTCCATTGATATTTTCTAAATACATTTGTCTTCCTCCCAGGTTAATTTTCCGGTTTCAACAGCTTTTTCATATCTTGATATCTTATAATCCAGTTTGTCCATTGCCGTCTGCAGCTGTGCTTTCTGCTCTTCCAATTTTTCCCGCTGTTCCTGCAGAAGCTGAAGTCTTGCGGCAAAAGTCGAATCGCCCTTCTGGAATAATTTTACATATTCAATCAGGGCCTCCACCGGCAGTCCTGCGCTTCTCATACAGATTGCCAATTCCACCCATCCAAGATCACTTTTCTGATAATTCCGAATGCCATTTGCGTTTCGCGTCACTTCCGGAATCATTCCGATCCGCTCGTAATACCGCAATGTATCTGCGCTGATATCATACTTTTCGCTGACTTCCTTGATCGTCATAAGCTGTCACCTCCTATGTCAAATCTCAACTACAGTATCAGTATAACACTTGGAGTGAACTCTAAGTCAAGAAAAAATTTGCTTGGGTCCAAAACGCCTGGCTTTATCAATCTACCAGATTCTTCACTTCCTCCACCGGAACATTCAGCTCCTCCGCAATCGCTTCCGGAGTTTTCCCGCTCAGGAAAGCCTTAAAAACCTGTTTGGCAAATATTCTTTCTTCTCGTTGTCCTTCTAATCGCCCCTCTCGAATTCCTTCGCGTCTACCTTCACGCCTGCCTTCAATTCTGCCTTCCTCTCTTTCTTCTTCCCGAAGTACTCGTTCATGCAGTTCCACATCAAATTCATACAAGCACATATGATACACCTCCGCCTTGTTTTTTAACAAAAAATCTTTTAAG
>PPYE01046166.1_pt1 | contig 129110 bp, 107 predicted proteins | sample 1559881 | NCBI WGS metagenome assembly PPYE01 (sample SAMN08240022, study PRJNA423297) | Human gut metagenome, whole genome shotgun sequencing project.
ATCCTTTCTTTGATAACACTATTTTACCATACATCATCTCAAAAATATATAGCAGAAATTTAATTTATTCTATACTAGTCTTCTCTATGATTAGGGAAATTCAACGACCATATGGATATCAAAGCATATTGCTTCATCGATCCAATCGTCCATTAACGGGCAATAAACCAATACTTTCGGGTCGTCGCCTGTGGCAGATTTCTTATCTACCGGCATCGCTTCCACTTCCTCCAGATTACCGGAATAATTTCTGCCAACACATACGCTCCGGCACACATCAAAAAGATGCTTGGAAATACTCCCTTATCTGATGCTATAAACATAACCCATGCCGCAATCAGAAAATAAATGCTAAACCTTTTCATTTTATATCAAATAACCCCTTTCTTTATCGATGAAGAATCTGTGTTCCTTTTTCTCGTCTTTCGATAGTACTATAATATCACATTTTACATAAAAAAATGGCCAAATTTTATAATTCACCAAATTTTTTCCAACTTCTCGAATAAATGACTTACACACGCGCCTTATCGGAAATGATATTACAAAGGGCGTTTACACCCACAAATCTGTCACAGAGCTGCTTGCAGAGGTCAATAAAATATAGTGTATATTACCTGTATACTGCTTGTATATTATTTGTATATTACCGCTCTTTTTTCGCCCTGCTTTATGGAAATTATCAGAATATTCTTAAAATTAAGAAAAGCCCGGAAATTCAACCTTTCCGGGCTTCCATTTATCCTCTTATACGATTCCCTGGGCGTTCATCGCCTCTACGACCTTTTCAAAGCCTGCGATATTTGCGCCGACCACATAGTTTCCTGCAAATCCGTATTTCTTTGCCGCGTTGTCCAGATTATGGAAAATATTTACCATGATCTGCTGCAGCTTTGCGTCCACCTCTTCAAAGGTCCAGCTTAAGCGCTCGCTGTTCTGGCTCATCTCCAGCGCGCTTGTCGCCACGCCGCCTGCGTTTGCCGCCTTGCCGGGAACAAACAGCACGCCGTTTTTCTGCAGATACTCCGTCGCTTCCAGCGTTGTCGGCATGTTCGCGCCCTCGCAGACCGCCTTTACGCCGTTTGCCACAAGGCCTTCCGCATCGGAAAGCTGCAGCTCGTTCTGGGTCGCGCACGGCAGCGCAATGTCCGCCTTCACGCTCCAGACGCCCTTGCCGGAATGATATTCCGCATTCGGACGGTAGGCGGTATATTCAGACAGCCTCGCCCGCTTTACTTCCTTGATCTCTTTTAATGCCGCAAGATCGATGCCGTCGGGATCATACACCCATCCGGTCGAATCCGATGCGGTCACCGGCTTTGCGCCCATCTGGTACGCTTTCTCGATCGCATAGATCGCCACATTTCCCGCGCCGGATACGATGATTGTTTTTCCTGCGATGTCGATGCCGTTTTCTTTTAACATTTCGCGCGTCATGTATAACAGGCCGTATCCCGTCGCCTCTTTTCTTGCCAAAGAGCCGCCGTAGGTCAGCCCTTTTCCGGTCAGCACGCCCTCGTATACGTTGCGGATCCGCTTATACTGTCCGTACAGATAGCCGATCTCACGCGCGCCCACGCCGATGTCGCCCGCCGGAACGTCCGTATCCGCACCGATATGGCGGTACAGCTCCGTCATAAAGCTCTGGCAGAACGCCATCACTTCCCGGTCGGATTTTCCTTTCGGGTCAAAATCGCTGCCGCCCTTGCCGCCGCCGATCGGCAGGCCCGTCAGGGAGTTTTTGAATACCTGCTCAAAGCCCAGGAATTTGATGATTCCCAGATTTACCGAAGGATGGAAACGCAGACCGCCCTTGTAAGGTCCGATGGCGCTGTTAAACTGTACGCGGAAGCCCGTATTTACCTGAACCTGTCCCCGGTCGTCCACCCAGGGCACGCGGAAAATGATCTGTCTTTCCGGATTGATGATCCGTTCCAGAACGGCGTTTTTGCGGAACTCGTCCTCGTTTGCCTCCACAACAGCCCTCAGCGATTCCAGAACTTCCTTTACTGCCTGATGGAACTCGGGCTGCGCCGGGTTTTTCTCTACAACCTGCGCGATGACCTCATCAACATATGACATAAAGCTTTCCTCCTTGACCAAAGTTTTTCCGTTTCAAAAAACGGCGTGAGCAAATATCCGTCCTTTGTTCACTGAGGGTATTATATACCGATTATTTTATGCGCGCAAGCACTTTATCGCACTAATACGCAAAAAATGCGGCAATTCTCTGAAAGCCCTATGCTCACAGGTATTTTTTCAACTCCCGGATGTTGTTTTCCTCAAAATCCATCAGCTCCTTTGCCAGCTCCACGGCATTTCCCTGCGCCTGATCGTTGTGGTTCATGGATTTCCAAAGGCTCGTCAGCCCCATATTGCTGCCCCGGATGAGCATTTCCGCCACATGGCTCGTGGAAGAGTTTACAAGCGTATTCCCCTGGATCGACGCCGTCAGCATGATCTGCTCCACCTTATTGACCGGATCCGGCGTCTGCTTTCCCGCCAGAAGCTGCGCCCTTGCCCGGTCGTGGATCTCCCCGTATTTAAAGGATTCCCGCGCAAGCTGCAGGGCAAGCGAATCGTCGTAGACCTTGCCGTTGATCACCTCCAGCGCGTGAAGCCCCATTTCCGTATTTTTCTGAATTTCCCGAAGCAGCGCCACATCGTCTTTTTTCACATGATCCCTCCATTCTAAAAGATGCGCGCCTTGGCGCATATTAAAAAACCGGAGGCACATAAATGCCTCCGGTTTTAATATTCCCGTTTTCCAAAAAACTATGCTTTTTTAAGCGGTTTCAAAATTGCTTTGCAGTTTATTTCAAGACCTTCAAAACCTCGGTCTTTACATAGCCGGTCTGTCCGTTATATTTTACCCTCGTCCAGCCGTCCGCCTGCTGCATCACGATTTCCAGCGTTTCACCGGGGAATGCGGTTCCGACCTTATCCGCCGTCTCGCTGCAGGATTTGCGGATGTTGACCGTCTCTGCCACCTTGATCTTACCCGTCGCAGGAAGCGCTGCGTCCGCGCTTCCGGATCCGTTGGAAGCGGTATCCTGATCTGCGCTGTCCTCATCCTGCTGGGCTTGCTCTGTCCCAGCTTCGCTGTCCTGCCCGGAAGGCTCAGAAGCTTCCGGCGCTTCTTCTACCGTTTCCAGAAACTCCGACTTGATATAGCCTTCCTTGCCGTCATATTCCACCTTCGACCAGCCGTTTGCCTTCGCTTCCAGAAGCGTCAGCTCATCCCCTGCCGCTACCTTGCCGATACGCTCCGCCTGCTCGCTGTCAGAAGCGCGGACATTTACCACATCGGTTGCGCGGACCTTGCCGCCGCCTGCCGTCTCTGCCGCCGGCGCATCTTCCGTCTCTGCCGTTTCCTCCTGCGTCTGGGACTCCGCCTGACCGAGCGCCTCGCCGACCTCTACCTGCAGATCCTCTTTCAGCTGCGCCAGATAATTGTTCAGATTCTCGTCCTGCATGACCGCTTCATTAAATACAACCTGAACCCGGTTCATCAGGTCGATCACATCGTCCTGTGCGGAAACCTCCTCCACATAGGCGTTGACCTTTTCATCCACGTCGCCCTCATAAATATAAAGGCTTCCGTCTTCTCTGGGATAAACCAGATACGGGCTGATCCCCGGGACCGCCGTATCCAGATCCTTGAATTTTACTTCATAATAAGCATAAACGATATAAGAGCCGTCAGCCGGGCCGGGCTTTGTATAACATACGATGTTCTGGTAATGCTCGATATGGCCGCTCATTTTTTCCAGATAGATCTGTGTATCCTCGTCGTAGGTATTCACGATCGCGTTCAGCGTCTCCATATCGCCGTCAGCCGCCGCCTGATAATACCGCTGCAAAAGCTCGTTTACCTCGGGAACCGCGTTTTCTTCCAGCGCAACGACCTCTGCCGCCGTATCCGTGCCGGACGCCGTCTCCTCCGAAACGGTCTGCGTCCCGGTCTGGACATTCCCTGCAGACGCAGGCTTCGTCCCTTTTCCCACAAAAATGCCGATCCCTACCGCCGCTGCGATCACAATTACCGCTGCACCGCCGCCGATCAGCGTCTGTTTTTTATTTTTTTGAAAGAACTCAAGAAATTTTTGCTTCTTTTCGCCCATTTTCCCACAACCTTTATCAATGCCTGAATTTGCCAGTTACCTGTATAAAAAACGAGAGTGATGCAGAAATGCAACCGACAGGAATCGAACCTGCATTAAAGGCGTCGGAGGCCTTCGTTCTATCCGTTAGACTACGGTTGCATATATAATATCCGAAGATATTACAACTTTGTTACGCATCACTCTGGCTTATAATAGCACAGCTTTCCGGCGTTGTCCAGCCCTTTTTTCAAAAAAGTGTGCGTCCCGGCGCGTCGGCGGCGGGCACGGCGGTAAAAAACGCCGGAAGTAAAAACCGCGCAGCCGCGTTTCCCCTTCCGGCGTTCCTTCTCTTCTTTATCCGATTTCCTTATGATCTGTCCGCCAAAAGCCCGTGCTCCAGCCGCTCCCTGTAGCCTGCCTCATGCTTGACCGCCAGCTTATTGTAAAACATCTCGTACTGCGCCTCGGAATAGCACTGGGAAAAAGCTTCTTCTACGTTCGTCCGGTAAACAAGCCCCACAGCCAGCGACGGCGCAAGCACGGCGTCCTCATACGTCCTGCACGCCTCCTGAATGCGGCTTACAAACTGCTCCGCCTCCTGTTCGGAAGGATTCGGGATCACGATCCCGAACTCGTCCCCGTCCATACGCCCGATCACATAGCTCTCCTGCGCCTCCCTGCGGATCAGCAGTGCGATGGTCCGGATCAGCCTGTCGCTCTCCTCGTTCCCGAAATGGTCATACACAAATTTCCAGTCGTTGATATTGGCGCAGATTACCGCCGCAGGGGCAGTCTCCTCCATCTCCTTTAAACGGCTCTCATAATACGTCCGGTTCAGCACGCCGGTCAGCGCGTCCTCATGCTCCCCGCGCTTTGCCCGGTACGCCTCCTGCTCCTGCCTTGCTTCCAGCTCGTCTGCATAGATCGCCGTCTCCCGGTACAGATAATGGTTCTCGCACAGCCCCGCATATAAGTCTGCCGCATGGTCAAGCAGCCGCTCTGCCAGCGCCCGGTCTGCCGCCCCATCCGTCCTGGCATACAGATGACCGACCGTCCGGTTCTGCACCCGGATCTTTCTGCCCGGCTCATTTACCACATCCGGCACAAAGCCGTCAAAATCCCCGACCGCAACGGCAGTCTCCCCATGCCGCTGCGTCAGCAGTACCTCGATCCCTGCCAGACTGCACAGATCCGTTAAATACGCCTCTACCTTATCCAGATCCAGCAGGTTTTCCAGATTGTAGCCCTTCACATCCTCCCTCAAACGATCCTGAAACGTCTTTGCCGCATATTCCATAATTACCCCGCTCCTTCCGCCATTTTGAGCTGTTTCTCTATAGCAGATTATAGTCTCTGCCCGTCCCTTTGTCCAGCAAAATGTGCCGCTCCCGATTTTAGGCTTGAAAAATATTTTATTTTCTGTACAATAGGTAAGGATATGAATTTCACCCGGTTTTCATTTTTAAATAAGAAAGGAATTCAACTATGATCAGTGCAAACAACGTAACGCTGCGCCTCGGCAAAAAGGCGCTGTTTGAAGACGTGAATATCAAGTTTACCGAAGGCAACTGCTACGGCCTGATCGGCGCCAACGGCGCCGGCAAGTCCACCTTTTTAAAAATCCTGTCCGGCAAGCTGGAAACGACCAGCGGCGATGTTGTGATCACGCCCGGCCAGCGTCTTTCCGTGCTGGAGCAGGATCATTTCAAATATGACGAATACACGGTCATGGATACGGTTATCATGGGCAACGCCCGCCTTTATGAGATCATGAAGGAAAAGGACGCGATCTATGCAAAAGAGGATTTCACAGACGAAGACGGCATCCGCGCCTCTGAGCTGGAAGCGGAATTTGCCGAAATGGACGGCTGGAACGCAGAATCCGACGCCGCGACCCTTTTAAACGGTCTGGGCATCGACACCTCCCTTCATTATTCCATGATGGGCGATTTAAAGGGCAGTGAAAAGGTCAAGGTGCTTTTGGCGCGCGCGCTGTTTGGCAATCCCGACATCCTGCTTTTGGACGAGCCGACCAACCATCTGGATCTGGACGCGATCGCATGGCTGGAGGAGTTTTTGATCAACTTTGAAAATACGGTCATCGTCGTATCCCACGACCGCTATTTCTTAAATAAGGTATGTACCCATACGGCGGACATCGATTACGGCAAGATCACCCTTTATGCCGGCAACTATGATTTCTGGTACGAGTCCAGCCAGCTTCTGATCAAGCAGATGAAGGAAGCCAACCGCAAAAAAGAGGAAAAGATCAAGGAGCTGCAGGAATTTATTTCCCGTTTCTCCGCAAACGCTTCCAAATCCAAGCAGGCGACTTCCAGAAAGCGCGCCCTTGAAAAGATCCAGTTAGACGACATCAAGCCCTCCAGCCGCAAATACCCTTACATCGACTTCCGCCCCGACCGCGAGATCGGAAACGAAGTGCTTTGCGTGGACGGCCTGACCAAAACCGTAAACGGCGTAAAGGTGCTGGACAACATTTCCTTTATCGTAGGCCACAATGATAAGATCGCCTTTGTCGGCGGCAACGAGCTTGCAAAAACGACGCTGTTCCAGATCCTTGCCGGCGAATTGGAACCCGATTCCGGCAGCTACAAATGGGGCGTGACTACCTCTCAGGCATATTTCCCGAAGGATCCTGCCGCAGAGTTTGACTGCGACGACACGATCGCGGACTGGCTGACCGGCTACTCTCCCGTCAAGGACGCCACCTACGTGCGCGGCTTCCTCGGCAGAATGCTGTTTGCGGGCGAGGACGGCGTGAAAAAAGTAAAGGTGCTCTCCGGCGGCGAAAAGGTACGCTGCCTGCTCTCCAAAATGATGATCTCCGGCGCAAACTGCCTGATCCTCGACGAGCCTACGAACCATCTGGACATGGAATCCATCACAGCGCTCAACAACGGGCTGATCAAGTTCCCCGGCGTTGCGCTCTTTGCCTGCCACGACCATCAGTTCGTGCAGACCACCGCAAACCGCATTATGGAGATCCTCCCCGACGGTTCTTTGATCGACAAGATCACAACCTACGACGAATATCTGGAAAGCGATGAAATGGCAAGAAAACGCACCGTTTACACCGCGGACAGAGAGGACGATGAAAATTGAACTGCGTAGACTTACACGTTCATTCCAACAAATCAGACGGCAGCTTCACCCCCGCCGAGGTGGTGGGGCTCGCCGCCCAAAAAGGGCTTTCCGCCTTTGCCCTGACAGACCATGACACCACCGCCGGCGTAAAGGAGGCGGTTGCCGCCGGTCTGCAAAGGGGCATCGAAGTCATTCCCGGCATTGAATTTTCAACGGAATATTATGGAAAGGACATCCATATCGTCGGCCTTTTTATCGACGAGGACGCCCCCGCGTTCCAGTCGCAGATCCACCGTTTCGTGGAAGCCCGCGTGGAGCGCAACGAAAAAATGTGCGCCCGCCTTGCCGCCGACGGCATCGACATCAGCTATGCAAAGCTCGTGGAAGCCTTTCCGGAATCCGTCATCACAAGAGGACACTATTCCCGCTATCTGCTTGATCACGGCTACGTCAAAAGCCTTCCCGAAGCCTTCGACCGCTATCTGGGCGACCACACCAAATATTTTGTCCCCCGTGAAAAAATCTCGCCCGCGCAGGCGGTTTCCCTCATTCTGGACGTAAAAGGCATACCGGTACTCGCGCATCCCACCCTTTATCATATGGGACGGGAAAACCTGACGACCCTCGTGCGCCATCTGGCAAAATCGGGGCTTGTGGGAATCGAAGCGATTTACTCGACCTATTCTGCCGGGGAGGAACGGGAAATGCGCCAACTGGCATCCCATTACGGACTGCTCGTTTCCGGCGGCTCCGATTTTCACGGAAAAAGCAAGCCCGGCCTGGAAATCGGCACCGGCTACGGAAAGCTTTTCATCCCGGAGGATGTGCTCACTGCCTTCAAAGAAAAGCGAAAGGAGCTGTTCCATGTCTGAAAAAATACTGTTTACTGACTTAGACGGCACGCTTTTAACAAGCGATAAAAAAATCTCGCCGTCCATGCAGCTTCTCCTCTCCCGTCTCGTGCGCTCCGGGAACCGTCTGGTGCTCACCTCCGGCAGGGCGCTTCCAAGCATTTTAAAGCTTGCTAAAAACGCGTCCCTTCTTTTTCCCGATACCGTCGTCATCGCGGCAAACGGAAATGAGATCTATGACTGCGACAACAGCTGCTTTCTGCTGCGAAAAAGCGTTCCTCTCAAAATCGCGCAGGACATCATCGGCCTGGCGCGCTCCCTTGGCGTTTATATCCAGTCCTATAATGATTCCGGCATCGTCGCCTCCTGCGAAGGAGCAGAGCTTTCCCGTTACGCCCAACGCACCGGGATGGACTATGAAATTTGCGACGATATTTTAAAAGCCATCGGCCATCCGCCCTGCAAGCTTCTGGCGATCGACTTAAACGACCACGCGAAGCTGGAACAGCTGCGGGACGTCATTGCTGCGCGCTACGGCGATACGGTTTCCGCGATCTTTTCCAACAGCCAGTATCTGGAAATCTTTGACAAGACCGCCGGAAAGGGCAATGCCGTCCGCTTCGTCTGCGGGCATTTCGGCATTCCGCTCTCCCAAAGTGTCGCGGCAGGGGACGCCGAAAACGATATTTCCATGCTGGAAGCTGCCGGGTGCGCGGTCGCCATGGCAAACGCCGATTCCACCGTAATCGCCTGCGCCGACTATGTTACGGCAAAGGACAACGACCACGACGGCCTTGCGGAAGCGATCCTGAAATATTTTAAGCTGCAATAAACAGTGCGAATGGGCGGCTGCTTTGCAGATCAATAAATCTGTCAAAACAGCCGCCCCCGGTCTTTTATTTTCTCTTTAACAAGGAACGGATCGCTGCCGCCAATAATACAGCGCCTATCACGATAAGCAGACCGACCAATGCCCCATCCAGCTTTACTGCGACAAACACTGAGGTAGGCCCGTCTGCACCTCCAATTACGCTGACACCATTATTTATCTTCAATGCAACGCCTGCCATTACAAATATCAGACCGGCAATGCCCGCAGCGATCCCCAATATTTTTTTCATCGGTCAGTCTCCTTTCCTGATTTCCATTTTCCTGTTTTGTTATGCTTACCCTTCCACGATCAGATAGCGCCCGTCTCCCACTTCAAATACTTCCGCCTCTTTCAGCACTCTGTCCGGGTCTTCCACGTCCACGCCTGCCTCTTCAAAGTATTCCAGCACGTCGCCCACGGAATCCACCACAACCGCCATGCAGTCCTCCAGAAAGCCTTCCGCCTCTTCCATGCTCGACGCAACCGGCTCTGAAAACAGCTTTTTCTGCTGCTTTAAAAAACATTTCAACACCGCTTCATCATACTCGTAATTCATTTTTGTCCTCCATTTTTCTAAGTTTTTTCTTTGCAACCCTTTGAAATCAAAGATACATGGAGCTGATCTGATCCAGCTCCTGCTCCAGTTCGTCCAAAAACCTGCCTGTGGGATATTCCAGCGCCTTACACAGCTTCATCAGCGTATATACGCCCGGATTTTTGGTGGAACCGTCCACGATGTGCAGCACCGTCGTCAGCGGGACGCCCGACGCGCCGGACAGCATGTACGAGGACCATCCCCTGTCCATGCAGATTTTCTCCAATTTCTGTCCGATCAGATTTTTCACTTTTGTACCCATCTCTTCTCCTCCCGTGTCCGCTGCAAAGCGCCTGCCGGTCTTTTCGCAGACGGCGGCAAAAACAGTCGCGCGGACATATTTGATATAAGGATATTCCATGAAATGAGTATTTCGTTACATCCAAACGTACATTTTATAATGTGGCTACAGCTGCCTCACAACCTGCCACACGCCTTTTTCCTGCCATCCCGGGCAGCTGTGCCGCGCTGCCTCCAGCACCAGCGGATGGGCGTTTTCTACCGCATAGCTCTCCCCGGCAGCCGCCATCAGCCCTAGGTCGTTCGTATTATCGCCGAACGCCATCGTTTCCTCCGGGGAAATCCCAAACAGCTCCTGCACTTTTTTCAGCGCTTTTCCCTTATCCACGGACAGATCCATAAAATCCACCCATTCTTCCCCGGCGACGCAGGTAAAAAGCCTGTCCTTCCAGCGCGGGATCAGCTCTTTTTCGCCCCGCTCCCGGATGCTTCCCGGATAATAAACAGCGATCTTTAAAATGGGAAGCCCCTGCGCCAGCACGTCGTCCACCTCGCGCACCTGATTGCGGTAGCCCTTTGTCAAAAGCTCCCAGAACGGGCGGCTGCAATGCTCCACAAGGCTGCCCTCCGGCGTGGATACGACCATCTCACAGTCCGCAAAGTCCCTGCGAAGCTCCCTTACGAGCTCCTGCACAAGCCCTTCCTCCATCGGAGTCAGGGACAGGTCTTTTCCCTGATAATGGATCTGCGCCCCGTTTTCTGCGATGTATAAAATCCGGTCTGCCACATTGCGGAAGACGTTCCGGATGCTGGCATACTGCCTTCCGCTTGTCCCCGCAAAAATAACGCCCTGATCCGTCAGCCGGATGATTTCCCTCTCAATCTCCGGATAAAGATCCGGCGTGGAATCCTGAATCAGGGTTCCGTCAATATCTGTCGCTATCAGTCTGATCATTCCATTTCCCTTTTCCTGTCAAATCTGTTTCTCACAGCCCCTGTACCTGCCGTCCCAAGCTGCTTCCTTTTACAGCAGTCCCAGCAGCTCCTGCGGGCTTGAAATGACCGCGTCCGCACGGTGTTCTTCCAGCTCCTCTCGGCTGCGGAAACCCCAGAGCACGCCCACTGACCTTGCGCCGGCATTGTGCCCGGTTTCAATGTCCACCCAGCTGTCACCCACATACAGGCAGCTCTGGGGCGATACGCCAAGCTCCTCCAAAACCGCATACACGCCGTCCGGCGCGGGCTTTTTGGGAAAGCCGTCCTTTTGTCCGCGCACCGCGTCAAAATATCCTTTTCCAAACAGCGACTCCACTACCTCTGCCGTATTGGCGTGGGGCTTGTTGCTGAACACCGCAGTCTTTATGTCCCTTTTTTTCAATTCTTCCAAAAGCGGGACGACGCCCGGATAAGCCTGCACGCCGTACATGCAGTCCTTTGCAAAATATTCCAGATAACGGCCGTGAACCTGTTCCAGCGCATACGGCTGCGTCAAAAAGCCGTCGTCGTCGGGCTGTCCGTCCTGCCGGGGCACTTCTTTCAGCATGCACGCAGCCTTCTCCTGCTCTGCATCCCCTTTCCCGGGGCTTTCCGGGGCTTTTTCCGATTCCCGCCTCTGCTCCGCTATCTTACGCAGTGCCCGGGTAATCTGCATCCTCGACCCGTTCCCGACAAAGGTTTTGAATAAGCTTTTGTCCAACGGCCCCATCCCGAAATCCGCCAGCGCCTTATTGGTGCAGTATGCCAGCGATTCCAGCGTATCCGCCAGCGTCCCGTCCAGATCAAAAATAACGGCGCGGCAGGCGCTTTTTAGTTCCCTGACTTCGATCTTTTTTTCCATCACAAATCTCCGTCCATCAAACCGCAGGCTGCCATTTCCTGATACAGCCGCCCCACAGGAAGCCCGACCACGTTATTGTAGTCTCCCTCGACGCCCTTTACCCATCTGGCGCCAAGCCCCTGTATGCCGTAAGCGCCCGCCTTGTCCATCGGCTCCTTTGTGGAAACGTAAAAGCGGATGTCTTCTTTGCTCATCGGATAAAATTCCACCTGCGTGCACTCTGAAAAGGTCAGATGCTCCTGTCCAAAGCACAGCGTTACCCCGGTGTATACCTGATGCTTACGCCCCTGCAGCATGGAAAGCATACGGCAGGCATCCTCCTCGTCCTTCGGTTTTCCAAGCACCTTTCCGTCACAGCACACGACCGTGTCCGCGCCGATGATCAGCGCCTCCGCGTCTCCTGCCTGCTCCCAGACGTCCTGCGCTTTCTGCAAAGACAGCGCCTCCACCAGCCTTGCCGGTTCGTCTGCGTCCGCTTTTTCTTCTTTTTTGCTCGGCATCACTTCAAAAGAAAGCCCGATCTGTTTTAAAAGCTCCCGCCGTCTCGGCGACGCCGAAGCCAGTATGATTCTGTCAGTTTTCATGTTCCTCGTCCATCTTCATATGAGTCTCCGGAATAAAGATCCGGGTGTCCTGATATTCCTTTTTGCGGCTCTCCTCCTGCGCCTGCAGGCAAAACGCCTCCTGAGAACAATACGCCTCCCTGCCCCGTCTGTCAACCTTTTCATACGTTCCATCAGGCCTTAGCACATGGGCTTTTAAATTATCGGCAAGCTGCCCTTCCAAAATCCTGCCCAGCTTTTCCTTCAGGTCAGGGGCTTCCACCGGGAACAGGATCTCCACGCGGCGCTCTAAGTTGCGGGGCATCCAGTCGGCGCTGCTGCAGTAATATTCCGGCCTTCCGTTGTTTTCAAAGTAAAAAATGCGCGCGTGCTCCAGAAAATTCCCCACGATCGAACGCACCGTGATATTTTCGCTCACGCCCGGCACGCCTACCTTCAGACAGCAGATGCCCCGCACGATCAGCTCGATCTTTACGCCCGCCCGGGAGGCTTCGTACAGCGCTGCGATCACATCCCTGTCGCATAAGGAATTCATCTTCGCAATGATATGTCCGCCGTGACCCATCTGTGCGTTTTTCGTTTCCCGCCCGATCAGATACAGGAAGCGGTCCTTTAGCCAGAGCGGCGCAAGGCTCAGCTTATTCCAGGAACGCGGCTCCGAATAGCCGGAAAGCATGTTGAACACCGCGGTGGCGTCCTCACCGATCGTCTCATTTGCCGTCATCATGCCCACGTCCGTATAAAGCTTTGCGGTGGCGTCGTTGTAATTGCCCGTCCCCAGATGGACGTAACGGCGGATGCCGTCCTCCTCCCGGCGCACCACAAGCGTGATCTTGCTGTGGGTCTTTAAGCCCACAAGGCCGTAAATCACATGACAGCCCGCCTTTTCCAGCTTTCTCGCCCAGACGATGTTGTTTTCCTCGTCAAAGCGCGCCTTTAACTCCACCAAAACCGACACCTGCTTGCCGTTTTCCGCCGCCTGCGCCAGCGCCGCGATGATCGGGGAATTGCCGCTGACCCTGTAAAGCGTCTGCTTGATCGCCAGCACGTCCGGATCCCTGCTCGCCTGACGGATGAAATCTACCACCGGCGCAAAGCTCTGATAGGGATGGTGCAGCAGCACGTCCCCTTTTCTAATCACGTCAAAAATATTGTCCGCCCCTTCAAATTCCGGCGCAGGACAGGGCGTATATTTCGGCGCTTTCAGCCCGTCGAAGCCTTCCAGCCCGTACACCTTCATCAAAAACGTCAGATCCAGCGGCCCGTCCGCCAAAAAGACGTCCTCTTTTTTCGTGGACAGCTCCCGGCACAAAATCTTTATGAGCCGCTTATCGGTCCCCGCCTCCATTTCCAGACGGATCGCCTGACCCCAGCGCCGCTTTTTGATCTGCTTTTCAATTTCCAGAAGCAGATCCTCCGCCTCGTCCTCGTCGATTTCCAGATCCGCATTTCTCGTGATGCGGAACGGATGCGCGCAGAGCACGTCGTAATTCAAAAACAGCTTGCTGATATTCCGCTCGATGATCTCTTCCAGAAGGATCACCGTTTCCGTCCCGTTTTCCCCGTCCCCTGACGACGGGATCCGCACGATCCTCGGAAGCACCGACGGAACCTGCACGGTAGCAAATTCCGTTTCCGCCCCCTCCTTTCCCTTTTTGGAAACGAGCGCGCCGAGGTTTAACGTCTTGTTGCGGATCAGCGGAAACGGCCTCGAAGAATCCACCGCCATGGGCGTCAGCACCGGATACACATTTTCTTCAAAATAGCTGTCCACAAATTGCCCCTGCTCCTTTGTGAGCTGTTCATGATGCTCCACAAAGCACAGGCCGTTCTGCTTTAGCTGCGGCAAAAGCATCCGGCTGTAGGTGGAATACTGCAGGCTCATAAACCGGTGCGTCTCCTCCATCAGCGCCGCAAGCTGCTCCTTCGGCGACATCCCGGAAATGTCTTTTTTCGTATAGCCCGCATTTACCATGTCCACTAAAGAGCCGATGCGCACCATAAAAAACTCATCCAGATTGGACGCCGTAATGCTCAAAAATTTCAATCGTTCAAACAGGGGCAGCTGCTTGTCCCGCGCCTCGGAAAGCACGCGCTTGTTGAACAAAAGCCAGCTCAATTCCCGATTCGTATATAATTCAGGATCCAAAAGCTCCTTCTTTTCCATTATGATAATGTCCTTTCCTGTTTCTGGTTTCTGGATTTCCACATGGCAGCCGGAACAGCGCGCCCCGGAAGCGGCAAACGCTTTGCAAAAATTCCCCGGAAACGAACCCGGAAGCGCTGCACGCTGCCCCTGCTTTGGGCGCGCTGTTCCGGCTTCCCTGTGAAAAACAGACCTTTTCGTTACGGCAGCCGTTTTAAGCGGATGACCGGCTCGATGCTGTACACCTCCCGGAAAAATTCCGCCCGCCGGTCAAAAAGCCCCTTTTCCAGCGTAATATCTTCCTTCGTGTTCACAGTCAGGATCAGCTGGTTTTCCCGGCGGGACGCCCGGATGTCCCTGCACTTTTGCTTATGGCTCCTGTCCAGGGCGTTGGCGATCTGCAAAATGGCGGTCAGCTTTGCGATCGTCAAATACTCCTCCTGATCCATCCTGCCGCCCTCGCTGTCCTCCATCTCGTAGTCAAATTCCAGATGGTTGTACTTGACCACGTTTGCCACGATCTCCCGCTCCCTGTGGGACAAGCCGATGATCTCCGTGGACATGATGATCGCATAGGAGCACTCCGCAAGGTTTACCATGCTGATATATTTCCCGCAGTCATGCAGAAGCGTCGCGATGCGCAAAAGCAGCCGCTCGCGTTTTCCAAGCCCATGGATACGCTTCATGCTGTCAAAGATCGTCAGCGCGATCTGTTCAAGCGTCTCTGCCCTGCGCTTGCTTCCCATATAGCGCTTGCTGATCCCTCTTGCGCACGTCACGATGTCCTGTTCAAAATCATGCACCTGCTGCAAAAGCCCGCAGCCTTCCGCATATTCATACGCCATTCCGTCGCAGAGCGTCACGCCCGGCGCCCACACAAATTTTGCGTCCGCAAGGCACGCCACCTGACGCACGATGGCGGAGGAAATCCGCAGAAGCGCCACCTTTTCCTCCGGCATGTCAAAACGCTTTGCAATTTCCATATCCGTATGCCCGGTCAGATATTCCTGATACGCCTGCAAAGACGCCCGGTCTACATAGCCGGACGTATTCCGGACGGACAGGCGGCTGCGGATGATCTCTGAAATGTAATCGTCCGTCACAATGATATTTTCAATATTCCGGTCCTTTAAATACATCTTTTTAAAAACCGAAAGCTGCGCTTCCAAAAGCTCGTCCAAAAGCGCGCCGTACCGGGACGGACGCACATTGAGCCGGTGCAGCTTTTCATACAGGCGCAAAACGCCCAGCCGCAGGTTCTGGGTAGCGGACAGCTTATCCTTGTCAAACAGGGAAATCTGGATGCTGCCGCCGCCGATGTCCAAAACGACCGTTCCCTTTTCGATGATTTTTTCAAAGCCCTCTCCCTTTGCCGCGATGGATTTATAATCCAGAAACCGCTGTTCGGAGTTGCTTAAAACGTCAATTTTTACCCCCGTGCGCTGCATGATCTGATCCAGCACGATTCCCGTATTTCTGATCTCGCGGATGGCGCTTGTGCCGCACGCCCGGTAATCGTCGATCCGGTAGCCTCCCATGATCGAAACAAACTCCCGGAGCACCTGACAGAGCTCGTCCATTTTTTCATGGCTCAGCTTTCCCGTCGAAAAGGTCGTGCTTCCCAAATCCAGACGGTTGCGGACGCAGTCCACCTCCCGGATGCCGTTTCCTTTGGAAATTGTATAAATTTTCAGGGATTGTTCATAAGATCCCACGTCGATTGCCGCAAATGTTTTCATAGCTGTCTTTCCTTGTTTCCCGATTGTTTAAATTCTGTCAATTTCCATACTGTGCCGCGATATGGTCGATAAACTGCTGCGCCGTGCGCCCGGACAAGCCGCCGTGGGAAAGCTCCCACTGATTTGCCTTTGCAAGAAGCTCCTGCTCCGAAAGCGTCACCCCGTTTCTTTCCGCCAGCCTGCGCACAATCTCCTGAAACTGCTTCTTATCCGGCGACCCGAAATAGACCGTCACCCCAAACCGCGCCGCAAGGGACAGCTTTTCCTGCACCGTATCGCTGCTGTGCAGATCCTCGTCCCTCTCCTTACGGTCGCTGAAATTCTCGCGGATCAGATGGCGTCTGTTGGAGGTCGCATAGACCAATACGTTGTCCGGCTTTTTTTCAAGCCCGCCTTCGATCACCGCTTTCAGATACTTATACTCGATCTCAAATTCCTCAAAGCTTAAATCGTCCATATAAATGATGAATTTATAATTGCGGTTTTTGATCTGCGAAACCACATCGTTGAGATCCTGAAACTGATGCTTGTAAACCTCTATGATCCGCAGTCCCTTCCCATAATATTCGTTTGCCAGCGCCTTGATACAGGTGGATTTTCCCGTTCCGGCGTCCCCGTAAAGCAGGCAGTTGTTCGCCTTTTTTCCGTTTACAAAGGCTTCCGTATTTTCTGCCAGCTTCTGCTTTGCAAGCTCATAGCCCACCAGATCCGAAAGCGTCACATGGGCGGTCTTTTGCACCGGCTCGATCCGCGCCTGCCCGTCCGTATGCGCGATGCGGAACGCCTTGTGCAGCCCGAACTTCCCGACGCCGTACTCCCCGTAAAACTGCGTCAGCGTCTCTTTCATTTCCTCTGCGGTCTTTGTCTGCGCCAGCTTCTGTGCCAAAATGCAGATCCTGTCCCGGATCCTCGTATTGTATACATGGCTTTCCCGCTCGCCTGCCTCATAGGACAGCACGATGTCAAAATCCTCCGCCCCCAGCGCCTGCGCCATTTTGAGCAAATCAAAATCAAACAGCTCCTTGAAAATCCGAAGATCGTGCAGCGCCGCCCTGTTTACCGTCCCATCTGCATAGCCCTTCATCTCTGCCGCGCAGCTGTAGCTGTTTTCATCATTTACCAGAAGATCCGCCAGACAGCAGTGCCACAGATTGCCGTAAAAGCCGTATTTCCCCGCCATCTCCAAAAGCCTGTGCATACAGTCGTACAAAAGCCCTGCCACATCCTCCCGGTTATAAAATTCATCCTCATAATTTTCCATCAGCCAGACCATGTCGTGCAAAAGCCCGCCGTCTTTAAAATTGCGATATAAGATCAGCCGTTCTGTTTTCATATTTTCCTCCCAGCCCTTCGCAGATCTACGCCTGCCTGCGGCGGTTTTTCAGTAATTTCCAAGAATCTTCATATTGGACGCCTCTTCCCGAAGCCCCCGGAGCGCATTTTTTACCGCGCCGTCCTCCAGATTTCCCTCAAAGTCAATAAAAAACCGGTATTCCCATGCCCGTCCTTCGATCGGGCGGCTTTCGATCTTTGTCATATTCAAGTCGTTGTAAATAAAATGGGACAGCATATGGTAAAGGGAACCGCTCTCGTGAGGAATCTCGAAGCAGATGCTTACTTTTTTCGCATCCTTTTTAAAAATCTTCTGATTCGTCACGATGATAAACCGCGTGGAATTGGACGAAACATTGTTGACCGGGCATGCCAGCACCTCAAGCCCATATACCTTTCCCGCATACGCGCCCGCAATCGCCGCCTGATCCGTCCGCTTCTCCTCCGCTACCTTCCGCGCCGCAAAGGCATTGTTCGGCATGGAAATCTGCTGCCACGAATGCTCCCCTAAAAAGCGGGAGCTCTGCATCAGCGACTGGGGATGGGAATAAACCGTCCGGATCTCTTCAAGCCTTGTCCCCGGAACGCCCAAAAGACAGTGCTCGATTTTGATGATCTGCTCGCCTACGATATAATTTTCAAACTCCACCAAAAGGTCGTAGATCTCACTGACAATGCCCGCCGTGGAATTTTCAATCGGAAGCACCGCAAAATCCGCGCTCCCTTCCTCCAGCGCGCCCATGGCGTCCCGGAAGCTGTCCACGTGCATGCTGTCGATCCGATCCCCGAAAAAGCGCACCATCGCCGCCTGGGAATAAGCGCCCTCGGCTCCCTGAAAAACGACGCGCACCTTCTGCGTATCCAGATCCTCCACCGGAAAAAACGGCAGCCTCCCGGTGCGTCCCTTTTCATTTAAAAGCTGATACTGCAGCTTGCGGCTCATGGACATGATCTGCTCAAACAGCTCCGTGATCCCCTTGCTGTTAAAATCATTGTGCGTCATGGCGCGCACCCTCGCCAGCTTTTCCTCCTCCCGGACCTTATCAAATACGTTCTTTCCCGTTTCTATTTTATATTCTGCAACCTGACGGCACACATCCATCCGCTCTTCGTAAAGCTCCACGATACGGCTGTCGATCCCGTCGATTTTTTTTCTCAGCTCCTGTAAATCCATCCGACTGCCCTCCTCTTTCCTTTTGGAATTTATCATAGCACAGTCTGCATAAAAATAGAAGTTATGCGCACCCTAATTTCTATGAAAAAATTATGTAAAGACTTTATAAAATGCGGTGTCATCGGATGGTGCATCGAAATCCTGGCATCCTCGTGGGATGCCTTCAAAAAAAGAGAGCCTGCCCTCATGGGACATACCTCTCTTTTCATGTTTCCGATCTATGGGGCAGCATGCCTTCTGCGCCCGCTGTTTTGGCTGCTTTCCGGCGTCCACTGGTTCATCCGCGGCACGATCTACATGTGCTGTATCTTCGGCGCGGAATATGCAAGCGGCACGTTTCTTCAAAAGAAGGGACGCTGCCCGTGGGATTACCGGAAAAACGGGTGGAATGTCAACCGGGTGATCCGGCTGGATTTCGCCCCGGCGTGGTTTTTTCTGGGGCTGTTGTTTGAACGGGTGGTAAAGGGGGAAGGGGAAGGCTAATACTTTCTTCCATTTCTGCTTATATCTGCGTAATCTGTTCTCCCGCACACAACGGCAGATGAACGCCCATCCCTCCTTTTTTAGTCTGACACAAATGTCCGGGAAAACTTTTGCAATCTGCTACAAAACAGATAATTTCTTCCCGCCTATATAAACTTCCTTCAGCTCAAATTCCGATGTCACGACCAGCATATCCGCCAGCAGTCCCCGTCTGATATCGCCTATTTCATTTTCCAGCCCCATCGCCTTTGCCGGATTGATCGTCGACGCCGCAATTGCCTGTTCCATTGGTATCCCATAGGCCATCACATTTTTACACTCTTCAAAAACATTGCTCACAGAGCAAGCCAGCGTCCCGTCTGCCAGCGCCGCCCGCTTCCCGTTCACATAAACGTCCAGCCCGCCCAGGCTGTAAACGCCGTCCCCTAATCCCGCCGCGCTCAGAGAATCCGAAACGATGCATATTTTGTCCGCAAGCGCTCCAAATGTCATCCGGATGACCGAAGGATGCACATGCAGACCGTCGCATATCAGCTCCGCCCATACCGGTCTGTCATTTACCATCCCGATCACACCGGGTTCCCTGTGATGCAGTCCATTCATCGCATTATACAGATGGGTCACATGATCTGCTCCCGCATCCACCGCCTCGTTTGCCGTTTTATAATCGGCTCCGGTATGGGCTATGGAAAGTTTTTTCTTTCCTGCATATGCCCGGATGAAATCCATTGCCCTCTTTCGGGTAGGATCCAGATCTATCAGCCTGATATGACCGCCCGCGCAGGCATCCAGCTCCTCAAAAAAAGAAATATCTGGTTCTTTTAAATACTGTGGATCGTGACAGCCTTTTTTATCCGGTTCCAGAAACGGTCCCTCCATATTTATCCCCCAGATACGCGCGCCGTCTGATTCTGCTTCTATTGCTTCCCGGATACGTTTCATCATATTTTTACTATACTCTTCTTCCATCGTCATCGTTGTTGCAAGGAGAGAAGTCACGCCGCAGGCCGCATAAGAGTTCCGTATCCTGACCAGCTCTTTTGCAGGGGCGTCTGAAAAGTCCGCTCCGTCCCTTCCATGCGTATGCACATCAAAAAAGCCCGGAAGCAGCATACAGTCCCGGATACATACTGCCTCTTCTCCTTCCTGCCGCTCAAGATTCTCCCCTATCTCTGCGATACGTTCTCCAACCACCCGGACGTCCACATTCTGGAAATGCCCTTCACTGAATACCCTTCCATTTTGAAATATCACTGTCTTTCCTCCTCTTTTATCCTCTTATCCGCAACATTAAATCCACTGACCCTGATATGAGGAACTTGTTTTTTTGTACTGTATACCGACACCTTTCTCTTCTCACCCGGAAGCAGATAAAAGTAATCCTCCTCAAAATACAAATATCCGTCCTGCTCTGCATCCAGCGCATCCGCGTCCTCAAGCCAGAGTCCCGCCGCCGTTTCCTCCCCCGCATTTTCCAAAAGGACGCTCCATTCCCCCTCGCCATCTCCCGCTTCCAAAACAGCCTCAACAGATGCTTCACCAAGCTCCAGCAGACCTGCCAGCGTCGTCTTTGTAAAGCAATAACGGTTTTCAGCCGTTTTATTTCCGGCTTCATCCACACACTCCAGCACGAGATAAAAAATATCCGTTTTGATACTTTCTGCCATACATTCGATCACACCGATTTGTACCGCCTTCTCCCTTTCTGTTCCCGCAATATCCTGTCCGGCAAATTCCACAGACGTACATTTTTTGCCATCCTGCTGTACTATCGCAGCATGTACGCTGCCCTGAATTTTATTTCCATCGGAAGACTGCCAGAATATCTTTGCCTCAAAACGGGAGCTGACACCCAGCGTCTGAGAAGCAAAAGCTGCCGTCAATGTATCCGGTGCATATGCTTTACGCACCCCATAATATACTGGCTTGGGCGACGCGTAATAATCGACGCTGCAGGTACATGTATTATTTGGATATGGCTCGTTAAACTGCCACGGGAACGTCCCGCTGCAGCGCAGTGCCCTGCGCCGATTTGCCTCAACCGCATATTTCAGCCCTTCATACTGAAGAAACTGGCTTGCCTTGACTGCAGTACGGATTTCTTTTATCTCTCCTCCAAAGCATTCCTGTATCAGCGGATAATTGTTCCACCAGGAACCGCGATGGAAATAATATTCATTATCCCTTGACGGCGGCCACATATGGCTTTCCGCCATGTTTTTTGACAGCGTATCATAATTCGTCATTCCCTCTACGCCAAACTCACTGGATAAAAGAGAAGTTCCCGCATTATACAGCGTATACTGTTCCGTTAATCCCTGATGTTCCCACGGTCCATGTACATCATGAAGCCCTTCCGGGTCTTTTTCAATATTTTCCAGCGTATTATTGAAAATACGCCCTGTCGGAGAGGATTCCAGAAAATACCGGGATGGGTCGAGCCGTTTCACTGCATCTGCCAGCACACGGATAACCGGTTCTTGCATTGTGATCATCGTATTGTCCGGTCCTGACAGCTCGTTGCCGCCGCCCCATAACGCAAGGCAGGGATGGTGCTTTTTGCGCGGTATAATGTGCTCTGCTTCCCGTTTCATCAATTCCAGAAATTCCTGATCTGCAGAAGGCTCGTTTTCAATGCCGGAGCTGGACTGTATAAATTCCTGCCACAAAAGGATTCCCTTTTCATCACAGAGATCATAAAATTCCTCCCGCTCGATCAGCCCTCCTCCCCATATCCTCAGGCAATTCACATGCGCTTCCTTTGCGAGCCGCAAAAGCCTTTCCTGCTTCATCGGCCTTTTCTTTCCGTACATCACATCGATTGGAACCCAGTTCCATCCTTTCAGGTAGATTTTTCTTCCGTTAATGCAGGCAGTATAAGCTCTCGCAGACAAATCCTCCGTTTCATTTTTCACAAATTTCAGATCTCGGATGCCGATGCGAACCGCCCTCTCATCCGTACTCCCATCCTTTCCCCGTGCCGTAAATTTCAGCGTATACAGAGGCTGCTCTCCATAACCGCTCGGCCACCAGAGCCGCGGTTCTTCCACCCTCAGGTCAAATTCCGCCCTGTCGTCCAAAACCGCAATTTCCTGACGGTCTGCGGTTTCCTCTCCCAATGTAAGCTCTGCTGTTACCGTCTCCGCTCCGGCTGCCGGAATACTTCCTCTGATCTGAGCCTGCCGCAGGTCAGGCGTCAGCGATATTTCCACATCCGGAGCCAACAGACGTACCGTATCAGTCACTTCCAGCCAAACGTCATCCCATATCCCCATATGGATCATTCTCGGGCAGAAATCCCACCAGTAGGTCATCCTGCTTTTATGGGTTTTTACATAGCGCGTTTTGCTGACCTGACTTTGCTCATCCGGCACCTTTTTCAAAACCACCGCCAAAAGATTCTTTTTCCCCGGCACTATCACATCCGTCACATCAAATTCCACGGGCGTATACATGCTGTGATGCTCTCCTAAAAAAGCATCATTCAGGTAAAACTGTGCTGAATAGTCAACGCCCTCAAAATGCAGGAAAAACCTCTTTTTATATACTTCTTCCGCTTTGCACAGTGCATACGGCAGTTCAAATCCTTTTCTGTAAATCCATGTCCGCTCCGGTATCCATTCTGAAAGCAGACTGTTTTTTTCAAAATAAGGATCCGGTATTACGCCGTCCCGATACATATCGTCTGTCACACTGCCGGGAACGTTCGCCGCTTTCCACCAGCGCACATCTTTTGTATCCCGCTTTTCGCCATCCCTCCAGATCCAGTCTTCATCCAGATATTCCTTGCAGACCCAGTCACTGCCGTTTAGCCCGATTTTATACATACGCTTCTCCTTGTCAGAAAATACCGGCTCAATTCACCGCATTTTCCCTTTTTTTCAGCCATTCCTCTCCATGGAACCGCCATACAAAGCAGACTGACCGGAATATCCAGTCAACTGCCATCGCCGCCCATATTCCCAATAATCCCATCTGAAAGACGATCGCAAACAAGTAGCTGCATCCTATCCGGAATGCCCACATAGAAAAAATCGATACCGCCATTGTATAAGTCGCATCCATCGCCGCCCGCAGTGCATTTGGAAGAGAAAATCCCGTTGACCACAAAAGCACTGCACATATGGAATGAAAGACGATAACCTGTACCGCAAGTATTCTTGTTTCCTCCGATACCTGATAAAATCCGGCTATCTGTCCTGCCGATAGGGTAATTGCCACATTCAGGACCGCCATAAACAGATAAGAATATCCCATCATTTTACGTACATACCGTCTTACCTGCAAAACATCGCCTGCTCCGAGCGTCTGCCCGACTACCGTTATCATGGCTATCCCCATGGCAGAAGCCGGAATAACCGCAACGCCCGCCACAGTTCCAGCTATCGCATTCGCTGCGATCGCAACCGTTCCCAATCCGGCTATCAAACTCTGCACCAATATTTTTCCAACCTGAAAAATGCAGTTATCCAATCCGGTCGGTATTCCAACTCTCATGATATTTCTCAGGATCTTCCAATCAGGGCGCACAAAAGGCTTCCTTCCAAAGTACAAAGGATGGCCTTCATCCCGAAGGACATGATACATAATCAAAGCCCCCAGAGCCCTTGATATAAGCGTAGACAATGCCGCTCCGAAAACACCCCAGCCAAGTCCCATGATCAGCAGCGCATTTCCGGCAATATTTACCACATTCATCAAAACAGAAATCCGCATAGTGATAGCCGAATTTCCCATCGCTCTGCTCAATGCTGCACTGGCATTATAAATACCCAAAAACGGAAAGGAAAGCGCTGTCATATAAAAATAGATCACCGCATTGCTCATGACGCTTTCTTCTACGTTTCCAAATATCAGCTTCAATATCGGCCGGTTAAAGAGCAGCGAGAGTGCCGTCACAAGCAGCGCTATCCCTGTTACACACATCAAAAGCTGGTCCGCCGTTTTATTTGCCGCCTCCCGCTTTTTTTCTCCCAGACGATGTGCCGCCACGACAGCTCCTCCGGTAGAAACCGACGCAAAGGTATTCACCAGCAATATATTGATGGAATCTACCAGCTACACACCAGATACCGCCGCCTCGCCGGCACTTGATACCATAATGGAATCAGCCATTCCGACAGTCAGCCCCAGAATCTGCTCCAGAACAAGCGGAACGATAAGGGCACGCAGCTGTCTTCCTGTAAAAATAGGTTGTTCTGCTGCCATTCTTATGCCTCTGTTCCTCTTTCCAGATGGTCACATGCCGTAAAACCCTCTTCTGACAATTTGACCGTCCTGATCTGATAGGGCTCCAGATTTACCGTCGTATTTGCCCTGCCGCAGCAAAGCTGCACGCTCCCGCCCTTTCCTTCTGTCTCATACATACGGAAAACAAGCGACTCCATATCCGTCAATCCCTGTTTGACACAGGAGACAGCCGCATGTTCCGTTTTTATTTCTGCAAGCGCACCTGTTTTTGACCAGACTGCCCCCGCATGGTTACTGTCCCCGAGATATTCCGGAGACAAATGTAATTTATCTGCTTCCTCAAACAGTCTGCCGTTTGAAACTGCCGCTTCATGTCCCAAAAGCCGGATACGGTAATCCCAGGTCCCCTGATCCATAAACGGATGTTCCAGATTCTCCGGCAGCTCGCCCTTTCCGCCTCTTGCATGTACGCTGCTCCGGGACAGCACAAGCCGGTATTCGCTTCCTTTCTGCTGGCACGCATACACACCGTTATTGAATACCGCAATCCCTGTTCCGTCCTGACTGCTGATATCTGCAAACCGGTGCTGATAATGTTCACAGTTTTTATCCGTACAGTCAATTTTATGTTCTACAAGAAACGCCGTTTCCGTCCTGACATCCGGTTGTTCTGCATTGACCGGAACGCACAGGCTGATCTGCCTGTGTTTTTCCATGTTGTGAAGCCTCATGTCCATTTTCAGTACATCGCTGCCCTTTTCCAGAATATAGTCGATACGAAGTTCGGAGCTTCCATAGCCAAGCAGCACTCTCGCCACACCGCGCAGCGGATTGGCTTCGATAACGCAGCTTTTTACCGTTTCAAACATGCCAAGCTTTTTTTCTTCCCAGACATCTTCCCCCCAGGCTCCTCTGTCATCATAAAAAACACCGACACTGCAGGGCGCTTTTAATAATTCTACCCCGTTTTTCACGATGCTTTCCGGACACCCGGTCTTTTCATTCAGCCGTATCTTCAAGATCCCGTTATCCAGAAAATCGGATTCCGCATGTACACAGCCCTGCTCTGCCTTTCGGTCAGGTCCCTCCCCGAGTACCCGATATACCGTATAGCCAAAAGCCGGTATCTTTGCCTCAAACAAAATTCCTTTGCGGCTGTCCGGCGAAAAATTCCGATACTGCGTTTCACAGCAAAAGATTTCCCTGCCCTTATAATCCCGCATACGGAGCGGTTTTTTCTGTGCTCTCGGGACATATACATCTGCACAGAAAACGCCCCGGAATTCATGGGCGGACGGATTTACCAGCACCAGCGGAAATCCCTCTCCCCTTGTGTCCAACCCGTTTGCGATCGCCTGTATCCCGTCATATATCACATGCTCCGCCATAGAAATTGCCGTGTCAAATTCACGACACGCCTGAGCTCTCGATGGCTCAATGCTCGTCCCAGCCAGCACATCATGGAACTGATTGAACAAAAGTTCCTTCCAGGCATATTCCAGCTTTGCTGCGGGAGTTTTCCAGCTTTTTACACCCATTTTTGACGCCATTGCAGCGATAGCCTCTGCCTTCAATAGCGTCCATTCCGCCTTCCGGTTTTTCTGCTTGATCTCCCGGTCCGAGCTGTAACAGCCGTAAAAAATCCTTCCCAGCTCTCCTGTTACCTCAGGCCATGCCTGTGTATCTGCTTTTTTAAAAAATCCTTCCATTGTGGAAAAATCCAAAGCGCCTTCCGGATATTCCTCCCGCATTTCATAAATCGTTCGGATATTTTCTATTGTAGGGCCTCCGCCATGATTTCCCACCCCGTAAAATACCGCTGCGCGGTCATATCCTATCTTTTCCAGCCCCTCATCCGTTTCCCGGATATTAAATTCCAGCGCCGGGCGGGTCCATGCCATATACTCTCCGCCTGTCCGCTCTGTCGGTACGCTGCTGCCGTCCGGCGACCTCCAGACAAATTCCAATGGGAGAGGCACTGTCTTTCTGCCCGGACGGGATGCGATATAATAAGAAATCCCACAGCCCTTTAAAATTGCAGGTAAATTCGCTCCGTGTCCGAAGCTGTCCGGATTAAACCCGACTGTCACTTCCTTTCCGAACTCTTCTTTTACAAAATGCTTCCCGTAAAGAAAATGACGTATCATTGCTTCCCCGGAAGGAATATCGCAATCCGGCTCCACCCACATGCCTCCCTGTATCTCCCAGCGTCCTTCTTTTACCCTTTCCTTGATCTGCTCAAAAATATCCGGGCAGTTGTCCTTTAGCCATGCCAGAAAGGCGATGCTCGTCTGGGAAAACTTAAAATCCGGAAACTCCTTCATCCTCTCCAGCGCGGAGGAAAAGGACGACTTTACCTCCTGCATTCCCTCTGCCCTGTTCCAAAGCCATACCGGATCGATATGAGTATAGCCGATCATGTCATATTTATTATGTTCCATCATGTCTCACCTCGCTTCCAACATATTCAGCACTGCTGTTTTCCCATCCTCTGATACAGAAATCGTAAGTATTTCATAAGGCTTTATCGCATAAGCGACCTCATGTCCGCCGATTTTAAACTTTCCCACCGTCTTTTTCCCTTCCGTCTCAAACAATCGCACTATCAATCCTTCCCCGTCCTCTGCCGCTTTGATGCATCCAAGCTCCACATTTGATTCGGGCAGCCTGATGCCGCTCCACTCTGTTTCTTTTCTGATTCCGTCATGCCAGCAGTCTGTCATGACCAGTATCTGTCCCGCCGCAGCTTCCGCCATTCGGTATCTCTCTTCACTGTCAAGCGCTTTTCCGTGAGGTCTGAGCACAAAGGTAAATTCCTGTTTTCCAAGATCCGTATATTCATATCCTTCAATCGGATTGTACCAGTTTTTCCCGTTTCCCTGCGCAAAGATCGCGCTTCTCGCAATCGGTATGCACAGAGTTCCCCGCTCTATTGAAAAGGCATATTTCCCATCATTTGCCAGACACAGCCCCTCCTTCTTTTCCCGTGTCACGTCTACAAACCGATGCATGCTGTATTCCTGACCGTCCTTTACCGGTGCAGACACAGTACAATATGCTGCCTCCCGATAAACCTCCGGCGTCTCTATTCCAAGCGGCAGCTCCATTTTCAGCATATGCCACTCTCTGTCCCAAAACAGATGGTTTACCACTTCTATCTGACACGCATCATGATACAGGATATAATCCTGATGCAAAACAGTCCCTTCCAATCTGTAGGTTGCCCGGACAATCCTGCGTTTTGTCCCTTCCTCTGCCAGTTCAAGCTTTTCCGGCTGCAAAAACTCGCCTGACGGCTCAAAGGGCCGTCCCTGAACGCCTCCCCAGCTGTCTCTCTCATCTATCCATATTGGGAAACGGATCGGTCCGTTCAACGCTTCATAGCCGTTTTCTTTATCAAACAGGCTGCACAAAAATCCATCTTTATCAAACGCCGCACGGATTTTATCATTTTCCAGAACCGCTTCCTGCAAAACTGCTCCCCCGCTCTCCCGACTGTCGCAGCACAGAGAGGATTCGCCGATAAACGTCCGGTAAACGGCAAATCCAAGCGCCGGAACGTGTGCATCAAAAACGATGCCTCTTCTTCCACCGATATTATAATTGCGCGCCTTTGCCTCCGTATGCACCCGCTGATAGGAGATTTCCTTTCCGTCAGGGGTTTTCAAGACCAGCCCATCCTTACAAAACCAGTTTAGCTCTGCTGCCACTGGTCCGTCATAGTCCTTCCCCGACAGATTCCATAAAATCAGCGGAAATCCTTCTCCTCTGGTATCGAGCTGTCCCATCATCTTTTGCATCGATACCGTATACAGCCTTTTGGCTTCTGCACATGCTCCAGCCATTTGTGAAATCGCCTCATTCCTTGCCGTCTTAATGGTCGTTCCTCCAAGGGTGTCATGAAACTGATTAAACAGCAGCGTCTTCCACAGCTGTTTCATTTTCTCCTTCTGCTGCTTTCCTGTCGTCTTTTTCCTGAACATGGCTTCCATGGAGAGCAGGCTGTCTGCCTCCAACAGCCTTTTTTCCGTTTTCCGGTTCCATCTTTTCAACTCGCTGTCCATGCTGTAGCATCCGGTATTCACACCGTCAAAAAATTCCCTTCGCACCGGAAGTTCCTTTTTCTCCCTGCTGTCCAGCCCGTCAAAAAATTCCCGGAATGTTCCAAAAACCAGCTCCGCATCCGTCTTTTCCTGCTGCAGCTGTTTCACAGCCCTTATGTTTTCCTTTGTGGGACCTCCTCCATGATTGCCCACTCCGTAACAGCAGGCCATGGATCACAATCCTGCTCTTTTAGCTGCATCAGATGCCATCTCTACCGCTTCCTTTGTCGGTTCATAAAACCATGTCGTATATTCGCTGGGAAGGCTGACAGCGTTGATGCGGCTGCCGTCTTTGCTCTCCCATACAAAAACAGGCGTATCCAGTCTTGGCCTCATAAACACATATTCGTCCATCCCGCTCTTTTTTAAAATCTGAGGGAGCATTGGATTGTGGCCAAAGCTGTCCACATTGGAGCCCGTCTGACAGGTCACTCCGAACTTTTCCTGAAAATATCTCTGCGCGTACAGCCCCTGACGGACAAAAGCCTCTCCGCAGGGCAAAATACAGTCTGGCTCCAAAAACCATCCCCCCGTCAGTTCCCAGCGACCTTCTTTTACCCGTTCTTTTATCTCCTCAAACATTTCCGGCGCGATTTCTTCGATCCATTCAAAAAAAGCGGATGAAGTCGATGTAAATTTTGCCTCCGGATATTCTCTCAAACGGTCCAGCGCAGAAGCAAAGGTTGCTTTTACCTCCTGCATTCCTTCCTCCCAGTCCCAGAACCAGACCGGGTCGATGTGGGAATTTCCGATCATATACAGCTTTTTTGTTTTCATAAAAGTATCCGTTCCCTCTCCTTCTGAATACACATTATTTATGCATATCTGAATGTATCTTTCATCGCCTTGAACCACGGATTATAATATGTTGCAAACTGCTTTTTCAGCTCAGCGATCCTCGTGTCCGCATCGCAGATGACATTTGCACCCACATGCCCGAAAGTGAACGCGTCAAAATGCCGCTCCGTCAGCTTATCAAGACTTTTCTTCCATGCCGTTTCATCGGAGCCTATTTCAGCCGAAAACCCTCCATGCAGCGTATCTCCCGCTATCAGGAATGAAAAACCATCGGCATCCATTGCAAAGCAGACACTGCCGGGCGTATGTCCCGGCGTATGGAGTACCTCCATGGAAATCCCGTTTCCAAATGAAATTTTTTCTCCATCCTCCAGTTCCTTATCCACCGGACAGCAGGGAAACTCTTTTCCATACAAAAGCTGCGCCGTCGTCCTCACAGGATCTCCCTGCTCTACCTGCTTTTTATCCGCCTCATGAAGATACAGCCTGCAGCCGAACGCTTCCCGAAACAATGCTGCCGCGCCCACATGGTCGTAATGCCCGTGGGTTCCGTAAATTTCCCTGATATCCGCAGGATCAAAGCCAAGCGTCCTGATATTTTGGACTATCTGCCCAAACCCTTCCGGCGTGCCGCAGTCTATCAGATATAACCCCTCCGCTCCCTCGATTAGGTATGCCGTCGCATCAAAAAAATGGGAAAGGGAAACTCCTCCCACCTGATATACATGTGTCATCAGTTTCATTGCATTACCTCCTCTTACCATTCCTTTTTTGTAATCCTGCCCGCACCACTCTCGATCAGATCCAATTCCTTTTTTGCGGAAAGCGCAATCATGCGATCTTTACAGAAGATCATCTCCCGAAGCTTCTCCATGCAGATCCTATCTTTCAGCCTTGCTCCTGCACGATACAAAAGCATTCTTAAGATCAAAAAACGCTGTGTGAGAATATCCGGAGCATCTGGATTCTCCCATGCTTTTTCAAACTCCGGCAGCGCTGCCAGCTCCAACAGCCACGGAATAAATTCCAAAAATCCGGTTCTTTCTCCAACATAGGCAAAGGCTTCCACATAATGATAAGTTCCTTTTTGGATATTCTCATAATCCCGTTCCTGATTCCGTAAGCGTTCAAAAACCCGTTCAAACAACGGCAGGATTTCTTTTTTACCAGACCATGCCAGCAGATTGAGCCGGTAAGTAAATTCTGTCATTACCCCGTGATCCGGTAAAAGCTGTACGCAGACCGTAGAACCTGAACGCAGCGGAAGTCCTTCCGTTTCATCCAGCTCCCGGTTCAGCTCTTCCAACAGACTGTCTGTCCCCAGATCGCTTCCATGCCATAATAAATACCCTGCAAGCTCCGCCTTTTCCCTGCGGCGCATTTTCTGTTCGACGGTTCCTGTTCCTTCCTCTTTCAAAAGAGCTTCCCAAGCTCTTTCCAGAACCGGCAGGGCCTCCTCTTCTTCTGCACACATAAGTGCCAGACTGCCGCTTTCTGTTTCTTCCCGGTCTTCAAAAGGCATATCGATCCAATGCTTCCGTAAATCACCCAGCCTATTTACTGCCTGATTCAGATCTGCCTTCTGTTCCGGCATTTTTAAAATATCTCCGGACATTTCCCGGATCTTTTTTCGCACCACAAAAACCGGAAGCGTTTCTGCCTCCATACCGGCTTGAATCGCCTGTGCTGCCAGCATGCCAAGCACCGCTCCCTGATGCATCAAGTCTGTCTGCATCCGCAATCCGGGAAACGCGCCCCTTGTGCATGAAATAGCTTTTCCCGCGACCAAAAGCCTTCCGATCTTCTTTTCCTGCCGATCCACCGGAATACAGGCTCCCAGAGGAATCTGCACACAGTTCTGCGGAGGCAGCACCCCGGCGTAGATCATATCAGACGACAGCTTTCCTTTCGGGTCGTAATTGGAAAAACAGGTGTAAATCCCGTCTTCCCAGCAGCGAAAGCTGACCACATCTTTTAAGGTCACCGTCTTTTTTCCCCGAATATGCCGGGATTCCCTTTGGGCCACATAAGTCCCGTGGTCATAGAGTGCTTTCCCTCTTCGCCTCCCCAGCCGGATAAAATCCGTCAGACTCTGAGGATCCTCAAGTAAAAAGCTGGATGAAAAATTATTTTTATACGTCCCCGGCGTGCGATACTGGGCCAGCGACGCCCAATATGTCACATAATCGCGCTCCGATCCATAGGTATATGCCGCTTTCGCCAGTACCGCCACATCCCCGTCTCCCGTGGCATCGATCACATATTTAGCCGTTGCCTTCAGTATTTGCTGTTTCGTCCGGATCGTAATTGCATGGACCGCTCCACTCCCATCCTTTTCAACGTCATATACAAAAGCTTCTTTTAAAATCTCCACACCGGATTCCCGGTTCAGCTTTTCTAAAACCATTGCCCGGATTCCCGGATGAAACCTGTCAAATTCACTCCACACAAGCCTCGGATGAGAGATCTGATATCTGTCCTCCCATTCCCCTGTCAGCCGGTCAATTTCTTCTACCTCCCGGAACCGCTCGCCAAACCAGTAGGTGCTTACGCCTCCTGCAGTGGCCGTTCCTCCAAGCACACTGTTTTGTTCTGCAAGCAGCACACGGCATCCATTTCTGGCTCCGTATAAAGCTGCCATTGCACCCGCAGTCCCTCCGCCTGCAACGATCAGGTCATATTGTTTTGTAACCGTCTCCATCGCTTTTTCCTGCGCGCACAGCTCTTCAAGCCGCTCAAAATCTTTGAACCCTTCCCGGATATAAATTTCCGGAGAAATATTACTGTCAAATCCGTCTTCTCCAAATCTTCCAAGACATAACGAAGGATCTTTTTTCCTTCGGGCCGCAAAAGCCTCCAGCGCTTTCTTTACCGCTTCTTCATAAAAAGCGCCCTCTGCCTTCTCTCGATTCAGTGAAACATACAGCATTCCTGCACTGTTTTCCGGTTCTGTCTCCCGCCACAAATGAACCGCAAAGCTGTCTTTTTGTTCCAGAATTTCCTGCTTCGCCAAAAAGCAGTCTCCGATCCACTCCGTAATTCCGGATTTTCCGCATGTCCTTACCGCTACGGTTCCGTCCGAACGCTTTTCCGTGTCCAGTACCCTGAGCAAATACTCATAGTCAATCCCTTTTTCTTTGCACCAGTCCTCCAGACGGCATTTCAATCCGTCCGGATGCAGAGTCCCGGGTTTCTCCCAAACCTCCCGCGTCCATTCTCCCCAGAGTTCCATTTCAGGTGCCTTCCCCGCCATCACAGGTTCCTGACTGAATTCATACCGGTGAGGCTTGCATATTTCCTCTCCCAGATAACTTTCCGGTACCAGCAAAAGCACCCTATCCCCTGCCCTGCGCAGCCTCCGGGCAAGGGCGAGCTGCCTTAAGCCGCCGCCCTCCAAAATATATTTCCTGCCCATTTTCCTTATTCCAGTTCGTAATCGTAACGGCTGTCATCACAGCTGATCTTAAACTTCTTTGTTTTTAAATCCGCATACAATACCGCCTTATGTCCGTTGCTTTCTCTTGTGATCTCCAGTACATCATCAGGCAAATCGGAGACAACGATTTCTCCGTCAAATGCCCCATATTCATTCCGGATACGCATCAGCCTGCACAGCTCTTTTACAACCGGTTTCTGCACTTCCTGTCCGATTTCCTCCACCGTATAATTATGGCGGCTGATGTTTCTGGGAAAATCAGTCTTTTTCATCAATTCATAATCATTTTCCCCTGCCAGCAGCCCCATATAATAAACCTGCGGCACTCCCGGTGCAAAAAACTGGATTGCCCTTGCCAGAAGATAGCTCCTGTCATCCTCTCCCAATGCAGAATAATAGGTACAGTTAATCTGATATACCACCGGCTTCTCTTTTGCCTTTGCCGAAAAATCCATTTTAAAATTCGCCCCGCAGCGCTCTGTTTCATCAATCACATTCTGAAGTTCTTCCTGCGTCAGCAAATCTCCCACATCAACCGTTCCTATCCCGTCGTGAGTATCCAACGTCGTATACTGGTCGCGGGGACAGATGGAAAACCAATGCTTTAAACGTTTGCAGTTTCCGGTATATAACGTATGCAATACCAGCACCGGAAGCGCAAAATCATATATCGGATATCCTTTTTCCGCAATCTTTAACTGAATCTTATAATGATCATGAATTTCCGGAAGCATAGGAACATTTCTCTCTGCCAGAATATCCGCCACGCGCTTCATGCAATCCCACATTTCCGGTTCTACAAAAAAGCAGGATGTCCCGAGCTTCTTTGTTGCAAAGGCAAATGCATCCAGACGTATCATAGACGCGCCATGATCCATGAGCCGTCTCAGGGAGCGTTCGATAAATTCCCATGTGACAGGTTTTTCCAGATTCAAATCCATCTGCTCTTCGCTAAAGGTACACCATATATCCTCCTGCGTCCCATCCGCAAAAGTAATTCTTTCACACGGGGCATGATTTTTCCGCTTATTCAGCAGGTCTATCTGCTCCTGCGTCGGCGCTCCTCCTGGCCAGAAATCTTTAAAACGAATGAACATATCTTTATAAGGAGATTCTTCATGATGTGCGATAAAGTCCTGAAACTGCTCTGACCGGCGGGACAGATGATTGACCATAAAATCAAACATCAGCTCATATTTTTGCGCCAGCGCGTCCACATCCTCCCATGTTCCAAAGGCAGGATCTACTGTTTCATAGGTCAACGGTGCAAATCCACGGTCTCCTGAGCTTGGAAAAAACGGCAGGATATGTATCGAACCGATTTCTCTTGAAAAATATTCATCCAATACTTTTTTTAATTCCTTTAAGTTTTTGCCGAAACTGTCAGCATATGTGATCAACATGATCTTATTTTTCATGGCGTCTTTCTCCTTTTTGTTCTCCCGTTCTGCCCTTTCAGCATCTGCACGGACGCTCTGCAAGAAATGCTCTTTTATCCGTCTCATCAAGCATTCTTCGGAGCAGCTCATATTTGACCGGCAGATATTGTACATCAAACCACAAATTTTTTGTTTCTCCCGGATCTGTTTTTAAATGATACAGCTCTCCGTACGCTTCTCCGGTATACTCCGTCAGTTTCCATTCTTCTGTAATAAAACAGCGGTAACTGACCGCGCCGGGATCTTCCTTGAATTCTGCGCACACCCCTGTTCTTATCCACTTTTCCCCTTCGATCAGCGGACGCAATGAAATTCCGTCGCAAGTCTTCCTGTCGGTTTCAATTTCTGCATAATCCAATACCGTCGGATAAAGATCGACCAGCGATACCGGCTTTTCCACTACTCCCGGCCGAATTTTTGCAGGACATACCATCAGCAGCGGAATATGAAGTACCTCTTCAAAGGAAAGCGGCCCCTTCTCACCAATTCCATGATCAAACAGCATGTCCCCATGGTCGCTTGTAATGATCAGAATGGTATTTTCAAATACTCCTGCCTCTTCCAATGCAGAAATCATCTCTCCCATCTGCCTGTCAAAGAGCTCGACCATGGAATAATAATAGCTGCGCGCCGTCCGTATTACCTGCTCAGAAACATCCTTCCATACGGTATCCTGATTTCCCGCGATACCAAATTTTCCTCCGCATACTTCCTCCACTATTCCGTCTGCAAGAGCATTCTGTGCCGTCACACGCCCATCAAAGCTGCCGCAGGGAGCCGGAACCTTTTCTGTCGGAACTTTCTGCCAATCCTTTGGAACTGACAGCGGATGATGAGGATCCTGAAATCCAATATTTAAGTAAAATGGGCGATTTTTATCCCGGGTCTGTAAAAAGTGTCTGACCCGATCCACAATCCATGCCCCGCTGTGGTATTTTACGGGCATTCCCCAGTCTCCCGTCTGATAAGCGTCCTTTTCAAAAAGCCTTTTTACCTGAAGCTGAGCCATATGACACCCTTTTTTGATCCCCTTTTCCGCCAGCCATGCCTCATAATGTCCGTTCACTCCCCAGTCCGTATGACCCACGGACAATTCCGCTGTCTCAAACCCCGCAAAACCGTAAAAAGGTTCTGTCCCCTGCGTCTCCCGGTTTTCCAAAGACGGGACATCCCACGGATAAAAATGTGCCTTACCGATCTGGTGGGTCCGGTAACCGTTTTGCGTCAATACTGTGCTCAGAAAATTGCCGGTATCCGCTGCTGTCGTACCGATATTATAAGAGCCGTGACGGGAAGGAAGCTGCCCAGTCATGATCGAGACCCGGGACGGTGTGCAGACCGGATTGGCGCAGTATGCACGGGAAAAACGGATTCCCCGGGATGCCAGTTCATCCAGAACCGGCGTCCTGATCCATGGATTCCCATTGCACCCCAATGTATCATATCGCTGCTGGTCAGTTGTGATGATCACCACATTCGGTTTCATACCTCTTCCTCATATTCTATCCTGAACAGCCGCGCGCTTTTTTTCGGCTGCGCTACCATAAGCACCTGTTTTTCTTTATCCAGACTGTATTCGCAAGGCAACCCGGAGGGATAAACCAGACGGACTGACTTCACTCTGCGTTTTACCCCTTTTAGCGAAAGCGCTGTCTCGTCTGCTTCATCATCAATCCGCCATATTGCCAGATGCGCGCACTCCCCGCATGCAGCCCCCAGCGCAAAACGCTGATCCCGAAAAGCCGGCAGTCCCATCGGCCAAAACGGAACTGACTGACGGATAAGACAGCGGATTTTTTTATAATACCCGATAGCCTCCCGGATCAGCTCTTTATTCTCTTCCGACAGACGAGCCAGATGTCCGCTCTGATGGATCCGCATCAGCATCGCATTTACCATGTTGAAAGCCGTCTGTTCTGCATCCGCATCATACAGCGGATATGACCAGACTGCATTCTGCTCCGGAGTAATTGCCGCAGGTGCAGCAGCCGAGATTGCCGCATATGACAAATAATCGGTCTGATCGCTGCTGGACTGAATACTGTGTCTGGAAAGCAGCGCGTCTGTGATCCGCATTCCGCCGCTGCCGCAGTTTTCAATGATCAGCTCCGGATACGTCTCAAAAATATGATCCAGCCATTCCAGATATGCCCGGTTATGACTGAGCAATCCATCTCCTGCACTGTCGGCTCCTTCCTCGGTTCCAATCCCTGCATTGATATTGTAATCCATCTTGATATATCCGGCTCCATATTCCTCCACAAGTCTCCGGATCACATCATCAGCAAATTTTTTTACCTCCGGATTGCGGAAATCAAACTGGTATCTTCCATGATCGATCACCCGCTTCCCGTGACGCATAAAAAACCAGTTATCCGGGAGCTCCTGTGCGATCGGGCAATGGATTCCCATCACTTCAAGCTCCAGCCAAAGCCCCGGGATCATTCCCTTTTCCCGGATATAGGACAATACCTTACCGATACCATACGGCCACCGTTTTTCTGCCGGCTCCCATTCCCCAACTCTTGACCACCAAGAGCCGTTTGCATACCAGCCCGCATCAATCGTGTAATACTCGCAGCCAATCTCCGCAGCAGCGTCGATCAGCGGATACTCCTTTTCTGCTGTCGGATCCCCTCCCAGACAATTCATAAAATCATTAAAAATAACCGGCAGCTTCTCATTGTCCTGATTTTTACGACGGACAAATCTGCGCCATGAAGTCATTCTCGCCGCCGCATCCTCAAATCCTATGTCCGTCGGCGCAACTGCAACCGTCACACTTTCAAAGCTTTCTCCCGGTTTTAAGCTTTTGTACCAATGATTTTCATTTTCTGTCGGTCCGGACAGCTGGAGATATATCTGATTCCGGCTATCCCCTATCTCCCAGTGCCATGAACCATTATGAACAATTGAAAAATACCAGCCGTTTTGCGATACCTGATCTTCCACATATCCCATAGGCAAAAATTCCGAGGAAGTCCATGTTCCCGTTGCAGAATAAGAAATCCGTTTTGTAGAATAATCAAATACCCGATACATTCCCAGCTCCGGCAGCGTAAAGCGTTTCCACTGAAACTCCCCATACCAGCTGTTGGAGGGTACCATTACAAAGGCGGACTCATCCCATGGACAATCGGACTGCTTTGTCAGGCCATTCAGGCAAAAGGAAGACAGATAGGTAAGCCCCACCGCCTCTCTCCCCCGGTTTTCTACTACCGTTTTACTTTCCAGAACTCCCGTTTTTCCCGCAAACTGCAAAATGCTCTTTGCCATAAGCCCGGTTTCCGGATCTGTCTGTATTACGGTAATACAACGCCCCCTGTCATTGCATTCATCTGACAGCCCTTCAAACTTCAGCCGTCTTCCCGGCAGCGTTCCCGTATATTTACTGCCATGATGATCGTCCTGATCTTCCCCCGCCGCTTCAATTTCAATCAGCCGATACCCGCTTTTTTCCTTTTCCGGAATTGTCCCCTTCCGAAAAGGTTTTCTCTGGCAATGCAGAAAAAATACCTCGCCCTCATCCGAAACTTCCAATACAAGAAAAACTCCGCTTTCCTCGATCTCGTATATCCGACTCATTTCCCTTGTCCCTCCCAAATTGCCACCGGTTCTCCGATTACTTTTGACATGATAATTGTTTTTGCTGCGCTTTCCAAAACCTCCATTTTCTCAAACGCATCTGTTAAATTCTTTCCTATCGTCAGCGCTCCGTGGTTTTGCAGCAGGATTGCATCATTTCCTTCTGCTTTTTCCCTTACCTTTTCTGCCAATGCAGTGCTGCCCGGAGCAGCATATCCTGCAAGCGTAATTCCATGGAGCATTACCTGCGTCTCTATCAGGTACTGATCCGGAATGGTCTTTCCCGCCATTGCAAAAGCTGTTGCAAAAACAGGATGCGTATGTACGATTGCACCTGCTTCCGGACGTTTTTCATAAATCGCCCGATGCATCGGATATTCCTTGCTTGCCCTGCCGTGCCCCTCCAGCACATTCCCTGCCAAATCCAGCACAAGCATTTCATCTGCTTCCACAAATCCCTTGCTCTTTCCGGACGGAGTTAGCAAAATATGTTCTGCCGAAACCTTAATGCTGATATTTCCATCCGATGCTGTTACCAGATTCTTGTCATATAAAAGGTGGCAGATTTTTGCCAACTCTTTTCTCTGTGCTTCGTACATAATACATTCCCTCCGCCTTTTCTTAATTGGACACCTTGTTTTTCACATTTTATCATTTTAATTTGTATATATCAATATAATTATGGCTATAATATGATTTTTTTTGATTTTATTTGATTTTTTCTCTTTCTTCCTGAAATATCTTTCAGATCTTCTTTTCCAGTGCAGCAATCTTATGAAAATGCTCCCTTCGGTCCTGATAGCCCGGAACAACCGGACATCTTAGCCATACTTTTTTCCCAGCCTGTTCTAAAAGTTCCAGCGTGCTTTTTACATGCTTCCCGCTTACTCCGGTATCCCTCAAGTTCTCTGCTTCTCCAGTCTGCTTGTAGTCAAGCAAAAATAAATCTGCATACGGGATAATCTCCTTTATCACATGTTTCGGCGCATAGCCAGACATATCCGCACAGACAGAAATCCCCTCTTCCGGCTCAAAACGCTGGGATTCCGGATTATGACATCATACGCACCTCAGTGGACATCCTTTTAAAAATACAGTTGTACGAATGCCCGAGCCGTCATTCATAGCAGCCCGGGCATTTTCAAAAACAATCCCATCCATCATCCTGATTCCTATTTTCCCCGTTACCGTTCCAGCAGCACTGTCGTCGTTCCTGCAGCACCTGTCCCAACGCTCCAGATCCCGTTTTTTTCTTTCAGTTCCCGGCTCTTTTCTTTCCCATTGATCCAAATTTTCTTCGGCTTTTCCCCTAAAAATCCAAACTCTCCCCCATCCTTCAACACCACAACCGCCATATCCTCTGTAACGGTAATTGCCTCCAGTGCATGAAAACTTATATATTTATCCAACAACCCTATTGGCATAACTTCTTTTCCGGCGGGCAGAATTAAATACAGCCTGCATTCCTTATCGGCGCATACGATCTGCTCACCGTCCTCAATAACCCGCCGGTCCATCCAGTCATATATCACATATTCACCCTTGCCAAGATCATGGATATCCTTAACTGAAATCCGTGTTTCCTGCGCTTTTCCACACACATTATATACTGCGATCGCTCCGCCGTTTTGATTTCCTCCGCCGTATTTTCCGATATTAGTAAGCTTTATAAGACCTTTCTGAAGCGGATTTTCAAACAGGCTGTCCTGCGCGGGCATTGCTGTCCGCTGCATCCGCAGAATCTGCCCATTGCTGTAAACCAAAGGCCTTAGCGCTTCAGCATCCGTCTCCCCGATCCGATCGCTGAAATAAACCGGTCCTCCGCTGACTGCGCGCAAAAGCACGTGCTTTTTTGCATCCGGATGATAGGTCCAAAACATATCCCAGTCGCAGAAATAAAATTCATTATGATACACCGCATTATAAGCATTCTGTATAAGATGCTCCCCGAATTTTTCCGGTTCATCCGGTACAAAATCATCGCTGTTTCTCGAAAGAGCCGCCCCCTGCCTGCCCAGTATGTTTTCCATCGCCATCCCCATACAGTTGATTATCTGTCCGCCCATACAACAGCCAACTGCTCCCTCCAGCGCCTTATGCGTCTCTCTTGCAGCCTGACAAACCGCAATATCGTTTTCATAATAATTTTTAACAGCACTTTGTCCGTCCACTTTTACAAAGTCAATGCCTTCCTGCCGAAGTTTCCCATACCAATCTCTGTAAAATCCGTATCCTCTTTCCGCTTCCGGATATGGCAAAAGCTTCCCGGCAGATGTTTCATACAAATGCTCTTTCTGCCTCCGATGCGCCTCGCTTCCCGGCTCTATTCCTCCCCAATAACCGCCAAGCGCGTGCCACACTCCAACATGCTCTATGCTGCTGTCCTCCTTTAATCTGCGCACCATATCTGCAAACCCATTCGGAAATTTTTCTTTCTCCGGCATCAAATCATACATCCGCTGTTCCCGTACAGACTGCCACCCGTCATCCAGAAGCATCCAGTGCACCGGAACCTGTTTTTCTTTTAACTCGTTTCCCTTTGCCAAAACTTTTTCTTCTGAAATATCCGTATAAAACGCATCCCAGCTGCACCATCCCAGATAATCAAACATTTTCGGATATGTCTTTTCCTCCTTTAAAAGCGCCCCCGTTTCCTTCGCTGCAGCCTCCGCGCAGGTATGTACCGCTTCATACACCGTATTTTTCTTTGCCCAGACAAATACCGGCTCTGAAAATCCTGACTGCCCGCCTTTATATGCAGTCATATTCAAACAGAGCTTTCCGTTTTCCATTCCTTTTGCATTCGCCTTAAAACGTTCTCCCGCAAGCAGCATCAGACATCCATATCCGTCCTCATATTCCAGATAAACGCACTGTGTCCGCTCTGGAAGCTCCTCCCATCTTTGTACAAATGCCGGTCTTGTCCACCAGTCTCTGTGAAGATACAACGCGGTCATACGTTTCGGTACTTCTTCCGTTTCCATGCAAAGTATTACCGGCTCTTTTGCATCCAGATTATCATTTTCCCGAAATGCCTCATTTTTCAAGCTGACAGTCAGCCTTGCCAACGTACATCCTTCTGATTCTTCCAGGTTAAAACAAGCGTAGGCATTTTCACTCCTGCCCTCAAATTTCTGACCGTCCGTCCGTACTTCCAGCTCTGTTTTTCCACTCTTTTGCCTGTTTAACATCAATTTTAAGTTTTGAATTTTAAATGCCATTTTTCTAACTCCTCTCTGTCTTTTTCAGTAACAAGTACGACTTAAAATCTCTTTCTGAACCTCTGTCGGAAGCGCCAAAAGCTGCCTGTCGCTGTAACGCTTTCTCAATCTTGTTTTGCAGTCTTCTTTCTCCCAAAACGCTTTCATCAGTCTTAGCTTTTCACAATACTCTGTCCGGTCTGCACTTTTACTGATTTCCGCTTCAATTTTCTCCATATGGGCATAATATAAAAATCCTCCGATCTGCAATCGTTCCCATTGTAAGTCTCCTTATAACCAATGAACCTGAAATTCCGTTTTCCCCGGCATTTCAACATTTTGTTTCTCTGCAAATCCACCGCTGTTTTTCGGAATCAGCAAATATTCAAAAGTCCTCTCTTCCCCCGGAAACAACACCCTGTCATTATCAGATCCCAACAGTGCATATCCTTCTGATGCCAATTCAATTCCGGCATCCAACACTGCCCGTTTTCCTGTATTTTTCAGCGTAATTATCGCTGTTTTCCGTCCATGTTCCAAATCCCTGCACACACTTTCAGCAATTTCCACACATCCTTTTGCTTCCCGAATCGGCGCAAAAACCTCCTCCTTCTGCGTTCCAAACAGGTATGTATTTTCTGATACTGCGATTCCGTCTTTTTCCAAAATAACTGTCACAAATACCAGTTTTTCACCTTCCGCCCCCACACATATCCTTCCGGCACAAACTCCCGTATTTTCCGGCACATCAGTCCCCAGACTTTCCTCCTGAAGTATCTTTCCATGCAAATCCCTGATTATGACCCGTACCGTTCCGCGGAAAGCAGCCGAATCATTTTCTACAAAAACCTCCATAGATACAGATCCTTTTTCCGGCAATGTCAAGCTGCGGTAATCCAGAGAAACGTGACTTTTTTCATATGCGCGCTTCATCTGATAATAAGCTGTTTTCGTCTCCTGATACCAGTCTGTCAAATTCGTACAGGAAGCGTTTGGCCACGGCTCATTCAGCTGCCAGATAATAACGCCGCTGTTGCAAAATGCCCGCTTCCTGTCCGCTTCCAGAATAAAACGCAGCCCTTCCGACTGCATATACTGGCTGCACCTGACAAATAGTTCCAGATTCTCCCGCTTTTGTTCGATGACTCCAAACATGCCGCAATCCCGAAACCAGGTTCCCCACCATTCTCCATGGTGCGACCAGTCTGCATTTCCGGACATCGGCGTAGGATGAAGCGCATTTTCCGGCAAAAATTTTTTCAGACTCTTTACATTGGCAGCTGCATCCATTCCAAATTCGCTGTGAAACAAGTTATCCGATTCCCCGTACAGCTCATAATGTCCCGGATTTCCCTCATAACGCCAGTTGCCGTGGACATCATGGCTGACACCTTTTTCTTTCGTAATAAACTCTCTCGGGCCAGATGCTGAAGTCGGCAAAAATGGTCTGCGTCCATCCTCCTGCTCCACAATCTTTTTTAGCAGCGCAATGTTTGGATCCTCCAGACCGCATGGTGTATCCGGCGCATCCATCAATTCATTTCCTCCGCTGTAAACTGTCAGGCTTACATGATTTCTTTTCTGCCTTACTGTTTCTTTTGCACACGCTTCCATTCTTTTCAAAAATTCCGGACGCTTCGATGGAATATTATCAATTCCGGAACTTGACTGGATAAATTCCTGCCATACCATAATTCCGTTTTCATCACACAGATCATAAAACTCCTCTTTTTCAATCAGTCCTCCGCCCCATACACGCACCAAATTAACTCCGGCATTTACCATTGCTGCCACCAGATACTCATACTGCTCCTTTGTCACAGTTCCATAAAGATGATCCAGCGGAGTCATATTCACACCTTTCACATATGTCTTTTTTCCATTTATACAAAAGGTATATGGAAGCGCTCCCTCCGGTGCCGCCTCATTCTGAAGCATTTTCAGCGAGCGTATTCCTGTCCTGCAAGCCGTTTCCGAAAGCAATTCGCCGGTTTCACCATCCAAAAGCCTTATAGAAATCTGATACAGCCATGGTCTGCCGGAACCATTCGGATTCCATAATGCCGGCTGGTCAATCTCAAATTTTGCAAAGATCCGCCCATTTACCGTCTCTGCCATCCGGGTCATCTTGATCTTTCTAAAATTCAACTCTTCCTGATCGTTTCCACACATCTTTTTCAGCGTCTGCACATCGCTGTTCTCTTTTAGAAACGGTCCTTCCACCGTCACTTCTGCCGCTATCCCTTTTTCTGCCTTTTTCCGAACATCCTGCGACATGGCACTTATAAAAATCTGCCCTTTTTCCTGTACAAAATCAGTATCCACATGCAAATCATCCAATTTTGCTTTTTCTTTCACATGCAACACCACATCCTGCCAGATTCCAATGTTCACAATTCGCGTGGAAAAATCCCATTTATAATTAAAACGGCTTTTTTGCGTAAAGGTGCGGGAAGTAAATCCGATCTGCCCCATTTCATCAGGTATTCCTTTAAATAAGACAACCAGTTTATTTTTCTCTTTTATTTTTCCTGTCAGATCAATTTCCATCGGCGTATACATATTACTATGTGTTCCGCAGCTTTCATCATTCCAAAAGACTTCCGCCTCATAATCCAGCCCCAAAAAGCGCAGAACCACCTGCTCTTTTTTCAGATCCGTCCCGTTTAAAACATCCGGCAAAATCGTCCGATACATCCACCAGCGGTTTTCTATCCATTCGCATTTTAAACTGTTCCGACCAAAATACGGATCTTCTATCATCCCAGCTTTCCATAAATCATAATGCACACCGCCCGGAACCATTGCCGGAAGCCATCCTGTAACCCCCTGCAATGTCTGCCCCGTTTCCATGCTCTTTTCCTTGATCGGCACATACGGCCAATAGCCTTTCAGCTCCCATGAAAGCCCTGACAATGAAATATCCATCTTTCCGTTTCTCCTCAGAAATATACTTTAAACGTTTTAATCTCAAAGTTTCCGATTGTAAAAGAAACCCTGTTGTCTGATATTGGCACTTCTTTGCCGTTTTCCTCACACAGATCCGTCTCCATCACCTGCTTTACCGGACGTCCAAAAATAAGATTCGAAGATACTTTGCGATTTCGATACTCATACACACGAATTACTGCTGCCTTGCCATCCTCCGATTGCTTTACGGTATCAATCAGTACACCTTCACAATCCGTATGCACAAAACTTTCTTTTGCAAAGCTGCCGGCATTTTCTGTTTCATCTGTTTCTGATACAATAAGCGGCATATTCAGCTTTACCGCTGCATACTGCACATCTGAATGCGCAAGGTCTCCCTGATGAGGATACAAGGAATACGTAAAATGATGCACCTTGCGGTCTGCCGTTTCATCCGGGCGCACCGCAGATTTAATCAGGGACAGTCCCAATACATTTTCGTGTATGTCATAGCCATATTTGCAGTCATTCAACAGGGCAACGCCATAGTCTGTTTCCGATAGATCCGCCCACTTGTGCGCAGATACTTCAAACCTTGCAAAATCCCATTCCGTATTCGTATGCACAGGGCGCTGTATGCTGCCAAACTGAATTTCATAGGAAGCCTCCTGCGCATGCACATCTACCGGAAAATAAACTTTTAAAAACACCTGCTTTTCTCGCCAGTCTGCCGTCGTCTCAAAATCAATCCTGCGGTCTTTCTCATATAAAATCATATCCTGACTGATCTCTGAATGATTAAACGTCCAGCACTGGCTGATCACAATCCGTTCTCCCCGACGCATAACCTTTCTGTCTTTAAGTGTAAACGGCGCATACGGTTTTTCCTTATAATAAATATCTACATCCCACGCGTCAAACCGCTGAGGCTTATCCTCATATGCCGCAAACACATTCATTGGCCGTCCGCAGTCAACCTGCCTGTTATTTTCCAAATCATACAAAGATTCCACTTCACCGTTTTCGTTAAAGGCAATCCGATAAAATGGTGTTTCCACGCCATTTTCTAAAATCTTCATCCGTTCTTCCGAAATCTTTTCCCGCTTTGCAGTATGCCGGATTGCCAGCGTTTTATAACCATATGCCGGAATATGTTCTGCATAAGCACAAATGCCATCCTCTTCATAATTGACAGGAAGCATTCCCTTCTCATCTTCCAACGCTGTATTTGCATCTATTTTTTTGCTGTAAGGAATCTGTACATACTCAGAACGCTCAAAACCGGTCATATTGTATATCACAACAGAATCGGTTCCAACCTTAATTCCTGCATCTATCCCATCTTTGGCTGATGCCAGCAGCTCACCGCCCTTTTCCGCAATCTTTTCATAATCCTCTGCGGTATCCTCATACACCTGACGAATTGAGGAACCTGGAAGAATATCATGGAACTGGTTTAACAGCACCCTCTCCCACATCCGGTCAAGCGTTTCTTTCGGCCATTCGCACCGTCCGTCCAGCCATCCTATTACAGACATCGCTTCTATATTGTGCAGCAAAATCTCACATTTTCGGTTATAGCGTTTATTTGCCGCCTGGGACGTATAGGTTCCCCGGTGCAGTTCAAAATACAGCTCCCCCTCCCATTTTCCAAGCTTTTTCTGATCTGTATTCTGATAAATTCTTTCAAAATACGCTTCTGCCGATGTCATCTCTACCCGAGGTATGCCTGGAATATTTTTCATCACACGGCTCTGTTCCAGCATTTCCCTTGTAGGACCGCCTCCCCCGTCGCCCCATCCGAATGCAATGAGCAGCTCGTCGTTTTTATCCTTATCCTTATAATTTTTCCATACGCCGGTCACTTCTTCCGGATCCATATGACCATTATAAGTATAAAACCATGAACCGTCCTCCGGCGTTGTAATAAAATGTGTAAAGATCTCTGTCCCGTCAATCCCCTTCCACATAAACGTATCATAAGGAAAATGATTATACTGGTTCCACGAAATCTTCGTTGTCATAAAATACTTCATGCCACACTTTTTCATGATCTGCGGAAACGCACCGGAATACCCAAATACATCCGGGAGCCATACCAGCTTCATTTCTTTTCCAAATTCTTCCCTCACAAACCGTTTGCCATATATAAACTGGCGCACCAAAGACTCTCCGGACGGAATGTTCGTATCCGGCTCCACCCACATGCCGCCCGTGACCTCCCACTGACCTTCCCGTATTTTTTCTTTGACCTGTTCATAAATTTCCGGATAATCCTCCTTCAAAAACTGATACAGCTGCGGAGAAGAATGCATATAGCGATATTCCGGATACTGTTTCATCAGATTCAGAACGGTTGAAAAGGTACGGGATGCCTTCTCCCTTGTTGCGCACAGCCTCCACAGCCACGCCATATCAATATGGGAATGCCCCACGCCGTAAACAGATGGTTTGATTTCTTCCACCTTCGCCAGCCCATCCAATTTTTCCTGAATGAATTCCAGTGCCGAATGTATTGATGCATAGTAAGATTCCTCTTTATAGTTCAAAAAATCAACTTTCTGAAACGTCTCGTTTAAAAGCTGCGTCAAACGGATCCTTCTTAAATCATTTTCATCCAGCAAAAGCGCACACCGGCGGACTGTATCAATCACAAAACAGAATTTATCTACCGCCATATCCAAAAGGAGCATCTGCGCCAGCTTAAAGGTGCGGAATTTCGGCGGAACTAAAACGCCGCTCCATGCTTTTAAGGAAATTTGAAAGCTTTCTTCTTTACAAAGCTCTGTCTCCAAAAGTGCTTCCTCATGCCAAATATCAATCCCCTGAATCGGTTTTCCATCCAAATATAAAAGTGTCTCTGCCGTGGAATCCCCGCCGTCTCTAGGACCCACCAGAAATTTCAGGGCAATCTGCCCTCCCCGGAAGGCTTCCGGCACTTTAATTCTGGTTCGAAACCATGCCACCTTATCATAACCGCCCCAAGTATCCCAAAGTTTAAAATCTTGCCACCAGCAATCGTCATAATCTGGCAGATACGCATCGTCGATACGTTCATCCATAGATGTTTCAAAATATTTCCAGTTATCTATATCAACCGCTGCACGCACTCTGGACGGCCGAATATCTTCCTCTATATATTTTTCAATTTTTTCCAGCACAAAATTAGGATCTTTTACTTTCATTTGCTTTCCTCCTTCTTGAGCAGATTCCCCGCCACAGATAACGCCGCATAATCTCCAAGCTGCTCTCCAAGCCCTGCCGGAACGATTTCACATACCTGCCTTGTATAAGAAAGCGCTTCCTGCTCAATTACTTCCTCCATTGGCCTACGCAGAATCTGTTCCTGACGCAGGAAAATGCTTCCAATCACAATCTTTTCCGGATTCAAAATATCCATCAGCATTGCCAGACCTTTTCCCAACATCCGGCCCGTATCCTGCAAAATAGCGATTCCCAGTTCATCTCCTTCCTGTGCTGCAGCGCCTACATCCTGAGCTGTCACTTCCTCCGGCAGCTGTCCCCTGTCAAGGATTGATGTTTTTTTCCCTGCTGCCAGCCATGCCTTAACTTTCGGTACTGCATACCGGGCAATACCGCCACCGCTGCAAAATCCTTCAAAAGATCCGTGCTTTCCATATCCTTCCGGGCCGTCATGCTCCAGACGGACATGACCTGCTTCACCTGCCATATCGTTGGTTCCTGTATAAATCCTGCCGTCCAGAATCAAACCAGCCCCAAGTCCGGTTCCAAATGTCAGAAACACCATATTCCTGCTCCCTTTTCCCGCTCCCCATAACCACTCTGCCAATGCGCAGGCATTCGCATCGTTCTGTACGCCTGCCGGAACGCCGAACTTCTCCGAAAAAGGACTTACCACATCAATCCGATCCCAATCCGGAAGATTTGGAGGGCATAAAATCAACCCTTTCTCAGAATCCAGAGGACTTCCGCAGCTGATTCCAACCGCTGAAAGAGTTACTTCCGGATGCGCTGAAACCATCTGCTCCAACGTATCTACCAGTTTTTTTACCACTTCCTCCGGCTTTCCCTGCGTAGGAAATTTTTCTTTATATAAAATTGAAATATGTGCCCCTTCTTCCTTTCCGATCGTTACCGCACATTTTGTACCGCCAATATCAATTCCTGCCAAATAATTCATCCGAAAAACGCCTCCTCCACCATTCTGCATAATGCATGATAAACCGGCAGATGCAATTCCTGAATATCAGGCGTACACGATGCCGGTACGCAAATACACACATCGCATAACTCCTTCATTCTGCCTCCACCCTTGCCTGTCAGTCCAATCGTCTGCATTCCCTTTGCTTTTGCAACCTCAATCGCATAAATCACATTTCGGGAATTTCCCGACGTACTGATTCCCATCAGGCTGCTGTTTGGATTGCCATATCCGTAAACCTGCTGCGCAAATACCAGTTCTGGTACTGCATCGTTTGCAAATGCCGTCGAAAGCGCAATATTTCCCGTCAGCGGAATTGCCGGCAAACTGCCCTGCAAATGCTCTCCCAACAGCTTTCCATTCTCATCAGAAATATCCTCCAGCCGCTGACGTTCCTCTTTTGGCAGCGGACGTTTTATTGCAAACTCCTTCATAAGCTCTCCAACAATGTGTTCGCTGTCTGCACCGCTTCCTCCGTTCCCACACACCAAAAGCATTCCTTTTTTTTCATACGTTCTTTTTAAAATCTCATACGCTCTCCAAATTTCTTCCCGACACCCCTCTAAAACCGGAAAACGTTCCATGAGCCTTTCCATCTGTATCAACTCTGTCATCTTTCTACCTCCGCCTATTCCATTAAAAGCGTTTCCCTCGCCTTTTCAACAAACTCCCTGCTTCCAAAGCTTCCCGACTTCAGCACCAGCCTGTAATGTGGTTTGCTTACACTCTCACAGGTAGGCAGTCCTGCTTCTATTTCTTCCAGTACCTTCATACCTGTTACCCCAAGCCGCTCGCACAGCGACGCAGACGTATCCCCTCCGCACACAATAATCTTTCTGATCCCGAAAGCATCAATTACCTCTTTCGAAATTTCTGAAAGCGCTGCAGAAACAAGAGAAGAAACTTCTGTATTGCCAATTCCCCGCAGCCCTGCTATTTCTTTTGTTTTTTCAACTTCTTCCTTACGGTTCATGGAATGGATCATCACAAAATCCTTTTGCATATATGCGGTTCCGATCTCATCAAAAAGCCGTTGTTTTTCTTTCCTCCATTTTTCCGTATCAAATATCGCTTCCGTATCCAACGTGAATACCGGGTATCCCTTTTCTTTCATATATGCTGTTTGCCCAATGGTCTGCGGTGTCAGGCTTCCCGCCATGCAAAATACCTTGTCTGTTATCTTTTTTGCCTCGTTTTTCTTTTTCTTACCCTGCCTTCCAGCCTCAAGACATGCCAGATAAGCCGAAAGAGCTGAACTTCCGCATAGAATCCGCTCATCCTGCAGAACCGGCGCCAACAGCTTCAGATCCTGATTATTCCTGACATCCATAATGATATACTGACACGTCTTCTTCGCTTCCCGTAAAGCTTTTCTTAACGCTTCTTCCCCCTGATCATAAACTTCATACCAGATCGCTCCTACTTTCCGTTTCGTCTGTTTCTGCAAAATATCCACCAGATCAGACTCCTGCATCGGATGTACCGGATCATTCCGAAACTGGGATTCTTCCAGCTTTGTACCATATACATAATGCACACTGTGCAGCGTCGTTCTTCCATTATCAGGAAATCCAAGCACCACCACCGCGCATTCTTCCGAAAGGGCGTCCAGCATCGCATCAAATTCTGCCCCGATATTTCCTCTGAAAACAGAACATTGCTTATCAATATATTGCTTTACTCCTTCTGTCGGAAGCGTTTTCACTGCATCGTATACTTTCTGATATGCCTTTTCATAAGAATCAAACCTGGAATCCGTATCAATTACCAATACATCTCCCGGCGCATGCGCAAGATTTTTCGCCTCTTTACAGCTGTAAACATAAGTATCCAATCCTGCCTTTGCATACATAATCCCAATATCATTTGCACCTGTCACATCATCCGCAATCACGATCGTCTGGGGCATATTTTTTCCCTCCTGCATTTTCTGTTTGGGGCAGGTGCGCATCTTCTGCACATCTGCCCCGCAATAAATAAAATTATAATTCCAACAGATTCACTTCCGTTACCGGCTTACTGTGATCATAGGGAATTTTTATGGTTTTAATTTCACAAGGTCCAAAGGAAAGCTCTGCCTCACGATCCATAACCGGAATCTTTAACACTGCTTTTCCGGACTGCTTTTTTGTCTCCCATGCCCGAATGATAATACCGTCCTTATCCTCGCTCTCCTTTATGGCAGAGATCAATGCATGATCACAATCCAGAGACACAAAAGACTGGCGCGCCGGAAGCTTTCCTTTATGGAAAGTTTCAATAATCGCCTGCGGACGTACATTAATTTCCCTTGCATGCTCTGTTACCTTTGCATCCTTCCACGAACCTTCATGCGGGATCAGCGCATAGGTAAATTCCTGTATGCCGTCATCCACATACCGGTACTCCATATCTTCTTCCAGTACCTTCGGATCATGATGGGCATATACGGAATTTTTCAGCACTGTAAGATTCATCTCATCCACATCCATGTTATAACTGTACTTCGCATTATTTGCGATCGTTAATCCATACATAACGGATTTCTTGAAATGTTCCCCAGTAAAATCAAACCAGCTCTGACCGGGCTCTTCTTCACCGTTTGCGCTCTTTTCAATATACCCATACGGGATTTCATAAGTAGGCTTCCGGAAATTAAGATTGACCGGATACTTGATCTTTAACTGTGTCCCCGGCTCTCTCCAGTCTATGCGCACCTTTACCTCCACATAATCCAGATCCTTATACAGACAAAAATCCTGTATTGCAAAAGAACGATTATACTGATATTTTATTCGGAGTACAGAACGGACGGCTCCTTCCTCTATAACCTTCCGGTATACCATCTTCATATCGCCCAGCTGCTTGTCAAATTTATAAATATTATGAGCCCAGGTGTCATAATGATCTTCTATCACAGTCAGGCGGCCGCCTTCCCTGCGCAGCACCTCCAACTCCGCTTTCTTATCGTAAAGGCTCTCCATATATCCGGTATGTTCCGAAAATTTCAAAATAAAGCGGTCATTTTCCAGTTCGGAATCTGTTGCCCTGATTTTTGTAAAATTCGGCGCATCTTCCACGTTCAGATACAATTTAAACAGGACGTAGCCCATGCTCGGAAGATCTGCTACAAACAGAAGCCTTGACTGACCATTTACTGTTGCCTCCGACTGAATCCGCTGTGCCGGAATCACTTTTCCCGTATGATCTGTGAGCTTAAAGCTGTCATTACTCAAGCCTCTCACTTCCAACTCCACTGCCATCTTTCCTTCCCATGCATGGGAATTAAATACCACAATCGGACGCATTGTTACGTCTTCTTCAATATCCACATCCCAGGAAATTGCCTGCAGTGCATAATTTAATCCTTCCTGCCCGACTGCCATCGCCTGCCCATACAGATACGAAGCATCATCATACGCAGATGGAATACTTGTCCCCGCCAAAATATCATGGAACTGATTAAACAGCACGCCTTTCCATGCTTTCTTAAATTCCTCCGGATAGGGCTGATTTTCCATAATATGAGCAATGCTGCTCCATCCTTCCGCTTCTATCAGCTTATCCTCTGCTCTGCGGTTTTCGCGTTTTACTCTGGACATTACGCTGTAGCAACCGCTGGCATGATGCTGCAGATCCCCAATAAATTCCGGATATACTCTGCCATTGTTTTTTACCTCTTCAAAGAAATGCTCCATCGTATCCATTTCCATCACGGGCATATCTTCTCTTGCATTCAGTTCATGGATACTTTTGATATTTTCTTTGGTAGGACCGCCTCCATGATTGCCAACACCGTAAAACATCATCAGTGCGTCTTCCCCATCTTCCAGTTCACATTTCAAACGGTCGGTATATTTTTCCAGATCTTTGCCCCATGTGCAGTATTCATACGGAATACGGTAAGTCATAACCTCACTGCCATCCATTGACTTCCATCTAAAAATTCGTCCCGGAAGCCCTTTCTCATTTGGCATCGGGCGCATGAATACATAATTGTCCAGTCCGCTCTTTTTCAGGATCTGCGGAAGACTTCCATTGTGCCCAAAGCTATCCACATTATATCCTGTTACCGCCTTTTTCCCGAACTTCTCCAAAAAATAGCGCTGTCCATACAGCCCCTGCCGCACAAACGCTTCCCCCGATGGAATATTGCAATCTGGTTGTATCCACCACCCTCCGGCAAGCTCCCATCTTCCCTCTTTCACACGCTGCCTGATTTCTTCAAACATAGACGGATTATTTTTCTCAATCCACTCATAAAATGCTGCGCTGCTGCATGAAAACACAAAATTTTCATCCTCTTTCATTCTGTCCAGAGCGGAACGAAAAGTCGCCTTCGCCTCCTGAAAGCCATCCTGCCAATTCCAAAGCCAGACCGGATCCAGATGCGCATTTCCGATCATATAAAGTTTTTTATCCTTCATGTTAGTGCCGCTCCTTATATTACGCTTTATTTTCACTGCCAAGATAATTTTTAATTTTATCCTCTACCAAAATGCGCACTGCTTCCTGCGATTTTTCAATAATCTCTTCCGGGTAACGATTCAGCTCTTCTTCTGTAAGATGCCCCTCTCTTCCTACAACGGCAAGCATTGCAAGCTCCAGATCTGTCGCAATATTCACCTTACATACCCCGCCGCTTTCAATCTGCGCTGCCTTTGTTACCATTTTGCTTGGAACACCGGAACCGCCATGCAGTACCAATGGAGTTGGGGTCAGTTGGTTGATCGCCTGCAATCTCTCATAATCCACTTTCGGCTGTCTTACCGTATAAACGCCATGGGCAGTGCCTACCGAAACCGCCAGACAGTCTACACCCGTTTCCCGGCAAAACCGCGCCGCTTCCTCCGGATCCGTATAAAGCTCTTCATCCATATCCGTTTCCACAAAATCCGTCGTACCGATTTTACCAAGCTCTGCCTCTACCGTAATATTGCGGGGATGTGCCATCGCCACAACTTCCTTTGTTACTGCAGCATTCCCTTCATAATCCTTTTCTGAAGCATCAATCATAACAGACGTAAAGCCTGCGTCCATTGCTTCTCTGATCACACCCAGCGTCTTCGTATGGTCCAAATGCAATGCCAGCGGAATCTGCGGATCCAGTTCCTTTACCACCCGATAAAACTCTGCGGCAAATTCTTTTACGCTAACCTTATGCCGAATTACTTCCTTCTCTGACAACTGCACGATCACCGGTGAATTCGTGTTCATCGCCGCCTGAATAATCGGCTTGATCAATTTTGTATAGCGGGCCGAAAACGAACCTACCGCATATCCCCCTTTTTCCGCATTTTTTAACATTGTAGTCAAATTCTGCACATTAGACATTCTCAATTCCCTCCATCACAATAAAAATGTTTTAATATGTCAAGCATCGGCAAATATCGTTTTTCCCATATTTTTTGATATTTACTGTTTCTCTCTGTATCCGGTACATAAACTTTTTTCCGTTCTAAGAGTTTATGCAAAAACTGTTCCGCCACAGCCTCCCCGATATTTTTTTTCAAAAACAAGGCTGCTGCTCCGACAAGCGTTGCCTCCGGCATTTCAGGCGTAATTACCATTCTGCCCAAAATGTCAGCTTTCATCTGCATCATACTATAATTATTCGCCGCCCCTCCTGCGCAAAAAACACTTCTGCCTGCAACTCCATGTTCTTCCTGCAGAATCTTCATCAGCCACGCCGACTGATATTGAATTCCTTCCATAATCCCCTTTAAAAATGTAATTCCATCTGTTTCCTCCCCGATTCCCAAAACACTTCCCCTCATAGACGCTTCATACAAGGGGCTTCCCATTCCTGTCAGATAAGGGAAATATAAGATTCCTGTCGGATCTTTTGGGCTGCGTTCCAGTTTTGTATTCATTTCTTCATAGGAAAGTTCCGCCATCTGCAGCCTTGTCCGAAACCATTCTACCGAATGCCCTGAGGACGGTACATTCGCCATAAAAAAATATCCTCCGTCCACAAATGGTCCATACAGCATTCCTGTTTCCATCCTAAACAACGCTGCATCATCGGTCTTGCCCAAAGTTTCCTTTTCTTCCAATCGGCCCACATAGGTTTCTGAAGTTCCCGCACTATCGCAGATACCGTCTTTATCATGATATAAAAGACCGAATGCAGCACAGATATGATCATGTCCCGCAATCGCCACAGGAATCTGCTCCCCCTTTTCCTTCTGCCAAAAGCCGATCACAGATCCTGACGGCATCACTTTAGGAAAGTTCTTTTCTTCCAAACCATATTCCCTGATTCTGGCTTCATCCCATCTTTTCCGGCGGACATCATACACATAAGTCCTTGCAGCAAAACAAGGCTCCGTTACAAACTGTCCTGTCAGCTTCCACGCAATATAATCGCACATGGAAAGCCATATCGCTTCTTCCCGCTCTATCCCAGATTCCGAAAGCAGCCAGAGAAATTTATAAATCCCGTATTTAAAACTGTTTCGCAGCCCCGTTGAAGCAAAAATTTCCTGTTCCTTACCCAGATCCCAACTTTCAGCAAGGCTGCGGGTACGTTCATCAAACCACGGCAGGATCTCCGTACTTTCCATACAGGTTCTCCTATTTACGATCAATCCGGCTTCTGCCATGCCCGTAATACTGATTCCAGCCACCGGCATTTCCATTCGGCTCAGACGCCTTAGCTGCGTTTCCACTATTCCCCATATTTCCGCCGGTTTATATACATTTCCATATCCATCTGAGGACAGTGGTGTTTTTTCCTTTTCCTGCGCAAGGATCCTTCCATTTTCATCAAACAGAATAGATTTTATATGGGTTGTTCCCACATCAATGCCGATGACTGTTCTCATCTTTCCTCTCATTCTGCCCTGAGATCGGCTGCAAGCTTTTCAATGCCAAGTACAGGGCTGGTCAAAATTTTTCCCGCTGTATCATTCTTTGCATTTACCGCAGATGCCATGGATGCCTGTGCCAGCACGATCACATCTGAATTGTCCAGATATGCTGCAACCGCTTCCTCGATTTTAGCATCATGAAGCGTTTTATCCCCTTTCATCAGTGCCTCATAAGCACCTTCTACCAAAACGGTATTTACTGTCACTTTTTTCCCCGCTTTGCGGGATTTTCTCTCTACCAAATCAACTGTCGGGATCAGCGTAGAGGAAAGCGTTGCAAATATACTGATTATCCCGCCTTTCTCTACAGCCTTTTCACACATCGCTTCATCGATCCGATACACCGGGATACGAAGCATTCTGTCTGCCTCTTCCGCAAACTGCCCCACTGTGGAACAGGCTGACAGCACTGCATCTGCGCCCAGTTTTTCCAGTGTTTCCGCATAAGCAATCCAACGGCTTCGGACAAATTCCACTTCATGTTTCTCTCTCATGTCTCCTAAAATCGAATCATCCAGGATATTTATAATCTCTGCATCCGCAATTTTTTCTTTTATCAGTGCGTTTAAGCTGTCTATCGTTGCATAAGTTGTATGTATTATACCGATTTTTTTCATAGTGCCTCTCCTTACTTGACCGCTCCGCTGACATTCATACCTTCAATAAAGTAATTCTGGAAGCAGAAGAACAGGATCAGAATCGGGATCATGGACAAAAAGGATACTGCCATCAGGTAGTTCCACTCCGTAAAACCCTGTCCTTTAAATACCTGCAGTCCCAACTGCAAGGTATACTTTGTTCTGTCGCTCAAGTAAAGCAGCGGTCCCTGAAAATCACTCCACGCCCCCTTAAAATTAATCAGCGCAACTGTTGCCATAACCGGTTTTACCAGCGGCATCATCAGTCTTCCCCAGATATAAAAGTGATCTGCACCATCCACTCTTGCCGCTTCAGACAATTCATTTGGTATCGTTCTGTAAAACTGACGCATCATAAAAATATGAAATGCATTGCCAAAAAATACAGGTACGATCAGCGGCAGATATGTATTGACCCAATGGAGTTTTGAAAAGATAACATAGGTCGGAACTAATGTCACAAATCCCGGTATCATCATTGTTGCAAGCACAACGCTGAATAAGAATTTTTTCCCTTTAAAATCAATTTTTGCAAATCCATATGCAATGAAAGAGTTGGAAAATACGCCGCCGATGATATTAAAAAATACAATAATCAGCGTATTGAGCGTATATCTCGTAAACGGAGCTTTGCTCCACGCGATTGCAAAATTTTCAAACAGCGGTTTTTCCGGAAGCAATTTAGGCGGATATGCCGCAACTTCCGGCGCTGATTTTAATGCAGTACTTATCATCCATGCGATAGGGACTAAAATGATAAATGCTCCAAGACAGAGAATGATAAATAAAATAATGTTTCCAATCTTCCTTTTTTTATTCATTTCCTCCATCCTCCTCATAAACCCACTTTTTGGATACTTTCTGGTTGATCAGCGTAGCGATCATAACAATTGCAAACAAGAACCAGCACATCGCATTTGCATACCCGGTCTTAAAGTTTTTAAATGCCTGATTCCACAAATGCAAATTATAAAAGAGCAGCGATCCCGCCGGATTTCCCGAGCCGTCACCAGAGAAAATATATCCTTCCTGAAATACCTGAAACGCACCAATAATACCAATCGTAAGATTATAAAAAATAATAGGAGAAATAAGTGGAACTGTAATGTTGATAAATTTTTTAAATCCACTCGCCCCATCCAAAGAAGCTGCCTCATAATAATCCTGCGGAATGCTCTGAAGCCTTGCAAGGTACAACAGCATCTGACCCCCAAGCCCCCACAAATGCATCAGGATAATTGCAGGTTTTGTCCAATTTGGATCTGTCAGCCACGCCGGTCCATCAATGCCAATCATCCCAAGAATGGTATTTACAAGCCCATTTGCCGGATCCAAAAGCAGCATCCACAAAAAATATGTTCCAACGCCTACCATAATAGACGGCAGATAAAAAATTGTTCTGAACGTCCTCAGACCAAAGATTGATTTATTTAAGATAACCGCCACGATCACACCGCCAATTGTCACAAGCGGAATATTTAGCAGCGCATACACTGCCGTATTTCCCAGAGATTTCCAAAACAACTGGTCTTTTGTAAACATCTTGACGTAATTTCCGATTCCAATAAAATCTATTTTCAGCATATTATAATCTGCAAAGCTGGTAATAAAGGAAAATACCATCGGTCCCAGCGTAAACGCCAGAAGTCCGATCAGCCAAGGCAAAATAAAAATGTATCCGTATATGTTCTCTCTCGTCTTCCGTTTTTTTGCCCCAAGTTTATACAAAATCTTGCCAAACATAAAAAAGACTCCCTTCCTGCTGACAGGAAAAGGCCCCTTATGCAGGATAAAGAGCCTTTTCTTGTTTTAAAGCACACAAACTTCTTTTTTCAATGCCTATCAGTTATTTTCAATAAACTCCTCAAACGCCTTCTGTGCATTATCTAGCGCTTCGTCCGTACTCTTGAGTCCCAATCTTGCCTCGTCAAGCAATGGATTGATCACATCTGTAAATCCCTTAATATTGTTAGGGATAATCACTGTAGACGTCTGTTCCAACGCTTTGGAAATATCTGCTACTAAAGGTTTTTTAAAGAACTCACTGTTCTCATCAAAATCATTTCTTGCAGAAAAATCACCCAAGTTCGAGCTGATAAAATCCTGTGTCTCATAGCTTGTTGCAAACTTAATAAATTCATAGGAACCTTCCGGACATTTTGCCCCTTTCGGAATTTCAAGCACGAACCCATCACCGTCCGCTGTATTTCCATTTCCTTCTTTGAATTCAGGAAGAAGCATTACACCTACCTCCAGATCAGGGGCTGTCTGCGCCAGCGAAGATGTATATGCGCTTGTCTGTACCAGCATAGACATTGTCCCGGAAGCAAACGGGTCAGCCATGCCAGACTTAAATGCTGCTTCATATTCATTGTATGTATCCTGGCCATAATGGTCGATCATACCCCTGAACCATTTAAAGCCCTCTTTATTTACCTCCGAATTCACTGTAGGCGTTACCGTTTCCCCATCTTCTGTATACCAACAGGTTCCCTGATTCGCATTGATCAGCCATGTGGCAATACCGCCGTTTCCAAGCCCTGGCATAAATCCAACTCTCGTGTACTTGTCTCCTTCTTTTACATCCAGCTTATAAGCAGCTTCTGCCAGATCATCCCATGTTTTAATATCTTCAGGATTGATTCCCGCCTCTTCAAAATGCTGCTTATTATAGTAGATTACTCTTGTATCTACAGAAAACGGCAATGCATATAAGCTTCCGTCATCCCCGGTACATGCCTCGATGTACTGTTCATAAAAAGATCCTTTCACATCATCCGTGACATACTCATCCAAACTCTCAACCTGTCCTTCTGACGCCCTAAAGCGCACTTCGTTCAAGCTGTTCGCCATTATGTCACAAGGATTTCCTGCTGCGATCTGGGCAATATTTTTTGTGAAAATATCCCCCCACGGAATATCCACATAAGTCACATGGTACTTGTTCTGAGAATCATTAAAGTCCTGAACCATTTGTTCAATATACGGCTTTCTCGCCTCTGAACTCCACCATGCCCAGAATTCCAGTTCCACAACCTCCCCATTGTCTGCCTCTGCGCCGGCATCAGCTTCATCAGCAGTTGTGCCTCCCGTTTCCGCATTAGGTTCTGCCGTTTCGCCGCTTCCGCATCCTGCCAACGCACTTGCTGCCATGGCCGCTGCCATTAATCCCGCCAACAATTTCTTTCTCATCTGTTGATTCCTCCTCTTAAATTGTTGTTTTCATTTCTGTGTCATTATAATATCATATATATTCATATTTTTCAATCTTTTTATGATTATTTTTTGAATATTTTTGATATTTTTTGATGTCAGTCATGAAATCCTTTCTCTTTCACTGCTCAATCTGTTAATTTATACAATGCTAGTTTATCATTTTTGTCTATTATTTACAACCTTTTTATACTTCTATTTTATAGGATATACTCGTTCCTTTTCATATATCTGCAATTCCTTTCACATATCTATGCCGTCCCCTCTCTTTCTTCCCATTCCATAATCTGCATGCTCTCCATTTTTATTCTCATATTTTTTCTATTATTTTCTCCGTCTCCTTTCCCACTCAATAATATTCATATTTTAACCACTTAATTTCGCCTTTTCATGAAATTGTATTCACATTTTATCCCTGATGTGGTATAATGATAAAAACTAATATCAAATAAAGAGAGGTGGCTCACATGATCCCTGCTGTTCGCCAAGAAAAAATTCTGGAACTTCTATCCAATAATGATATTGTATCCACTGATTCCCTTATGCAGGCACTGGATGTTTCTGTTTCTACCCTGCGCCGCGATCTTGTCAAACTGGAAGAAGAAAAAAAAATTACCCTTCTGCACGGAGGCGGTGTCCGTCTTATGCAGAAATCCGTCGAATTAAATATCTCTACAAAGTTAGAACTTAACAAGGAAGCAAAGGAACGCATTGCCGCCAAGGCTGCCAGCCTTGTTGATGACGGCGATACAATCTTTCTCGATCCTTCCAGTACCACGTATTTGATGATACCTTTTCTGACCGGGAAAAATATCACTGTTGTTACCAATGGGATTTCCCATATCAACCAGCTTATCAATCTGGAAATCCCTTGTATTCTGATTGGCGGATCAATCAAAAAAAAGACCAATTCCTGCATTGGTCCCCTAACAGAAGCTACTTTAAAAACCTTCTATTTTAATAAATGTTTTCTCGGTGCCAGCGGCTTCTCTATCCCCTCAGGCATTACCAATCACGACATCAATGAAAGGGTCATCAAACTGCTCGCCTTAAACAATTCCAGTCAGCCTTATTTCCTGCTTGATCATACCAAATACGGCGTTGTTACAATGGTTCAGGTTGCAGATTTAAACGCTTACCCGATACTGATTGACCAGATTCCAAAAGAGCTGAACGATTACGATAATTTTATTCTTTGTGATTAAAACAGACAAAAAGGCCGGTCGCGCACTGTAATACCACAGTGCACCAACCGGCTTTTCATAAAATTTCTAAAATGGTCAGATTCTCTCTTTATCCCTTTTTTCATACATCTCAATGGCACATTCATGCCTCTTTTGTTTTTTGTCATAGCTGATCCCAACCAGCAGAATCTTTCCCGTATATCCGGCAATGGACGCCGGATAATTTCTGTCCCGGATTTGCTGCAGCGCCGTGCAGGCGCTTTTGTTCCACTTCAATTCCACTACAAGGGCCGGATAATCTGCCCTGTATTCCGGTTTCGGGATGAAAACAAAATCTGCAAATCCTCTTCCTGCAGGCAGTTCCCTGACAGGCTTAAAATAATGCTCCATTGCGCTCAAATATGCGAGCGCCAAAACGCTGCTCAATGAATTTTCATTATTATACTGAATTGCTGACGCATACCCTTCATGGATCGCTTCAACGCCTTCTGCCACAGTCTCCTCATCCATATCCAGCGTTGCTTCCAGAAGTGCAAAGGATTTTTTCTCAAACTCCAGCAGCTCATTCCATTTTTTTCTTTTTGTTGCTTTTGTAAGCTCCTGACGGATCTCCTCGTTCGGAATAAAAGCGCTTTCCGTTGTCTGATCGTATCCAAGATACCCCAGATGGATCAGATATGTCAGGACGTCATCCCTGCCAGCAAAGCTGACCGTATCATTTTGAAAGCAGGATACATCCACCTTTACCGCATCTCCTGCAAGCATTTCCACGATCGCCGTCTTTAAGCCGTCAAAATCCATATTGATCAGCGGGACGAGCAGTTCATAGCTGCCTGTCTCCGACCAATAGCTCTGGTAACGGTTCCACCGCAATACCTCCACGACAGCCTTTGGATTATAAACCGGGCGCCCATCCAGCAAATATCCGTCGTACCAGCGTTTTACCGCTTCGTAATCCCTTCCGTACCGCCTGCACAGCCCCCTTACTTCTTCATCCGTAAACCCGACATACTCCGAAAAGGCTTTTGCATTCAGCATCGTAAATTCTTCAAAATTGTTCAGCGCCGACTGCGTCTTTAATTTTTTTATGGGCAGGATTCCCGTCAAAAATGCGAGCGCAATGTATTTCGTAGGCTCTGTCCCCTTAAACATCCCACGCAAAAAGTTGATATACGCCTCCTGAACCTTCTGATTTGCCGCCTCATCACGGATCAGGACATCCCATTCATCAATGATGATGACAAATTTATGTCCGGTAAGCTCCCGGATCCTTGACAGCGCATCCGGAAGCATCTGCACTTTTTCCGAAAGCTGCTGCGGATAAATCTCCTTCAGTTCTGCAAGAACGCTCTTTGTCATGTATTCTATCAGCTTATCCGCAGTCTCGACGTTCGACAAAAACCACTGGACATCCAGATGGATCACATCATATTGATTCAGATATTTTTTGAAATCTTCCCGGCTTCCGATCTTTAACCCGGAAAAAATCTGCTCCGAATCGCACCCCTTGCTGTAATAGGCAGTCAGCATATCCGCCGTAATTGACTTTCCGAATCTTCTGGGACGGCTGTTGCAAATGTATCCCTGCTTTGTTTCCAGCACCCGGTTCGTATATTCCAGCAGCCCTGTCTTATCCACATAAATTTCCGAATTCAGCGCTGTCTGAAACGCGCTGTTGTCAGGATTTACAAATCTTCCCATCCGTCATCCTTCCTTTTTCAAACTGCCGCCGCCCTCTTTCCGTCATTTTTTCCTTTCATACCTCAGAAAATGATAGGTCAGGTCAAAATAATACTGCTCGTCGCTGTCTGCCGTGATCTCCCAGTCCGGATCCTTGTCCAGATTTGGAAACCACGAATCCGCCTCGTAGGCGTGGTCGATCTTTGTCACATGGGCGGTGTCGCAGTACGGAAGCAGCTGCTCGTATACGCTGCTGCCCCCGATGATATAAACGTCCTGTGTGTCGTATTCTTTCAGCTTTTCCAGAAGCTCCTCCACCGAATGTACGACAATCGCATCCTTCTGCGTATACTGCGGATTTCTGGACAATACGATATTGGTGCGGTTTTTTAACGGCTGACCGCCCGGAAAGGTATCCATCGTCTTTCTGCCAAGCACGACAACCTTTCCTGTCGTCTCCTGACGGAACATTTTGTGGTCTGCGGGGATTCGCACCAGCAGGTCGCCCCTGCACCCGATCGCCCAGTTTTCATCTACCGCTACAATTAAATTCATGCCTCTATCTCTCCTTGAAAAAATCTTATCCTTTGCCCCCTGGTATCATATTGCAATCGGAATATCCTTAATCTGTTCGCCCGTCTCGTAATTGTCAACCCTGACGTCGTTTCGTGTAAATTCATAAAAATCCTTCACATCCGGATTGAGCCAGAACGTCGGCGCCGGAAGCGGCTCTCTGGAAATCAGCTCCTGAATGATCGGGATATGGCGGTCGTAAATGTGCGCGTCCGCGATCACATGCACCAGCTCACCCACCTCCATATCGCACACCTGCGCCAGCATGTGCATGAGAACGGAATACTGCACCACGTTCCAGTTGTTTGCCGTCAAAATGTCCTGCGAACGCTGGTTTAAAATCGCGTTCAGTGTCAGCTTCTCATGCCCCTTTTTCTGGGTCACGTTAAAGGTCATACTGTAGGCACAGGGATACAGGTTCATCTCGTGCAGATCCTGATGCACATAAATATTCGTCATGATCCGGCGGGAAAAAGGATTGTGCTTCAGGTCATAGATCACGCGGTCCACCTGATCGAACATTCCTTCCTTATACTGATGCTTTACACCCAACTGATAGCCGTATGCCTTGCCGATGCTGCCGTCCTCATCCGCCCACTCGTCCCAGATATGGCTGTGCAGGTCGTTGATGTTGTTTGATTTTTGCTGCCAGATCCAGAGCATCTCGTCTGTCGCGCTCTTTAAGGCGGTGCGGCGCAGCGTCAGCAGCGGAAATTCCTTCGACAGGTCATAGCGGTTTACCACGCCGAATTTCTTGACCGTGTACGCGGGAGTCCCGTCCTGCCAGTGCGGCCTCACCTTTTCCCCCTCCGTGCTCGTTCCGTTTTCCAGAATGTCCCTGCACATATTGATAAAAATCGTATCTGCCATGCTCATAAGTAAATGATTTCCTTTCTAATTCCATTTGTCGCAGAGGGAATTGATCTGATCCGCAAATTTTGCCAGCTCCTTGTTCGGTCTTCCCTCGCATCTCTTAATGACGTTAAGCAGCCTCTGTCCTGCCGCGACCAGCCTGCCGAAAACGCCCGCCGGGACGGCGCCCGTCTCCGCCGTTTTCTTTTTGCGAAGGACCGGCTGCCCGGTCACTTCCAGCGCTCCCGCCGCCATGTCAAACACCGTCCCGCTGTAGGGCGCGTAAGCGTCAAAGCCGTATTCGTCTTTTAAGCAGTCCGCAAAGGACATCGTCACCTGATCCTCGCCGTGAACGATAAATACCTTGTCTGGCTTTTTGCTAAAGCCGTTGATCCAGCCGATCAGCCCGTTTTTGTCCGCGTGCCCGCTCATCCCGACAAGGGTCATGATATGGGCGTTTACATCCACCGTCTCGCCAAACAGCTTCATCTCCCGTGCTCCCTCGAGCAGCGTCCGCCCCGGCGTCCCCACCGCCTGATAGCCGACGAACAGGATCGTGCTGTCGCTGCGCCACAGGTTATGCTTTAAATGATGGCGCACCCGCCCCGCATCGCACATGCCCGAAGCCGAAATGATCACCTTGGGCGTATCGTCAAAATTGATCGCGATGGATTCGTCGCTTGTCACAGACAGCTTAAGCCCCGGAAACGAGATCGGGTTGATCCCCCTGTTTACCAGCTCCATCGCCTCTTTGTCAAAACAGTTTTTCTCGTTCTGGTTAAAGACCCGCGTCGCTTCCACCGCCAGCGGGCTGTCCACATACACCGGGAAGTTGCCGTGCCCCGTCACAAGCCGCTGTTCCTTGATCTTTCGCAGAAAATAAAGCATCTCCTGCGTCCTTCCCACCGCAAACGACGGGATCACCACATTTCCGCCCCGGTCAAAGGTTTCCTGCAGGATCTCTGCCAGCTGTCCCACATAATCCGGGCGCTCTGTCCCGTGATAGCGGTCGCCGTAGGTAGATTCCATCACCACATAATCCGCCTCAAGCGTCGGCTTCGGATCGCGGATCAGCGGCTGATCCACATTTCCGATGTCCCCGGAAAAAACGATCTTTTTGGACGTTTCCCCCTCCGACGCCCACACCTCGATGCTGGACGAGCCGAGCAGATGGCCGATGTCGGTAAAGCGGATTTTGATTCCATCGCATACCTCGATCATCTGATCGTAGGGACAGGGAACGATCAGATGGATCGTCTCCATCGCGTCCTCCATCGTATAAACCGGGACGTGCGGCTCGATGCCGGAATGGCGCTTTGCCTTGCGGTTTTTCCATTCCGCCTCCTGCATCTGAATGTGCGCGCAGTCACGCAGCATGATGCTGCATAAGTCCGCCGTCGCCTCCGTCGCATAAATCGCCCCCCTGAATCCATGCGCGAACAGCTGCGGCAGCATCCCGGAATGGTCGATGTGGGCATGGGTCAGAAAAACATAGTCGATCTGCGACTCATCCACGGGCAGCGGGCAGTTTTCAAAGGGATTTACCCCCTGCTCCATTCCGTAATCCACCAGCACATGCTTTTCCCCGATCTGCATATAGTGGCAGCTCCCTGTCACTTCATGGTCCGCTCCAATAAACTGCAGTTTCATACGATCCCTCCTTTAAGGCTTATGCTCCATTGTATGTCCGGAATCTTTTTAAAAAGACGAAAAACCTCCTGATATTATTTTAACACCTTTTGTTCCGCTTGTGTAGGCATGAGCTGTTTTTCTGTGTGCAAAATTTTCCTTTTTATGCTATAGTAAACAGCAGACACAAATTATTTTCTGCAAAAATGCCGTGTCTGCGGCAAAACGGGAGGAAGAAATGAAAGACAGACAATACCCTACAAAAGAACTTTTTCGCAGGTTCGCCCCCTATTTTAAGCCTTACAAAAAGACGCTGATCCTGGACCTGATCTGCGCGGGCTTAACGACGCTGTGTGAGCTGGTGCTCCCGATCATCATGCGCTACATTACCAATCAGGGACTTTACAATCTCGCGGCGTTTTCGATGAAAAGCATCCTCATCGTCGTTTCCATTTATATCGCGCTGCGGATTGTGGACTGCGTCGCTACCTATTACATGGCGGGCGTCGGCCATATCATGGGCGCAAAGATCGAAACCGACATGCGGCGGGACGCTTACCGTCACCTGCACCAGCTTTCCAATACCTATTACAACAATACAAAGGTCGGCCAGATCATGGGACGCATCACAAACGACCTGTTCGATGTGACGGAATTTTCCCACCACTGCCCGGAGGAATTTTTCATTGCGGGCGTAAAGCTACTCATCTCCTTTATCATCCTTGTGCGGATCAACCTTTTGCTGACGCTGATCATGTTTATTATCATTCCGGTCATGATCTTTGTGTGCATGAAATTAAATTTCCGGATGCGCAGCGTATTCCGCAGCCAGAGAAACCAGATCGGCGAATTGAACGCCCGCATCGAGGACAGCCTTCTTGGACAGAAGGTCGTAAAGGCGTTTACCAATGAGGAAATGGAAAATCAGAAATTTGAAGAGGACAATGGCAGGTTTCTGAATATCAAAACCGATTCCTATCATCTGATGGCGCAGTTCAACGCCACCACCCATGCCTTTGACGGCATCATGTATGTGGCTGTCCTGCTCTTTGGCAGCATCTTCATGCTCAAGGGGCTCGTTGCCCCCGGCGACCTTGTGGCGTTTCTGATGTATGTGACGACGCTCATCACCACCATCCGCCGCATCATCGAATTTGCGGAGCAGTTCCAGCGCGGCATGACCGGCATCGAGCGCTTCTTGCAGATCATGGACGCAGACATCGAGATCTTTGACGAGCCGGACGCAGTGGAAATGGGCACGCCCAAGGGCGAGATCAGCTTTCAGGATGTCAGCTTTGAATATCCGGACGACCACAATCAGGTGTTCCGCAACTTAAACTTAACGATCCGTCCCGGTGAAAAGGTGGCGATCGTCGGTCCCTCCGGCGGCGGCAAGACGACGCTGTGCAACCTGATCCCCCGCTTTTATGATGTGACCGGCGGCGAGATTTCCATCGACGGCAAGAACGTCAAGGGCTTTACGTTAAAAAGCCTGCGCCAGAACATCGGCATGGTACAGCAGGACGTTTACCTTTTTTCCGGCACAGTCTATGACAATATCGCGTACGGACGTCCCGGCGCTTCCCGCGAGGAGGTCATCGAGGCGGCAAAACGCGCGGGCGCGCACGACTTTATCATGGAGCTCAAAAACGGCTACGACACCTATGTGGGCGAACGGGGCGTGAAGCTTTCCGGCGGTCAGAAGCAGCGCATCAGCATCGCGCGGGTATTTATCAAAAATCCTGCCATCCTGATCCTGGACGAAGCCACCTCCGCCCTCGACAACGAGAGCGAATTTGCGGTGGCGCAGTCCTTAAACCGGCTTTCGGAAGGACGCACGACGCTTACCATCGCACACCGGCTTTCCTCTATCCGCAATTCCGACCGCATCCTCGTGCTGACGCAGGAGGGCATCGTGGAGGAAGGAAGCCACGACGAGCTTCTGGAAAAGCACGGCATCTACTATCAGTTTTACCATATGGCGGATCAGCTGAAATAACAGATACGGCACAAACAAACGCTGCATAAACGGGCAGCCGGCAGCAGCAAAGCCGGATCGGCAGATCAAAAAAAGAGGCGGTAAACAGCCTCTTTTTTTGATCCCGCCGCCGGACATTCACAGCTTCTTTCTGAAATATACCATATCCCTTAAAAGCACCCCGCCCTCCCAGATCGGATGGTTGTAATGATCGGTAAAAAAATTCCGGATGCAGTGGGAGCGCACAAAGCCGCAGCTCTCATAAAAGGGCACGGTCAGAGGGCTGTCCCCCGTCCCGACCTGCAAAATCCCATATTTCCCCCGGTATGTTTCCTCCAAAAAACGAATCAGCGCCCTTCCGTAGCCTTTCCGCTCAAAGGCAGGAGCGACCGCGATATTTTTAATTTCCAGCACGCCGCCCGTTTCATCGGTGACGACGCACTCCGCCACCGTACCGCCGTCTTTTAGCACATACATCGTTCCCCGTTCCAGATAGCGGTCGATCATGTCCTCCTGCTCGTCCGCAAGAAGCAGCAGGGAAAGATACTTCTTTTTTTCCGCTGTCACTTCAATGATTTCCATGCTGTCCTCCTGCTTTTTTCACAAATGTTTTCAGAATCCCCACCGTAATCCCGGCAGAGATCGCCGACGCCCTTTCGCAGTTTTTCTCGAATACCTCAATTCCTTCCTGCTCCGGCGTGTCCGTGACCGTGCGGACTGACAAAAACGGGATTTCGTTCACATAGCACACATGGGCGATTCCCGCCGATTCCATGTCTACGGACAGGGGGGCGTATTTTTTGCGGATCGCTTCCCGCTCTTTGTTTCCGATAAAGGCTTCCCCCGTCACCGCCGTCCCGAACAGGATCCTGTCCTCAGTTCCCTGCGCATACTCCCGCGCCGCCTCCAAAAGCTGTACGTCCGCTTCAAAATAAACGGATTTCATCCACGGGTGGAAATCGGTCAGAATATCGTCCGCCACATCATGATAGGCAGTCCGCTCTGCCACCACCGTATCAAAAAGCCCTGCGCTTTCATCCATTCCCCCGGCAGTCCCCGCGCTGATCACTGCCTCTGCACCAAAGCGGTCGATCAAAATCTGCGTCGCCAGCGCTGCGTTTACCCGGCAGACGCCGCTGTAAAGCACGGTCACAGGAATGCCGCCGATCTCTGCCTCGTGAAATTCCAGCATTGCCTTTTTGGTTACCCGATCCTTCTCCAAATATTTTAAAAACGCCTCAAACTCCGTATCTCCCGCGCAGATAATTCCTGCCTTCATCCGTTTCCTCCTTCCAAAATGACCCGTTCCCGGCACGCCTCCGTCCCTTTTCCCATATGCTACAATAGAACCGCCAAACGCTGCCCCGTTTTACCGGGCTGTCTGGATCAAAAAGGAGCCGCCATGGAACAAAAACACAATCCTTCTTCCTGCCCGCCGCCAAATCCGCAAAAGCCACCCAATCCGCAAAAACCGCAAAAGCCGCCCTGTCCACGCCCCTGCTCTTCCTGCTGCCCCGATCTGTACGGCTGGCTTCTCTGGCAGCTGGGCTTAAAGCGCTGCCCCGGTCAGAAACGCTGTTCCGGCTGGCAGAAACGCGCAGGGTGCGGAAAGCACTGCCCTTAAGCCTCCCGCACCCGGATCTGCGCCCGCTTCCAAAACAGGCAGACGTTCTGCCGCCTGCCTGCTTTGTTTCTTCTGTTCTTTTATCCTATTCTCTCTTAATATCCTGTTCTCTCTTTAAACCGCTTCGATGTCTTCCGGATAACGCACGCCGATCTGCCCGCGGATCAAATCCATCCACTCCATCACGCGCACCGTCTCCGCATGCGGCATGAGCGGGCATTCCGTCCCGCCTGCGTCCAGCGCGCGGATGCACGCCTCCACCTCATACTCGTAGCCGGAAATGCACTTTGGCGCACGGTAAGATGCAATCAGGGTACGTTCCCTGTTGTAAACGCGCAGCTCCCTCGGACAGATAATGTCGCTTACCTCAAGATAACCCTTTTCACACTCGACCACGCCTCTTTTATCGCTTAACACGGTCATGGAATTATGCAGAAGCGCCATGCGTCCGTCCGCATACCGAAGCGTTACCGCCTCCTGTTCATCCACGCCCTTTTCCGTCAGGCTTCCGGCGGCGGATACCGATACCGGATCGCTGCCAAACACCATCGCCGCAAAGGTCAGCGTATACACGCCAAGATCCAGAAGCGCCCCTCCCGCAAGCTGTAGCTCCTTCATGCGGGGAACCTGACTGATCGGTTCCCCGAGGTTTGCTGTAAGAATGCGGGGCGCGCCTACGATCCCGCTTCGCAGCACCTCGTTGATCGTGCCGCGCATCGGCAGGTATCTCGTCCAGATTGCCTCCGTCAAAAGAAGGTGCTTTTCATCCGAAATGCGAAACAGCTCTTTTGCCTGCGCTGCATTTACGGTAAACGCCTTTTCGCACAGCACATGTTTTCCGTGCTCCAGCGCAGCCTTCGCCCACCGGTAATGATGGGAATGGGGCGTCGCCACATACACAAGCGTCACCTGCGGGTCGCAAAGCAGCTCCTCATAAGAGCCGTATGCCCTTAAAATACCGTGCTTTTGTGCAAACGCCTGCGCTTTTTCCAAATCCCGGCTCGCTGCCGCCATGCAGCAGGCGCCGGGCATCTGCGCAAGCGTATCCGCCATTACCCCGGCGATGGAGCCGGTTCCCAAAATACCAACATTCAGCATCGCTCTGCCTCAGACTTTCTTAAACTTTGCCACATAGACCGGGAAGCTGTCCGCCCCGTGCACCTCTTTGCCTTCCGTGATCGTCACATTTTTGTCGGAGATCAGGTATTCTATATTTGCGCCCGGCTCCACGACCGTATCCTGCATGAGCACGCAGTTTTTCACCTTCGCGCCCTTGCCGACCTTGACGCCCCTGAACAAAACGCTGTTCTCCACTTCGCCCTCGATCACGCAGCCGTCCGCAGCCATCACATTTTTGACCTTCGAGCCTTCCATGTACCGGGTTGGGTTGTCGTCCCTGATCTTTGTATAAATCGGGTTCCCGCCGAACATCCCCTCGATGTTCTCATCCTTTAAAAGCTTCATATTTTCATCGAAATAGCTCTTGATGTCGCAGATGCGCGCCATGTAGCCGTCAAAGCAGAACGCTCTCACGTTCAGCCTGTCCAGATTCGGTGCAAGCAGATCCCGATCCAGATAAAACAGCCCTCTGCTGTAGGCTTCCGTCACCTTCTCTACCAGAAGCTCCCTTTCCATAATGTAAATATTCATGGAAAGATTATGTACGCCCTCGTCTCCCGGATTGATGCCGATCCGCTCCACCTTGCCGTCCTCTGTGACCTCCAGCGTGTAGTACAGATCCTTCGTAACCTCATAGGGCTTGCGCAGCCCCGCCGGGATTTTCTCCCTGCTATATGCGATCGTCACGTCTGCGCCGCTTTCGATATGCTGGTTCAACATCGCCTTAAAGTCGAAGTTTACCGCAATATTGGCGTCGGAAAGCACCACATATTTCTCTTTTGCATCCCGCAGAAAATCCAGAATGCTCGCCAGCGCTTCCGTTCTGCCGCTGTAAACCTTTACGGTATTGGAGGCGAACGGAGGCACGATATTTAAGCCGCCGTTTTTGCGGGTCAGATCCCATTCACGTCCCGATCCCAGATGGTCCATCAGCGAATGATAATTCTGGCGCACGATCAGGGACACGTTGTCGATGCCGCAGTTTACCATGCTCGAAAGGATAAAATCCACCAGACGGTAACGTCCGGCAAACGGGATGGAAGCCATCAGCCGCTCCGTCACAAGCTCCGGAACAAGGCCGTCATAGCTGTTGGGGAAAATGATGCCTAAAGCATTTGCATTGGAGTTTACCATTTTTCTTCACCATCCTTTACATTCTGATCGATCATCGCCGCAGGCCCGATCTTTGCCCCCGCGCCGATATATACGCCGGAACCGACCGTCGCCACGCTGTTTTCCTCGCCGTCCGGCATCGCGCCCACGACTGCCCCCTCGCCGATCACCACGTTCTCCGCGATAATGCAGTGTTTCACGCTGGCGCCCTTTTTGATCACGGTTCCGCCCATCACGACCGCATCCTCTACCTCCGCGCCTTCCTCTACGGAAACGCCGGAAAACAGGATCGAATGCTTCACATGGCCCGCGATGCGGCAGCCGTCGGTGATCATCGCATTCTCCACCACGCCCGTCTCCATGATCCGGTGTCCGGTCATGCCGCTGTTTCTGCTGTAGATTTTCCAGTCGTCGTCAAACAGGTTGATCCCGCTGTGCTCCGGATCGAGCACCTCCATATTTGCCTCCCACAGCGAGGAGATTGTCCCGACGTCCTTCCAGTAGCCGCTGAAATGATAGGCATACATATCCCTGCCGTCCCGCAGAAGGTTCGGGATGATGTTGTTTCCAAAGTCGTTCTCGGAAGACGGATCCGCCTCATCCTCGATCAGATAGCGCTTCAGCACATCCCAGTTGAAAATATAAATACCCATGGAAGCCAGATTGGATTTAGGCTCCTTCGGCTTTTCCTGAAATTCCGTGATCTTGTCATTCTCATCCGTCACCATCAGCCCGAAGCGCGACGCCTCTTCCCACGGAACCTCCATGACCGCCACCGAAAACTCCGCGCCCTTTTCCTTATGGAAGCGCAGAAAATCGCTGTAATCCTGTTTGCAGATCTGGTCGCCGGAAAGGATGATCACATATTCCGGATTGTAGCGCTCGATGAACGGAATGTTCTGGTAAATGGCGTTTGCCGTCCCCTTATACCAGTCCGAACCGGAAGCCTTCTGATAAGGCGGCAGCACATGGACCCCGCCGATCAGGCGGTCTAAGTCCCAGGGCTGCCCGTTCCCGATGTATTCATTTAAAACCATCGGCTGATACTGGGTCAGAATGCCGACCGTGTCGATTCCCGAATTGACACAGTTGGAAAGCGGAAAATCAATAATCCTGTACTTTCCTCCAAACGGTACGGCAGGTTTTGCAAGTCTCTGGGTCAGCGCATAGAGCCGGGAGCCCTGACCGCCTGCAAGCAGCATCGCAATCATTTCTTTTGCCATGAGATATTCCCCCTGAATCTTTCCCGCCTGCCAACGCCTTAAAACCGTTCAAGACGGACGGCGGCGGTTTCGTTAGTGTAACAACCGCAGATCCTTCGCGGCTATTCTATTATCAATATTAACATAAAAAGAATCTTTTTTATAGTCCGTTTTTCATATTTTTATGCACTCTTAATATTAGTTTACATCTTCCCCCCTTCACTTTTTACCAAATCCTTACATTTCCGCGTTTTTTGTGCCCGGCGGCTGTTTTTTTGCCGCCGCCCGGGTTTGGCGCTGCCCTGCCGCTGTCCGGTGCGCTCCCTGCGTAAGCCGACTGGCGAGCGAAGGAGAATTTGCAAATGCGGCAGCTTGTCCGGCATTCTGTCCGGGACTTATCTGAGTCCGGCATAGCATATGCCGGGCGAGTTTGAGCGGACAGAATGCGCTCCGGGCAAGCGCCAAACCCGAACACGATTTTTCTTTTTCGGATTGAACCTGTCCTTTGTACATGTTATACTGGAACAAAGATTTTGAAAAAAGAAGGGAAGTGATCCGATGGCAGTAAACGAATCCGCCGAAAACTATCTTGAAACGATATTGATGCTGAGCAAGACCCGCCCCGTCGTCCGTTCCGTGGACATCGCGGAGGAGCTCGGCTTTAAAAAATCAAGCGTCAGCGTCGCAATGAAGAACCTGCGCGAAAAGGAACATATTACCGTCACCAAGGAAGGCTTTATTTATCTGACAGACTCCGGAAAACAGATTGCCGAAATGATCTATGAACGCCATGAATTTTTATCCAGATGGCTGGTCAGCATGGGCGTCGATCCTGCGACCGCCGCCAACGACGCCTGCCGCATGGAGCATGTGGTAAGCCCGGAAAGCTTTGCGGCGATCAAGGCTTTCGTCCTGAAAAATACCGGACATTAAAAATCGAAGATAAACATAAAAATACGCGGATATTCCGGTCAGCCTGCACCGGGGATCCGCGTATTTTCTTCTGCTTTCCTATCTTTCAAAAACCGTCTTTCCCGGATACCTGCCGCCTGCTCCAAGCTGCTGCTCGATCCTTAACAGCTGATTGTATTTTGCCACCCGCTCGCTGCGGCTGGGCGCGCCCGTTTTGATCTGTCCGGTATTCAGCGCAACCGCCAGATCTGCGATCGTCGTATCCTCCGTCTCCCCGGAGCGGTGGGACGCAATCGTGCGAAAGCCCGCCTCCTGCGCCATTTTGATCGCCTCCATCGTCTCCGACACGCTGCCGATCTGATTTAGCTTGATCAAAACCGCGTTGCCGCATTTTTCTTCGATTCCCTTTTTCAGCCGTTTCGTATTCGTCACAAACAGATCGTCCCCGACCAGCTGCACCCTGCCGCCAAGCCTTTTTGTCAGAAGCTTCCAGCCCTCCCAGTCCTCTTCGTCCAGCCCGTCCTCAATGGATGCGATCGGATAACGGTCACACAGCTGCTCCCAGTGCTCCGTCAGCTCTTTTGACGTAAACCTTGTTCCCGCCTTCGGCAGCACATATTCCCCCTTTTTGCCGCCCTTCCATTCGCTCGCCGCCGCATCCAGCGCCAGGACAAAATCCTTTCCCGCCTCAAATCCCGCTTTTTTTACCGCTTCCAAAATCAGCCCGATGGCTTCCTCGTCCCCGGAAAGATCCGGGGCAAAGCCGCCCTCATCCCCTACGGAGGTGGCAAGCCCCTTTTCCTTTAAAATGCCTTTGAGCGCATGGAACACCTCCGTACACCACAAAAGCCCCTCCGAAAAGCTTTCCGCGCCCACCGGCATGATCATAAACTCCTGTACGTCCACCGTATTTGCCGCGTGCGCCCCGCCGTTCAAAATATTCATCATCGGGACAGGAACCCGGTTTCCCGCAGCGCCTCCCAAAAAGCGGTACAGCGGAACGCCAAGCGACGCTGCCGCAGCCTTTGTGCAGGCGATGGATACCGCCAGCACCGCGTTTGCGCCCAGCCTCGACTTATCTGCCGTGCTGTCCGCCCGTATCATCGCCGCATCTACCGCGTAAATATCCGAAGCGTCCATCCCCTTTAACGTCTCTGAGATTACCGTATTGATGTTGTTTACCGCCTTTAAAACGCCTTTTCCGCCAAAGCGCCCCGGATCGTTGTCCCGCAGTTCCAGCGCTTCAAACTCCCCGGTGGACGCCCCGCTTGGCGCCATCCCGCGCCCCATGCTCCCGTCCGCCAGAAATACCTCCGCCTCCACGGTCGGATTTCCCCGGGAATCAATGATTTCCCTTCCAATGACCTTTTCAATGGTACAAGCTCCCATATTGTCCTCCCTTTGATCTGTATTTGGACATCGCAAAAGAGGACACCGCGGATCCTTTTTCCGCCATGTCCTCTTTTGTAATCCTGCTACGATCGCCTACAGGCTCCGGAGCGTGCCTTCCGGAAGCCTCAGCCTCGACTCCACATACGCCCGGATTTCCTCTGCCGAAACCTTCATGGAAATGGAAAGCTCCGTATAAAGATGCTCCTGCGCCGCCTTTAAATATCTTTCGTCCATCGAAGGCAGCCTGCGCCCTTTGAGCGCCCTCGCCTTCCGCTTGACGCAGACGTACCGGATCAGTGCCAGCATCCCTGCTGCCCGGTTTTCGTTTATGATCCCCTTATACTGCTCTTCCCTGCGCCGGTCGTCCGGCTCCCATTCGATTTCTTCCTCCCGCATGGAAGAAAGAAGCTGCGCCGCCTCTTTTTCATCCAGAATCCTGCGCATGGCGTTTTTCCCGTCCTCCTGCCCGACCGGCACAAAAACCCTGCTCCCCGCCTTTAACACCGGCTGCATTTCGTAGTATAACCGGTCTTTCGGGATTCCATCCATATCCAGCGTCGTGATATTTTTAATCTCGCAGATTCCTTTGCTCCCGCAGGCAGCAAAATCTCCTTTTTGAAACATAACCGCCTCTGCTTTCCCTGAAATAAACGCCCTTATCCAAACGTCATTCCCCGTCCTTTTTGCGCCCGGTTATCTTTTCTAAGACCACCACCGCTGCGATGATCACAAGGCTCGCCGTAAAAATACCCAGCATCCCTTTTCCCATGATCTCAAGCGAAATCATAAAATCCGTTATCTGTGTCATCTTCCTGTCCCTCCTTTTTGTCTCCCTTCAGCGTACAGGGGGACATAAATCCCCTTGTACCTTAAAGAGAAGCTATGGTTTATAAAAATCTGCTCACAAGGCTGATCACAAGACCGCCCGCCACAACCGACGCGATCTGACCGGAGACATTTGCCCCTGCCGCCTGCATGATCAGCACGTTTGACGGATCCTCCGCCATCGCCACCTTCTGCACCACGCGGGAGGACATGGGAAACGCCGAAATGCCCGCCGCGCCGACCATCGGGTTGATCTTCTTTTTCAAAAACAGATTCAAAAACTTCGCGAACAAAACGCCGCCCACCGTGTCAAACACAAACGCCAGAAGCCCGATCACCATGATCATCAGTGTCTCCCAGCGCACGAACTGATCCGCCCTCATGCTAAAGGAGATCGTAATGCCCAAAAGCAGCGTGATGATATTCGCAAGATCCGTCTGCGCCGTCTCAGACATCGTATGCAGAGACGTACATTCGCGCAGCAGGTTTCCAAACATCAGAAAGCCCACAAGGGCAACGGACGAAGGCGCGATAAAGCCGACGATAAAGGTCACAAGGATCGGAAACGCGATGCGGGTCGCCTTGTTGACGTTTGCCGGATGGTATTCCATATGGATACAGCGCTCCTTTTTCGTCGTTACAAGCTTAATCGCAAAAGGCTGGATGATCGGCACAAGCGCCATGTAGGAATATGCCGCCACCGCAATTGCCCCCACATAAGAAGAGCCCAGCACCTGCGAAACAAGAATCGAAGTCGGCCCGTCCGCCGCGCCGATGATGCCGATGGACGCCGCGTCCTTTAAATCAAAGCCCAGAAGCACCGCCGCACAGATCGCAAAGAAAATGCCGAACTGTGCCGCCGCGCCGAACAAAAACATGACGGGCTTTGACAGAAGCGGGCCAAAGTCGATCATCGCGCCGATTCCGATAAACAAAAGGATCGGCATCGCCTCAGAAGCCTCGATCCCCACCTCGAACAGCCACTGGATGATCCCGTGCGATTCCACCGAGCCCTGCACCACCTGATCGATCACGCCGCTCATCGGCAGATTCACTAAAATCGCGCCGAATCCCATCGGCAAAAGCAGCGTCGGCTCATAATCCTTTTTCAGAGCCAGCCAGATGAGCAAAAGCCCCACCACGTACATGACGACCTGCTGCCACGTCACATTTTGAAAACCCTCCACAAGAAACTCCATGTTGTCGTACCTCCTCGCTTGTCTTTTGTAATCTATTGTGCCTCCCCTACTTTCGAGGGTATAACAGCCTATGCCATTTCCCGAAGCCGCATGACCGCCTCCGGGATGATCCGGGAAAGATATTCTGCCTCCTCCCGCGTATTCGTCTCATCCAGCGTGATCCGCAGCGCCCCTTTTGCCTCGCTGTCCGAAAGCCCCATCGCCGTCAGCACATGGCTCGGCTCCAGCGCCCCTGCCTCGCATGCAGCCCCCGATGAAACTGCAATTTTTTTCATGTCCAGATAAATAACAAGCGCTTCCGCCTCAATCCCCCGGAAGCTGACATTTAAGCTGCCCGGAAGCCTTTTTTGCAAATCCCCGTTCAGACGGCTTCCCTCTATGGAAAGAAGCGCCTCCTGCACCGTCCTGCGCAGCCCTTCCACATACCGGTCCTTTTCCTCCCGGTCTGAAAGGCTCTCCTCTAACGCCGCCGCAAGTCCTGCGATGGCAGCCACATTTTCCGTGCCCGCCCGTTTCCCGCGCTCCTGGCCGCCTCCCTGTATCAGGCTTTGAAGCGCCGTGCCGGATCTCATATATAAAGCGCCGATCCCTTTTGGGCCGTGGAATTTGTGCGCCGACAACGACAACAGATCGACCGGCAGTTTTTTTAAGTCGATCGGCAGATGCCCTGCCGCCTGTACCGCGTCCGTATGAAACAGCACGCCCTTTTCCCGGCACACCGCCCCCAGCTCTGCTGCCGGCTGTATCGTCCCCACTTCATTATTGACAAACATCACGCTGACCAGCGCCGTGTCCGGACGGATCGCCCGCTCCAGCTCCTCTGTGCGGACGATCCCGTTTTCGTGCACCGGCAAAAGGGTGACTTCAAAGCCCTCCCGTTCCAGCGCCTTTGCCGGATTCAAAACCGCGTGGTGCTCAAACGCCGACAGGATCAGATGTCTTTTCCCGCTTTCTGCGCCGAGCGCTGCAGCCTTGTACACCGCCCAGTTGTCCGCCTCCGTGCCGCCTGACGTAAAACAGATTTCCCGCGGCTGTGCTCCCAGAAGCTGCGCCGTCTTTTCCCGGGCGGCTTCCACGCAGTCCCGCGCAAACCTGCCTTCCTCATATAAAGCGGAAGGATTGCCAAAAGCGTTTTTCAGCCATGGTTCCATCGCCTCCCATGCCGCCTTTCCCAGCGCGGTAGTCGCCGCCTGATCTGCGTATACCCTTTTATCTGTCAGCATTTTCCCTCCATCAGATCCTGTATCGTTACCCCGGACAGATAATCGTCGATGATCGCGTCCAGCTTCTGCCACATGGGTCTTGTCAGGCAGCCTGCCTGAAGCCTGCATTCCTCGCCGCATGCGTCCTTTTCCATACATGCCACCGGGGCAAGCGTCCCTTCCGTCAGCTTTAAGATCTCGCTGACCGGATACTCTGCCGGCTTCCTTGCCAGCCGGTATCCCCCGTCTTTGCCGCGCCGGCTTTTTAAAAGTCCGGCTTTATTCAGAAGCGCAACGATCGCTTCCAGATATTTCATGGAAATCTGCTGCCGCCCCGCTATATCGTTCAGGGAAATGTACTGCTCTTCGTCCTGCCCCGCAAGATCCAGCATGACGCGCAGCGCATATCTCCCTTTCGTGGAAACCATCATCGTTAAAAGCCTCCTGCCAATTCAATCTTTTCGACCGTATGCCCCCTTGTACACTGAGGGTAAAGTATGCGCATAAAAAACAGTGACGTCAGCACTCCTTTTTTCTTCGATACCGACGCCACTATTATATCAAGTTTTTTCATGAAAATCCACAAAAAATTGCGGGTATTTTACGAGTTTTTGTATCTGTTGCAGTATTTCAGCCCTATCGGCTTATTTTTCATCCGGCGCTTCCGGACGGGCGCAGCTGCTGCAGCCGCCCGGGCAGGAGGAGCAGGAACCGGAGCAGCCACAGCCAAAGCCCCTGCCCTCTTTTTTATTCCGCACAGCCCTGTAAATCAGAAATCCGCAATATCCCAATATCAATGCCACAATGACCGCTGTCGCCATCTGATCTGTCTCCTTTCCCTGTTTCCCGTTTAAAGCCCTTCCTGCGCCAGCAGCGCGTTTGTCACATACGCCGCCATTTTTGCCGCGCCCTCGCGATTCGGATGGGTTCCGTCGCTCGTATAGCGGTTCAGCTCATACACCTCCATCCCGCAATTATGCACGTCGATGACCGGGACGCCGTGCGCCGCCGCAATTTCCCGTATCCTGCGGTTAAAATCTGCAATCGTATTCCCGTTTTCATTGATCCGCGGATGATCCCCGGAATTTGCTTCGATCAGGGTCATGCAGTAAATCCGGGACGACGGATAAAGCGCCTGCAGCTTTTGCAGCATCAGCTCATACCCTTCCGTAAAATTCCATACATAACGGTCCGCCCTGTGAACCGGCACCCCCGCATATTCCCCCAGCTCTATCGACCTGAAAAAATCATTCGCCCCCATGTAGACCAGGATCACATCCGGCACGGAGCCGTCCGCGCCCCGAAGCTCCAGAAGCCTCCGATTACTGCATCCGGCGCTGGAATCCTCCGTATGCGAGCTTCCGCATACCGTGCTTGCCGAATAAGAGCCGTTCGTCAAAAGCCGCATCCCCGTGTGATACAGCATCTGCATCCACCAGGTCTGCGTCACGCTCTGCACGTCGTTATCCTTATCCGGATAAAAGCAGGCGTACTTCTCCGGGATATATCCCTGATAGGTCGAAATACTGTCCCCCAAAATGGAAACCGTTTTCCCCTTCAGGGATGTTTCCGGTGCAAAATTCAAAAGCCCTGCGGCGATCAGCCGCCCGTCCGAAGGCTGCAGCGCGGACGCAGCATAGCCCGCCGCCGCAAGGCGCGCCTGTGCCTCTGCCTGCTGCTGGGAAAGAAGCGCCTGCTGATACGCGCGCAGCTGCGCTTCATATGCCTCCTGCGCCTGCTGCTGGGCTAAAAGCTGCTGTTCCAGTGCCTGCTGGGCGGAAAGCTGCTGTTCCTGTGCCACCTGCTGGGCGGAAAGCTGCTGTTCCTGTGCAGGCTGCTGCCCTGCGGTCGGCTGCGAAACTGCCGCCGGCTGCCCCAAAGCTGCCGGCGCGCCGGGCGCGGCAGCCGCCTGCATGCCCCAGAAGCACTGTCCGAATACCGCTCCTGCGCACACCGCGCACAAGGCTTTTTTCCCGATTTTTTTCATGATCTTTTTCAAAGCTTTTGTTCTCCTTTGTTTTTTCCCACATTGTCCATGCCTTTATTATCGCGGCAGCCGCCCTTTGTGTCAAGCCTGCGGGCGGCAAAGGATGGAAGCCTTCTGTTTTTACAACTATAAGCATTACCAAAAATCCTATGGTTTATGGAACTGTCAGTCTTGTATTTCTATACTTTTTTATACCAGCAGTAACAAAAAGACTATAGAGCGAGGATAAAATTTTGCATATGTACGGAGAACAGATCCGAAAATACCGTGTCAAAGCCGGATGGACACAGGAGGTTCTGGCTGAAAAGCTGGACATCAGCGTAAACAGCGTGTCCGCGATCGAACGGGGCGTAAAGCATCCCAGCTTCGCCCGTTTTATCAGAATTGCCAACCTGCTCCATGTTTCCACGGATGTCCTTTTGCAGGACGAGCTCGACGAAGGCTTTGTCGCCACCACCAGCGAGCTTTCCGGCAGGCTGGAAGCCCTCCCTGTCCGGGAACGGGAACGCATCCTTGAAACTGTCAATTTTCTGATCGATCAGGCGGAACGCACGCCCGGCTCCCCTGCCGGACGCTTCCGGAAATAGATTTTCCCTGTCTTACGGACAGATTTTGGTACGGCGGGAAACGCCTTTCATCCCCTCATCGTACAAGAGTATCGTATCGGAAAAGACAGTTATGCCCGTGCTTTTTTATTCTTCTGGAATGTTTTCATTCCAACATCCCTTCTGAAACTCTATAAACTGAAATCTGGCATATTTCTATTCCATTATTCCAGATTGGAGCCACACCTATGACGACCAGACTAATTCAGGATATTTCCATCGGGAAAAACCTGCGCCTGCTCAGAAACCGCGCCGGGCTTTCCCAGGAGCAGGCAGCCGCCCGCATTCAGCTTATGGGCATTCCGATGAGCCGGGAAGTAATTTCCCAGATGGAGCTTGGCAGACATCATATCCGTATCAGCGTTTTGTGCGCCTTAAAAGAGATTTACGGCGTGGATTCTTTTGACGACTTTTTTATGCGCTAGCAGCAGCCTTCTGCCGTCCAAAAAGGCGGCGCGCCATGCGCACCGCCCTCACTTCTTATCATCCCGCTATTTTTTTCATCAGCGCCGGCATGAAAATGCCGCCCTGCACGCTTCGTGCGATAAAATGGCAGTACCTTCCGGTTTCCGTTTCATACCAGTCAGAAAACGGCACGCGGCTCTCCGTATTTTTCAGGTATGCCGCCACCGGAGCGATCAGCGCGTTTGCCTCTTCTGCGTCCTTTGCCATCGCCGCACACCAGAGGATCCAGTCGCTCTTTGTATAACTGCGGCGGCTGTCCAGCGGTGTTCCGTAAGCATTCGTCTTTTTCACATAATAAGCCAGCTCTTTTTCATAAACCTCATCCGAAAACAGCCCGCTGTCCCAGACGCGGTCCCATACCAGATTGTATTTTAAGCTCCATGTATCCGGATTGCCGAAAGCGAGCACATAGTGATCGTCACAAATCGCCCGTTTTTCCCAATCTGCCGCCATCGCCGCCGCCTTTTGATGATACTCCAGCGCCTCTGCCTCCTGTCCCAGCTGTCCCGCCAGACGGGCATAGGCTTCCACGCCCATGATCGCCTTTGCGGACAGGTTTACGTTATGGGAAAGATGCCCCGCAAAATCATCCGTACAAAGCTGTTCGCCCGGATCAGCGCCATATTCCAGCAGGTATTGCGTCCATTTTTTCAATACCTCCATATGGGGTCGCGCAAAATCTGCATTCCCGTCCATGCCGCACACCGCCGCCGTCATGATGAGCATATTCCCGCACTCTTCCACCGGCATCTGATATTTGAAATCATAAATCCCCGTTCCGGCAGGATACTGGTAAAATGCCGGGAACACCTCGCCGTCCCCGCCGGAAAACCAGTGTCCGCCCTTTTCTCCGTCCATTCCGTAAACCTGCCCCCACGCGTATGGATAGCGTCCCACATCATGAGGCGCAAAATCATACTCCCATACGTCGCGCGCCGCAAATTCAAATACGGGGCGAAGCATTCCCTTTACATACTCCGTATTGTACAGCAAAAACAGCGGAACCGACGGATAGCTGACATCTACCGTACCGATGCAGCCGTTGGAATCGTTTTCCTTTGACAAAAAGATAATTTCTCCCTTTTCATCCGCGATCAGCTTATGGGCTGCCACCGCGTGCCGGTAGCTCATGCTGCACAAAAACGCATATTCCTCTCCGCCCGCTTTTTTTGCCAGCTCCTCGATCTGCGCATCCAGCGCAGCCGCCCTTGTCAGCGTTTCCGCCCGGTCTGCAAACGCAGCCCCGACAGCGTCCAGAATCGTATCGTACTCCTTTGTCCAATACGCCTTGCGCCACTGTCCGAAATAGTTGATCGAAAGCAGATCGTCAAACGCAAGGATCATGCCGCATTCTTTTTCCAGCGGAAGGCGGCAGGAAATCCTGCGGTTTTTCTCATCATATGCGCACACCGCGTTTTCGTCTGCGGACGCGGCGTACACATAGCCCCAGTCGATCGTCACGTTATCGCCGCTGCCGCCCAAAGGCCGCTGCGCAGCCTTTCCCATCTGCGCGTAAGAAAATGCCGGGGCGCCTTTTTTTGCAGGACGGCGCGCGCTGCAGCCGACCAGCTTTTCCTCCTTCTGGGAAACCAGATCGGACGATACCAGAAAATCGATCAAAACCTCGCAGTCCTCTTTTTTCTCAACGGCAAAATCAATGTAGGTGCAGGGTCTTGACACAAGGGTAAAATCATCCAGAAGAAGCGGCGAAGTAAAACGCGCCGTCAGGACGATCTTCTCATTTTCAAACGTATATGCCGTGGAAGTCGCAGTCACATCCACGCTTTTCTGCGGGATCGCCTCATGAAATTCCCGGTCGCCCAGAAAGCTGTAAACAACGCCGTCTACCGTCACATAGCCGCGAAGCTGCTGACGCTTTCCGCACCAGTGCACGGGATCGGCGTCGTAAAGGCGATCGGCAGAGGACCAGATGGAAAAATAAGGATCGTGTAATACCAGCGGGATGCTGGCTGCTCTTGTGATGTTCATGTGGGTGTCTCCTTTTCTTGATTATGGTTTTTATATGCCAGCAGTCTGCGCGCCGGCTGCCTGTTTTTTATCTCTGGATCTACCCTTATTTTATTAAAAAAATCCCGCCTGCACACTGGATAAAATCACAGGTCTGGATACTGCCTCCTTTGATTTTTTCGGGTCTTGACGCTCCCGGTCTCCCGTCTTAAACTGAATATGACGGCTGTACGTATCCGTGCGCGCCGCCATTTACGCAAAAGGAGGTTTTCCCTTATGTTATGTATTAAAAACGGCACTCTTCATACTGCGTCCAACGCCGACGCCCGGATGCGCACCTTTTCCGCCGACATTCTGATCGACGCCGGAAAAATTCAGGAAATCGGCATCAATCTTTCTGCCCCTGACGGCTGCAGCGTCGTGGACGCGACCGGGCTGCATATTTATCCCGGCTTTGTGGAGGCCCACTGCCACACCGGTCTGGACGGCACCGCTGTCGGCTATGAAGGGCACGACTATAATGAATTAAACGATCCGGTCACGCCCCAGCTTCGGGCGATCGACGGCATCAATCCGCTTGATCCTGCATTTAAAGAGGCGGCTCTTGCAGGCGTCACCTGCATTGCCACCGGCCCCGGAAGCTCCAACGCCATCGGCGGCTCCTTTGCCGTCCTCAAAACCGTCGGTCGGCGCGCAGACGATATGATCGTCAAGGCTCCCGCCGCCATGAAATGCGCTTTCGGCGAAAATCCCAAGCGCTGCTACAAAGATCACGGCATCAGCAGCCGCATGACAAACGCCGCCCTGATCCGTCAGGCGCTTCATAAGGCGCTCCAATATCAGGCAAAAAAAGAAGCCGCCGGAGACGATGCATCCAAAATGCCCGCCTACGACGACAAGTGCGAAGCGCTGCTTCCTGTTTTAAACCATGAAATCCCCTTAAAAGCCCATGCGCATCAGGCAAACGACTTTTTTACCGCCCTGCGCATCGCAAAAGAATTCGGTCTGGACATCACGCTGGAGCATGTGACGGAAGGCCATCTTGTCGCCGATCTTCTGGCGCAGGAAAAAGTGCCCCTCGCCGTCGGTCCCTCCTTTGGACACGCGACCAAATTCGAGCTTAAAAATAAAAGCTGGACGACGCCCGGCGTGCTCACAAAAGCCGGCTGCCGCGTCTCCATCATCACAGACGCCCCCGTTACCCCTCTGCACTATCTTCCCCTGTGCGCGGGGCTTGCGCAGAAGGCGGGGCTTTCCGAAAGCGATGCGCTGCTTGCCATCACGTTAAACCCCGCCCGCCATCTGGGCGTGGATGACAGAGTCGGCACGCTGGAAGAAGGTAAGGACGCCGATCTTGTCATTGCGGACGGTTCTCCGCTTTCTATGGAAACAGAGATAAAGGCGGTTTATGTGGATGGAGTGAAGGTGGAGAGGTAAACTTTTTTCCGGAATATAATCATCAAGGGAGTCAAAATGATATAAAACAACCATTTTGACTCCCTTTTGTCCGCTTGTTTATCGTTTCAGATTTGCTGTCTCATTCAGCTTAATCACAGCATCCCAAAAAGCGCTTCCTGACCTTTCGGATAAACTCTTTTGCCTTCATCTCCCCCCGGCTCTTTTCATCATCTCTGCCCGCTCCGCCACGATTTCCGCATACAGCGCGGCAAACGTCCAGCCCACGTTATGCTCCGTTACCACCGCCTTTAACGCCACGGTCAGATTTTCTTTCCGAAGCGCTGCCAAAAGCCCGTCCAGCTTCTTTCCCGAAAATCCGTTCAGAATAAGCATCTCGTCCTCGATCTTTGGCGGCAGCTCCAAAACAGAGAGCTTCCGTTCTGCATATCCTGAAAGCCCTGCCAGAAAGCCGATCTGCTGCCCTGTCTGGATCGGATAAACGACCCTGAAGCTGTATCCTAACCTTTTTGCCAGACGCTCCATCCTTTTTTGCTTTTCTTCCCTGCCCGCCGCATAATAAATAAGTGTTTCCATCTCTTCCCCTATTCTCTTATGCTGCTTAGCGGATCCGCTCAGGGAAACCGATCTTTTTCTGAACCTTGCGCAGCGTCTTATTCGCGTAATACTCCGCCTTCTCCGCATTGTTCTTGATCACGCTGTCGATATATGCCTTATCCTTGGACAGCTCTGCAACCCGCGCCTGCAGAGGGGCAAGCTCTGCCGCCACCGCTTCGCCGACCGCCATCTTAAAGTCGCCGTAGCCTCTGCCGTCGAACTCCCGTTCCACCTCTTCCGGCGTTTTCTTCGTGCACACGCCGTAAATGTCGATCAGGTTGCGGATGCCCGGCTGCTCCTCACGGTAGCGTACCTGCGCCTCGGAATCCGTCACCGCGCGCTTGAACTTGCGCAGGATCGTATCCTTATCGTCCATCAGATAAATGCTCGCGTTCGGGTTCTCGTCGGATTTGCTCATCTTCTTTGCCGGATCCTGCAGGCTCATGATCTTTGCACCCGCCTTGCCCATGTAAGGCTCCGGGATCGTAAATACGTCGCCGTAAATGGCGTTGAAGCGCTGCGCGATGTCCCTTGTGATCTCCAGATGCTGCAGCTGGTCCTTGCCTACCGGAACCACGTCCGCCTGATACAAAAGGATGTCCGCCGCCATCAGGACAGGATAGGTAAACAGCCCTGCGTTGATGTTGTCCGCATGCTTTGCCGCCTTATCCTTAAACTGCGTCATCCGGTTTAATTCGCCCATATAGGTAAAGCAGTTTAAAATCCATGCAAGCTCCGCATGCCCCGATACATGGGACTGATAGTAAATGCAGTTTTTCTCCGGATCAAGCCCCGCCGCAATGTATAAGGTCAGAAGCGCGCGCGCCCGTCTGCGCAGCTCTGCCGGATCCTGACGCACCGTGATCGAGTGCATGTCCACCACCGAGAAAAATGTCGTATATTCATCCGCCAGATTCACCCAGTTTTTCAGCGCCCCAAGATAGTTTCCAAGGGTCAGGTTTCCCGTCGCCTGCATTCCGCTGAAAAGAATTTTCTGATCGCCAATCATCTCTAAATACCTCCGCCTCTGTAATGGTCTTGATGTCCTTTCAGTTTAGCACCCGATGCACGGTTCGTCAACTGCCGCCAATAAATATCAGTTCAGCTACGCCGTCCGCCTCTGCCTTCTGCCGCGCGGTAGCCCGAAGAGGTGCTGCGGTATCTTCCTTCGCCGCTGCGCGCCTGTCTTCTGCCGCCGTTTTCGCTCTGGCGTCCTCTGCGGTGTCCGCCTTCTCCTGCGTATTCCCTTCTTCCGCCTCTGTTCTGGGCTCCCATGCCTCTTTCGCCGTAAGCCCTTCTGCCGTTATAGCCGCCGCCAAAGCCATTGCGTCTGTTTCCTGCAAAGCGTCCCTCTGCATTCCGGCGCACAGCGGGCTCTTCTGCAATATCTCCCGGCTCTTCCCCGATCTGCTGGTATAAAAATGCCGCCGCCAGCTCCAAAGCTGAAATACCGCTTTCTTTTTCAAACCGCTCCACCGCGCGGTAGCAGTCCGCGGTATTGACCTCTTCCATTACCTGACGAAGCTTTTCCAGCGCCTTTTCTTCCTTATGGCGATATACATCCTGACCGGAGGGAAGCTTTTTTTCCTCCAGCTTTGTCTTGCAGGTGCGTTCGATCTCGCGGATGCGGAAGGATTCCCTGCGCGCCGCCAGCGTAAAGGACATGCCCTCCTTGCCCGCGCGCCCGGTCCTTCCGATCCGGTGCACATAATATTCGATGTCCTGCGGCACATCGTAGTTGATGACGCTGTCCACATCGTTTACGTCGATCCCTCTCGCCGCAACGTCCGTCGCGATGAGCATCTGCAGATTGCCGCTGCGGAAACGCTTCATCACGGTATCCCGCTGCGCCTGGCTCATATCGCCGTGCAGCCCCTCCGCCGAAATGCCGCGGTTTTTCAGGTTTTCTGCCAGCTCGTCCACCATGCTCTTCGTATTGCAGAAGATCAGTCCTCTTTTTAAATCATAATACTCGATCAGGCGCGCCGCAGCCGCCTCTTTATCGTCTCTGTGGATATAGTAAAGGTACTGCGCGATGCGGTCCACGGTCAGCTCTTTTTTTACCATTTTTACCATTACCGCATCCTTCTGGAACTGATCGGTGATCCGAAGGATCGGCTCGGGCATCGTCGCAGAAAACAGCGCCGTCTGGTGCTCTCCGGGGATCTCCTTTAAAATCGTCTCCATGTCCTCGCGAAAGCCCATATTCAGCATCTCGTCCGCCTCATCCAGCACGACCATTTTCAGATCGTCCAGCCGGATCGTATGGCGGCGCATATGGTCCATCACACGTCCCGGCGTCCCGACGATGATCTGCACGCCGCCCTTTAACGCCTTGATCTGCCTGCCGATGTCCTGACCGCCGTAAACCGGAAGCACCCGGATATTGTGCATATATTTTGCGAACTGGCGAAGCTGCTGCGCCGCCTGCATCGCAAGCTCCCTCGTCGGGCACAGGATCATGCCCTGCAGCCCCCTGTCCTCTTCATCTATTTTCTGCAGCATCGGAATGCCGAACGCAGCCGTCTTTCCGGTTCCCGTCTGCGCCTGTCCGATCACGTCCCTTCCTTCCAGAAAAACAGGGATCGCCTTCTCCTGGATCGGCGTCATATGGACAAAGCCCATTTCCTCCACCGCGCGCAGGATACGCCCGTCGATGCCTGATTCATCATACCTTACTAATAATTCTCCCATGTAATCTCCTATTCTTTGCCTCATCATTCAAAACTCTTCTGACTATACCCGTTATGCACCGAATTGTCAATCGGAAACTTTCCTTAATTATATGAAAAAAGACGCCCCGCCGGTCAAAACCATAAGATCATGCCTTGACCGGGCAGAGCGTCCTTTTTCAATTTGCCGTTTCTTTATTCCCTGCAGGCGCATTTTTCCGGATATACCGGATAACGCCCCGGCATATTCATCTCGGGAACATTGTCCATGCACGGATGCTCCTGCATCCCGCTGTCGTAGCGTTTCTCCCTGCCGGGCATCATGCAGCTGCACCGGTCTGCCTCCTGCCGTTTTTCCCGGCAGTCACATTCTTCCTTCTGCCGGGGCATCATACAGCCCTCCGGGGCGTGACGCCTCTCCCGCCTTTCCATGCAGCCGCCGGTTCGCGGCATGATACAGCTGTTTTGATTCGTGCAGCAGCCTCTTCCGCCATGCCCGCAGCAGCATACGAGCAGCAGCAAATACCACAGATTCATAAGCTTCTCCCGTTTCTGATAGAATATACGGTATCTTATGCACCCTTTCCCTGCTTCGTGCCTGCTTTCCTGCGTCCTTTTTTCAAAACCACGCTGCGCACATAGGCAAAGGTCTTTTCTTCGCCCTCCTCTGCCAGCATCGTCAAAAGCTTTTCCAGCTGCGCCTTCGTCTTTGGATGGAGCATCGGCGGCTCCTTCGCGCTTTTATAATAGTCCAGCGGATCTTGGTCCGTATACGCGCTGCCCCGGTACGTCTTGGAGGCGGCGATCCTGTCCATGAGCATCTCCACCACATATTTGCGGGGCATCGCCACCGGAGCCATCCCGCCCTTTATCCCCCGCGTGCTGTAATCGATCCAGTATTCGTAATGATGCCTGTTGCGTCCCTTGTGATGCAGCCATGCGGAAGAATAACCGATGTCGTCCCGCTCCGCATTGTTGGGGCTCTGGTTGCCCTGATAGTATTTTGCCCCGACCTTAAATTCCGTCCAGGAATATTTGGACAGATCATGGCAGATCCCCTGCCGGTACAAACCGACCGCAAAGCAGCCCTTCATCACAAGATATTTATGGTAAGTAATCGTTTTAAAATGCTGTAGCGCCTTCAATTTTCTTTCCTTTCCCGTCCGGTTTCCCAAAGCTTTGCAAAATCTGGACCGACCTGCCCGGCAGGGTCACATACCGTTCCCTTATTTTCCCGTCGGGTACAGCCGTCCCGTCCTGCGTATCCATTACCTTTTCCCAGTGCATCCCGGCAGGCAGATCCGGCAGCGCCAGCGTCTGCTCCTCCCAGTGCATATTGTAAGCGATATAAAAATAGCTGTCGTCCTCATCCCGCTTTTTCTTCGCGTAATGCCCGCAGTAAAGCACGCCCGCCTCCCGGCTTAAACGGTCCGTCAAAAGCCGCCATGCCTCTTTCCCATGATACGAAAGATCCGGACAGCCGCACGCCGCATAATCCAGCATCGTCAGCTCCTGCGCCTGATGCAGCACCGGATGGGCGCTGCGCAGCCTTAACGCAGCGCGCACAAAATCCAGAAAGTCCCTGTTCTTCTCTGCAAGCCGCCAGTCCAGCCAGCTAATTGCATTGTCCTGACAGTAGGCATTGTTGTTTCCCATCCGGCTCTGCCCGAATTCGTCCCCCGCCGTCAGCATAGGCGTCCCCTGCGCCGTCAGCAAAAGGAGCATGGCGTTGCGCATCTGCTTTCTGCGCAGCAAAAGGACGCTGCGTTTGCGGGTAGGTCCCTCAATGCCGCAGTTCCAGCTTGCGTTATACGGATTGCCGTCCTGATTGCCCTCCCCGTTTTCCTCGTTGTGCTTGCGGTCATAGGAAACCAGGTCCGCCAGCGAAAAGCCCTCGTAGCTTGTCATATAATTAACCGTCCCCGCCTGCGCCGGATTGTTGCGAAGCTGAAAGAGCGCCTTTTTTAACGCGTCCTCATCCCCTTTTAAAAACCGTCTCATATCATATTGGAATTCATCCCGGCAGCACGCCAGATTTTTATAATCCGGCGCTTCCTTGGACTCATAAATTTCCCCGCACGGAAAATCATAATAAAACAGCTTCGTATTCGCAAGCAGCGGATCTGTGGCAAGAAGCTGCGTCGGCATCTGCTCCCCCATCAGGTGAATCCCGTCCACATGATATTCGTAAACCCAATACTTGAGCACTTCCAGAATAAAGCCCCTTTTGACCTCCTTCGGAAAATAAAACTGCATGATCAGCTCTATCCCGTTCTCATGGAGGCTTTTTACCATCGTCTTAAATTCCCGCTGGGGATCTCCGCTGCTGTAGGACGCCTTGGGCGCAAAATAATATCCCTTTTTAAAGCCCCAGTAATTGAGCCTCGTCCGGTTCTGCTCCGGATCCTCCGTGCATCTTAGCACCGCTTCCGCCATCGTCCCTTTTCCCGTCAAAAGCTGCTCCAGCTCCAGAAATTCATACGCGGGCAAAATCTCTACCGCCGTAATGCCCAGCGATTTCAGATATGGGATCTTCTCTGTCAGCCCTGCAAACGTCCCCCGATGCGCCACGCCGGAAGAGGCATGCTTTGTAAAACCTCTCACATGAAGCTGATACACAACACTCTCCTGCAGCGGCGTCATCGGATGCGCGTCGCCGCCCCAGTCAAAGGCTTCCGTGCTGTACGAGCTGCGAAGCGCCGGGGATACTTTTTTGCCCCAGTGCTCGTTTCCGCGGATCCGGTGCGCATACGGATCCGCTGCGACCTCGTCCCCCATGTAAAAATTGTAATCATAATCCTCCGGGCTGATCCCCGACAGCCTCATGCAGCAGATATTTCCGACCCGGTTTTCCTTTCTGAATGGAAAATGCCTCTGGCTTCCGCCCTTTTTGGGATACAGGATCACGCCGCATTCTTCCTTTGCGTGAAGAACCGCCGCCAGATTGATTTCCCTTTCCCCTGTTACCGAAAGCCCCATCGGATAGGGCTTCCCGGTCAAAACCTTAATCTCGTCTCTCATACTCTCCATCCTTACCCCGAACCGGTATCCTTCTTCCGTAACGAAACCGTTACTTTTTTCCAGTATACCACAAATAAGTATTGCATGCCACCGCAACTTACTGTATGATATGCATGAACACAATGCCTTGCCGGTTGCGCACGGCGACAGTTTACATCAGCGCGCGCTTTTTGCGGCGTATCAGAGAAAGGATGTTTTTCCATGGGTAAAAATCAGTTTGAAGAAATGGACGAGGAAATGACCGTAGAGCTGGAGCTGGATGACGGTACCAACGTTACCTGCGCCATCATTACCATTCTTGAGGTGGAAGGAAACGACTATATCGTTCTCATGCCGTTAGACGAGCAGGGTCAGAACGATGACGGGGAAGTATGGTTCTACCACTACTCCGAGAACCCCAACGACCCCAACGAGGAGCCTCAGCTCGACTACATTGAGGACGATGCAGAGTACGAGAAGGTTGCGGAGGCTTTCGACGAGTATCTGGACAGCTGTGAATTCGACGAGCTCGTTGAGCTGGACGGGGAAGAGGAGTAAGTTTTCCAATCATAAAAAATGCGCGCCGCACTGTTTTTTCAAAAACAGCGCGGCGTTTTTTCTGTAATTTTTATTTTCTCGCCTCCGGCAGCCGCGTCCTGAAAATCTGATGCAAAAGCTGCTTTCCGTTAAACGGGATCAGCGGATACAGATAGCTCTGGTTGCTTACCGTCCGGTTTGTTGCAATGGAAACAAGCAAAACCGCAATGCCCGCAATATACCCCCACACGCCGAATAATGCCGTCAGGATCAGGTTGATGATCCGCATAAATTTCAGCGCATACCCCAACTCGTAGCTGTTCTGGGTATAATTTGCCACCGCCACAAACGCCATATACAGCATTACCTCCGAATTAAACCACCCGCTCTTTACGCTGAACTCCCCCAGCACCAGCGCCGCCATGACAGACAGCGGCGTGCTCAGCATATTCGGCGTATTGACCGCCGCAAGCTTTAACCCGTCGATCGCCAGCTCCAGGATCAAAAGCTGCCAGATGATCGGGATGTGAATCGTATCCCGCACCGAAATAAATTCAAATCCCTTCGGGATCCATTCCGGATATTCCATCAGCAACAAAAAGGTCGGCGTCAGAAAATATGTCACGATCGCAATCAGCATTCTGGACAGTCTCAGGTATGTCCCCGTCACCGGCGGGAAATAGTAATCGTCCGCCTCCTCGATCACGTCAAAAAACGTAGTCGGCGTGATCATGACCGACGGCGAATTGTCCACCAGAATGATGATATTTCCTTCCAGCACCTGCGCCGCAGCCGTATCCGGGCGCTCCGAATACTTGAATTTCGGAAACGGATTGTACCAGCGCCGTTTATACAGGCATTCCGCAAGGCTCTCCTGATTGAGCGTCAGCGCGTCCACCTGCAGGCTGTTGATCCGGCTTCTTATTTTTTCCAGAAAATCCCGATCCACCCGGTCGTCCATATAACAGAGCACAATGTCCGTCTGGGAATTTGTCCCGGCTTTCAGCATTTCCATCCGAAGCTGCGGGCTTCTGATCCTCCTGCGGATCAGCGCCGTGTTAAACACAATCGTTTCCACAAAGCCGTCCTTCGAGCCGCGCAGAACTTTATCCTTTTCCGGCTCCGCAACGCCCCGCGCCGGATAAGTGCGCGCATCGATCAGAATACACCTGTCATATCCGTCAATAAACATCGCCACCACGCCGGACATGACCGAATATTCGATTTTTTCCCATTCATCCTCCAGATCCACTTCCCCATACGGCACAAGCTGCTTGCTCATTTCATGCGCATCCGACGGCATTTTGTCCTCCGTGATCCCGATAAAATGCTGCAAAAGCTTCTGCATGACCTCGTCCTTACAAAATCCGTCGATCATGTAAACACAGGCGTTTCTTCCACCGATCGTAACGACCCGGTACAGCACGTCAAAGTTTGTCCCCACACCCAGCTGCCCGTTTAAATAATCCATATCGTCAGCCAGACTGCCGCTCATTTTTCCCATAAAAAAACTCCCTTCCCGCCATTTTGATCCCTGACGGCAAAAACACATTCTGCGCGCCTTTTTCTGTCATTATGTCCGAAAAGGGAATTTTTATACTATTTTATTTCCGGCGGCTCCACGTCGGATTCCAGCGCTTCCAGCATCCTTGCGATCCGTTTCTGCGCGTCCGCGATCGTTTTGTTTACCTCGCTCACATGCTCCCGGTAATGCTGCGGCGTGCCGTCCTTTTGCGCAGTGCTGTCTTTTGATGCAGTATCCGCCTGCACAATACCGTCCTTTTGCACAGAGCCGCCTTTTTGCATCATCCTGTCTTTTTCTGTAAGCCCGCTTTTTCCGGAAACCATCCTGCTTTTTCCGGCGCTGCCATCCGGATCCCCCGTGCCGCGCCGCGCCGTATCCTTTCCGGGCGTCACATACCGCATCACATTTTCCAGCCCGTTCCGCAGCGCCGACGCTACCTCGCTGCCCGGCGCTGCGGCTGCCTTTGCCCTCAGCTGCGCATTTTCCCGTTTTAAAACGATCATCTGCTGCCGAAGAAGCTTCAGCTGCCTCTGATACTGCCGCAGGATCGACCGCTGCTGCTCATTGCCGCGCTCTGCTTCCTCTCTTTTGCGGATCTCGGCTTCCAGCCGTTCCTCCGTTTCAGCCAGCGCCTGCCTTGTTTCCGTCAAAGCCTGATCCCGCTCCGACTGCTCATCTTCTTCCGTTTCTTCCCGCTGTTTCAGCAATCCTGACAGCGTTTCGGCTTCCTCTTTTTGCTGTGCCAGCTCTGTCAGCGCAGCTTCCAGCTGCTGCCGCAGTGCTTCTGCTTCCTGCCTGTCCGCTTCCGCTTCCGCGCGCAGCTCTTCTGTTTCCTGCCTATGCGCTTCCGATTCTGCACGCAGCGCTTCTGCCTCCTGTCTGCATCCTTTCACTTCCGCGCGCAGCTGCTCTGCTTCCTGCCTATGCGCCTCCGATTCCGCGCGCAGATGCTCTGTCTCCTGCCTGTGCGCTTCCGATTCTGCACGCACCTCTTCCGTCTCCTGCCTGTGCGCTTCCGCTTCTGCGCGCAGCTGCTCTGCTTCCTGCCTGCACGCTTCCGACTCTGCGCGCAGCTCTTCTGCTTCCTGCCTGCATCCTTCCGACTCCGCCTTTGCCTTCGTCAGCTCCTCATGGGACTGCAGAAGCTCCACCTCGCTGCGCTCTGCCTCCTGCCGCTTTGCCGCCAGCTCCTCGCCGAGCTGCAAAATCTCTGCCTTTGCAGCCGCAGCCTTCTCCTGCTCCTCTTCCAGCTGCTGGCTCAGCTTCTGGCGCATCAGATTTTCCTCCTCCGCCTGCGCCTTCGCCTCTCCGACCAGCCTTTTTGCCAGCTGCTGCTCCGCTTCATACTCCGCCTTTATTTCCTCGAGATAATCCAGCACGTCCCGCTTGTCAAACCCGCCAAACAAACCGGTTTTAAACTCCGTTTTCCATTCCATCCTTCTTCCGCCTCCAACTCATTTCCAAGCCTGCCGCTTTCATTACTACCAGTATACCTTCCCTACCCCATACCGTAAAGCGGAAAAATGCGATCTTTTTGACTCTTCCCGCAAAATTATGATAGAATAGGCAGTATCATAAAATTACCCAAAGGAGAAACTGACATTATGAACCTTTCCTGTGAAACACAATATAACCAAAAAGCCATGACCGCCATGTCAAAGGCACTGCGCAAAACAGTCCGCAAAAAAAACAGCCTCTGCACCCATATCCTCGGCTGGACCGTCGTGGTCTTTTCCCTGTTCCTGTCCTGCTGGACGCCCGAAACGGGATTTTTCTTTCTTTTAACCAAACGCTCCCTCATTACGCTCACGATTGCCGCCGTGCTCCTCGTATTTTTAATCTGGGAAGATTCGATCAACGGCTATTTTGCCCGCAAAAAGCTGGCTCCCGGCACAGAAACGGTCAAAACGGTCTTTAAAAACAGTGAATTTATTTCCAGCACCAAAGCAAACACAAATACCTTTACCTACAGCAGGATCAACACGATTGCGGAAACCGAGGATTATTTTGTGTTCATTTACAATGTCAGCCACGCGCAGGTCTATGACAAAAAGCATTTTTCCGGAAAGCCCTTAAACGAATTCCGCACCTTCATCGAGCAGGCGACCGGAAAGCAGATCGTAAGCGTATAACCGAAGCTGTCCGCACAGCATACCACCATTTTTACACAGGAGCAGCCCATATGAAAACCGCAGGAATCATCGTCGAATACAATCCGCTTCACAAAGGCCATGCCTACCATATCGAACAGACGCGCAGGGTGACCGGCGCAGATTATGTGATCGCCGTCATGAGCGGAAGCTTCGTGCAGCGAGGCGCGCCTGCCCTTCTGGACAAATATACCCGCACCCGCATGGCGCTTTTGTGCGGCGCCGATCTGGTTCTGGAGCTTCCCGTTTTGTATTCTGCCGGAAGCGCCGGGGATTTTGCCGCAGGAAGCGTCTCCCTGCTGAATCATCTGGGCGTTGCGGACAGCCTTTGCTTTGGCAGCGAAGCCGGTGCAATCGAGCCGTTTTTGAAAGCCGCCGCCCTCTTAACCAACGAACTGGAGCCGTTTTCTGCCTGCCTGCAAGAAGGGCTGAGGCAGGGGCTTTCCTTCCCCGCCGCCCGCCAGAAAGCGCTGGACACGTTTCTGCCCGAATTTTGCGGCAGCTTTTTTTCCAGCCCCAACAACCTGCTCGGACTGGAATATACTGCCGCCCTGCTTCGCACAAAAAGCGCCGTCCAGCCTTTTACCATTGCCCGGAAGGGTGCCGGCTACCATGATGCCGCCCCCCTTTCCCATGACCTGTTTCAGGAAAAGGGCATACCTTCCTTTTCTGCCTCCGGTATCCGCACAGCTCTGAATACACAGGATGCAGATTCCTTTTCGGAAATTCTGCGCAGTGCGGTTCCCCCACAGACGCTTCCTCTGTGGAACGATATTTTATTGACAAACAGCTGTCTGTTTCCCGACGACCTTTCCGCCGAGCTTAAATACCGGCTTCTGACCGCCGCCCCCGGGGAATTTGCCCGCTGCGCGGACGTCACGCGGGAGCTTTCTGACAAGCTGGAAAAAAGCCGCCTCTTTTCCGGCGGCTGGGAGGAGCTGTGCGCCTCCTTAAAAACCCGGGAGATTACCTACAGCCGCATCAGCCGCGCGCTCTGCCGCATTCTGCTCTCCATTTCCGCAGAACAGCTGGAAGATGCACGGCAGAATCAGTATGCTTGCTACGCGCGCATTTTAGGCTTCCAAAAATCCGCAGCTCCCCTGCTTTCTTCCATCAAAAAAAACAGCGGGATCCCCCTGATCTCCAAGCCGGCAGACGCAGCCAAACGCCTTTCTCCCGACGCGATGCGGATGTTTGAAAAGGACGTTCTGGCTTCCCACATGTGGGAAAATGCCGTTTACCGAAAAAGAACAGCGGCAATGCGCTCATCAGAGTGCACCGCCGCCATTCCAAAGCCGGTTCACGAATATACCCGGCAGATTATTATTGTATGAAGGTGTGCGCAAGTGCGCACCCTTTTTAGTTCTTAAAGCTGTGGATCGGCGCCGGGATCCTGCCGCCCCTGTTTACAAACGCGTCGCAGCCAAAGGGATTTACCGGCATGATCGGCGCATAGCCCAACAGGCCGCCGAATTCCACCGTCTCTCCCACGCCCTTTCCGATCACGGGGATCAGGCGCACCGCAGTCGTCTTTGCATTGATCATGCCGATCGCCATCTCATCCGCGATAATGCCGGAAATCGTCGTCGCCTTCGTATCGCCCGGAATCGCGATCATATCAAGCCCGACGGAGCACACGCAGGTCATCGCTTCCAGCTTTTCCAGTGTCAGCGCGCCCGCCGTTACCGCGTCGATCATGCCCTGATCCTCGCTGACCGGAATAAACGCGCCGCTTAAGCCGCCCACATAGGAGGACGCCATAACGCCGCCTTTTTTTACCTGATCGTTCAAAAGAGCCAGCGCCGCCGTCGTTCCCGGCGCTCCCGCATATTCCAGACCGATCTCGCACAGGATGTCCGCAACGGAATCCCCGATCGCGGGCGTCGGTGCAAGGGACAGATCCACGATACCGAACGGAACGCCCAGTCTGCGGGAAGCCTCCTTTGCCACGAGCTGACCGACGCGCGTTACCTTAAACGCCGTCTTTTTGATCGTCTCGCACAGCACCTCAAAGCTCTCGCCGCGCACCTTTTCCAGCGCGGTCTTTACAACGCCGGGACCGCTGACGCCCACGTTGATGATGCGGTCCGCCTCCGTCACGCCGTGGAACGCGCCCGCCATAAACGGATTATCGTCCGGCGCATTGCAGAATACCACAAGCTTTGCGCAGCCCAAAGAATCGTCCTCTTTCGTATATTCCGCCGTCTCCTTGATGATCTCGCCCATCAGGCGCACCGCATCCATGTTGATGCCGCAGCGGGTGGAGCCTACGTTGACGGAGCTGCACACATTCTGGGTTCTGGAAAGCGCCAGCGGGATGGAGCGGATCAAAAGCTCGTCCGCCGCCGTCATTCCCTTGCTTACCATCGCGGAATAGCCGCCGATAAAGTTTACGCCGACCTCATGCGCCGCCTTGTCCAGCACCTCTGCGATCCGCGCAAAATCCTCCGGCGTTTTGCACGCCGCGCCGCCTACCAGCGCGATCGGCGTCACGGAAATACGCTTGTTCACGATCGGAACGCCAAATTCCTGCGCGATCTCGTCGCCGGTCTTTACAAGATCCTTCGCGGATTCCGTGATCTTTTTATAAATTTTTTCCAGACAGGCGTCCAGATCGGCGTCGATGCAGTCCAGCAGGCTGATGCCCATCGTGATCGTGCGCACGTCCAGATTTTCTTTTTCCACCATGTCATTGGTTTCTGTCACTTCGTAAATGTTGATCATATGCCCTCCTCAGATTCTGTGCATCTGCGCAAAAATATCCTCGCGCTGACATTTGATGACCACGCCGATGCTTTCGCCCAGCTCTGCAAGCTCTGTGGAGATTGCGCCGGACTCCTTGCCGCAGGCGTTCATGTCCACGATCATCATCATGTTGAAATATCCCTGCACGATCGTCTGGGAAATATCTAAAATATTGATGTCATTTTCTGCAAGATAGGTGCATACCTTTGCGATGATCCCCACCGTATCCTGTCCTACTACCGTAATAATGCTTCTTTTTTTCATGCTCTCTTCCTCCCTGCTTTTGTTCAAAAATAGCGCTCCTGCCGCGTCTGTCAGAATGCGATTACCTCCGAAACCTCGCTTCTTTTGGCGACCTGAATCGGGAAATCCCCTGCGCGGTACGGGTTGTCCGCCAGATCGATCTCCATCCGCACCGTCTCGTATGCAAGCTCCGGCAGATTGTTTTCATGGCTCAGATGCCCCAGCACGACCTTTTTTAAATTGTCGTGGAGCACGCGGCTTAAAAGCCTCCCGGAATTTTCATTGGACAGATGCCCTCTGTTTCCCAGGATCCGCTGCTTTAAATGATACGGATAGCTGCCCACCTGCAGCATGTTGACGTCATGGTTTGCCTCCAGCAAAAGCACATCCATGCCCTTTAGGCATTCCACCGTATAATCGTTATAGGTTCCCAGATCCGTGCAGACCGCCGCCCTCTTATTTCCGTAAAAAAAGCGGTAGCCGACCGGATCCGCCGCATCGTGCGAAATCCGCATCGGGTTTACCGTCAGATCCTTGATCCGAAACGGTTCGTCTGCCCTCACTTCATAAAAAAGCCCGTCCGGGATCGCCCCAAGGCTTTTGCAGCCCCGGATCGCGTCTGCGGTCTTTGCCGTCGCATAGATCGGGATTCCGTAGCGCCGGCTCAAAACGCCCAGCCCGCTCACATGGTCGTTATGCTCATGGGTCACCAAAATCCCGTCCAGATCCCGGGCGCACAGCCCGAGCTCCTTTAAGCCGTTTTCCACCCGCTTCCCGCTGATCCCTGCGTCCACAAGGACATGGGTCGCCTCTGTTCCCGCATAAATGCAGTTTCCGCTGCTGCCGCTGGCAATGCTGCATAGTCTCATCTTTTCAGTCCCGCTTCCTTTAATCTCTCGTCTATCTGCCTGTAAGTATCCCCTAAGTCACGGCTGTTGTCAATGATAACTTTGCAGTGCGCCCGAAACGCCTCCTCCGGAAGCTGGCTTTTGAAAATATGGTCGATCTTCTCCTGCGAATAGCCCCGATCTTCCGAAAGCCGCCTGCGCCGCGTCTCTTCGTCCGCATAAATGTACCAGAGCTCGTCCAGAAGCTTATCATAGCCTTCCTCGATCAAAAGCGCCGCTTCCAGAAAAAAGACGTCCCTTTCTCCCGCCTGCCGCTCCCTTTCGATTTCTTCCAGAATATGCTCCTTTACCGCCGGATGGATGATCCCGTTTACTTTTTTCAGCAGCCCGCCGTCTGAAAAGATCGCCGCCGCCATTTTTTTGCGGTCGATCCTGCCGTCCTCCTTCAGCACGTCCTTTCCCAGAAGCGCCACAAGCCTGTCATAGCAGACTGCGCCCGGCTCCTGGATCTCATGCGCAGCCTCGTCCGACAAAAGGATGCGGCAGTTGCAGTTTTGTTGTATGTAAGACAGGATACAGGATTTGCCTGCCCCGATCCCGCCCGTAATCCCTATGGTTTTCACGTCAGTCCCCGTTTTGTATCTTATTTCTAATATCTTATTTCTAATATCTTATTTCTGCTTTTTCTTTCTGCGTTTTTTTACTTTGCGTCGTACCAGTTTTTCCCGGTATGAAGATCCACTTCCAGAGAAACCGCCAGATTGGCGGCACGCTTCATCTGATCTGCCAGAAGCTGCGCCACCTCTTCTGCCTCTTCCTGCTTTGTTTCAATGAGAAGCTCGTCGTGGATCTGTAAGATCAGGCGGGACGAAAGCTTTCTTTCACGCAGCTCTTCCCACACATGGATCATCGCGATCTTCATGATGTCCGCCGCCGTTCCCTGAATGGGCGAGTTCATCGCCACCCGCTCGCCAAAGGAGCGCTGCATGAAGTTGCTGGAGGCAAGCTCCGGGATCGGGCGCTTTCTGCCGTACAGCGTCGTCACATAGCCCTTTTCCTTCGCCTGCTCCACCTGTGCGTCCAGAAATTCCTTTACCTTCGGATAGGTTGCAAAATACTGCTCGATATACTCCGCCGCCTCCTTCCGGGTAATGCTCAGATCCTGACTCAGTCCAAAGGAGCTGATCCCGTATACGATGCCGAAATTTACCGCCTTCGCGTTTCTTCTCTGCAGATCGGTTACCTCTTCAAAGGGCGTGTGGAATACCTTGGACGCGGTGATCCGGTGGATGTCCGCGTCGCTCTGATACGCCTCGATCAGCTGTTCGTCCCCGGAAATGTGCGCCAGCACGCGCAGCTCGATCTGGGAATAATCCGCGTCCGTAAACACATAGCCGTCCTTTGGTACAAACACCTTCCGAATCAGCCGCCCCAGCTCCGTGCGCATCGGGATATTCTGGAGGTTTGGCTCCGTCGAGGAGATCCGCCCCGTCGCCGTGATCGTCTGGTTAAAGGACGTATGGATTCTGCCGTCTGCCCCGATATAATCTGCAAGTCCGTCCGCATAGGTCGATTTCAGCTTCGTAAGCCCCCGGTATTCCAGAATCTCTTTCACAATCGGGTTGTCCGGCGCAAGCTTTTCCAGAATGTCCGCCGCCGTCGAATAGCCGGTCTTTGTCTTTTTGCCGCCCTTTAAGCCCATTTTTTCAAAAAGCACTTCGCCCAGCTGCTTCGGGGAATTGATGTTAAATTCACAGCCCGCCTTTTCATGGATCGATTGTTCCAGCTCCCCGATCCTTCCGGTCAATGCGTCGCCGTAGCTTTGCAGCTCCTCCCGGCGCACCGCGATCCCTTCCGTTTCCATCTCGTAAAGGACACGGGAAAGGGGCATCTCGATCTCTTCAAAAAGAGACTGCATCCCTTCCTCTGCAAGCCTTGCCGCAAGCTTCTCCTGCGCCGCAAAGCAGACGTAGGCGATCCCACCCGCATACGCCGCAAAAGCGTCCGGCTTCTCCGCGACCGCTTTGGTCAATGGCATTTTATCGAACAGCTGCTTCCGGCTCTGTAAGGAAATGCCCAGATATTCGTTCGCCACATCCTCCGGCTCGTAGTCGTTTTTCAACGGGTTTAAAAGATACGCCGCGATCAGCACATCAAAAAGCGTCTTTGTCCTACAGCGGATGCTGTCCGGCGTTTCCGCTGCCTTGGTGCATTCCTCTTTGCCTCCGCCGTTTTCTTCTTTGCCTCCGGCGTATTCCGCTTTTCCTCCGGTCCCGGAAAGAAGCGCGCCGTATGCCTTCTTCATATGGAAGGCCGACAGCCTTACCCCCTTTTCATATAACGCGGAAAGCTGGCTGCACAGCCACTGCGGCGTCACAAACCCTTCCGCGCAAAGCACATGGATTTCTTCCTCCCCAAAGCAAAGCGCCAGCGCGCACATCTCCCTTTCATCCGTATCCGTCGCGATATAAAAGCCGCACAGGCTGCTTTGACCCGCACGGTCAAACACGTTCTGCGCCTCTCCAAAATCCGACGTCATCTGGATCTTATCGGTCAGGCTGCTTACTGCCGCCGTCGTCCCAAACCGTCCCAGCATATTTTTAAATTCCAGCCGGGTAAACAGCTCATATGCCTCCGGCGTAAAAAGCTCCTTTAAACGTGCCTCTTCCCATGCAAGCTCCACCGGGCTGTCTACGTTGATCGTCGCCAGCGTCAGGCTTAAATAGGCAAGATCCCTGTTGGCGATCAGCGACTCCCGCACCGCCTTTTTGGTTACCTCCTCCACATGGGCATACAAATTGTCCAACGTGGAAAACTGCTTTAAAAGCTCTGCCGCCGTCTTTTCCCCGACCTTCGGCACACCCGGGATATTGTCCGCCGTATCGCCCATCAGCGCCTTGAGCTCAATGAAGCCTGCCGGGGTCACGCCGTATTTTTCCTCTACGTCGGCGGCATAATAATCCTCCACCTCCGTGCGCGCGCCCTTCGTCTTTGGAATGCGGATCTTGATCTTATCCGTGGCAATCTGCAAAAGATCCCGGTCGCCGGAAACGAGAGATACATCCATTCCTTCCTTTTCCGCCCGCTTCGCAAGCGTACCAAGTATGTCGTCCGCCTCCAGTCCCGCCTGCTCCATCGTCTTGATTCCCATAGCGTGAAGTACGTCCTTTAAAACCGGAACCTGCTCGTGCAGCTCCTTTGGCATCGGCTTTCTCGTCCCTTTGTATTCCTTAAAAATTTCATGCCGGAAAGTCGGCGCCTTTACGTCAAACGCCACCGTCAGATAATCCGGCTTCTCCTCGTCCAGCAGCTTGAACAGGATATTTAAAAAGCCGTATACCGCATTGGTATGCAGCCCCTGTGCATTGGTAAGATCCGGAACCCCGTAAAAAGCACGGTTCAATATGCTGTGTCCGTCGATCAAAACCAGTTTTTCGCTCATTCAAATCTCCATTCCATCAAAAATATGCTACAGCACAAAGATCATCAGGATCATCACCGTCGCAAGGATCGCCAGCGCCTCCGTCGCATACAGCCCGTGCTGCATGGAATCCAGCACATGAAGATGGCGTTTTTCTGTGTCGATCTTCATGCGCAGCTCCCTGTTTAAATCAAAAGTATCTCCGTTTTCCAGCCTCTGCATCCCTGTCGTCACAAGAAACTGGATGCTCAACTCCTCCAGACAGGACGGACAGGATTCCACATGCTCCAGAAACTGTTTTTTTGTGCGCTCATCCATCTCATCTTTGATAAACTGCAGGATCAGCTTTTCCGTCTGCTTACAGCTAAGCTTCACCATGGGAATCCTCCTTCCTTCTTCGGTGTCTCCTTATAACATCGCAGTCCCTCTGCAGTAGGTCTGCGCCACGCTGTAATCGTCCTCTAAAACGACCAGATCGGCGTCATAGCCCGCCGCCAGCCTGCCCTTGCGGTCGTCCACCCGAAGCGCCCGCGCCGGGTTGATCGTGCAGGAATTTAACGCTGCGTCAAACGGGATCATCGCATCCTCCACGAGGATCTTTAAGCCCTTATTCATGTTCAGGGTGCTTCCTGCGATCGTATCCGTGCCCTTTAAGCGCGCCAGGCCGTCCTCCCCGATCTCGATCGGATGTCCGCCCAGCTCGTAGTTGCCGCCCGGAGGGCAATGCTTTGCGCGCAGGGAATCGCTGACCATAACGGAATAATCCCTGCCCTTTGCCGTAAAGTAATTATTCAGCGCCGCCAGATGGGAATGACAGCCGTCGCAGATGATCTCGCCGTAAATATCGCGCACGCGCATCGCCGTGCCTACCAGTCCCGGCTTTCTGTGATGGTAGGGCGTCATGCCGTTATAAACATGGGTCATGCTTGTCGCGCCGTTTGCAATGCCCATCAGCGCCTGCTCGTAGGTCGCGCTGGAATGTCCCATGCTCACTACCACGCCGGTCTGGCTGCAGTATTTTGTCAGCGCAAAATCCGGATCATGTTCCGGCGCCATCGTGATATATTTGATCATGCCGTGCGCCGCTTCCTGATACATTTTAAACTGCTCTACGGTCGGAACGGCGATCGCCTCCGGCGGCTGTGCCCCCTTGTATTCCATGTCCAGATAGGGGCCTTCAAAATGGATGCCGAGGATCTCCGCGCCTTCATAACCCTCTTCCACAACCTTTGCCACATTTGCAACTGCCTTTGTCAGGACGTCGGGCATCTGCGTTACGGTCGTAGGCAGGATCGAGGTCACGCCCTCCTCGGGGATCCGCTTCATCCAGTCTCTTAAGCCGTCCGCTTCTGCGTCGTTTGTGTCAAAGCCGTATGCGCCGTGGGTATGCACGTCAATAAAGCCGGGTACGATGCGCTTCTCCCCAAAATCCTCGTCAGCCGTCTTTGTCCCGTAAGGATAAATATTGCTGATCTTTCCTTCTTCGACCTCCAACTGTGCCGGGATAAACTGTCCGGCGATCCACACTCTTTTACTCTGAATAACCATGATAACCTCCTTTTCGCGTCATGTTTGACTTCGTAAAACGGACTTTCCCGCAAAATGGAAAATGCCGCGGCACGAACCGCACCGCAGCACTTCCCATTTTCTTCTGACTGCTCAGAAAATCCGATGAAAAAACATCCCTGAACTGCTGTCTCAGATCAAAGACAGGGCATCCTCGTCTGCGATCAGAACGAAATTCGGATGGAACTGTAAAATAGAAGCCGGAACCTGAGGTGTAACCGGTCCGAAGAACGCATCCTTTAAGATCTGGGCTTTATCCTTGCCGCTGACAACCATCAGCACGCATTTTGCACGCATGATCGTGCCAACGCCCATTGTATATGCCTGACGGGGAACCTCGTCGATGGAGTTAAAGAAACGCTTGTTGGCTTCGATCGTCATCTCTGTCAGATCTACGCAGTGCGTCTCCTTGTCGAACTCATCGTTAGGCTCGTTGAAGCCGATGTGTCCGTCGTGGCCAAGGCCTAACAGCTGCAGATCAACGCCGCCCATGGAAGCGATCACTTCGTTGTACTCTGCGCATGCCTTCTCGCTGTCGGACTCTGTGCCGTCCGGCAGATGGGTATTTGCAGGATCGATGTTTACATGGGAGAACAGATTGTCATGCATGAAATAGTAGTAGCTCTGCTCGTTCTCCTTCGGAAGCCCCTTGTACTCGTCTAAGTTTACGCTTCTTACTTTGGAGAAATCATAATCGCCGTTCTCATAGCCTGCAACCAGATTTTTGTATGTTCCGATCGGGGTGGAACCGGTCGCAAGACCAAGCACGCAGTCAGGCTTGTTGATGATCAGCGAGCCGATGTAATTCGCTGCTTTTCTGCTCATGTCATTATAGTCTTTTGTTCTGATAATTCTCATCTTGTCCTCTTTCCGCCGCATACGCGGCTGTTTAATAGCGGAAGCCCGCCAGTCCTGTCTTCTATTTTAGCTCATTCTGAAACTTTTCTCAATACCTTTTGCAAAAATCGGGAGCCTCCTTTTGGAAGGCTCCCGATGCGCTAGGGATCAGTGCCCTCTTCGAGCACGCACAATATTCAGTTTATCTTTTGAAAAACGCTTTACAGCATCTTCTTCATTTCGTCAGCAACGAACTGAACCTTGGTACCAACGATAACCTGTACCGCAGTCTTGTTGGGACGGATAACGCCCGCAACGCCGGCGGATTTGATCTTCTTCTCGTCAACTTTGGTATAGTCTTTGATCTCGAAACGAAGTCTTGTGATGCAGTTGTCAAGGCTTGCAACGTTTTCTTTGCCGCCGATACCTTCCAGAACGATCTTTGCAACTTCTGTAAAGTCGTTGTTGGAAAGCTTAACGCTCTTTTCAGCCTCTACATCGTCGTCCTCACGGCCGGGAGTCTTTAAGTCAAACTTCACGATCGCGAATCTGAATACCAGATAGAATACAACGAATGCAGCAAGGCCCAGAGGCAGGATCAGCCATGTCTTAGCAGCTGCAGGCAGAGATGCGGAGAACAGCAGGTCTGTTGCGCCGGCGGAGAAAGAGAAGCCCGCACGGAAGCCAAGCATAACGGTGATCACTGTGAAAATGCCGTACAGTGCAGCGTAGATTACGTACAGTGCAGGTGCAAGGAACATGAAAGAGAACTCGAAGGGCTCGGTAACGCCGCAGACAAACGCACAGATGGCTGCGGAGCCAACCAGACCGATCGCTACTTTTCTCTTGTTGCTCTTTGCTGTCTGGATCATCGCCAGAGCCGCACCGGGAACACCAAACATCATACAAGGGAAGAAACCGGACATATACATACCAAGGCTCCATTTTACATCTGCAGATGTCTCGCCTGCCCAGAAGTGGGACAGGTCGCCCAGACCGATGGTATCAAACCAGAATACGTTGTTCAGCGCATGATGCAGTCCAAACGGGATCAGCAGACGGTTCAGGAACGCATAGATACCTGCGCCAACTGCGCCCAGGCTTGCGATGCCTTCGCCCAGCGCTACCAAGCCACCGAAGATCAGAGGCCATGCAAACAGCAGGATTGCTGCAGCGATGATGGAAACAACGCCTGCGATGATCGTAACGCAGCGCTTGCCGGAGAAGAAGGACAGCCAGTCGGGCAGCTTTGTTCCCTTAAACTTGTTGTAGCATACAGAGCCGATCACACCTGCCAGAATACCGATGAAAGGGTTCTGGATCTTGCTGAACGCAAGGCTTGCCTTTGCATTTTCAGCGATAGAAGGCATCAGGGTTGTTACAACGCCTGTGGAAAGCAGGGATGTGATCATCAGCCAGGAAGCCAGAGCCGCAAGGCCGCCTGTACCGTCGTTGTTGTCCGCCATGCCGACGCCGACACCGATCGCGAACAGGATCGCGATGTTATCAATCAGAGCGCCGCCCGCTTTTACAAGGAAGAAACCAATCATCTGGACAATACCAGTAACTTCACCGCCCTGCATGGTAGAAGGACACATCAGATATCCGATGCCCATCAGAATACCGCAGATCGGCAGACATGCAACCGGAAGCATTAACGCTTTACCGAGTTTCTGCAACCATTTCATAAGGAGTACCCCCTTTTTTAATATGTAGTTCCGCCCTAGCTACGGAACCTGATTTTTATTTGGCTCGCCTCCCACATATGATGCGGGAGACGGTGCACACACATTTACGCAGTCCGCACACGCGGACAATCATCTGTCCAATTACAGATTTTCTTTCAGGAAAGCTTCCAGCGCTGCCGCTGCCGCTTCCTCATCCTCGCCTTCTACCGTAAATTCAACGGTATTGCCTTTCTTTGCGCCCAGCATCATCAGGGACATGATCTTTTTGGCGTCGCCCTTTTTGCCGTTGCATGCAACGGATGCCGTGCTCTTGAATTTGGAAGCCTCTTTTGTCAGAAGCCCTGCCGGTCTTGCGTGAATGCCCAGCTCATCCTGAATGGTGTAAGAAAACTGTTTCATTTTAAATCAGATCTCCTTTCTGAAAAATCACTTAAATTTCGCGGATTGCCTTGCGCAGCCCCAGTATATAGGTCGGGGATACGGAAAGCTCATCGATTCCCATATCGACGAACGTCTTTGTCAGCGTCGTATCGCTTCCAAGCTCGCCGCAGATGCCTACCCACGCGCCGCCTTTATGGCCGTTTTCTATCGTCATCTGGATCATCCGAAGCACTGCCGGATGGTGGGAATCATAAATATTGTCAAGGCTCTGGTTCTGCCTGTCGATCGCCAGCGTATACTGGGTCAGGTCGTTTGTGCCGATGCTGAAAAACTCGACCTCTTTTGCCAGCTCTTCGCTGATCATGACCGCCGCAGGCGTCTCTACCATAATCCCCAGCTCTACCTCGCCAAAGCTTACGCCTTCCGCTTTAAGCTCTGCCTTGACCTCTTCCACGATCTCTTTGATCCGTCTGATCTCGCTTACGGAAATGATCATCGGGAACATGATCGAAGCGGTCCCGAATGCAGATGCCCTGTAGATTGCGCGAAGCTGCGTCTTGAAAATCTCCACCCTGTCCAGACAGATACGGATCGCACGGTATCCCATCGCGGGATTCTCCTCCTTCGGGAGGTTGAAATAATCCACCTGCTTATCCGCGCCGATGTCCAGCGTCCGGATGATGACCTTCCTGCCGCCCATGCGGGACAGAACCTCTTTGTAAATCTCAAACTGCTCTTCCTCGGTCGGATAATCCTCCCTGCCAAGATACAGAAATTCGCTTCTGAAAAGCCCGATCCCGCCGCCGTCGTTTGCAAGGACCTTCTCCACATCCTCAACGCTGCCGATGTTGGCGTATACGTTGATCCGGCGTCCGTCGGTCGTCACATTGTCCTTCCCGATCAGGTCAAGCAGCTCGCCCTGCTCTTTTTCGTAGGCTTCTTTTTTGTGAGCCATCTTTTCAGACATCTCTGCGTCGGGATCGATAATAAACGTCCCGTCTATTCCGTCCACAACGGCGTCCATACCGTTGTATTTCTCCAAAAGCTCCACCTCTGTCTTTACCAGCGCCGGAATATTCATCGAACGCGCCAGGATCGCGGTGTGGGAATTGGCGGAACCGTTTTTGGTAACAAACGCCAGGATCTTGCTCTTATCCAGCTGCACCGTCTCGCTGGGGGACAGATCGTCTGCCAGAAGGATCACCGGGACGTCGGAATCAATGCTTCCGTCCCCGATCCCCGCCAGCACATTGACTACCCTGCCGGAAATATCCTTCACGTCAGCCGCGCGGGCTTTCATGTAATCGTCGTCCATGGAAGCAAACACCGCCGCAAAATTTTCCCCGGTCACGCTTACCGCATATTCCGCATTGACCTTCTCCTCGCGGATCATATTGCAGATGGCTTCCAGATAGTCTCCGTCGTCCAGCATCATCTTATGCACATCAAAGATCATCGCCTGCTCTTCGCCGGCTTCCTCCAGCGCCTTATGATACAGGGCGTCCAGCTGCTCCATCGCCTCGGCTTTTGCCGCCTCAAAACGCGCCACCTCGGCTTCCGTATCTGTTACCGTCTTTTTCTCCAGCACATATTCCTGTTTCTTGTAAAAATAAATCTTACCGATTGCGACCCCTTTCAGGACGCTCTTTCCGGAACAAACAATCATTTTCTTATCCTTCCTGCACGCTTACTTTGCAAGCTTCATCACTTCGTCGCCCGGTTCAACCGCCTTGTCCGTAAAGCACTCGATGCTGCCGTATTCATCCGTATTGCAGATGACCATCGGCGTGATCGTCGCCTTGCCCGCTTTGCGGATCGCATCCAGATCTGCCACAACCAGAAGGTCACCTTTTTTTACCTGCTGTTCGCTCTCTACCTTCAGCTCGAAGGGGCCGCCGTTTAATTCAACCGTATCAAGGCCGATATGGATCAGGATCTCTGCGCCGTCCGCCGTCGTCATGCCGACCGCGTGTCCTGTCGGGAATACCGTGCTGATCGTGCCGTCTGCGGGCGCATATACATGACCGTCCTCAGGCTCGATTGCAATCCCCTTTCCTAAAATCTCCTCTCCGAATGTCGGATCGGGAACTTCCTTGATGCCGACGCATTTTCCCTTCATCGGAGCCGCCAGCACGATGCCCGCATTTGCGCCGTTTTTCTTAAACTTGTCAAAAAATCCCATTTCAGTATCCTCCTGTCACTTCGGCTGCGCCGTGTATTTTAACTGTAATGCCATATAAACCGTTTCGTCTTCCGTCATTTCACAGTCTATGACGGACTTTATGTAGTCTTTCATCTTTTGCGCGAGTTCATACTCCTTTGGGCAGTGCATCCGCACAAAAGCGTTCAGCTCCTCGTCCCCTGCCGTTACCGCAGGACGGTTCTGGATCATACGGCTCAGAATAAATTTCAGATTGGTCACCAGCCGGTCCGTATAGATCGAATCCGCAGGAAGCGGATATGCCTCTCCTACAAACTCTGCCAGATGCCGGATCATATCCGTCATAACCTGTGTGTGCCGGATCTTGAGCCCGCCGAACTCGCCGTTTACCAGATGGAACGCAATGGACGCCGCCTCATCTTCCGGAAGCCGCACGCCGGTCTGCTCTTCGATCAATAAAAGCGCCTTCTGCCCGATCTGGAACTCCTCCGGATAAAAGCGCCGGATCTCTCCGTAAAGGGCATTTTCAAAAAGCATCCCTTCCTCATAGCGCTTAAGCGCAAACGCGATATGGTCTGTCAGCGTCAGATAGACGTTCTGGTTCAGCCGCATCGGAAGCCGCTCCTTGGCATAGGAAATGATCCGGTCCGAAACCTGGATGCACTCCAGCGGCATATCTGCCAAAAGCTGCTTAAACCGTTCCAGCAGATCGGGGCTTTTTAAGCGGAATACCTTTTCCACAGCGCTTTCTGCAAGCTCTTCCCCGGCTTTCTTCTGAAAACCGATCCCTCTGCCCATCGCAACGATCTCCTGCCCGCCCTCATCCAGGGCAGAGATCACATTGTTGTTAATAACCTTCTGTATCTTCATGTTCTACTCCAGCCGGGCGCAGTGCAGCGTCCTTTAAAACAAAAAACCACATTTTATAAATCAATCATGAACATCCAAAATAGAGTCTGATTAACTTATAAAATATGGTTTTGCCTGCCTGCCAGTAACAATCCAATTTTATATTCTGATTCTGTTGTCCGCCCCTTGACTGTTTATAGTCTATCAAATGTTTTAAATTGTGTCAAGCCGCTTTTTGGAAATCTGCACCATTTTCTTTTTTTATTCTGATAAAATCTCACAAATTCGCACAAATGCCCGAATCGTCTGATAACGCAGCGATCCGGGCATTGCCCTATAATCCGGAAAATCCGGCTCAGTCTTTCATCAATTCTTCCATTTCATCCAGAAGGCTGTCAAACAGTGCCAGCGCGCTGTGCACAGGATCTGCTGTCCTCATATCCACGCCCGCGCCCCTCAGAAGAGAAATCGGATCCTTGGAGCAGCCGCCGGACAGGAATGCAAGGTAATCCTTTACCGCGCCTTCCCCCTCCTCCAGAATGCGTTTGGACAGCGCCATCGCCGCGGAAAATCCGGTCGCATACTGGAACACATAATAATTGTAGTAAAAATGGGGGATCCGCGCCCATTCCCTGTCGATCAGACTGTCCACAACAACGTCCTCCCCATAATAGAACACGTTTAAGTCATGGTACATTTTGTTTAAGCCCTCTGCAGTCAGGCTGCCGCCCTTTGCCACTTCTTCGTTGATCATCAGCTCAAACTCCGCAAACATCGTCTGGCGGTACAGCGTCGTGCGGAACTGTTCCAGAAAATAGTTGATCAGGTATGCCCTTGTCTTTTTGTCCTCCGTTTTCTTTAACAGATGCTGCATCAGAAGCGCCTCGTTGCAGGTGGACGCCACCTCCGCCACAAAGATCACATAATCCCTGTCCACAGGATTCTGGTTTTTGGTGGAAAGCCAGGAGTGCATCGCGTGTCCCATCTCATGCGCCAGCGTAAACTCAGAATCCAGCGTTTCCTTATAGTTTAACAGCACATAGGGATGGACGAGCTGTCCCGCGCTGTATGCGCCGCCCCGCTTGCCCTTGTTTTCATAAACGTCGATCCAGCGGTTTTCAAAGCCGCCCTTTAAAACCTCCGTATACTCTTTGCCCAGCACGGCAGTGGCTTCCAGCACTTCTTTTTTGGCGTCCTCAAAGGCGATCTTTACGTCCGCGTCTGGAACGAGGGACGTATAAACATCGTACATATGAAGCTCGTCTACGCCCATCAGCTTCTTGCGCAGCTTCATATAGCGGTGCAGCACGCCGATGTCCTCATGTACGGCGCCGATCAGGTTATGATACACCTCCACCGGCACATTGGTATTGTCCAAAGACGCATGGAGCGCATCCGGATATTTGCGCGCCTTTGCAAAAAATTTCAGCTGGTTGACCTGAGAATTGAGCAGGGACGCCGCCGTATTGATCACATTTCCGTAAGAGGTATACAGCGATTCAAACGCCGCTTTTCTCAGCTCTCTGTCGGGGCTTTGCATCAGCGGGATAAAGCTTCCGCCCGTTACCTCGTACTCCTGTCCGCTGCTGTCCCTGACCGGATCAAATTTTAAGTCCGCGTTTACGAGCATCGAATATACCGTGCCCGGCGCCTGCGCCATTTCTCCGGCGTCCGCCAGCACCTTTTCCAGCTCCGGGGATAAAATATGCTCCCGGCAGCGGCGCAGCTCGCCGATGCTTCTTCTGTAGCGCTCCAGCTCCGGCTTTTCCGCATAGAAGGATTCCAGCTTTTCATCCGAAACCGCAAGGATCTCCGGCCCTGCAAAGGAAGTCATGCCGCTGCATTCCACATACAGCCCCATTGCCCGCGCTTCCAGCGTCTGGCCTTCCGCATCCGACGTATCCTGATCCTTTACTCTGGACGCATAGCCGTATACCTCGCTCAAAACGCATTCCAGTTCCTCATCCAGCCGGCAGTAGTCAAAAAGGTTTTCCGCGCTTTCCCCAAGCTTTCCTGCATAGGAAGCAGCCTGTTCCGCCAGCTCTTTCGCCCCCGCAAAAGCAGTTTCCCACGCCTGTCTGTCTGCATACATATCTTCCAGCGCCCAGGTATCTTCTTTTCTTACCTCGCTGCGCGCCGGAACCGTCTTTACTTCGCCCATATCGGTTCTCCTTTATTTTTCTCATTCAGCGGCGGCGGTCTGCCGCCTGCTGTCCGCTCTATTTTAGCACTCCTTTCTTTCCTTTGTCAAAACACAAAACAAGCCAAATACAAAACGGGACTCCTCTGGCCAGGAGTCCCGTCTGTTATGTTTGAAAGGAAGAAAAATGAAAAAGTGTCCGGCTTTCGCCTTTACAAGTAATACAATACCCTATAATTGTGAGAAAACGATGGCAAATATATGTCCATTTTATGAACAGTCCCTAAAAAGTGCATAAAGTAAGTTTGGAATATTGTCAAAAAGCTGTTTCTTTTTCAGGAAATCCGTTCCAGATCCAGCTGCCATGCGGCATAATCGCCGTCTGCGGGAGGGATCGGAAGCCCGCCGTGCATCAGGGCAGAGCCCGAAAGCGTCAGCTGCCCTACTTCCCGCGCACAAGCATCCTCTTTTTTCAGCGCGGTCCTTTTTACACGGTACATGCCTTCTTCGCACAGTCCCCGCAGCTTCACGCACAAAAATGCCGGCGTCGCGCAGACGCGCTGCCATACCGCGCTTACCAGCGCCCTTGAGCCGTCCTTTTCCGCCGTCTCCCAAACCGCGCAGGCGTCCTTTCCCGGATCTGTCAGCCGATAATAGTCTCCGTAGGAAATCAGGTCGTATCGCTCCTTAAAAATCTGTATCTGGCGGGTTACCGCTTCCTTTTCCTCCTCCGTCATTTTGTTGACGTCCAACTCGTAGCCAAAGGTCCCTGCCATCGCCACGCACGCCCGCGTCGAAATCGGCGTTACCCTGCCCGTCTGGTGATTCGGGACTGCGGAAACGTGCGCCCCCATCGTGCTCACCGGATAAGCAAAGGACGTGCCGTACTGGATACTGAGTCTCTCGATTGCGTCCGTATCGTCGCTGCACCAGATCTGGGGCGAATAATACAGCATTCCCGTATCAAACCGTCCGCCGCCTCCGCTGCAGCCTTCCAAAAGCAGATGAGGATACCGCTCCAGAAGCGTTTCCAGCACACGGTACAGCCCCAGCATAAAGCGGTGCGCCATTTCCCCCTGCCGCCCGGCAGGCAGCGCTTCTGAAAACTTATCGCAGATGCTCCGGTTAAAATCCCATTTTACATAAGAAATCGGCGCGCTGTCCAAAACCGCCGACAGCCGCTGTATCATATAGTCCTGGACGTCTGTTCTCGAAAAGTCCAGAATGAGCTGATTGCGGCTTAAATTCGGCTTCCGCCCCGGGATCTGCACCGCCCATTCGGGATGCGCCCGGTATAGGCTGCTGTCCTCGGAAATACATTCCGGCTCAAACCAGATGCCGAACTTCATTCCCAGCGCCTCGATCCGCGCCCCCAACTCCCCGAGCGTACAGCCCAGCTTTTCCTCATTGGGATACCAGTCCCCCAGACCGGAGTTGTCGCTGTCGCGCTTTCCAAACCATCCGTCGTCCATGACAAACAGCTCCACACCCAGCTTTGCCGCTTCTGCCGCGATGGACACGAGCTTGTCCCCGGTAAAGTCAAAATAAGTACCCTCCCAGTTGTTGATCAGCACCGGACGGCGTTTATGCTTCCACTCTCCCCGGCAGATATGTTCCCGGATCAGGTCATGGAAATTGCGGCTCATCCTGCCAAAGCCCTCTGCGCTGCAGCTCATCAGCACTTCCGGCGCGTCAAAGCCTTCTCCCGGCGCTAACGTCCAGTCAAAATTATCCGGATGGATGCCGCACACAAGCCTCGTCTGATCCGCCTGATCCTTTTCTGCCTCGATCAGAAATTCCCCGCTGTATACAAAGGAAACGCCGTAGCAAAGCCCCCTTGTCTCATCCGCTCCCCTTTCGCATAAAACCACGAAGGGATTATAATGATGGCTCGATGCGCCCCGCACGCTGCCGACCGACTGCACGCCATGGGCGACGCCGGTGCGCTGCACATTCCGCTCCATCGCATGACGCCCGTAAAAGGTAAGCCACTCAAAATCTCCCTGCTGCCAGTCCAGACACAGGCTGGCAGCTTTTTCCAGCGCAACGGTCTTTTCGGAACGGTTTAGGATCCGCACCGTTCTCGTGATCACGTCCTCTTTTTCAAAAACGCCATACAACAGCCGTACTTCCAATCCGCATGCCTCGTCTTTCAAGCGGATTTCCAGCGTATCCGCCTCCTCCTGCGTGCCATACGCCGCCGGAAGCCCCGGAATGTTATATTTTCCCTTCCGAAGCTCATACCCTGCATATCTTAAATCTGCCGCGCGGCTTCCGTCCGCCTGCCGCACCCGCAGCGCGCTGATGCGGTAATCCCCCGTCCCGAAGCTGCTGTACTCCTGCGGGAGCATATCCAGCGAATAGCTTCTGTCCGTTGTCCCGACCGCATAGGGATTCCCCGAAAATCCCCGGTCCGCGCGGCGGATCAGATAGGATTTGTCGCTGTTGTCCGTCTTTTCCCCGTAATAAAGATGCAAAAACACGCCCTGATCGTCTACTTTCATCTGATAGGTCGTGTTTTTTGTCTGCAGCGTAAATAGCCTGCCCTCTTTGTCTGTATAAACTGCCATTTCTGATTCCCCTTTTCACATGCCTTTTTATCCGTCCGGCTGGTCTGACGCAGCACGGCGGCACAATGCTATCATACGTCATCGCGCCGCCTTTTGTCCATGCAAATTTTTAAGGAAACACTGCAATATTTTAACGGATATTACGCCGTCTTTTCAAACTGGGAATTATAAAGCTGCGCGTAAAATCCGCCCTGCTTTAGAAGCTGCTCATGACTGCCCTGTTCAACGATGTCCCCGTCCTTCATCACAAGGATCACGTCGGCGTCCCGGATCGTGGACAGGCGGTGCGCGATGACAAAGCTCGTGCGCCCCTTCATCAGATTGTTCATCGCCTTCTGGATCTGGATCTCCGTCCGCGTATCCACAGAGCTGGTCGCCTCGTCCAGAATCATGATCGGGCTGTCTGAAAGAATCGCCCGCGCGATCGTCAGAAGCTGCTTTTGTCCCTGCGAAACATTCGTTCCGTCCTCGTTTAATTCCATCTGATAGCCGCCGGGCAGCGTCCGGATAAACCGGTCCGCGTGGGCTGCCTTTGCCGCCGCGATCACCTCTTCGTCCGTAGCGTCCAGACGTCCGTAGCGGATATTCTCCATGATCGTGCCTTTAAACAGCCACGTATCCTGCAGCACCATGCCGAACATCTCCCGCAGCTGTCCCCGGTTGAACCGGCGCACATCGTGTCCGTCCAGACAAATTGAACCGCCGTTCACATCGTAAAACCGCATCAAAAGCTTTACCATCGTCGTCTTTCCCGCCCCGGTGGGCCCCACGATCGCCACCGTCTGCCCCGGCTTTACCTTGCAGGAAAAATCGTTGATAATAATTTTTTCCGGCGTATAGCCAAACCGCACATGGTCAAAGGTCACCTCTCCGGTCAGCCCTTCTGTCGAAACGGCATTTTCTGCGGTCTGTGCTTCCTCTTCCTCCTCCAGAAACTCGAACACGCGCTCCGCCGCAGCCGCTGTGGACTGAAGCATATTGGAAACCTGGGCGATCTGCGTGATCGGCTGGGTAAAATTGCGCACATACTGGATAAACGCCTGAATGTCCCCGACCTCGATCGCGCCGCGCACCGCCAGGATACTGCCGCTGACCGCAACCGCCACATAGCCCAGATTTCCCACAAACGTCATGATCGGCTGCATCATGCCGGAAATAAACTGGGATTTCCACGCGGACTGATACAGCAGCTCATTTGTCCCGTCAAACTCTGCCTTTACCGCCTCTTCCCGGTTAAACGCCCGGATCACGCTGTGGCCGCTGTAGGCTTCCTCCACCTGACCGTTGATGTTTCCCAGACATTCCTGCTGCCGGATAAAATATTTCTGGGAACGCTTTACGACCGCCCCGATCAGTCCGCCGGAAATCGGAAGGATCACAAACGCGATGACCGTCATGAGCGGGCTGATGGAAAGCATCATAATGAGCACGCCGATCATCATCGTCACGGAGGTGATCAGCTGCGTGATGCTCTGGTTCAAGCTCTGCCCGAGCGTATCCACGTCGTTTGTGATACGGGAAAGCACTTCCCCGACCGTCCTTGACTCAAAATATTTCATGGGCATCCGGTTGATCTTTTCCGAAATCTCGCGCCGCATCCGAAAGCACAGCTTCTGGGTGATCCCCGTCATCAGCCAGCCCTGGATAAAGTTAAACAGGGCGCTCACAAGATAAATGCCAAGAAGCCACAAAAGGATCTGACCGATCCTTGCAAAATTGATGCCTCCGGTTCCGCTTACCTTCGCCACAAGGCCGTTAAACAGCTCCGTTGTCACCTTGCTCAGCACCTTCGGCCCGATGATGCTGAATATGGTGCTTCCCACCGCAAAAACAAGCACCGCCGCCAGACCGATCCTGTATTTCCCAAGGTAGGCGGACAGCCTGCCGACCGTGCCTTTAAAATCCTTCGCCTTTTCGCCGGGCATCATCCCGTGCCCGTGTCCGTGCCCCATCGCCGGACGTCCTGAATGTTTCTGGCTCATTGTGCTGCTCCTCCTTTCAGCTCGCTCTCAGACAGCTGGGAACGGGCGATTTCCTGATATGCCCCGCAATTTTTTAACAGCTCCTCATGAGTGCCCTTTCCGGCGATCCTGCCGTCGTCCAGCACGAGGATCTGATCCGCATGCAGGATCGTGCTGATCCGCTGCGCCACGATGAGGACCGTCGCATTGGACGCTTTCCTTCCAAGCGCCTGTCTCAGCGCCGCGTCCGTCTTATAATCCAGCGCCGAAAAGCTGTCGTCAAACAAATAGATCTTCGGGTCTTTGGCGATTGCCCGGGCGATCGCCAGACGCTGCTTTTGTCCGCCGGAAACATTGCTGCCGCCCTGCGCCACCGGACTGTCGTAGCCCTCCGGCTTTCCGTCGATAAACTCCCGCGCCTGTGCCGTATCCGCCGCTTCTCTCATCTGCCCGTCGCTGATCTGCTCTTCTCCCGCCAACTTGATGTTGGAAGCGATCGTCCCGGAAAACAGGATCCCCTTCTGGGGCACAAGCCCAAGCACCTCCCGCAGCCCATGCTGGGAAAGCTGCCGGATGTCCACGCCGTCTAAAAGGATCCTTCCTCCCGTCACATCATAAAACCGCGGGATCAGGTTGATCAGCGTGGATTTGCCGCAGCCTGTGCTTCCGATGATCGCCGTCGTTTTGCCCGGCTCTGCGGTAAAGCTGATGTGCTCCAGCGCATTGTCGTCCGCCCCCGGATATTTAAAGCTTACGTCCTCAAAAGAAAGCACGCCCTTGCAGTCCTTAAGCTTTTCATCCTGCACCTTTTCTGCGTCGGATACGCTGCTGTTTGTATGGAGGATCTCTTCGATCCGGTCCGCCGCCACGCCCGCCCGGGGCAGCATCACGGAAACCATCGTCAGCATCAAAAAGGACATGACGATCTGCATCGTATACGTCATAAACGCCATCATATCCCCGACCTGCAGGCTGCCGGCGTCAATCCCCTTTGCGCCGAACCATACGATCATTACCGTCACACAGTTCATGATCAACATCATCGTCGGCATCATAAACGTCATCACGCGGTTTGTAAACAGCTGCGTTTTCATCAGATCCCTGTTCGCCCCGTCAAACCGCTCCTCTTCAAACTTTTCTCTGGAAAATGCCCGGATCACGGAAAGTCCGGTCAGGATCTCTCTGGATACCAGATTCAGCCGGTCCACGAGCTGCTGCATTTTCTGAAACCGCGGCATGGCAATCCCCATCAGCACGAGCACCACCGCCATGATCACGCCTACCGCCAGCGCGATGATCCACGCCATTCCGGTTTTGGTTTCCGTTACCTTCAGCACGCCGCCGATCCCGACGATCGGCGCATAAATGACCATCCGCAAAAGCATGACCGCGACCATCTGCACCTGCTGGATGTCGTTTGTGCTCCTCGTGATCAAAGACGCGGTGGAAAACCGGTGCATTTCCGCGCTGGAAAAAGACATTACCCGGTTAAATACCTGACCGCGCAGGCTTTTGCCGATGGACGCCGCCGCCCGGGACGCCAGCAGGCTTACGAGGATCGCGCTTGCCACCATCAAAAGCGTAAAGCCCAGCATCTTCGCACCCGTTACGAGCAGATATTTGGTCTGGACCGCCCCTGCGTCCTTTCCCATCGCCTCATATTCCTGCTTTACAAACAGCACCGCCCTCTGATCCAGCAGCGACTCGCTCATATCGCCCGCCCGGGCGCTGACCTGCTCCCGCAGCGTTAAGATCTGCTCATCCGAAAGCGTTATATCCTGCGCCTCCAGCTCAGGCGCTGCCTCCTCCATTCCGGAAAGCATCGCCATCGGCAGCCGAAACAGCCCGTTTAACTGCTCCAGATCCTCCTTCCGGTCTGTCGTCCGCTCAAGGCTTCCGTCCTGCCTTTGCTCATAAAAAGCCTCTGCCGCTTCTTTCTCCTCAGAAGTCATCAGCTTCTTTAAGCGGTCAAACGTCTCTTTTCTCATCTGCTCAGGCGCCGCATATTCGATGCCTCCCTGCTGGATTCCCACGTCCACAATATCCGATGTATACTGCGGCAGCGCCAGATCACAATATGCCTGGACGACCAGCAAAACGATGATCGCTAGCACTGATTTTTTGCATTGTTTCAAATAACCCAGTAGCCGAAACATATCAGTCTCCTTTCAATGCTGAAATTTCCTCTTCCATCACGTCCCCGAAACGGTTCCACAAAGCGATCATCTGCCGGAACTCTTCTTCTCCCATTCCGTCTACCACGCGGGAGGCAAATCCCAGCATCAGGGTATGCCCCTTATCCCTCGCCTGCTGCCCCTTGGGCGTTAAATGCACGCAGGTGCTGCGCCTGTCCTCCGGGTCGATCTCCCGCACGCACAGCCCCTTTTGCTCCATGCTCCGCAAAAGCCTCGAAAGCGCCGGGGCGGAAACATCCATGACCTTTAAAAGCTCGCTCACATAGACACCGTACAGCGCCCCACACTGCCTGCTGTGGCGGCTGATCAGCTCCAGCGCCGCAAACTCGCCGTTCCCGGCTCCCGGATGCAGCACGCTGTAATCCATCTTCCGAAACCGCGCCATCGCCTTCATAAACTGCTTTACAAGATCCATTGATTCCATTCCCGGCTCCTTCCCACCGTATACAAGTATTAACATGATGAATAATTAACAGTGTTAATTACTTTTCGTATCTTACTCCGCCCCTCCTTTGATTGCAAGAAAATTTTTCTGAATTTTTTCTAAAATGCAGAAGGCATCTGCGCAGCAGTCCGGAAATTTCCCTTTTCTTGACTTTTTTTGGCTGCCGTGTCACAATCTATATGTATGGTAACAGGATCAAAGGCTGCAAAGCGCGAAGCAGTCTGCCGCGGCCGCAGCCGGGCGCTTTCGTTTTCCCCGCATCATATATAAAAACGAAAAAACGGAGAACATCATATGAAACAGCTCAAGGGTTCCATCCATTTAAAACCGCACACAAGGGACGTCTGTCTGGACTGGATCTGCGACATCGTCGGCAATATCCTTTTTTCCGTCGGGATCTATACGTTTGCCAAGCTTGCAAACTTTGCCCCGGGAGGGCTCTCCGGCGTCGCCCTTATCATAAACCATCTCTGGGGGCTGCCCATCGGTATGACTTCGCTTGTCTTGAATATCCCGCTTATCCTGATGAGCTACCGGATCGTCGGGCGGCATTTTATGCTCAAATCCATCCGGACGATCATCATCAATACGATCATTCTGGATTTTATTTTCCCGCTCACGCCCGCCTATGCCGGAAACCCGATGCTGGCGGCGCTGTTTTCCGGCGTATTTTTCGGAGCCGGCCTGGGGCTGATCTATATGCGCGGCTCTTCCACCGGCGGCTCTGACTTTTTAACGATGTCCATCAAAACGCTGCACCCGCACCTGTCCATCGGCGCGGTCACGATGGCGATCGACCTTGTGATCATCGGCATCGGCTGGCCCGTATTCGGCAACATCGACGCGGTGCTTTACGGTCTGATCGCAGCATTTGTTACCTCCGTTGTCATCGACAAGATCCTGTACGGCACGAGCGCCGGAAAACTGGCGATCATCATTACGACCTGCGGCCCGCAGGTCTCCGCCCGGATCGACGAGGTATGTGCCAGAGGTTCAACCTCCATCCGCGCCAGAGGCTCCTATACCGATATTGACCGTCAGGTGCTTTTGTGCGCCTGCTCCAAAACAGAGATCTACAAGGTACGTCAGGCGGCGCATGAGATCGACCCCAGCGCCTTTGTGATGATCACGGAAACCAGCGAGGTATTTGGCGAGGGCTTTATCGTCCCGACCGAAAACGTCAAGCTCTGACCGTCCTGTGCAGGCAGCTGATTCATGCGCTGACCATCCTGTGCAGGCAGCTGATAGAAGAGCCGATAAATCGCTGATCCCCCATTTTATAACACACAAAGAAAGGAACCGTCATGAAATATCCCCGCAATCTTCCGGCAAAAGGAACGATCGGCTTTGTCGCCCCGTCCTTTGGCTGCAGCATTTCCCCTTATAAAGAAGCCTTTGAAAACGCCCAGAAGCAGCTTGCCGCCCTCGGCTATTCTTTCGATTTTGGCCCCAACTGCTTTGCCGGGGAAGGCGTCGGCATCAGCAGCACTCCCCAAAAATGCGGCGCTGAGCTGACCGAATATTATCTTCGGGAACAAAACGACTGTCTGATCTCCTGCGGCGGCGGAGAGCTGATGTGCGAGATTCTGGATCATGTGGATTTTGAACGCATCCGGAATGCCGCCCCCAAATGGTTCATGGGTTATTCCGACAACACAAATATGACCTACCTGCTGGCGACGCTTGCCGACACCGCCTCCATATACGGCCCCTGCGCCGCCGCCTTTGGCATGGAGCCGTGGCATCCGGCGCTGCATGACGCCCTTGGCATCCTCACCGGGCAGGTTTCCAGTGTTTCCGGCTATGATCTCTGGGAAAAGGAATCCCTGAAGGATGAAACCAATCCGCTTGCGCCCTATCATGTGACGCAGCCCCGCGTCCTGAAACGCTTCCCCGATCAGGACGCTTCCTTTTCGGGCAGGCTTCTGGGCGGCTGCATGGACTGTCTTGTAAATCTTCTGGGAACCGTCTATGACCAGACCGCCGGCTTCATCGACCGGTATCAGGACGACGGCATCATCTGGTTTCTGGAAGCCTGCGACTTAAATGTTTTTTCCATCCGGCGCGCCATGTGGCAGATGGAGCATGCGGGATGGTTCCGCCATGTAAAGGGCTTTTTGATCGGCCGTCCGCTCTGCTTCGGGCAGGAAATGATGGGGCTTGACGCCTATGAGGCAGTGCTTTCCACCGCTTCCCGCTATCATGTCCCGGTCATTATGGACGTGGATCTTGGGCATCTGCCCCCCATGATGCCGCTCATCGTCGGAAGCATGGCGGACGTTACCGTTTCCGGCAACGACATCCGGATCGATATGAGGCTTATCTGAATGCGCCGGACGTCAGGCAATAAACTCCCTTCGAGCGAGTGCACATAATCGTGTTTTTTGTTTGATGGGAAAGTTCCTTTCTTATCGAACAAAAAAGTGCGGACACAGCAAACTCCCTGCTGCCCGCACTTTTTTTACGCACAATCTCTCTTATTTCCGCTCTGCCTTCATCCGTAAACCCGGATCACGCCGGAGATCTCCTTCATCACAGCCATCTGCTTTAACTCCCCGAGCGCATCGTCAAAATGCTTCTCCTGCACAAGATCCGTAATAATCACCAGCTCTGAAATACCATCCACGCTCTTTTTCTGATAAACCTGTTCGATGCTCACGCCGTGCTCTCCCAGGATCCCGGCGATCTTTGCCAGGACGCCCGGCCTGTCCACAACCTGCGTCCGCATGAAAAACCTGCTTTCCGTCTCCTCCACCGGCTTGACCGGAAGATCTTTGTAACAGCCGCAGCCGATTTTCCCGCAGGAACCGTGCAGGATGTTGCGCATCGCGTCGATCACATCGCCCATTACCGCGCTGGCAGTCGGCATCTGCCCTGCCCCGCGCCCCATAAACATCGCGTCGTCGCACGCCTTTCCATGCACAAAGACCGCATTGAACGAATCCCTGACCGACGAAAGCGGATGCTCCTGCGGCAGAAGCATCGGATGGACTTTTACCTCGATCCCGTCCTCCGTCAGCTTCGTCATGCCGATCAGCTTGATCGCATAGCCAAATTCCTTTGCATACTGAATATCGTTCGCCGTGATCTTCGTGATCCCTTCCGTATATACCTGTGAAAAAGTCACGCGGGAATTAAAGGCGATGGAAGCCATGATCGCCAGCTTGCGTCCCGCGTCATAACCCTCCACATCCGCCGTCGGGTCGCTCTCCGCATATCCGAGCTTCGTCGCCATCTGCAAAGCGTCGGCATAATCCATCCCGTCCTCCGCCATGCGCGTCAGGATATAGTTGGTCGTCCCGTTGACGATCCCCATTACCTCCGTAAGCTGGCTTGCCGTCAGGCTCTGCCGAAGGGGACGGATGATCGGGATTGCCCCTGCCACTGCGGCTTCAAAATGAAGGTCGCAGCTTTTTTCTTCCGCCGCGGCAAACAGTTCTGCGCCGTGCTCCGCCAAAAGATCCTTATTCGCCGTCACTACCTGCTTGCCTGCAAGCATCGCCTCCTGCAGCCATGTCAGCGCAGGCTCGATCCCGCCCATTACCTCGATCACGATCTCGATCTTTTCATCCCTTACGATCTCCTGCCAGCTGTCCGTCAAAAGCTCCTGCGGGACGCCTTTTCGCTGCCTGGATCTGTCGCGCACTAAGATCTTATCAATCACAAGACGCGCCCCCGTCTTTGCGATGATGTCCTCTTCCAGTTCTTTTACCAGCTTAAATACGCCGCCTCCGACGGTTCCGATCCCCAGAAGCGCCGCGTGAACCACTCTTTCCTTCCCCATGCTCTTCTCCTCTGCTCTCATCCCATGCTGTCTTACTTACAAAACAGGGAACAGGCAGATACCTGTTCCCCATCTTTTCAGAACAGTGCGCCCTTTAAAACAGCGCCCTGCTTATTTCAATGTAGAAATTACGTCCGCTACGGACTTGCCGGATTCTTTGATCGCGGCATACAGCGTCTGCAGCTCTTCCTGTTCTTTTGCCTTGGCAAGCGCTCTCTTGCGCGCCTTCAATGCCTTCAGCGCGTCCTCAGCCTTTACGATTTCGCTGTCCAGAAATGCCATTTCCTCTTCGACTGTCATATTTTTCTTTCTTCTTGCCATGATTCCTGCGTCCTCCAACTAAAAATTTATAATGATACAAAAATGATAGCACGAAAGAAAGAAGATGTCCAGTAGCGCATGTATTTTTATTCCGGTTTTACGCCAGTTTTTCCCCTGTCAGCATCTCGTACGCCTGCAGATACTTCTCGATCGTCTTGTCTACGATCTCCTGAGGAAGCGTCCAGTCGTTATCCGGATTCGCTTTCAGCCAGTCGCGGGCAAACTGCTTGTCAAAGGAGGGCTGGCCATGTCCGGGCTCGTAGCCCTCTGCCGGCCAGAAACGGGAGCTGTCGGGAGTCAGCATCTCGTCGCCGATTACCAGATTGCCTTCCTCGTCCAGACCGAATTCAAATTTGGTATCCGCAATGATGATTCCCCTGCTCAGCGCATATTCCGCGCATTTTTTGTAAATCGCGATCGTCTTGTCACGAAGCAGCTCCGCATACTCCTGACCCTTGCCCGGGAAATATTTTTCCAGATGGGCAATGCTTTGTTCAAAGGAAATATTCTCATCGTGATCGCCGATCTCCGCCTTTGTGGACGGGGTATAAATAGGCTCAGGAAGCTTGTCGGATTCCTTTAAGCCCTCCGGCAGACGGATTCCGCAGACCGTGCCGTTTTCCTGATAGCTCGCCCAGCCGCTGCCGGTAATATAGCCGCGCACGATACACTCGATCGGAAGCATCTGAAGCTTTCTGCACATCATGGATTTGCCCTCAAACTTCTCCTGCCGGAAAAATTCCGGCATATCCTTCGTGTCAACGGAAATCATGTGGTTCGGCAGAATATCCTTCGTCATGTCAAACCAGAATTTAGACATCTGTGTCAGGACAGCGCCTTTCTTTGTCACTTCGTTGTGAAGGATCACATCAAAGCAGCTGATGCGGTCTGTGGCAACCATGATCAGGCTGTCGCCGTTGTCGTAAATCTCACGTACTTTACCTTCTTTGATCGGTTTTAACTCCTGCATGCTCTTCTCCTCATTTTTCAAGTATGTCTTTTTAAAAATTGCACAGTAACCGTACCACTATTTGCCGCAGGTTGTCAAGACGCCGCGCAATTTTCTTCCAGCTCTGCCTCCTTTTCCCTCTGTCCAAAATACCGCCCGATCAGAACTGCCATTCCTTCCGTCACCGGGAACGAAAGCCAGATCCCATTCATTCCAAAAAATGCAGCAAATACCGCAGCGCTTACGATCACACCGGCACATCCCCTGAAAAACGAGATAAAAAATGCACTTCCCGGCTTCTGCATCGAGGCAAACAAAGCCGCCGTCAGCACGTTTTGCCCGGCAAATAAAAATCCGATAAAATACAGCCTCATCCCACTTTCTGCGATCATCTGCAGCATCGGGTCATTTTCCCTGTTAAACAGCGCTGCAAGCTGCCCTGCAAACCCGTGCGCGATCGCCAGCGTACCGATCCCGATGCAGGCACACAGCAGCGCCCCTGTACGGTACATGGTTTTTACTTCTGCCTCGTCCCCTCTGCCGAATGCCCTGCCCAAAAGCGGCTGGATGCCGTGCGAGATCCCGGTAAACACCGCCATGACCACCAGCGCGAGATTTGCCACGATGCCATATGCCGCAACGCCCGTATTGCCGGAATGACGCAGGATCAGCAGATTATATACGACCAGCACGACACTGGCAGAACATTCATTTACAAAGGATGACAGCCCGATTGACACAATCCTGCCAAGCTCTCCTGGCCGAATCCCCGAACATGCAAAATGAAACTGATTCTTTTTCAAAAGCAGATGCATTCCGCAGATACACAGCCCGATCGCCGGCGAAAGTCCCGTTGCCAGTGCCGCGCCAAAAATTCCCATATTCATCGGATACATCATCACAAAATCCAGAATGATGTTGGAAAAGCTCGCCGTCAGCATGGCCAGCGCCGAAAGTCTCGGGTTTCCATCGCTTCGGATAAAAATCATGAAAAAATGATTCAGCACAAAAAACGGGGCAAAGCATAGAATCGTTTTTAAATAGATGCTGCACATCGGAAGCACCGACGCATCTGCCCCTAAAAGCATCGCCAGTCTCTCTGCAAACAACATCCCGCAGCCCCAAAACAGCATTCCCGCCAAAAATGCGCCCAGAAAAGCGATCGTAAATACCTGATCTGCCTCCCGCTTTTTCCCCTGTGTTTTCAGGATCACATACCTCGTTGCCCCTCCGGCTCCCAGCATCATGCCGACGCCGTTTATCAGCCCGAACACCGCAATCGCCAGATTCAGCGCCGCCAGCCCCTGCGCTCCCAGCCGATCCGACACAAAATAAGTATCCGCCAGAATCGTTCCCGCAGACCCGAGCATCCCTGCAACGCTCAATACAATATATCTTGAAAAATCAGATCGTATTTTTTTCATTTCATCCTCCTTTTTAACAAAAAAAGAGATGCCCGGATGCATCCCTTCTATGATCTACGGAATACATTCAAGCACCTCTGATGGTATCCATCCGATGACGGATACACGCATGCACCTATAAAGTTCACTGCCGGCGGCGGGACTTGAACCCGCACTATGTCACCATAAACAGATTTTGAGTCTGCCGCGTCTGCCATTCCGCCACGCCGGCATGTGCTGATTCATCAGCACTGAAAATTATGATACCATAACTTTCCCCTATTTGCAAGAACATTTTTTACAGCTTCAGCTTCCCGTAAAAATCCCCGAAGCAGTCAAATGTGGCAAAATAGTCCTTCGGCGTCTCTGCCCGGCGGATCAGCTCCACGCTGCCGTCCTCTTTCAGCAAAAGCTCTGCGCTGCGCAGCCTGCCGTTATAATTGTAGCCCATGGAAAACCCGTGCGCGCCCGTGTCGTGGATAAACAGGTAATCGCCCTTTTCGATTTCCGGAAGATTTCTGTCCACGGCGAACTTATCGTTGTTTTCACACAGCGAGCCCGTCACGTCGTAAACGTGGTCGCAGGGCGCGTCCTCCTTGCCCAGCACCGTAATATGATGATAAGCGCCGTACATCGCGGGACGCATCAAATTCGCCGCGCAGGCATCCACGCCGATATATTCCTTATAAATATGCTTTTCATGGATCGCTTTTGTGACAAGTGCCCCGTAAGGCCCCATCATAAAGCGTCCCATTTCCGTATAGATCGCCACGTCGCCCATCCCGGCGGGAACAAGCACTTCCTCGTAAACTTTGCGCACGCCTTCCCCGATCGCAAGGATGTCGTTTGGCTCCTGCTCCGGACGATACGGGATACCGACGCCGCCGGACAGGTTGATAAAGGAAACGTCTGCGCCCGTCTCCCGTTCCAGGCGGACAGCCAGCTCAAACAGCTGCTTTGCCAGCTGCGGATAATATTCGTTTGTTACCGTATTGCTCGCTAAAAATGCATGGATCCCAAAGCGCTTTACCCCTTTTTGCTTCATGATCCGGTACGCCTCGAACATCTGCGCCTCGGTCATTCCGTATTTGGAATCGCCCGGATTGTCCATGATGCCGTTGCTCATTTTAAAAATGCCGCCGGGGTTAAACCTGCAGCTCATCGTCTCCGGAAGCCTGCCAAGGATCTGCTCCACAAATTCAATGTGCGTAATGTCGTCCAGATTGATGATCGCGCCCATCTTTGCCGCCAGCGCATATTCCTCTGCCGGCGTATCGTTGGAGGAAAACATGATCTCCTCCCCCTTTGCTCCAATCGCCTCGCAGAGCATCAGCTCCGTATCCGAAGAGCAGTCGCAGCCGCAGCCGTATTCCCGCAAAAGATCGATCAGGAACGGATTGGGCGTCGCCTTTACCGCAAAATATTCCCGGAAGCCCTGATTCCATGCAAACGCTTCCTTTACCCTGCGGGCGTTCTCCCGGATTCCCTTCTCATCATAAATATGAAAAGGGGTCGGATATGTTTTTACGATCTCCTCAATCTGTTCCTTTGTCACAAACGGTCTTTTTTCCATAATATCTCCTCAAAATTCCTCATTTTATGCTTGAAAACCCATCAGCGGTTTTCGATCTGCCAGTCGATCGGGGCCACGCCGTGCGCCTTTAAAAATTCGTTTGCCTGACTGAAATGCCTGCATCCAAAAAAGCCCCTGTAGGCAGAAAGCGGACTGGGATGGGGCGCTTTTAAGATCAGATGATTGGGATTGTCCAGCATCGCCGCCTTCTGCTGCGCCGGCCTTCCCCAGAGCAAAAATACGATCGGCCTGTCCTGCGCGTTTACCGCCCGGATAACCGCGTCCGTAAACTGCTCCCAGCCCTTCCCCTGATGGGAATTTGCCTGATGCGCCCGCACGGTCAGCACGGTATTGAGCAAAAGCACGCCCTGACGCGCCCATTTTTCCAGATAGCCGTTGTTGGGCACATAGCAGCCCAGATCGTCGTGCAGCTCCTGATAAATGTTGACCAAAGACGGCGGAATATCCTGTTCGGGCTGTACCGAAAAGCACAGCCCATGCGCCTGACGCTCGTTATGATAAGGATCCTGCCCCAAAATAACAACCTTTACTTCGCTTAACGGCGTAAAATGGAACGCATTAAAAATATCATCCGCCGGAGGATAGATCACCTTCGTCGCATATTCTTCCTTTACAAAAGAAAACAGCTGTGCATAATAAGGCTTCCGAAATTCATCCTTCAGCGCCGGAAGCCAGTCGTTATCGATCATTGACATCTGACCGCTACCCCTTTCTGTCTTAAGTATTCCTTGACCTGCCCGATCTCCAGTTCTTTATAATGAAACAGCGAAGCCGCCAGCGCCGCATCCGCATGCCCTTTGGCAAACGCCTCATAAAAATGCTCCTTCGTCCCTGCGCCTCCCGAAGCGATCACAGGAATACGGACCGACTGCGCCACTGCTTTTGTCAGGGCAATATCATATCCTGCCTTCGTCCCGTCACAGTCCATGCTGGTCAGCAAAATCTCGCCTGCGCCGAGCTGCTCCGCCTTTTTCGCCCATTCCACGGCATCCATTCCGGTATCGAGCCTGCCGCCGTTTTGAAAAACGCTCCAGCCGCCGTCCTTCCTTTTCCTTGCGTCGATGGCAAGCACAACGCACTGGCTTCCAAACTTGTCCGCCGCCTCTGCGATCAGCCCCGGATTGGAAATTGCCGCGGAATTAACGGAAATTTTATCTGCCCCGGCGCGCAAAATTTCCTTAAAATCCTCCACGGTGCGGATTCCTCCTCCGACCGTAAACGGGATAAATACCTGCTCTGCAACGCGCCGTACCATATCTGTGACCGTCTTTCTTGCATCAACAGAAGCGGTGATGTCCAAAAATACCAGTTCGTCCGCTCCCGCCCTGTCGTATGCCGCAGCGATCTCTACCGGATCTCCCGCATCCTTTAGATTTACGAAATTAACGCCCTTTACGACCCTGCCCCCGTGTACGTCCAGACAGGGAATGATCCGTTTTGTATACATATTAGTTTCCCTCTCTTCCAAGCTTCACGAAGTTTCGCAAAATCCCAAGTCCTGCCTCCGAGCTTTTTTCCGGGTGGAACTGACATGCAAACACGTTTCCTTTTTCCACGGAAGCATCAATGGAAACACCGTACTGCGTCCTCGCCGTTACCACGTCTTCCTCAGCCTTTAGATAATACGAATGGACGAAATATACATATGGCTCCTGCCCGATCCCCTCAAACAGCCGTCCCTTTTTCGGGAATGTGAGGGAATTCCACCCGATGTGCGGGATTTTTAGCGGTTCGTTGTCCGCTCCTATTCCCTCCGGGATTTTGACGATCCTTCCCTTTAAAATGCCGAGCCCTTCTGCGCCGGGGCTTTCCTCGCTGGATTCAAACAAAAGCTGCAGCCCCAGACAAATCCCCAGAAACGGCGTATTCCTGCGGACAATTTCACGGATCGGCTCTACAAGCCCGTATTCCCTCAGCCGCTCCATCGCCTCTCCAAAGGATCCCACGCCCGGCAGGATCACTTTTTCCGCCGAAAAAAGCGTTTCCGGATCTCTCGTCACAACCGTCTCTTCTCCCAGATACCGGAGCGCCTTTTCCACACTTGCCACATTTCCCGCATCATAATCGATGACCGCGATCATTTTCGCTCACCCCTTTTTATTCTTTCAAAAGATCCGCCGGGTGCATCGCAACGCTGCAGCCGCGCCCCTTTAATTCTTCCGTAAGCTGCGGAAATCTGGAATGCACCCGGTACAGATATGCCTTCTGATTAAAAAACGTCACTTTTTCAAAGGCGAACCGGATCACCTGAGGCGCTTCCATCCCTGCCCCCAGCTCCAAAATACAAAGCTTTTTATTCAGAATCCCCTGCAGCCATTTCATATACCGCTGCCAGTCTGCTTCCTCATAACCTGCAGGAGCCGGCGTTTCTCCGTTTTCAGGCTCCTCTGCCTTTTCTGCCTTTTCTGCCTTTTCTGCCTTTTCTGCCTTTTCTGCCTTTTCTGCCTTTTCTGCCTCTCCTGTCCCGTCTTTGTCTCCCGCTTTGTTTCCACGCGGCGTCACGATCCTGTCTGCGCAAAGCCCGGCTTCGTCGATCAGCCCGTCGTCGCACAAAGATACCACAAAATAGTTTTTCCCTTCCAAAAGCCCTGCCAGCCTTTGATACGCTGCCAGCAACTCGCTGCGGGATCTCGCCCCCTTTTGCCGCGCCTGCATAAACGTCAAAAGCTGTGCCGCCGCAGGGTTGCTTTCCGCCTGCGCCTTCAGCGTTTCCAAAAAAGCTTCATCCTGTCCCTCTGCGGCAGCATCCATCTCGGCGCCGATCCCTACAAGCACCATCTGTGCGTCGTCAATGGACTGTTTGATTTCATCCAACATATATTTTCAACCTCTCCGGAATTTTTCTTTCCTATTATATCAGACTTTAACAGAGTAAACAATAAAAATATTTTGACACGAAAAAAGGCGACTTATTATCTAAGTCACCCTCTTTTTTCTTTATACCTTCAAAACTGAACACTGAAACTGCTTACCTTCCGGCTCGCTCTCTGTATCTTCCATTCAACATCTTCCTAT